>CXWL01010044.1_pt1 | contig 130193 bp, 140 predicted proteins | sample 590931 | NCBI WGS metagenome assembly CXWL01 (sample SAMEA3498368, study PRJEB10139) | groundwater metagenome | biome: water well; material: biofilm material | place: Germany | collected 2015-04-27
GCCGCACGTGTCCGAGGATTACGTGCACCGCATCGGCCGCACTGGCCGCGCGGGCTCCTCGGGCGAAGCGGTGTCGCTGGTCGCGTTCGACGATCGTCCGCTGATGCGCGACATCGAGAAGCTCATGAACCGCCAGGTGGAAGTGCGCGTGATTCCGGGCTTCGAGCCGGGCAACCCGCTGCACCAGCAACCCAGGGAGCAGCCGCAGCAGCAACGTGGCCGCCGTCCGCAGCAGCACCAGCGCCCGCAGCAGCACAACCAGCGGCGCGGCGCCGGCGGTGGTGGTGGTGGTGGCAGGGGCGGCAATGGTGGAAAGCCTGGAAACAGGAATTCAAATTCAAATGCAAGGCCGCAGCACGCGGCCGCTCCCGCGCCGCAGGTTAAGCAGCCGGAAGCGCCCCGGCAGGGGCCGATGCAGTACCCGCGCGGGGTAAGCCGAGGCTAGGTTTTGGAGGGCTGCCGAAAGGCGGCCCTGACTTCGGCGATCGGCGCCATCGAGGTAATAAAGCCGAAGTTGCCCTCGCGCATCTGCTTCGCGGCGTCCATGAAGGCTTTCAGGGCGACGCGATTCAATCCGCCGCCGATGCTCACGCGCTTGACGCCGGCCTTGCCGAGCTGCTCGAGCGTGATCGTCGGGTCGGCAAAGCCCATCACCGCGTTGAAGGGCTTCTTCAGCGCAGAGGTGATGGTTTTCATTTCAGCCAGGCTGTAGAGCCCCGGCGCATAGAGCACGTCCGCGCCGGCGGCCTCGAAGGCCTGCAGGCGGCGGATGGTGTCGTCCATGTCTTTGCGGCCGTGCAGGAAGTTCTCTGCGCGCGCGGTGAGCATGAAGGGCACGGGTAACGAACGTGCGACTTCGACCGCGGCCTGCACGCGCTCGACGGCCAGGTTGAAGTCGTAGATCGGCTTTTTCGGGTCGCCGGTCGAATCCTCAATCGAACCGCCCACCGCGCCCGCTTCGCATGCCAGGCGGATCGCCTTCGCCGCCTCGCGCGGCTCGTCGGCGAAGCCGTTCTCCAGGTCGGCGTTCACCGGCAGGCTGGTCGCCTCGCAGATGTCGCGGCAGTTGTCGAGCACCTGCCGCATGGTGACGTCGCTCTGCCCGAGCATGTTCGCCACGCCGAGGCTGGTGGTCGCCAGCGCCTCGAAGCCCATGCTCTCGAGGATCATCGCAGAGCCGCGGTCCCAGGGATTGGGGATGGGAAACGGCCGCGGCCGCGCGTGCAGTTCCCGGAAGACCGCCGCCTTGGCTGCCTGTTGGATCATCGTTGCAATCCTTTCTTTCCCAGCCGCCAGCGCAGGGTGTCGATGCGGTCTTCGCCGAAGAACGGCTCGCCCTCGAGGACGAAGGTCGGCACGCCCCAGTGTCCGGACTTCGCGAGCGCATCCTGGCTTTCTTCCACGGCGGCGCGATGCGGGGCCGGATCGGCGATCGCCGCATCCATGGAGGCGAGGTCGAGGCCGGCGCGCTTCGCCGCTTCGGCCAGGTGGCTGCCGAGGTGCCAGTCGCGCGTGCCGCCCATGATCAGGCTGGACGCCTCGCGCGCGAATGCGAGGCCCTTGCCGCGCCGTTCGGCTTCCACGCCCAGGAAAGTGAGCCGGAAGATGTAGGGCTGTTCCTCGGCGATCTTGTAGGTCTTCATGTCCTGCACCACCGGGTCCGGCGACGGCCATTGGTGCGGCATGCCGAGCATCTCGGCGCGGCGAGGAAAATCGACCCGGATGTACTTCGCGCGCATCACGTTCTCCGGGCTGAAGAACGAGGGCTCGCGCACCGCGAGCGGCAGCACCGGGCGGAAGCGAACCTGTACCCTGAAATCCTGCTCCAGCCGGATCGCGCCCGGCACCGCGAGGTAGGAATACGGGCTGCGGAAAGACCAGAACAGATCGATGCTCGCGTCCATGCCCAAGTCTACTTGAGTAGAATCAGCCCATGCGATGCACCCTATTCGCGATTCTCGCGCTCTGGTCGGCGGCCGGCGCCGCGCAGACGACCTACAAGTGCACCGACGCGCAGCGGCGCATCACCTATTCGAGCGAGGCCTGCGACAAGCAGGGCTTGACGGACGCGGGCAAGATCCCCGACCGGGTCACGACGATGCCCTCCGGCCCCGCCGCCTTGCCGACCCAGAAGCTCAAGCCGCCGGTCGAGATGCCGAAAGCCAACAAGGACGGCGAAGTCGATCGCAGCGGCGCGACGCTCAAGCCCGTCAATCCGCTGATCGAAAAACTGGCGAAGTGAACCTGGCGGGAAGCTACGACTACGTCATTGCCGGCGCGGGTAGTGCCGGCTGCCTGCTGGCCAACCGGCTCTCGGCCGATCCCGCGGTGACGGTGCTGCTGCTCGAAGCCGGCGGCCAGGACGACTGGTTCTGGATCGACGTGCCGGTGGGCTACCTCTACACCATCGCCAACCCGCGCACCGACTGGTGCTACAAGACCGAGCCGGACGTGCACCTCGCCGGGCGCTCGATCCACTACGCGCGCGGGCGCGTGCTGGGCGGCTGCTCCTCGATCAACGCCATGATCTACATGCGCGGCCAGAAGGAGGACTACGACCACTGGGAGGCGCTCGGCAACGAGGACTGGTCCTGGGACGACCTGCTGCCCTATTTCGGCGAACTGGAATCCGACCTGCACATCGAGGACCCGCGCGTGCGCTGGGAGATCGTCGAGGCCTGGCAGAAGGCCGCCGCAGAATGCGGCATCCCCCCGATCCGCTCCTTCAACGGCGGCGACAACTCAGGCTGCGCCCCGTTCCAGATGACGCAGCACAACGGCCGGCGCTGGAGCGCGACGAACGCATACCTGCGGCCTGCATTGCACAGGAAGAATCTGACCGTGATGTTGAATTCACATGTCCAGAAAATAAGGTTCGACGGAAAGAAGGCGACGGGATTCGAGTTCGTGCGGGGAGGCGAAAAGCTTTTCGCGGAAGCGAAGCGCGAAACGATTCTTTCGCTCGGCTCGATCGGTTCACCACAGATTTTGCAGTTGTCGGGTATTGGTTCTTCGTCTTTATTGAATAAATTCGAAATAAAGCAAATTCAAGAACTTCCGGGAGTTGGCGAGAACCTGCACGACCACCTGCAGATCCGCATGCAGTACAAGGTGAAGAACGTGCGCACGCTGAACGAGATGGCCAACAGCCTGTGGGGCAAGGCGGCGATGGGGCTGGAGTACTTCCTGAAGCGCACCGGGCCGCTCACCATGCCGCCCTCGCAGCTGGGAGCGTTCGCCAAGAGCGACCCGTCGCAGCCGACCGCGAACATCGAGTGGCACGTGCAGCCGCTGTCGCTGGACAAGTTCGGCGAGCCGCTGCATCCCTTCCCGGCGATCACGCCCAGCGTCTGCAACCTGCGGCCGACCTCGCGCGGCTGGGTGCGGATCAAGTCGCCGGACGCGGCGGCGTATCCGGAGATCAAGCTGAACTACCTGTCGACGCCCGAGGACCGGAAAGTGGCGGTCGATGGAATGAGATTTACCCGCCGGATCATGGCTTCGAAGGCCCTGGCCAGGTACGAGCCGGAAGAATTTCGTCCCGGCATGGCAGTGCAGTCGGAAAAGGAGCTTGAACAAGCCGCCGGCGAGCTCGGCACCACCATCTTCCATCCGGTCGGCACCTGCAAGATGGGGAATGACCCCATGGCCGTCGTGGACGACCGGCTGCGGGTGCTGGGCGTGGACCGGCTGCGCGTCATCGACGCCTCGGTCATGCCGCGCATCACTTCGGGCAACACCAACGCCCCCACCTACGTGATCGCCGAAAAGGGCGCGCGCATGCTGCTCGAAGCGGGGCATTGAACTTCGCCCCGCCACCCCCATCTAATACTGCGCTAAACTTCGCCCTCCCGGAGGAACCGTAACACCATGAAAAGAATCGTACTTCTGATCGTCACCAACCTCGCGGTCGTGCTGCTGCTGTCGATCGTCGCCAGCGTGCTGGGCATCGACCGGATGCTGACGAACGAAGGCATCAATTTCAGCGCCCTGATCCTGTTCTCGACCCTGATGGGCTTCGGCGGCGCGTTCATCTCGCTGCTGATCTCCAAGCCGATGGCCAAGTGGTCCACCGGCGCGCAGGTGATCGACGGCACCGAAGGCACCACCCAGTACTGGCTGGTGGACACGGTCAAGAAACTCTCGGAGAAGGCCGGCATCGGCATGCCCGAGGTCGCCATGTACGAGGGCGAGCCGAACGCCTTCGCCACGGGCGCGTTCCGCAACTCCGCCCTGGTGGCGGTCTCCACGGGACTGCTCGAGTCCATGTCGCGCGAGGAAGTCGAGGCGGTGCTCGGCCACGAGATCGGCCACGTCGCCAACGGCGACATGGTGACGCTCACCCTGATCCAGGGCGTCGTCAACACGTTCGTGATTTTCCTGTCGCGCATCATCGGCTACGTCGTCGACAAGGTGATCCTGAAGAACGACCGCGGCCAGGGCATCGGCTTCTTCGTCACCGTGATGGTGTCGCAACTGGTGCTGGGCGTGTTCGCCTCGATGATCGTGGCCTGGTTCTCCCGCCAGCGCGAATTCCGCGCCGATGCGGCTTCGGCCCACCTGCTCGGCTCGCCGCAGCCGATGGTCAACGCCCTCGCCCGCCTGGGCGGGCTGCAGCCGGGCGCGCTGCCGCAGGCGATGGCGGCCTCGGGCATCAGCGCCGGCCCCGGCGGCTGGGGCGCGCTGTTCTCCACGCACCCGCCGATCGAACAGCGCATCGCCGCGCTGCAAGCGCGCAGCTAAGCCTTTTCAGGCGGCGATCTTCGCCGCGTCCCGCATCGTGTCGGCGAGCGTGCGGTACGCAGTCAGCCATGCCACCCGCACTTCCTCGGTGAACGCCGTGCCCAGGCCCTGGGACAGGGTGGAGAGCAAAGCGAGCCCCACCGTCGAGTAGTGCCGCTCCGTGACGCCATAGCGCGCGTGGCGGCGCCCCAGCGCCTGGACGCCGGGGATGATGGCTTCCAGCCTCGCCAGTCCGCGCACGGCGAAAGTCAGCATCGTCATCAGCTTGCGGCCCTGCTCTTCCATGTCGCCCTTGAACATCGTCCTGAGCGACGGGTCCAGGCTGAACAGCTTGTCGTAGAACGCCCGCGCGACCAGATCCGCGCTCTCCGGGCGGTCCAGCACCCGTTTCCAGGTGTCCTGCACGAGATCGATCTGCGCCGGGGTCATGCGGATCCTTGCCGGATAAAAAGCGCAGCCTGGGCCCGACGGGTATCGCGCCGATGTCTCGCCTGTAACCGGTGCGTAAAATCCCGCTTTTGAAACCCCTCACGTTCTTCGTCCTGCTGACCGTCCTCAGCCACATCGGCTTCGTCGGCAGCCGCATCACCGTCTCGCTCTCGGCGATCAGCCAGGGCGCCTCGCCGCTCACCATCGGCATCCTGATGGCGCTCTATGCGCTGATCCCCATGCTGCTCGCGGTTCCGGCGGGCCGGCTGGTGGACCGGGTGGGCGCGTTCCGGCCGATCGCGATCGCCGGCGCCTTCGTTGCCGTGGGCATCGTCCTGCCTTTCGTGTTCCCGGGGATGGCGGCGCTGTACGTGTCCTCGACGCTCGCCGGCACCGCTTTCATGATGCAGCACATCGCGCTGAACAATGTCATCGGCAACCTTGGCCAGCCTTCCGATCGCCCGGTGAACTTCAGCTGGTTCGCGCTCGGCTACTCGATCAGCGGAACCCTCGGGCCGCTCCTGGCCGGCTTCGCCATCGACCTGGCGGGCCACGGCATCGCCTTCCTGCTGCTGGCGCTGCCCCCGGCGGCGGGCACGGCCCTGCTCCTGTGGAAGCGCGGCGTGCCGCGCCAGCCGCCCGTCGCCAGGGAAGATGCGGACCGGCACCGCGTCGCCGACCTGCTGCGCAACCCGCGCCTGCTGCCCGTGTTCCTCTTCAGCGGCCTGCTCGCCACGGGCTGGGACATGTACACCTTCGTCATCCCGATCTACGCCTCGAGCATAGGACTATCTCCTTCGACCATCGGCATCATCATGAGCAGCTTTGCCCTGGCAACCTTCATGGTACGACTCGCCATGCCGCACCTGGCGCGCCGCCTGAGCGAATGGACCGTGGTCTGCGCCGCGCTCGGCATCGCGGGGACCGCGTACTCGCTGTTCCCGCTGCTGACGCAGGTGCCCTTCCTCATGGCGCTCTCCTTCCTGCTCGGCCTGGGCCTCGGATCCGCGCAGCCGATGATCATGGCGGCGCTCTACGCCGCCTCGCCGCCGGGACGCCAGGGCGAGGTGATCGGCGTGCGCACCACCATGATCAACACCAGCCAGAGCTTCATGCCGCTCGCCTTCGGCGCGGTCGGCACTGCGCTCGGCATGGCGCCCATCCTCTGGACCATGGCGATCGCGCTCTTGCTTGGAAGTTTCCTGGCAGGTAAACGGAGATAAAAGCCACGCCGGTGGCTCGGCGGTAAAATCTCCCCATGCGACGCACCTCACTTTCGCAGTTCCTCATCGAGCGCCAGCGCGCCGGCAAGATCAACGCCGACCTGCGCCTGCTCATCGAAACCATCGCGCGCGCCTGCAAGGCCATCAGCACGCGCGTCAACAAGGGCGCGCTGGGCGGCGGCCACGGCAACGCCGGCAACGAGAACGTGCAGGGCGAGATGCAGAAGAACCTGGACGTGATGTCCAACGAAATCCTGCTCGAAGCCAACGAGTGGGGCGGCAACCTCGCCGCGCTGGTCTCCGAAGAGATGGAGGACGTCAAGCCCACGCCGACGCACTACCCGCGCGGCGAGTACCTGCTGCTGTTCGACCCGCTGGACGGCTCCTCCAACATCGACGTCAACATCTCGGTCGGCACCATCTTCTCGGTGCTGCGCTGCCCCAAGGGCGTGGACGAGCCCGACGAGAAGTGCTTCCTGCAGCCCGGCCGCAACCAGGTCGCCGCCGGCTTCGCCGTCTACGGTCCGACGACCCTGTTTATCATCACGGTGGGCGACGGCAGCTACGTCTTCACGCTGGATCGCGAATCTTTTTCCTTTGCGCTGACGACCGAAAAAATACAGATACCCGAGGACACGAGCGAATTCGCCATCAACGCCTCCAACATGCGGCGCTGGGAGCCGCCGGTGAAGCGCTACATCGACGAATGCCTCGCCGGGAAGGACGGCCCGCGCGGCAAGGACTTCAACATGCGCTGGGTCGCCTCGATGGTGGCCGACGTCTACCGCGTGCTGTCGCGCGGCGGCATCTTCATGTACCCGCGCGATTCAAAGAACAAGGAAGGCCGGCTGCGCCTGATGTACGAGGCCAACCCCATGGCCTTCATCGTCGAGCAGGCCGGCGGCACCGCCACCGACGGAAAGACGCGCATCCTCGACATCCAGCCGCAGAAGCTGCACCAGCGCATCGCGGTGGTGCTGGGCTCGAAGAACGAGGTCGAGGTGGTGAAGTCCTACCACCCCTAGTTACTTCCCCGCGAACATCTTCCTGATCGATCGGTGCGCGTAGCCTTTCACCAGCCATGAGACCGCGAAGGCGGCCAGCGCAAGCGACTCCGGCCAGAAGATCGATTTGTCGTTGAAGCCGTTGTACCCTGCCCAGGCCATCGCGAAGACAATCAGAACCCCGCAAACCAGGTAGATGAAATTGCGCTGCTTCTTGGCGGCCACCTCTCCCGGCTCAATCGAAGCCTGGGCCCCGTCCGCCGTGCGCCTGAACAGCAAGAGCGCGAAGACGGCAAACATCGAGAACAGCACCACCGCGCCGACATAGTGGAGGACGCCCGTCACCGGAGCCCACCACGACAGCGCAACCGCCCCTGCCGGCGCCTTCGTCGGGAAGAACGCGACCAGCACGGCGGCGATCGCGGCAACCCTGGCCGTCCACCGGTCGTACTTCTGGTACCTGTTCTCGAAGCCGCGGTAAGTAAACAGGAAGAGCGCCAGCGACACCAGCATCCCCACGAACGCCGCAACCGCGCCGGTGTAGTAGTAGGCGCTGATCGAATCCAGCTTCGTCCACGCCTCGGCGCCGTCTCGTATCAAGACGATGATAATGAGCACCATCGGCAGCAGCAGCCCGATGTATCCGATGAGTTGCCGGTGCGCGTTGTCCGACCTGTCGTCAGGACTCGACCTGGCCTGCAATTCCGTCGTGCTGACCTTCGTCGCTTCCGGCCCTGCTCCCGTGAATTTGACCATTGGTTACGCTCCTCTGAAGTCAGGTCGAGGCGCCCACTTTCCCGGATGAGGTTCCGCGTTCGCCACCATCGTCAAGTCAACCGCTGACTGTGATCGCTCCGGCCCTTGCACTCGTCTGGCGGGGCAGTCGCTCAAAACGATCGACTGCGGCCCGGAGCGCAGATCGACCGAGATCTCGGACGGTGCAATGACCCGCAGCGCGCCGGTCAGCGGCGCGAATAGCGCGCACCGACGGGCCTCTACCAGGCGCCCGCCCTCCAGCGCAATGACTCGCAGAGACAGACGCGCTGCGTCGGGCACCAGCAAGTACATCCGGCCGCCGACCGGCACTGGCGCCGACATCGCGAGTTGGGACGAGCCGTAGATGTGATTCGAGAATCCTGCAAGACCTGCAATCTCGATCAGCTTGCCGCCAGCCCGTCGGTAGACCTTCAACGTGCCACCGATGTGCGGCGTGATGACCGCGGCAATCTCGGCCTGGCCGTCACCATCGAGATCGGCAACGCCGACCGGATTCAGCCAGCGCATCGGCGTGCCGATCGCTGGAGACTGCGCGTCCATTTCGAGACGGTCGCGGCCCAATCGAATAATCGCAAGCCGCGCGCCGCCGTCGCGGCGACTGATGATGGTAAGGAGTTGTTCCGGCTCGCCGGTCGCCAGCCTTACGAGGCGCGGCGCAAGATCCTCGAACACCTCATCCTCCGGGAGCTGAAGCGTCAGCGTGCGCCCGGCATCCGTCGTCGCTCTCACACGCGCGTACTCGTGCGGGCGGCCGAGCGCAAAATGCCCGTAGCGACCGACCGGCACCTCGTATTGGGCGCCGGTGATCGCTTCGCCTCCGATCGCGGGTGCAGCAAGCCCGAGCATGACGGCAAAAGGAATCGGCCCGCAGAGCAGATTCATCGCGCTTAACGCCCAGGTTCAGCCGCGTTTTTGCCGGACCGAAGCGGAGGCAAAAACGTCGGCTGGGACCTGTCGTTAGGTGTGTTTGCCGTTTGTAGCATTGCGGCCAACTATTACTTTACTGGCAATGACTCAAATTCCTTCTTTTTGCTCTCAAACCATTGCTTCATTGCTTCCGGCTTCTTCATCAGTTCTTGCATTTCATTCATTGCCCTAAGATGCGCCGCGTCTTTCTTCTGGAACATCTCCATGCCGTGCTGTTTGCTCATTCCGGCAATCTCGTCGAATGAGCTGGCATGAAACTCTTTGTCACAAGCGCCGCCCAGTTGCTTGCAGGTCATCGTCTTCATGCTGTCTCTCCGTGATAGAAAGTGAACACACCTAACGCCTTGTTGAGCCGCGCCATGAGGCGCGATGCGCCGAATCGCGTCGGCTCGAACTGAAGTTAGGACGCATACAGCCCCACTCGTGCGGTGAGCTGTCTGTGCAACGGAAGTGCATACGTTGACACAGCCGGCTAGAACTGAGGGTACGCAAGAATCAAGTGACGGTCAGGATAGCTAAAAAAACGTCCGCCGCCGGCTGCGCCAAACGCATGGATTTGTTGGACTTGAATTGCGCTGACGATGTGCTTATCGGAGATCCGCTCAACGCGCGCCTTGCCAACCGAGAGTAGAAGGCCCAAAGCAAAAGACCGTTGCGGGCTGCCAACGTCCTCAACGCTGATGCACTCGCCTTTTACGGCAGAACCTTGTACATGCTTCAGCAACTCCCGCGCTGCGGTGATCCTTTTGGCGAAGTCGCCGAGGTCATTTACCGAGAATCGCAGATTATGTCCGTATGAGATCACATCGAAGCACTCAGCGTCGGTGACCGGTGTTAGCTTGACCAAATATGCCCCGGGCAGCAGTTCTTGGGCGCTGACTGTTTGCGCCAGAAGAGCTGCGGCAAGAATAAATGCGTAACGCCTCACCGGATTCACGAATCGTGCGGCCTAACGTTCCGGTTGTGGCGCACGCGCGTAGGCGCGCCGCGCCGGGCAAGTGTCGCTCACGAACCGGTGGTTAGAGCGCTTTTTCACTTTTCTTCGCGGTGAATCGCCTGATTGCGAGCGCGATAAGGTAACCGTAGCCAAGTTGCAGCGGCACAATCAGGAACCACGAAGGTGGCCATCCATGAAACAGCCACCCGACAAGGAAGAAGGGCCAAAAGAAGGGACAGGCGAGAAGTGCGCCAAGCCAAGCGTCATTGTGAGCGAACGGCCCATATACACCCACGCCAATGATCCCAAAGAAGATGGCAATGAAAATTCCGAGGCCAATTGGGCGACCTGTGGTCGGCACTTGAGAAGCGCTCTAACGTCCCGGTTTTGCCGCGCGGAACGCGGAATCTTCCCCCGGTTTTGTTGACACCCGGTTCATCGAGCCTGCCGTTCGAACGTCGCAGGCGACACGTAGTTCAGTGATGAGTGCAGTCTATCGCGGTTGTAAAAGGGCAAGTAGTCCTTCAGCACGGTCCGAATCTCCTCGTCATCCTCGAAGTTGCGGCCATGATAGACGTCCGTCTTCATGGAATGGAAGAACGACTCAATAAAGGCGTTGTCTGTCACTTTGCCTGGGCGGTTCATGCTTTGCGTGATGCCTAGCTCCGCAGCGCGCTCCTTGAAGGCGCCGGCGGCGTACTCAATCCCCCGGTCCGTGTGGAACACCAGGCCACGCCCCGGCCTCCTGCTGCGAACTGCGCTGTTCAGAGCTTCAAGCGCGAGCTTCACGTCCTTCCTCGGTCCATAGCTCCAGCCCACCACCGGGCGGCTGTACTTGTCCATCACCACCGCGAGGTACCGGTAGACGGTACCGACCTTCAGATACGTGATATCTCCCACCCACACCTGGTCGGTACGCTCAAGTTCAATATCCAGGCTCTGATTCCGGATCTTGCCGAAGAAGCGCTGAATGCTCGGATTGGTGTAGCGGATCGTCGCCACCCTGGCCTTGATCCCGTGCGCCCGCATCAGCCGCGCCACCCGGTGCTTGCCCACGCAGCGCCCGCGCTGGCGCAGCGCCTGGTGCACCCGCGGGCTTCCATAGGTGCCGCGGCTCTGTGCGTGCACCGTCCTGATCTCCTCCGAAAGCGCCGCGTTCTGGCGCTCACGCTCGCTACGCTCGCGCGAGCGCCAGGCGTAGTACCCGGCCCTGGTCACGTCGTAGACACGGCACATAAGGGTGAGATCGTGCTTGTCCCGGTTTACTTCGATGAACCCGAAGATTTCCGCTTTTGATCGGAAGCAAACCGGATGGCTTTTTTTAGCAGCTCGTGCTCCTCCTTGAGCACTTTGTAGCGACGCTCCAACTCCTTCAGCCGCCTGAGCTCCGCCGTGGTCTCCACATCGAGCTTTGATGCCCTTGCCACGATGACCCCCTCTCGAACCTGCTTCCTCCACAACGACAGCATGAACGGATGGATGTCCAACGCTGCGGCCACATCCTGAATAAGAACTCCCGGCAAACTGCTCAACTTGACCGCGGTCGCCTTGAACTTCTCTCCGTACTGCGCAATCTTTCTAGGTCCAGCCTTTGCCACTTTCCACCTCCAGCCTGTTAGGCCGAGGTGTCAACTAAATCGGGGGAAGCTTGGCGTCGGTCAACAACCGGTGGTTAGATGGCTTACGGCGAAATCGGTACATGAATGTTCCCACGTGGAAGGTAGACGAAACCGCTGCCAGCCCGCACGAAAGCCTCTTCGTAGTCGAGCTCGACCAGTACCTCCCGCGCCGGGCACTCGGGACCGGCTTTGATCTTCGCGGCGCGCTGAGGTGTCTTGAGCACGGTGACAACACCGAAACCCGCCTTTTCGCCTTTGAAGCACTGAATGAAGAACTGTTGACCACCTCGATCCAGCGTCACGACGAGGTTGATCTTGTTCTTCAGTGATGCCGCATAGCCGGATTTTTCCGTGTTCTTGACATTACTGAATGTGCCCGAGAGCGGTGTATCAGACGCCCACACCGAAAGTGTGCAGGATGACAACACGACCGCAGCAAGCGTGCTCGGATACATAGCCATCTAACGTCCGTAGCCAGCCGCGCGCGTTGGCTGACAGTTGCATAGCACGATATTCATGCGCGCGTCGGCCTGGGCTACGCTGTTAGAGCGCTCCACCGTACCTCCACAAACAGAATGATGCGATACCCAGAACCACGAGCATGCCTACAGCGAAGATGTTGACGATCACGCCGAATCGCACGCCCTTTTCAACACCGTGGAAATAGCGCTCTTTCTCTGGTATTTGGTTCGTCGGATCCAGTTCGATGGATCTCCCAGCATCCTTTGCCGCGCCAATTGCCGGTTGGTTTCGAAGATCGGCAAGCCAAAACAAGATAGTTACAAGGAATCCGAGAAGAGGCGCGACCCAGCTGAGGTGTTTCAGATTCGACGACTGCATCCAAGCGAACAGGGCAGCCAAAGCTACATACACCGCGCCCCATGCCGCAAAAATCTTGAACCGAATCTCAGACGCAAAGCGAAGTTGCGCGAACATTTGCTCGTACCGCTTTTCCACTGATATGGGCATTGTTCTTCGCCGTTGTCCTTGGCCAAGCGCTCTAACTAGTGTTTATCCAGCATGCATAGGATGCTAGAACGATCTATTAGTAGATGCAACGATCTACAGGTAGTTCGGACGATATGCCGGCAGATGTCTATTTGTAGATCGGACGGAAAGAGCAAGTTCAAGTGACTCGGCTGGCGATGCCGAGGCGTTTGGCGTCGAGCCAGCGCATTTCCCATAGCCTGTATTGCGGCCGCCATATGGCGCCAAGGCGTTTGGCGCGTTCGCGAAGGTCGGCTTCCGCGTATTCGATGCGCACGGCGACCATCTCCTCGTCACGCCGTCTCGCGCGCCGCGCGCCTGGTTGCCATGGGACGGTCTCGACAATCAGCTCGACAGTCTTGTGCCTGCACGATTTCTCAAGGTCGTACAGGTAGCGCACGCAGACAAGCCGCTCGCCGTAACGCTCGACGAATTTCCGGGTCCCGGCTTGCCCGGGCCTGCGGGTGAGGCGGGTCTCCATTCACGTGCAACGCAAGGGACAACCGCGAGGTTGACTGCTTTCAGCGCGCGAGCTGGAAGCGCTCGAAGCGGTGAAGGGCTTCCTCGATGCGCCGCTTGTGGGACTGGCGCGAGCGGTCGCTGACCCAGGTCCAGCGCTGCATGAGCAGCTTCTGCCGCTCGCGGTCGGTCTTGAGGTCGATCACGGCAACGATGGTGCCGTCGACGAGGACGGGCTGGGAGAAGTAGCCGAACTTGCGCTTCGGCTTCGGCAGGTAGGCCTCGAAGCGGTGCTCGTAGCCGAAGAAGAGCTGCAGCCGTTTGCGCTGGATGACGAGCGGATCGAAGGGCGACAGGATGTGGACGCCCTCGGCCGGCTCCAGAACTTCCTGAAGCGCCTCAGGCTGCGCCCAGTGCGGCAGGTCCACGCCTTCCAGCTTGAGGGACACCAGTTCGCCGCGGCGCACGCGACGCTCGATCAAGCGCCGCATGGCAGCTTTGCGCGGGGCGTCCATGTAGCAGGCCGATTCGATACTGACGACGCCCTGGGAGCGCAGGGCGCGGTCGAGCAGGTACTCGAGGGTCTCCCGCTCGGTGGCGCGCGCGGGCGCCCTGTCCCAGCCGAAGTGGCGGCGGGTGAGTTCGTAGGTCTTGAGCATTCCCGTGCGCTGGCTGACGATGAGCGAGCCGCGGTAGAAGGCCAGCTCCAGCGCCCTCTTGGAGGGTTTGCGGCTCGCCCAGAGGTGGTCCTTGTCCACCGCGTCCTCGTCGATGTCGCGGATCGAGAGCGCGCCCTTGCGCTTGACCAGCGAAAGGACGCGGCGCAGGTCCTTGGCCGTCACGCGCGAGAACCAGCCGCTGGGCGCGCTCGCCTCGGCGCGCATCGCGCCCAGGTAGTAGCGGATGTCCCGCGTCGGCACGTAGGAGAGCGCGTGCGTCCAGTATTCGAAGACCGTCTTGTCGGTGGATTGCGCCTGGTGCAGGTGTTCACGCCGGTAGCCGGGGATGCGCGTGTAGAGGATCTGGTGGTGGCAGCGCTCGACGACATTGATGGTGTCGATCTGCACGTAGCCCAGGTGCTCCACGGCTGCACGGGTGGCGTCCGGGCCGTCGCCGAAGGGGGCAGGCTCGTCCAGGCGTTGCGCACGCAGCCAGATGCGCCTGGCGAGCGCATTGGTTACTTCAGGCGGCAATGTGGCTGGCGCCCCCGCGGCGGGTCAAGCGCTGCTCAACCATCGATGATGTTGTAGCACTGCGGCTTCACCGGCCGCGCATCGGCGACGATGGGGTCGGCCGGGCCCAGCGCGGCACCTGGCGCCGAGTGGGAAAGCCTGACCGTGCAGGAACCGCCTCCGAGGGCAATGTGCGCCCTGTAGGTCTTGCCCTGTTCCGGGCGAAAGGCAGTCGTCACTATGCAGCTCGAAGTGAACGTCATGGTCGGCACGCCGACTTCGTAGGCGAACGTGAACACCAGCTCCTTGTTCGCTTCCACGGGTATCGCAATGCCGCTCAGCGGAGCCAGGGCCCCGGTCGAGATGAAGGCGGCCATGCGGTTGCCATGGGGGGTCTTGGCGCACTTGTCGTCCGCGAATGCCTGGACCCGGATGACGCCGGCGGTGCGCCCGCCGAAATCCGCGGACGCAACCAGGGTGGCTTTCGCCGCTGAATCGGGGACCACGTACATCTGGGCGCATCCGCCCGCGCAAACCGCCAATGCCGCACTGCAAAGTGCCCGCGCTGCCGTATTCATTGGGTGGATATTACCGCTGGGAATTGCCGCCGCCTGGGGAAGGCCGGTGAAGACTGCCGGAGGCCCGCGCCCCCGGCAGGGTGAGGCGATTACTTGAGGTGCTTGTTGACCAGTTTGGTCATTTCGAACATCGACACCTGCGACTTGCCGCCGAATACCGGCTTGAGCTTGTCGTCAGCGTTGATGTTGCGGCGGTTTTTCTTGTCCTGCAGGCTGTTGCGCTTGATGTAGGCCCAGATCTTCTTGGTGACCTCGGTGCGCGGCATCGCGCTGTTGCCGATCACTGCGCCGAGCGCTGCGCTCGGGTTCATCGGCTTCATGAACGCGGCATTCGGCTTACGCTTCTTGCCGGCTTTCTTTGCTTTTTTCTTCGCCATCTTGTCTTCTCCTCTGATCACTACGAACTTGGGGATCCCGTTGTTCCTTCCGCTGTCGTCGGGGCAGCGAAGGGCGAACAATGCCGAAATCAGAGGAGCATGTCAATCGTCCCGGCGCAAATTCTTTCCTATTTCCCCTCTGAATCCAGCCAGGACGCGATGCCCTGCGCGTTCAGTTCGATGTCGAGCGCGAAAATCTCCAGCGTCTTTTCCCTCGGCAATCGCCATCCATGACGTGCGCTCTCGTCGAGAACTAGCGACCTAACACCTTCCATCAGCAGACGTTTTCGCTCGGCGCCGGCGCGCCGGTGGCGCTCGCCCAGCGCGGCGTGCGCGTCGATGATGCGGTGCAGGTCTCCCGCCAGAACCGTCAGATTCGTCAGCCGGCCGAAGTGCGCGACGTAGATCGCCTCGGGCCCGAGGGACAGCATGCGGTCGATGGAACGGTGCAGCGCGGGCGGATCGAACTGCGACGGGCTGGTGGTCGGGAAGGAGAACTGGCGGCCGTCCTGGTCCAGTTCCCGGTAGGAGATGCCGAAGGTATCCCCGGCGAAGATATGGCCGGTGGTCGAGTCGCGCACCACGACGTGGTGCCGCGCATGGCCCGGCGCATCGAGGAAGAGCAGCTCGCGCCCCGCGAGGCGCAGCGTGGTTCCCTCGGGGGTTTCGACCACCCTCTCCCGGGGCACGGGGAGGATTTCCCCATAGACGCGGCGCGTCTCCGCCTCGCCGTAGATGGCGATTGTCGCCGCCAGCAGACGGCTGGGATCGATGACGTGCCGCGCACCACGCGGGTGCACGGTCAGGCGCGCATTGGGAAATCTGGCCATCAGCTGTCCCGCGCCGCCGGCGTGGTCGAGGTGGACGTGGGTGAGGATGACGTAATCCACCTGCGCGGGCGCGATGCCCTTCGCTTCGAGCGCGTCCATCACACGCGGCACGGCGTGGGAGGTGCCGGTATCGATGATCGCGGCGCGCCCCTCCTCGACCAGCAGGTGGATCGCGGTCTGCTCCTGGCGGTCGTAGACGCTGTCGACGGCGCTGATGCCGTGGCCGTAGTCGTAGACACGTGAAGGAGAACCCGGACGTGAATTCACGTGGACATTATAGAATCCGCCCTCGATGAACATCTCCGACCTGAGGCAGGAATACATGCGCGCCGGGCTGGCCGAGGCCGATGCGCACGCCGATCCCCTGCTCCAGTTCGAGCGCTGGTTCAAGGACGCGCTCGCCGCGCAGCTGCCGCTGGCCAACGCCATGACGCTCGCCACCGTCACGCCCGGGGGCGCGCCCGACGCGCGCATCGTGCTGCTCAAGGGCGTGGATGACGGCGCCTTCGTGTTCTATACGAATTACGGGAGCCGCAAGGGACGCCAGCTCGGCGCGAAGCCACTCGCCTGCCTCGTATTTCTCTGGACTCAGCTGGAGCGGCAAGTGCGCGTCGAGGGCCGGGTCGAGAAGGTCGCGCCATCGGAATCAGACAAGTACTTCCTGAGCCGGCCTGCGGGCGCGCGCCTGTCGGCGAGCGCCTCGGCACAAAGCGAGGTCGTGGCGGGAAGATCCTTCCTGGAATCGGAGGTGAAGAAGGTCAAGGACAAGCATGGCGAAAACCCTCCGCGCCCTGCCCACTGGGGTGGCTATCGCGTCATCCCCTCGCAAATCGAGTTCTGGCAGGGGCGCGAGAACCGGCTGCACGACCGGCTGCTCTATTCCCTCGCGCACGGCGCCTGGAAGATCGAGCGCCTTGCTCCCTGAGCCGGTTCTCTCTTTCCTGCGCAAGCATGGGCTCGCTGGCGCCGATGAGATACCCGCCGCGGCCGCGCTCTCGGGCGGGGTGTCTTCCGATATCTGGCGCGTGGACCTGAGGAGCGGGCCGATCTGCGTCAAGCGCGCGCTGCCGCGCCTGCGCGTCGAGCAGCTGTGGGAAGTGCCGGTCGAGCGCAACCGCTACGAGCGCATGTGGATCGAGGCGGCGAACGCGATCGTCCCCGGCATCGCGCCGAAGGTGCTCGCCTCGGACGACTCGGGCTGCTTCGCGATGCAGCTGCTCGAGGGCTATCCGCTGTGGAAAGCCGAACTGGCCGAAGGCCGCGCCGACCGGGCGTTCGCGTCGAAAGTCGGCGGCAGCCTCGCGCGCATCCACGCGGCGACCGCCGGCGACAAGGACTGCGCCGCCCGGTTCGACACCGACACGAACTTCCACGCCATCCGCCTCGAGCCCTACCTCCTGGCTGCGGCAAGGGTTCATCCCGGTCATTCGCAGGCCCTTGAAAATCTTGCAGCAAGGACGGCGAGTACCAAGCTCGCGCTGGTGCACGGCGACGTCAGCCCGAAGAACATCCTCATCGGCCCGCAGGGCCCGGTGATCCTCGACGCCGAATGCGCCTGGTACGGCGACCCGGCCTTCGACCTCGCTTTCTGCCTCAACCACCTTCTGCTCAAGGGCCTGTGGGTGCCGGTGCGGCGCAAGGCATTCCTGCAGTGCTACGACGTGCTTGCGGAGGCTTATCTCGCCGGGGTCACGTGGGAATCGAGGGCAGGCATCGAGAAGCGCGCGGCGACGCTTTTGCCGGGATTGCTCCTTGCGCGCGTCGACGGCAAGTCGCCTGTCGAGTACCTCAAGTCGGATTCGGACAGGGATTTCGTGCGGGAGATCGCGGGCCGGTTCCTCAAGGCGCCGCCCGCCGCGCTCGCCGAAGTGAGGAATGCATGGCAAAGATCCTAGAAGTCCTCGCGCGCAAGGTGTGGGACTCGCGCGGGCGGCCGACGGTGGAAGCCGAAGTCGCGGTGAAGGGCGCGCGCGGGCGGGCGATTGCGCCGGCCGGGGCTTCGACCGGGTCAGGGGAAGCAAAGAGCATCGACGTGCGGCAGGCGGTGCACTTGATCAACACTGAAGTTCGTCCATTCCTGGTGGGAAAGGATCTCGACCAGGAAACCCTGGATCAATCCCTCATCTCCCTCGACGGCACGCCCGACAAGTCGCGCCTCGGCGGCAACGCCATCGTGGCGGTGTCGCTCGCCTGCGCGCACGCGGCGGCGGCGGCGGCGAAGAAGCCGCTGTGGCAGTTCCTCGCCGGGAAGAACCCGGTGGCGATGCCGGTGCCGCAGATCCAGATCTTCGGCGGCGGCGCGCACGCGCACGCGAGCATGGACGTGCAGGACTTCATGGTCATCTGCACCGGCGCGGGCAGCTTCGGCGAGAGCCTGGAGTGGACCGCGGAGGTCTACAAGGCGGCCGGCGCGCGTCTCGGCAAGCGTGGCGCGCTGCGCGGCGTCGCCGACGAAGGCGGCTACTGGCCGGCCTTCAAGTCGAACGAAGCGGCGCTGGAGGAACTCACCGGCGCCATCAGCGACGCGGGCTTCGAGCCGGGCACTGACGTCGCCATCGCGCTGGACATCGCCGCGACGCAGCTCTGGCGCGGCGGGCGTTACCACCTGGCGCTGGAGAACCGCACGCTCTCGGCGGACCAGATGCATACGATGCTGCTGCGCTGGATCGAGCGCTATCCGATCGTATCGATCGAGGATCCGTTCGCCGAGCACCATGCCGAGGCGATGGCGTCGTTCACGCGGACCGCGGGCGGCAAGATCCAGATCGTGGGCGACGACTTCTTCGTGACAGATGCGAAAAGATTAAAAGCGGCGAACGGAGCGTGCAACACCGTCCTCCTCAAGCCGAACCAGGTGGGCACGCTCACCGAGACGCTCGCCTGCTGGCGCGCGGCGCAGGAGGCGGGCTACGGCGCCATCGTCTCGGCGCGCTCGGGCGAGACCGAGGACGTGTCCATCGTCCACCTCGCCGTCGGCTGGAGCGTGCCACAGCTCAAGGTGGGCAGCTTCGCGCGCTCCGAGCGCATGGCGAAGTGGAACGAGGGCATCCGGATCGAGGAGGCGCTGGGCAGGGACAAACTCCCCTACCCAGCCAGAAAAATCTTCAAGCGCTAGCGCTGTTAAGGACGCCGCTAACGGCGTGGCACCGCCGCCAGCCAGGCTTCCATCTCCTTCTTCCACCACTTCGCCTGGCCGGTGGTGCCGTGCCCGGCGGTCAGGTCACTGGCGGGAATCACGAACAGGCGGCCGTTCTTCACCCGCTTGATCTCGCGCTCCATCACGCCGGTCGAGGGCGGGTTGCGCTCGTCGTCCGCCGCGTTGATGACGAGCAGCGCGGCCTGGATCTTCTCCAGGCCTGGCGAGGGGTTGTAGTCGCGCGACGAATCCCACTGGTACAGGGTGTCGTTCGCATCGCCGCGGAACGGCGCCTTCAGCCGGGCATCGAGCAGCGCATCGGCCTTCTCGCGCGTCGGCGCCACGCGGTAGTAGGCCTGGTCGCCGCCGTTGGTGCCGATGCCGTAGAACACCGAGGCGAACTGCGCGCTGCGCGGCTGCGCGGTGTAGTCGCCGTTCTTCCAGTCGGGGTCGTTGCGGATCGAATCCACGATCAGGCGCCGCATCATCCAGTTGCGGCTCGACATCTCCGTCGACATCGAGGCCATCGGCACCACCGCATCCATGAACGCCGGGTATTTCACGCCCCAGATCCAGGCCTGCATGCCGCCCATGGAATTGCCGATCACCAGGCGCAGGCGTTTCACGCCCATGCCTTCGGTCACCAGCCGGTACTGGGCGAGCACCATGTCGTCATAGTTGTAGCGCGGGAACTTCGCGCGCAGGCCGTCGGAGGGCTTGCTCGACTTGCCGTGCCCGATCGAGTCCGGAAGGATGATGAAGTAGCGCGCCGCGTCGAGCGGCTGGCCGGCGCCGAAGAGCTCGCCGCCGAAGTTCGGGCCCAGCATGCCGGCGCCGTTGCCCGTCGTGCCGTGCAGCACCAGCACCGCCTCGTTCTTCGGGTCGCCGAGTGTGGTGTAGTTGATGCGCAGCTCGGGCATGACTTCGCCCGTGTGGAAGCGGAAATCGCGCGCGGTCCAGCTGGCTTCCTTCTGCGCCAGCGCGGTGCAGGCGGCCAGCGCGAGCAGCGCGCCGAATACAGTTCGAATGAATCGGTTCATGTAATCCTCCCTGGGTCGATTGTCCCGGTTTTCAGAGCGCGCACAAGCCTTCCTGCGAAAGCCGGTAGCGGCGGTCGCAGCCCGCGGCGGCCGCTTCGGAGTGCGTGACCAGGATTCCCGCCGCCCCGCGCCCCTTGACCTGCTCGCGCAGCAGCGCCAGCACGGCCCGGGCATTCTCCTGGTCGAGGTTGCCGGTGGGCTCGTCCGCGAGGATGAGTTTCGGCTCGCCGACAAGGGCCCTGGCGATGGCGACGCGTTGCAGCTCGCCACCCGACAACTCCTTCGGCATGCTGTTCTCGCGGTTCGCTAGCGCGACCGCTGCGAGGACTTCCCCCGCTTTTTTTCGAACTGCATCCAGTTCGAAACCCCGCAAGAGCAAGGGCAAGCCGACGTTCTGCTGAACCGTCAGGTGAGGCAGGATGTGAAAGGCCTGGAACACGAAGCCGAAATGGTCCCGGCGCAGCCGAGTCCGGGCGTCGTCGTCCTGGTTTTTTACATCCATTTCTTCGAAAAAAATGTCCCCCGAATCGGGAATCTCCAGGCCCGCGATGATGTTCAGCAGGGTCGACTTCCCGGAACCGGATTCGCCGACGATGGCGACGTACTCGCCGGCCTCGACGCGCAGCGATACTTCGCTCAGGACGGCGCGGCCGCCGAAAGCCTTGCGGATACCGGAGATATAAAGCATGCGACGGGCATTCTAGACGCCCCGTCCTAGACACCCCGGGATGCCCTTGCTAGACTGAATTTCCTAGGAGGAACGCATGAAATACATGAATCGCAGCATCCTGGCAGGACTCGTGGCCGCGGCGTTCTTCGCGGCGCCCGCGTCGGCCCAGCAAAAAGTCAAGATCGGCTTCATCACCACCCTTTCCGGACCGCAGGGCGTGATCGGCAACGACATGCGCCAGTCGGTCGAAATGGCGCTCGACCATCTCGGGCGCAAGGTCGGCGGCCTCGACGTCGAGATGATCTATGGCGACGACCAGGTCAAGCCCGACGTCGGCAAGCAGGTGGCCGAGGAAATGCTCAAGAAACACCAGGTGAATTTCGTTTCCGGCGTGATCTGGTCGAACGTGATGCTGGCGGTCGCCCCCACGGTGACCGGCGCCGGGACCTTGATGATCGGCACCAACGCCGGACCGAATCAGCTTGCGGGCAAAGAGTGCAACGAGCTGTATTTCACCACCTCGTGGCAGAACGATCAGACCCCGGAGGCGATGGGCAAATACATGCAGGACGCGGGCCTGCAGGACGTCTACCTGATGGCGCCCAATTACGCCGCCGGCAAGGACATGATCACGGGCTTCAAGCGCTACTTCAAGGGCAAGATCGCCGACGAGGTCTACACGCGCCTCGGCCAGACCGACTACCAGGCCGAGCTGTCGCAGCTGCGCTCGAAGAAACCGAAGGCGGTGTTCGTCTTCCTGCCGGGGGGCATGGGCATCCAATTCCTCAAGCAGTACTCCGAAGCCGGGCTGCGCGGGCAGTTCCCGCTGTACTCGGTGTATACCGTGGACGAGCTCTCGATCCCGGCGGTGAAGCATGCCGCCCTCGGCCAGCTCGAGACCCGCTACTGGAGCCAGGACCTCAAGAACGAAGCCAACGCCAGGTTCGTCGGCGACTACAAGAAGAAGTACAACCGGCCGCCTTCGTTCTACGGTGCGCAGAGCTACGACGGCATCATGCTGATCGACTCGGCGGTGCGCGCGGTAAAGGGCAACCTGGCGGACAAGAAAGGCATGATCGCGGCCATGCGCAAGGCGGACTTCAAGTCCACGCGCGGCAAGTTCAGCTACGGCCAGAACCACCACCCGATCCAGAACTTCTACCTGCTGAAGGCGGTCGCGGGCGCGACGCCAACGTCGGATCCGGTGATGGAAATCCAGAAGACGGTGTTCTCCAACCACAAGGATTCCTACGGCAAGGATTGCAAGATGAAGTGGTAGGCATCGCTGGTACGATCAAGGGGCGCGGATATTCCGCGCCCTTTTTTTTGACATGAATTTCATCCTCGTCGCCGAACAAACCCTGAACGGGCTGCAGCTCGGGGTGATGCTGTTCCTGCTGGCCGCCGGCCTGACGCTGGTATTCGGCATCATGAACCTCGTCAACCTCGCGCACGGCGCGCTCTACATGGTGGGCGCGTACCTGACGACCTGGTTCTACCAGGCGACCGGCTCTTACCTGCTGGCGGTGGCGCTCGGCCTGGCGGGCACGCTGACCGTGGGAATCGTCACCGAACTGGTCGCGCTGCGCACGCTGTATGAGCGCGACCACCTCGACCAGGTGCTCGCCACCTTCGGCCTGATCCTGATCTTCAACGAGGTCATCGCCATCGTCTGGGGCCGCGCGGCGCTCTACAGCACCATCCCGGACTACCTTTCCGGCCACGTACAGCTCACCGAGAGCCTGCGCTATCCGTTCTACCGCCTGGTGATCATCGGCATCGGCCTCGCGGTCGCATTGCTGCTCTGGTTCACCGTGTCGCGCACGCGTATCGGCATGCTGATCCGCGCCGGCGCGAGCAATCGCGCCATGGTCGCCGCGCTCGGCATCAATATCCGGCTGCTCTACACCCTCGTGTTCGGCGTCGGCGCCGCGCTCGCGGGCCTGGCGGGGCTGCTCTCGGGCCCCATCTATTCCGTGCAGCCCGGCATGGGCGAACTGATCCTGATCCAGGTCTTCGTCGTCATCGTGATCGGGGGCATCGGCTCGATCCGTGGCGCCTTCGCGGGCGCGCTGATCGTCGGCATGGTCGATACCATGGGCCGGGCCTTCCTGAAACCGACGCTCGCCACCATCCTGTCGCCGACCGCCGCCGAAACGGCCGGCCCGGCGCTCGCTTCGATGCTGATCTACCTGTTGATGGCAGTGGTTCTGGCCTTTCGGCCGTCGGGTCTTTTTTCGCCTGCAAAATGAATTCAAACCCCAGAACCTGGATCCTCGCCGCCCTCCTTGCGCTGCTTGCCGCGGTACCTGCGGCCGCGGCGTACTTCGAGCAGCCGTTCTACCTCGACCTGCTGCGGCGCGTGATGATCTTCGCCATCGCCGCGGTCAGCCTGAACCTGATCCTCGGCTACGGCGGCATGGTGTCATTCGGCCACGCGGCCTACCTCGGGATCGGCGGCTATGCGGTCGGGATCCTCGCGCATCACGGCATCCACAGCGGCTGGCTGCAATGGGGCGTCGCCATCGGCGCCTCCGCCCTCGTCGCGCTGGCGATCGGCGCGATCTCGGTGCGCACCAGCGGCATCTACTTCATCATGATCACGCTCGCCTTCACGCAGATGCTGTACTACCTCGGCATCTCGATCGCGGAATACGGCGGGGACGACGGCATGCGCGTGCCGGTGCGCAGCCAGTTTTCGGGCCTGGTCGACCTGAACGACGGCACGCAGTTCTATTTTCTCGTGCTCGGCCTCCTCGCCGCGTCGTTGTTCCTCGTGCACCGGCTGGTCAATTCGCGCTTCGGCATGGTGCTGCAGGCAGCGCGCTCGAACGAGGCGCGTACCCGCGCGATCGGTTTCTCGCCCTACCCCTACCGGCTGGCGGCATTCGTCATCTCGGGCGCGATGTGCGGACTTGCCGGTGCGCTGCTCGTCAACCACACCGCCTACCTGACGCCGGAGTTCATGAACTGGACCCGTTCCGGCGAGCTCATGTTCATGGTAATCCTCGGCGGCATCGCCACCAGCGCGGGACCGCTGCTTGGCGCCGGCGTCCTGCTGCTGCTGGAGGACGTGCTGCAGGGCTGGAGCCTGCTGCCGCGCGAGGCGGTGCGCGACCACTGGCAGCTCTACCTGGGTATCTTCCTCGTGCTGGTGGTGCTGTTTGCCCGGCGCGGTCTGGCAGGGCTCTTGCCGGGCAACAAGCATGAGTGAAATTCTTTTAGAAGCAAAAAAAATCAGAAAATCGTTCGGCGCCCTCCTGGCCACCGACGGTGTGGACTTCGACGTGCGCGAAGGCGAAACGCATGCTGTGATCGGTCCGAACGGCGCAGGCAAGACCACCTTCATCAAGCAGATTTCCGGCGAACTGCGCCCGGACAGCGGCGAGATCCGCTTCGCCGGCGATAACATCACCGCACTGCCCGCTCCGCAGCGATCGCACAAGGGACTCGCTCGTTCTTTCCAGATCACCAGCATTTATCGCGAGTTCAGCGCGCTGGACAACGTTGCGCTGGCGGTGCAGGCGCACGCGGGCCACAGCTTCCGCTTCTGGCGCGCGGCGCGCGAAGATCCGTCGCTGACCGGCCCTGCGAACCAGATTCTTGAACGTATTGGTTTAGACAAACGAAAGAATATTTTGGCCGCCAACCTTTCCCACGGCGAGCAGCGCCAGCTCGAGATCGCGATGGCGCTCGCCACCAAACCTCGCCTGCTGCTGCTGGATGAGCCGGTGGCGGGCATGGGCACGGATGAATCGCAGCGCATGATCGAACTGCTCGCCACGCTCAAGGGCGAGAAGACCATCGTCCTCGTCGAGCACGACATGGACGCGGTGTTCTCGCTCGCCGACCGCATCTCGGTGCTGGTCTATGGCCGCATCATCGCCACCGGCACGCCGGCGGAGATCCGCGCCAACGCCGAAGTGCGTTCCGCCTACCTCGGGGAGGACGGCTGATGAGGGAGGGACGGTAAATGCTCGACGTCCAGGGCCTTGAGGCCTCCTACGGCCTGTCGCAGGTGCTATTCGGCGTATCCCTGCGCATCGAGGCGGGCCAGGTCGCCACCCTGCTCGGCCGCAACGGCATGGGCAAGACCACCACCGTGCGCTCGATCATGGGCATGCTGCGCCCGGGGGCGGGGAGCATTTCGTTCCATGGAGAAGCCCTGCAGACGCTCCCGAGCTACCGCGTGGCGCAGCTCGGGGTGGGCCTGGTGCCCGAAGGCCGGCAGATCTTTCCCAATCTGACCGTGCGCGAGAACCTGGTGGCCACCGCCGCCAACCGCCGCAGCGAGAAGGATCCGTGGACGCTGGACAAGGTGTTCGGTTTGTTTGGAAATCTGGAGGCAAGACAGAGTAATTTCGGCAACCAGCTCTCCGGCGGCGAGCAGCAGATGCTCGCGATCGGCCGGGCGCTGATGACCAACCCGCGCCTGCTGATCCTGGACGAAGCCACCGAGGGCCTCGCGCCCCTGATCCGCCTGGAAATCCATCGCGCCATCCACCGCCTCAAGGCGGCCGGACTGTCGATCCTCGTCATCGACAAGGACGTCAAGGCGCTGATCGGCGTGGCGGACGTGCACTACATGCTGGAAAAGGGCCGGGTGGTCTGGACCGGCGACTCGGCGCAGCTGTCAGCCAGTGAGGACGTGCAGCACCGGTACCTGGGGGTGTAAGACCCTCTTGCCGCATGCATACAAGTATGGCAGCATCAGATGCATGAAAACCACAGACCGAACGACCCTGAACATCGACCGCGTCGCGCTGCAGAAAGCCGCGGCGCTGACCGGCGTCAGCGAAAAGACCGCGCTGGTGCGCCTGGGGCTCGAAGCCCTGATAGCAAAGGCAAGCGCGGAAAGGCTTGCTGCACTGGGCGGCAGCGAGCGGAGTCTGCGGTCTGTGCCGCGCCGCCGCGCCGGCTGAATGATTCTCGCGGATACCTCCGTCTGGATAGAGCATTTCAGGCGAGGCGAGCCGCGTCTTGCAGCACACCTGGAGGCGGGCGAGGTGCTCTGCCACCCGTTCGTTGTCGGCGAATTGGCCTGCGGCCATCTGCGCCGGCGCGACGAAATCCTCGGTTTGCTGGCCAACCTGCCTCGCCTCGGCCAGGTTGACGATGATGAAGCGCTCGCCTTCATCGCACGCCATCGATTGCAGGGCAAAGGCCTGGGGCTCGTAGACATTCACCTGCTCGCATCCTGCGCCCTGGCACGCAGGCCGCTCTGGACTCTGGACAAGAAGCTGGGCAAAACCGCCGTCGGCTTGGGACTGGCGATAGACTAACCAGCGTCTGTCCCGGAGGCGTCATGAGAAGAGAGAACATCGTCGGCAGGGCCAACGTAGAGGACACTCCGGCGCTGGAGGCCTATTACCGCGAACTAGAGCAGCGCGACCTGGGCGCGCTCTGGAACGTCGCCAACGAGATCGAGCCGTATTTTCCGCAGCCCAAGTCCGTCCCGATGCACTGGAAGTGGCGCGACGTGCAGCCCATGGTGCGCAAAGCCGCCGAGCTGGTCAGCGCCGAAAAGGCGGCGCGGCGCGTTGTAATGCTGGTAAATCCCGGACGCAAGGAATGGAGCGCCGCCGCAGGCCTTCTCTATACCGGCGTGCAGGTCATGAATCCCGGCGAATTCACTTCCGCGCACCGCCACCAGGCCTCCGCCCTGCGCTTCGTCATGGAAGGCAAGGGCGCGTTCACCGTGGTCGATGGCGAGCGCATGGCGCTGGGCGCGCGTGATTTCGTCCTGACGCCGAACGGCACCTGGCACGACCACGGCGTCGAGGCCGACGGCACGCAATGCATCTGGCAGGACGGCCTCGACATACCGCTGATGAATTCGCTGGACGCGAATTTCTACGAAGTCCATCCGCAGACCGTGCAGACGCCATCGCCGCTTTCGCGGGAGAACTGGAAGAAGCCGTACTCGCCGGTGTTCTTGTATAAGTGGGATGAGAGTTATCAATCCCTTCGGAAGAATGGTTCTTTTGAATACTTGAATCCCATAACTGGCGGCTCGATCATGCCGACCATGGGTGCTCGTCTTGAGCTGGCAGGTTCAGAAAATAAATTCAAAAGGCACACAGGCAGCGTCATCTACCAGGTCGCCACGGGGCACGGCTGGTCGGAAATCGGCGGACAGCGCTTCGAGTGGGAAGAGAAGGACATCTTCTGCATTCCGTCCTGGACCCCGTACCGGCACGGCGCTTCCAGCGAGGCGGTGCTGTTCTCCTTCAATGATTTCCCGGCGATGAAGGCCCTCGGCCTGTACAGGGAATCGCATGGTTAGCCAGGAGCAGAACGACCTGATGACGCGCGTCGGGCCGGGCACGCCGGCCGGCAACCTGCTGCGCAACTACTGGCAGCCGATCGCACTGGTCGACGAATTCCAGAGTGAAAGGCCGGTTCTTCCAAGGACCATTCTTGGAGAGAATTTCGTCCTCTTCAGGGACAAGAGCGGCAAGTACGGATTGCTGGACCGAACCTGCCCCCATCGCGGCGCCGATCTCGCCTACGGCCGCTACGAGGACGGCAACCTGCGCTGCGTGTTCCACGGCTGGCTGTTCGACGTGAACGGAAAATGCCTCGAAACGCCGGCCGAGCCGCAGGGCAGCCGGCTGTGCGACCACATCAAGCAGCGGACGTATCCGGTGGTGGAGCGCAGCGGCATCGTATTCGCGTGGCTGGGCGCGGGCGAGCCTTCCGCGTTCCCGCATTTCGACTGCTTCACGGCGCCCGACGCCTACACGTTCGCTTTCAAGGGCTACTGGGATTGCAACTGGCTGCAGGCGCTGGAGGTCGGCATCGACCCTGCGCATGCGTCTTTCCTGCACCGCTACTTCGAGGACGAGGACACGGCGGCGAGCTACGGCAAGCAGTTCCGCGGCAAGCCGTCGGATTCCGAGCTGCCGATCTCCAAGGTGCTGCGCGAATACGACCAACCCGAGATCAGCGTGGCGCGCACCGACTACGGCATGCGCCTCGTCACTCTGCGCAAGATCGACGACAGGCAGACGCACGGCCGCTCGACCCATATCCTCTTCCCGCAGACCTTCGTCATCCCGATGAACGCGGAGATGACCATCACGCAGTGGCACGTGCCGGTGGACGACACTGGCTGCTACTGGTACTCGATCTTCACCAGCTTCACCACGCCGGTGGACAAGAAGACCATGCGCGAGCAGCGCCTCAAGACCTACCCCGCGCCCGACTACAAACCCATCCACAACCGCGCCAACAGCTGGGGCTTCGACGCGGAGCAGCAGCGCAAGGCGACCTACACGGGGATGGGCTTCGATATCAACATCCACGACCAGTTCGCCTGCGAATCGCCGGGCCGGATCGCGGACCGCACCAGGGAGCATCTCGGCAGCAGCGACAAGGGCATCGTCCTCTACCGCCGCCTGCTCGTGGATGCGATCAACAAAGCAGTCAAAGGCGAAAAGACCATGATGATGCTCGACGCCTCCCAGGCCTCCGCCCTCACCGGCCCGCCCGCGGTGGACGGCATCGGCCCGACCGACCGCTGGGAGGATTACTACAAGGAAGCCGACGCGGCTCGCAGGAACCGCGCGCCCTGGGCCGCCAAGGTTGCATGAAATCAGGGACAGTCCACGATTTCCCTCCAATGAAAAACGTGGACTGTCCCTGTTTTTCATGAAGGCTTTGCTGAAGGAGATCAGGAGCCGCAAGCTCGAGACGGTCCGTTTCTCCTTCGCCGACCAGCACGGCATCCTGCGTTCGAAATCCATCGCCGCCGCCGAGGTTCCGGCGGCGCTGAAGAGCGGGGTCGGCTTTCCCAGCTCGCTGCTCGCGAAAGACACCTCCTGCAAGACCGTGTTCCCGGTGTTCACGCCGGGCGCCGGGCTCGGCATGCCGGAACTCGAAGGCGCGGCCGACGCGCTGATGGTCGCGGACCCGGCGACGTTCCGCGTGCTGCCCTGGGCGCACAAGACCGGCTGGCTGCTGTGCGACCTCCGGTTTCCCGGCAGTTCAAATGCAGGCAAGCCGGTGCCCTTCGACACGCGCGCGATCCTCAAGGACGCGCTCGCGAAACTCGCCAAAGCGGGCTGCGGCTTTCTCGCGGGGCTGGAGGTGGAGTTTCACGTCTTTCGCATCACGGATCCGCGCCTGCGCCCGGAGGATGCCGGCCAGCCGGGTTCGCCGCCGGCGGTGGAACTTCTCAACACCGGCTACCAGCTTCTTTCAGAGGCTCGCTTCGACCAGCTCGAGCCCGCGCTGGAGATCCTGCGCACCAGTTTGACGGGCCTAGGCCTGCCTTTGCGCAGCTTCGAATGCGAGTTCGGCCCGAGCCAGGCGGAGGTCACGCTCTCTGTCCAGGAGGGCCTCGCCGCCGCGGACACCATGCTGCTGTTGCGCAGCGCGGCCAAGCAGGCGCTGCGGCGCCACGGCTACCACGTGACCTTCATGTGCCGCCCGAAGCTGCCCAATGTCATGTCGAGTGGTTGGCATTTGCATCAAAGTCTTTTCGCTCCTTCCAGCAGGAAAAACGCCTTCGTTTCGAAGACAGATTTTCTTTCCGAAGCAGGAAAGCAATATCTGTCCGGCCTGCTCGAGCACGCGCGCGCGGCCTGCGCCTTTGCCACGCCGACGATCAACGGCTACAAGCGCTACCGTCCTTACTCGCTCGCGCCCGAGCGCGTCATCTGGGGCCGCGACAGCCGCGGCGCGATGCTGCGCGTGGTTGGCGTCCCCGGCGACCCGGCGACGCGCATCGAGAACCGCATCGGCGAGCCCGGCGCGAACCCGTACCTGTACTTCGCTTCGCAGATCCATTCCGGCATGGACGGGATGCGGCGCAAGCTTTCGTTGTGCGAGCCGGAGCAATCCCCTTACGAATCCAAGGCACAGCTCCTGCCGCGATCGCTCAGTGAGGCGATCGGACATTTGAGGACGAGCAAAGTCCTGCGCGAGGGAATGGGTTCCGCCTTCGTGGACTACTATTGCCGCATCAAGGAAGCCGAGGTCGAGCGATTCAACCTGGCCGGCAAGGATGCGGGGGACGACCGCGAGGTGAGCGAATGGGAGCACCGGGAATACTTCGATCTGCTGTAGCGCACCTCGAGCGCGGCGAATGGCAGGCCGCGCACAAGATCGTCCAGGACGACGAAGAGTCCGAGTTGTCCTGCTGGGCGCACGGCATCGTGCATGTACTTGAGGGCGACTTGCCCAACGCGCGCTACTGGTACGGCCAGGCGAAGCGCGCGTTCCCGAAAGACTACAGCGTTCCCGCCGAGATCGCGGCGCTAAAAGATGCGTGCAGTTGAGGTCCTTGCGGTTCTGATGTTTGTTTTTCTATTGGGAATTTCAATAGAAAAAATGGAAATCACAGCCCTTTTGCCGCTTGCCGCGCTTCTGGGCTGGCTCCTGGCCGACCTGTTCAGCGACCTGGCGCACTGGTCGCTCGACACCTTCGGCAGCGTGCGCACCCCGCTCGTCGGGCCGGCGATCATCCGGCCGTTCCGCGAGCACCATGCGGAACCCGAGGCGATGACACGGCACGATTTCATCGAGGTCAACGGCGCAAGCTGCCTGGGCTGCCTGCCCCTGCTCCTGCTTGGATGCATGCTGGATGGTTTTGCACACGCCCTCGTAGTCTTCACCTGCCTTGGCGTCCTCGTCACCAACCAGTGCCATAAGTGGGCGCATGCCCTGCCCGGGGAAAATTCCTGTCTGGTCAGGAAGCTTCAGGATTTCGGCTTGATCCTGCGTCCTTCGGAGCACGCCAGGCACCACACCCCGCCCTACAACTCGAATTTCTGCACCGCGAACGGCTGGCTGAACCGGCCTCTCAACAGGATCCTCAGGTGAACCGGCGCCTCCGAGTGGGCCTCGGCAAGCGCGCCGGCGTGACTGCCGGCCTGCTAGGAATCCTGTGCGTGCTGGCGGAGTTCTGCTTCCTGTTCCCGGACCTGCTCGTGACGCGCGAAGCACTGCCGTTCTACAAGGCGAACCTCGGCGTGTTCCGGGGCATCCTCTGGACCAGTATCGTCGCGACCTTCGCTCTCGGCGCATTGAGCCTGCTGCTGCTGCGCTCCAAGTCGCACGGCCTGCTCGGGATCGCGCTTGGCGCGGTGGCGCTGCTGATGCGCTTCACCGAGTCGGTGGAGACCGGCCCGGCCGCAGTGAGCGCCGGGCTCGACTACTTCGTGCTCGAACTGCTGGTGCTGGGCCTCATCTTCATCCCGCTCGAACGGCACTTCGCCCTCCACCACCAACGCATCTTCCGCCAGGGCTGGCAGACGGACCTGAAGCACTTCTTCGTCAGCCACGCGGGCGTGCAGCTGCTGTCCTTCGCGGTGCTGATCCCCGCGCAGACGTTCTTTGCGTGGGCAGTCAAATACGATTTCCAGGCGATTGTCGCGGCGCAACCGGTGTGGCTGCAGTTCATCGAGATCCTGCTCGCGGCGGATCTCGTCACCTACTGGGTGCACCGTGCTTTCCACCAGCTGCCGTTCCTCTGGCATTTCCACGCCATCCACCATTCCAGCCGCGAGATGGACTGGCTGGCCGGATCGCGCATCCACATCGTCGACGCGCTGGCGACGCGCTCGGCGGCCTTCATCCCGATCTTCGTGCTCGGCTTCTCGCAGGCGGCGCTGGTCGCTTACGTCGCCTTCGTCTCGTTCCATGCGGTCTACATCCACTCCAACACGCGCTGGCGCTTCCCGGTGCTGCGCTGGCTGATCGCCACGCCCGAGTACCACCACTGGCACCACACCTCGGACGAGGAAGGACTGGACAAGAACTTCGCCGCCTTCCTGCCGCTGTGGGACCGGCTGTTCGGCACGGTCCACCTGCCGGACCACTGGCCGGAGAAATACGGCACGGTCGATTTCCAGCCGCCGGAATCCTGGCTCGGGCAGCTCGCGTATCCGTTCACACGGAAGAAAGACACGCCCTACGGGTAGTTTTTGCTTTCCGTCCGATTATCTTGCAGGAATTGACAAGACGCCCCAAGCGCTTCCGGCGGCAGGTTCATACTTGCGCGGACCCATGACCAGATACGGCACTGCGGGTGCGATGACGGACAGCGGCGTGCGGGCGCTCGGCCTGCTGCTGCGCGTTCTGCTCGTCATCCTCCCCTCGATCCTGGGCGTGATGCAGCTCACCGGCATGCCGCCGGCGCAGAAGCTGATCATGGGCGGCATGGTGTTCTGGGGTCTCCTTGCCTGGCTGCTGCATCGATCGGGCCGCCACGAGGCGAGCATCGCCACGCTGGTCTTCGGCCTGATCCTGATCGGCACGGCCTTCTCGGCGGCCTATGGCTCCATCCGCAGCATCGGCGCCGCGATATCGCTCGCCGGCGTGGCGGCGGCCGGCGTCTTCCTCGACCGCCGCCAGCTCATCGCAGCCGCGGCGCTAAGCGCCGTGGCGGTCGGCGCCCTCGTGATCGGGGGNNGGGAGAGGACCGGCCACATCGGGCCGCCCGCCACACACGAAGTGGGGCTTGTGCACTGGCTGGCCTACGTGGCGATCTTCGGCTGCGTCGGCCTCGGCGCGAACCATGCGCGCTCCCTGCTGCTTGGTGCACTTGAAAAGGCGCAGCGCAACGCCGAACACCTGGCTCGGCTGTTCAACCTTGTACCGGTGTCGCTGACCCTGACCCGCGCCGCCGACGGCAGGATCCTGGAAGTGAACGCCGCCGACGAACGGCACTCGGGCTATCACCGCGAAGAGCGCGTCGGCAGCAGCTCGCTCGCGACCGCCTGGCTCGATCCCTCGGACCGGCAACGCCTGCTCGACCAGCTGGACGCCCACGGCCGGGTCGCCGGATTCGAGGCGAAACACCGCAACAAGGCGGGCGACACGCTCGACGTGCAGCTCTGGGCGGCGCGCCTGGACTACGAGGGCGAGCGCTGCATCGTCACCTCCGCGCTGAACGTCACCTCGCACAAGCGCGAGGAGCGTCTGCTGCTCGATACCGCGGCCGGCGTCGCAGGTGAGACAGGCGACCGCCTGTTCCGCACGCTGGTGCAGCAGCTCGCTTCGACGCTCGAGTGCCAGATCGCGATCTGCGGCGAGTTCGCGCCCGGCAGCGGTATGCACGCGCTCGCGATGGTCCAGGACGGCGCGGCGATGCCGCACGCGCAACTCGACGTAGCGGGCACCCCCTGCGACGACCTGCCGGCCGACGGCTCGATCGCCTTCGCTTCTGCCGGCACCGGCGACCGCTATCCGGCCACGGCCGACGCTTTTCGCCGCCGCGTCGAGGGTCACGTCGGCAAGCTGCTGCGCGACGCCGAGGGCAAGCCGCTCGGCGTGCTTAGCGCCTTCAGCTACCGGCCGCTCGAGCGCACGGCGCGCCTGGATGCGTTGTTCCGGATCTTCGCCGCGCGCGCCGAGGCGGAGCTGCGCCACCTGCAGCACAGCCGCGAGATCCAGCGCCTGAACCGGCGCCTGGAGAGCCGCTTCCGCGAGCGCACGGCGGACCTCGAGTCCTTTTCCTATGCGGTTTCGCACGACCTGAAGGGCCCGCTCGGCTCGGTCATCGCCACTTCCTCGGCGCTGCGGCATGACTACGGCGGCGCGATGCCGCCCGAAGCCCTGCGCTACCTGGACCGGATCGACCTCGGCGCCACGCAGATGCGCCAGCTCGTGGACGGGCTGACGGAGTTCTCGCGCCTGGGACTGGAGTCCGCGGAGCCCGCCGCGGTCGACATGGAGGCGCTGGTGCGGCAGGAGATCGGCGCCCTGCCCCGCACCGGGCGCGTGCGCTTCGAGGTCGGGCGCCTGCCGCCGACCTTCGGCGAGCCGCGCCTGCTGGCGCTCGTCTGGCGGCACCTGCTCGACAACGCCGCGAAATTCTCGCGCCGCGCCGAGGCGCCCGTCGTGCGCATCGCGGCGCAGGCCGAGGGCGGCGGCGTGCGCTTTTCGGTGAGCGACAACGGCACCGGCTTCGACCCCCTGCATGCCGATCGCCTCTTCAAGGTGTTCGAGCGGCTGCACTCGGCGGACGAATTCGAGGGCACCGGCATCGGCCTGGCGATCGTCAAGCGCATCGTCACGCGGCACGGCGGCACCGTGGACGCCAACGGCCTGCCCCACGGCGGCGCCACCTTCGCTTTCACGCTCCCGGGCGCCCGGCGCACCGCCGAGCGCGCTACGCCATCAGTAGCTTCGGCAGCACGGAACTGATCGGATCGCGGAATACCGCATCCGCCATGTCGTCGAATTGCGTGGGTTCGGCATTGATGATGACGATGCGCGCGCCTGCGTTGCGCGCGAGCGGGACGGCGCCGGCGACGGGATAGACCTGAAGCGTGCTGCCAATGGCGAGGAAGACATCGGCCTCGGCGGCAGCGCGCAAAGCGGCGTCGATGACTTCGGGCACCAGCTGCTGGCCGAAGGAGATGGTGGCGCTCTTGAGGATGCCGCCGCAGTTGCGGCAGGGCGGATCCGCCTCGCCCGCGCGCACGCGGTCGAGCGCCTTCTGCATCGGCGCGGTCGAGCTGCAGGCCATGCAGACGACCTTGCGCATGGTGCCGTGCACTTCGATCACCTTCTCCGCCGAGTTGCCGGCCATCTGGTGCAGTTCGTCGATGTTCTGGGTGATCAGCGCGTGCAGCTTGCCGCGCTTCTCCAGTTCCGCCAGCGCGAGGTGGCCCGCGTTCGGCTTCGCATTCCAGGCCGTGTGTTCCATGCGGCTCTGCCAGGCGAGCTTGCGCACTTCCGGGTCCGCCATGTAGTAGCGGATGTCGGAAAGCTTCTCCGCCTTGGGATTCTTCGTCCACACGCCCTGCGGGCCGCGGAAATCCGGGATGCCGGAATCGGTGGAGATGCCCGCGCCCGTCAGCACGACGATGCGCCGCGCCTCGTCCACCCAGCGGCGGACATTCTCAACCGTCACGCGCGACGGCTTCCTCAAGCATTTTCCGGTACCGGACCAGCGCGGAATCGATGCCGAGGGGCAGCATCGGCGCGCCGGGATTCCTGCTGATCGCCTCGTGCTGCGCGGTGATCATGTCGCGGTCCTCGTTGAACGCGGTGATCAAGCTCTGGAAAATGCCCTCGGTCACCGCCGCGTCGCCCGCGTCCGCGCGGTGCGACTGCTGGAAGAAGTAGTGCGTGCTGTTTTCGGTCTCCGGCGTCAGCGTCTGGCAGCTGTGCAGAAGAACCGAGTTGGCCGGATCGGGTTCCGGCTGCCCCGCCGGCTTGCCGCCGGAGCTCATGAGCAGCGTGCCCGGGAACAGGAAGTCGTAGACGAACCAGCGGTCCACCCTGCCGTCGAACTTGCGGATCCTCTGGTAGTACGGCGGCGGCGGCACGTCCGGCACGCGCCGGGTCACGCGCACGCCGCGCTCCAGCGGTTCGATTTCCGGCCGCGCCTGGGCAATCGCGGTCGAGCCGCCGAGCGTTTTCTCGTGCACGTAGCTCAGGTGCGAAAAATCGAGCAGGTTGTCGCAGATCAGCAGGTACGGTGTGTCATAGCGCATGTAGCCGGGCTTGTTGCGCCAGTCGGGATGGTCGTTGGAGAAATTGTCCGGCAGCAACCTCTCTTCGGCCCTGGCCGGCTCGCCCATCCAGACGAACACCCATTTGTTGCGCGCCACCACCGGGTAGGTCTTTACCTTCGCCTGCTCCGGGATTCGATCCAGTCCCGGTGCATCCACGCAGCGCCCGCCCGCGTCGAACTTCAGGCCGTGGTAGCCGCAGCGGACGTGGTCGCCCTCCTTGCGGCCCTTGGACAGCGGCGCGTGGCGGTGGCAGCAGCGGTCTTCCAGTGCAGCGAAACCGCGGGCCGTACGGAACACGACGATGGGTTCGTTCAGGACGGTGCGCGCAAACAGGCCGTCGGCCGGGATCTCGTGGTCCCAGGCGACGACGTACCAGCAGTTGCGGAGGAACATCCCGCAATTTAACCAGATGCCGTGCGCTCCGCGGCCTCGCGCAGGCGCCGGACGTATTCCTCCTTGTTGGGCCGCAGGTGTTGCACGCAGAGCTCCGAAAAGGCCCAGGAATCCCGCCCCTTGAGGTGTTCGATCATGAGCTCGTGCTGGGACCTGGATACCTGGAGGGCGGCGGCGTTGGAGAAGGTGTTGGTGCGGATCACGTACGTCAGGTCCATGTACTGGCGTACCAGGGCGAGCAGCGAGGCGTTGCCGCACAGGCCGAAGATCGCCATGTGGAACCGGTCGTTGCTCGCATGGATGCCGCGCAGGTCGCCGGCCGCGACGCAACGCACGTAGTCGGCATGGATGGCCTCGATGCGGGCAATGTCCTCCGGCGCTGCCGGCAGGCGCACGCGCAGCGCCGCCTGGCGCTGGACGATCTCGCGCACTTCGTAGACTTCCTCGACCTCGGCAATGCTGAAGGCCCGCACCGCGGCGCCGACGTTGCGCGTGCGCACCACGATGCCCATTTTCTCCAGCCGCATGAACGCTGCGCGGATGAAGTGGCGCGAGTAGCCGAAGCGATCGAGCAGCGCCTCTTCGCGCAATCGTTCGCCGGGCTTGAGCCGGCCGAAGATGATTTCCTCTTCCAGCGCCGCGGCGATCTCTTCCTCCGGGCCGCTGGCCGGGGGAGTAATGTTAACAATACGAGCTTCTTTCATGCCCATAGCCTCACCCGAATGCTTATCCGCCGCAAAATTATTGACAATAATGGGGCAAATGGGGCCTACTAACAAGCTGACGGCCCGGACGGCGTCTTCGCTTCGCACCCATCACGGTCTCGGGAGGGATCACGCCATGCTCAAATGTTCCACGCAGTTTTCGAAGTTCCGCGCCATAGCGTTCGCCGCCGGCCTTGCCTTTGCCTCGTCCGCCGCGCTTGCGCAAAACAAGCAGTACTCGTTCGCCTACGACCAGCCGAAGACCAGCGCCTACGGCTTCGGCGCCGATGTCTTCAACAAGCGGCTGTCGGAACTGAGCAAGGGGGCGATGTCCACCAACCAGTATGCGGGCGCACAGCTGGGCTCCGAAGCGCAGACTCTGCAGAAGGTGCAGACCGGCGACATCGACTTCGTGCTCGTGTCGACCGCGAATTCCTCGACCATCCAGCCCGAGTCCGGCGTCTTCTCGCTGCACTTCATCTTCCGGGGCCCGGATCACGCGGTGAAGGTGTTGACCAACCCGGCCATCATCCAGGCCATGCGCGAGATGTACGCGAGCAAGGTGAAGGGCGCGCACATGCTGACCCTCGGCAGCCAGGGCTTGCGCAACCTGTACTGCAAAAAGGAGATCAAGAGCCTCGCCGCGCTCAAGAACGTGAAGGTGCGCGTGCAGGCGACGGTCACCGAAGACACGCTGTTCCCCGCTTACGGGGCGCAGATCGTGCACATGCCGTTCGGCGAGGTCTACACATCGCTGCAGACCGGCGTGGTCGAGTGCGCGGAGAACGGCTACACCGTCTACATGCTGAACAAGCATTACGAGGTGGCGCCGATCATGTCGGTGACCGAGCACGAGGCGAACAACTCGGTGCTCTTCGTCAGCGACAAGCTGTGGTCGAGCCTCAACGCCGACCAGAAGAAGTGGGTGCAGCAGGCGGCCGACGACATGAACAAGGTGCAGCCGGCCAAGGCCTTCGAAATGGAGAAGGAATCGCGCGCCCGGCTGGAGAAGATCGGCGTAAAAATCGTCACCGGCGTGGACAAGTCCGGCTTCGAGAAGGTCAGCAAGCCGATCCTGGACAAGCTCGCGAACGACCTTGGCCCGCACGCGGTCAAGATCCTGGGCATGGTGCGCAACATCAAGTAAGGGTCGCTTCAAACCCATGCACAGCGCCCGGGCGACGCCATAGCCTCACTCGTCCAGCAAACGCACCGGAACCTGAAATGGCGCGCGCTCGATCACCTCGAGCGCGCGCTGATGGTGCTGTGCGGCATCGCGATCACGGGCTTCACCGTGACGGTGATCTGCGACGTCGTCACCCGCATGGTCGGCCGCCCCTGGCTGTGGCTGCAGGAAGTGACGATGACTTTCTTCATCTATGGCGTGTTCATCGGCACGGCCGCGGCCACCCGGCGCAACGACCACCTCTACCTGGCGGCGCTCGCCGAGGCCATGACCGGCAACCGGCGCCGGGCCTTCGAGGTCTTCAACCGGCTGGTGGTGCTGGCGGTCGCCGCCTGCATGATCTACTACGGCTACCTCAATTTCCTCGACGGCTTCAAGAGCCTGCGCATGCCTTCGATGACGCCGCTCGCCAGCCTCTATGCGGCGATCCCCCTGTGCGGCGCGCTGGTCGCGCTGTTCACCATCGAGCAGCTCGTCAATGGCTGGAAAAACGGCTTTGCCGATCCTGCGGGCGCACCCGCGCATGACATCCCGGTGGTCGAATGACCACCAACGGCATGCTGATATTCCTGATGGCGTTCCTGTTCCTGTTCCTGGGCTACCTGGGCGTGCCGGTCGCCTTTGCGCTGATCGCCGGCGTGCTGGTGGTGACCGCGTTCACGCCGGTCAGCCTGCCCTCCATCATGACCCAGCTGTTCAACGGCATCGACATCGAGGCGCTGCTCGCGGTGCCGTTTTTCCTGCTGGTGGGCGAGCTGATGACGGCCGCCAACGTCACGGCGCGCATGATCAAGCTGTCGCAGGCCCTGATCGGCCACGTGCGCGGGGGCCTGGCACAGGTGGTGACGGTGTTCAGCATGTTCTTCGCCGGCGTTTCCGGCTCTTCGGCTGCCGACGTGGCGGTGCTGTCGCGCTCGCTGGGACCGGACATGAAGCGCGAGGGCTACGACCCCGCCTTCACCGCCGCTCTGATCGCTTCTGCCGCGACGATGGCGAACCTGATCCCGCCAAGCATCATGGCCGTGGTCTACGGCGCCACCGGCAACGTGTCGATCGGCGGACTGTTCCTGGGCGGCGTGGTGCCGGGCCTGCTGGTGGGCATCGGACTGATGATCTACAGCCACTTCTTCGGCCCGGTCGGCATCCGGCGCCGCCGTTCCTCGTTCGGCGACGTCGTCGATGCGTCCAAGGGCGCGGCGATCCCGCTGGTGATCCCGGTCATCATCATGGGCGGCATCCTGTCGGGTTTCTTCACGCCCACCGAGGCCGGCGTGGTCGCGGTCGCCTACATCCTGTTGGTGGCGATACCGGCACTCAACCGCGGCTACCTGCGCCAGCTGCCGCACGACATGGCGATGACCGGCCTGCTGTATTCGATCCCGCTGATCACCATCGCCTCCGCGTCGGCATTCGGCTGGATGCTCGCCTACCTGCGCGGGCCGGCGGTGGTGTCGGGCTGGATCTCCAGTACCGCCGGCGGCGACCCGTTCATGATCATGCTGCTGCTGGTGGTGCTGTTCATCATCGTCGGCGACTTCATCGACGCCATCCCGGCGATCATCATCTTCATGCCGATCATCATCGACCTGACCCAGTCGACCAGCATCAACCCGGTGCACATGGGGGTGGTGGTGATCGTGACGCTGGCCTTCGGCCTGATCACGCCGCCCTACGGCATCGCGCTGCTCATGGCGTCGAAATTCATCGGCGTGCGTTTCGGCAAGGCGATGTTCGCCTCTTTCCCGATCTACGTGATCTTCCTGGCCACGATCGTGTTCTGCATTTACTTCCCCGAGGTCGTGCTCTGGCTGCCCAAGTACTTCCTGCCGGAGTCGGTGGGCTGCTTCAAAAATCCGAGCGGGGCCGGCTACCTCTGCCCCTGACGGCGATAGAATCGAAAGCATGATTCCTCTTTCGATTCTCGACCTCGCGCCCATCGTGGAAGGCGCGACGCCCGGCGACGCGCTGCGCAATTCGCTCGACCTTGCCCGCCACGCCGAAGGCCTGGGCTACACGCGCTACTGGGTGGCGGAGCACCACAACATGCGCGGCATCGCGAGCGCGGCGACCTCGGTGGTCATCGGCCACCTCGCGTCGGGCACCTCGAAGATCCGTGTCGGCGCGGGCGGCATCATGCTGCCGAACCACTCCCCGCTGGTGATCGCCGAGCAGTTCGGCACGCTGGAGGCGCTGTATCCGGGACGCATCGACCTCGGCCTGGGCCGCGCGCCGGGCACCGACCAGAACACGGTGCGTGCCCTGCGGCGCTCCTTCTCCAATGCCGACGAGTTTCCGCAGGACATACTCGAACTGCAGGCGCTGCTCGGCCCGATCGAGGAAGGCCAGCGCATCGTCGCGGTGCCCGGTGCGGATTCGAAGGTGCCGCTGTGGATTCTCGGCTCCAGCCTCTATGGCGCGCAACTCGCCGCCATCCTCGGCCTGCCCTACGCCTTCGCCTCCCACTTCGCGCCGAACGACCTGCTGCCCGCGATGGAGGTCTATCGCAGCACCTTCAAGCCTTCGGCGCAGCTGCAGAAGCCCTACGCCATGGCTGGGGTCCATGTCGTCGCCGCCGACAGCGATGCGGAAGCGAGGCGCCTGTTCACCACTGCGCAGCAGAATTTCACCAACATGGTGCGCAACCGCCGCGGCAAGATGCCGCCTCCGATCGACGACATCGAGACCTACTGGACGCCGATGGAGAAGGCGCAGGCCATGGGCATGCTGCGCTACGCCATCGTCGGCGGGCCGGAGGCGATCAGGCGGGGGCTGGAGGAGTTCGTCAAGCTCACCGGCGTGGACGAGCTGATGGTCGTCGCCGCTATCTACGACCACGCGGCGCGCAAGCGTTCCTACGAAATCCTTGCCGGAGCTGGCGGCCTGAAAGGCTAGACGGCGTAGCGCGCGATGCGCAGGCGCGTCGCGCGCATGTCATCGCCGCGCAGTTCGCGCAACGCGTAGCCGGCGAAGTCATCCGCCACTTCCTTGCGCCAGTACAGGTCCATGTCGGTGTTGTCCATGGGCTTTGCACGGTTGGCGATGAGCGCCGAGGCTTCTGCGATGACTTCGTCCGTAAGTGTTTTATTTCTCAAAAAATCTGAAGCTTTTTCAACGAGGAAAGGCCTGGAGGCCGCCGCCCCCAAAGCCACCCTCGCCTCCTCGACCACATCCCCCGAAAGCTTCAATGCCACGGCGACACCCAGGATCGGGAAATCGAAGGAACCGCGGCGGCGCAGCTTCCAGTAGGTGCTCTTCCAGCCGGACGGAACCTTGACTTCGGTCAGGATCTCATCCGTCTTGCGTGAGAGATAATCAATGCCGTCGTTCTTGTAGAGGGCTTCGACGGGAATCCAACGTTCACCGCTCGTGCCCTCCAGTTTTATTTCTGCTTTTAAAGCAATCAAAGCCGGAGCCGTATCGGTTGACGAGACCGCGACGCAGCGCTTGCTGGCAGTGGCGACCCAGCAGGTGTCGCCGTCCTTCTTCAGGCAGAAGTCGATCGCCTGGCGCCATTCGTAGTTCTGGTTGTAATAGGTGCAGCGCGTATCCAGGCACAGGTTGCCGCCGAGGGTGCCGGCGTTGCGCAGGTGCGGCGTCGCCACCTGCGCGGCTGCCTGGCGCAGCGCCGTGGGGATGCCTTCGATCTTCAGAACTTCTGTCAGGGTCAGGCCGGCCCCGAGTGTTCCGTTCGCCTTTTTGAGTTCTGAAATGCCTTTCAAGGAAACCAGGACCTTCGGTGTCTGATGCCGGCGCTTCATGTTCGGCAGCAGGTCGGTGCCGCCGGCGATCAGCATCGCCTGCGGGCCCTCGCCCGCGAGGATCTTCGCCGCCTCGCCTACCGTGCGAGGCGCGCGGTAATCAAACCACGGCAGCCGAAGCACGTTTCCGTTCCTCCTTCTTCGTTTCCTTGCCGTCGCCGCCCTCGGTGGGCGTGATCACGTAGACCGGCTCCGGATAGGGGACGGCGGGGAAGCTCCCGGGGCCCACGCGGGGGTCCTTGCCGGCCGCCTTAAGTTCCAGCGCCCTCAAGACCTTGTCCGGCGTCACCGGAATCTCGTCGATCCGCACGCCGACCGCGTCGAAGATCGCGTTGGCGAGCGCCGGCATGACGGGCAGCAGCGGCCCCTGGCCGACTTCCTTGGCGCCGAACGGACAGTTCGGATCCGGGTCTTCGATCAGCGCCACGTCCACCTCGGGCATGTCGAGCGCGGTGAGGCTCTTGTATTCGAGCATGGACGGCATCTTGTGCACCAGCGCCGAAGAAAGCTTCTCCGGCAGGCGGCGGAAGGCCTGCTCTTCCATCAGCGCTTCGGAGAGGCCCATATAGACGCCGCCGATCACCTGCCCTTTCGCGAGCACCGGATTGAGCGTGCGGCCGATATCGTGCGCGATCCAGATCTTCGGTACCTCGATCCAGCCGGTCTTCGGATCGACGTCGACTTCCACGATGCAGGCCGAGAAGCTGTAGGCCGGGGACGGCCCGACGCCGGAACCCTTGTACTTGCCCGGCGGCCGCGGCGGCGCGTAAGAGCCCACGGCGCCGATCGTGCCGAATTTCCCTTCCGCGATCTCCACGGCTTCGCGGAACGAGATGCCGTCCGAGTTGGCGGGGTGGAAAACCCTGCCCATCGAGAACTCCAGGCGGTCGGGCAACACCTCGAGTTTTTCCGCGACCGCGTCGGCGAGCTGGGCCCTGACCCGTTCGGCGGCCTGCACGGCGGCATTGCCCATCATGATGGTGACGCGGCTCGAATAGGAGCCCAGATCCACCGGCGTGATGCCGGTATCGCCGGTGACGCAGCGCACGAGCCCGGTGTCGATGCCGAGGACTTCCGCGACGATGGTCGCCAGCACGTCATCCGAACCCTGGCCGATCTCGGTCGCGCCGCAGTACACCGTCGCCTGCCCGCTGCGGTCCAGCAGCAGCTGCACGCCCGAGTGCGGCAGCTTGTTCCAGTAGATCGGCAGGCCGGCGCCGCACATGTAGGTACTGCAGGCGAGGCCGAGGCCCTTCCCGTAGGTTTGTTTTTGATATCTCTTTTTCCACTGGGACCTGGAAACAACTTCCCGGATGCACTGGTCCAGCGCCGTCGAGCCGACGTTCAGCCAGTTCGCAGTGAGCGCATTCGGCTTGGTAAGCATGCCAAGGCGCAATTCCGCCGGATCCATCTTCAGTTTCTCGGCGATCTTGTCGAGCTGCACTTCCTGGCCGAAGCGCGGTTGCGGCGTGCCGTGGCCTCGCTTGGGGCCGCAGGCCGGCTTGTTGGTGAACGTGCGGCAGGCCTCGAACTTGAAGCGCGGCAGGTCGTAGGTCACCGGCGTCAGCACGCCCGTGTAGAAAGTGCTCGCCGGTCCGTGCGAGCCGTAGCCGCCGCCATCGAGCACCGTCTGCAGGTGCATGGCGGTGAGCTTGCCGGCCTTGGTCACGCCGGTGCGCATCTTCATCAGCACCGGGTGGCGGCCGCGGTGCTGGTAGAACACCTCCTCGCGCGTCAGGCCTATCTTTACCGGGCGGCCGAGCACGAGCGCGGCCTTTGCCACCACCATCTCGTGGTTGGCCGGGTCGCACTTGCCGCCAAAGCCGCCGCCGTTGGGCGTAGCGACGACGCGGATGCGCGCCTCGGGGATCTGCAGCACGCGCGCCAGCTGGCGGTGCAGGTAATGCGGGTTCTGCGTGCTCGAGGTGACGAGCAGCTTGCCGTCGCCCTCCAGGTTGGCGAGCGTGGCCTGCTGCTCCATCGGCAGGTGCGTGTTGCCCTGGTAGAAGAACACATCCTCGAACACGTGGTCCGATTTCGCCAGCGCCTCGTCCACGTCGCCGAACTCGTAGGACTGGTTGCGGTGGATGTTGCCCTGCTCGCCGTACTCGTGGATGCGGGGTTCGGGACTGTTCAGCGCTTCTTCCGGATCGCTGATCGTCTTCAGCTTTTTGTATTCGACCTTCAGCAGTCCCAAGGCGAAATCAGCCGTCTGCTCGTCGACGGCGATCACGGCTGCAACAGGGTCTCCGACATGCCGGGCGTGATCGGTGAGCGGAAATTCGTCGACGGCCACCGGCATGATGCCGAACGGGACCGGGAAGTCCGCCTTCGTCAGGACCAGGTGCACGCCCGGGTGATTTGCCGCCTTTGCCGCATCGATCGACTCGACCAACGCATGCGGGTGCGGCGATCGCAGCAGCTTGCAGTGGAGCATGCGCGGCAGCGACAGGTCGTCGGCGAAGCGCAATGCTCCGGTGACCTTGGCCCGGCCATCCACGCGCCGGCGCGGCTTGCCCACCACTTCGAGGCGTTTTTTCATTTCCTCTCCTCGCGCAGGACGCGGGCCGCGTCTTCGATCGCTTCGGTGATCTGCAGGTAGCCGGTGCAGCGGCAAAGGTTGCCGGCCGTGGCCTCTTTTATCTGCTCTCGTGTCGCGTTCGGCTCCCTGTCCAGAAGAGCCTTCGCCGTCATGATCACGCCCGGGGTGCAGTAGCCGCACTGCGAACCGCCGAAGTCGGCGAAGGCGGCCTGCAGGGGATGCAGCTCGGGGCCGCGCGCAAGGCCTTCGATGGTGTCGATGCGGCGGCCTTCGCATTCCAACGCGAGCACCAGGCAGGAGAGTACCGGCTCGCCGTCCAGCAGCACCGTGCAGGCGCCGCATTCGCCCAGCTCGCAGCCGTGCTTGGTGCCGGTGAGGTCGAGGTCTTCGCGCAGGACTTCGAGCAGGGTCTTGTAGGGCGCGAAGGAGACGGGCGCCTCCTCGCCGTTTACGGCAAACGTGAAATGTACCCGGTCAGGAACGGCAGCCATGGCGATTGTTTGGGCCCCAAACAATCGCCACTTTACACCAACTTCTACTCCAGCGCGCCGTACACCATGTTGCGGTAGAGCTCGCGGTAGTAGTTGCGCTGGTTCGGCGCCTGCATCATCCAGACCGCGACCAGGCGCTCCTTCGGATCGACCCAGAAGTATGTCCCGCCGAATCCCGCCCAGTTGTAATCGCCGCCGCTGCCGTTGGAGGCGGAAAGGCCGCTTGAGTGCCGTACCGCGAAGCCCAGCCCGAAACCGTAGCCGGGCCCCGGTCCGCGGATGGCGCCAAGGTGATCGCTGGTCATGTACTCCACGGTCTTGCGCGACACGATCCGCACGCCGCCCAATTCCCCGCCGTTCAGCAGCATCTGCGCGAAACGCAGGTAATCGCCGGCCGTCGAAACCAGGCCCTGGCCCCCGGCGAGATACGCCGGCGGCTGGCGTACGTCCAGCAGATTGATCGCGGCGCCCGAATCCGGATCCTTGGCGAAGGCCTCCGCGAGTCGCGGCTGTTTTGCAGCTTCGGCGTGGAACGCGGTGTCCTTCATGCCGAGCGGCCCCAGGATCCGCTGCTGCAGGTACGCATCCAGCGGCTGGCCGGTCACGCGCTCGATGACGTGCCCCAGCACGTCCGTCGAACGGCCATATTCCCAGGTCGTGCCGGGCTGGTGCACGAGCGGCACCGCCGCCAGTTTCTTCACCAGTTCCGCATTCGTGTGCTTGTCGCTATCGACGCCGTTTTTCGTGTACAGGTCCTTGATCAGGGACTTGCCGAACACGCCGTAGGTGAAGCCGGACGTGTGGCGCAGCAGGTCCTGGATCGTGGGCTGCCGGGTAGCGCCAACCGTTTCGAGCTTGCCATCCTTTTCGATGCCGACGCGCAGGGCCTTCAGTTCGGGAATGTGCCTGGCCACGGGGTCGGAAAGCATTAGCCTGCCCTCCTCCACCAGCATCATCACGCCCACCGAAACGATCGGCTTGGTCATGGAATAGATGCGGAATATCGAATCCTCGCGCATCGGCGTGCCGGCCGCCGCGTTCTGCTTGCCGAGGGTCTTGCTGAATACCAGCCTGCCATCGCGCTGCACCATCATCACCACGCCCGGAATCCGGCCGCGATCCACGTCTGCGGCGATGGTCTTTTCCAGCTGGGCCAGGCGCGCGGCCGAGGCCCCGCTGCCGGATTGCGGCCCCTGCGTGGCGCAGCCGGAAAGTATTGCGGCGACTGCGAACGCCTTCCACAGCATATGATTCTTCAGCATGACTCCCCCTGTTGGCCGACCGCGCGAGGATAGCAACAATATGACCGATTGCATCGATATCCACACGCACGTCGTACCGGAGAATTTCCCGGCGTACGCCGGCAAGGGGCGCGGCGTGCCCTGGCCGGCGATGGCCGAGGCGCATGCCTGCCACAGGCACGTCATGATTTCCGGCAAGGTCTACCGCACGGTTGCCGACGGCAGTTGGAGCGTGCCGCGCCGCATCGAGGCGATGGGCGGGATGCGCGTGGCGCGCCAGGCGCTCTCGCCGATGCCGGAGTTGCTGTCCTACTGGCTGCCGCTGGAGGATGGCAAGGCGCTGGTCAGATACCTGAACGAACAGATCGCGGAGATGATCGCGCTCGCGCCGGATCGATTTGTCGGGCTGGGTGCTGTTCCGCTTCAGGATGTCGACAGTGCAATCCTTGAACTGGATTTTGTGCTGAAAAAGCTCAAGTTCTCAGGCGTCGAGATCGCCAGCCACGTCAACGGGGTCTCGATCGGCGATGCGCGCTTCGAGCCGTTTTTCGCCGCGGCCGAGCAGGCGGGCGCGGCGATCTTCGTGCATGCCCTGCGCCCCGCGGGGCAGGACCGGATCGTCGGCGCCTTCGCCGAGCAGGCGGTCTGCTTTCCGGGCGACATCGCGCTCGCCGCGGCCTCGATGATCACCGGCGGCATCGCCGCGCGCCACCCGAAGCTGCGCATCGCCTTCAGCCATGGCGGCGGCGCGCTGTCGATCCTGCTGCCGCGCCTGGTGCACGCCTGGAAGATGGTGCCGAAATCGAGGGAATCGCTCGCCGAGTCGCCCGAGGTCTACGCCAGGCGCTTCTTCTACGACGCGCTGGTATTCGACCCCAAGGCGACGCGCTTTGTCATCGACAGCTTCGGCAGCTCGCAGGTCTGCGTCGGCAGCGACTACCCGTTCAACATGGGCGACAACGATCCGCTGGGCACGCTGGAGAAGGCCGGGCTGGACGCCGCGGCGCTCGCCGCCGTCAGTTCCGGCAACGCGAAGCGGTTCCTCGGCCTGTAGTTCCCCGGCCGGAAATTCTCAGGCCAGGTTTTTCCTGAAGTGGGCCACGGTCCGCTCCCAGGACAGTTTCGCCGCCGCCTCGTTGTAGCGCGGCGTCGAATTGTTGTGGAAGCCGTGCTGCGTGCCCGGATAGGTGTGCGCCTCGTACTTCGCGCCCGCCGCCTTCAGTGCCGCCTCGTACGCGGGCCACATGCCGTTGATGCCGGCGTCGTTCTCCGCCATCTGGATGAGCAGCGGCGCCTTGATCTTCGGCACCTCGGCGGTCGCCGCAGCCGCGCCGTAGTACGGCACGCCCGCGTGCATGTCGGCGCCCATCACGGTAGCAAGGAAATTCGTCGTGCCGCCGCCCCAGCAGAATCCGGTCACCCCGAGCTTGCCGGTCGAGAGCTTGTGCGCCTTCACGAAGCGCGCGCTGTTGAGCATGTCGGTGCGCAGCTTGCCCTGGTCGAGGCCCGCCTGCAGCGCGCGCCCGTCGTCGTCGTTGCCCGGGTAGCCGCCCACCGGGAACAATCCATCGGGAGCCAGCGCGAGGAATCCCTCCACTGCCGCGCGGCGCGCCACGTCTTCGATATAGGGATTCAGGCCGCGGTTCTCGTGAACCACCAGTACTGCCGGAAACGGCCCCGCGCCCGCAGGCTGCACCAGGTAGCCGCGCATCTGCCCCGACGTGCCGCCGGGCGACGGGTAGTTCACGTACTGCGCCTTCATTCGCGTGTCGGTGAACATGATCGTCTGCGCCTGCGCGTAGCGCGGCAGCAACGCCTGCGCCATCGCCATCCCGCCCACCACCAGCGCCGCCGAACGCGCCAGGAACTCGCGCCGGTCGATGCGGCCGTGGCAGTACTCGTCGTAGAGGTCGAAAACGCGTTGGTCGATCTGCAGCTGGGTGACTGGAGCAGGTGCGTTCATGTTCAGCCCCTCAGTTTGAATCGCTGGATCTTGCCGGTGGCGGTCTTGGGCAGTTCGCTGGCGAATTCTATCCAGCGCGGATACTTGTAAGGCGCCAGTTTTGATTTCACGTAGGCCTGCAATTCCTCCGTCGTGGCCTGCTTGCCGGGCTTGAGCACGACGTAAGCTTTTGGCTTGATGAGCTTTTGCTCATCTTCCTTGCCGACCACCGCGGCTTCGAGCACGCAATCGTGCGAGACCAGCGCGGCTTCGACTTCGGCGGGCGAGACCCAGATGCCGGAAACTTTGAGCATGTCGTCGGTGCGGCCGCCGTAGGCGTAGTAGCCGTCGGCGTCCTGGCTGTACTTGTCGCCGCTGCGCGCCCATTCGCCGACGAAAGTGCTGCGGCTCTTGGCGCGGTTGTTCCAGTAGAGGTTGGCCGCGGTCGGGCCCTTGATCAGCAGTTCACCCAGCTCGCCCTGCTTCACTTCGTTGCCCTGCTCGTCCACCAGCTTCAGCTCGTAGCCCGGCACCGCCTTGCCGGTGGTGCCAAGGCGGAAGTCGTTGGGACGGTTGGAAAGGAAGATGTGCAGCATTTCGGTCGAACCGATGCCGTCGAGGATATCGACGCCGGTCTTTTCTTTGAAGCTCGTTGCGATTTGCGGCGGCAGGGCTTCGCCTGCGGAAATACAGGATCTCAATTTCAGATCTTCTTTCTGGGGGAAGGCAGGAGAAGCCAACATGCCCGCATACAGCGTCGGCACGCCGAAGAACAGGGTCGGCTTGCGTTCCGTGAGGCGCTTGAAAACCGCATCCGGCGTCGGCCGCTCCGCCATCAGCACCGTGGTGGCGCCGAACGCGAGCGGAAACGAGAGCGAATTGCCCAGGCCGTAGGCGAAGAAGAACTTCGCCGCGGAAAAGATGACGTCCGACTCCTTCATGCCGAGCACGCCCCCGGCATAGAACTCGGCAGTCAGCCGTATGCTCGAGTGCACGTGCACCGTGCCTTTGGGCATGCCGGTGGAACCGGAGGAATACAGCCAGAAGCAGGGATCGTCGCTGGTCGTGGGTGCAGCAACTAGATTGCCGTTACTTTTTTCCAGAATTTCTTTGTAAGGCGGAACAAGAACATGCTTCAGGAACGGCAGCCTGGAAAGGAAAGGCTCGAACTGCGTCTTGAGCTGCGGCGAGACCAGCAGCGCCTTGGCGCGGCTGTCCGAGAGCATGTACTCGTAATCCTTCGGTGTGAGCAGCGTATTGACCGCGACCGGCACGATGCCCGCCTTGATCGCGCCGAGGAAAGCCACCGGCCAGTCGATCGAATCGTGCATGGCGATCAGGATGCGGTCTTCCATCCGCAGGCCCAGCGACAGCAGGTGGTTGCCGAACCGGTTCACGCGTTCGGCCAGCTCGCCGAAGGTGCACTGCCCCGCGTCGTCGATGTACGCGACTTTGGCGGCGCGGCCGGCCTTCAGGTTGCCGCCGATGAGGTCCTCGGCGGCGTTGTATTCGCGCGGAATGTCCACGTATGAATTGTACCGGGGGCCTTCAGGTACTCACGGCGGCGGCAACGGCTTCCTTCGCCAGCGCCAGCCAGCCTTCGCCCCACTCGGCCGCCGTTTCCTCGGGCAGCACGCCCGAGGAGGCGTCGTGCTGCACGCGCTCGCCGATGCGCTGGGCGCCAAGCTCGGCCAGGATGTCGTCGAAGCGCTTGCCGCCGAAATTGAAGGTCTCGGCGTAGGTGCGGTCGCCCAGCCCGAATATGCCGTAGCGCACACGGGACAGGTCCGGCCGCTTCGCCTTGAGGTCCTCGTAGAAATTCTTCGCGTTGTCCGGCACGTCGCCCTGGCCGTAGGTCGAGGTGACGATGAGGAAAATGCCTTCGCGCCCGAACACCGAGCTGTCGAGCTTGTCCATCGGCAGCGTCTCGACCTGCCATTCGCCGTCGTCCCACACCAGTTCGAGTTCCTGGGCGACGAGCTGCGCGGTGCCGGTCATGGTGCCGACGAGGAGATTGAGCTTCATTGACATCTACTATAATGCAGCCTAGAATCAACGTCAAGCACTATACTTCATGAACGCGCCGCTCTCCGACCCGCAGCAGGAAGCCGCCTACCTGGCGCAGCTGGGCGACCGCGTGCGCGCCTGGCGCAACTCGCTGGGCACGACGCGCAAGGCGCTGGCCATGGCCTCGGGCGTGTCCGAGCGCTACCTCGCGCAGCTGGAAGCGGGCGAAGGCAACATTTCCGTGCTGCTGCTGCGCAAGGTCGCGCGCGCCATGGGCGTAACGGTGGAAAGCCTGGTGCGCGATGCGCCGGACCACGAACCGGCGGACCGCCGCATCGCCCTGCTCGGACTGCGCGGCGCGGGAAAGTCCAGCCTGGGCGAGAAGCTCGCCGCCTCGCTGGGCGTTCCCTTCATCGAACTGGACCACGAAGTGGAGCTCGAGGCCGGTGCCAGGCTGGGCGAGGTGTTCGCGATGTACGGCCAGGAGGCCTACCGCCGCTTCGAGCGCCGCGCGCTGGAACGCGTCCTGCGCGAGCACGAATCCGCGGTGATCGCCGCCGGCGGCAGCCTGGTGACCGATCCGGATACCTACCGGCTGCTGCTCGACAACTGCCGCACCGTCTGGCTCAAGGCCAGGCCCGAGGACCACATGAACCGCGTCATCGCGCAGGGCGACATGCGCCCTTTCAAGGGAAGGTCGGCCGCCATCGACGAGATCCGCAAGCTGCTCTCCGATCGCGACCGCCTCTATTCCCGTGCGGATGTGACTGTCGATACGACCGGCAGGCCTTTCAAGGAAAGTTTTTCCGAATTGAAAAAAATGATCGCGGAACAAAAATGATCACATTCGAGACCCATCCGGACAGGTACAACCACTGGAAGCTGTCGTTCGACGGCGCGGTGGCGACGCTCGCGCTCGACATCGCGGAGGACAAGGGCATCGCGCCGGGCTACAAGCTCAAGCTCAACTCCTACGACCTGGGCGTCGACATCGAGCTGCACGACGCCATGAACCGCATCCGCTTCGAGCATCCCGAAGTGAAGGCTGTCGTGATCACCAGCGGCAAGAGCCGCATGTTCTGCTCGGGCGCCAACATCTACATGCTCGGCCTCTCCAGCCACGCCTGGAAAGTGAACTTCTGCAAGTTCACCAACGAAACGCGCAACGGCCTGGAGGATTCGAGCCGGCATTCCGGCCTCAAGTTCCTCGCCGCGCTGAACGGCACCACCGCCGGCGGCGGCTACGAGCTCGCCCTCGCCTGCGACGAAATCGCCATGATCGACGACCGCTCGAGCACGGTGAGCCTGCCCGAGGTCCCCCTCCTCGGCGTCCTGCCGGGGACCGGCGGCCTGACGAGGATCGTGGACAAGAGAAAAGTCCGGAGGGACCTCGCAGACGTTTTTTGCACCACCGCCGAAGGCGTGCGCGCCGATCGCGCGAAGGAATGGAGGCTGGTGGACCACGCCGCCAAGCCGCAGCAGTTCGCCGAGTTCGTGAAGAGCCGCGCGCTGGAACTGGCGAAGGGTTCCGACCGGCCCGGGGGACAGGGAATTGCATTGACGCCATTGAAACCTCAGCTTGTAGACCTTCAGGTCAGCGAGAAAGATAGAACTGCCGTCGTCACCATCACAGGTCCGACAAAGGAACAGATTCAAATACAAAGAAGTGATTCCTGGTATCCGCTGCAGCTGGCGCGCGAACTGGACCAGGCGATCCTCGAATTGAGGCACAACCACCTCGACGTCGGCCTCTGGATCTTCAAGTCCAAGGGTGAAATTCAGAATGTTTTGGATTTGGATCTTTTATTGCAAAACCATTCAACAGACTGGTTCGTACGCGAGACGATCGGCTACCTGCGCCGCACGCTGGCGCGCCTGGACGTGTCGTCGCGCTCCATGTTCGCGGTGGTCGAGCCCGGCTCCTGCTTCGCTGGCACGCTGGCGGAGCTGCTGTACGCCGCGGACCGCATCTACATGCTGGACGCGGAAGAGAACGGCCCTTCGATCGCCCTTTCGCCGCTGAACTTCGGCACCTACCCGATGGTGAACGGCGAATCGCGGATCTCGGCGCACTACTGCGGCGAGGTTCCCGAGCTGCCTGCAGGCAAGGCGCTCGATACGAAAACCGCCAAACAGCTCAACCTCATCACCGCCGCGCCCGACGACATCGACTGGGAGGATGAGGTGCGCATCGCCATCGAGGAGCGCGTCACGCTCTCGCCAGACGCGCTCACCGGCATGGAGGCCTCGCTGCGCTTCACCGGGCGAGAGAACATGCTGACGCGGGTCTTCGGCCGGCTGTCGGCCTGGCAGAACTGGATTTTCATCCGGCCCAACGCGGTCGGCGAACAGGGCGCCCTGAAGGTGTACGGCACGGGCTCGAAAGCCAAATTCAATTGGGAACGGGTGTAACCATGAGCGGCATCAACTACTCCGAAAAGATCCCGAACAACGTCAACCTGGCGACCGACCGCACGCTGCAGCGGGCGCTCGAGCACTGGCAGCCGAAATTCATCGACTGGTGGAAGGGCATGGGCCCGGCCGATTTCCAGGGCGCCGACGTCTACCTGCGCACCGCGGTATCGGTGGATTCGGATGGCTGGGCGCAGTACGGCGCGGTGAAGATGCCGGACTACCGGTGGGGGATCTTCCTCGCCGACCCCGTGGCCGAGCGCAAGATCGGCTTCGGCGATGCCATGGGACAGCCGGCCTGGCAGCAGGTGCCGGGCGAGTACCGTTCGATCCTGCGCCGCCTGATCGTGACGCAGGGCGACACCGAGCCCGCCTCCGTCGAACAGCAGCGCCTGCTCGGCCATACCTGCCCTTCCCTCTACGACCTGCGCAACCTGTTCCAGGTCAACGTCGAGGAAGGCCGCCACCTGTGGGCCATGGTCTACCTGCTGCACGCCTACTTCGGCCGCGACGGCCGCGAGGAAGCCGAGGAACTGCTGCAGCGCCATTCGGGCGATGCCGACAAGCCGCGCATCCTCACCACCTTCAACGAGCCCATCAGCGACTGGCTGTCCTTCTACTGCTTCACCTACTTCACCGACCGCGACGGCAAGTACCAGCTGAAGAGCCTCGCGGAATCGGGCTTCGACCCGCTGTCGCGCACCTGCCGCTTCATGCTCACCGAGGAAGCGCACCACATGTTCGTCGGCGAGACGGGCATCGGCCGCGTGGTGAAGCGCACGCTCGAAGTCATGAAGGAACTGGGCACCGACGATCCGGCGAAGATCCGCGCGCATGGCGCCGTGGACCTCGGCCTGCTGCAGAAGTACCTGAATTTCTGGTGCTCCTCGTCGCTCGACCTGTTCGGCAACGAGATCTCGTCGAACTCGGCGGCGAATTTCGCCAACGGGCTGAAGGGCAGGCCGGACGAATCGACCTATGACGACCACGTCCTGCGCGAAAAGACCTTCGAGCTCAGGACTCCGCAGGGCGTCGAGAACGTGCCGATGCTCAACGCGCTGAACGAAATCATGCGCGAGTCCTACCTGAAGGATTGCGACATCGGCCTGCGGCGCTGGAACCGCGCCATCGAGCGCGCGGGGCATCCCGCGCTGGCGCTCAAGCTGCCCTCGACGCGATTCCGCCGCTCTATCGGAGCTTGGGCGGGGCAGCCTGTGGACCCCGAGGGAAATTTGCTTTCGAACGAGATCTACTCAAAGCGCCTGAACGAATGGATTCCGTCCGAACAGGACAGGACATTCGTGAAATCCCTGATGCAGCGCGTCGTCGAGCCCGGCAAGATGGCGGGCTGGGTCGCGCCGCCCGAGCGCGGCATCAATAACCTGCCTGTGGATTACGAGTACGTGAAACTGCACTGAACATGGCCGGCATCGCCCGACTCCGTAATTTCGTGCAGGACATGACCAGGCTGGTCGAGCGCCACGGCGCCGACGAGCCGCGCATGCTGGACGAGGGCGAACGCCTCCTCAAGGGCCTGATCGCGAATGATGATTGGCTGCCGGACGAATTCGCCACCCCGTCGAAGGATTCCTACCGCCAGTACCTGCTCTACTGCGACCCGCTCGAGCGCTTCTCGGTCGCGAGTTTCGTCTGGATGCCCGGCCACCGCACCCCGATCCACGACCACACGGTCTGGGGCCTGGTGGGTGTCATGCGCGGCGAAGAGCTGTGCGAAGAGTTTTCACCCTCGATCCGGAAAACCAACACCCATCCCGTGAAGGCCGGAACCGTCGATCGCGTCTCGCCCAGCATCGGTGACATCCACGTCGTCTCGAATGCCGGGAAGGAAACCGCGGTCAGCATCCACGTCTACGGCGCGAACATCGGCGCGGTGCGGCGGCACGTCTACGACCCGGTCACAGGGGAAGCGAAGGAATTCGTTTCCGGTTACCACAACCGGACCTTGCCCAATCTCTGGGACCGCGGCGGCCTCGGCTAGCGGGCGCCGCGCTCGCGCAACAGCTTTTCGAAGTGCCTGTACTTCGCGGTGCGGGCCAGTTCGAACGGCGTCACGCCGCTGGAGCTCTTCGCGTTGACCTCGGCGCCCTTGTCGAGGAGGTACTCCGCCGACTCATAGTGGTTGTAGAGCACCGCGGTGTGCAGCGGCGTCGTGCCGCTCCTGGTGCGGCTGTTGACGTCCGCCCCGCGCTGCAACAGCACCCCGATCATCGGCAGGGAACCCTTCATCACCGCGTAATGCAGTGCCGAGGCGCCCGTGCCGGGATCCTTGGCCTCGATGTCGGTGCCCTGCTCGACCAGCTTCATCGCGCTGGCGAAATCGCCCTTCGCGATCGCCGCATGCAGGCTGAGCGGCGCCGCGGCGGCGCTGGGGGACGCGACCACCGGCTGCGCCTGTGCGGGCTTCGCCTGCGGCTCGGCGGGAGCGACCTGGGAAGGAGGTTTCGGCGCGGGCTGTGCCTCGGGCTGGGCCGGCTTGTCCGCTTCCCCGCCGCCGAACAGCGAGCGGAAAAAGCCGCGGATGATCCGGTCGGGCAGCGCCTCGTCGGCGGGCGGCGGCTGCTGGGCATGACCCGCGGTCGCCGCCGCCAGGAACGCCCCCACCAATGCCAGCTTCCATCCCATGCGGCGCAATGTGCTTCCCCCTAATCGGAGAATAATACTCCCGCCCGGGGTGCCTGCCAGACCTTTTGCAAGGATGGGCCCCAGCCCATTTGCAATAATACGGTCCTCATGAAATTCCTCTTCGACCTGTTCCCGGTGATCCTGTTCTTCGCCGCGTTCAAATTGGCGGACATCTACGTCGCCACGGCGGTGGCCATCGGCGCGACCTTCGTGCAGATCGGGCTGCTCGCCCTGCTGCGCAGGAAGATCGAGCCGATGCTCTGGATCAGCCTCGGCATCATCGTGGTCTTCGGCGGCGCCACGCTGGTGCTGCGCGACGAGACCTTCATCAAGTGGAAGCCCACGGTGCTGTACTGGCTGTTCGGCCTCGTGCTTTTCCTCGCCGACCTGGTGTGGCGCAGGAACCTCATCCGCAGCATGCTCGGCGCGCAGGTGCAGCTGCCCGAACCTGTCTGGCGCAGGCTGAACTGGAGCTGGGCGGCGTTCTTCGGCGCGATGGGCGTCGTCAACCTCGCCGTCGCCTTCAATTTCAGCACCGACCAGTGGGTCACCTTCAAGCTGTTCGGCGCCACCGGGCTGATGGTGGCGTTCATCATCGGGCAGGCCTTGTACCTTTCGCGCCATGTGCAGGAAGAAAAAGCGGAGGAAAAGCCTTGAGCGTGGCGGCCGAAATCCGGCGCCGGCTAGCGGCTCTCGCGCCGCTAGACGTGGCCCTGGTGGATGAAAGCGCGAAGCACGCCGGGCACGCGGGCGCGGCGCCGGGCGGCAACACGCACTGGAAGCTTACGATCGTCTCGGCCGCCTTCGCAGGAACCAGCACCGTCGCGCGGCACCGGATGATCTACCAGGCGCTGGGCGAATTGATGCGGGACCCGATCCACGCGCTGTCCATCAGTGCCCGCGCGCCGGATGAAACTGACGCATAATTGTGTCTTGTACGAAGCGCGCTTGATTCCAAAAGGGAAAAAAAGGAAACGCATGAAAACGACGACATTGGCCTTGGCCCTCCTCCTGCCTTCGCTCGCATTCGCGCAGCTGCCGACCAAGGACGCCGCCAAGGCCCCAGCGAAGCCCGCCGCCGCCGCGACCGGCCCGGTCGCCACGGTGAACGGCGTCCAGATCCCGCGCGGCCGCCTCGACATCGTGCTGCGCCAGCAGATGGCGCGCGGCGCGCAGGACAACGACCAGCTGCGCGCGCAGCTGCGCGAGGCGCTGATCAATAACGAGCTGCTGCTGCAGGAGGCGAACCGCAGCGGCGTGGCGAAGAAGCCCGAGGTGCAGCAGCAGATCGACCTCGTCAGGCAGGAAGTGATCGCCAACGCGGTGGTCGCCGAGTACATCCGCGTCAACCCGATCGGCGATGCCGACGTGCAGAAGGAGTACGAGCGCGCCAGGTCGCAGACCGGCGACCGCGAGTACAAGGCCAGGCACGTGCTGGTCAAGACGGAGGACGAGGCCAAGGGCGTGCTGGCGGACCTGAAGAAGGGCGTCAAGTTCGACGAGATCGCGCAGAAGCGCTCGATGGACGAAGGCACGCGCGCCAAGGGCGGCGACCTCGACTGGAACGTGCCCAGCAACTTCGACAAGGCCTTCGCCGACGCGATGGTCAAGCTGGAGAAGGGAAAGGTGACGGACTCGCCGGTGCGCACCCGCTTCGGCTTCCACATCATCCAGCTCGACGACGTGCGCGCGGTCAATTTCCCGCCGCTGACGCAGGTCAACCAGCAGATCCAGCAGCGCCTGGTGGGCCAGAAGGTCGATGGCCTGCTGCGCGAACTGCGCGGCAAGGCCAAGATCGAGTAAGGAAGTACCCGGCCGGCGCGACCCACCGGTACTGGAGGAATAACTCATGATCCGGCACCTGTTCGTCGTCCTCGGCCTTGTGGCCGCATCCGTAGCGCACGGCCAGACGCTTGCCACGGCGACCTTCGCCGGCGGCTGCTTCTGGTGCCTCGAGGAAGCCATGGAGAAAGTGCCCGGCGTGGTGTCCGCCGTTTCCGGCTATGCCGATGGACGCACCAAGAACCCGAGCTACGAGCTGGTCTCCTCCGGCACCACCGGGCACACCGAGGTGGTGGAGGTGAAATTCGATCCCTCGAAGGTCAGCTACGAGAAGCTGCTGGACGCGTTCTGGCTGAACCATGACCCGACCACCATCGCGCGCCAGTTCTGCGACGGCGGCACGCAGTACCGCCCCGGCATCTACTGGCACGACGAGGACCAGCGCAAGCAGGCCGAGGCCTCGAAGGCGAAGTACGAAAAACTCAAGGAATTCAAGCAGCCGATCGTCACGCCGATCGTCAAGGCCTCGCAGTTCTGGCCCGCCGAGGAATACCACCAGGACTACTACAAAAAAAACCCGGTGCGCTACAACTTCTACGTCAACGGCTGCGGGCGTTATAGCCGCCTGAACGAACTCTGGGGTAAGCTGCGCAAATGACCTCCGCAGTCACGCCGAACGCCAAGCTGCACGACAAGCTGCCGCCCCTCGCCTCCCGATTCGTTGACGTTGCCGCCCTGCCGTGGACCAAGACCGCCTACGACGGGATCGAGGCCAAGACGTTGCTGCTGGATCGCAGCTCCGGCCTTCTGACGGTGCTCATGAAAATGGCGCCCAACGTGAAGCTGCCGGACCACGAGCACGTGCTGATCGAGCAGACCTGGGTGCTCGAAGGCACGCTGATCTGCGGCGAAGGCAAGGTGACGCCGGGCAATTTCGTCTGGCGCCCCGCCGGCAGCCGGCACGAGGCCTGGGCGGGACCGGAAGGCAACCTGGCAGTGGCGATGTTCCAGCTGCCGAACAAGTTCTTCCAGGCCGACGGCCGCGAACTGGATTTCCTCGGCCGCGACTGGAACGAGCATTGGGCCGGCGCCGCGAAGGCGCACGCGACTGCCTGAGCGCGGGCGCGAATCCGGCTTAGGGCTTTTTCCCCAGCTTCTTCTTCAGGCGCTTTACCGCTTCGGGCTCACCGCGCACCTTGAAGTGCGTGCCATCGTTCGCGGCCCGTTCTTCCACCACTTCGCAATCCGAAAAGATCTCCCCCCGCAGCTTCTGCGCCGACCACGGCAGGAAAAGCTCGGCTTCGACCAGGTCCTTCTGGAATTGCGCGACGATGGCGGCGCGCAGCTTTGCCACGTCGCCTTCGCGCCGCGCGCTCATGATGACTGCCCCCGGATGCAAGGCACGCAGTTCCGATTCATCGCCGCCGTTGTCGATCTTGTTGAGGACGAGGATGCGCGGCACGTCTTGCGCGCCGATCTCCTCCAGCACTTTCTCGGTCACCGCCAGCTGGCGCTCGTACCCGGGATCGCTCGCGTCAACCACGTGCAGCAACAGCGACGCCTCCAGCGCCTCGTCGAGCGTCGACTTGAACGAGGCCACCAGCCCGTGCGGCAGGTTCTTGATGAAGCCGACCGTGTCGCTCACCAGCACGCGCGGCACGCTTTCGGGATGCAGCGCGCGCACGGTCGTGTCGAGCGTCGCGAACAGCTTGTTGGCGACCAGCACTTCGCTGCCGGTCAGCGCGCGCATCAGCGTGGACTTGCCGGCGTTGGTGTAGCCGACCAGCGCCACGCGCGCCAGGCCGGGGCGCTCCTGGCGCCGGGAGCGCTGCGTCCTGCGCTCCGCCATCAGCACCGCCAGTTCCTGCTCCAGCTCGGAGATGCGGTCGCGGACCTTGCGCCGGTCAAGTTCGGCGCGCGACTCGCTCGCGCCGCGGCCGCCGACGCCGCTGCGGCCGCGGCCCTGCGGCCCGGCGAGCTTGGCCGCCTCGCGCATGCGCGGCGCCATGTAGCCCAGGCGCGCGATCTCGACCTGGGCGCGCGCGGCACGCGAGCTCGCGTGGCGGTGGAAAATCTCGAGGATCACCATGGTGCGGTCCATGACCTCGGCGCCGACTTCCTTCTCGAGGTTGCGAGCCTGCGAGGGTGAAATCTCGTGGTCGACCAGGACCAGGTCGGCGTCCTCGGCGAGCAGGCGCAGCTCTTCGCGCTTGCCCGTGCCGAAATAGGCCGTCTGGTCGAACTGGGCGCGCTTCTGCGTGAAGGTGCCGACGACATCGAAGCCCAGCGTCTTGGCCAGCTGGCGCAGCTCGGTCAGCGAGGCCTCGAACTCGGCGTCGCTGACGCCGGTGCGCTGCACGGCCGCGACGATGGCGCGGCGCGGCTTTTCCTTCGTTTCATGGGACATGGGGCGCGGAGACTACCAGATCGTGGCATTGACTTTAAAATCAATGCACTTTACACTTGGATCATGTCTGCGTCGATTGCCACCATGACGCTCGCCCGCATCGCCGGTGCCGCCCGGGCGCAGGGCCTGAGCCAGCGCGCGCTGGCCCTGCGTGCCGGCGTGCGGCCGGAGACGGTGTCGCGCATCGCCTCGCGCGGCACCTGCGATTTCTCGACGCTCGAACGGCTGGCAGCCGCCGCCGGGCTGCGCTTGGGGCTGCAGGAAGAGGCCGCGCCTGCCGCCGGACAGGCGCGCGGCGAGGTGCTGCGCAAGCAGGCCCTGATTCGCACGCTCGCGAGGGCCCACGGCGCGACGTCGGTCGAGCTGTTCGGCTCCGCCGCGCGGGGCGAGGATGGAGCGGAAAGCGACCTCGATTTCCTGGTCGAACTCGAACCCGGCCGCAGCCTGCTCGACCTGATCGGACTTGCCGGGGACCTGCAGGAGGCGCTTGGCCGGAAGGTCGAGGCGGTGACGGCGGCGGGAATGAAGCCACGCGTGCTAAAGGAAGCGCGCCGCGACGCGGTGCGCATCGTCTAGCAGTGGTCCGCAAGGCGACAGACCATCTGCACGACGTGCTGGAGGCGATCGATGCGATATCCGGTTACACGCGCGCGGGCAAGAAGGCTTTCGACACTAACCCGATGCTGCGCGACGCGGTGGCCGCGCGGCTCATCCAGATTGGTCAGTCGGTCAAAGACGCTCAGGCCGAAGGGCTCGATCTGCCCCGGCTGCAGCCGGAGATTGCCTGGAGAAGCATTGCCGGGATGCGCGACCTGTTGGCGCACAAGTACCGGCTTCTTGATGCGGCCATCGTCTGGTCGGTTGTCGAGCACGACCTGCCGAAGCTTCGCAAGGCGATCGGGCGGATACTCAAGCCGCCGCCCAAATAGCAGTCAGAATTTCCTGACGCGCTCGATCTCGCTCACGCGCCCGCCCACCAGTGTGATGGTCGTGGTGTAGGGCTCGCCCGGAGCCGGCATGTAGGTGTAGGTCTTCATTGCCAGGCCCTCGCGGCTGGCAGTCCTGAACCGGCCGTTGACCTGGACCGTGCTCGGCGCCGCGATCGCGATCCCCTGGTCGGCCTTGAGATCGGGCTCGCCCGCGATGCCGAGCAGCTCGCCTTCGCTCATGCCGCGCGTGATGCTGAGGTAGGTGCGGAAATCCATGCCGCGGGTGCGCTTGGCTTCTGCCGCCTTGCGCTCCGCGTCTGCTTTTGCCTGCGCTTCTTCCCTCCTGCGCTCGCGCTCCTCCAGGCGCTCGCCCTGGCAGCGGATGGTGTGGCATTCCGTGCTCTCCGGCGCCGGCGGCCCTTCCTTTGCGTTCGGGTCGACGACCGTGGATTTCACGCCCTGCGGCGGCGGGGTGTTGGAGAAGTTCGTCCGCCCCTCCGCATCGGTCCAGCGGTAGATCTGCGCCGATGCAGTGGCCGATAGCGCCAGGAGGACTAGGGCAACGAAAGGCCGCATGTCAGTCATATCTCCCCAAACGCAGCACCGTGGTTCCCGGTTTCACGTGCGCGAGCGACGGCATCACCATGACGCAATCGTCGTAGGGCGTCTTCCAGACCGTGTCGCCATCGGTGGCCACCACCGTCCCGACCTTCGGGATCACTTCCAGGCCCTTGAATAGATATGGAAATTTCAACTCCTTGCTCTTCGCCACGACCGGCTCGGTCACCCGGACAATGCGTTGTACCGCAGGCGGCGCCAACCGTGCGTGGGATTTACAAATGGATGCATTTACCGCCCCCGTTGCGCTGAGGAACCGGAACAGGGTATCCACCGCCACGTCGGCGGCGCTTTTCTCCCAGTGCTGGCCGCATTCGATCAGGACCGCGGTTTTCGGGCTGGCCGGGTCGCCGAACCCGCCGCGTTCGATCATGCGCAGGCCGGCAGGGTGGCCGGTGTCGATCAGCAGGTCGGCCGGCGTGCCGATGCGGCGCGAGTATGCGGCGCTCTTGTCGCTCTTCGCGCAGACCATGATCGGGCGACAGGGCTCGTGCATGGAATGCAGGTCGAGCAGGTAGTCGGCGGCGTCCACGAAGGGCCGCAGCTCGCGCGCGCGGCGCAGCTCGGCCGAATCGCGCGGCCCGAGCAGCGCGTCGTCGCCCCAGACGCGGTTGTAGTCCTCGTCAATGTAGCGCGAGCGGTCCGGATCGTTGAAATCGAAGCGCGCATAGGCGGCGACGTTGGCAAATGCGAGCGTGAGCTTGCCTTGCTCTGGCTTTATCTTTTCATCGAACAAAACCTTCAAGGCGATGGCGCCGCAAAACTCGTTGCCGTGCGTCAACGCCTGCACCATGACGTTCGGCCCCGGCTTGCCGGAATCGAGCACGTGGACGTAATCGACGCCGGTGTTGCCGGCCTTGTACGGCGCGATATCGGGAGGCGACAGTTCGATCGGGTGCGTCATATGAATGTCCTAATTTCAGTCAGTAGGGAAGAAAGGTTCTTCTGCAGGGTCGCGAAACCCGCCGTTTTGGCGAGCGTCGTCTCGTTCATGTAAAGCCGCTTGTTGATCTCGATCTGCAGGCTGTGGCGGCCGCCCCTCGGATCCGAATAGGCGCGCACCAGTTCGACCCCCTTGTACGGGTCGTTGACCTTGACGCCGTACCCCATGCCGGCGAGCACCTGGCGCACGAACTCGGTGAAGGCAGGATCGCAGCTCGTGCCGTCGCGGTCGCCCAGCACGAAATCGGCGCGTACGTTGCCCTCGCCGTCCTCGCCTTGCTTGCCGGCCACCGAGCGCATCGAATGGCAGTTGATGTGGTAGACGCGGCCGAACCGGGCGTGCGTTTCGTTCAGGAGGTCCTGGATGGTCGCGTGATACGGGGCGTGAAAGCCCCGGATGCGCTGCAGGACTTTCTCAACGCTCAATTTCCCCTGATAAATGGGCCGCCCGTCCTCGAGCGTTCGCCAGAGGAGCGCCTTGCCGACCCTGGCCTTGCCGCTCGGCCGGTACTCGCCAGGCCAGGGCGCGTCCACCAGGTCGAGGTCGACGTCGCCGGCGTGCCGGTTCGGATCGAGGTAGGTGCGCGGCCACAGGGCGGCAAGCAGCGGCACGCCGAGTTCCGGCCCCCCGGCATAGAGTTCATCGATATGGCTGTCCTCGCCCTCGCGCAGTTCCGCCTCGCTGACAATCGCGCCGAAGTCTGCCGGGAATTCATGGCCGGAATGCGGCGAGTCGAGAACCAGCGGGATCGCCGCGGCGCCGGGTCCGCGCACCTCCAGGACGCCGCTCTTCATGCCGGCGCCCGCCAACTCAGCAACCAGAAAAACTTGAAGTTCTCCACCTTCGCCTGCGCGCCGTACACCGACGCGCGGCGTAGCAGTTCGGCGTCGTCGGGAAAATTCTTCAGCACCTCGTGCATGCTGCCGTCCTTTTCGAGCTTGCGCGCCTGGTAGGTATTGCCCTCGCCATCGCGCCGCGACACTGGTGTGTTCGAGCCTTCGACATAGCGGTTGTCGAGAAACGTGATGAGCGCCCCCGGCGCCACGGCATTGACGGCGCCTCGCAGGAACGAATCCAGGTCCTGCAGCAGCACGTGCGACCACCAGAAGCCGGCGAAGAGCGCATCGTGCCGGCGCCCGAGGTCGGGCAAGGCGTAGGCATCGCCAATCCCGAACGAGACCTTGTCCTGCGGCAGGTTCTTCGCCGCGGCAACATCCAGAACTTCCTGGTTGAAGTCGAGGGCAGTCACATCGCGCGCGGTGGCGGACATCACCTTCGTCCAGTAGCCCGTTCCGCAGGCCAGTTCCAGCACCCGTCGCCCGGCGAGCAGTTCCGCGACGCGCGCGCGCAACGCCGCATACTCGGCCTGGCGCTCGGGCTTGTCGTAGAAGCGCTCGTACTCGGCGGCGCGTTTTGCATAGTAGGCCGCGAGATCAGTCATTGAGATGGCATGCCGAGAGACGTCCTGGAGCGATTTCCCGCAGTGCCGGCACCTCGCGCGCGCAGCGCTCCATGGCGCGGGGGCAGCGCGGGTGGAAATGGCAACCCGGCGGCGGCGCGAGCGGCGACGGGATCTCTCCCTTGATCGGCGCGAACTCGCGGCGCTTGCGCTCGAGCTTCGGCACCTCGGCGAGCAGCGCCTGCGTGTACGGATGATTCGGCTCGGCGAACAGTTCGGCCGCCGGCGCGCTCTCCACCACGCGCCCCAGGTACATCACGACGACCCGCTGCGCGAGGTGGCGCACCACGCCCAGGTCGTGGCTAATGAAAAGATAGGTCAGGCCTAGCTTCTCGCGCAGGTCCATGAAGAGATTCAGCACCTGCGCCTGGATCGAGACGTCGAGCGCGGCCACCGCCTCGTCGCAGACCAGGAAATCGGGCTTCACCGCGAGGGCGCGCGCGATGCCGATGCGCGCCCTCTGGCCGCCGGAGAACTGGTGAGGGTAACGGCGCCGATAGGATGGATCGAGACCCACCTGCTCCAGCATGCTGCTGACGTAGTCCTTCAATTCCGAATTCAAAACCAGGCCATGAACCGACGGAGCCTCGCCAATGATCTCTTCCACGCGCATGCGCGGGTTGAGCGAGGCGAACGGGTCCTGGAAGATCATCTGCGGCCGCTGCGTGCCGGCGGGGGCCTGGCCCTTGTACAGCACCTGCCCTTCGCTGGGTTCGAGCAGGCCGCAGGCGAGCCTGCCGACCGTCGACTTGCCGCATCCGGATTCGCCGACCAGCCCCACCACTTCGCCACGGGCGATGCTGAAACTCACGCGGTCCACCGCGTGCACCGTATGTTCCGGAACTTCCGCGCCCAGCCTGCGCGCGAGCTTCTCCACGACATCGAGCTTCTTGCTGAAGCGCTTCGACAGGTTCGTGAGCTCTAGCACAGCGGATGGTGACAGCGCAGGTTGTTGTTCGCTTTTGGTTCAGAAAGACAAACCGAATCCGCATGACCACAGCGTTCCCGGAACGAGCATCCCTGCGGCAGCTTCGAGAGGGACGGCGTCATGCCGGGGATCTGCCGCAGGCGCGCCAGGCCGATGTTGTTGGCCGGCACCGAATCGAGCAGGCCGCGCGTGTAGGGATGGCGCGGTGCATGCAGCACTTCATCGGTGCTGCCCTGTTCGACGATGCGGCCCGCATACATCACCGCCACGCGGTCGGCGAGGCCCGCGACCACCGACAGGTCGTGCGTGATCCAGACCAGCGCGGCGCCGGTTTCCCGCACCAGGCGCCGCATTTCGTAGAGGATCTGGCCCTGCACCGTGACATCGAGCGCGGTGGTCGGCTCGTCGGCGATGATCAGGCCGGGCCGGTGCAGGAGCGAGATCGCGATCGCCACCCGCTGTCGCATGCCGCCCGAGAATTCATGCGGGTATTGCCTGAGCCTTCGTTCGGGAGAGGCGATGCCGACCAACTCGAGGTTCTGCAGGCAGATCCCTCTCGCCTTCTCCCGGTCGAAGGATTCGTGGGCGAAAACCGTTTCCATCATCTGGGTCTCGATGGAGAGCACCGGATTGAGCGTCATCATCGGGTCCTGGAAGATCATCGAGATGCGCCTGCCCCTAAGCGAGCGTATCTCCTCTTCCGGCAGGCCGATGAGCTCGCGGCCCTCGAAGCGCACGCTGCCCGAGGCGACGCGCCCGGGCGGATCCACCAGTCCGATGATCGAATAGCCGAGCACCGACTTGCCGGAACCGGATTCGCCGACGATCCCCAGAATTTCCCCTGGTTTTAATTCAAAGGAAATATCGTTGACCGCCCGCAGGACTCCGTCGCGCGTGGCGAACTCGGTGACGAGGCTGTCGATCTTCAGCACCGGCTCAGACACGCGAGAGCCTCGGGTTGAGCTGGTCGCGCAGCTGGTCGCCGACCAGGTTGATGGCGAGGATGGTGAGCAGCAGCGCCACCCCCGGGTACATGCTGATCCAGTATTTTCCCGAGAGCAGGTATTCGTAGCCGTTGGCGATCAGCAGGCCGAGCGACGGTTCGGTGGTGGGCAGTCCGAGGCCAAGGAAGGAAAGCGTGGCTTCTAGCGCGATGGCGTGCGCGACCTGCACCGTGCCCACCACGATCAGCGGCGGCAAGGCGTTGGGCAGCAGGTGCTTCAGCAGGATGCGCGCGTGCCCGAGGCCCATGCCGCGCGCCGCCTCCATGTATTCCTTGCCGCGCTCGACCAGCGCCGCCGAGCGCGCGGTGCGCGCGTAGTAGGCCCATTGCACGGCGACCAGCGCGATGATGATCTTGTCGACGCCCTTGCCGAGCACCGCGATCAGGATCAGCGCCACCAGGATTGCGGGAAAACCGAGCTGGATGTCGACGATGCGCATCAGGAATGCCTCGAAACGTCCGCCTACGTAGGCGGCCATTACGCCGAGCAATCCACCCACCGTGAGCGCGATCATTCCGCTGACGACGCCCACCATGAGTGATACGCGCAGGCCATAGAAAATGGCCGAAAGCATGTCCCGACCCTGCCCGTCGGTGCCGAGCAAATACGTGAAGGAAGAGCCCAGGCTCTTGGCTCCCGGTTCGAGGCGCGCGTCCATGAGATCGAGCTTGCCCAGGTCGTAGGGGTTCTGCGGCGAGATCCACGGGGCGAACAGCGCGATCGCGATCACCAGGGAAAGCAGGACCAGGCCGGTGAGTGCCAGGCGCGAGGAGAGAAACTCGGAAACAAAACGGCGGAATGGAGTTTCTTCCATCATTTCGCCTCGGCAATGCGCACGCGGGGATCAAGAGCCGAGTACACCAGGTCCACCACCAGGTTGATCATGATGAACATGAACACCACCACCAGCAGGTAGGCCACCACCACCGGGCGGTCGAGCTGGAAGATGGAATCGATCACCAGCTTGCCCATGCCGGGCCAGGCGAACACGGATTCGGTGACGATGGCGAAGGCGATCACCGAACCCAGTTCCAGGCCGATCACCGTCACCAGCGGGATCAGGATGTTCTTGAGGAGATGGACCCCGATGACGCGCGATCGCGGCAGGCCCTTGGCGCGCGCGAAGCGGATGTAGTCGAGCAGCGCCTGCTCGCGCACCTGCGCGCGCGTCAGGCGGATGATCAGGGAAAGCTTGAACAGGGCGAGGTTGAGCGAAGGCAGGAATGCGTACTTCAGTCCTTCGATGGAAAAAATCGAAATGGAAATGCCAAAAACAGTTTCCGTCGGCCCCCTTCCGGTCGAGGGCAGCCAGCCGAGCTGCACTGCGAACACCATGATGAGCATGAGGCCGACCCAGAAGGTCGGCAGCGAGAAGCCGAGAATCGATCCGGCCATGATGGTCTTGCTGACTTTGCTGTTCGGATACAACCCGGCGTAGAGCCCAAGCGGAATACCCAGTCCCACGGACATGACCATCGCGAGGAAGGCGAGTTCCAGCGTCGCCGGCATGCGCTCGATGATCACCTCGATCGCCGGCCTGCCGAAGACGAAGGACTTGCCGAGGTCGCCACTCACCATCCCCTTGAGGAAATGGCCGTACTGTTCCAGCACCGGCTTGTCCAGGCCGAGCGCCCTGGCGCTGCGCTCGCGCTCTTCCTGGTCGGCCTGCGGATTGACCAGGACCTCGACCGGGTCGCCAACCAGGTACAGCCCGCCGAATACGAGTCCCGAGGTGACGAACAGGACCAGCAGCGTCTGCGCGAGCCGGCGCAGGACGTAGACCGTCACGATTTATTTTTTCGCGACCGTCACTTCATGCGCCAAGGTGTATTGATCGACTCTCGCCTTGTACGCGAGGCCTTTCTTCACGCCCCAGGTGCTCACCTCGTAGTGCAGTGGAATCACGCCGGTCAGCTCGCCCACCGCCTTGTCCGTGGCCGCGGCCAGCATCAGGCCGCGCTTGGTGTCGTCTATGGTGGTGAGCGCCGTGTGGATCATTGCATCGACGCCGGCGTCCGAGAAGCGGCCGCGGTTGGCGGCGCCGTTGCCCAGCTTCGGGTCGAAGCTGGCCACCAGCGAACGCAGCGGCGAGCTGTTCTCGCCGGTGCCGGCGCCCCAGCCGGCGAGCAGGAACGAGAACTCCAGCTTGGAGCCGCGCGAGAAGAACACGGCCGAAGGCATGGCGTCCACTTTGGTCGGGATGCCGCCGCGGGTGAGGAACTGCGCCACCGCCTGCGAGATCTTCTCGTCGTTTATGTAGCGGTTGTTCGGGGTGTGCAGCGTGATCCCGAATCCGTTCGGGTATCCGGCTTCGGCGAGCAGTTTCTTCGCGCCCTCCGGATCGAACTTCTCCGGCTGCAGCTTCCTGCTGGTACCGTGGAAAGTTTCGGGCAGGAACTGGCCGGCCGGCTTGGCTTCGCCTTCCATGATGCGGGAGGCGATGGCGTTGCGGTCGATCATCTTGGAGATCGCCTTGCGCACGCGCGGGTCGCGCAGCGGGTTGACCTCCATGGGTTTGCCAGCGGCGTCGGTGACGAAGGGCGAACTGCGCTCGCGTCCGGAATCCATGTGCAGGTAGATGATGCGGTTGGAAACGGTGGAGGCGAGCGCGACGCGGGCGTCCTTCTTCAGCGTGGCGATGTCTGCGGTGGGCACGGCCTCGATCATCTGCACGTCGCCCGCCAGCAGTGCCGCGACGCGCGCCGCGGAATTGGTGATCATGCGGAAGCGCACCTTCGGAAAGGCGGGCTTCGCGCCCCAGTACTTGTCGTTCGCCACCAGCACCACGCGGTCGCCGGAGACGTACTCACCGAACTTGTAGGGTCCGGTGCCGATCACCGCCTTGCCCGAGTTGTAGTCCGGCGTTGCCATGCCCGCAGCTTTCGCGGAAATGACGTGGATGGTCGCCAGGTCGTTCGGCAGCAGCGGATGCGGCGCGCGCGTGGTCATGATCACGGTGTGCGCGTCCTTGGCCTTGGCATCGGCGATCGGCCGGGTGTAAATCGCGAACGACGCCGGGCTGTTGGGCACGTTCGGGATGCGCTTGAGCGTCGCCAGCACGTCCTCGGCGGTGAACGGCGTGCCGTCGTGCCAGCGAACGTTCTTGCGCAGCTTGATCTCCCAGGTGGTGCTGTCCAGCGCGCGCCAGCTCTCCGCCAGGCCCGGCTTCAGCGCCTGCTGGTCGTCCTGGTGCACCAGCGTCTCGAAGACGTGCTTGGCGAGGGAATTGTTGGGCGACAGGTTGTGGAAATGCGGGTCCATCGTGGTGACCGGCGTCGACAGCGCGATCGACAGCTCCTGGGCGGTGACGAATGTCGAGGCGGCGGACAGCGAGGCCGCGGCAAGCGCGGCGGCCAGTATTTTTCTGAGGATCATCGGAACTCCCTTGTTTGGGCGCCTAGGATAGCTTGCCTTGTCCACGCTGGCCACGTGGATCACGTTCCGGACTAGAATTCGCGCATGCCAGCCGGGATGATCACGGGTCTTCGGGGCGTCGACCTCGGGGTGCCTGATGTCGCCGCGCATGCCCGCTTCTACACCGACACCTGGCGCCTGTCGGTCGCCGCCGAGCGCAACGGCTCCATCTACCTGCGCGGCAGCGGCGCCTACTGCCACATTCTCGCGCTGCATCCGCGCGCCAGGCCTGGACTGCTTTGCATCAATCTTGCCGCGGCGGACCGTGGCGCCGTCGACCGCGCTTACGCCAGTGTCGTTGCAGCGGGCACGCCGCAGGCGGAGAAGCCGGCGCCGATCGCGGAACCGGGCGGCGGCTACGGATTCGCCTTCACCGATCCGGACGGACGGCAGTTGCGCGTGATCGCGGAGGACACGCGCCACGCGGACGCGCGCCGGCTGCCGGACCGGCCCGAGAAGATCACCCACGTGGTGCTGAACACGCCGCGCCAGGAGGACGCCGCCGAATTCTGGGTGAAGGCGCTCGGCTTCGAGGTCTCCGACCGTTCCCTGCTCACTTTCATCCGCTGCAACGACGACCACCACAACATCGCGTTTCATCCGGGCGAGAGTTCCACGCTGCATCACATCGCCTTCGAGATGGACGGCATCGATTCGGTGATGCGCGGCGCCGGCCGGATGCGCGACGCGGGCCACCCCATCGAGTGGGGCCTGGGGCGCCACGGCCCGGGCAACAATGTGTTCGCGTATTTCGTCGGGCCCGACGATTTCGTCATCGAATACACCGCCGAAATCGAGAAGGTCGACGACAGCTACTGGGTGCGCACGCCCGGCGAATGGGCCTACCCGCCCGGCCACAGCGACCTGTGGGGCGCCACGGCGCCGCCTACCGCCCGCATGAAGGCCGCGCAGAAGAAAATCGAGTTCGCGGAAGGGCTGTTCCGCCCCTAAACACCCCTAAAATGTGACACTGAGGGGAAGAACGACAGGAATGGCCGAGGAATCCAAGCAGAAATTCGATCCGGACGCGACCGTGGCTCAGCCCGTCGCGGGCCCGGATTCGGGCGTGGACCCGGACGCGACCGTTTCCCTGCCCGTGATGGAACCCGATCCGGAGGCGACCTTCACCGGGCCTGCGCCGAAGAAGCTGGACGTGGATGCGACGGACCGGCGTCCGGCGTTCGATCCCGATGCCACGGTCAATCCCGCAGAACGGCTGAACCTCGATCCGGACGCGACGGTGCGGGTGCCGAGCCCTGGCCGGATCCGCAGGAATCCCTTCGCGCCGAAATCCACGCCCGAAACCATCCAGGCGAACCTGGCGGCGCTCGGCGGGCTGAACGCTCTGATCGCGCTGGCGAACCCGATCCTCGGCGCAGTGCCGCAGATCCGCCGCACGCTGAAGCATCCAGACCCCGCCGGATTGCGGGCCAGCCTGCGCGACCAGATCGAATCCCTGCAGACGAGCGCGAGTTTCGCGGAGGTTTCCGATGCGGCGATGCAAAGTGCGACCTACGCGCTTTGCGCCTTGCTGGACGAATCCGCGGCCGCCACGCCCTGGGGCGGCGCATGGCTCGAGAACGGCCTGCTGAAGGAAGTCTGCGGCGAGAGCGGCGGCGGCGCGGGATTCTTCACTCGACTGGACGGGATTTCCGCCGCTCCGGACCCGACGGATGCGGACAATGCCGACCTGATCGAGTTCTACGACGTATGCCTCGCGCTCGGCTTCGAAGGACGCTACCGCAAGGCCGAAGGCGGCCGCCAGGCGTTGCTCGACGTGCGCGGCGGCCTTTACGCACTGATCGCACGGCGGCGGCCGCGCCCGGCAGAACTGTCGGTCCGCTGGCGCAGCGCGACGGCCGAGGCGGCTGCGGCACCGGCATTGCAGATGGCGGCGGAAGTATCGGCGCGGATTTCCGCGCAGCAGGCCGCCGCAGCAGCAGCGGCCTCGGCTTCAAGTGTGGAAACGACCTTGCCGCCCGTCAAGCAGTCCCTCCTCTCACGCATCCCGCGGCGCGCGGTCTGGAGCGGGCTGGCAGGCATCGTCGGCGTGATGCTCGTGTTCTACATGGCGGCGCTGCGGTTGCTGGATTCCGAGACAAAGGCATTGCTCGCTCCCACCATCGCCAAGTCGAATCCCGCGCCTGGAAGCGCGCCGGCGCCGGTTTCCCCTGCCGCGCGCGCGAGCCTGACGAAAGCGCTGGAAGGCGAACCGGTGACGGTCACCGAGGAAGGCGGCCGCATCACGCTGGCGCCGCGCCATGATCGCCAGTTCACCCCCGGCAGCATCCAGCCTGCGGCACGCCTGCGCCCCGTGCTGCAGAAGATTGCGGCGGCGCTGGAAGGCGTTCCCGGCGCGATCGTCGTCACCGGGCATGCGGACGCTTCGCCCGCCGGTACGCGCTACGCGTCCAACGCCGAACTGTCGGCCGCGCGCGCCCGCGCCGTGGCGCAGCTCATGGCGCCGAAGCTTAGCGTCCCTGGCCGCCTGTCGGCCGAAGGCAAGGGAGACGCGGAACTCATCGCGCCCGGCAACGCGCCGGAAGATCGCGCGCGCAACCGGCGCGTCACCATCAGCATCAGGCCGGTCCCGTGAGCCGCGCATGACCATCCTCGACCAACTCGCGGCATCCGGGCAGGACGCCGGCGCCGACAAGAGCGCCGATGAGCGCGTCGCGAAGGAGCTTGAATCCATCCAGGCACGCTTCAAGCAGGCGACTGAGAGCCTCAAGGACACGCGCTTTCCCAATCCGGACGGCAGGCCGCGCGCGATCGACGAATTGCCCTGGTACGTGATGATCGGCGCGCCGGGTTCGGGCAAGACCACCGCGCTGCTCAATTCCGGCCTGCGCTTCCCGCTGTACACCGGAGAGAGCGGCGCATCGGTCCCGGGCGTCGGGGGCACGCGCAACTGCGACTGGTGGTTCGCGGACGAGGCCGTGCTGCTCGACACCGCGGGCCGCTACACGACGCAGGAGAGCGACCGCAAGGCCGATGCCGCGGCCTGGCACGGCTTCCTCGCCTTGCTGAAGCAGCATCGGCCGGACCGCCCGCTGAACGGCGCGCTGGTCGCCGTGAGCGTGCTCGACCTGATGCTCTGGACCAAGGCCGAGCGCGCCAAGTTCACCGCGCACGTGCGCATGAGGCTGTCGGAAATGTACGCCGCCCTGAACCAGCGCTTCCCGATCTACGTGCTGGTCACCAAGATGGACATGCTGGCGGGCTTCACCGAATTCTTCGGCGACTACGACCACGCGGCGCGCATGCAGGTCTGGGGCACGACCTTCGACCACGACATCGACCCGGCGCTCATCGCCCAGCCCTATGCGGAGGATTTCACCGCGCTCGAAGACCGGCTCGGCGCCGAGATGCTGGCGCGGCTGCACGAGGAGCCCGACCTGCAGCGGCGCGCGGCGATCTACCGCTTTCCGCAGCAGTTCCATCCCGTCGGCGCGCTGGTCGGCGAAATCCTCGCCCAGGCCTTCGGCACCCAGGTGAACCACCGGCCGCTGCAGCTGCGCGGCGTCTACTACACGAGCGCCACGCAGGAAGGCAACCCGATCGACCGGGTGCTGGCGACCATGGCGCGCACCTTCCGCCTCGACCGCAGCGTGGCGCCGGCGGGCGGCACCGGCAAGAGCTACTTCGTCACCCGGCTGCTGCGCGAGGTCGTGTTTCCGGAGCAGAGCCTGGCCGCGGTGGAAGTGCCGCCGCCGGTGGTACCGTACGACGCCGAGGCGCCGGCCGCCTAGCACGTCGTTCCCGCGAAACCTGGCCCCGGATGAATCTGCCGGGGGAAAAACCGGGGCAGAGTCAATTTGCCGCGATTCATCCGGAACACCTGAACACCCACCGCGACACAGGCGAAAGCCAGCGGGTTGCGGTATATACGAATAAATGTATAATGCGGCGATGAAGCCGTTGCACTTCGATGGCGGCGCGAAACGAGATCTGTCGGCCTTTCCCCAGGTAGCCAGGGTGCGGGCCGGGCACGAACTGTTCATGGTCCAGGTCGGGCGCGAACCAGACGACTGGAAACCGATGGCGCCGGTGGGCGCCGGGGCATGCGAGATCCGGGTACGCGATGCCGCGGGACAGTACCGGGTGATCTATGTGGCGACGTTTCGCGATGCAGTCTATGTGCTGCACGCGTTTCAGAAGAAGTCAGAGAAGACAGCCGCGGCGGACATGGAACTCGCCCGCCGGCGGTATCGTGAAGCCAAGGCATTGGAATCCGGGAGATAGAACATGGCAAAGCGAGTGAGCAAATCCAGCGGCAACGTCTTTCTTGATCTGGGCTTTCCCGCACACGAGGCCTCAGTGATGCTGCTGCGCGCCCAGCTTGCCGAGGCGCTGCGCGCGTGGATGGAGCGCGAGGATCTGACACAAGCGCAGGCGGCCAAGCGCCTGGGCATCGCCCAGCCCCGGGTGTCGGATATCGTGCGAGGGAAGGTGGAGCTCATGTCCCTCGACTATCTCGTGGGCTTGTGCGCCAAGGCGCATGTGGACGTGGGCCTGCGGCTGGCCGCCTAGAGCACCCTGGGTAGCAGGACGAGTCAGTGCAGCAGCCCTCAACTAGCCTCAACATCTGAACACGCCACGACTTGATGGGTCCCCGCCTGCGCGGGGACGACAGCAATTGCCCTATTCCGCCTCTTCGATCCACATCATCTGGATCGCTTCGAGAATTTTCTCTCCGCTGCGCTTGGGGTCGTCATCGAACCCGGGCAGCGCAATCACCCAATTGCGCAAATCGACGAAGTTGATCGCCTTCGGGTCCTGATCCGGAAACTGTTCGAGGAGCGCGATGGCGATGTCGCGGGAGTCAGTCCACTTCATTTGTTTCCTCCCCCTTCCCGTTCGTAGTTGATCGTGTATTTGGGGATCTCGATCACGAGATCGGCCTGCGTCATGCGCGCCTGGCACGAGAGGCGCGAAGTCGCTTCCAGGCCCCAGGCCTTGTCCAGCATGTCCTCCTCCTTCTCTTCAGCCGGCTCGAGCGCGTCGAAGCCTTCGCGCAGCACCACGTGGCAGGTGGTGCAGGCGCAGGACTTCTCGCAGGCATGCTCGATCTCGATGCCGTGGGCGAGCAGGATGTTGCAGAGCGTCTCGCCCGCGGGCGCCTCGAATTCGGCACCCTTCGGGCACAGCGTCGCGTGCGGCAGGACGGAGAGCCTAGGCATCGAGGTTCGCCACGTTCTTCCCCGCCAGCGCGCGCTTCACGCCCGCGTTCATTCGCCGCGCGGCGAATTCCTCGGTGGCCTTGTTCAGGGCATCGCTCGCCAACTTGATGGCCCTGGGGTCGGAAGTTGAAATGACGTTTTCAAGGCTCTTGATTTTCACGTCAATTTCATTTCTCTCGTCCACGTTCAAAAGCGAACCATCGTCGGCAAGCCCGCTGCGCGTCGCATCGATAAGCCGCTGCGCGTCGACGCGGTGCTCGTTCAGGGCGCGCGCGTGCATGTCCTCCCTGGCGTGTTCGTAGGAGTCCCGCAGCATGCGTTCGATGTCGGCGTCGGCCAGGCCGTAAGACGGCTTGACGGTCACCGAGGCCTCTGCGCCGGTTGTTTTCTCCTGCGCCGAGACGGAAAGCAGGCCGTCGGCATCCACCTGGAAGGTCACTTTCACCCGGCCCGCGCCCGCCACCATCGGCGGGATGCCCTTCAACTCGAAGCGCGCCAGCGAACGGCAATCGGCGACCAGCTCGCGCTCGCCCTGCACGACGTGGAAACTCATCCCCGTCTGGCCGTCCTTGTAGGTGGTGAACTCCTGCGCCTTGGCGCAGGGGATGGTGGTGTTCCTCGGCACGATGCGCTCGGCGAGGCCGCCCATGGTTTCGATTCCCAGCGACAGCGGGATGACGTCCAGCAGCAGCCAATCATCGCCTGTCGGCTGGTTGCCGGCGAGCACGTTGGCCTGCATCGCCGCGCCCAGCGCCACCACCTTGTCGGGATCGAGGTTATTGAGCGGGTCGCGGCGGAAAAAATCCCTCGCCGCGCGCTGGATCTGCGGCATGCGCGTCGCGCCGCCCACCATGACCACGCCTTTAACCTGCTCCGGCGTCAGTCCCGCGTCCCTCAGCGCCTTGCGCGCGGGCCCGAGGGTCTTCTGCACCAGCGGCTGGGTGATGCGAGAGAAGATTTCAGTGTCCAGCGTCACATCGACGAACTCGCCCGAGGAAAGCCTGGCGCTGATGTGCGCCTCGGCATGGCCGGTCAGGTACTCCTTCGCTTCACGCGCCCTCACCAGCAGAAGGCGCATGTCGCGCGGCGCGAGCGGCGCCAGTTTCGCTTCCTCGACGATCCAGCAGAACACGCGCTGGTCCCAGTCGTCGCCGCCGAGCGCCGCGTCTCCGTTGGTCGATATCACCTCGAACACGCCCTTGGACAGTTTGAGGATGGAGATATCGAAGGTGCCGCCGCCGAGGTCGAAGACCGCGTAGGTGCCCTCGGACGAATTCTCCAGCCCGTAGGCGATCGCCGCGGCCGTGGGCTCGTTCAGCAGCCGCAGCACGTTCAGGCCCGCGAGTTTCGCCGCATCCTTGGTGGCCTGGCGCTGCGCGTCGTCGAAGTAGGCCGGCACGGTGATCACGGCGCCGGTGAGGCCGCCATTGAGTGATTTCTCCGCCCGCGAGCGCAGTATCTTCAGTATCTCGGCGGAAACCTCGACCGGGCTCTTCACGCCGGCCGCCGTTCGCAGCTGCACCATGCCGGGCGCGTCGACGAAATCGTAGGGGGCGTTCTCGGCGTGTGCGATTTCCTTCAGCCCGCGCCCCATGTAGCGCTTGGCCGAAGCAACGCTGTTCTTCGGATCGTCCGCCTGGTGCGCCTGCGCCGCGTAACCCACCTCGACCCTGGCATCAGGGAGGTAGCGCACGATGGATGGCAGCAGCGAGCGGCCCTCGGCGTCGGGCAGCACCGTGGCGGCACCGTTGCGTACCGTGGCGACGAGGGAGTTCGTGGTGCCGAGGTCGATACCGACCGCGAGGCGCTGCTGGTGCGGCTCCGGGGACTGGCCCGGCTCTGAGATCTGGAACAGGGCCATCAGGGATCCAGCGCTTCGTGCCTGGCGTCGATTTCCTCGCCGAATTTCTCCAGGAACATGAGCCTTCTTACAGGATCCGAGGCGCCCTTGTAGTCATGTCCGGCATCGATGAGCTCTGCGATCCGGATTTCGACTTTCTTCTTTTCTTCCGAAAGATTTTTCTGGAGGGAACCGAGCGACGCCACGTCACGCGCTTCCTCGAGCCTTTCCCGCAGTTCCATCTGTTCCATCAGGAACGCCGGCGGCATGGCGGTGTTCGTCTCGAAGCCGACGTCCACCCCATTCAACTCCAGCAAGTACTTCGCACGCTGGACGGCACTCTTCAGCGTGCGGTGGGCTTCGTTCACCTGCACGGTCATCTGCATGGACGCGCGGCGCTCGGCGTCGCCCGAGTTCGCGAAGCGGTCCGGATGCACTTGGGCCTGGATGTCACGGTAGGCGCGGTCCAGACGATCGAGGTCCAGCGCGTATGCCGGGGGAAGGCCGAACAGCTCGAAGTGGTTCCTGGCCCTCAGACGTTGAAGCTTTCGCCGCAGCCGCACTCGTCCTTCACGTTGGGGTTCTTGAACTTGAACCCCTCGTTCAGGCCTTCGCGGGCGAAGTCGAGTTCCGTGCCTTCCAGGTACGGCAGGCTCTTCGGGTCGATGACAACCTTGACGCCGTGGCTCTCGAACTCGACGTCGTCCGGGTTCACCGCGTCCGCGTACTCCAGCTTGTACGCCATGCCGGAGCAGCCGGTGGTGCGCACACCCAGGCGCAGCGCCACGCCCTTGCCCCGCTTGGCGAGGAAGTTCTGGACGTGCGTGGCGGCTTTTTCGGTCAGCGTAACGGCCATGATTACTGGTGCTTCTTCTTGTAGTCCTCGACCGCGGCCTTGATCGCGTCCTCGGCCAGGATCGAGCAGTGGATCTTCACCGGCGGCAGCGAAAGCTCCGCCGCGATCTGCGTGTTCTTGATGCCGGCGGCCTCGTCGAGTTTCTTGCCCTTGACCCACTCGGTGATGAGCGAGGAAGAGGCGATCGCCGAGCCGCAGCCGTAGGTCTTGAAGCGCGCGTCCTCGATGATGCCGTCCTTGTTCACCTTGATCTGCAGCTTCATGACGTCGCCGCAGGCCGGGGCGCCGACCATGCCGGTGCCCACCGAGTCGTCGCCCTTGTCGAAGGAGCCGACGTTCCTCGGGTTTTCGTAGTGGTCCAGTACCTTGTCGCTGTATGCCATTGTGTTGCTCCGGTTTACGTCAGTGCGCGGCCCATTGGACCGTGGAAAGATCGATGCCTTCCTTGTGCATCTCCCACAACGGCGAGAGGTCGCGCAGCTTCTCGACCTTGCTCTTGAGGTGGTTCACCGTGTAGTCGACTTCTTCCTCGGTCGTGAAGCGGCCCAGCGTGAAGCGGATGGAACTGTGGGCCAGCTCGTCCGAGCGCCCGAGGGCGCGCAGCACGTAGGAGGGTTCCAGCGAAGCCGAGGTGCAGGCGGAGCCCGAGGACACGGCGATGTCCTTCACCGCCATGATCAGCGATTCGCCCTCGACGAAGTTGAAGCTCAGGTTCAGGTTGTGCGGCACGCGGCGCTCGATGTCGCCGTTGACGTACACCTCTTCCATCTGCTGCATGCCCTTCAACAGCCGGTCGCGCATCGCCCGGATGCGCTCGTTCTCGGCCGCCATTTCCAGCTTCGCCAGGCGGAAGGCCTCGCCCATGCCGGCGATCTGGTGCGTCGCCAGCGTGCCCGAGCGGAAGCCGCGCTCGTGGCCGCCGCCGTGCATCTGCGCTTCCAGGCGCACGCGGGGTTTGCGGCGCACGAACAGCGCGCCGATGCCCTTCGGCCCGTAGGTCTTGTGCGCCGAGAAGGACATCAGGTCCACCTTGAGCGCCCGCAGGTCCACCTCGCACTTGCCGGTGGCCTGCGCCGCGTCGACGTGGAACAGCACGCCCTTCTTCCGGCACAGTTCGCCGATCGCGGGGATGTCCTGGATGACGCCGATTTCGTTGTTCACATACATTATCGACACGAGGATGGTGTCCTTGCGGATCGCCGCCTCGAGCTGGTTGAGATCCAGCAAGCCGTCGGGCCGCACTTCGAGGTAGGTCACCTCGAAGCCGCGCCGCTCCAGCTCGCGCATGGTGTCCAGCGTCGCCTTGTGCTCGGTCTTCACCGTGACCAGGTGCTTGCCTTTGGTCTTGTAGAACTCCGCCGCGCCCTTCAACGCCAGGTTGATGGACTCGGTCGCGCCCGAGGTCCAGACGATTTCCTTCGCATCGCAGCGCACCAGCGCGGCGACATGCTCGCGCGCCTCTTCCACCGCCTCTTCCGCCTTCCAGCCGAGGGAATGCGAGCGGCTCGCCGGATTGCCATAGTCCACGGTGAGGAACTGGATCATCTTCTGCGCCACGCGCGGATCGACCGGCGTGGTCGCCGAGTAGTCGAGGTAGATGGGGAACTGCATGCTCACGCGGCCACCTTGTCCTCTACCTTCGGCGCGCCCTGCTCGCGGCCGCGGAAATCCTTGATCACATGCACCTGCTTGCCCTGCTGGTGCGAGACCACGTCGGCGAGAGACACGGAAGTCAGGTAGTCGTTCATCTTCTCGTTCAACGTCGCCCACAGGTCGTGCGTGACGCAGCGCCGGTCGTCGATGCAGTCTTCCTTGCCGCCGCATTGCGTGGCGTCGATCGGCTCGTCCACTGCGGTGATGATCTCGGCCACCGTGATGCCGTTGGTGGCGCGCGCGAGGCAATAACCGCCGCCCGGGCCGCGCACGCTGGTCACCAGCTTCGCGCGCCGCAATTTCCCGAACAGCTGCTCCAGGTAGGAGAGCGAGATGTGCTGCCGCTCGCTGATCGCGGCGAGCGTCACCGGCCCGCGCGTCTGGCGCATGGACAGATCCACCATCGCCGTCACCGCAAACCTGCCTTTAGTCGTGAGTCTCATGGTTGTGCCGTTTCATACCCATTTGGATTACTCAAGTATACCGAATCCCGAGCAAATCCATCGGGTATATTAGACGTTATTTATCAATTACTTGATGGCCCTGAGCTGTTCGGATTTGGAGCGCTCGGCAGCCTGCTCCATGCGCTGCAATTTCTCGGTCAGCGCCGCGACGGTCCGCTCGAGTCCCTGCGCATGCTCGACCAGCGATTGCAGCGTCTTGGCGTACGGATCTTCCTGATCCGGCACCACGCCATAAGCAGCGAACTGCGGCCTGTCCTTTTTCTTGTCGCTCTCTTCGATGATCCGGCCCGGAATACCGACCACGGTCGCGCCAGGCGGCACTTCCTTCAACACAACGGCATTGGCGCCGACCTTCGCACCGTCCCCGACCGTGAATCCGCCGACCACCTTGGCGCCGGCGCTCACCACCACCCCCTTGCCGAGCGTTGGATGGCGCTTGGTGCCCCGATACAGCGACGTGCCGCCCAGGGTCACGCCCTGGTAGATGGTGCAGTCGTCGCCAATCTCGGCTGTTTCGCCTACCACCAGGCCCATGCCGTGGTCGATGAATACGCGCCGGCCGACTTTCGCCCCGGGATGAATTTCTATGCCGGTGAGCCAGCGTCCGAGATGCGAGGTAAACCGGCCCAGCCACGACAACCCGTGCGTCCAGAACCAGTGCGCCAGCCGGTGGATCCAGATCGCATGCAGTCCGGGATAGCAGGTCAGCACTTCCCAGGTCGAGCGCGCGGCCGGGTCGCGCTTGAAAACGCTGTCGATGTCTTCGCGTAGTTGCCTGAACATGAACGGCATTTTAAGGTGCCCGACTAAAACGATCAACTATTTGGATCGGGCCTTGAGCAAGGCTTTCAGCAGGCCGCGGATGATGTTGACCTCTTCGCGTTCCATGTCCGGCACCCGCGAGAACAGCCGGCGCAGCCGCGTCGGCAACTTCGAGTTCGAGGCGGGATCGAAAAACCCGCTGTCGACGGCGGCCTGCTCCAGGTGGCCGTAAAGCCCCTCCAGGTCCTGGACAGTCGCGGCCTTCTCCGACCTGAACTTTTCTATTTCAGGGCTGGCCGTCATGAACAGTTCGTAGGCAACCACCTGCACCGCCTGCGCGAGATTCAGCGAACTGAAGCCCGGATTGGCCGGGATATGCACCAGGTACTGGCAGGCCAGCATTTCCTCGTTGGTCAGGCCCGCCTGCTCATTGCCGAACACGAACGCCACCTCACCTTCCATTTCCGTGGCGCGCGCGGCGGCGGCGCGCGCATCGAGCACCTGCGTGGACCATTCGCGCGGCCGCGCCGAGAGCGCGAACGCCGCCACGCAATCGGATATGGCGTCATTCAGGTTTTCGTGAATTCTCAAGTTCGAAAGAACATCAACGGCGTTCGTGGCCATCCACCGGTCCTCCGGTGCCGGAAACCTCTCAGGCGCCACCAGGCGCAGATCGGCCAGGCCCATGGTTTTCATGGCGCGCGCGGCGGCGCCGATGTTGCCCGGGTGGCTGGGGCGGCACAGGACGATTCGCGCGCGATGAAAATGCGGCTGGAGGCTGGTCACCATAATAGAATACGCGCCCCATGCATCCGATGCTCAATATCGCGGTCAAGGCCGCCCGGCGCGCAGGCAGCATCATCAACCGCGCCGCGCTCGACCGCACCAAGCTCGAGGTCCGCTCCAAGCAGGCCAACGACTTCGTCACGCAGGTGGACCAGGCGGCGGAAGCCGCGATCATCGACATCATCCGCCAGGCCTATCCGGACCACTCCATCCTCGGTGAGGAATCGGGCGCCAAGGAAGGGAAAAAGGCCGAATACCGCTGGATCATCGACCCGCTGGATGGCACCACCAACTTCATCCACGGCTTTCCGCAGTATTGCGTCTCCATCGCCCTGGAGCATCGCGGCGCCATCGAGCACGGCGTGGTCTACGACCCGCCGAAAAACGAACTCTTCACCGCCTCCAAGGGCGGCGGCGCCTTCCTCGACGACCGGCGCATCCGCGTCACCAAGTGCGCGAACCTGAAGGACGCGCTGGTTGGCACCGGCTTCCCGTTCAAGGAAATGTCGCGTCTCGACTTGTACTTCCGGCAGCTGAAGGCGGTGATGCAGCATTCCAGCGGCGTGCGCCGCGCGGGCGCGGCCGCGCTCGACCTCGCTTACGTCGCGGCGGGACGCATGGATGCGTTCTGGGAAATGGGGCTCTCCCCCTGGGACATGGCCGCCGGCGCGCTGCTGATCCAGGAAGCCGGCGGCATGGTGGGCGACCTCTCGGGCGACGCGGGCTGGCTGGAAAAAGGCGACATCGCCGCGGCCACGCCGAAAGTCTTCACGCAGCTGCTGACCGCGCTAAAGTAGTCCGCATGATGGATAGCGCGGCCCTGCGGGAGGAAACGCGGTACCTCGGGCGCGTGCTCGGGCAGGTGCTGCGCGACCAAACTGGCATCGAAGGCTACGAGCGCATCGAGCGCATCCGCCAGGAAGCGGTCGGCTTCCGCCGCGCCGGGACAGCGGAAGCCCAGGCGGTGCGCGCGCGGCTGGAGTCCCAGCTCAACGCCCTCACCCGCGACCAGACGCTGGACGTGGTGCGCGCCTTCAGCTACTTCCTGCACCTGCTGAACGTCGCCGAGGACCGCCAGACCAACCGGGCCGCGCGGGAACGCGAACGCAGGGACGCGGCGCCGGAGCCGGGGAGCTTTGCGTATGCGCTGTCGAGCGCGCGCGCGTCGGGCGCGGGCGAGGCCGAGCTCGACGCCTGGCTGGCGCGCGCCCTGGTCGTGCCGGTTCTCACCGCCCATCCGACTGAAGTGCAGCGCCAGAGCATCCTCGACTGCGAACGCGGCATCGCCGCCGCCCTGACGCAACTGGAAGACGAGCGGCTGCCGGCGCGCCAGCGCGAGCGCATCGAGGCCCGGCTGCACGCGCGCGTGCTCACCCTGTGGCAGACCGCGATGCTGCGCCTGGCCCGGCTGCGCGTCATCGACGAAATCGAGAACGCGCTGTCGTTCTACCGCCTGACGTTCCTGTCCGAAGTGCCGCGCCTGTATGAGGAAATGGAAGCGGCGCTCGGCGGCAGGGACCTGCCGGTGCTGCTGCGCATGGGCTCGTGGATCGGCGGCGACCGCGACGGCAATCCGTTCGTCACCGCGGAGGTGCTGCGCGAAGCCGTGACGCGCCAGGCGCGCACCGCCTTCGCCCACTACCTGGAGGAGGTGCATGCGCTGGGCGCGGAACTCTCCCTCTCGCTGCGCCTGCTGGAACCGACCGCCGCGCTGATGCGCCTCGCGCACGCGGCGCGCGATCCGTCGCAGCACCGCCAGGACGAACCCTACCGCCAGGCGCTCTCCGGGATGTATTCCCGCCTTGCCGCCACCGCCCACGCGCGCACCGGCTTCGTGCCGCCGCGCGAACCGCATCGCGCGGCCGAGCCTTACCCGGACGAGGCGGCGTTCGCCGCCGACCTGCAGGTGATCGCCGATTCGCTCGCGGGCCACGGCGCGGCGCGCCTCGCCGCGATCCGCCTGCATCCCCTGCAGCGCGGGCTGCGCGTGTTCGGCTTCCACCTCGCGGCGCTCGACCTGCGCCAGAACGCGGACGTGCACGAAGTGGTGGTGGCCGAGCTGCTCGCCGCGGTGGGTGTCGAACCCGCCTACCTCGCGCTGGACGAGGCGGCGCGCGTTGCGCTGCTCGAGCGCGAACTCGCCACGCCGCGGCCTCTGGTGTCGCCGCACCTCAGCTATGGCGACAGGACGCGAGGCGAACTCGCCATCCTGCGCGTCGCAGCAGAGATGCATGCGCTGTACGGTCCCGCCGCGTTGCCGCACTACATCATCTCCAAGGCGGCGAGCGTTTCCGACCTGCTGGAAGTGGCACTGCTGCTCAAGGAAGTCGGGCTCTTCACGCTGGAGCACGGCCTGGCGATGGACATCATCCCGCTCTTCGAGACCATCGCCGACCTGGAAAACGCGCGCGGCGTGATGCGCGCCGCCTTCGGCATGCCGGCCTACCGAGGCTGGGTCGCGGGACGCGGCAACGTCCAGGAAGTGATGCTCGGCTACTCCGACAGCAACAAGGACGGCGGCTACCTGACCGCCAACTGGGCGCTGCACAAGGCCGAGCGCGCGCTGGTCGAGGTGCATCGCGACGCGGGCGTGCGCCTCAGGCTATTCCACGGCCGCGGCGGCACCGTCGGCCGCGGCGGCGGCCCCGCCTACGACGCGATCCGAGCGCAGCCCCGGGGAGCGGTGGATGGCGCCATCCGCCTCACCGAACAGGGCGAGATCATCGGCAGCAAGTACGCCGACGCCGATGTCGGCCGCCGCAACCTGGAGACCCTTGTCGCGGCGACGCTGGAGGCGAGCTTCCAGCGGCCGGGTTCCGGCGAAAGCGGCGGCCGCTTCGACGCGGTGATGGATTCGCTCTCGGAACGCTCATTCTCCGCCTATCGCGCGCTGGTCTACGAGACGCCCGGCTTCGCCGACTACTTCCGCGCCTCCACGCCGATCGCGGAACTGGCGGCGCTCAACATCGGCAGCCGCCCCGCCTCGCGTACCGCCTCGCAGCGCATCGAGGACCTGCGCGCCATTCCCTGGGTGTTCAGCTGGAGCCTGTGCCGCCTGATGCTGCCGGGCTGGTACGGCTTTGGCACCGCGATCGAAACCTGGTGCGCTGAGCGGCCCAACGGAATGAAAGTGCTGGGCGAAATGCACCGCGACTGGCTGTTCTTCCGCACCGTCATCTCCAACATGGAAATGGTGCTGGCCAAGAGCGACCTGGCGGTCGCCTCGCGCTATGCGGAACTGGTGCCCGATGCCGCGTTGCGCGACGCCGTCTTCGGCCGCATCCGCGACGAATGGGAGCGCACCGTGAAAGCGGTGCTGGCGATCTCCGGGCACGAATCTCTGCTCGCCGACAATCCAGTACTCGCGCGCTCCATCCGCGACCGCCTGCCCTACCTCGATCCGCTCAATCACCTGCAACTGGAACTGCTGCGCCGCCATCGCGGCGGCAAGTCGGATGACCGCGTGCAGCGCGGCATCCACCTCACCATCAACGGCATCGCCGCCGGCCTGCGCAACAGCGGTTAGCCCGAAGCGTCGCCGCCGCTACTTCACGTCGAGCAGCTCGACGTCGAACACCAGCGTCGCGTTCGGCGGGATGGCCGAGCCGGCGCCGCGGGCGCCGTAACCGAACTCGGGTGGAATCACGAGCGTGCGCTTGCCGCCCACCTTCATTCCCGCCACGCCCTCGTCCCAGCCTTTGATCACCTTGCCTCCGCCGACCGGAAAGGAGAACGGCGTGCGGCCCACAGAACTGTCGAACTGCCTGCCGCGCTGCTTGGGCCCCTTGGGGTCGTGGAGCCAGCCGGTGTAGTGGACCTCGGCCGTCTTGCCTTTTTCCGCCACCTTGCCCTTGCCGACCACGGTGTCGGTCTTGACCAGGCCGGCGGCGAACGCAAACGAGACATTCAGCGCGAGAAAAATGGATAAAAGTGTTTTCATGACACCTTTCGGAGAAATGGAACCCGCATTCTATTGCGGTATCGAATAGACCGTCACCGGTTCCGCGAATCCGCGCACCGTGATATCCCCGACGGCCATCAGTTTTTCCGCGGGCAGCGCCTTCGCCGTGGACGCGGACAGCAGGAGCGAGGCGCCGTGTTCCTTGCAGAGCGCCTCGAGCCGCGCCGCCAGGTTCACCGTATCGCCGTGGACGGTGTAGCTCTGCCGCCCGCCTCCGCCGACATTGCCGGCCACCAGCATTCCCGTATTGATGCCGACGCGCACCCGGATGCGCTCCCCGGCGAACTCGCGCCCGGCTACGCACGCCAGGATGGCGCGGCCCGCTTCGAAGGCATTCCTCGCGTGCGCAGCGTCTTCGACGGGCACGTTGAAGGTCGCCAGCACGGCATCGCCCTGGAACTGGGTGATGACGCCGTTGTGCTCGCCGATGATTCGCGTCACCTCGTCGAAAAATGCGTTCAGGATCTCGACCGTGCGCGCGGCGCCCGCGCGCTCGGTCATCCCGGTGAAGCCCGCGATGTCCGTGAACAGCACCGTCGCCTCGCGCTCGACCGGCGCCAGCGCCCCCCGCCCCGCGATCATGGCGTTCACGATCGCCGGCGGCACGAAGCGCCCGAACATGCCCGAGAGGGCGGAATGGTCCCGCTCCGCCTGCAGCTGCCGCCTGAGCGTGCCGCGCGCCCGCCACATCACGACCGCGATCAGGGATGCGACCAGCACGAGCGACATCGATTCCTGCAATCGCGCGCTGATGCCGCCGAAATTCGGGTGCAGCACGACCGCGAAGACCTCTTCAGAGGTCGGCCGCGGCGGGATCGCCCGCCAGTTCAGCGAGCCGTCGACGCCGCCCGCCGAATAAAGGAAAGCGCCGACCCAGCCCAGCCCGCCGGCGACGCCGGTCCACAGCACCAGGCCCGGGGAGAAGCTGAAAGCCGCGACGCCGAGGATGACGAAGTAGAACGGGAAAACCGGACTCCGGTAATTCATGACCAGGGGAAGATCCGGGGCGCTCGGATACAGCGGCTGGGTGGCGATGACCACCGAGATGACGGCGATGTCCAGCGTGACGAAGACGTACTTGACCCAGCGCCTGTTGAAGCGCGTGGCGATCAGCGCGTATTGCGCCAGGCCGAGGGCAGTGAATATCGAAATGAGGAGCAGGTAGTCGAGCGCCCGCTCCGGATCCTTCGCCCGCGTCGATACCAGCCAGATCCCAAGCAGCACCAGCGCGACCGTGCGGCCGATGATCGCGAGCCTGAGCCCGGCCTGCTCGGCGTGCTCGAACATTTCCTCCGAGTCGGCTGCCGTACTGATCAGATGAGCACGGCCTTGGGGTTCGACGCCCGCCGCCTCCGCTATTGCGGCTCGAGCCCGACCTTCTTCACCAGCGCCGCGTACTTGGCCTGTTCGACACGGAACGCGGCCTGCGCCTGCTCGGTCGTGGTAATGCGGATCGTGTTGCCCTGCTTCGCCATCGCTTCCTTCACCGCCGTATCGTTGAAGGCGAAAGTAATCGCGTCATGGACCTTCTTCACGGCCGCCGGGCTCATGCCCTTGGGACCGATCACGCCGAACCAGGCTTCCACTTCGAAGTTCGCGAGGCCCTGCTCGGCAAGGGTCGGGATCGAGGGCGCGGCCGGCGTGCGCTGCGCGGGGAAGATGCCGATCGGCCGCAGCCTGCCGCTGGCGATGTGGCCCTGCACNNGTGGCCCTGCACGCTCGGCAGCGCGGCAGAGACGATGTCGACCTGCCCGCCAAGCGCGTCAGTCACCATCGGCCCGACCCCCTTGTAGGGGATGTGCTTCACCCTGATGCCCGCGGCCTCGAGGTAGAGCTCGACCGCGAGGTGCAGTATGGTGCCGCTGCCGCTGGAGCCGTAGTTCAACGCGTCCCGTTTCTCTTTCACCAGCGCGACCAGTTCCCTGTGGTTCGTCGCCGGCACCTTCGCGGGGTTGACGACCAGCACAATCGGGGTCGAGCCGACCAGCGCGATGATCGTGAAGTCGCCCGGCATGTCGAACGGCAGCGACTTGAGCACCGCCGGGAAGATCACGACGTTGTTCGACACCACCGACAGCGTGGTGCCGTCGGGCGCCGAGCGGGCGAGCGTCTGCAGGCCGACAACGCCGCCGGCGCCGGGCTGGTTCTCGACCACGACCGGGGCGCCCAGCGCCGCCGAGAACGCGGGTTGCGCCGCGCGCGTGATGGCGTCGACGCCCGAGCCCGCGGCGTTGGGCAGGACGAACCGGACCGGTCGTTCGGATTGCGCGAGTGCCGGGCCCGCGGCCAGAACGGCGAGGAGAAATACGTAGAGTGGTTTCATGGTCGATATTCTAGAATGAATACGCCTTGGATCACACCCCGATGATGCAGCAGTACTTGCGCCTGAAAGCGCAGAACCCGGACATCCTGATGTTCTACAGGATGGGGGATTTCTACGAGCTGTTCTACGACGACGCCGAGAAGGGCTCGCGGCTGCTCGATCTCACGCTGACCACGCGCGGCCAGTCGGCGGGCGCGCCTATCCGGATGGCAGGGGTGCCGGTGCATTCGGTGGAGCAGTACCTCGCCAAGCTGGTGAAGCTGGGCGAGTCGGTGGCGATCTGCGAGCAGGTCGGCGATGTCGCCACCGCGAAAGGACCGGTCGACCGCGAAGTCACCCGCATCGTCACGCCGGGGACGCTGACCGACCCCGCGCTGCTGAATGAAAAGGCCGACAACATCCTGTTGTCCATTCACAGGGACAAGTCTTCAGTCGGCCTTGCATGGCTCTCGCTGGCGAGCGGCGAGCTGCGCGTCGCGGAAATCGCGCCGCAGGCCCTGGACAACGAGTTGCGGCGAATCGCGCCGGCGGAAATCCTCGCGGCGGACGGAATGGAGCTGCCGGGCTGCACCGTGACGCGGCTGCCGGCCTGGAGCTTTGAATTCGAATCCGGGCGGCGCAGGCTGCTGGAACAACTGGGCGTTTCCAGCCTCACCGGCTTCGGCGCCGACGACCTCGAACCGGCGATCGCCGCCTGCGGCGCGCTGCTCGACTACGCCAAGAAAACGCAGGGCCAGGCGCTCGCCCACGTCAGCGCGCTGCGCGCCGAGCGCGCCGGCGAGTACCTGCGCATGGACGCGGACACGCGCCGCAATCTCGAGATCACCGAAACGCTGCGCGGCGAGACCGAGCCGACGCTCTTTTCGCTGCTCGACGAGTGCGCCACCGGCATGGGCAGCCGCCTGCTGCGCCATTGGCTGCACCATCCCCTCAGGGACCACGAGGCCCTGGTTGCGCGCCACGACGCCATCGAGGAACTGACCGCGAAGGAGCCGGACATCAAGGCGATCCTGCGCAAGTTCGCCGACGTCGAGCGCATCGCCTCGCGCATCGCACTCAGGAACGCGCGGCCGCGGGACCTTTCCGGGCTGCGGGAGAGCCTGGAACTGCTGGATGGCTTGCGGGCCGCCGTTCCTTCCTCCTCGGCCTTGCTGAAGGAACTTCACGGCCAGCTGCAGACCCCGGAAGCCTGCAAGGGCATCCTCGTCTCGGCGATCGCCGTGGAACCCTCGGCGATGCTGCGCGACGGCGGCGTGATCGCCGATGGCCACTCCGCCGAGCTGGATGAATTGCGCGGGCTGCAGACTAACGCGAATGATTTCCTGATTGCGCTGGAGAAAAGGGAAAAGGAACGGACCGGCATTCCCAACCTGCGCGTCGCGTACAACAACGTGCACGGTTACTACATCGAAGTGACCAACTCCCACGTGGAGAAGATCCCCGAGGACTACCGGCGCCGCCAGACGCTGAAGAACGCGGAGCGCTACATCACCCCCGAACTCAAAGTTTTCGAGGACAAGGCGCTCTCTGCGCGCGACCGCGCTCTCGCGCTGGAGAAGACGCTGTATGAAGCGGCGCTGGAGGCACTCGCTCCCCACGTGAAGACCCTGCAGGAGATTTCCCGGGCCCTGGCGCAGCTGGATGTCCTTTGCTGCTTTTCAGGGATTGCCGGACGGCGTAATTACTGCCGCCCGCAATTCGCGCCGGACACCGGGATCGAAATCACCGGCGGACGGCATCCCGTTGTCGAAGCGCGTATCGACAGGTTCCTCGCCAACGACTGCCGCCTCTCCACGTCCCGCCAGCTGCTGCTGATCACGGGCCCGAACATGGGCGGCAAATCGACCTACATGCGCCAGGTGGCGCTGATCGCGCTGCTTGCGCACACCGGCTGCTTCGTGCCGGCGCAGGCGGCGCGCATCGGCCCGATCGACCAGATCTACACCCGGGTCGGCGCCTCGGACGACCTCGCCGGCGGCCGCTCCACGTTCATGGTGGAGATGACCGAGAGCGCCAACATCCTGCACAACGCCACGCCCTCCAGCCTGGTGCTGATGGACGAGATCGGCCGCGGCACCTCGACCTTCGACGGCCTCGCGCTCGCCTGGGCGATCGGCAAGTTCCTGCTGGAGAAGAACAAGCCGCTGACCTTGTTCGCCACGCACTACTTCGAGCTGACGCGGCTGGCCCTCGAATACAAGACCGCGGCGAACATCCACCTCGACGCGGTGGAGCACAAGGACACCATCGTTTTCCTGCATGCGGTGGAGGAAGGTCCGGCCAACCGCAGCTACGGCCTGCAGGTGGCCGCCCTTGCAGGCGTGCCCAAGCCGGTGATCCGCCAGGCGCAGAAGATCCTCGAGACGCTGGAGCAGCAGAGCCTGCAGCGCGGCGGGCAGGACGACCTGTTTTCCAGCGGCAGAAAACAGGAAGCGGAACCTGAAGCCGACGCCCTGCGCGAGGCGCTGCAGGCCGTCAACCCGGACGACCTGACGCCGCGGGAGGCGCTGGAACTGCTCTACCGCCTGAAGAAGCTATAGCGCGCCGCGTCCGCGCGCCGCGGATTCGATTTCGTCGCGCGTCAGGCCGATGTCGCGCAGGGCGTGGTCCGAGAGGCGCTCGAGTTCGCGGACCGTGCGCCGTTCCTGCAGGCCCGAAGCATAGTTCGTGACGAGCACGACGGCGCGATCCCAGAGCATGCGCCACACCGGCGGGCGCACCGCGATGCGCGCCGCAGTCCCGTCTTCCTGCCCGACCACCACCAGGCCGTCGCCCGAAACGTTGTAGCGCATGCCGGGGGAGACAAAGGCGTCGCGGGCGCGGCCCGCTTCGGTGATCCAGACGCGGCCGTCCAGCACCTCGACGGTCGTGCCGCGCGCCTTGGTCAGGCGCAGGAAATCGTTCGCTGCCAGGTTCAGGATCATCTGCATTCTCCTTTGTCCCCTCTTCCGGCAGCCATCCTGCGCCAGGGAGGCCTTACAGAACAGATGCAGCTGCCGTACACTGTGCCCATAACAGTTCGTTTCTGTACCTACTGTACCGGTACGCCCGCGCGCCAACTGTATCTGGCAGCGGCACAGCCGCACTGCGAGGATGACGCCATGCTGGATTCCGCCCCGCTCTACCACCAGGTCGCCGAGCAGATCCACGACCTGATCCGCTCCGGCACGCTGCGCGGGGGCGAGAAAGTACCCTCGGTGCGCCGGCTCTCGAGCCAGCAGCGCTGCAGCGTGTCCACAGTGCTGCAGGCCTACCAGCGGCTGGAAGACGCCGGCCTGCTCGAAGCGCGGCCGCAATCCGGCTACTACGTGCGCCGCCCGGCGGCGCCGGTGGCCGAGCCGGCGCCCTCGAAGCCGCCGCAGCGCGCGCTGACCGTGGAGATCAACGCGCTGGCCGACAGCATGCTCCTCGCCGCGCAGGACCCGAAGATGGTTTCCTTCGGCTCGGCCTGCCCGCAGGGCGAACTGTTTCCCCTGGAGCGCCTGCGCCGCGCGGTTTCCTCACGCGCGCGCCGCAGCCGCGAGGCGCTGGGCCGCTACGGCCTGCCGCCGGGCAGCGAAGTCATGCGCCGCGCCATCGCGCGGCGCGCGCTGGAATGGGGTTGCCGCATCGACCACCGCAACCTCGTCACCACCACCGGCTGCATGGAGGCGATCAACCTGTGCCTGCGCGCCGTGACCCAGCCCGGCGACACCGTGGCGCTAGAGTCGCCCACCTACTACGGCTTCCTGCAGATTCTGCAGGCGCTCGGCCTGCGCGCGCTGGAGATCCCAACCGATCCGCGCACCGGCATTTCACTCGATGCGCTCGAAGCCGCGCTGGATTCGCACCCGGTGAAAGCGGTGCTGGTGATGCCGAACGTCTCGAATCCCGTGGGCGCCACCATGTCGGACGCGGCAAAGAAGCGCCTCGTGACGATCCTCGCCGCTCGCGGCGTGCCGCTGATCGAAGACCACATCTACGCCGAACTCAACTACGAGGCCGGCGCGTCGCGCGCGGCGAATGCCTACGACCGCACCGGCAACGTCATGCTGTGCAGCTCATTTTCCAAGACGCTGGCGCCGGGCCTGAAGTCCGGATGGATCGAACCTGGGAAATGGCGCGACCGCATTCGCACACTGAAATTCGTCTCCACCGGCGGCCAGAGCGAGATCGTCGAACTGGTCCTGGCGGACCTGCTGGATTCCGGCGGCTACGAGCGCTCGCTCAGGCAGTTGCGCAAGCGCTGCGCCCAGCAGGTGGACGCCGCGCGCGCGGTGATCGCGGAATCGTTTCCGAAGGGAACGAAAGTGACGCGTCCAGCGGGCGGCTTCATCCTCTGGGTGGAATTGCCCAAGGGCAGCGACTCAATCGCGCTCTTCGAGAAACTCCTGGATCGCGGCATCAGCATCGCGCCCGGCCCGATGTTCTCCGCCTCGCAGCGCTACCGCAATTGCATGCGCATCAGCCTGGGCCACCCCTGGAACGAAAGGGTCGAAAAGGCACTCCGGGAAATCGGAAAACTAGCGGCAGTCTGACTGCGCGCCGATCCAGCCGCCGAGTTCGGCGATCGCCCGGTTCGACGCCCGCGCGGCCGCGGCCGCGCCGCCAACTGCATCCGGGCCGGCGTTGCTTTCGACCACGGTGAAGTGCCGCGCCAGGGACTTGGCCCCGGATGACAGTCTGGCGCGCAATTCGATGCGCGCGTCGCTGGTTTCCTTCGCGCCGAAGACCTGGCTGAACTCCTGGATCTCGACTTCAAGCACGCACTTGGCCGGGCCCGCGCCCGAAGCGCGCAGCAACTGCTTGCGGAACATCTCCGCCGGCGTCGCCGCCCAGCGGCTGCTGGCATACGCGGCGACTTCGGCGGCGTTGCGGTAGGCCAGGCGGTATTGCATGTCGGTGGATTCGAACGGCGCCACCGCGCGCACCGCGCCCACGCGCACGCCCGCAAGCCGGGTCGCGGGCGCCTCCAGCCCCAGGTCGTAGCTGCGCGGTTCGATCTGCGCCGAACCGCCGCAGGCGCCCAGCGAGGCACAGAAAAACAGGGACAGACCACGTTTTTTCGCTGTGCGGAAAATGGTGGACTGTCCCTGATTTTGTTTCATTGGAATCCCGGTTCGCCGGGCCCGGGCCTGCCGGGCTTGCGGCCGAAGATGGCGCTCTGCGGTTCGCGGTCGAGCTGCAGCGCGAGGCGCCCGACGCGTTGCGAGCTGCGCTCGACCGATTCAGCGAGTGCGTTGACGCGCGGCAGGCTGTCGTCGCGCAGCGCACCCGCGACCGTGCCGGCCTCATTCGAGAGCTTGCCCATGTGGCCGGCGAGTTCGCGCGCGTCCTTGACCAGCTGCTGCGTCTCGCGCGTGAGTTCGGGCAGCGCCTTGACGGTCTCGTTGAACCGCTCGAGCGAACTGGTCGCGAGCCTGCGGTTGTCCTCGGACAGCCAGGCTTCGGCGCGCGCGATGGTGGCCGGCATGCGCGCCGACGCAGCTTCGAGGTTGGCGGAGATTTTCTCCAGCGAGGCGAGCGTGCTGCCGATGCGCTTGCGGTTCTCCGGCGTCAGCAGCCCGTTCATGCTCGCCATCAGCTCGCGCGCATCCTTGATCGCGCCCTCGGCGCTGTCCGAGACCGTGTCGAAGAAGGCCGGACGGAGCGGCAGCTCGGCGACGCCGTCCGCCGCCTTCGCCACGGGCTGCATGTCCTTGTAGTCGTCCTGCAGGTGGACGTAGGCGATGCCGGTGATGCCTTCCATGCCGAGCTGCGCGTAGGTGCCGCGCGTCACCGGGATGTTGTTGTCGACCTCGATGCTCACGAGAATCCGGCGCGGATCCTTCTGGTCCAGCGCGATGGCGGAAACGCGGCCCACGCCCATGCCGCGGTAGCGCACCTGGGCCTCGGGATTCAGGCCGGACACCGGACCGGTGGCGACCACGCGGTAATCGGTGCGCGCGAGCGGCGTCTTCGCCAGCCAGTGCGCCCAGAGCACGATGCAGCCGGCGATGCCGATCACGAACAGCCCCGTGATCAGCGCATAGGCCCGGCTTTCCATTACGCGCGGCTTTTCATACTGATGCCGGGTTCTTGCCGTGCCGCAGTTTCGTGCTGCAGAGCGCGGCGGCCCCGGTCTCCCCCGAAGAAATTTTGCACGAACTTGTGGTCCATCCCGCGGACCGCTGCAAGCGTGTCGCAGGCGATTATACGTTGGTCGGCGAGCACCGCGACCCGGTCCGTCAGCTCGAAGAGCGTGTCCAGGTCGTGGGTCACCATGACCACGGCGAAGCGGTGGTCTTCGCGCAGGCGCTTGATGAGCCGCACGAAGCCCTCGGAGCGGTCCGGGTCCAGACCGGCGGTAGGCTCGTCCAGGATCAGCAGGTCGGGCGACAGCGCGAGGGCCCGCGCCAGCGAGACGCGCTTCACCATCCCGCCGGAAAGATTGGCCGGCAGCAGGCCGCCGTGGCGCGGCTCCAGTTCCACCTGGGCGAGCTTGGCGTGCACGATGCCGCGAATATCATCTTCCTCCAGCCCGCCGCGCTCGCGCAGCGGGAAGGCGATGTTGTCGAACACCGTGAGCGCGGAATACAGCGCGCCGTTCTGGAAAAGCATGCCCATGCGCCGGCGCGCGTCGCGCACCTTCTTCACGCTGGGGTCATCCCAGGAGACGCCGAACACGCGCACCCTGCCCGCCTTCGGGCGCTTCAGGCCGAGGATCACGCGCACCAGCTGCGTCTTGCCGCTGCCCGAGCCGCCCACCAGGGACATGACCTCGTCGCGCCGCACGTGGAGGTTGAGGTCGCGGTGCAGGATGGTGCCCGCGCCGACGGTGTTCACCAGGCCGTCGATCTCGATGACGTATTCCTGGTCCGCAATAGCTGGCATATCGGCCATCTCAGCCCACGTTGCGCAGCAGGATCGCGAAAATCGCGTCGAGGATGATCACGCAGGTGATCGCCGCCACCACCGAGCGGGTCACGCCTTCCGCCAGGCTCTCGGTATTGGGCAGCACCCGCAGGCCATAGTGGCAGGCCACGAATGCCACCGCGAAACCGAAGGCGACCGACTTGCCGAGGCCGATCCAGAAGTTCACCACCTCGACCGCCTGCGGCAGCGCCTGCAGGAAGGCGCCGGGCGAGATGCCGAGCGTGAAGCGCGTAACCAGCATCGCCCCCGCAAGCGCGGCGATGTCGTTGCAGAACGTGACCAGCGGCAGGGCGAGCGCCAGCGCCAGCACTCGCGGGAGCACCAGGCGCGAGGTGACCGAAATCCCCATCACCGAAAGCGCTTCCACTTCCTCGGTGACCCGCATCACGCCCAGCTGCGCGGTGATCGCGGAACCAGAGCGCCCGGCCGCGATGATGGAAGCGAGCATTGGGCCGAGCTCGCGCACCACGCCGACACCGACGATGTTGATCACCAGCAGGTCGGCGCCGTAGCGCTTCAACTGCAGCGCAGACAGGTAGGTGAGCACGATGCCCACCAGGAAGCCGACCAGCATCGTCACCGGCAGCGCGGTCACGCCAGCGCGGAAAATACCGGCGGAGAATTCGCGCAGCGGAAAGTCGCGCGGCCGGCGCACCATGCCGGCGACATCCAGCGCAAGCTGCCCGAGCAGGCCGATGCCGTCGCGCAGGTGGACCAGCGCGTAGCCCGCGGTCTGCCCGACCCAGACCACGGCAGACAGCGGATCGAACGGCGCCGCCTCGCGCTTCGCCGCCATGCCTTCGCCCACTTGCGCGAGGATCTCGCGATGGCGCTGCGCCGCCTGCACAAGTGACGCGCCGCCCTGCGGCGCCTGCACAAGTGACGCGCCGCCCAGCGCCCGCGCCAGCCATACGGCGCCGACATCATCCATCTCCAGCATGCCGGTGAGATCCCAGGACACGCGCCCGGCCGGCTGCTTCGCGGCCTCGGCGAGGCGCTGCTCGATCAGGCTGCGGTTCTGCTTCAGCCCGCTGAAGGTCCAGGTGCCGCTGACGCGCACCCGCGTCGGTACCGGATCGCCCGCGAGAGTCTGGATTTCGATCGCGGCGTCGGGGCTAGTCACGGCCGGCGAGTATACTCCGCGCGCCATGCAACTCATTGATATCGGTGCGAATCTTACCCACCCGGCGTTCCACGGCGACCTGCCGGAGGTGCTTTCCCGGGCGCAGGAGGCGGGCGTCGCGGCCATCGTCGTCACGGGCACCTCGGTGGCCGAGAGCGTCGCCGCGCTGAAAACCTCGAATGCGCACCCGCAAACCTTGTTCGCGACGGCCGGCGTGCATCCGCACCACGCCCGAGAGTGCGATGCGAGCACCATCCCGGCACTGCGCGTCCTCGCGCAGCACCCGAACGTGGTGGCGATCGGCGAATGCGGCCTGGACTTCAACCGCAACTACTCGCCGCACCCGGACCAGGAGAAGTGGTTCGTGGCGCAGGTAGAACTGGCTTGCGAACTTCGGAAGCCCCTGTTCCTGCACTCCAGGGATGCTTTTCCCGCCTTTCATGGGATATTGAAGAAATACGAACTGCCAAGAGCAGTTGCGCACTGCTTCACCGGATCGCGCGAAGAGTTGCGCGCCTACCTCGATCTCGGCCTCTACATCGGCATCACCGGCTGGATCTGCGACGAGCGCCGCGGCGCCCACCTGCTCGAACTGGTGCGCGACATTCCGTCGGACCGGCTGATGCTCGAAACCGACTCGCCCTACCTCACGCCGCGCGACCTGCGCCCGCAGCCCAAGGCGCGGCGCAACGAGCCTTCGCACCTGCCGCACATCCTGCGCACCGTGGCGCGCGCGCTCGGCAAACCGCCGGAGCAGGTTGCGGAGGAAACCACGCGCAACGCCAAGGCGTTCTTCGGCCTGCCATGAATATCGCGAACTTGCTGCTGCAAAGCGCGACGCGGTATCCGGACGGACCCGCACTTGCCGTTGGCAATAATGTTTTTTGCAGTTACGAAACACTAGCGCGCCGAGTTGAATCCCTCGCTTCCGGATTGACGTCGAAATTCAACCTGAAGCCCGGCGACCGCGTGGCGTTCGCGATGAAGAACTGCCCGCAGTACTGGGAGCTGATGTTCGCCTGCTGGCACGCGGGCCTGGCCGCGGTGCCGATGAACGCCAGGCTGCACGCGAAGGAGTTCGAGTACATCGCCGGCAACTGCGGCGCGAAGGCCTGTTTTTTTGAGCCCGGCGAATTTGAAAGCCTGAAAGGTGAACCGCGGGAACCATTTCAAACACTTCCCGACGACGTCGCGTGGCTGTTCTACACCAGCGGCACCACCGGGGTGCCCAAGGGCGCGATGCTCACGCACCGCAACCTGCTGTTCGCGACGCAAGCCTACTTCTCGGACATCGACAAGCTCTCGCCCGGCGACGCCATCCTGCACGCGGCGCCGCTGTCGCACGGATCCGGGCTCTACGGCCTGCCGCATTTCGCCGCCGGCGCGCTCAACGTGATCCCGGAGAGCGGCGGCTTCGACGCCGAGGAAATCTTCGGCCTGCTTGGGCATTGGCCCAACGCATCCTTCTTCGCCGCGCCCACCATGATCGTGCGCCTGCTGGCCAGCCACGCCGCCCGCACGCCGGCCGGATTGAAAACCATCGTCTATGGCGGCGCGCCGATGTACCTCGCCGACTGCCTGCGCGCCATCGAGCTCTTCGGACCCCGCCTCTACAACCTGTACGGGCAGGGCGAAAGCCCGATGACGATCACCGGCCTGCCCCAGATCCACCACCGTGACAGAAGCAACCTGGAAACCTGCGGCCATGCCCGCACTGGCGTCGAGGTCGCGGTGTTCGGCCCGGACGACAGGGCACTGCCAGCCGGCGAAATCGGCGAGATCGTGACGCGCTCGGACTGCGTCATGGCCGGATACTGGGATAACGAAAAAGCCACGGCGGAAGCGCTGCGCGGCGGCTGGCTGCACACGGGCGACGTGGGCAGCATGGACGAACGCGGCTTCCTCACCCTGCGCGACCGTTCCAAGGACATGATCATTTCCGGCGGCTCCAACATTTACCCGCGCGAGATCGAGGAAGTGCTGCTGCGCCACCCCGGCGTCGCGGAATGCTCCGTGGTGGGACGCCCGCATGCGGAATGGGGAGAAGAGGTGGTGGCTTTTGTGGTTACAAAAAAAGAATTTCAATATGTGGAAACCCGGGAACTGGACGATATCTGCCTGTCCAACATCGCCCGCTTCAAACGCCCGCGCGAATACCGCTTCGTCGAGTCGCTGCCGAAGAACAACTATGGAAAAGTGCTGAAGACAGAACTGCGCAAGCGCCTATAATCCTCCGCACCATGAGCCGCCGGCAGTTGATCCTCGTCGCCGATGATTCCGAGGACATCCGCAACCTGTTCGGCGTGATGCTGAAGAAGAACTACGACGTCAAGTTCGCGGTCAACAGCGACGAGACGCTGGCCGCGGCGGACACCGATCCCCTGCCCGACCTGATCCTGCTGGACGTGGACATGCCGTCGCTCAACGGCTTCGAAGTCTGCGCGCGGCTGAAGAGCAACCCGGCGCTGGCCCACATCCCGGTGATCTTCGTCACCGGCCGCACCGATCCGCGCGACCAGGCCCAGGGCCTGCGCGCCGGCGCGGTCGACTACATCGTCAAGCCGATCAGCGCGCCGATCACCATGCTGCGCGTGAAGACGCAGCTCGCGCTGGTGGACCAGCGCCGCGCGCTCGAGGACCAGATCCACGCGCGCACCGAGGAGCTGCACGAGACTCGCCTGCAGCTGATCCGGCGCCTGGCGCGCGCGATGGAGTACCGCGAGGGCGGCCTGACCAACCGGGTGTCGCGCGTCAGGCACTACGTGCAATTGCTCGCCAAGGCGCTCGGGCTGAACGACAAGGTCGTCGAGCTGCTCTCGGAGGCCGCGCCGCTCTACGACATCGGCAAGCTCGCGGTGCCGGACCACGTCCTGCGCAAGAGCGACAAGCTGAACGCCAGCGAATGGGTCGAGATTCGCAAGCACCCGGAAACCGGCGCCAGCATCATCGGCGAGCACAAGGACCCGCTGCTGGAGCAGGCGCGCATCATGGCACTCACCCACCACGAGCGCTGGGACGGAGCCGGCTACCCGAGGAAGCTCAAGGGCGACGCCATACCGCTGCCCGGGCGCATCATGGCCGTGGCCGACGCCTTCGAGGCGATGACCGCCACCCAGCGCCACCGCAGCCCGATCAGCGTGATCGAGGCCGGCAGGATCCTGATGGCCGAGTCCGGCAAGCAGTTCGATCCCAAGGTGGTCGCGGCCTTCGTCAAGGTGGCGAAGAACTTCGAGAAGGTTCGCGCGCACTTCAAGGACGAGCTCGAAGGCATCCACGACCTCGATTTCTTCGGCTCCGAGCCGAAGGACTGACCGCCAGGCGCCGGCTCAGCGCAGCCGGAAGCGCACCGGGAACAGCACCTCGCGCGGCGCGTTGTCGGGCAGTGAGCGCAGCGTCCGCGCCGCGCGCAGCGCGGCCTCATCCAGCAACGCGTGCCCGCTGCTGGCTTCCAGCCGCGCGGCAATCGCATTGCCCGCGGCATCAAGAAACAGCAGCACCAGCGCCTCGCCCTGCAGCCCGCGCTCGATGGCTTCGGGCGGATATGGCAACTCGCGCCGCAACTGCTCCATCGCCCTGAATGCCGCCTCTCCTTCCAGGCGCGGCAGCATCCCGGGCGCGAGCGGTCCGGCCGGCACCGCGACGAGAATCTCCGCCGGCCGGGATGCCCGGGGGGACGGGCCTGCGTTAGCATTCCGGGGGACCTCCTGGGGCAGCAGGATTTCCGGCGGAACGGGCAATTCGGGTTCCGGGCGCGGCTCGCGCAGCAAGACCTTGAGTTCCGCGGGCGCCGGCGGCGCGGTCCGCGATGCCGGGAGCAGGAGCTGCGCGACCGCGGCGATCAGGGCTGCATGCAGTACGAGAGAGAGCGTCAGGGCCCGGCCGAGGAAGGAAGGCATGCTTTTCATCGTGGACGGCTGAAGGAACGACAGGTGTCGCACTACTCTATCAGCACGAAGCTCGCCCGGTGTTTCCTGTGTGTCCTGGCGCTGGCGTTCGCGCCGGGCGCGGCGCACGCGCAGGCACGCGACGGGCTGCTGACGCCCGAGGGCTTGCTGCGCGAGGTCCCGGCGAGCCCGCGCCCGGAGAAGGCGTTCACGCCGCCGGATCCGGTCGCCTACGGCAATCGCGTGGAATCCGGCGATATCGGCCAGGTGCGCGAGTGGCTCGCCGCCGGGCTCGACCCGGATTACCTGGCGGATCGCATCGGCACAGGCCTGATGATCGCCGCCTGGTACGGCAACCTGCCGATGATGGAGCTGCTGGTCGCGCGCGGCGCGAACGTGAACCAGGCCAATGCGATCGGCGAGCAGGCGCTGATGCACGCCGCCTGGCGCGGCAATGCCGAGGCGGTCGAGTGGCTGCTCGCGAAGGGCGCGAAAATCAACAGTGAACCGATGCGCTGGAGCGCGCTGCATTACGCCGCGTTCGCCGGGCACGGCGCGATCGCCGAACTGCTGCTGCGCAACGGCGCCGACATCAATGCCCGCAGCACCAACGGCTCGAGCGCGCTCATGATGGCGGTCTACGAAGGGCATGAACCGGTGGTCAAGCAACTGCTCGCCCGCGGCGCCGACCGCAGCGTGAAGAACGACCGTGGCGATGGCGCCCTGGAATGGGCCTTCAAGTACCAGCGCCTGTCGATCGCGCGGCTGGTATCGGCGCCGCAGGAATTCGTCGCCGCCGCCAACCAGCCCAGGTCGCGCTGGGGCGCGCCGCAGCGCTCGCTAAGGGACGGAGAGCCGCTCGCCGAGCCGTCCCCGTACCAGCCCCCGGCGCCGGACCCGGCGAACCGGAAGATCGACGAGCTGATGCGCATGCGCCAGGTGCTTGCCGCGCGCGGCCTGAAAGACGCCGTGGAAAAAATGGACCGTCGCATCGCCGCGCTGCGCGCGCAGCGCGCCCGGGCCGACAAGACGACGCCGGCCGCCGCAGTGCTCGAAATCACCGCCGAACGCGCGTCGCCCGAGAACCAGAGAATGCGCGTGACCTTCGGGGCGGGAGGACCGCCGCCGTAGCCGACAACGGGGCGGTCAGGACGCCCCGTTCCTGACAGCTACCAGTCCGTCGGCTGGTAGTCCTTGAGGAATTTCCCCCACACGTGCTGGCCCGTGTTGAAGCCGGCGATGATGGGGTCGACGATGCGCGCGGCGCCGTCGACGATGTCCAGCGGCGGGTGGAAGCGATGCTCTTCGGTCTTGCGCGCCGCGATCTCTACCGGATCCTCGTCCGTCACCCAGCCGGTGTCGACGCTGTTCATGTGGATGCCGTCGTTGAAATAGTCCGTCGCCGAAGTACGCGTCATCATGTTGAGCGCGGCCTTGGCCATGTTCGTGTGGGGGTGCTTCGTGGTCTTGAAGTTGCGGTAGAACTGACCCTCCACCGCCGAAACGTTGACGACGTGCTTGTCGCGCTCCGGCGTGCGCAGCATCAGGGGCTTGAGGCGCGCATTGATCAGGAACGGCGCGATCTGGTTGACGAGCTGCACTTCGAGGAACTCGACCGTCGACACCTCGTGCAGCAGCAGCCGCCATGAATTGCGGCCGCGCAGGTCAATCTGCTGCAGGTCCTGGTCCAGGCGGCCGGCGGGAAACAGGTTCCTCTGGTCCGTGAATTCCTCCGGCAGCAGCCGGACCTGCGACAGCTCCGGCGCCGTAAGCGCCGCGGGCACGCTCTTCACGATTGATAAATTGCCGGAAGAACTGCCCAACAAATTCTTCTCCCCCGCCATCATGTGCCCGTAGAACTCGGGCGGCCGGCGTACGGTCTGGCAGGCATTGTTGACGATGAAGTCGAGCCGGTCGCGCGTCTCCAGCAGGTGGCGGCAGAAGGATTCGACGCTCGGCGTGTGGCGCAGGTCGAGGCCGAAGATCTCCAGCCGGTCCCGCCACTGCTCGAAATCGGGCTCTTTCGCGTAGCGCTCCGCCGAATCGCGGGGGAAGCGAGTGGTGACGATCAAACTCGCGCCGGCGCGCAGCAGCTTGAGTCCCGCCTGGTAGCCGATCTTGACGCGGCCGCCGGTCAGCAGCGCCACCCTGCCCTTCAGGTCGGCGAGTTCGGTGCGCTTGAAGAAATTGAATTCCGCGCAAGCGGGGCAGAGCTGGTCGTAGAAATGGTGCAGCTTCGTGTACTTCTGCTTGCAGACGTAGCAGTGCTGCGGCTCGGCCATCTCGGCCTGGTGCTCGTCGTCGGCATTTGCTTCGTCCACATGCACGTCGGCCGGCAGGAAGCCGCCCGGCGGGAACACGTTCGGCGTGGTGAACACAGGCTTCCTGCGCAGCTCGCGGATGCCGGTCTTCTGCAGCGCCGCTTCCTCGCGCTGGTTGCCGGCGGCCTTGCGCGCGCGCTCCTCCGCCTTGAGGCGCTGTCGGCGCGCCACGGGGTCCGGGTTGTAAACCCGCGCGATCGCATCATGGAAGCGGCGTCGCTCTTCCGGAGGCAGGTGGTCCAGCAGGCGCCAGTCAGCCGCGATTCGCTCGAGCAGTTCCGCCGTGGCCCGGAGGTCCTTCAGAAGACCGGTCATGCACGCTTCAGGACTTCGATCACTTTGCGAGCGGGATCGACGCGCACCCAGTCGCCGGTCTTCACGACTTCGCTTGGATGCGGCGACCAGCCCTCGGTGATCGGGATGCCGGCGAACACCGCGCCCTGCACCATGACGGGATTCGTAACGCCGAAGATGAAGGCCTTGGGCGCGATTTTCTTCCACTTGATGTCGTAGAACGCCCAGCCGGCCGCGATGCCGCCCTTGGCGGTGGGAAAGAAGCAGATCTTGTCGACGATGCTGGTGCCTTCGAGCTTGTGCCCGGGCTTGGTGATCATGCCGGTCCAGCGGTCGAGGTCATAGCGCGGCGAGAAGCCTTCCTCGGACACCACTGCTTCGCCTTCAACGACAGGGCCGAATGCTCTATCGACAAGAATCGAATTCATCGTAGAACGCCGGAACAAGCCACTTCAACGCAATCGCCCGTGCGCCGCAGGATGGTATTGAACCGGTGCGCGCCAATGATGTTCACGATCTTGGCGGAATTGGAAACCATGTTGGTCCAGCGGTTCTTCTCGCGCATCGGCGACAGGTTCTGCAGGATGTAGAAGCACACGCCCTCCAGGATCGTCACCCCCGCGTCCTCCAGCGTTTTCGCGTATCCCAGGTCGCGCGACTGCTGCAGGATCGCGGAATTGGTTGTCACGATGCAGGTGGATCCGGCTTTCACCTTCCTGTCTTCGAACAGGGAAGCCAGATGCTTCATCTCGAACAAGGACTGCTGGGGCCCGGAAAACACGACGAGTCTCGCGTCACCGTCTCCCAGTTTGTAGTTCCTGTAAACAAGCTCAAGGTCGGAATCGGAAACGGTCATTTCCTCGGCCGGAAGGACTGAAGGCGCCTCGGGCGTGACGCCGGCAAAATGGAACATGCCCATCGAGCCATAGCTCGCGAGCGCCGCGCCAAGGTGTTTCAGTTCGTCCGCGCCCGGGATGCGATGGTAGCCGTGGAACACGGGCACGGCGTAGTAGTTCTGGCGCGACTCGCCGACCAGCTTGCCGACCGCGCCCCAGTCGGCCAGGTCGTCCAGCTTCGCCTTCAATTCAACCGCGAACGTGCCCTTCCTGTGCACGTCCAGATGGAATCCGTACTCGGGCGTACGCCCGGTGAGGGCGGCGGCAAGCGCGGCGGGACCGGCTTCGAAGTTGGAGCGGGCGCCGAACACGGAATTGGCATAGATCACGGTGCCGGTGTCGCCCCAGGCGACATGCTCGCCCAGGTGCGGCTGGTAGACGGTCTGGTAGTTGATGCAGGTGTCGGTAGTGACGACGTCCATGCGACGCAGGGTCGCGATGATTTCCTTCTCCTTCACCGCCTCGCCTGCGTCCTGCCCCATGCGCTCGCAGTGCGCGAAATCCATGCAACGGGCGTTGGTGGTGGTGCCGACGACGCAGCGCGCGCCGCCGGTGGCCTCTTCCTTGAGCCAGGCCAGGCCGGCGTCGCCCATGACCTCGATGTCGCCCATCATATGGACGTTGGTGACCGGGACGAAGCGCTTCGCGCCCCAGAATTTTCCGACCTCGATCTGGTATTCGAGCGCGCGCTTCGCGGCATCGCCCCGCCCGCCGCCGAGGATGGACTGCTCCTCGGGGGTCAATTCCACGGAGTTATTCTCCCTTGCCGGGGTTTGGCGTGAAGTACTTGGCGTACTTGTCGGGCACTTCCTTCCACTCGTCCGCGTCGGGCGGCGGCGTGCCCTTGCGCGTGATGTTCGGCCACTTCACGGAGAACTCGGTGTTCAGCTTGAGCCACTTGTCAGCCTTCGGATCGGAATCGGGCACGATCGCCTTGGGCGGGCATTCCGGCTCGCACACGCCGCAGTCGATGCATTCGTCCGGGTGAATCACGAGCATGTTCTCGCCCTCGTAGAAGCAGTCCACGGGGCAGACTTCGATGCAATCCATGTGCTTGCACTTGATGCAGTCTTCGGTGACGACGTAGGTCATATGAATGGGATTATCTCATTTGCCCGGGGCAATGTAAGGTGTCGATGCCCCTGCCGACAAAAGGTGTATGAAGAAAGTCCATCCCATGCTGGTTCGCATCACCCACTGGGTAAATGCCGCCGCAGTCCTTGTCATGGTGTTGTCGGGCTGGAAGATCTATAACGCCTCGCCGCTGTTCGATTTCGTCTTTCCGGACGAGCTGACCATGGGAGGCTGGCTGGCCGGCGCGCTGCAATGGCACTTCGCGGCCATGTGGATCCTGGTACTGAATGGCATGATTTATCTTGCATACGGAATCCTCTCCGGCCACCTGCGGCGCCGGATGCTGCCGATCTCGCCCCGCGCGCTGATCGGCGACGTGGCGAAGGCGCTGCGCGGGCGCCTGGTGCACGATGACCTCTCGGTCTACAACGCGGCGCAGAAGGCCGCTTATCTGGCCGCCATCCTGCTGGCGATCGGCCTGGTGCTGTCGGGCCTCGCGCTCTGGAAGCCCGTCCAGTTCTACGCCCTGGGGTCCCTGATGGGCGACTACGAGGGCGCGCGCCTGCTGCATTTCTTCTGCATGGCCGGGCTTGTCCTGTTCGTGCTGGTGCATGTCGCGATGGTGCTGCTCGTGCCGAAGACCTTTCTCACCATGATCACGGGGAGACTCAGGAATGAATAGCAAGCTCGAGAACCACCGGGGTCCGCTTCTGGAAAATCTCGAGCGGCGCCTGTTCCTCAGGCGCGGCCTGTCGCTGGGCGCGCTGTCGCTGCTCTCGGGCTGCGACCTCACCTACGATGAAAACGTGCAGAAGGTGCTGACGTCGATGTCGAGCTGGAACGATGGCGTGCAGGCCTGGCTGTTCGACCCGAAGCGGCTCGCGCCGGAGTTCCCGGAGAGCAGGATCACGACGCCATTCCCCTTCAACGCCTACTACGCGGAAGAGGAAGTCCGCGTCGTGGATTCAAGCAGCTACAAGCTCGAAGTCGGGGGCCTGGTGCGCGAGAAGAAGTCCTGGCAGCTGGCCGAGCTCTACGCCCTGCCCCAGGTATCCCAGGTCACCCGCCATATCTGCGTCGAAGGCTGGAGCGCCATCGGCAAGTGGGGCGGCCCGCGCTTCTCCGATTTCCTGCAGCGCGTCGGCGCCGATACCAGCGCGAAATACGTCGGCTTCAAGTGCGCCGACGACTACTACACCAGCATCGACATGGCGACCGCGCTGCATCCGCAGACCGTCATGGCCTTCAAGTACGCGGACCAGATCCTGCCGCCGAAGTACGGTTTTCCTTGGAAGCTGCGCATTCCCACCAAGCTCGGCTTCAAGAATCCGAAGCACGTCACGGCGCTGTTCGTGACCAATGAGAATCCCGGCGGTTACTGGGAGGACAAGGGCTATAACTGGTACAGCGGTTCCTAGACGGGCTCAGGCCAGCACGAAGTCGTAGGTGGCGAAACGCCCCTCGGGGCGGCGCTCCATCTTCACGACCAGGGCGCGCGGCGCATCGCGCGCCTCTCCCGGAAAGTAGAGCTGCGTCGTCAACGCGCGCGCGCCGATGCGCTGCACCTTGACGTGGATGTGGCGCGGTCGTCCCATGTAGGGCGGCGGCATGTTGGTCTCCAGCCGGTAGCGGCCTTGCGCATCCGTGGTCACGATCCCGCGGTAGCGGTTGCCGCTGCCGTCGTATTCGCCCTTGTCGTCCGCATGCCAGAAATCCAGCGACACGCTGGCGAGCGGAGTGCAGTTCGCGGTGCGCACAGTGCCGCTGAGAACCATCTTCTCTGCCGTGGAGCCCGGCTCGACCAGGCTCATGCGCAGCGGAGCACCGGCCTTGTAGAACGGGCCTTCGATGTCGGCGGGGGTGGCCGCTCCGCACGCGGACTGGCCACGGGCGGTCAACGGAAGGGCAAGCGCGGTGGCGAGCAGGCTGCGTCGAGTGATCATCCGCTCAGCTTATCAAGCAATTTCCTCAGTGTCTGCCGTTCGCGCGGCGCCAGGCGCGCGGCAAACGCGGCATCGTTCGCCCGCACCCGGCGATTCAAATCTCTCAAATGCGCTTCGCCGCGGGCGGTCAGGTTCAGCCCCCAGGCCCGGGCATCGTCGGGAAGGCTGCGCCGCTCGGCGAGGCCGCGCTTCTCCAGCCAGTTGGTGACCATCATGGCACCAGAGCGGGCGGTCCCGAGCGCCGCACCCAGCGCCGACTGCGTGAGGCCGGGGTTCGCCCCTACGATCGTCAGCGCCGTATAGCGCGCGGGCGTGATGTCTATGCCGGCGGTGGCGCGCTCGAAAGCTTCGAAGCCGGCAAGCTGCGCGCGGCGCAACACGTAGCCGAAGTGTTCGTCAAGGTCGCCGTAGCTGAGACCCTCGACACGCGCTATGCTTCCGGGGCGGGGACCGCGTGCTCGTGAGGGATGTTTCATGCTCCGGGTTTCATCGTTGACCGGCAGATTGTAATGCTATATAACGATCCGCATCTTCTAGGAGGAGGATTCATGAATCGTCGCGATTTCAACAAGGCTGCCGGCGCGGCCGCCGTCACCGCCGCTTTTTCCCCGCTCAACGTCCGCGCGCAGGCGCGCGCGCTCAAGGTCGGAGTGCTGCTGCCGCGCTCGGGCGTGCAGGCAGGCATCGGCCAGGACTGCCATCGCGTCGTCACCTACACCGCCGGTATTCTGAAAGACCTCGGGTTGCCGGGCCTGGAGCTCATGAACGCTGACACCGAGTCCAACGTGGACGTGGCCCGTTCGCGCACCGAGCGCCTGATCAGCGAGGGCGCACAGCTGCTGGTCGGCGCCTTCGACTCGGGCCAGACCACCGCCATCGCCCAGGTCGCCGAGCAGAAAGGCATCCCGCTGGTGATCAACATCGCCGCCGCGCCGCCGATCACCGAGCAGGGCTACAAGTTCGTGTTCCGCAATTTCCCGACCGCGCCGATGATCCTCGGCGACGCCTTCGCCAACCAGCTGGAAGTATTCCAGGCCACCGGCGTGTCGCCCAAGTCCGTGGTGTTCATGCACGTCAACGACACCTTCGGCCAGGCGATGCAGAAGGGCTTCACCGGCGTGATGGCGAAGTTCCCCGCCATTCCCTACAAGGTGGCGGACGTCATCGCCTACGACCCGGCCGCCCGCGACCTGTCGGTCGAAGTGGCCAAGGCCCGCGCGAGCGGCGCCGAGGCGCTGGTCATGGTGAGCCGCCTTAACGACGCGATCCTGATCACGCGCGAGCTGGTGAAGCAGCGCTGGACGCCGTCGGCAATCCTCAGCATGGGCCCGGGCTGGTACGAGGACCAGTACCTGAAGACGCTGACCAAGCTCAGCGACGGCCCGCTGCACTTCGTGCCCTGGTTCGACCCGAACAAGAAGCTCTCCAAGCAGGTGGAAGCGGTGCACAACAAGGCGTTCCCCGAGGTCAGCTTCGGAACCAATCACGTCTTTACCTTCGAGGCCCTGCTGATCGCCGCCGACGCGTTCAAGCGTGCCGGCAGCGCCGACCCGAAGCAGCTGGCCGATGCGATCCGCGCCACCAACATCAAGGACAACGTCAGTACCGGCCCGGGCATCCAGTTCGACGCCAAGGGGCAGAACGACAAGCTGAAGAACTCCGCGATCCAGAACCGCGGCGGCAAGCTGGTGGTGGTCGCGCCCAAGGGCGCCTCGAACGCCAGTCCGGAGCTGCCGATGAAGCCCTACGACAAGCGCTGATCGAGGGCGGCGCCGGGTCCGCTCGTGCCGTTCGAGGTTTACCTTAACGTCGCTGCCAGCGGCCTGCTGACGGGGCTCGTCTACGGGCTGATGGCCCTCGGCCTGTCGGTCATCTTCGGCGTGGTGCGCGTCGTCAACTTCGCCCACGGCGAGATGATGACGCTCGCCATGTACCTGACGCTGGTGCTGTTCGGCGCGCTCAAGCTCGACCCGCTCGTGCTGCTGGTGCCGGTGGCCGCCGTGCTGTTCGTGTTCGGCTACCTGCTGCAGCTCGGGGTGATCAACCCCTTCATCAACCGGCCCGAGCACAGCCAGTTCATGCTGCTGGTCGCCGTCGCGCTGATCCTGGTGAATGTCCAGCTCATCGTGTTCGGTCCTGACGCGAAGGGCATCCGCACCGCGTACTCGTTCGACAGCTTCCAGATCGGCAAGCTGATCGTGGACGCCTCCAAGGTCTACGCCGCCGGCGCGGCGCTGGTGGTGGCCGCCGCGCTGTTCGCGTTCTTCAAGTTCACGCTGCTCGGCAAGGCGATCCGCGCCTGCGCCGACAACTACGAAGGCGCGCGCGTGGTCGGGCTGAACGTGAAGCGGCTGTACGCATTGACCTTCGGCCTGGGCGCCGCCTGCGTCGGCGCGGCCGGCGCCATGTTGATGGTGGTGACAGACGTCACGCCGGCGATCGGACCGGCGTACACGCTGCTCGCATTCGTCATCGTCATCACCGGCGGCCTGGGCTCGATGCCGGGCGCCCTGCTCGGAGGGTTGCTGATCGGCGCCACCGAAGCGCTCGGCGGCATCCTGTTCACGCCTTCGGCCAAGAGCATGTTCGCCTTCGCCCTGCTGGTGCTGGTGCTGCTGTTCCGGCCGCAGGGCATCCTCGGCAGGAAGACGGCGTGATCGCGCGGCTGCTCGAAGGCGTGCCGCGGCGCGGCCTCGTCGCGCTCGCCGCGCTGCTCGCGCTGCTGATCGCGTTTCCCTCGTTCGCCAGCGGCTACCTGCTTTCCGTGGGCTTCCTGATCCTGTACTTCGCCTACGTCGGCCAGGCCTGGAACATCATGATGGGCTTCGCCGGCCAGCTGTCGCTCGGGCATTCGCTGTACGTGGGCCTGGGCGCCTATGCCGCCGCCGCGCTCTACGTGCACTTCGGCATCAGTCCCTGGATCGGCCTCGGCGCCTCGATCGTCATCTGCATGATGGCCGGCGCGGTGATCGGCTTCCTCGCCTTCCGCTTCGGCGTCTCCGGCGTGTACTTCGCCATCCTGACCATCGCCTTCTCCGAATTCGCGCGCATCGGCTTCGACCATTTCACCTGGGTACAGGGCTCCTCCGGCTTCTTCCTGCCGGTCGCCAATTACGCGACGAACGACCTCTGGAACCTGCGCGGCAGCCCGAAGATGTTCTACTACCTGATGCTCTGCCTGACCGTGGCGGCGTTCGTGCTCTGCCACGCGCTGCTGCGCAGCCGGATGGGCTACTACTGGCTCGCGATCCGCGAGAGCCCCGAGGCCGCGCAGGCGCTCGGCGTCAACATCTTCCGCTACAAGATGTACGCGGTCGTCATCTCCGCGGCGATGACCTCGCTCTCCGGCGTGGTGTTCGCCTTCTACTACAACAACCTGTTTCCCGAGCAGATCTTCCACATCTCGCGCTCGATCGAGCTGATCCTGGGGCCCATCATCGGCGGCATCGGCACGCTGGTCGGCCCGATCGTCGGCGCCTTCGTGCTGACCGGGCTGGCCGAGGGCATGCGCGAGGTCATGCTGCGGCTGGGCGTCGAAGTGCCGGGCGTGAAGCAGGTCTTCTACGGCGTCTGCCTCCTGCTGGTGGTCATTTTCCTGCCCCACGGCGTCTGGCCGCCGATCGCCCGCAAGCTGGGATTCGCCAAGAAATGATGCTCAGCGTCCAGGGCATCTCGAAGTCCTTCCGCGGCCTGAAGGCGGTGTCGAATGCCGGCTTCGACGTGCCGCAGGGAGGCATCGTCGCCCTCATCGGCCCCAACGGCGCCGGCAAGACGACCTGCTTCAACATGATCGCAGGCGTATTCACTCCGGACACGGGGAAAATTCATTTCGAAGGAAACGAAATCAACGGCAAGCGACCCGACGAGATCTGCATTGCCGGCATCGGCCGCACTTTCCAGATCGTCAAGCCCTTCGCCGGGCTGTCGGTGCTGGACAACGTCATGGTCGGCGCCTTCCTCAAGGAGCGTACCGCTGCCGCGGCGAAGGATCATTCCCGATCGATCCTGAAGAAGCTGGGGCTCGATGCAAAGGCCGACCAGCCCGCCTCGTCGCTGACGCTGCCCGACCGCAAGCGGCTGGAAGTGGCGCGCGCGCTGGCCACGCGCCCCAAGCTGCTGCTGCTGGACGAAGTCATGGCGGGCCTGCGCCCCACCGAGTGCGACACCATGGTCGAAGTGTTCCGCGACCTGAACCGCAGCGACGGCCTCACCATCCTGCTGATCGAGCACGTGATGCGCGCGGTGATGGCGCTGGCCGGCAACATCGTGGTGCTGCACCACGGCGAGATCATCGCGCGCGGCGCGCCTGCCGAAGTGGTGCGCGATCCGGCGGTGCTCGAGTGCTACCTCGGCGAAGAGACGGTGGTGTAGTGCTCTCCATCAAGGACCTCGACCTCTTCTACGGCGACGCCCAGGCCCTGGACCGCGTGTCGCTCGAGGTGCCGCGCGGCGAGATCGTCGCCATCGTCGGCGCCAACGGCGCGGGCAAATCCTCGCTGATCCGGACCATCGCCGGCATCGAAAAGCCCCGTTCCGGCAAGATCCTCCTGAACGAAAAGGAAATCCAGAACCGGGAATCGCACGTCGTCTGCGACCTCGGCATCGGCCAGGTGGCCGAGGGCCGGCAGGTGTTCCCCACCCTGACGGTGCAGGAGAACCTCGAGACCGGCGGCATGCTGCCGCGCGCGCGCGCCGGCGCGAAGGCGAAGATGCAGGAGGTCTACGCCATGTTCCCGCGGCTGGCCGAGCGCCGGGCGCAGGCCGCCGGCACCCTCTCGGGCGGCGAGCAGCAGATGCTCGCCATCGGCCGCTGCCTGATGGGAAACCCGGAGCTCATCATGTTCGACGAGCCCTCGCTCGGCCTCGCGCCGCTGGTGGTGCAGGAAGTGCTGCACACGATCCGCAAGCTGAATGAAAAGGGCATGACGATACTGCTGGTGGAGCAGAACGTCGCTGTCTCGCTGAAGATTTCCAACCACGCCTATGTGCTGGAGAACGGCAGCATCGCGATGAGCGGCAAAGGCTCGGACCTGCTGCACGACGACCGCGTGCGGCAGGCCTATATGGGACTCTAAGTTACCGCGGGGCTCTGACCTACTGCGCCTTGATGTTGCCTTTGCGGATCACATCACCCCAGCGCGGCGTGTCGCGCCGGATCACGTCGGCAAGCTCATCCGGCGTCGTGCCGGTGGCGAGCAGCCCGAACTTCAGCATCTGCTCGCGCCCTTCCGGCGTCTGGATAACCTTGTTGATCTCCACATTCATGCGTTCGATGATCGGGCGCGGCGTGCCGGCAGGCGCATGGATGCCGTTCCAGCCGGCGATATCGAGCGGATAGCCCTGCTCGACGAAAGTCTGCAGCTCGGGCAGCGCCGGCCAGCGGCGCGGGCCGGTCACGGCCAGCGCAATCACGCGGCCGGAATCGATATGCGGCCGCGTCGCCGACAGGTCCTGGATCGTCATCTGCACCTGGCCGCCAAGGATGGCCTGCATCGCCGGTCCGGCGCCGCTGTAGGGCACGTGCACCATGGCAATCCCGGCGGCGCCATTCAGCATCTCGCCGTAGACGTGCGAGGTCGAGCCGTTGCCGAAGGAGGCGAAATTGGCGCCGGCCGGGTTGGCCTTCGCCCAGGCGACGAATTCCTTGAGCGTCTTCGGCCCGAGCGTGGCGGGAACGACCATCGAGAGCACGGTGAGGCCCAGCTGCGTGACCGGCGCGAAATCCTTCTGCGCGTCGTAGGGCAGAGCCGTGCCGAGATTCGGCGCGATCGAGAGGTTGGATACGTTGGTATAAACGAAGGTATAGCCGTCGGGCGCCGAATTCTTGACCGCCTGCAGCCCGACCGCGCCCTGCGCCCCGGCGCGGTTCTCCACCACCACAGGCTGCCCGAGCACCTGTGTGAGCTTGTCGCCCAGCCAGCGCGACACGACGTCAGTTTGCCCGCCGGGAGGGTATGGAGCGACAAGCTTTACCGGCCTGTTCGGCCATTGTTGCGAAAACGAAAAAGACGAAAAGAAAAGGCCGAATAGAAGAATGAGCGTTTTCATCTGTAGGGTTTGTCTCCTGCAATCGTGACCCGGTCCATGACGCGACGGTAGCCGGGATAGTCGTTGACCGCGATGTGCTGCGTGGAGCGGTTGTCCCAGAGCGCGAGCGAGCCTTTGCGCCAGCGGAAGCGGATCTGGAACTCCGGCCGCTGGCTGTGGCGATTGAGGAAATCGAGCAGCGGCGCCGACTCCTCCTCGGTCATGCCTTCGAAGCGGATGGCATAGACCCAGTTGACGAACAGGACCTTGCGGCCGCTCTCGGGATGCGTGCGGATGCAAGGGTGCGCCTGCTCTTTCAGCGCCTCCTCGCTCGCCTTGATGCGCATGCTTTTCAGGTCGTCGTCGGCGTAGGCGCCTTGCGGCCCGTAGGAGCGTTTCGCGCTATGCATCACCCTCAGTCCTTCGAGAACCTTCTGCAGCGCCGGCGACAGCGCCTCGAACGCCAGCATCTGGTTCGACCAGAGGGTGTCGCCGCCGACCGCGGGCGATTCGCGCGCGTAGAGGCAGGTGCCGAGCAAGGGCTCGGGCGAGAAGGTCATGTCCGAATGCCAGCGCCCGCCGAAGTTCTGCTTCTTCGATTCCTCCGCCTCGCGCACGATGCGCATCATCTCGGGATGCCCGTCCAGCGGCTTGATAAAGGGCGTCTGCGCCAGCGGCCCGAAGTGGCGCGCGAAGGTCTTCTGCTGCTCCGGGGTCAGGTCCTGCTCGCGCAGGAAGATCACGCAGTGCGCGGCGAGCGCGCGGCGCAGTTCCGCGACTACCTCGGCACCGATCGGCCTGGACGCATCCACGCCGGATACTTCGGCCCCGCCCGCACCGCACAAGAGATTGACGTCGAAACCCGTGTACCGGTCCATCGAAACCTCCCTGCTGGAATGCTAACCTATGCCCATGACACGCACCCTCTCCCTGTTCGCCGCGCTGGCGATTTGCTGCACCGCTCAAGCGCAGTCCGACTATCCCAACAAACCCGTCAGGTTGATCACGCCCTTCAACCCGGGCGGCGCCATCGACATCTATTCGCGCACCATCGCGGAGCCGCTCGGCAAGCGCCTGGGCCAGAACATCATCGTCGAGGCCATCGCCGGCGCCAATACCATCAGCGGCACCCAGCAGCTGGTGCGCGCGGCGCCCGACGGCTACACCTTCATGGTCACCACCATGTCGACCACGGTGAACAACCGGATCCTGTTCACCAAGCTGCCCTACGATCCGGACAAGGACCTGGCGCCGATCACGCAGCTGTCCTACGGCACCGTCCTGTTCTCCGGCCCAGGCAAGGCGCCCTACAACGACCTGAAGGGCTTCATTGCCTGGGCGAAGGCGAAGGACCGCGTCACCTACGGCTCCTGGGGCATCGCGTCCTGGGGGCACCTGGCCGGGCAGATCCTGAAGCGCGACCTCGGCCTCAATCTGGAGCACGTGCCGTACAAGGGCGACGTGCCGGCGATCACCGACGTGCAGAACGGCGCGCTCGACACCACCTTCTCCAGTCCGACCAGCGCCAAGCCGCGCATCGCGAGCGGCGCGATCAAGGCGATCGCCATGACCGGCCCGCAGCGCTCGGCCTCGATGCCGGAACTCGCCACTTTCACCGAGCAGGGCGTGCCGAACGTGGACCTTGCGATCTGGGTCGGCGCCTATGCGCCCGCCGGCACGCCGCGCGCGATCATTGACCGGCTGCAGCGCGAGTTGAAGGCGGTGATCAACCTGCCCGAGGTGCGCGAAAAGATGGTGGCGCAGGGGCAGACGCCGGTCGGCAATACGCCCGAGGAGTTCAACGCCAACGTGCGAGCCGACCTGCCGAAGTGGGATGCGCTCATCAAGGCCTCCGGCGCGACGATCGAATAAACGTGCAGACCGACTACGTCCAGCGCTTTCTCTTCGAGAACCTGGACGTCCGCGGCCGCCTGGTCTGCCTCACCGGCGCCTGGCAGCGCATGACCGAAGGCCGCGGCTATCCGGCGCCGATCGTGGAGCTGCTGGGCCACGCCACCGCGCTGGCCGCGATCCTCGGCGCCAACCACAAGCACGTTTCGGCCACCCGGGGCCGCATCACGCTCCAGGTGCAGGGCAAGGGACCCGTGCAGCTGCTGGTCGCCGACTGCGCCTCCGGCATGAGAATCCGCGGCATGGCGCAGCATGCGGCGGCCCTGCCGGAGGGCGCCCATGCCCGCCAGCTGTTCGGCGAAGGCAAGCTGGCCGTGACCCTCGAGGATGGCGCGAGCGGGCAGATCTACCAGAGCATCGTGCCGCTGGAAGGCGATTCGCTGGCGGCGATCTTCGAGCACTACCTCGCACAATCGGAGCAGCTGACCTCCTTCCTGCGTCTCTACGCCAGCGGCGAGGGGAAAGATGCGGCGGTCTGCGGCCTGCTGCTGGAAAAGCTGCCGGGGGCGGACGCCAAGGACGCGGACGGCTGGAACCGCATCACGCACCTGGCCTCGACGCTGGAACTCAGGGAGACCGTGGACACCCAGCCCTACGACCTCCTGGTGCGCCTCTTCCCGGAAGAACTGCTGCGCGTGTTCCGCATCGACCCGGTCCAGTACCACTGCCCCTTCGACGTGCAGAACGTCGAGCGCGTGCTGCGCGGCCTGGGGCGCGATGAGGTCGAGTCGATCCTCGCCGAGAAAGGCGAAGTCGTGATCAAGAACGAAATGTGCAACCACGAATACCGCTTCGATCGCGCGGCGGTGGAAACACTTTTCCAATAATGGATTCGGGCACCGCGTACGGAAGGAAGCCCGGCAGCTACCGCAAGGAGCTGACCGAGGTCGGCGCCGGCACGCCGATGGGCGAGCTGCTGCGAAGGTACTGGCACCCGGTGGGTTTGCAGTCCGATTTTTGTTCCACGCCCCTGCAACTGAACGTTCTGGGCGAACCCCTCATCGCTTTCAGGGACGGACAAGGCAAGCCCGGCCTGGTGCATCCGCGCTGCGCGCACCGCGGCACCTCGCTTTACTACGGCAAGGTCGAAGAGCGGGGAATCCGCTGCTGCTATCACGGCTGGCTGTGGGACGCACAGGGACACTGCCTCGAGCAGCCCTGCGAGGTGGATGGCGGCGCGAAAACGCGCGGCAATGTGCGCCAGCCCTGGTATCCGCTCGAGGAACGCTATGGCCTGGTCTTCGCCTACCTCGGCCCTCCCGATCGGAAGCCGACGCTGCCGCGCTACGACTGCCTGGAAGAACTGGCGGCGGACGAATTCATCGAAGCCGACGATTCCTCCATCGGCGGCNNCCCGCCGCTCATCCCCTGCAACTGGCTGCAGCACTGGGAGAACGTGGTGGACCCGTTCCACGTGCCGATCCTGCACGGCTCGTTCTCCGGCGCGCAGTTCGTGCCGCAGATGGGCGCGATGCCGAAAGTGAAGTTCGACACCACGCCGCGCGGCGTGAAAGTGGAATCGCTGCGCCAGGTCGAAGGCGGCAAGGTCCTGCGCCGCATCACCGAGGTGGTGATGCCGACCCTGCGCGTGGTCGCCAACCCGCGCGTGGCGAAGTACGGCAGGGTCGAATCCATCGGCTGGGTGCTGCCGATCGACAACACGAATTTCCGCATCTACGTCGCCGGCCGCGTCACGGAGAAGGGCGAGCTGGGGCGCTTCCGCTCGAAGATGGCGGGCAAATTCTGGTGGGATCTGACGGAAGAAGAACACCAGAAGTATCCCGGCGACTACGAGGCGCAGACCGGACAGGGGCCGGTCACGCTGCATTCCGACGAGCACCTTGCCGGCAGCGACGGCGGCGTGGCGCGCCTGCGCCGATTCCTCGAAGCGCAGCTGAAAATCGTCGCCGGGGGCGGCGACCCCGCCTGCGTCGCCTTCAATGAAAAGGACGCCTACGTGCGCCTGGAAGCCGGGCAGGACCTGCTTGAAGCCAGTCCCGCCTGAACTGGTTCGCGTCGTTTTCCTCGCCCTGCTCGCCACCTCCGGCGCGGCGCTCGGCCAGGACCTGTGCTCCGATTACCAGTCCAGGACCAACTGCATCAACAGGTCGCGGCAGATCCACAACGGCATCGACTTCGGCGGCGCGGCGGGCACCGAGGTGATCTCCGCGACCTACGGCACCGTCACTGCGCGCAAATTCGAGGAGTGCGCGGGCCACGGCCTCACGGTGAGAACCGACTTGCGCGCCACGCACGAGGACAAGGAGGGGCCGGTCTTCGTCAGCTACTGGCACGTCGAGGGCCATCCGCACGTAGTTCCGGGCCTCAAGCTCAAGCCGGGCGACCCGATCGGCGTGACCATCCCCCTGCGCCACAACAGCTGCCTCGGCTCCCGCGAACACGTGCACTACGAGCTGCGCGTCTTCGGCAATTCGAGGCGCCACATCAGCCCCCACGCCTACTGGGCCGACGGCGAGAACAAGGTGACCTGCTTCCGGGACGGCATGGTCGTGCTGCCGGGCAAGGCCGTTGCGCCGATCCGATGCAGGTGACGAAAACGTCAAAGGTCGCCGTCATCACGGGCGCGGCGCGCGGCATCGGGCTGGCGGTCGCTCGCAAGTTCCTGCAGGAAAAGTACCGTGTCGCGCTTCTGGACATCGACGCAATGGAACTCTCGAAGTTGGATCTTCAGGAAGGCGTCCTTAAGATCGAATGCGACGTCTCCGTTCCCGCCCAGGTCAAGAGCGCCGTGGACCGTACCCTCGCCAGCTTCGGCCGCATCGACGCGCTCGTCAACAACGCCGGCGTAGCGGTGTTCAAGCCCATGCTGGAAACGACTTTCGACGAGTGGTCGCGCGTGCTGGACGTGAACCTGAGCGGTCCCTTCCTCTGCACCCAGGCCTGCGCGCCCGTGATGCTGAGGAACGGCGGCGGCGCGGTGGTGAACGTCGCCTCGATTTCCGGCCTGCGGGCGAGCACGCTGCGCGTCGCCTACGGCACCAGCAAGGCGGCGCTGATCCACCTGACGAAGCAGCAGGCGGCCGAGCTCGGCAATCTCGGCATCCGCGTCAACGCCGTGGCGCCCGGCCCGGTGGATACCGCGATGGCCAAAGAGGTCCACACCGCCGCGATCCGCGCCGGCTACCACGACGCCATCCCGCTCAACCGCTACGGCACTGAGGATGAGATCGCGGCCGCTGTCGTGTTCCTGTGCAGCGACGCCGCGAGCTACATCAACGGCCAGACGCTGGCCGTGGACGGCGGCTTCGACGCCACCGGCATCGGCCTGCCCGACCTGCGGCGCTAGAGATCGTAACGGTCGAGGTTCATCACCTTGACCCAGGCCTTCACGAAATCCTGCACGAACTTGCCTTTCGCATCCGCACTCGCGTAGACCTCCGCCAGCGCGCGCAGCACCGAGTTGGAGCCGAACGCCAGGTCGACGCGCGTGCCGCTCCACTTCACCTTTCCGGTCTTGCGGTCGCGGCCTTCGTAGGCCTGGCCGGCCGGCTTCCACTCCGTGGCCATGTCGAGCAGGTTCACGAAGAAGTCGTTGCTGAGCGTCCCGGGGTTCCTGGTAAAGGCGCCGGCCAGTACTCGCAGGCCGCCGACCAGCGCCGTCATCTCCGGAGCGGTCAACGTGAGTTGCTGCGCCTTGTCGACCAGCAGGTGCTCGGCCGGGATGGACTGCTTTCCCTTGACGTAATTGCGGAAGCCGTCGGCAACCGGCTCCAGGTGGCCGAAGGACTCGACGTCGGTCTGCGCCTGCGAGGCATCGACGCGGCCCGGCGTGAACGGCACCTTCACCGAAACGCTGGCGCCCTTCGCCGCTTTCTCGATCGCCGCGCAGCCGCCCAGGACGATCACGTCCGCCAGCGACACCGGCTTGCCGAACGCCTTCTGCACCTTCTCGAGCGCCTTCAGCACCTTCGCCAGTTCGGCCGGCTGGTTCACTTCCCAGTCCTTCTGCGGCGCGAGGCGGATGCGCGCGCCGTTGGCGCCGCCGCGCTTGTCGCCGCCGCGGAAGGTCGAAGCCGAGGCCCATGCGGTCGACACGAGCTGCGAAACGCTCAGCTTCGAGGCGAGGATCTTCGCCTTGAGCGCGGCGATGTCTTTCTCGCCGAGCAGCTTGCCGGCTGCTTTCGGCAGCGGGTCCTGCCACAGCAGCTCTTCCTTCGGCACCTCGGGCCCGAGGTAGCGGGCGCGCGGCCCCATGTCGCGGTGCGTGAGCTTGTACCAGGCGCGCGCGAACGCATCCGCGAAAGCCTGCGGGTCGTCGAGGAACCGCTTCGAGATCCTGCCGAACGCGGGGTCGAAGCGCAGCGTCAGGTCGGTGGTCAGCATGGTCGGCTTCTGCTTTTTGCCCGGAATGTGCGCGTCGGGAATGATCTCCGGCGCGTCCTTCGCCACCCATTGCTTGGCGCCCGCGGGCGACTTGGTCAGCTCCCACTCGTACTTGAACAGCAGTTCGAAGAAATCGTTGCTCCAGCGCGCCGGGGTGGTGGTCCAGGTCACTTCCAGGCCGCTGGAAATCGCGTCCTTGCCGTGCCCGCTGCGGTAGTTGCTGTTCCAGCCCAGGCCCTGCGCCTCGAGCGGCGCGCCCTCCGGTTCCGGCCCCTTGTGCGATTCCGGCGCGGCGCCGTGCGCCTTGCCGAAGGTGTGGCCGCCGGCGATCAGGGCGACGATTTCCTCGTCGTCCATCGCCATGCGCCCGAAAGTGGCGCGGATGTCCTTGGCGGCGGCCATGTAGTCGCCGCTGGCATTCGGGCCTTCCGGATTGACGTAGATCAGGCCCATGTGCGTCGCGGCCAGAGGCTGGTCCAGGTCGCGGTCGCCGGTGAAGCGCTTGTCGGTGGCGAGCCAGGTCTTCTCGCCGCCCCAGTTGACGTCGTTATCCGGCTCCCAGACGTCCTCTCGGCCGCCGGCAAAGCCGAAGGTGCGGAAGCCCATTGACTCCAGCGCCACGTTGCCGGCGAGGATGAACAGGTCCGCCCAGGAAATCGCCTGGCCGTACTTCTGCTTGATCGGCCACAGCAGGCGGCGCGACTTGTCGATGTTGACGTTGTCCGGCCAGCTGTTGAGGGGCGCGAAGCGCTGCTGCCCGCGGCCGCCGCCGCCGCGGCCATCGGCCGTGCGGTAGGTGCCGGCCGCGTGCCAGGCCATGCGGACCATCTGCGGGCCGTAGTGCCCGAAATCGGCCGGCCACCAGTCCTGCGAATCGGTCATCAGCTTCAGCAGGTCCTTCTTCAGCCCGTAGTAGTCGAGCTTCCTGAAGGCCTTGGCGTAGTTGAAATCCCGATCTAACGGGTGGGACCTCGAGGAATGCTGGCTCAGCAGATCCAGGCGCAGCTGGTTCGGCCACCACTCCTTGTTCGTGGTGCCGCCGCCGGCGGCGTGGTTGAACGGGCACTTGCCTTCGGGTTTGCTCATGGGCTGCCTCCTGGGCGTTTCGGTTGCAGACCATTGTTCACCCGCCCGAGGCTGGAAGGAAATACTTCCTGCGTATCCCTTCCATCGCCGGAACCTATCGAAACTAGCCGCCCGCGGCGTTGCCCCCGCTCGTCGGCCGCGTCATGGCGAACACTTCCTTCACCACCGTGTACTCGTCGTAGCCGCAGCGCGCGATCGGCTTGACCGCGGCGAGGTCGAAGCGCCCTTCCTTCATGAAGCGCTCGTCGATGTGCATGCCGATCACCTGGCCATAGACCACCAGGCCGCCGGTCTCCTTGCCGGCGATGTCCTTGACGCGCAATACCTGCGTCACCTTGCACTCCATGGCGGCCGGCGAAGCGGCAACGCGCGGCGCCTTGATGAGGCGGCAGGGCGCGGTGGCCAGGCCCGCGAAATCGAACTCGCTCTGCCCGCGCGGCAGGCCCTCCGACGTGGCGTTCATCTGGTCGCGCAGCTCCCAGGTGGCCATGCTCCAGGCGAATTCGCCCGACTCGATGGCGAAGGAGGCGGCATCCTTCTCGCTCTCGCTGCAGAAGCTGACGATGCGCGGCCGGCTCTGCACGCCGTTGAAGAAGCTGTAGGGCGCGAGGTTCACCTGGCCGGCCTTGTTGATCGACGATACCCAGCCGATCGGCCGCGGCACCACCACGCCCTTGAACGGGTCCCAGGGGAACATGGACTTGTCGCGGCTCTCGGGTTCGAAAAAAACCATCGGTGTTTCCTCAGGCAAAGGCGTCGGGGCAGCGGCGCAGGCCCTGGATCTGCTCGGTGTCATGGCCATAGATGAGCGACGCGCCCTCGCGGTCGCGCATGCGCCGCAGCACGCCGAGCGAGTGGCGCATTTCCCCGGCGTTGAAGACCGCCCCCGTCGACGGCAGCAAGTCGCGCTCCAGGTGCTCCTTTGTATAGCAGGCATCGCCGGTGAGGCACAGGCGCACGCCGGCCCCGGTTTCCACGCGCAAGGACTGGTGTCCGGCGGTATGCCCTGGCGTCGGCACGATGACGAGCTTGCCGTCGCCGAAGAGATCGTGCTCGCCCTCCAGCAGTCGGTAGTTCAACGGCAGGTCCCAGTCTCGGGGGCGGCCGTCGGCGTCGCGCAGGACACGCGCCGCGCGCATCTCGGCGCCCTGCACGAAGAATTCGGCACGCGTGAACAGGCCGTTGCAGCCGCAATGGTCGAAATGAAAGTGCGAATTGACGACGTGCGTGATGTCGTCGGGCGCGAGGCCCAGCAGCTTGAGCTGCGCCGACAGGCCTTCACCGGCGCCGCAATGGAACTTGAAGTAGGCCGCGATGTCCTTGCCGAAATGGACGACGGGATTGCGCATGCCTTCTTCGTGCATGCCGGTATCGAACAGCACCTTGCCATTCGGATGCACGACGAGGAACGCCGGCACCGGCACGCGCATCGCGACCCCGCGCTCCGCATCAGGGAAGAACGAGCGCCGGTCGAATTCGAGGGCGCCGCAGTTGAGCGTGTAGACCTTGACTGTCATACGATCGGCGTCATGCCGGCCGCGCGATGGCCGCGCCGGGCCACAGGCTCGAATGCACGCGCGCGTACTGCGGCGGGAAGTCGATCTTCACGCCGAAATGCTCGGCCGCATGCCAGACCCAGCGCGGGTTGTCGAGGAACGCGCGCGCCATCGCCACCATGTCGGCCTTGCCGGAGGAGAGGATTTCTTCCGCCTGCTCCGGGTCCGCGATCATGCCGACAGCTCTTACAGGTATTTGCACCGAGTGTTTTATTTTCTGCGCAAAACCAACCTGGAACCCCGGCGCGACCGGAATCTTCGCGTACGGCACCGTCGCGCCACTGGAAACGCAGATGAAGTCCAGGCCGATGCGCTTCAGCTCCTTCGCGTAGACCACCGCATCTTCCGGCGTCCAGCCGCCATCCACCCAGTCGGTGGCGTTGATGCGGATACCGAGCGCCCGTTCCTTCGGCCAGACGTCACGCACCGCCCGCGCGACATCGAGCGGAAATTTCATGCGGTCCTTGCCGTAGTCATCCGTGCGCTGGTTCGACAGCGGCGACAGGAACTGCTGCAGCAGGTAACCGTGCGCCGAATGCAGCTCGACCATGTCGAAGCCGATGCGCTTCGCGCGCAGCGTCGCGGCGACGAACGCATCGACCAGTCCCCGGATCTCCTCGCGCGTGAATTCGCGCGGCACATGCCAGCCCTCGCCGTAGGCGATCGCGGAGGGCGCGGCGGTCGGCCATGGCGACTCGGCCGGCCCCAGTGCCTTGCCGCCCAGCCAGGGCACCTGCCCGGAAGCCTTGCGGCCGGCATGGCCGATCTGGATGCCGATCGGGTTGCGGGTGATGCCGCGGTAGACCTGCACCGCGCGCGCCATCGCCGCCTCGTTGTGGTCGTTGTAGAGGCCGGTGCAGCCGTGCGTGATGCGCCCTTCGCGCGTCACATTCGTCTTCTCGACCACGAACAGGCCCGCGCCCGAGCAGGCCATGGTGCCGAGGTGCACGTGATGCCAGTCGGTCATGGAACCGTCGTCGGCGGAGTACTGGCACATCGGTGCGATGGCGATGCGGTTGGGCAGCGTGATGCCGCCGAGTTGGATAGGGGAAAAGAGATTGGGAGTCATGGCGGAATTCTAGGGCATCATTGCCGCCTTTCACGGCAGCCCGACTCAACATAGCGATTGTCGGCGGCGATTTAGGCGGCTTGTTCACGGCCAAAGCGCTGCGCGGTAGCGCACGCCGTTACGAGTTGACTGCGCCCACAGAAGTGTTTGACAGCGCTGTGTCAGTCCGCCGCAGCGACGATCGCCCGCCGTCTCTGAAGGTACTCGGCCTGCGGAGCTTCCTTCGCCGGCACGCTCAATCTCTTTCCCTCGTACGGAGCTAGGTGGCCTTGGAGCACCTGATCCTCTCCGACCCTGTCCCAGTCAATACTAATCGTAAGATCGTCTCCGACCAGTAGATACCCCTTCTCGAACGCGCGGTCCATTAACAGCGAGAGGCAAATACCATTTGACGGATCGAGCCGGATGGTTTGATCTTTGCTCCACGGAACGATGTGTGACGCGACGAGAAATCCCCTTGTAACGATGCCAGTGATCGCGCATCGATAGCCATAGTTGTCTTTGACCTCTTCAGCGAAGGCCTTCTGTGCGCTGCCTCTGGTCTTGACCGTCGCGGTCGAATCGGCGACCTCGTAGCTTTTTCGCTCGATTTGGTCGCGAAAGGCCTCGACTTCTTCAGGGTCGGCGTCAAGTGCCTCTGCAGCCGCATCCCCTTCCGAAGTTGCAGGAAAACGCGCCTCGAGCGCCTGCAAGTATTCGTCGACAGACGCTGCGATCTGCGTGGCTAGAGGCGCGGGTCGGAGCCAGGCGTCATGGTTCTGGGTCGGATCAAAGAACAGACCGTTACCGGGACGTCGAAGGTAGTTAGTGAGCGCGTGACCCGTATCCGTATCGAACGCGTGGATCGTTGCCGTTCTATCTTCGGACGCGACGAGCTGCGACAGTGCATTCTCAATCTTCGAGTTTGGTGCTGTTCCACCGCTTTGAAAGAGCGACCATGCTAGCGCTCGCTGCCGAGAAGTTTGCGCAGCGAGGTTTTGGATTTCCTGCGGTACGAGCTCCAAGTCAGCCCACGCGTAGGCATTGCTCGGATTCTTGAGATAGGCGCGAAGGTGCAATGTCCTAGGCTCATCCAGAAGCTTGATTGCCATTAGGTACGGCTGCCCAGCACCGAGGAGCGCGACTAGCTTGAATTCACTCTCGGCGTGCGCGAAATCCAGATGATCCGGGTCACCCGGGATCGTCTCGGGCGAGGCATCGCTTGGATTAGGTGTCATCTTCCAGACTTGCGGCGCGCCCGAGCTCGTTTCCCATTTGAGATGCGCACGATCGGCGGATTTGAAGACGAATGCACCGGATGACTTACCTGCTGGCCACCGATAAATGAGCGGGACTGAGCTCGTCGCGCTCCGTGCGACCGAGAATAGATTCGCCATCGCGTCCAAGAACTCTACTTTTTTGGATAGTTGGATGTAGTCCTTCGTATACCGGTTGCTTTTGACCTGTCGACCGTAGGTAGCTCGGTGCGCCTCGGGTCCGTAGTGCACGACCATCACCCATTCGACAGGTTGCGCGGCCATTCAAGTTCTCCCGATGATGATTGCTTCGGGCGACAGGTGTGCTTCAACTTCTCGTCGACTCTGGGCGGACAGCGAGCGATGAGTCGTAAATTGGACGATCTCGGCGTCTGGAAACAAGTCGCGGACTGATGCGGTGTCGCGATTGGACATCACCCATTGCACGCCGCCGCGCGAGAGACTAGCGCAGATCTCCGCGAGTTCAACGAGATCCGACAATTCAAAGGTCTTCGCCGTGTACTTGTTAAATTTCGCGGTTGGCTCTTTCTCCACGCCAGGCCGAGTGAATATGGGCAAATACGGTGGATCCAGGTACACGAAATCTCCGCGCGTGGCGTTGCCCAGTACTTCGCGGAAGTCCGTAGCGGTAATGTCTGCCCTCGCTAGGACATTCCCAATGGACTGCATAGTGGCATCGTTCATGCACTTAAATCGACGGTCGCCCCAAGGCACATTCATGGCTCCAGTTCGAGAATTCTCCCGCCACAGGTGGTTCCACGAAACTCCATTCAGGTAGAGAAAGCGTGCTGCTTTCTCAATGAGGCTACCAGGAGTAGCCGAGCGAACCTCGTAGTAAAAATCTTTGGAGTCATTTGCCAAGTACCAGTCCAGCAACGGCCGAAGCTCCGATTGGCAGTCTCTCATCGCAATCCAAGCCGCAACTAAGTGCTCATTGAGGTCTGCGAGGTGTGAGGAACCTGTCACGCGCGAAGCGCAAGCGAGAAAAACTGCGCCGCCGCCGAGAAAAGGTTCGTAATAGTTCCGGATGCTGATGGGCACGTGAGGAAGGATGCGCGGAAGCAGCCGTGACTTCCCGCCCGCCCATCTAATAAAGGGTTTGATCGGCATGGAGTAGGTCCCAACAGCGGGTCCACCGCCGGATGACAAGTCCAGAACAGCCTGCGTCATCCCCCACGCACCTCCAGCTTGTGTGTCATCCTCTGTCCCGATGACTCATGCTATACTGTATAAACAAACAGTCCTCCGATCTCGAGGTCGATATGTCTGACGTTCAACTTGTCTGGCCAAACAAGGACTTGCCGTTACGGGCATCCGGGGAGGCGGGGTACGAGTGGGCGCAGCTGAATGATTGCCGGCTGCTCAAGCCGCTCAAATACGAGCGGCTCACGACGCGCCAGCTGACCCCCCGCGCAAATGTGCTCGCAATCGGCGATGGCCTGGACGTTCTAGAAGCGCTGACGACTCGAACGAAGGTCTTAAGCGGTGGCATCCGACTCGTATACATCGACCCCCCTTTCAACACGCATGTGAACTTTCGTCAGTATAACGACACCATGCAACGGTCTATGTGGCTGAGCATGATGCGTGATCGCCTGGCGGCTCTCCGCCCGCTTCTCGCAGAAGATGCGAGTGTTTGGGTGCACCTTGACGACACAGAGGTGCACCGAGCTCGAGCGGTAATGGATGAGGTCTTCGGCGAGAACGCGTTCGTTGCTTCAGTCGTATGGCAGAAGAAGACCACTCGTGACTCCCGCGCGGCCTTTTCATCGAACCACGACACAATCTTGGTATATGCCCCGAGCGGACCAAAGAGGTGGAAGACCTCGCGAAATTTACTGGTCAAGGACGACGCACACTTGCAGAACCGCGACGATGACCCGCGCGGTCCTTGGACCGACGCTCCTTTCACGGCACCCGGCTATCGCAAGGCACAGCAGTACGACATCGTCACGCCGACCGGGCAAGTACTGCGGCCTCCGCGTGGCCGTTCGTGGTACGCGACCGAACAAACCTACCGCGACTTGCATGATGATGACCGAATCTGGTTCCCGAAGGGCGGCGACGGCTCACCCCGGTTAAAACTGTTCGCGCATCAGCTCAGAGGGCTCGTGCCGTTTACGGTCTGGGGTGCGACAGACACTGGTACAAACGATGAGGCGAAACGGCACCTGATGACGATGTTCCCGGGCGGCGATGTGTTCGACACGCCCAAACCCGAGTCCCTTCTAGAGAGAATTATTCACATTGCGACTAACCCGGGCGAGTTAGTGGTCGACATATTCGGTGGCAGCGGAACGACCGCCGCTGTCGCACACAAAATGCGTCGTCGATGGGTCGTTGCCGAGCGCAATACGCAGACCGTACTTGACTTCCTGCTCCCGAGGCTGGAGCAGGTGATCGACGGCACCGACCCCGGAGGCGTTACCGAGGTTACGTCGTGGGTCGGCGGCGGCGGCTTCGAGGTCGTCCATGTGTCGCCGCGATTTGGCGCGCTTACTAAGGGGTACCGCGCTGAGGTTATCAAGCAGCGGCTGGTGGCGCGGGCCGAGGCTCAAAGCTCTTCGTTGGCCCGGTATAGAACACGCGCCGCTGCAGCCTAAGTAGAGAACGGCAATATCGCTGGATGCGTTGCGCGACGGGTGATAAATCCAGAGTTCGCTAGTGCCGACCGACCTACTTCGCTAGGCCGGCCTTCCTTGCTACGTCGCTTACGCGCCGTAATCCTCGCTCATCTCGGCCCACCTAGGCTCCGGGCTAAGGTGCCGCAACTGAAATTCCTCTTTCTTTGAAAACCTTGCGCAGGTTCTGCGCGAATGCCACGGCGCCCGGCTGGTCGCCGTGCAGGCACAGCGTGTCGGCCGCCACCGGCACGCGCTTGCCGTTGAGGCTCGTGACGTAGCCCTCCTCGATCATGCCGAGCACCTGTCTGGCGGAGGCCGCTGCGTCCTCGATCATGCCGCCGGGCTTGTCGCGCGGCGCCAGGGTGCCGTCGTCGGAATAGCCCCGGTCGCCAAAGACTTCGCCCGCAACGGGAACTCCCGCCTTCTTTGCTATTTCAAAGTTTTTACTCCGGGACAAGGCATAAAGAATGACCCCGGAGCCCAGATCCTTGACAGCTCTAACCATGGCGTCGGACAACCCTTCGTCCATCGCCGCCATGTTGTAGAGCGCGCCGTGGCACTTCACGTGGTGCAGCTTCGCGCCCGCGGCGCGCGCGAAGGCTTCCACCGCCCCGGCCTGGTACACCACCAGGTCGTACATGTCCTGCGGCGAGATGCGCATCACGCGGCGGCCGAAGCCCATCAGGTCCGGCAGCGACGGATGCGCGCCGATGGCAACGCCATGGTCCACCGCGAGCCTGACGGTCTTGCGGATCGTCGCCGGATCGCCGCCATGGAAGCCGCAGGCAATGTTGGCCGAGGTGATGAAGGGCATCACTTCGGCGTCGGCGCCCATTTTCCAGGCGCCGTAGCTCTCGCCCATGTCGCAGTTGAGGTCTATTTTCTTCATGTTTCGTAATCCCATGCCAGCGAACGCACGGCCGAATCCACGCGCAGGCGCAGCGCGCGGCGCAGCTCCCGGGCCTGTTCCAGCGTGCAGCGTGCGAACTGCACGCTGCCGCCGGGCGCGAGCTGCGCGAGCCGCGGCACGTCCGCGGCCGCGATCTCGGCGATCTTCGGATAACCCCCGGTGGTCTGGTGATCGGCCATCAGCGCGATCGGCAGGCCGTTGGCCGGCACCTGCACCGTGCCGAGGCAGGCCGGCTCCGATAATATCTCGAAGGCTTCGGCGCGTGCCAGAACCGGTCCCGCCAGGCGAAACCCCATCCGATTGGAGTCCGGCGATACCTTCCAGGTCGCGTCGAAGAAGGCGCGTTGCGAGGCGGCGTCGAAATGGGCGTAGTGCCGTCCCTCCATGGCGTGGATCATGACCGGTTCGCGTTCGGGCAGCGTCAGCGCCGGCGCCGACCAGCCGACGGTGCGCAGTCCCGCCATGATTTTCCGGCTTTGAAGATTTCCGTATCTTTTCAGGGAAAGGGAAGCAACGCCCTCGACCAGTGGCAGGGCGTCGCCCGCGCGCAGCAGCCGTCCTTCCCATCCGCCGAACCGCGCCGGCAGGTAGGTGCTGCGGCTGCCCAGCACCGGCGCCGTGGCGATGCCGCCCGCCACTGCGAGGTAGCCGCGGCTGCCGAGCAGCGCGCGCCCGGTGGCGAGGACGGAATTCTTCGGCAGCAGCACCGGCCGGTTGGCCGGGACCGGAACGCCGCCGACCTTGGCTTCAAACAATGCGCCACAGAGCGAAACCAGGGCGTCGGCCTCGAACGCGATCTCCGGCCCGAGCACCGTGAACTCGATCGCCGCCTCGCCGCTCCGGTTGCCCACCAGCGCGTTGGCAAGCTCGAGCGCGACCGGGTCCATCGGCCCGCAGGGCACCACGCCCAGGTGCTGCAGGCCGTGGCGGCCGCGGTCCTGTACCGTCGTGAGCAGGCCCGGCTTGACGATGCGCAGGCTCATTTCAGGTTCTCGAATTCACTTCTTGAGACAGAAATGAAACGGACGCGGTCTCCGGGCGCGAACAGGCTGGCCGGCTGGCGCGCCGGGTCGAACACGGTGAGCGGCGTGCGGCCGATGATGCTCCAGCCGCCGGGCGTCTCGTAGGGATAGACCGCAGTCTGCGCGTTGGCGATGGCCACCGATCCCATCGGCATGCGCGTGCGCGGCGTCGCGCGGCGCGGCACCGAAAGCTTCGGGTCGAGGCCGCCGATGTACGGCTGGCCCGGCGAGAAGCCAACCATCAGCACCCAGTGCTTCGCCGAGCTGTGCATTTTCTGGATGGACTGGGCCGAAAGCTTCGTCGCCGCGGCGACTTCCTCCATGTCAAGCGCGTAGACCGGGTCGTAGCACACCGGGACCTCCACCGTGCGGCCGGAATCCTCGAATTTCGAGGCCGACTTGAAGCATTCTTCCAGCAGCTGCTGGCAATACTCCAGCACTGAATCCGGCAGTTCCGCATGGAAGGGATCGAAATGCAGCGCGATGCCGCACAGCGCGGGCACCACGTCGCGGATCCACGGCACGGCGCGCGCCCGGATCGCCGCGGCCAGCGCCTGCAGGGACCGGTTCAGCTCGAGGTCGAGCGTGTCGCCGAATTCCGCGTACACCGCCGCATCGCCGAGCGGCGAGAGACGCAGGGATTTGAGAAGCTTTTTCAGCTGGGCTTCGGTACGGTCACGGCGATAATATTAGCCGCATGAGCATTGCTTCGCAGCAAATTCCCCCGCCTGGAAGCCTGCTGGTCGATCACGTTTCGCACTTCGTGCCGGACCTGGGCGCGGCCGCGCGCATGCTGGAAGCGCTCGGCTTCGCCGTGACGCCGGTGTCGGCGCAGCAAACGCGGGACGGACCTGCCGGCACATCCAACGTCTGCGTGATGCTGGAGCATGGTTACCTGGAATTTCTCGCGCCCGACTCGGTAACACCCGGCGCCGGTACGCCCAACGCGCAGCGCCTGCGCGAGTCCATGCGGCGCTATTCCGGCGTCCATCTGCTGTGCTTCGGCACGCCGGACGCTGAAGGCGAGCATGCAAGGTTGAAAACGCATGGTTTTGAACCTCAGCCACTCGTGAATCTTTCCAGGGAAGTCGTCACGGGAGAAATGGCCAGCTTCAAAGTCGTGCGAGCCTCTCCCGGGAAAATGCCTGAAGGCCGGATCCAGTTCGTCCAGCATCAAACGCCCGGAACCATCTGGCGGCCCGAGTACCTCGGACACGCGAACAGCGTGGTGAAGCTCGCCTGCGTGTTCGCCGTGGCCGGCGATCCGGTCGATGCCGGGGCGCGCTGGGCGCGTTTCGCCGCCCTGCTGCCGCGGTCCGCGGGAAATTTCGTGCACCTGCCCAGCGCACGCGGCCATGTGCTCATCGGCCGGCGCGAAAGCTGGAGCGCGCTCCTCGGCGACTCGCCCGCGGCGCCGGCGCTTGCCGGCTACGCGCTCGAATGCCGCGACCCGGCGATCCTGGGTTCGCGCTGCAGGCTGCTCGGGCTCGCCCTCCGGAAACTGAGGGAAAATCTATACGCCGTGTCGCTGCCCGGGGCCTTGGGCGGCGCGTGGATCTTCGGAACTCGACAAGGATTGGGACTGCCCGCATGAAAAATGACCTCTGCTCGCTTTCGGCAACCGACCTGGTTCGCGCCTATGCCAGGAAACAGCTATCTCCGGTGGAGGTGACGCGCGCGGTCCTGAACCGGATCGAGAAACTGAATCCGGTCCTGAATGCGTTTTGCTTCCTTGATTCGGATTCTTCCCTCAAGGAGGCGAAACAATCGGAAAAGCGCTGGGCGCAAGGTTCCCCCAAGGGCCTGCTCGACGGCGTGCCCGTTTCCATCAAGGACCTCCTGCTGACGCGCGGCTGGCCGACCTTGCGTGGTTCGAAGACCGTGGACCCGAAGGGGCCATGGAACGACGACGCGCCGGTCGTGGCGCGGCTGCGCGAGCACGGCGCGGTGCTGCTGGGCAAGACCACCACGCCGGAGTTCGGCTGGAAGGGCGTCACCGACGGCCCGCTCACCGGCATCACGCGCAATCCGTGGAATACGAAGATGACGCCCGGCGGATCCTCGGGCGGCGGCGCAGCGGCGGTGGCAGCCGGCATGGGCCCGCTGACCGTCGGCACCGACGGCGGCGGCTCGATCCGCATTCCCTGCGGCTTCACCGGACTGTTCGGCCTGAAACCGTCTTTCGGCCGCGTGCCCGCCTGGCCGCTCTCGCCGATGGGCACGGTCGCGCACGTCGGGCCGATGACGCGCACGGTGACCGATGCCGCGCTGATGCTCAACGTGCTCTCCCTGCCCGACACGCGCGACTGGCACGCCCTGCCCCACGACGATCGCGACTACCGGGTCGGCCTGGAGGATGGGGTGAAGGGATTGCGAATCGCGTATTCGGCAGACCTTGGCTATGCAAAGGTGGATTCCGAGATCGCCGCTATAGTTAAAAGATCTATTTCAAAGTTCAAAGACCTGGGTGCGCACGTCGAAGCGAAGGATCCCGGCTTCGAGGACTGCGGCCCGCTGTTCTCGGCGCACTGGTTTCCCGGCGCGGCCTACGTCGTGCGCAACACTCATCCGAAGAAGCGCGCGCTCATGGACAAAGGCTTGCTGGAAACCGCGCGCATGGGCGAGAAAGTGACGACCGCGGAGTACATGGCCGCGATGCAGAAGCGCGGCGCGCTTGGGTTGCACATGAACCTGTTCCACGAAAACTACGACCTTCTGGTCACGCCGACCTTGCCGCTGGCGGCCTTCGAGGCAGGCAAGGAGATGGCCAACATCATGAAAGAGAAGCGCTGGACCGACTGGACCCCGTTCAGCTATCCGTTCAACCTCACGCAGCAGCCCGCCGCCACCGTTCCCTGCGGCCTGACGAAGAAGGGCCTGCCCGTCGGCCTGCACATCGTCGGCCCGCGCTACGCCGATGCCTTGGTTCTTCGGGCGGCCAGGGCATTCGAGTCGACCTACTCGATAGGAATGCCGGCAATCTAAATCGGGCTCTGACCCCGATTTTCCTACCCAGTCGGCTCCATCAAGAGGTGCCGCATGTCGGGCGGCTCGGGGCCGAGGTGGAATTCGTTCTTGCGGTCGCGCAGCGCGATGTCCTCGGCGGTGAGGCGCTCGATCTGGCGCAGGCGGTCGAGCCACGAGTCCAGCAGGAAGTGCTCGATGTAGCGGCCCGGGTCGGTGATGTCGCGGTACAGGCCCCAGTGCAGCGCGCCGTGGCGCAGGCGCCAGCGGCGGCTGTCGGCCATCACGGCGGAAAACTCGTCGGCGCGCGCCGGATCGATCCGGTATTCGATGGTCACCAGCACCGGGCCCTGGTCGCCCTCGATGCTGGCGCCCGCGGCAAATTCAGGAGTGACCTGCGCCGGGGTGAGGTCCGTCTCGGCGAGGCTGCTCAGGTGGTAGCGGCGCCGCAGCAGCGCGTATACGACGAGCGAGGCGAACGCGGATATCTCCATCGCGCGCTCGATCGAGGCGATCGTGGCGACCTGGCCCCAGGCCACGCCGCCGGCGGTCGCGCCGATCATGCCGCTGGCAAGGAACACCGAAGTGCCGCGCGCCCGCACCCAGTCGGGCAGCGCGATCTGCGCGGTCACGCTCAGCACGTTGAACGTCGCCGTCCATGCGATGCCGCCCGCGAACGCCGCCGGTACCGCAACCCATGCACTGGTCGCCTGCGACAGCGCGGCCGTGCCGGCCGCCTGCGTGATCGCGAACGCGGCGAGCAGCTGGTCGCGGTTCAGGCGCCGGCGCAGCGCGGGCAGCGCCACCACGCCGGTGATCGCGCCGATTCCCATCGCCGAGAGCAGCAGCGTGTAGGTGCCGGCGTCGCCGGCCAGCCGGTCGCGGGCGACCAGCGGCAGCAGCGCCTGCATCACCACCGCGAAGAACGTGTAGCCGCAGACATGCGCCAGGGCCGCGACCATCGCCGGCGTCTGCCGCGAAA
>CXWL01001513.1_pt1 | contig 130038 bp, 121 predicted proteins | sample 590931 | NCBI WGS metagenome assembly CXWL01 (sample SAMEA3498368, study PRJEB10139) | groundwater metagenome | biome: water well; material: biofilm material | place: Germany | collected 2015-04-27
CATAGATTGATTTGAGCGCTGAGGGTTCCGTTGCAAGCGCGGCATCAAGCAGGTTCAAGATGGCGCGAACGCGCTTCGAAACACGCTCATCCTAGTTGTTGTTCTCCAGTTCGTGATCATCGCTCTGATTGGTGCCTTGGCGGGCTACCTCATGGTCCGTCTGGGCTAGCGCTGTCCCCGGCAGTCCGGCTTAGCGGACGCAGCATTGCCGAACGGCGGGCATTGAACAGGCTCCGCCTTTCGTCACAAAATGGCGACCGGACAAGTCGTGGCCNNAGTGTCTGTTTGACACCCGAACTCGGACATATCGGGCCGAAATTGGGGGCCGGTCAAATGCCGTTAGGGCATAAACCGTGAAGCGCGCGCAATCGCCTTTCACGGGGTGCGCGGCGCCCGCATGCGACCAGTCGCGCGCTCCAACACGCACCACCCATAGGCAGCAAGGCTGTAGAGATAGTAGACTTGATGATAGAGCACGCCGAGGATCGCAAAGCCCACGCCTCGAAGCCGGGCGAAGTACCAGAATAGCGGAGCGGACGCCGCCGCCACCGCCAGGCTTGCGGCCAGCGCCGCCGCGAGCGCCGCCGGATGAAAGCTGCTGACTGGCAAGCACAGCAGCGACATCGCCCACAATGCCGCCAGCAAAGCGCGAACCTTCTCTGCGCTCGAAATATTCAGGTCATCAAGCTTGCCGGGCCGCGACAGCAGGAGTCGGGACCAAGGCAGCGCGCGCTGATAAATGTCCGTGCGCATCAGAGTCGTCAGCGACCAGCGCTTGAGATGCGTGCATTCAAGCCCGCGTTCGAGGCGGATCCCGCCGCCAGCGTCGCGCATCCGCCGCCCCAGCTCGATGTCCTCGATGGAGGGCCGATCATAGGTCACGTGATCGAACCCGCCCACCGCCAGAAACTGTTGGCGCCGCACAGCCCCGCAAGCCGCCCAGAACGTCGACGCCTCCGCGCGCGCGCGTTGATGATAATAGCGGTGCACCAAGTTTTTGTACTGTGATGCGAAGTTTCTGGCGGGCGGATTGCAGTCATAAGATCCGAAGAGCGCCCATACCTCAGGGTCTTCAAACACGGCGCGGATGCACGCAGGGCCGTTGGCAGGCGCCACCACGTCAGCGTCAACGAACCAGAGGATGTCTCCCTTTGCCTGCTGCGCACCCCGATTGCGGGCGCCGCCAGGGCCGCCATTGTGCTCCATGACGATTACCTGCGCGCCCAGCCGTTCGGCGAAGTCTCTGCCGGCGGGGTCAGTAGAACAATCGTCCACCACCATTACTTCAGCCACCTCTCCCTGCTCGCGCATGGCGATCAGTGGCGGCAATGAGTGCTCAAGAAAATCCGCGGCGTTGTAGGCCGGTATGACCACCGAGATCGCGTGCATGTTCAGGAACTGAGCGTTTCCAGCTCAGCCTCGGAGCTCTGGCGAATTGCGTGCCGTCGCACCGGCTTCGTGGAGACGATCTCATGGTACTCCGGATCAATGTTCACGTCGGTATGGTCCACATCCATGCCGAGCAGCTTTTGCGCGAGGATCAATCCCATCTCGATTGAATGGTCCGCGTTGTTGTACCGGAAAGCGCCGCCTCGGCCGACAATCTCCAGGCCCGGGAAGCCACGCAGATACGCATTCACGGTGTCGATGTTCTGCTTGTAGTCGAGGTCGTAGGCTGGATAGGCGTGCCGCGCGCGCGTAGCGAAGGCGCCAGCCACGTCAGACCTGCTGATGAACCCAAGCTTGTCCACGAGGTCGTCGACGCAACGCGCGATGATCTCTTCATCCGATAGCGACCAGATCGTATCGCCGACTGTGCAGAAGCACTCCAGCACCAGCGATGTCCGCGAAGCGTCAGGAACCATGTCTGGGCTCCAGTTCTTCGGTTCATGCAGCCGGCCGAACAGAATAGAGCGGTCCTGCACGTAGACCCAGGTGTCGCTCGTCACCTGGCTTCGGTTGAGCATGAGGTTGACCGTGATGATGTCGCGAAATCTCATCCTGCGCGCCGCCTCGATCACGGCGTCAGGCGCCTTTGGCGCGATCATTTGGGTCAGCAACCCAAGCGGGATCGTCGAAACGACATCGTCGGCNNATGCGCATGTAACCGAAACGCGGATAGAAGAACTCTTCGATCAGGCTTTTGGCCTTCTTCTCCTTGGACTGGAACAGCGCGTTAGCCACCACCGACAGGATCGACAGTCCCTTGGAGCGCTGCGTGACCCAGTCCGCGGACAATTGATCGCAGGGAGCGCCCCATACTTTCTCCGAGTATTGCTCGAAGAACATTTCATAGAGCTTCTGCCCGAACTGGCGCCGGTAGGCGTCGTGCATGTTTCGAACGGGGGGATTCAAAACCACCCGTCGCAGCTGCTCCCAAAGATACGAAGCCCCTGCATGCACTACGGTGACAGCGTGCGCGTTCGACATGACGTTGCCGAACGAGATCGGATAATCAAAGAGCCGACCTTGATGATAGATGCGGCTGATACGATTCACCGCCACCAGTTCACCGGCCATCAGGCGATGAAACCATGCGTCGAGATCGGCATTCTTGGTGAACCAGCGATGTCCGCCAAGATCAAAGCGGAAGTCCTCGCGCTCCACGGTGACGCAAAGGCCCCCGACATGGGCGTTGCGCTCCAGCACCACCACGCGCACGCCTTCCTTGCTAAGGCCGTGCCCGGTGGCGAGACCCGCCGGTCCTGCACCTAGAATGACGACCAGCCGCTCAGGCGCACCGCTTTCGTCTGGGGCTATTTGCATCTGAATGTCCCACGTGCGCCCCCGCGCACACGTCCACCACAGATCTCGCTGCGAGGATCATGCCACCCAATGAATAAGCAGAGTATAGCTGCAATTCCTCGTTTTGGACATAGCCTGCGCCGTTCGGACTCGCGTATTCCGCGAAACCTCCGTACGTGCGCGCGCCAGGGGCCGACTTTCAGCGTCGGCCCACGTAAGGTAGAGTTCTCACAAGCTGGCCGGCGCGTGCGGATAGCGGAGAGTGGCCTTGTCAACTGCGCTTCCTGACCGAGTATTGTTGCAGGCATTCGTAAGGGAGTAGGGGCGTTGGCGGAAGCAGGTGATACCGTTCCCCGCCCAACGCGCTCCGCGGTTAGCGCGGTGCGCCACGGGTTTCGGTCTGCGCTCGGCAATAAGCCCGTAGAGCGCGTAGCCCTTGCGCTTCTCGCCATCGGATGTCTGCTCAGAGCGCTACATTTCCTCGGCGGACGTTCACTGTGGCTCGATGAGGCCATGGTGGCGGATTCGATCGTGCACCGAGATTGGGCGGGTCTTCTGGCGCCTTTGTCGTACAGCCAAGTCGCGCCGTTGGGCTGGCTCATGGTCGAACGAGCCTCGTTCCTGCTCCTCGGCGGTTCGGACATGGCGCTACGCGCGCCGGCGCTACTGGCGGGGCTCGCGTCGTTGTTACTCTTCGCAGGCGCGGCGCGGCGCTCGTTCGAGTCGTACGGGTATCTGATAGCCATTGCTACTTTTGCTGTTTCCGACGTGCTCGTGTTCTACAGCGCGGAGGTCAAGCCCTATGGCTTCGACGCGCTGGTCGCCGTCGCGGCGCTGGCGTTTGCAGCGCACTACCTCCCAGAGGACAAGCCGCTGCAAACGCGCGACTATATTGTGCTGCTGTTGGCGGGGCTTGCGTCCGTTTTCGTGTCCTTCCCCGCCGCGTTCATACTGGCGGGACTCGGCGGCGCGCTGTTTCTGCGCGACGTGTTCAAGCGGCGTTGGACGCACGCGCTTGGGATCGCAGCCGTAAGTAGCGTGTGGCTGCTCGCTTTTGCGTGGCTGCTGTTGCGACTGCGGCAGGGCGCGAGCGACAACGTCGCCGAGATGACCAGCAGTTGGGCCGGCGCCTACGCGCCCATACAGCCAAGCGGCCTGGGCGAACTGAAATGGTATGCCAGGGCCGTGATGGACGCCCTCGAGTACATGTTCGGACAGGAGTCGATGATCGCTTGGGCGGTGGCGATCGCCATCGGCGCCGTGCTGACCATTCGATCAAAATTCTATCTTGCAGTGGCGCTGCTAACCCCGCTCGCAGGCGCGCTGGTGGCGTCCGGGTTTCAACTTTACCCCTTCAGCGGCCGCTTACTCTTGTTCGCGGCGCCTGCACTCATGTTCCTGGCCGTCGTCGGCGTTCAAGCAGCGGTCTCTGCGTTCAAGTCGCCGCTCGCGGGATCGCTGATTGCTGTGTTGTTGCTTTTGTATGGCCCCGCTCACCGGCTGTGGGGCGCGTTCACCTACTATCCCGCACCATTCGCAACCGAACACGTCCTGCCTGTAATGCAGACGATGTCGGGGCATGCGGATGTCGATGCTGTGTTCGTCAACCTTGCTGGGCTTCCCGCATATCGCCACTATCAGCAGCGAGCCGGCTTGGCGGACCTTACCGTGATTGAGAGCACGGGATCGCGCACGTCGCTCGGATGCCTGCTGGCCGATATGGAAATCGTGAGCCGCCATCATCGCGTCTGGGTGTTCTATTCGCACGCCGGCCGCGTTGTCGGCGACACCCCGGAGGACGTTGTGTTCACGCAAATTGCTGACGCAACCGGGCGACGTCTCCAGAGCATCGATCTTATCAGTGTGCACGCTTATTTGTACGAGTTCGATGAAGCGAGCGCGCAGAGTATATCTGCACTGCGCAACGCGGCTTCAGTCGCTGGCGCCTGCAATGCGCGATCGCCGAGCGGCGTGGAATGACTTACACGCTTTTGAGCATCGTCTTTGAGACGATCGTGATCGTAGCGATCATCGCGGTGACCCTGAGGCGGGGCGCATTGCTGGTCGCCTCGCTCTGTGCTCCGCGAGCTCCGCCGCCTGCGAGCGAGCTCCCGATTGTCACCGTGCTGGTGCCGGCCCGAAATGAAGCCACCGTGGCGCCCCGTGTTCTCGCGGCGTTGTCGCGGCTGGACTATCCCGCCGAGCGGCTGTCGTTCGTGTTGATCGCCAATGGCTGCACCGACGACACCGCGGCGATCTTCCGCGCGTGGGCGGCGAAGCGCGACGATGCCCATGTGATCGATCAGCCGAACCTGGTAGGGAAGGCGCCAGCCCTCAACGCCGGATTCCAGGTCGCGCGCGCCGACATTATCGCGGTCGTGGACGCCGATCTGCAACCTCTGCCCAACTTCTTGCGCGAGTTGATGCGCCCTTTTGCTGACGACACTGTCGGCGCCGCCGCGGCGTACCTGGCTCCGGAAAATCCCGACCAGAACCTCGTCACCCGTTACGCCGCGGTGACGACCTGGGTGCATCAGCTCGTGACCTCCGCAGGGACAGACCGGCTGGGTCTCAATCCGCCGACGCTCGGCGCCGCCGCCTATCGTCGCGCCGCGCTCGAGGCCATCGGAGGCTTTCCAGATGTCCCGGTCGGCGACGATGTGGCGACCAGCGGCAGACTATCTCGGCAAGGCTGGCGTATTCGCTTCATGCCCGAAGCCATCGCGTACAACACGCTCGTGGCGGACCTGCGCCAATACTGGCGCCAGCACGTCCGCTGGTCGCGCAGCACGTTTCAAATTCGCCCGCAGCATAAGCCAACGGCACGAAGAGAGTCGTTGGCCCAGCGTCTCGAAGCCGTGGCGGCTTCCGTTGGGTATGGCGATCGGATTATCTTCGCACTTGCCGCCGTCGGCGCAGCTTTTGGCGTAGTCCCCCTGTGGGCGCCGCTGCTTTACCTGCTGGTCCCCGGCCTTGTGATCCTGGCGGCGCTCTACAAAGCCGGTGTCCTGGGCGGGCTGCACAGATACCTTGCGGCGACGTTCGGAATCTTCGCGGTCGATATCGCCGCATCAATTGTGGGCGTTGCCTCGCAATGGGCGCGGCGACCCTACCAGTGGCGCCACGCACGTTAGGCCTTTGAGCAATGAAGCCGGAACTCGCCTGTGTCGTGATGAGCTATCGGGACGAGCCTTTCCTGGCGGATGCCGTGCGCTCGGTCCTTCAACAGGAGGCTCCAGTGGAGGTCGTTGTAGTCAATTCCGGCGGCGGAGATCCTGAAGGCCGTCTCCGTGCCGCGGCCGTCGACGTGCCGGTGCACAGCGTCAGTCATCGGCTCTTTCCAGGCGCCGCGCGCAATCTGGGGATCGGCCTCACCCGCGCGCCATTCTTGGCCTTTCTCGCCGCGGACTGCCTTGCAGCGCCAGGATGGGCGACGGCTCGCCTGCGCGAGCACCGCTCTGGCGCCGCCGCAGTCGCTAGTACGATGACCAACGCCTACGTCAAGTCGACGGCCGCCTGGGCGGCGCTATTGCTCCTGCATAGCCGTCGGCTCACTGTCACCCCCGCGCGTCAGCGGCTGCACTACAGTCTCTCCTATGCCCGTGGCCTCTTTGATCGTCTCGGCCAGTTCCGCGAGGATCTCCGCGCGGGCGAGGACACCGAATTCAATGAGCGCATCCCCGCGGACGAGCGCGTTGTGTTCGCGCCGGATGTGGTCACCGGCCATCGCTACCCAACGACGTCGGGTGCGGTGCTGCGCGACGCGCTGCGGCGCGGGCGCCTACAAGCAGCGAACCAAGGAGCTATCGCGGGAGGAGGGCCGCAGCGGGTCCGCGTTGCAGCCGGCGCTTCATGGAACGTCGGTCGCGCAATCATGCTCGCGGCGCGTAGCCCCCGCGCGGAACGGGGACNNGGCGCTCTCACGACGTTCGGACCGATCAGCCAGGATTGACCATGACTGAGAGCGACCTCCAACACCACGAACACGACCATGACGGCGTACGCCTAGATTTGCTCGCTGACCCCGCGCTCAGCGACAAAGACATCGCCCAGGTGTTCAACTGTCTGATCGGACGCAAGCCGCCTCGTTATATCCTGGACGGCGATCGCTCTCTCATCCTGCCGGCGCTTGGTGCTTCGATTTATGGAGGGATCAAGATCAAAGGCGCCGGCTATCGCGGTGGCCGGGTCCGAATGGGCCGGCGCCACGACAAACCCTACGCGCTGCCACGGTACGACGCCGAGGGCGCGGCCACCCCGGACGCCGCCAAGGATCACGGCAGAGCCTTCGCCGGTGGGATGTCCTATCAGCAAGCGCGGCACGAATTCACCGTCTCCCGCTATTTGCACAAACAAGGCATGCAGGTGTTTCCATCGCTCGGCTATGGAGCGCTGCGCCGCGACGGCTTCACCAGCTGGTTCTGCTTGCTCGACTGGCCCTTCGGCGAGGTGCGGGACTGGTGGACGTTCACACGAGAGCGGGCGACCGTCGAGCGGATAGCCGTGACGTTCGGCGAAACCCAACGTGAGCTCGCGCGGCGACAAGTCTACCTCGTCCTTAGCGGGCTAGTGCAGCTTGACGGGGCGCTGCTGCGAAAAGACTTCCACACAGCCCACATCGCCGGTCCCAACGATTCCTTCCTGACCCGGCTGTCGTACTATTTGTTCGACACCAACTTCATTCTGGCTCAGTTCGCTTTTGACTTGCACCTGCCCGATATCGCCGATCACCGGACGCTCGCCAAAACCACCTATATCCGCGCCCTGACAGGGCAGGACCACAGCCTCGCCAGCATCGATCAATTCAAGAGCCTGCTCGTCGAACTCAAGTACGCCGATTGGATGATGGAGCAGCGGATGAACCGGCTCGCCGCCGACCCGATTGGCCGCACTCTGCTCGAGAGCGATCTCGCGGAAAGCGGAGAACGAAATCTGTTCGGGGCTTTGCCCGCAGCGACCGACGCGCCGCCGGCGACCGCAGCGCCGCCACCCCGCTTGCATTGGCTGCGATGGCGACGCTAACGGCTTTCGCGGCGCTCAATCCGTGAAGCCGCGTCTTGGCGTCAACGATCGAAGGGTCAGTCCGCTCTCGTCAGTCAGGTACGCGTAGCCAATGCGTTGCCAGCGACACTCCGGATCAGCCTCTTCGTACCTACGCCGTCGCATCTCCCGATCCTCGGCCCTTAGCATGGCCAGGTGGTAGATGTTGAGATCGGCTTTCGGAAAGCGCCCGCGGCGCGAAGCCTGCAGCGGAGCCTTGAGCCCGTGCAGCGGTCGGGTGTCGAATTCATGATCCTCGCGCAGGCGGAAGAGGCGCGCCACCGCCTTCCGTCCCCAGATTCCATCTACCCGATACTGGCCAGGGTCATCCCAAAGCTCGCGAAGCCGAACCGCGTAAGCCGAGTGCCCGAAGAGCCGCGCGCGCGCGATCACCCGCTCCGCGCGTGCTCGGAAGTGTTCCTCTAGCCGCTCGTCCGCATCCACGCACACCACCCAGTCTGCGCCATGACGCAGGGCCGCTTGGATCAGAGCGCGATGGTTGCCGACCTCATCCCATGCAGGGCGATCAATTGGATTCTGGAGTAGCTCGACGACAGCTTTGTGCTCCGCCAAGAGCGCCGCAGAGCCGTCGGACGAGCCGTCGTCGAGTGCGATGATCTCGTCGACTTGCGGCGCCACATTGCGGAGGAAGCCGGGCAAATATCGCATGCCATTGCGGACCGCCAGCAACGCCGTGAGCTTGATGCGCCGCGACCCGGTCCAGGGGAGTTCCCATGAGGGCGCCCTCATGAAGCTTGACCCGTCGCCGCGGGCTCGTCTTCAGGCAAGGCCAGCTGCGTGTTCATTTCAGCGGCTCAAGGCTGGACGCTCCCAACTCGTAGAGGTCATCCATGCTGAGGTGGCGCACCGAAGACCAGTCCGCTTGCGCGGCGACGCACCCGTTATTGAGCACCACGACCCGGTCGCACACCGATATCGTGCGATGATGGTGGCTGATGAGCAACGTCGTGCATCGACCCGAGCGCCGCTTGATGGTTTCAAGGATTGCCGATTCTGACACCCCGTCGACAGCGTTCGTGGCTTCGTCAAGAACCAAGACATCCGGCTCGCAAAGGATCGCCCGCGCCAAGGCGATGCGTTGGCGTTGACCCGCCGACAAGCGCGTGCCCCCCGCGCCGATCAATGTGTGATAACCTTCCGGCAACGCGCGTATGAAGTCGTGCGCCTCCGCGAGACGCGCAGCATGCTCAACATCGGATTGGGTTGCGCCGGGCAATGCGTACGCAATGTTCTCAAAGACGGATGCATTAACAAGTTCGAGGTCTTGGCTCGCAACCGCGATGCGGCTGCGCCAATAGGCGGGGTCAACATCCCTGAGCGGCACATCGTCGACCAGCACAGCGCCTTCGCTCGGCTCTACGAGGCGCGTGAGCAATTGAACGATAGTGCTCTTGCCGGCGCCGGAGCGACCGATGAACCCCGTGGCCTTGCCAACTGGAATAACAAAGCTGGCTTGGCGAAGCACATCCGTCGCGCGCACGCCGGCCACGTAGGAGAACGTCACGCGGTCAAACACAATCGACTTCGCAAGCGGCGCGGGCCGCAGATCACCTGTCGGCGCTGGCGACGTCTTATCCGCCTGCAGGAGCCAGGCGACGGCCTCCAGCGCGCCGCTCCACCCCCACAGCTGCCCCCAGAACACCTGAAGATTTCGCACGTACGGCTGCAGGCGGTAGAGCAGCACCATGAACGTCGCCACCAGCGGAAAGCTGAATCCCCACCCCCAAGCTGATACAATGATGACGAGGAATACACCAGCGAACAGAATCTCGCTCAGCGGCGCCAACAGGGCTGAGCGGATCTGTAATCGCAATACGCTGGCGCGCACCGCATCGGAGGCGGCGTCAAAGCGCGACTGCTCGCGCGTTTGCTGGTTGAACAGCCGGATCAGTTGCGCGGCATGGATGACGTCGAGCATGCGGGCCGAAAGCCTGCCGTTCTCAGCGCTTACGCGCCGACTGGGCGACTGCAGTCGCTTGGCAAGAAAGCCATGGACCACAAGGATGACAGCGAGCGCGACTGTGATGATCAACGCCAGCTTCCATGAAAGCGCCAGAAGTAACCCGTAAAGGATCAGTGCGGCCGATGCGTTTACCAGCAGCGTCAGCGATGCGTTCACGGCGTCAGCGGCGCGCCAGGATTCATTGGAGAGAATGTTCATCAGCCGCCCGCGCTCTTGATCCCTCATGAACGGATAGTCGACGCCGAGCAAACGCTGCGCGAGTGCGGCGCGAATCTTGTGACCAGCGTGACCGCAGATGTACGCAGTCAGCGCGGCATTAGCGGTGGCGACGATATTCTTGAGTGAGATGAGTGCGAACATCACCAGCGCAATGATGACGATGCGACCCGAAGGCTCCACGTCCGCTGCAAAACTTCGCAGCCAAGGGGCAAGGCCCGATCCGCCGCTGTCACCCGTCTGGGTCACGATTGCGAGCAGCGGAATGACAAGTCCGATGCCAAGGCCCTCAAGGCCGGCGGCGGTCAGCCCGAGCAGCAACACCAACGGCACGAGCGCCAGCTGCCGCTCGGCGAGCCGCCAGATCGGGAACAGACGGTGAGTGACTAAGTCCATCATGAAGAGCGCGACAGTATCATCGTTGGATCAGGCATTGTTGGCTCACAGACCTAAGCCATATCCCCCCGCTGGGGAGGGAGCCCAAGTAGTCTACCCTGCCTGCGCGCTCAGTTCGACGTTATCTTAAGCCGGAGGCGGTCGATAATGGCCTCGCGCAGCGTCTGGGCGCGGTGACCCCAAGTATGCTCTGCGTGAGCGAGCTTCGCCGCCGCCGCCCCTATGGCCTGAAGCTTTTCGGGGGTGCGGAGTGCGGTGCGCAGCTTGTCAACGAGCTCGGCGTGCGTGTGGAAGGTGAGGGCGGTCTCGCCATCGCGGAAGCCAAGCGCCGCCAAGTCCTCCATGGCGTCGGCGATCGGGCAGCAGCCTGCCCCCGCGCCTTCGAAGAACTTCGCCATCGGTTCGATGCCGGGCCGCATGGCGACCGCGAGCGCAGCCGCACTTTCGAGTGGCGCGCTCTGCGGCAGGTCGATGTCAGATGAGATCGCCATACAGCCAAGAAATCGATTGAGCAGCGCCCCCAGCTTTGGATAGCGGGTCGTCGGAAGCCGCGTCAGCGGAAGCCCCGCGTCTCGTACAGCGCGTTCCACAATTTGCCGGCATGCATAGGCGCTGCCGTATGTCGCGATGCCCGCGCGCCTTGTCGACTTGTTGGCGAAGCGCGCCGGCTCGAAGCCCTTCGGCACCCAATCTGCGGCAATGCCGTCGTCCTCTAGCCGCCCCTGAACAATGCGCCCGGACGTCACAATTGAGTCGAAGCGATGCCGGTGAAAGACAGGAGGCCAAGCCCCGCCGAGGCTAGCGTCGAATATGGAGCTATAGTTCTGAATGATGTCATGATCCATCAGCACCCGCAGACCGGAGAATTGTCCCCATGCCAATGTCGTCGCCTCGCGCAACCGCCGGAACGCGACGAAGACGATGACGGCATCATAGCGCTCGAGTTCGATGGTTCGATCATGCGAAACCAAGAGGCCCGTGTCCAAAGCCTCCAGGTTCGCCGGCGCAACATCAAATTCGGGCAGTTCAGCGATGTGAGCGACAAAGTCCTGCTCAAAGCGCGGATAGGTATAAGGATGATGAAGCAGCAGCGCGCGCATGAAGCGGGCCTCAATGGGCAAGATGAGATGAGCTTGTAGTACAGGACGTGAGGGTCACTCAACGGCGGCCCCAAGGGTTTGTGCGCCGCGAGCAGCCTTTACTGCGGGCCAGACAGGGCCGGATGAGTTAATTCGCCCTCAGCGCGCGCCGCTCCAGTAGCCGCGCCTGTGCGCGTTGGCTGCGATAGAGGAAGTCCGCCGGCAGCTAAGCCCGTCGTGAAATATTGCTAGCGGGCAGGCGGTGGCCCGAACCGGACCCCATCTTCGAAGGCGTCAGGCCTTTGCCGTGACGATCCACACGGAGGCTGGGAAGACAATGCTGTCGCGCTCGACTCGCTTGCGCATCACCTCTAGCAGAGCACCTCTCACGGGCTCGACAGCTTGCGGATAGTCACGCAGCACGCGACCGAGCGGCCCGATGCGCAACATCAGAGGCAGGTTCGCCTCGGTATCGCCCGAGCCGATCACATACCCTCCGTGCCAGGCCTCGGCCCGCGCTTCGCGCCAACCCGCCGCCTCCAAAACCGAGACAGCTCTTCCCGGCTCGGCGAACGCGAACGGTCCGGGAGCGCCGGGCGCGGGCGGCTCTGGCGGTCCAGGCAGATGCGGTAGAGCCGCCATCATCGGTTCGAGCGCCCAGAGGTTTTCCGACAAGGGTCCCCAGCATACGAATGCGATGCGCGCCCGCGGCGCCATGGCGGCACGAATATGAGCGAAGGCCTTTTCAGGCTCGCCAAAGAACATCACGCCGAAGCGGGAGAAGGCGGCGTCGAACGGCCCCGGAAGCGACTCTGCTGCGGCGTCCGCTTTCAAATAGGTGGGGCCTCCGCCCTTTTCGTGCGCCAAGTCGAGCATCGGCTGCGACACGTCAATTCCGGTGACGATTGCGCCGGCCGCCGCCAGCGCGCGACTGGTCGCACCGCACCCACAGCCGATATCGAGCACGCGCTCGCCTGGCTGAGCGGTCAAAGCGTCGAGCGCCAGTTGCCCTAAGGGTTGGAGCATACGATCCAGAGAGGGCTCTAGCTCCACCCAGGTGCGCCCGGCGTCGGAGTTCCAGTAATCAATCTGCTGCGAATTGTCGGTCATGCGGCAGCCTACAAAGCGACAGCGCAATGCGAAAGCCGCGCGGCGGATTCAAAATCGCGAACGGCCGTCATCGGACTGTGGTCGAGGGCCGCGCCAATCGCCGGCCCGATCTGGTGCTGTTCGTCAACGGCCTGCCGCTCGGCGTGTTGGAGTTGAAGAACGCCGGCGACGAGACCACCATCAGCGGATCGCGGCGAGGTTTCGATGTTCGAGCGGGGCGGTCAGCAATTGGTCAAGCACCAGAACTGCGAACACCTCATGAAGCGCGTCATCGCCGGATTGGAGAAATGCGCGCACCAACAAGAGCGTATCGGCCCAAGCATGCGCGTCGGCGCGGATGGCGAGCATTGGATTGTAGCTGGGGCTATCGAGCCGCCCAGGCGCAAAGCGGATCACGTTTTGTCGCGGCAGCCGCAACCCCAGGCCACGCGCATCGATGAACACCAGAGCGCCGCGCCAAGCGGCGATCGCGGCGAGCATGGCGGCGTCGGTGTGTTCTAGCGCGCCGACAAGCGCCACGTTTCCCGGCCGAGCGGAAACAATGTCGGGTTTCGCCAAGAAACGACGACGCACGGCGCCCAGAGCCAAGCCGTTGGCCGCCAATAGCCCGTGTTGGCCCAAGTTGTCCCAAGAACTGAACCCGCGCCGCGATTTGAGTTGGGGGATGTTCGCCGGCGCCAGCAGTCCCGCCAGCGCAAGCACCGCGAACGCCGCCAACACGAAGACCAGAGCGAGCAGGATGCAGAGAAATGCGATTCCCGGACGGGCTGGCGCGAGTGCAACGCCCCAGTGCAGGAAGCGCCACGGCTCGTAGATCGGATGATCAAACCAATAAGCCGCCGGTTCGCCGAAGCGCGCGTCGTATCCGAATATGGCGGCGAGTAATTGCGTGAGGGTCGCGGCGAACAGCATCAGCGCCATCCAAGCGATCAAAGCGTTGCGCGCCCAAGCGAGCCACACCCTCAACACCAGACCCTCGCATCACCGCAGGTCCAAGTTGGGCGCGGGCTGCGAGGAACTTCCCCGGCCTTTTCAAGCCCATGCCGTTCTTGCTTCATGTTGTACCAAATACTCATGACTTGACGTGCTTAGTATTAGCTCGTCGAATACTTGTATGATGGCAGAAAATGGGGTGTACAGCAATATAAAGAGCAAGTTTTGTTTGTCTTCTATTTTTGGTTTTGCTATATTTTCTGCAAGTTGGGCGCGGCCGATGCAACTTGGCTCACGACCTGCGCACCATTTGCGGAGAAGCCGCCAACATGAGGGATTTGCTGTCGCCCAGGCTCGATGCGCCGCCGCGCGACGGTGAATTTCGCGGCCGACTTGGACGTACGCGAGGCGGCCGGAGCGGCGGCGCCAGCGGCAAATTGGGCGCGCGTCTCACTAAGGCGATGAAGGGCGCGCGCGTGCGCGCATCAGCGTTCACCAATGCCAGCGCCGCGCGCGGATTCGCCGACGATCCGCGCCAACGCGTGGTCGCCAAGCTGAGTTTTCACAAGCATGGATTCGGCGCCGTTGGTGGCGGCAAGCTGATGGCGCATGCGCAGTATTTGGAGCGCGACGTGGCTGCGCGTGAAGGCGAGCGTGGTCAATTCTATGACCGTGAGCGCGACATCGCCGAGGATGCGCGCGAGCAGCTGCGGGACTGGAGCGTCGAGGACAAGCGCCATTTCCGCCTGATGCTGGCGCCGGAGAGCGGCGTGCGCATCGTCGGCGAGGACGGCGATCTCAAGGATTTTACCCGTTCCACCATGGCGCGCGTCGAGCGCGATCTGGGGGTCAAGCTCGACTGGGTGGCAGTCGATCATCACAACACCGACAACCCGCATGTGCACGTGATCGTGCGGGGCGTACGACGCGACGGCGCCGAACTGCTGTTGCCGCGGGAATACGTGTCGCACGGCCTGCGCGAAGCGGCGCGCGATGTCGCCACCGACATCCTGGGCGAGCGCTCCATCGCCGATGAACGCCTGCGGCTGGAGCGCGAGGCCCAAGCGCGCAGCCTCAATCGGCTGGACCGGGCGTTGGAGCAGGAACTCAACGCCGCCCGCGAAGTACGCATGCAGGAGTTAGGGCGGGACCAAACGCCCGAATTCGCCAACGCCCTGCGCGCCCGAGCGCGCGAACTGGAGCGGATGGGTTTGGCGCAAGAAGTGCGTCGCAATGTCTTGAAGCTTGAGCGCGATTGGCTGGAGCGGCTGGAGGCGGCTAGGCCCTTGGATATCCGCCGCGAGTTGGCGCGGGGACGCTTGTATGAGCCAAGGCTTGGGCGCGTCGTTGGCGAGGTGCGGGAATTGGGTCCGCGCGGTGACAATCCGGACCGCGCGCTCTTGGTTCTGGATACGCCCTCGCATGGACGGCTCTTGCTCAACACCGGCATGCGCGAGATCGAGCACTTGGAGCAGGGGGCGATTCTGGCGCTGAAGCCTGAGGGGCGCGGCGCCGAGATTGAGGTGATTTCGGCGAGATCGCTGGAGGCGCAAGTCCAAGCCCGCGCCGACACCGTGCTGGATCGCGAACTGGACCGCATCGCCCGGGGCGAACGGAGAGAGCTGCCGAAGCTGGAGCGCGTGGAGCATGCTCTCTCACAACGCGCCGAGGTTCTGGAGCGGGAGGGCTTGGGGCTCATGAGCGACAGCGGCAAATTCTATTTTCGTGACGGCGTGCGCGATGGGTTGCGCGCGCACGAATTGGATCGCGCCGGCCTAGTACATGCGCGGCGCCACGGGCTGGACTATCGCGATCTCAGCATCGACCCGCCAGGCCAGGACGAACAGATTTGGCGCGTGCGGGAGGTGAAGGAATTGTTCGCCGGTCGCACTGTGCTGCTGGAGCGCGGCGGGCAAGTCGCCATGGTGGTGAAGCCGACCAAAGAGCTCAGCATCGGCGACGATGTCGGGATCAAGGTGATGGAGCGCGGTACCACGCGAACCCTCGACCTCATCGTCGGCAAGGAGCTGGAGTTGACGCGCACGATCAGCCTGGGGCTGGGCCGCTGAACGCTGGCTTGGCGCTTGCTGGAATGGGCTCGCGTCAACGCGAAAGGCGAGCGTCCATGGCTAAACCAGCACGAACCAAATCACCTGCGAAGCGAAAGGCAAAACGCGCGGCCAAGCCTGCAATCGATCCACGCCAGATGGGCTTGTTCGATGCCCTGGAGCCTACACCCGTTACGCCGGCCCGTCCGCCGCGCGCGCGGGCGCCAAAGGCAAAGGCGCCCCGAACTGAGGCGGTCGAGCGACCGGTTGTGCTGGGCCCGAGCGAGGCGGCCCAATATCCCGGTGTGTCGGTCAGCACGTTGAAGAATTGGCGCGCCAAGAAGATCGGCCCGAAATGGGCTTTGCGCGGCGCGCGTCTGGGGCGTACCGGCCCGCCGATCTCGAAAAATTCCTCGACGACAACAGCGCTAAGCGCTGAGGCGGCTCGATTTCCGCCGATCCGTTGATTCTGGACTTCATCTCATGCGCGAATTGTGGCGCTGGGCCAATGCGGGACAATAAGGGCCAAGGGCGGGCGGTGAAGGATTTCGTGAGACAGGTCGATCCGCGTCGGGAAACGATCGGAAACCATTGCGCGTTGCGCCATCAAATTGAGTTTTCACGCGCAGACAGAAAGTGGTGGTGAGCGCGGCTTGGCGGCGTTTTCCTTAACGCTTGCGCAGCGTCGAAATCGGCGCCGCACGCGACAAGGAGAAGCCAATGTCCGCCGAGATTTTGCTTACCGTCGAAGAAGCCGCCACACGTTTGAAGATTTCCAAGCACACGCTTAATCGCTGGCGCGTCACCGGCGAGGGCCCGTCCTTCCTCAAATACGGGCCACGCCTGGTGCGTTACATCGAGCGCGTGCTCGACGAATGGGCCGCAAGCCGAGCCCGCCGCTCCACCAGCGAATACGGGCGGGAATCGCGGTAAGTAGCGCTTCGCCAGCGTGTTGCACGTTGTTCCAGCACGCGGCGCTTGCAGGCGTATACAAAAACTTATATAAGGACGAAACCGTGCCCAAGGCGGTGAAGTCAGTCGAATTCCGCGGAACGGCCCTGGACGATCTTCGGGCCTTTCCCATCACGGCGAGGCGTGAAGCGGGCTTCCAACTCGACCGCGTTCAGAATGGCCGAGAGCCGGCCGACTGGAAGCCCATGCAGGCAATTGGGCCGGGGGCGCGTGAGATACGCATTCGCGACGCCCAAGGCGCCTTCCGGGTGATCTATGTGGCGAAGTTTGAGGAGGCAGTTTTCGTGCTGCACTGCTTTCAGAAGAGGTCTCAGCGCACGAGCCGCGAGGACATTGCGCTCGCCGTCGCCCGATACAAGGAACTGGTCAGGGAGTTGAAGTCATGAGCGGCAAGAGGTTCTCCAGTGTTTGGGACGCCATTGAGAGCGACCCGGCTGCAGCCGAAAACTTGAAGTTGCGGTCGGGGCTGATGATGGCGCTCGCCGATCATATCGAACGCGAGGGAGTGGGCCAGGCTCAGGCCGCGAAGTTGTTCGGCGTGACCCAGCCGCGGATTTCCGATCTGGTGCGCGGCAGGATCGAGCTGTTCAGCATTGACACACTGGTCAACATGCTGGCGGCGGCGGGCCTGCACGTGGATATGAAGGTCGCTCGGGCGACGTCCGCCCGCAGCGGGCGAAAGCGCGCCTGATCTGGCCAGGCTGGTCCAATTCGGTTTTGTATTGCCGCCCTAATGCTATCTCGGAGCAACTTGGAGGCGCTTAGAAACCGGCCATGAGGCTCGAAACCGCTGGGCGAAAACGGTGACACCGCCTGCTGACGAAGCTGACAGTGTGCTCACCGCCGTCAAGGACAAGCGCTGTCGCGCTTCGCGCGATCCTTGACGGCGGCTTGCGCGCACTGTCGTTCTGAAGTTGTCGGGGCGAGGGACTCTAAAGAAGGAAGCACGACGGCCTGCGGCGCGTCGTGCAAGGGACAATGGCGAGAACGAGCATGGCCGTTAGCGGCCTCGATTCAATCCCAAGGCGCGCACTCGTGTGCGGCACGCGGTGGGCGCAATCGACAAACAAAATGCGCTGCTTCGCAGCTCTGACCAGCTCTTGCGACTTGGACTTATCGCCGTTCGGTGCCGACCAGGTGCCGACCAGCAGAAATCGCGTTCACTTTCGTTCCATACATGTCGGCGGAGCGCTCTGTAAGATGATAGCTTTTTTGGAGCGGGCGGGGGGAATCGAACCCCCGACATTCAGCTTGGGAAGCTGACGTTCTACCTCTGAACTACGCCCGCGCGCGGGCCGAGCTATAGGCGATTTCCGCAGCGGCGCAACCGATCCAGCGGAACAACGCCGCCTGCCCTTCGTTGCCGCCAGCGAGGAGGCACGGCCATGCTTGAAGCGTTCGAACCCCTGATCTCGCTTTGGCCCTATCTGGCGCCGTTGGTCGCGACCTTGGCGATCCCCACCGTGGTGATCCCGAGCGAATAGACCGTTGGCCGCTACCAAGCGGCGAGGCGCGCGCTATAGAAGCGCCATGACCTCCACCTCCAACACGCACCGCGACACACTCTGCGCCCAAGCCGGCGGCGCGCACGATCCGGCCACCGGCGGCGTTGCGCCGGCGATCCAGCTATCGAGCACGTATTTGCGCGGGACCGACAACCAATTGCTGACGGAAAACTTCTACGCGCGTTACGGCGCGCCCAATTTGCGCGCCGCCGAACACGCGATCGCGCAGTTGGAAGGCGCGGCGGACGCGCGCCTTTTCGCTTCCGGCATGGCCGCGGCGTTGGCGATCTTTCGCCGGCTGCCGCACGGCGCACACGTGGTGACCACCTCGCGCGGCTATTTCAGCATCATCGCTTGGCTAAAAGAGCAAGGCGCGCGCGGCGCGTTTGACGTGAGCCTGTTCGATCCGCGTGAACCTGAAACGCTCGCGGCTGCTTTGAAGCCAGGTGAAACGAAAGTCGTGTGGATCGAGACGCCTGTGAATCCGGTCTACGAAGTGGTCGATATCGCCGCCGCCGCGCGTGCAACACACGAAGCCGGCGCGATCTTGGCGGTGGATTCCACCGCCGCCTCGCCCATTCTCACGCGCCCGCTCGAGCATGGCGCCGATCTCGTGTTCCACTCCGCCACCAAATATCTCAACGGCCATTCCGACGTGCTCGCCGGCGTCGTCGCCACGCGCGATGCCGACCTGCCGATCTGGACCGACATCGACATGGAGCGCCGCGTCGGCGGCGCCGTTCTGGGCGCATTCGAAGCGTGGCTGCTGTTACGCGGCATGCGGACGCTGCATCTGCGCGTCGCGCAGGCGAGCCGCGCCGGGCTCGACATTGCTCAGCGTCTGGAGGCGCACGCGCGCGTTACCCGCGTCACCTATCCCGGGCTCGAAAGCCACGCGCAGCACGCCATCGCAAAGCGCCAGATGACCGGCGGCTTCGGCGGCATGATGTCGTTCGAACTGAAAGATGAAGCGAGCGCCCTCGGCGTGATCGCGCGCCTGAAGCTGATCAAGGTCGCCACCTCGCTCGGCGGCGTCGAAACTTTGATCGAACATCGCCGTTCGATCGAAGGCCCCGCGTCGGATGTGCCGCCCGGGCTGCTGCGCTTGTCAGTCGGCTGCGAGCACGTAGAAGATATCTGGAGCGATCTGGAGCAAGCGCTCAGTTAGATCAGCGCCCGCGAATTTCGCCGGAATCCGTCGCATCCATTGGCGGCGCCAGCGCGCCGACTTGCGCCAGCATTTGCCGCTCCGCCACCACCAGATCGCGCTCGGCCTGCGCCAGCGAGAGACGTGCGGTGAGCAGATCCTGCTCCTGGTCCAGCACTTCTACGGTGGAGCGCAGGCCGGTTTCTTGTTCCAGCCGCACGCCCTCATAGGCCAACTCGGACGCGCGCACTTGATCGCGCGCGCTTTCCACCGCCGCGCGCGCCGAGGCGAGCCCAGTCCAGGCGTTGGTGACGCCCTCTTGCACGCTGCGTTGCGTCGCGGCGAGATCGAGATTGGACGCCGAACGCAAAGCGCGTTGCGCGCGTGTGCGCGAACGGATCGCGCCGCCCTGGAACAACGGCACAGACAAGCGCACGCCGACGGAATCGCCTTCTTGTTCGAAATCTCCCGGATCGAAGTCACCCGCCAGCGATTGCGAACCTTCCAACGTGACCCGCAGGCGCCCTTGCGCGGCGGCCACATCGACGTTTGCATCGGCCTGTTCTGTATCGGCCACCGCGCCGCGCAACACCGGGCTTTGCGTGCCGGCGGTGTTCAACGCGGATTCCAGATCGCTCGGCAGACCAAGCGCCGAGGGCGGTTCTTGCAACTCAGACGGCGGACGTCCGACCAAACGTTGGTACGCTTGCACGGAAGCCGCCAACCCGCCTTGAGCTTGCACCAATTGCGTGCGCGCTTGCGCCAGCCGCGCTTGCGACTGCGCCACATCCGTGCGCGTGACGACGCCTGCATCGAACTGCGCCTGCGCGTATTCGAGCAACCGCGTCAGATTTTCCACCGTCGTGCCGCGCGCCGCCACCACCGCTTGCGCTTGGCGCACATCGGCGTAAGCGCGCGTGACGTCCAGCAGCAAGGTTTGCAGCGCGAAATCGTAGTCCGCCACCGCGCCGCGAATTTGCGCGCGTGCGGCGCGGGTGGATGCAAGCACCCGACCCGAGCCGAACAACAATTGCGAAGCCGAGGCCGAGCCCGACCAATCTTCCTGCGCCGGCGCCGTCACCGGCGTGCCGTCCGCGTTTTCGCCGCCGAACGCGCGGCGCGTCGCGCCGGCGGAGAGCGACACTTGCGGCAACGCTTCCGCCCAAGCTTGCGGCAGCGCCTCGCGCGTCGCCCGCAGCCGCGCGCGTTGCGCGGCCAAGCTGGGGTTCGACTCCGCCGCCGCGCTCATCGCCTCGCCCAGCGTATCCGCCGAAGCCGGCATGGCCACCGCGAGGGCCAAAAGGGAAACCATCAACAACCGCATGAGAAATTCTTCCTCGGACCGTTCTTACTCGCGCCTTAACGCTTCAATCGGATCAAGCCGCGCCGCGCGCCAGGCGGGGTAAGCGCCAAACACCACCCCGACAAGCCCGGAGAAGCCTATAGCTATGATTGCGTTTTGTACCGACAACACCAAGGGCAAGTTAAAAAGCGTCGTCATGCCCCAAGCGCCAAACACCCCCAGCGCCAATCCAACCACCCCGCCAGCCACCGATAACGCAACGGCTTCAAGCGCGAATTGGTGCAAAATGTCGCTTTCTCGCGCGCCAAGCGCTTTTCGAAGGCCAATTTCGCGTGTCCGCTCGGTCACAGACACCAGCATGATGTTCATGATGCCGATGCCGCCCACAAGCAGCGACACGCCGCCGATGCCCGCCAACAGATAGGTGAAGGCCTGCGTCGCCTGCCCCATCGTCTCGCTTACGGAACTCATGTTCTGGACCGTAAAATCGTCCTCGCCCTCGCTGGTGCGGTGACGCTGGCGCAACAGATTTGTGACGTCCTCTTCCACGCGCGACAGCGCCTGCTCGCTCTCGGCCTTCACTGAAATCTGGCTCACCGTATCGGCGCGCCGATTGCGCCCGGAGATGCGCCGCTTCACCGTGGTCAGCGGCGCCAGCACGATGTCGTCTTGATCCTGAAACCCGTTCTGCCCCTTCGAGGCCAGCACGCCGATCACTTCGTAAGAGCCGCCATTGATCCGCACACTCTCACCCAAAGGCTCGATGTTCGGAAACAATTGCTCCGCCACCGTCTCGCCCAGCACCACGACACGCCGCGCTTGGCGTTCTTCGGTTTCGTCAAAGAAGCGCCCGCTCGCCACCTGCCAATCGCGGGCGATGAGGTAGGCCGGCGTCACGCCTTCAATTTGCGGGTTCCAATTGACGCCATTGGCGATTACCTGCCCGCGCGTGCGTTGCGACGGCGCAATCGCGCTGATCCCGTCGATCTGCGCAATCGCGTTGGCGTCATCGAGCGTAAGCGAATCCCAACCGCCTCCGCCGCCCGCCGCCATGCGCACGCCGCCACCGCCACGCATCGCGCCGGGCACCACGATCAACAAGTTCGAGCCCAAGCTCGCAATCGAGCGCTCGACCTGCGCCTGCGCGCCCGAGCCCAGCGACACCATCGCCACCACCGAACTCACGCCGATGATCACGCCCAGCGCCGTCAGCGCCGAGCGCAACGGATTGGAGCGCAAGGCCCGCATGGAGCTCGCCACCAGATCGGATGATCGCATCATGCCGCGCGTACTCCGTTGCGTTGGTCGCGCACGATCTTGCCGTCGCGCATTTCGATCGTGCGCTTGGCCGCAGCCGCCACTTCGAGATCGTGGGTGACGATCACGACCGTCATGCCTTCGCGGTTCAATTCCGCAAACAGCGCTAGAATTTCCTTGCCCGTGTTGGTGTCCAGGGCGCCGGTCGGTTCGTCGGCCAACAGCAGAGCTGGCTTCCCAGCAAGCGCACGCGCGATGGCGACGCGCTGTTGTTGGCCGCCGGAAAGCTGCGTCGGCTTGTGGCCCATGCGCTCGCCAAGACCAACGCGCGTCAGCAATTCCGCCGCGCGTGTCCGCCGCTCTTTCGGATCGACGCCGCCATAAATCATCGGCAATTCGACGTTTTCCAACGCCGTCAGCCGCGGCAGCAAGTTGAAGCTCTGAAACACGAACCCAATCGTCCTGTTTCGGAACCCAGCCAAGCCTTCGTCGTCAAGCGCGCCAATGTCGTCGCCATCGATGACAATGCGGCCCTCACTTGGCGTATCGAGGCCGCCGAGGATGTTCATCAACGTCGATTTGCCGGACCCGGAGGGGCCGACGATGGCGCAATAATCGCCGCGCGGAATGGTGAAGCTTACGCCGTCCAGCGCATGCACCTCCTCCTCGCCCATGCGATAGAGCTTCACCAGATCGTTGGCGACGATCAGATCCATCACGCGCCCCGGATGCGCGGGCCGCCGCCGCCCATCGGGCCGCGTTGCTGCTGTTGCGTTTCGTCGCGCGGGCCGCCGCCGATGATCACTTCGTCGCCCTCTTCCAGCGCGCCGCCGAGCAGCACCGTGTTGGAATTGTCGGCGACACCGATCTCGACCTGCACCGGCGTCGGCTTGTTGTTGCGCAGCACCCACAGCACCGCCTGCCGGCGCACTTCACGCCGCTCGCCGCCATCGGCGCCGGAGCGCATCGCCGCCAACAATTCGCGCTGACGCGCACTCAAACTCGGTTCGATCTCACGCAACGCCGCTTCGCGGATGCGCCGCATGAACGCGCGCCGCTCGCCTTGCGCGGCGTCGGCGCCAGGACGCGCGCCGGCCGATTGCATCGCGTTCTGAAACGCTGTCCGCGCAGCAGCTTGTTGCGCTTCGGTGAGCTCTAGCTGCGCCGTCAATTGCTCGACGCCGCGCCCAGCGCCGCGCTGGCCGCCGCCTTGGCCCTGCGCTTGCGCTTCGCCGCCGCGTTCACGCCTCTGGCCGCCGCGCTCGCCACGCCCGCCGCCCGCCAGCGCTTGGCCCTGCGCCACAAGCGCGGGATCGGCGGGTCGGAACCGCAGCGCCGTGTTCGGAACGCGCAACACGTTGTCTTGTTGTTCGATCACGATCTCGGCGTTCGCGGTCATGCCCGGCAGCAAGCGCCGGCCCGGATTGTCCGCCTCAACCACCACCGTGTAACTCACCACACCGGATTCCGCGACGCCCTGCTGGCGCACTTGGCTGACCCGGCCTTCAAACTCACGCTCCGGAAACGCATCGACAGTGAAGCGCACCGGCATGCCCTGGCTCACCTCGCCGATATCGGCCTCATCCACCGTGATGTTGGCCTGCAACCGCGACAAATCTTGCGCGATCACAAACAAGGTCGCTGCCTGGAAGCTCGCAGCGACGCTCTGGCCAACGCTGACTTGCCGATCCACCACCACGCCGTCGATTGGCGAGCGGATCACGCTGCGGTCGAGATCGGTGCGCGCCGTCGCCACGGCCGACGCCGCCTGCGCCACTGCCGCCCGCGCGCTGTCACGCGCCGCGCGTTGTTGCACCATCAATTGTTCGGAGGCAAAGCCGCGCTGCTCCAGCAGCACGTAACGTTGATAATCGGCGTTCGCGACCGCCGCCTGCGCTTGCGCTTGGCTCAAATTCGCCTGCGCCTGCACCACGCGTTGCTGGAACGTCGCCGGATCGAGCCGCGCCAGCACTTGGCCTTCGCGCACTTGGCTGTTGAAATCCACCAACACCGCCTGCACCGGCCCCGACACCGTCGAGCCCACGTTCGCCGACACCAGCGGCTGCAACGTACCGGTCGCGCTGACAACGCGCGTAATCTCACCGCGATCCACAGCGGCGGTGCGATACGGTTCAGCGTCGCTGTCGCCACGCGTGAACATCCACACCACAAGCAACAACGCCAGCAAACCGCCGCCGGCGAGAAAGAGATTCCGCCCACGCAAAATGCCTGGGCGTTTTGCCCAGATCGCCGTCGCGCGTTCTTGCACCTGAGCGAGCATCGTCGTTGCAGCCTTTAAGTCCATCCACACCTCTGAACATCAGAGGCGCCCCCATTCAATCCAATTCACCCGCCCGAGCGGGCGTGCGCGGCGGCGGGCATCGCCCACCGCCGCCTGCGTCAGTTAGTCCGCCGGTTGACGGCGGTGACCATGTTGGGCCTGCGCCTCTTCGCGCGTGATGCGGCCATCGTGGTTGGCGTCCATACGTTCGAACATCTGGCCGCCCATCGCCGCGAACTCGGCTTGCGAGATCGTGCCGTTGTTATCGGCATCCGGACGTACACGCGCGTGGCGTTCACCGCCTTCGGCGCGCTCGCGCCGTTGCGGACGTTCGCTTGCCTGGATCACGCCGTCATGGTTGGCGTCGAGGCGATTGAACATCTCGGTCGGCCGCGCGAGAAATTCCTCGCGGGTGATGTTGCCGTCATTGTTGGCGTCCGCGCCACGCAACCCCCCGCCGTGATGGCCCATACGGCGGTGATGCCCACCGCGCTCGCCATCGGGACCGCCGCGCTGGCGCATATGGCCTTCGCCGCGCGCCAATTGGCCGTCATGGTTTGCGTCCATCTCTGCGAAGCGCGCAGCATGGCCGGCGTCAAATTCTTGGCGCGTCACGACGCCGTCATTGTTGGCGTCGTTGCGGAACGGGCCGCGGTTTTGGTCCTGAGCCATTGCAAAACCGGCCACGCTCAAGGCGGCAATCCCGGCGGCAGCAAACAGCACTCTGCGCATTTTCTATCTCCATCTGCCGAAGCGGCATTGCACGCTGTGTAGCCGGCTTCCTTTTCGCGGCTTCGTCGCCATTGCGTCAAAGTGTGTCCCGCACAGAAAAAAGCGGCCGGACCACAAAGGGTTCCGGCCGCTTTCCTGAATCTCAGCTGAACCTCTCAGCCCGGCCGGCCATCCGGGCGCGGCCGCATGCCCGGCCCCGTCGGTTGCCGCGCCTGGCCAACCAGGCGGATGAATTCATCGCGCGAGATCAGGCCGTTCTCGTTTGAATCGTAGTCGCGCGCGCGCAGCGTGAGCTCGGTGCGGAATTCGTCGGCGGTGATCGTGTTGTCGACGTTGCGGTCGAAATCGAGCCGGTAGGGCCCGGTCGAGCCGCCACCCAGCACCGCGTTCGACCAATTCTGAAACTCGATCGGCTGCAGCACGCCATCATGATTGGCGTCAGCGCGGGCGAGTTCGCGGCCGATGCCAGCCTCGATCTCGGCCGTGCTCACGTTCAAATCGCCATCGGCGTCGAAGCTGGTGAACATCAGCGCATCGGCTGAAAGCAGCGCACGGATTGGCTCGCGATCGTTGCGATCGTTGCCGCCCGTCGCGCAGCCCGCCAACGCCACGGCCGCGCCGCAGGCCAGGAGCGCCATCGTCGGAAGCTTCATGTTGTCCTTTCCCCTCTCAAGCGCCCCATTTCGCGCTGCCAACATGGGCGGCCTTAAGGCGATGCGCCACCCATCCGTGCCTAAATGTGTCGGCTCAGCGGCCACGCCACGTTTTGGCACAAGATCGGCGCCCCCGCCTTGTAGATTTTTTATCCGTGGGCCTTCAAATGAAAGCGATGGCCCCCGAAGACCCCCATATCCTGGTTGTTGACGACCATCGCGAGATCCGCGAATCGCTGGCGCTGTTCCTCAAGAAGAACGGCCGCCGCGCAACCCCGGTCGATAGCGCCGAGGCCGCGCGCAAGGCGCTCAAGGAAAACCGCATCGATCTCGTCATCCTCGACATCATGATGCCGGGCGAGGACGGCCTCTCCCTCTGCCGCCACATTCGCGAAGCCAACCACATCCCGGTGATCCTGCTCTCGGCCCGCGCCGAGGAGCTTGACCGCATCATCGGCCTCGAAATCGGCGCCGACGATTATGTGGTGAAGCCCTTCAACCCGCGCGAGCTGCTGGCCCGCATCGACGCCGTGCTCCGCCGCACCTACGCCCTGCCGCCAAGCGCTGAGGCGCCCACCGGAGATGCGCTCCGGTTCGACCGTTGGACGCTGCGCCTCGCCGAGCGCGCTCTGGTTGATGAAGCGGGCGAAGCGCAGGAGCTCTCCACCGGCGAATATCGCCTGCTGCTCACCTTCCTGCAGCGTCCCAAATCCGTGCTGACGCGCGATCAACTGCTCGACCTCGCCTTCGATCGCGGCGGTGACGTGTTCGATCGCGCCGTCGATACACAAGTGTCGCGCTTGCGCCGTAAGATCGAAGCCGATCCACGCACGCCCAAGCTGATCAAAACCGTGTGGGGCGGTGGATACGTGTTTACAGCCGCGGTTGAAAAAGCGTGATCCTCAACCCGCTCCGCACGCTCACCGGCCGCATGGTTGTCGTCACCGTGGTTGCGGTGCTGCTGTCTTACGCCGTGGCGTTTGTGCTTTATGCCAATGAACGCGGCGCAGCGATCCGGCGCGCCACCGAATCCGCCTTGATCGACCGCGTCGCCTACACCGCCGAGCGCCTGCGCGACGCGCCAGCCTCCGAACGCCCCGCCATCGCCGCCGCCATCCGCGATTACGGCGTGCGCTACGACATCACCACCACGCCAACCATCGAGACGCACGCACCAACCGGCGTCGCCGCCCGCATTTCGCGCACGCTCTCGCAGGAGCTCGACGGCGCCGAGGTCCGCGCCAGCGCCCGTGTCGTCGAAGCCCCGCTGCTGCGCCGGCGCTACAGCGAAGAGAGCGGCGAGCACCGCCCGCCGCCGCAAGCCGGCGACTACGAGCGCATCCCCGAACGCCATGCGCGCCGCCATCGCCGCGAAGGCCAAGACGTCCGCATCCACAACATCGAGGTGCGTCTCTCGATCGCCATTGGCGACAGCGCCTGGCTCAACACCCGCGCGCGCCTGCCCGGCCCGCGACCGCCGCCGCTGAGCGTGCTCGCCGCCGCTCTCGTCAGCGTCTTCGCCGTTGGCCTCGGCGCGGCGCTCATCTCTCGTCAGATCGGCCAGCCGCTTTCCAAACTCGCCGACGCCGCCCGCGCGCTCGGCTCCGGCGTCGCCAACGTCACCGCACCGGTGAGCGGCCCCGAGGACGTGCGGCGCGCGTCAACGGCCTTCAACGCCATGGCCGAACGACTTGGCCGCCAGCTCAGCCGGCAACGGCAAATGCTGTGGGCGCTCAGCCACGATCTGCGCACGCCGATCACCGCACTGAAGCTCCGCGCCGAACTGATCGAGGACGAGTCTGCGCGCGAACGCCTGCTGGCGCCCATCGAAGAGATGGAGAAGCTCACCGAGCAAGCGCTCTCGCTTGCCCGCGCCGGCGCCAGCGAAGAGGCGCGGGCCAGCGTCGACATTTCCGAGATCGTCCGCACATTGTGCGGCGAGTTGCAGGACATGGGCCTCGACGTGAAGGCCGAAGCGTCCGCGCCCATCATGATCGAGTGCCGCCCCAGTGAAATCGCCCGCGCGCTGCGCAATCTCGGTGAGAACGCCGTCAAGCACGGCGGCGGCGGCATCATGCGCGTGTCGCGCAGCGCCGCCAACGAAGTGACGATCGAAGTCGCTGACGATGGCCCCGGCGTCGCACGAGATCTGTTGGCGCGCCTCACCGAGCCATTCTTCCGCGCCGATTCCGCGCGTGGCGCCACCAACGGCGCCGGCCTCGGCCTAGCCATCGCCCAAGCCATCGCCGACAGCCACGGCGGCCGCCTCGTTCTCCAAAACCGCACCCCACGCGGCTTCAGCGCGAGTTTGGTGCTTCCGGCCTAATCGAGCGACGCGGCAACACGGAAGCCGATGCCGCCGTCGCGTGTGGCGCGGGCGATGCGGCTGCGATTGGCGACACGTAAGCCTTGCGAATTGTCCCGCCATGCCCCGCCGCGCACGACGCGCTGCGCGCAATTGCCTTGCACCACCGCCCGCCCGTCGCTCGGCGCGCCGGTGAAGCCGTTGACGTAGCAATCCTCCACCCACTCCGAAACGTTGCCGGTCACGTCAAACAATCCGAACCCATTCGCGCCATGTGCGCCGGCTTCACTCGTCCGCCCTAAAGTGACTTGCCCGCCATCGTAGCGATCGCCCCACCAATACGCGGTCGTCGTGCCGCCTCGCGCCGCGAACTCCCACTCCGCCTCGCTCGGCAGACGATAGGAATGTCCGCCACGTTCGTTCAACCAACGCACATAAGCCTGCGCGTCGTTCCACGACACCATCAGCACCGGACGCGCGCCGCGGCCCCAACCGCGATCAGGCGGCGCATAACGCCCGCACCCGCCAGCTGCCACACACGCATCCCATTCCGCGAAACTCACCTCACGCACGCCTATCGCGAACGCCGCGATCTCGACAGTCCGCTGCGGTCCTTCCCACGCACGCCGGCCCGCCTCGTTCGCCGGCGAGCCCATCACGAACGATCCGCCCTCGAGCCGCGCCATCTCCGGGCACTCCGGGCAATCGCGGAACGTCGTCTCGGTTGGCGCGGGCGCTGCTTCCACCGGCGCAGGCGCGGCGGCTTCGACAGGCGGCGCGACCGGAGCTGGCGCGCTGGCGATCTCCGTCGCCGGCGCGTCCGTCTGCGGCTTCGGCCAGAACACGACCGCGGCGACGAGGATTACAAGCAAACCAGCGCCACCGGCGATGAGCACTGGATTTGGCCCCGCCTTGCGGCGCGGCGCCGGTTCGGGCGCACGCATGCGTGGTGTGATCGGCGCGCTCGGCGTAATCGGCGGCGCCGGCGGGCGCGGTGGCGGCGTCGGCGCGCGCGGCGTCTCCAATGTCGAAGGCAAAGGCAAGGGCGGCGCCGCAACTGGCGGCGGCGGCGGTTCAACGGGCGGCGGCGGCGCGGCTTGCACCGGCGGCGGCTCAACCGGCGGCGGCGGCGGCGCTTCAATCACCGGCGGCGGCGGCGCGGCTTCCACCACGGGCGCCGCTTGCGCTTCCAGCGCTTTCAGCCGCTTGCGCGCCAGCTTTGCAAAGTGTCCTTCCGGATAGCGCTCCAGATACGCTTCGAAATCGCTCGCATCGTCGCCATCGTGAACCGACATCCAGAACGCGGCTTCTACCGTGTTGGCGCTTTCGGCCGGCTTCGCCGCCTCCACCGGCGCTGCTGGCGCTGCGTGCTCAGCGGCCTTCGCCGCGCCGCGCTTGCGCTCCACGTGCTCGCGCACGTCAGCCAGGAAATCGAGCCAGTTCGGATCTGTGAGGTCGCCATTCCACCTTGTGAGATCGGCGGTCTGGATCAGCTCGAACATGATCGGCCGGTCGCATTGCTCGATCATCACCGGGATCAGAGCCGATTTGCGATCACCCAGCGTCGCTTCCGCCCGCACCCATTTCGACCGCACCGAACGCGACGACCACAGCACGATCACCGCGCGCGCGTCCCGGAGTTGACCCTCCGTCACCTCATCATAGGTCTGCCCGGCGCGCAGCACCGTGTCCCACCAGACCTCGAACCCCTGCGCCTCAAGCGCCTCGGCGATAATCTTCGCCTTGGCCTGGTCCTCGCGATTGTAAGAAAGAAAAACGTCCGCCACGCGCCCACCTCTGCTGCGCTTCTAGCACGCCCTAGCGGGCGGGGCACGCACCTCGCTTTCACGCTCCGCTTCCGCTAGCGTCGACGGCCAAATTGGAGACCTCGCATGAAGCCGATCGCCGCCCTGTTGTTCGCTGTCGCACTGGTCGCCTGCAACCGCGCGCCGCCGCCACCGCCGTCGGCGGAGGTCGCCACCGAACGTGATGCGGCCGTCTCCGCCGCCGTCGCCGAACACGAAAGCCGCTTCGCCGCCGCTGCGCCGACCGCGCAAGCCGATCCCGCGACTGCATACCAATTCCAGTTCACCGGCCTCTGGACCGAGCAAGTGCCGATGACGGCGTTCGAGGGCGAAGTGGTTCTCGTCGTCAACACAGCCTCGCAATGCGGGTTCACGCCGCAATACGAAGGCCTGCAGGAAATCTATTCCGAGTATCACGCGCGCGGTTTCGAGGTGCTCGGCGTGCCGTCGAACAATTTCAACGGCCAGGAGCCCGGCAGCGCCGAAGAAATCCAGGACTTCTGCCGCCTCAATTACGGCGTCACCTTCCCGATGGCCGGCAAGACCGAAGTGATCGGCGACACGCGCCACCCCTTCTACGCCTGGGCCCAAACCCAAATCGGCGACAGCGCCGTGCCGCGCTGGAACTTCCACAAGATCCTGATCGGTCGCGACGGCCGCATCATCACCGCCTTCGGCACCCGCACGGAACCCACCGCAGAAGAAGTGCGCGCCGCGATTGATACAGCGTTGGGCGCTTAGGGCGGCGCTCGCAAGGAGTGCAGTTTGCGAGTACCAATCGCTGTGCTAGTCGGAGCGCTCATGGCCTTCGCCCCTACGAGCCTGCCATCGGCTCCGATGCATGACGACGTCGCACGAGTGCTGTCGGAAATCGAGCGTGAGCCGAGCGCGTTCAACAAGGGACTTCTCACTCGACGCCTCCAAGAGGTCGTTGTTGATCTGAAAGCCGCCGGAGAACTGTCGCAGTTGGGCGATCGAGACGTAGATCGAATCGTGGCCCTCCTCCGCGACCGCGCCACTGCGCAACCTGCCTGTATGATCCTGACTGAACTGGGCGAGAGAGCCCTTCCTGCAATTCCTTCGATCCAGGCCGCTATTGACGCAGAGTCCGGCCAGGAAGGAATTTACGTTGACCGTCTGCGGGGGTGCTTGAGATTGATCGAGCACGGCGAGAGCTGATCGCGGGTTTCACACGCGAACTGCCGGGCGCTGACGTGTTTTGTAAACGTGCAGCAGGAAGGATTGCGAGAAGGCGGTTGCGATGACTTGGGACTGGGTTCCTATTGTCGGCCTGCTTATGGGCAGCGCGATCGCGCTCGACGCTTATCGCGCATTTCGCCCTGACGGATTTTGGGGACAATCGCGGCCGCGCTTGCAACGAAGCGCGCACCCTCAGCTATTTTGGCTGATTCAGATCGTTAGGATCGTCGTGTCCGGGGGGCTCATTGGGCTTTCTGCCCTATGGCTGCACCAGGGCGCCTAGTCGCGACAAATGGTGACGCGAACTCGTGCGACGTCGCAGTGATCCGCGCTTAATTCGCCGTATCGCTCGGACTGCGCGACCGGAACGCCGCCGCGCGCGCCCGCGCTTGCTCGATCTGCATCAGCGACAAATTCGCTTCCAGCGCCGAGGCGCGCGCCGCCGCCGCTTCGTCGCCCTGACGCGCTGCGAGCGCGAACCAGAACAAAGCTTCGTTTGCATCGGCGCTAACGCCGCGCCCTTGCGCGTAGAGCACACCCAGATTGAACTGGCTGTCGGCCACGTTCAGCTCCGCGGCTTGCCGGAACCAGCGGAACGCCGCCGCTTCGTCGCGCACGCCGCCCTCGCCACGCGCCAAGAACACGCCGAGATCGTGCATCGCCCGCGCATTGCCGAGCGCTGCCGCGCGCTCCGTCCACGCCCGCGCCATCACCACGCTCGCTTCGACGCCATGCCCGCGCTCGTAGAATTTCGCCAACCGATATTGCGCTTGCGCCGAGCCATCCTCCGCCGCCGCGCGCAACATCGCCACGCCACGCTGCAAGTCGCCCGCATTCAGCACCTGCATCGCCTGCTCGTAATGCGCCTTCGCGCCGCTGGCCTCCGACGTGGACGCCGCATACGCCTCGGGCACCACCGCGACGCCGCTTTCGGTTTGCAGCCAATAGCTGCCGCTGGTCAGCAGGCCGAGCGCGGCCACCGCGCCCACCAGCCGCCGCAGCCCAAGCCCGCGTGGCGCGCGCGCCGCACTCTGCTGAGCTTCCATCTCCGCCTCCGCCGCACTGCGCGCCTTGGCGAGATAATCGTTGGGCGCCACGACATCGAGCGTCAGCGGCTCCGCCGCCTTCGCTTGCGGAAACAAATCCATCTGCTGTTCGCACTGCATCGGCGCGGGCGCAGGCGCGCGACGCTCCTTCTGCGGCTGCTTGGCGAACGGCGCAGGCGCCTGCGGCGTCGACAGCATGGCTGGTTGATACGCGCGTTTTTCGGTGGCCGGCGCCCGCCCTGTCAGCAAGGTCGCCAACTCATCGAACGCCAAGGCCGCTTTCGAACGCGGCGCAATCTCACCGATCATCTTGCCCTTGAGCGCAGCCATACCGAACACGTCCGGCTCGAACGCAAACACCGCGGCAGGCGCAGCGCCGAGGGCATTGGCGAAATCCTTGAACGAAATCTCCGGCCGCTTCGGCACCCCCACCATCGACAGCGCAACCAAAGGCGCGCACGCATCTTTGCCGCGTTCGCCTTTCATCACTTCGAGCATGCCTTTGGCGCTGGCGAGGCTGGCCAGATCCGGCCCCGACACGATCACCACGTCATCGGCGCCGCGCAAAGCGTGCTTCACCCAGCCATTCCACTCGTGCGGCAGATCGAGCACCACCACCGGGCTGGCCCGGCGCGCGCGCGCGATCAGCGCATCCACGCCCTGCGCATCGATGGCGCCGGCTTGCTCAAGCTTCACCGGCGCGGCCAGAACCCGCAATTGCTCCGTCTGCGTCGCAGCCAGATCGTCAATCTGCGCGTCCTCGAACAACACGTCCGCAACCGAACCCGCAGAATCGAGCCCGACGCTGAACGCCGCCGTTCCAAACGGCAGATCGAGGTCCACCAACGCCGCATCCGTGCGCTGCCGCTCGGCGATCGACCACGCCAGATTGTGCGCGATGGTCGACGCGCCAACACCACCACGCGCGCCGATCACCGCGATCACGCGCGAGCGGTCGGTCTCGGCATAGAGCCGGCACACGGCGCGTATCAAATCGTCCTTGCGCACCGGCGCCACGATGTATTCGTTGATCCCGCGCGCCGCGAGTTCGCGGAACAATCCGATGTCGTTGACACCGCCCACGACGATCACCTTGGCGCCCTGCTCCATCACTTGCGCCAGCCGATCGAGGCCGCTCAGCATGTGCGCGCTGGTCAGCGTCGTATCGACGATGAGCAAATCCGGGCTCGATTGGCTGGCAAACCGGAGCGCCGCGCCATCGAGGCCGCCGCGTTCGATGCTCATGTCGGCGCGCGCCAGGCGCTGATCGCCGGCCATGCCGATCAACACCTCCGCCATCGCCGGACGATCCCAGCTCGCATGCACCTTGATCGGCGGCAGCGGCTTATCGGGTCGGCGACGATCCACGCGCGGCGCTTCCGGCGCGGGCGCCGCCACCATCAACATTTCGCTCGGCGCTGGCGCGGGCGCCAGTTCCGGCTCGCGCGCAACCGGCGGCGCTTCCAGCGCGACGCAGTGTTCAATGTCATCCGCATCAGGCGGATCGAACGGCGGCTCGTCCTCGTCGGCATCCGCCGCCGCATCAAACGCGTGCTCCACCACCGGCGCAGGCTCATCGGCCACCAGCACAGCGACAAGAACCTCGTCTTGCTCGATCGCGGCGCACACCACATCGTCGCGCGGCGCGTCGCTCTCATCGGCATCAACGGCGCCCAGAATGTCTTCCGCATCCGGTGGATCGAACGGCGGGTCGAACGCATCCATCTCGATGTTGGTTAAGTCGTCTTGAGCATCCTTCGAATGTACGAGAACAAGCACCGGCTCTTGCGGCGCCGCCGCGTCATTGATCGGCGCAGCAGCGCTCACTTTGCCGCGACGACGCGCCATCACATGGCGCGCGCGCGCTTTGACGTTCCAGGTTTGAAGCGTATCGGTCACAAGGGCCCGCGTCTAATTTGGGAGACGCCAACTCTTCCGCATATTTCTTGCAAAGCAATTAGCAAGGATTGCTAACGCGCATTCACTACACACGCGCGAAAACGCTTATTCCACGCGCTCTACGTGGATGCCGTGCGCGCGCAATTGCGCGACCAGACCGTCATCGCCGACAATATGGCCCGCGCCAACGGCGACGAAATCGACGCCCGCGCCATCCATCTCGCGCATCAGCACATCGATCCACGCGCGATTGCGTTGAGCAATCAACGCTTCATAGAGCTCCGGATATTCGCGCCGCGTATCGTCCACCACCATGGTTTCGATCGCGCCAAGATCGCCGCGCGCCCACGCCGCGCTCAGACGGTCGAACTCGGCCGTGCCCTTGCCCGCCTCGTCGATCGCGTCGAGCAACATCTGCCGCTGCGCTTCATCGCTGAGCCCGGCCATGAAACCCAGTTGCTGCTCCATCGTCTCGAAGCTGCGCGAAGCGATGCCGGCAGCGTCCGCAGCTGCGTCAACGCCGCGGTCGACGCCCGCATCGGGATCGTAGCCGGCGCGCATCATCGGCATCACCGACAGCGTGATCCCCGCGAACCAAGGTTGCATGCCTTCAAGCATCGAAACCGGCGCGCCAAGCTGCTGCGCAACCCGCGCCAGCCGCGCGTTCTGTTCGGCGTTCAGCCAGCTCGACAGCGGCCGATCTGGCGGCGCCATGGCCATCGACATTATCACACCCTGCACACGCGCCTCGGCTTCGGGGCTGATCTCGATCTCGGTCCACACTTCGCCGGCGCGTGCGAGCGCCGCTTGCGCACGCGGTCCGCCCCACGGCGTTCCCGGGCGCCGCACGTGCACCGTGCCATAAAGATAGATCTCGGAATCGGCGTCGCGCGCCACAAACAGCGCCGGGCGAAACGTTTCGCTGTCGCGCGCTAAAGCTGGCGCCGCCGATAGCAACGCCAGCGCGCACGCGATCGCAAACCGCTTCATCGTTGTCACCGCCACGGCGCGAAATGCTTGGAGAGTTTCAAGCCCTGCCCCTGATAGTTCGAGCCCGTCTCACCATAAAGCCGCGTCACTGGCCCTGACATCGGCTCATACACAAGCTTGCCCACCGGCTGGCCGTGCTCGACGATGAATGGCACGTCGCGTGAGCGCACCTCCAGCACAGCGCGCCCTTCATTGGGCGCAACGCCAAAGCCCGGATCGAAGAAGCCGGCATAGTGCGCGCGGAACTCTCCGAGCTCCGGACGGATCGGCGCCATCTCGGCGGCCTCGTCGGCGGGAATGACAACGTTTTCCTTCGACGCGAAGATGTAGAACTGCCCCGGATCGAGCACGACGCGGCCGCGGCGCGCATCGAGCGGCTCCCAGAAATCGCGCGGATCGTATTGGCCGATGCGATCGGTATCGATCACGCCGGAATACGGCTTGGCGCGAAAGCCAACCGGGCCATCCAGCTTCAAATCCATCGTAAACTGCATTTCGTGGCGCGGATGATGTGGCCCGCGCCGCAAGCGCACCTGGCTCAACCGTGCGCCCGTGCGCGCAAGGATCGAAAACGTACACGGTGAAATCTCGGCCCAGAGCGGACCTGTGTAACCAGCGGGAATGTGATCGAACGCTTCGGCGCCATCGATGATCAACCGCGTGAACACATCGATGCGCCCGGTCGAGCTCTTCGGGTTGGCCGCACCGTGAATGTGCGCCGGCAGCGCGAAGCGCTCCTGCACCTCGGCCAGATACACGCACCCGGTTTCCAGCACCGCGCCATGCGTCAGGTCGATCGTGTGCATCACCAGTTCGTCGTCGAGCCGGTCCTTCACCTTGGCGCCGGCGCCGGGCAGGAAGCTCGCGCGCAACCGATAGGCCGTGCGCCCCAGCCGCAAATCCAGGCTGGCAGGCTGGATTTGTTCGTCGAGAAACGCGGTCTCTGCGGCGATCCAACCTTCGCGGATCGCGCGTCTCAATTCGGTATCGGCCAAGACGCCGTGTTGCGTGCTCATCAGCGAATATTCACGATCTGCGGCCCTCTCATCAGGATTTCCCGTGGCGCGTCGCGCACCAGATGCACCTGATAGGCGCCGGCGGGAACAGGCGCGCTCAGTCGTAACGTGACTCGGTCCCCCGCATAGGTCATCGGCACGCGAATGCGACCGCTGAGATTGATCAATTCGGCCCGAATGCCATCGGCGCGCGCTGGAAACACGCCCGTCAAAACAATTTCGGAGCCGGGTTGATTGGCGATCGTCGCCGCGGCGCGGCCACCATTGATCGTATCGATCCGCGCCAGATAACGGCCGGGCGTTCGCCGCCATCCCAGATAGCCGAAATCGGCGAAGCGCTCGGCGCCCCATTCGAAGCCAATTCCAGTCGGCGTGCCGTCGCCCCAAGCCGGCACAAACTCTGGCGTGTTGTACTCCAGCGCCGCGCTCTCGCCCGGCCCACGCGGACTGACGATGTAATTAGCGATGGCATGCGTCGGCGTGCCGTTGTCGATAAAAGCGCGCCGGATCGGCGGCGGCCAATTGAATTGAAACGGCACGTGGCCACCCGGGGCGGGCTTGACATACCATAGGTACACACCCGTCCCGAACGCCCCGCCATCATAAGCGCTCTGCGGCAAGTGCATCACGCGATGAAAGTCCGCCACGAAGAATTCCGAAGCGCAGCGCTCGGGCGTGTAGAACAACAGCGCCTCACTTTCGCCGCTGCCATAAAGCGCCAGCCGCGCAGCGCCTGCGCTGCTCATGTTCATCAAACGTGGCCGCAACCACCCCGCGCGCATGCGGTGATGCGGATCAAGTGGGATCGGCCCGGGCGTTTGGCTCGTGCCATACGACGCCGCCATGAACGACGCGCGCCGATTGAGCGCCCCACCTGGGCCGTAGATATGATCGGGAAAACCGAGCGCGTGAAACAATTCGTGGGCGATGGTGTTCAGATCCACCTCCTCATCCACGTTCGCCGTCCACCCGCGCCACCAATACCCCGCGCCAAATTGCGTATCGTGCGTGCGCGATTGCGCGCCTCCGCGAAACACAGGCGAATTGCTGATGCGCAGGATCGCCACTTCGCTATCGTCGACAATCCGATCGCGATTGCGGTCGAACGATTCAAGCGATGGTCCGTTGCGCCGCAACGCCTCCGCCATCAGCCGCGTCACTTGCGCGTCAAAATCCTCCGGCAGGTCGCCACCCGCCGCAGGCCAAGCGACCTGTACGATCGTCGCTTTCGAAAACGAGAACCGCCCATTCGAGGCGCCGCGGAACATGCCCGCGACTGTCGGCCGATAGGGCTCGGGCGCAGCAAAGATCAAATTGTCGAAATAGGCCGCATTACGCTGGGGGTTGAGTTCGGCGTCGGTGAAATCAATCAAAACGACGATCAACGGACGCTGACCCGTGCGCGCCCGCTCGTTGTAGCCGAACATCTCCAAGTTCGGATTTTCGCACACGCGCACGGCCGGGGGCAGCGGCGCTTGCGCGGCCGCCTCGGCGCTCCACGCCGCGCCCACCAAACTCAAACAAACGGACAGAAAACGGGACGCCCACATGGCCACCTCTCCCGATCGCGCGCCGCGAGCAATCTCCAACCGGCGCCCCGGCTTGGCAAGCACGGATTGACACAACCGCACGCACCGCTAAAACGCCCTCGCGCCGATTTGATGCTCAGCTTGCGGGCGCGTTATAAATACAGCTAAAGCGGAAGTGGATGGTGCCTCGCGCGCCGCCCTTTTTGCCCGCAAGCGCCTGCCTCGAACCGACGCGTGACAACGCGAGCGAGGCCATGAGTAACGCAGCCAACGAAACCTGGACCGATGCCCTTCCCGGCTTGGACCTGTTGCACGAAATGCATTTCGGCATTCGCGACCTGGCGGCCATGGCGCAAGTCGCCGGCATGTTGGGCGATGGTGGCGCCGAGCTCGACACCTTGGTGCTCAACCGCGCCGCCGGCGCCTTGACCGCACGCTGCCGCATCAAAGGCTTGTCGCCGCAGCGCGCGCGTGACTTGCTGGGCGCGCTCGCAAGCGCCGGCGCCGTGGAAGCGCCGATCAGCGTTGAACACCTCATGCTTTCGCGCGGAGATCGCTCATGACCAAAAAAAAAGCGCCCCGTCTGGCAACGCAACTCGTGCGCGGCGGCCTCAGCCGCAGCCAGCACAAGGAAACCGCCGAGCACCTGATCCTCACCTCCGGCTTCGTCTATGACAGCGCCGCCGAGGCAGACGCGCGCTTCGAAGGCAGGTTGCCCGGCTACCTCTACGGCCGCTACGCCAACCCCACCGTGCGCATCTTCGAAGAGCGCATGATGGCGCTCGAAGGCGACGGCGCCGAGGAGTGCCACGCTGTCGGCTCCGGCATGGCCGCGGTGAACGCAGCCTTGCTCGCCAACGTCAAAGCCGGAGATCGCGTGATCGGCGCGCGAGCGATGTTTTCATCGTGCTTGTGGTTGTTGGATACATTGCTGCCGCGCCTCGGCGTCGAGGTCGTGCTGGTCGATGGCGACAATCTCGATCAATGGCGCGACGAATGCAAAAAAGGCTGCGCGCTCGCTTTGATCGAAACGCCGGCCAACCCAACGCTCGGCGGCGTCGACATCGCGGCCGTCGCTGACATCGTACACAGCGCCGGCGGCCTGTTGATCGTCGACAACGTGTTCGCGAGCCCCGTGCTGCAGAAGCCGTTCCAGTTCGGCGCCGACCTCGTCGTCTATTCCACCACCAAGCATATCGACGGCCAGGGCCGCACGCTCGGCGGCGTCATCCTGGGCGCCAAGGCGTTGATCGACCGCGAAGGCGGCATCCGCGATTTCCTGCGCCACACCGGCCCGGCGATCTCGCCGTTCAATGCTTGGGTGTTGGCCAAAGCGATGGAAACGATCGAACTGCGCGTCACCCGCATGTGCGAGAACGCCGCGAAGATCGCCGACGCCCTCGCGCAGCACAAGAACGTCACGCGCCTGCTCTACCCGCACCGCAAAGATCACCCACATTATGCGCTGCACAAAAAGCAAATGTCGGCCGGCGGCACCTTGATCGCGCTCGACACCAGCGGCGGCCGCGACGGCGCCTGGAAATTTCTGGACGCGCTGGAGCTGATCGATATCTCCAACAATCTCGGCGACGCCAAGAGCCTGGCCACCCATCCCGAAACCAGCACGCACCGGCGCCTCAGCCCCGAAGCGCGCGCGCATATCGGCATCAACCCAGGCAGCATTCGGTTGAGCGTCGGCCTGGAAGACGCCGACGATCTGATCGAAGATCTCACGCAGGCGCTCGACAGTTTGTGAGCGTGACGCGCGCGCCTGTACGCGCTAGTCTGGCGCCATGTACGAACAGACCACCGCCGACCTCCTCGTGCGCGTCGCGCCGCGTTATCTGCCGGAGGAATCCAAGCCGGATGAGCGGCGCTTCGTGTGGGCCTATTCGATCGACATCGAGAACCTCTCGGCTGACACCGTGCAGCTTATCTCGCGTCACTGGCGCATCACCGACGCGAACGGCCTCACCCAGGACGTAAGAGGCGAAGGCGTCGTCGGCCAACAGCCCGTGTTGAAGCCCGGCGAACGCTTTAGCTACACCAGCGCGTGCCCGCTCACGACCGAGTCCGGCATGATGTTCGGCAGCTACCAGATGGTGCGCGTAGAGAACGGCGGTGCGTTCGACATCGCAGTGCCCGCTTTCGCGCTCGACAGCCCCACCGAAACACGCCTCGCCAACTAGGAGCAGCCATGAGCTTTCCCGGCTTCAGCGACGCAATGCGCCGCATCGTCACCGGCGACGATTCCAACGCGCAATCCTTGATCGTCCTCGACGGCCCGCCCGCCAACAGCGCCAATGAATTCAACCCCGCCAGCCTGTTCGAAATCTGGCACGACGCCGCCAGCGGCGCGCTCGATCCAAAACAGGCGCAAGATCGCGGCGAGACCAGCCCGATGCTTTGTCCCGCGCCAGGCCAGGTGAAAGTGCGATGGTTCGTCGTCAATCCGCTGCCCGAGGGCGTCACGCCCGAACAGGTCAAGCCAATGGCGCGCGAAGCGTTCAAGGCGATCGGCGCCGAACACTGCATCGCCGATCAGGACAAGCACCCAGCGATGCACCGCACGCATTCGCTCGACATCATCGCCGTGCTGCAAGGCGACGTGTCGTTGATCCTCGACAGCAGCGAAACCCGCCTTAAGCCCGGCAATATCGTCATCCAACGCGCCACCGCCCACGCTTGGCGTGCGCATGGCGGCCCGGCGCTGCTGTTGGCTGTGCTGATCGATCGCGAGCTGGCTTAGGTGCTCTCGCCGTTGAGCACATCGCCTGGCGAGATCAGATAATTGCGCGCGCAGAACTGACATTTCGCGTGCAGAAACCCATCCGGCTCGACCAGCTCTCGCAATTCTGACGGCGGAAACTTTCGCATGACGCCGGCCAAGCGCGTTTCATCACAGGTGCAGCGATCCGCCAGCGCCGTGCGCGCGCCCATGCGCACGCCCTCTTCATGGAAGAGCCGATAGAGCAATCGCTCGGCCGGCAAATCCGGATCGACCAATTCCTCATCCGTAACCGTCGCGAACAAATGCCCAGCGCGCACCCAATCCTCTTCCGGATCGCCACGCGCCGCATCTGCCGCCACTTTCTGCAGCAACAAGCCGCCCGCGCGCCACGTCGCGCCATCGCCCGCCATCGCTTCGCCTACGGCAAGCGCGATGCGCGTATCGGTTTGCTCGCTGGCGCTAAAATAACTCTCCGCGCACGCCGCCAAGGTGTCGCCCGCAAGCGCCACCGTACCTTGATAGGCAGGCGCATCGCCGCCTCGATCGAGCGTCAGCACCAGATGCCCCGCGCCGAGCAACGCCGCAGGCGGCATACGGCTTTCGCCCAAGCTCGCGCCTTCGGCCAAGCGCGCATAGCCGCGCAGCGCGCCGCCGGCGCCATGCTCGGCCACCAACAAGTTCACCGGCCCCGCGCCTTGCGCCTGCACCACAAGGCGCCCATCGCTCTTCAACAGCGAACCCACCAGCGCCGCTAAAGTAAGCGCCTCCCCCAGCAGCATCGCCACCGGCCGCGGATACGCGTGACGCCGCAAGATCGGATCAAGCGCACCCACCGCAAGGCGCGCGATGCGCCCGCGCACCGGCGCTGTGTCCAGGCTAAACGGCGCGGCGAAATCGTCGGTCGGCGTGTTTGTCATGCGAGCGCGGGATGTGGGGCTTGGCTCAGAGCTTGCCAAGGCACCACAACAGCACCGCCTTTTGCGCGTGGATGCGATTTTCGGCTTCGTCCCACGCCGCCGAGCGCGGCCCGTCGAGCACCGCGTCGGTCACTTCTTCGCCGCGATGCGCCGGCAGGCAGTGCAAGAACATCGCGTCCTTGCCAGCGCGCGCCATCATCTTGTCGTCCACCGAAAACGCCGGGAACGCCGCCATGCGCGCGTCTTTGTCGGTGTCACCCATCGACACCCACGTGTCGGTGACGATCACGTCGGCGCCATCGGCGGCTGCATTCGCGTCCGTGCCGACTTTCACGTCCGCGCCGGCGGCTTTCGCCGCCGCGACCACTTGGCTCTTCGGCCCGTACGCAGCCGGCGTGGCGATGCGCAGTGCGAAATTCAGTTTTTCCGCCGCATGCACAAACGACGTGCACACATTGTTGCCATCCCCCAGCCACGCGATTGTCTTGCCGGCGATCGGCCCTTGCCATTCCTCGATCGTCAGAATGTCCGCCAGAATCTGGCACGGGTGCGAGAAATCGGTGAGCCCGTTGATCACCGGCGCACCCGACGCAGCCGCGAAATCCAGCACGTCCTGGTGCGCGTTGGCGCGGATCATCACCGCATCGACCATGCGCGACAGCACACGCGCGGTATCCTGCACGGTTTCGCCGCGTCCCAATTGCATGTCGCCGGCGCTCATCACCAACGTCGCGCCGCCAAGCTGACGCATGCCGATATCGAAACTCACCCGTGTGCGCGTCGAGTTCTTCTGAAAGATCATCGCCAGCGCGTGGCCGGTCAGCGGCGCATCGTCGTCAAGCGCGCCCTTCGGCTTGCCGGCGCGCGCGGCTTTGCGGCGATGGCCTTCATCCAAAATGGCGCGGATGTCGGCTTTGCTCAGCGACGAAAGATCGAGAAAGTGCCGCGCGCTCACGCGCCCGCCTCGGCCTTGTGCGCCGCCAGCACCGCATCGATTGCATCCACCGCCTGCGCGATTTGTGATTCATCGATGATCAGCGGCGGCGCCAAGCGCAACACGTTGTCGCCGGCCACGCCCACAAGCACTTTGCGCTCGCGCAACTTGCCCTGGATACCTTTCGGATTGATCGTCAGCTTGATGCCGCGCAGCAATCCTTTGCCGCGCACATCTTCCACCAGATCGGGATGGCGATCCTTCAAGCTCTCCAACGCCTGGCCCAATTGGTTCGACACCTTGTTCACGTGATCGAGCAAAGCCGGCTTCATCAGCTCGTCGAACATCGCATTGCCAACCGCCATCGCCAGCGGATTGCCGCCAAACGTGGTGCCGTGCACGCCGACCACCATGCCCTTGGCGGCATGTTTGGTCGTCATGAAGGCGCCCATTGGAAAGCCGCCGCCCACGCCCTTGGCAACCGCCATCACGTCCGGCGCGACGCCAGTCCATTCATGCGCCCAGAGTTTGCCAGTGCGCCCGGCGCCCGATTGCACTTCGTCGAAGATCAGCAGTGCGCCGTGCTCGTCGCACAATTTGCGCAAGCCTTGCATGAATTCGCTCGTGCCCGCGCGCACGCCGCCCTCGCCCTGCACCGGCTCAACGATGATGCCTGCGAAGGTCGCCGGATTGATCAGCGCCTTGACGCTCTCGAGATCGTTGAACGTCGCGCTCAGATAGCCTGGCAAGGTCGGCCCGAAGCCATCGGTGTAGTTCGGGTTCGCCGCCGCATTGATCGCCGCGTAGGAGCGCCCGTGGAACGCGCCCTTGAAGCCGATGATGTCGATGCGCTCCGGCTGGCCGTTGGCGGAGTGAAACTTGCGCACCGTCTTGAGCGAGCCTTCGATCGCCTCGGTGCCGGAGTTGGTGAAGAACACCAATTCAGCAAACGAGCTGTCAATGTACTTCTTCGCCAAGGTCTCTTGGCCCTTCACCTTGAACATGTTCGAGGTGTGCCAGAGCTTGCCGGCCTGATCGTTCAGCGCATCACGCAGCACCTTCGGCGCATGGCCCAAAGCGTTCACCGCGATGCCGGCGATGCAATCCAGATATCGCTCGCCCTTGTCGTCCCAAATCCAGCAGCCCTCGCCGCGCTCGAAGATCTGCTCCGGCGGCGAATAGACGGGAAGAATATGGCTTTCGGCGGCGCTCATGGCTGGTCCTGATTTGGAGGAAGCGGCGGTTTTGCGGCGCGCCGCCGCTTGGGTCAACCCGGACCGCCGGCTTCCAGCCGGCATCTTTCATCAACACAACCAGGCCGGCTGGAAGCCGGCGCTCCGAAGCTGTGCTAAACGCGCCGAATGCGACGCGATCACACCCAGCCCCGCGGCGAGCTTCATCGCCTGATCCACAAATCCGCCGTGCTCGAAGGCAATTCCCTCGGCGATCCCACGACGCGCGAATTGCACGTCTGGACCCCGCCCGGCTGGACCGCCGACGAGAAGCTGCCATTGCTGGTGGACCTCACCGGCTATTGGGGCTGCGGCCTCGGGCACACCAATTGGCGGCCGCTTGGCGAGAACGTGCCCGAACGGCTCGACCGTCTCGCCGCCTCGGGCATGGCGCGCGCCGTGGTGGCCTTCCCCGATTGCTTCACCAAGCTCTACGGCAACCAATATCTCAACAGCGCCGGCTCCGGCCGTTACGCCGATTACATCTGCGACGAGATCGTCCCCACCATCGAAGCCAAGTTCGCCTGCGGCGGCGCTGGCCGGCGCGGCGTGTTCGGCAAATCCTCCGGCGGCTACGGCGCAGCCTGGCACGGGCTCCACCGCGCCGATTTCTGGAGCGCCATCTCCATCAATTCCGGCGACATGGGCTTTGACGCGCTCTTCGTGCCCACCCTGTTCGACGATCTCGAGGCGCTGCGCCCGCACGATTACTCGATCGAGAAATACATCACCCACCTCGAGCGTCAGCCGAAGGTGAAAGACAAAGACCGCATGGTACTGATGGATCTCGCCATGGGTGCCTTTTACGATCCCGACCCCACGCAATTCCGCAACATGCGCCTGCCGCTCGACCCGCACACCGGCGATTTCATCGCCGAGCGCTGGAACAATTGGATGAAGCACGATCCCGTCGTCATGTTCGACGAGAAGGGCGAGGAATTGCGCAAGCTGAAACTGATCTACATGGATTGCGGCAACCACGATCAGTTCCGCATCCATTACGGCATGCGCCGCTTCGCCAAGAAGCTCAAAGCCGCCGGCATCGCCCACACCTACGAAGAATACGACGACGACCACAGCGACGTCGATTATCGCATGGACATCTTCCTGCCGCTGCTGGCCAAGGCGCTCAGCTGACTTGACGGGCGCTATTTATGTATATACGTTAAATGCCAAACCCGCCGCCGGGATTTGAATGGGATGAAGCGAAAGCGCGCTGGAATCTGCGCGTTCACGGCATTTCGTTTGCGGCTGCGGCCGAGTTTCAGTTCGAAACCGCCCTCGAAATAGAGGGAAGTGGTCATGACAGCGAAGAAATCCGCCTCACGCGCATCGGCAAAATCAGTCGGCAAACTTGCGTCCTCGTCTACACGCAACGTGCGGGAAGAATCCGCGTCATCAGCCTTCGCCATGCCACACACCAAGAGCGGCGCGCGTACATCGAAGCGAAAAGCTATTGACCTCGACAACCCCCCGCTCACCTCAGAGCAGCTCAAACGGATGAAACCGATAAGCGATGAGGAGAAGGCGTTTTGGCGGAAGGCGCTCGGGCGCCCCCCATTGGAGTCACCAAAGCAAGCCGTGAGCATTCGCCTCGATCAAGACGTCATCGAGCACTTCAAGAAAAAAGGCCCAGGCTGGCAAAGCCGCATGAACGCAGCGTTGCGTGCGCAAGCGAAGCTCAAATGAGCCTCGATCGCACCGATATTGGCGCAATCATCACGGCCATGTACGCGATGATCTCAGGCCCCGCCGGCGCACGCGATTGGTCGCTGCAGGAGATCGTGTTCCACCCCGAGGCGCGCATGATCCGCACCGGCGCAGACGAAGCCGGCCGTACCACCCACAAAATCATGAGCCTCGCCGGCTATCGCGAGGCCACCGCGCCGTTCTTCGCGTCGAGCGGCTTTTTCGAGATCGAGACGGCGCGCAAGCTCGATATCTTCGGCAACATCGCCCACGCCTGGAGCGCCTACGAAGCGCGGCTTTCGCTAGACGACATCGCGCCCGAACGTCGCGGCATCAACTCGATCCAGCTCATGCGCGACGAAAACGGCCACTGGCGCATCATGGCGATGATCTGGGACAACGAACGCGAAGGCGTGCGCTTGCCGCGCTTCTAACTTCGCAACCGATACCCGCTCTTCAGCATCGCCCAGCAGCCCCAGCTCAGCGCCAGCGCCAGCACGCCTGACACCACAGCGCCCGTAACCAAAGGCGCGTCATGCACGCCGATGAAGCCGTAGCGGAAGCCGTCGATCAGGAAGAACACCGGGTTGAAATGCGAGAACGTCTTGAACGGTTCAGGCAACGCGTCGGTTGAATAGAACGTCCCGGAGAGGAACGTCAGCGGCACGACGATGAAATTCGTCACCGCCGCGAGGTGATCGAACTTGTCGGCCCACACACCGCCCAGCAAACCGATCGCGCCGAAGATCACCGACGCCACCACCGCGTAATAGATCGCCACCAGCGGATGATCCGGCACGATGTTGGCGAGCCACGCCACCGCCACCAAACTCACCATGCCGACCAAAATCCCGCGCGCCGCTGCGCCCAAGATAAACGCGATGGTCAATTCCAGCGCGCTCAAAGGCGGCATCAAGAAGTCGACCGAATTGCCCTGCACTTTCGCGATCACCATCGATGACGACGAATTCTGAAACGCGTTCGAGATCACCGACATCATCACCAGACCCGCCGCGAGCCCGTCGGCGTACGGGCGCAACGTGCCCGGCCAATCGCCCGTACGCACGAGGCTGAACACCATCATGAACAGCAGCGTTTGGATGAGGGGCGCGAAGATCGTCTGCGCGCCAACTTTGATAAAGCGATAGATCTCGCGCCAGATAAGCGTCTGCAGGCCAACCCAATTGACCGCGCCATAGCGACGGGCCGTGAGCCCGCTCCCAGCCGCTCGGGCGCCTTCGCTTACCTGCATGCCTGACTGCATCTGGGGATAAACCTTTAACCTGTCATTAACCACGTTGGGCGCTCGATTTGTCCCAGGCGGCGGCGGAAATCCCGCTTGCGCAATTACTTAGGCGATCGCCGTCGGTGGAGCAGCCCTTGACTAACCTGTTAGCGATTCGGGCCGGTCTGTGGATAGCCACCCTACGACATATTGTGTTTTCTTTGCCCCGACGGCCCTATAGATTGCGTAACTCGCCGGGGCGGCGAATTGATGGAGCGCCATTCGTGGCGCAGGCAATAGGGGCTTAAAATGGGTTGGACGGAAGAGCGAGTCACGCTTTTGCGTAAGCTGTGGGCCGAAGGGCTTTCGGCGTCGCAGATCGCCAAGCAACTGACCGGGGTCACCCGGAACGCCGTCATCGGCAAGGTCCACCGGCTCGGTCTGGCCGGCCGCGCGACCCCGTCGCGCCCCGCCAAGCGCCCGGTTCGCGCCCAGCGCCCGCGCATCATTGGACCGACCGCGCCGCGCATGCGTCCGCCGTCGCTGGTGCCGGCGGTGATCATTCCGCACTTGGAACCGCTCCGCGACGCCAACGGCCGCGCCGCAACGGTGCTGACGATCAACGAAAGCACCTGCAAGTTTCCGATCGGCGATCCCAACGATCCCGATTTCGCGTTCTGCGGCCGCAGCGCCAATCCGAAGCCGGGCGCGAGCCCCTATTGCGCCGACCACGCGCGTCTCGCCTATCAGCCGAGCCAAGCGCGCAAGAAGCGCGTCAGCGAGCCGGACGAACTCCGCCGCATGATGCGCCTCGCCGCGATGTAATCGCGCGCGCAGCACGAACGGAAAACGCGGCTCTTGCGGGCCGCGTTTTTTGTTGCGTTAGCGTCGGCGTCTGCGCCCGGCGCCGGAAATGTCGTTGGCCGGTTCCGGTGGGTCGGGCAGACGGCTTAGCAGCGCTGGGTGCACGTTGCTGTCACGGACGCCGTTCTCACCGCAAATGATCACCCGCCCGGTCGGATCGAGATCAGCGATCGCATCTCGCACCGTGTTTTTCAGGACCGCCGCCTGCGCGTGCAGGGTTGAGGCGATGCGGCGCAAATTCTTGATCGCAGTGTCGAGCCCAGCCAAGGGCTGGCTGCCATCCAGCGCCCGACTTAACGTCGCGGCATCGCGGAGTGCGTGCATCATTTTGTGATAAAATCGCGCTGCATCGTGGGCGTACAAGGCGAGTTCAGGGTCCGCGACACCCTCGGTGCGCTCCAGCACGGAAAGAAGCAGCTCTTCGACATGAGCGAGCGAAATCTTCGCTTCGGCAAGCTCAGTCCTGAAATCAACCACCATTGCTCACCTCCCTTTAGAGGGTCGCTTTCGCCAATTTTTTTGCTCACACCGTTTCGATACGATCCGACAATAGCAGGAAAAAACCGCACGCAAACATGCGCGGTGCAGTTTCAAAAAAACTTCGCAAACACGACGCCCAACGTTCGTGGGCGCTTCACGGACAAGTGATAAGCGCGCGTCAAATCCGTCTTCGCGTCGATGGCGCGCGCGCGATGCGAACTCCAGCGTTCCGCTGCGTTATCGTGGATAGACCCCACCTCTATCCCCCCATTTCACCCGTTTCCCGGATGCGCGCAGCGCAGTCCGGGACCCATGGAAACCAAGCGCACCAAGCGATCGCGCACCAAAACGCAACGCGCACGTGCGAGCGTCGGCGCGCAATCTATCCGACCGACTTGCCATCGCCCGCATACTGCACCGATGACAAAGGCAGCCATCCTCGATCCCGCAGGCGAACCGATCACCAGAGATAGTCTCTGGGCCACGCTCGAAGCGTTCCTGCACGCGGCGTTCAATCTGTTTGGCACGCCCATTGATCTCGCCGAAAAGGCCTGGCTCCGCATCGCGGAATACAAACGTGTCCGCGATTGGCTGTTTCGCTGCGAGGAGCTCTTCCGTCGCGTGCTCTACATCGATGCACGCGCGTTGGCCGTCGAAGCGCAGTCGCCAACACGCAGCAGCAAGAAGCGCCAACACGCCGCCTTCGATCCAGAATTCCCCAACACCTGGCGCTGCGGTTTCAACCTGCACAGCAGCGGACCGCCGGCTTCCAGCCGGCCTCTTTGCAAACGCAAACCGCCCAACGCCTGGCCCACCACAACAGCCTGCGCCTACGGCCTCGCGCAACGCTACGAAGCGCTCATCCGCGCTTGGAATAACCGCGAGCGTCTCATCAAACGCATGGCGCGCCTAATTCAAAAGCTTCCGCTGATCGGCAAACTCTTCGCGCAACCCACACGCACCTACGCGCAACAGAAGCCCACGTCTGGCGATTTTTCGGTTGCTGACGCCGCGACCTACATCCGCGAAACCGACACAAGCTAAGCGAAAACAGGGACAGCCGCTCTTTCTCGCACTCCGCTCGCAAACGCGATCGGAGCCGCGAGCGCTGCCTAAGCCTCGACGTCGATGGCGTATCCGGCGCTGCGCACGGTGCGGATCGGATCGACCTCGTCGCCGACGTTCAACACCTTCCGCAAGCGGCCGATATGCACATCAACGGTACGTGCCTCGACGTAAACATCCGAGCCCCACACCGCATCGAGCAATTGCTCTCGGCTGAACACGCGGCCCGGATGCTGCATCAAATGGTCGAGAATGCGAAATTCCGTCGGCCCCAGATGCACCTCGCGGCCGCCGCGCTTCACCCGGTGCGACACGCGATCCATCACAACATCGCCCACGCTGAGCTTGTCATCGGCCAGGCCAGGCCGGATGCGCCGCATCACAGCCCGCAGGCGCGCCAGCAATTCCGTCATCGAAAACGGCTTGGCGATGTAATCGTCGGCGCCGGTGTCGAGCCCGCGAATGCGATCCGCCTCTTCGTCGCGCGCGGTCAGCATGACAATCGGCGTGTTGCGCGTTTCTTGGCGTGCGCGCAGACGCCGGCAAACCTCAATACCCGGCGCTTTCGGCAGCATCCAATCCAGCAAAACCAGATCGGGCTTCACCTCGTCGGCGACAACCAGAGCTTCCTCGCCGTCGCGCGCCACAGATACGCGATAGCCTTCTTTTTCGAGATTGTATTTGAGGAGCTGGGAGAGCGCCTCCTCATCCTCGACGACCAAAACGTGAGGATTCATTGTGTCCTACTGATCGTCTTCGGGCGGCGTATCGGCCTTTGGCCGCTCGCGCGCGATGTCCTCGCCGGTGACGAGGTAATGGATGTACTCAGCGATGTTGGTGCAATGGTCGCCGATGCGCTCGACGTTCTTGGCGATGAACAGAAGGTGCGCGCTCGACGAGATCATGCGCGGATCTTCCATCATGTACGTCAGCAGCTCGCGGAACAGGCTGTTGTAGTGCGCGTCGATATCCTCGTCGCCGTACCACACGCCGACCGCCGCCTGCACGTCGCGGTTGGAATAGGCATCCAGAACTTGCTTCAAGTGCGACGAGGCGATCCGCCCCATCCGGTCGATCGATTTGGTGAGCTGGATCGGTTCGGCCTGGTTCAAGATCAGCGCGCGCTTGGCGATGTTCTTGGCCAGATCGCCAATGCGTTCCAGCTCGCCGGCGATCCGCCAACCAGTCAGCACGACGCGCAGATCGTTCGCCATCGGTTGGCGCAGCGCGAACAATTTCACGGCGCGCTTTTCGACGTCGCGCTGAGCGGCGTCGATCTTACCGTCGCGCTCGATCACGATCTGCGCCAAAGCGGTGTCGCGCCGACTGAACGCCGCCAGCGCTTCGTTCAGCGCGGTCTCGGCCAGCCCGCCCATGCGCGCGACTTCGTGTTGGAGCCCGTCGAGCTCTTCGGTGAACGCTTTGACGGTATGATCGGGCATCTGCGTCTTGACCTGTCGCGCCAGGGCCGGCGCTGCGGCGGCGCGCTTCGATTTGTTCGCGCCCGCCATAACCTTAGCCGAACCGGCCGGTGATGTAATCTTGGGTGCGGTTGTCGCGTGGCTTGGTGAAGATTTCCTCGGTCGGGCCGGTCTCGACCAATTTGCCCAAATGGAAGAACGCCGTCTTCTGAGACACCCGCGCGGCCTGCGCCATCGAGTGGGTGACAATGATGATCGTGTATTTGTCGCGCATCTCGTCGATCAATTCTTCGATCTTCGCGGTGGCGATCGGATCGAGCGCCGAGCACGGCTCGTCCATCAAGATGATGTCAGGGTTCACCGCCACCGTGCGCGCGATCACCAAACGCTGTTGCTGGCCGCCCGAGAGCGCAGTTCCCGGCGTGGCGAGGCGATCCTTCACCTCTTCCCACAAGCCCGCACGACGCAGCGAGCTTTCGATGATCACATCCATGTCGGCTTTGGTTTTCGCCAAGCCATGAATGCGCGGGCCATAGGCCACATTCTCATAAATCGATTTCGGAAACGGGTTCGGCTTCTGGAACACCATGCCGACGCGGGTGCGCAGCACCACCGGATCGACATTGCGCGCGTAGGCGTCCTTGCCTTCGATCTGCAGCGAACCGGTGACGCGGCAGCCTTCGATCGTGTCGTTCATGCGGTTGATGCAACGCAGAAAGGTTGTCTTGCCGCAGCCCGAGGGGCCGATGAACGCCGTGACGGCGCGATCCGGCACATCGATCGACACGTCGAACAGCGCCTGCTTGTCGCCGTAGAACACGTTGATGTCGCGCGCCGCGACCTTCACCGCATCGCTGACCAAAGCACCAGCATTGGCGCCGAGCATCGGGGCATTCATCGTGGGAGCCTGATAGGCCCGCTCGGCCGAGAATTCCATGTCAGACCCTTCGCCATCCGAGCGCGCCTCTGCGAGCGCGACTCAACCCCATCCATCCACAGTCTGCCCGTAGCTGGGTTTGATGACACTGATGTGAAATACGCTGCTGCGTTCAGTCCGCCGCCAGCTCCACATAGGCCGCGAAGGCCGAGCCCTTACCAGGCTGACTTTCCACGACAAATCCGCCGCGATGGCGGTTGATGATGTGCTTGACGATGGCCAATCCTAGCCCGGTACCGCCACGTTCCGCGCCTTGCTCGCGCTCCACCCGAAAGAAGCGTTCACCCAGCCGGGGCAGGTAGCGCCGCGCGATGCCCGGGCCGGAATCCTCAACCCGAACAAACGCGTAGCCGCGATTGGCGGTGGGCGCGGGCGTTAGCAGCGAGATATGCCCAGCCTCGTCCCAGCGCCGCCCAGCCAATTGCGCGGCCTCCTCGCGGCTTTCCGCGACGCCGACGATCACAGCCACGTTCGATCCCGCCGGCGCATATTTCAGCGCGTTGTCGACCAAGTTTTGAATCACTTGCGTGAGCTGGAAACGCTCGCCCACCACAGGCGCGGGATTGTCGGCGCCGCTGTGAACGAGGTTGACGCCCTTCTCCTTGGCCACCGGCGCCAGGGCATCGACCACTTCGCGCGCGACCTGGCTGACATCGGCGCGATCGAATGGCGGCACGTGCTCGTCAAGCTCGATGCGCGAGAGCGAGAGCAGATCGTCGATCAATCGGCGCATGCGGTCGGCCTGCACCTGCATCATGCCGAGGAAATGCTCGCGCTCTTCGGGATTGTCGCGCGCGTGACCGTTCAGCGTCTCGATCAGCAGCGTCAGCGACGCCAGCGGCGTACGCAATTCGTGGCTGGCATTGGCGAGAAAATCGGCGCGCATGCGCTCGGTGTTGATGCGCGCGGTTTGATCGTGAAACACAATCAAAGCGGCCTTTTCATCGCCCCAATGCACCGGCGCCACATAGCAGCGAACATGTTGTTCCACTTGATCGGACGTGTCGTATTCTACCGTCCGCGTGTCGCCGTCATAGGCGGCCTGCACCGCGTCCAGCAGCGCTGGATGCCGCAGGATCGCCGACAAAAACAACCCAGCCGCTTCGAACTGAAACGCCGCGCGCGCAGCCGCGTTTGAGCCAGCGATGCGGCCTTCCAGATCGATCAGCAGCGCCGAGTCCGGCAGCGCTTCCAAGAGCGGCGTCAAATCGCGCAGGCCGACAATGACAATCTCTTCGCGCCGCTCCACCGGCGCCGCTCGCAGCGACGGCCGTTGCCGCCACCCGGCCCACGCACTCGCCGCGCCCGCGCCGGCCGCCAGCAAACCGGCGAACGGCTGCTCGCCGATCGTCAGCAAGGCGGCCAACCCACCCGCGGCAGCGCCGCCCCAAGCAAAAGCCGAAGCGCGGTCGAGGTTGAGGTGTCGGAAGAGGCTCTGGTCCATCGTCATAAGCATTAAGTCCGTCGCAATTAGGCGCGGCGCAAATGAGGTTCGCAACCGACACGCATCCGAACGCCCGCCGATCGGCATCACACCGCTGTGAGCCGAGTGACGGCATGTCGCCCGGCGCCACTAAAATTATCGAAAATCAATACGGATTTATTGACTTTCGAGAGGCGCGCGACTAGATGCTGCCGGGGAGACATGAGGGACTAATGAAGACGGGGGTGCGTACCTGGATCGGCATCGGCCTGATGGTTGCAACCGGCGCGTGCGCCGGGCGCGACCTGCCGGAGGAGCCTGACACCTACGTCGCCGCCGACTCCATCGGCGCCGAGCGGGCCGCCGAACTTGCCGCCTCCCCCGCCGCCACTTGGCTCGACGATCTGCGCTCCGCCGAGATGTCCGCACTCGTGCGCGAAGCATTGGCCGGAAGCCCCGATCTGCAACGCGCCGAAGCCACCGCCAACGCGCAACGTTGGCGCGCGCGTGGCACGGCGGGCCGTTGGTTGCCCGATCTCTCCATCGGTGCAGACGGCTCCCGCAGCGAAACGCCTGTGCTCGGCACAAACCCAACGGAGCGCACGCGCACTGAAATCATGACCTCGAGCGTTCTCGCTTCGTGGGAAGTGGACCTCTGGGGCCGCGTCGGCGCCGGCGTGATGGCTGCAGATCTCACAGCTGACGCTGCGCGCGCCGATCTCAACGCTGCACGCCTGTCCGTCGCCGGCCAAACCGCGCGCGGTTGGGTCGACGTGGTGGAAGCGCAGCAATTGCTGGCGCTGGCGCGCGAGGATTTGCAAACGCGCGAACGCGCGCTCGAACTCACGCAGCGCCGCTACGACGCGGGCGTCGCTTCTTCGCTCAATCTCCGCACTGCCCGCAGCCAAGTCGCCTCGGCGCGCGCGTTCGAGTCGCAAGCGGGCGAAGCGCTGCTCGGCGCCTCGCGGCGCTTGCAAGAGGTGATGGGCCGCTATCCCGATGGCGCGCTGAACGCACAGGGCGAATTGCCCGCGCTCGCGCCGATCGCCGCCGCCGGCGCGCCCGCCGATCTGCTCGAACGCCGCCCAGACGTGCTAGCGTCCGAAGCGCGCATGCGCGCGGCCGGCTTCCGCATTCACGAGGCGCGCGCGGCGATGTTGCCGCGGCTGACGCTGCGCGCCAGCGCCGGCTCCAGCGGCCAGGGCCTCACCGACATCGATGACAGCGTCAACATGGCGTCCAACATCGTCGCCGGCCTCACCCAGCCGATCTTCAACGGCGGCGCTTTGATTTCCGAGGCGCGCGCCAGCGTCAACGATCGCCGCGCGGCCGCGTCGAGCTATGTCAGCACCGCAATCTCGGCTTGGAGCGAAGTCGAAACCGCGATCAGCTCAGACCAAAGCCTCGAAGTTCGCGAAACCCAATTCGCCATCGCCGCCGATGAAGCGCGCGAAGCGCAAGCTCTGGCCGAACGCGAATACGCACGCGGCGTCGCCACCTTGTTCGAACTGATCGACGCCTACACACGCCGCATCGACGCCGAACGCGGCCTCATCACCGCGCGTGCGGCGCGCGTGTCCAACCGAATTTCTTACCATGTGGCGCTTGGCGGCGGCGCGCGCACCGGCGGCATCGACGAGGAATTGACGCAATGAACAAGATGGATTTCTCCATGACGCCGCAATCGGACCAGGAACGCGCGCCTGACAGCCCGCTTGTCGCCAAGGCGAAGAAGTTCGCGATCTACGCCGCACCCCTGCTCGTCGTTCTCGGCGGCGCGGGCTTGGTTGCGTTGCTTGTGATGACGGCGCCGAAGCCCGAAGAGAAAAACAAGGCGGCCGCCCCGCCGGCGGTGCAATTCGCCATCGCGCACGCGCGCCCCGCGGCGATCAGCGTGAGTGTGCAAGGCGAGGCGCGTCCGCGCGTGGAAGCGACCCTCGCTGCGCAAGTCGCCGGACGCCTGGTTTGGTCGAGCCCGAATTTCGTCGAAGGCGGCGCGTTCCGCGAAGGCGACACCATCGCCCGCGTCGATGACGCCGATTATCGCCTCGCCGTGATCCGCGCCAACAGCCAAGTGGCCCAAGCGCAAGAAGCGCTCGCGCGCGAGGAAGCCGAAGGCGAATTGGCCCGTCAGGATTGGCAAACGCTCGGCCGCGGCGAGCCAACCCCGCTTGCCGTGCGCGAACCGCAATTGGCTCAAGCGCGCGCAGCTTTGGCCGCCGCGCAAGCATCGCTGCGTTCGGCCGAACTTGATCTCTCCCGCACCAACATCCGCGCGCCATTCACCGGCCGCCTGCGCGAACAGCGCGCCAATGTCGGTGATTATGTCGGCCCGGGCGCGCCGGTGGCGGTGATGTTCGCCACCGACGCGATGGAAATTCGCGTGCCGCTGACAGACGCCGATCTCGCCTCCATGCGCACGCCTGTCGGCTTCAGCGCTTCGGCGGCGCGCGCGGGCCCACCGGCCCATGTCAGCGTCGTTTCAGGCGGACGCATTCGCACCTGGGAAGGCCGCTTGGTGCGCATTGAAGCCACCGTCGATGCGCAAACGCGTCTCGTCTATGGCGTCATCCAAGTGCCGAACCCGTTTGACGCACGCCACGCGGCCCCGCTTGCGCCGGGCATGTTCGTCTCCGCGCAGATCGACGGCTCCAGCCGTGAATCGCTCGTCGCCGCCCCGCGCAGCGCGCTCAAGCGCAACGAGTACGTTTACGTCGTCAACGCCGACAACACGATCGACGTGCGCCAAGTCCGCCCCGCGCAAACCACGGCAGATGAGGTGCTGTTCCGCGACGGCGTCGCCGATGGCGAACGCTTGGTCGTGTCGGTGCTCACCAGCCCGCGCGAAGGCATGGCGGTGACGCCGATCGACCGCGAAGGCGGCACGACGACAGCGCCGCAACCCGCCGCGCAACCGAATTTGGAAATTCGCCAATAGCCACGTTGGCGCGCCGCGCGCGCCCGGAGCGAGTACGATGCTAAGAGGCCTGGTCGCCTGGTGGGCGCGCAATCCCGTCGCCGGCAATCTGTTGATGATCTTCTGCGCGGTGGCGGGGATCATGTCCTTCGTCCGCATGGAGAAGGAATTCTGGCCGGCCGGCCGCGGCGACGGCGTGCAAGTGCAGGCTTCGTGGCCGGGCGCGAGCCCGGAGGACATCGAAAGCCAAGTCATCGTTCGCGTTGAAGAATCGACGTCCGATCTCGACGGCATCAATTGGGTGCGCTCGCGTTCCGGCGAAGGCTTCGGCTGGGTGCGCCTCGAAGCCGATCCAGGCGTCGACGTCGACGATCTCGCCAATGAAATCCGCTCGCGCGTCGAAGCGATCAGCGGTTTGCCGCAGGGCATGGAGCCGATGCGCGTGTCGCGCGAGGCCAACCGCAACCCGTCGATCATTATTGCCGTGCACGGCAATGTCGAAGAGCGCGTGCTGCGCAACACAGCCGAGCGCCTGCGCGATCGCCTCTCTCTGCTCGACGGCGGCGCCAACACCGAAGTATGGGGCGTGCGCACGCCGGAAGTGTCGATCGAGGTGTCTGAAGCTTCGCTGCAAGCCTACGGACTCACCTTCGACGACGTCGCCCGCGCCGTGCAAGCCAACTCGATCAACACCGGCGCCGGCGCTGTTCGCACGCCGGATGGAAACTTCCAGCTGCAAGCGCGCCATCTGGCCGACACGCAGCTCGACTTCGAAAACTTGATCGTGCGCCAAACGACCGACGGCGCGGCGATCCGTGTGCGCGACGTCGCAACCGTCGTCGACGGCTTTCAGGACACCAACCTCTATTCGCGCATGAACGGCGAGCCGGCGACGCTTGTGGCGCTCCAAAACGCTGACCGCTTCAACATCTGGACCACCGCCGGCCAGGTGCGCGAAGCGATGGACGAATTCCGGCAAACATTGCCCGCCGGCGTCCAGCTCACGACGATCAACGATGAATCGCAGGACTACAACGCCCTGCTCGGCATTCTCTTCCAGAACGCCCTGCAAGGCTTCTTCCTGATCTTCGTTCTGCTGCTGCTGACACTGCACCCAACCGTCGCGTTCTGGTCGACCATCGGCGTGATGACCGCCTTCGCAGGCTCTTTCTTCATTCTGCCGTTCGTCGACGTCTCGCTCAATTTCATGAGCGTGTTCGGCTTCCTGCTGGTGCTCGGCATCATGGTCGACGACGCCATCATCGTCGGCGAGGCCGTGTATGAGCGCGCCGAACGCGGCCATGTCGGCGCCGACAACGCCATCCTCGCCACCCAGATGGTGCTGAAGCCGCTGATGGCGTCCGTCATCGTGACGATGATGTCGTTCAGCCCGTGGATGTTCATCGAAGGCGACGCGCGGCAATTCACCCGCGCGATTTCGATCGTCGTGATGTCGACCTTGGTGTTCTCGCTGATCGAGAGCCTGATCATCCTGCCGGCGCATTTGGCGCACGTGAGAAAGCCCAACCCGCAAGGCGATGGGCTGATGGCGCGGCTGATGCGTCTGCAGCAGAAATGCGCGCACTCGGTGCTGTGGGTCGCGCGCTTCGTGCACGGCCCGGTGCTGAGGCAAGCGGTGAAGCTGCGCTACCTCACATGGTCGATCTTCCTTGTCGCGGTGATCCTGGCGATCGGCTTGCTCGCGTCTGGCCGCGTGAAGCAGACGTTCATGCCTGAGGTCGAAGGCGACTTCATGATCGCCTCGATCACGCTGCCGCAAACCACGCCCTTCTCGCGCATGGAGCAAGTCGCAGCCCAGCTCGACGCGGCCCGCCGCGCGCTGGAAGCGGAAACCCAAGAGCGCGCCGTTGAAGATCCCAACACGGGCCATTCCTCGCGCGGCGTCGTGCGCTCGTGGAGCCAGTCGATCGACGAAAATTCCATCCGCGCCTATGTCGGCCTGACGCCGCCGGAAACGCGCAGCGATCTCCGCTCCAGCGCGATCACCGCGCGCCTCGAAGATCTGATGGGCGAAGTTCCCGACGCGCAGGAGGTGAGCTTCTCGCTCTCCGGCAGCTCCTCGCCGACCATCGATTTCGCGCTGATGGGCGAGAACAAAGACGACCTCCGCGTCGCCGCCGAAGAGTTGAAAGCACGCCTGCTGCAATTCAGCGACGTCACCAGCGTTCGCGACAGCCAGGACGCCGCCAACGAAGAGCTGCGCTTCACATTGTTGCCCGGCGCGCAGCAAATCGGCGTCACGTTGGGCGATGTCACCCGCCAAGTGCGGCAAGCCTATTTCGGCGAAGAAGTGCAACGCCTGCCGCGCGAAGGCGACGACGTGCGCGTTTACGTGCGCTATCCGCGCGAAGATCGCCGCACGCTGGAAAGTCTCGGCAGTTTCCGTGTCCGCACCGCTGACGGCCGCGAAGTGCCTTTGGCTGCGGTGGCCACGTGGGAGTTCGCACCCGGCGTCATCGGCCTCGATCGCCGCCAGCGCCAAAGCTCGCTGCTGATCACCGCCGACCTCGTCAACAGCGAGGCGCGCCAGGAAATCATGCGCACGATGGAGCGCGAATATTTCCCGGCGTTCGACGCGCGCTACAGCACCGTGTCGCGCCGCGCCATCGGCGAAGCCGAAGGCCAGGCCGAGTTCATGGCGCAGCTTGGCCAGCTGATGCTGCTCGCGTTCGGCGGCATCTTCTTCCTGCTGGCGGTGACGTTCCGTTCGTACTGGCAGCCGGTGATGATCTTGTCGGTGATCCCGTTCGCGCTTGTCGGCGCGATTTTGGGCCACCTCCTCTTCGGCGTCTCAATGGCGCTGTTCTCGTGGCTGGGCGTTATTGCCGCCATCGGCGTCGTCGTGAACGACAACGTCGTGCTGGTGGATCGCTGCAACCAAATCCGCGGCTTCTTCGCGATGCGCCTGCGCCGCGCCGGCAACCCCGGCATCCCCGCCGAGGAAGGGCTTGAGATCACCGAGTTCACCGGCCCGGATGGGCAGGTCTACGATTTCGTCGCCATACAAGAAGACCTCGAGCCGCACGCCGAATTCATCACCGAAGGCATGCAGTCGCAATTCGAGCACGGCCCGATCGAGGTGATGAGCACCCATGCCATGCATGGCGAAAAGGGTGAGTATCGCGAGCGCTCGGAAATGCTCGAGCAACTTGGCTTCCGCATCATGCGCGTGAAGGCCGAGCGCGGCATCGTCGAAGCGTCGATCTCGCGCTTCCGTCAGATCTTCCTGACGTCGATCACCGAATTCGTCGGCACCGCGCCGATGCTTTTGGAGAACGCCACCATCGTGCAGTTCCTGAAGCCGATGGTGCTCTCACTCGCCTTCGGCGTGTTGCTCTGCATGCCGGCCACTTTGATCCTCACGCCCGCCTTTTACATGATCGGCCACGACATCAAGCGCGTGACCGGGGGCATGTTCCGGTTCTACGGCAATCTCTACAGCGGCAAACGGAAGCTCGCGGCCGCCGAATAGGTGGGCCCAGCAACCGGGCGGCGATCTCTAATCGTCCACCCGGGCAACGGGTTCTGATCTGGTAGGCGCCCGCCTGCCCGGCATTCCCCGCTCGGTCGCCGCTTTGGCCTTGACTCCGAGGCCCTGCGAGGTCCGTTTCCCAGGCACACAAGGGTAACGGAGGGAAACCCATGCGGACATTCACCCGGCGCGCCGTTGGCGCGTCTTCGATCGCGCTGATGGCGGGTTGCGCGGCGTCGCAGAGCGGCGGCGCTGCTCCCGTAGCGCCCGTCGCACGCGGACCGGCTTCGATCGGCGCGTTCGGCATTGACCTCGCGGCGCGCGATCTTTCTGTCGATCCGGGTGACGATTTCTTTCGTTACGCCAACGGTGCATGGCTTGATCGCACCGAAATCCCCGCCGACCGCACCAGCTGGGGCACGTTCGCAATTCTGCGCGACAAGTCGGACCGCGATCAGCGCGTGATCATCGAAGAGGTGGCGCTCGCGGGCGGCGCGCCGGGTTCGAACCAGCAGAAGATCGCCAACATCTACAATTCGTTCTTGAACCAGGACGCCATCGACGCCGCCGGCCTCGCACCGTTGCAGGCCGATCTCGCCGCCATCGCCGCAATCCGCACGCACGAACAAGTGGTGCGCACGATGGCGCAGCCGGGCCTGGCGACCAACGGTCCGATCATCGCCTTCCCAACGCTCGATCAACGCAACCCGCAACGCTACACCGTCGCGATGACCCATGCCGGCCTCGGGCTGCCGGAACGCGAATATTATCGCCGCACCGACGGCGAATTCCCCAACATCCGCGCGGCCTACGTCGCCCACATTGAACGCATCTTCGGCTTGATCGGCCAGCGCGGCGGCGCCGCCAAGGCGCGCGCGATCATCGCGCTCGAAACGCAAATCGCCGAGCGCCACTGGGCCATCGCCGACCGCCGCGAGCGCGATCGCACCTACAACGCCAAGACACGCGCCGAATTGCGCGCCATAGCGCCGGACTATCCGTGGGATTCCGGCTTTGACGCCGCAGGCCTCGGCGGCGTCGAAACCATTGTGGTGCGCGAATTGTCGGCGATGCAGCCGCTGGCGGCCTTGTTCATGGCGACGCCGGTCGCAACTTGGCGCGACTATCTCACCTGGCACCTCGTCAACAACAACGCCAACGTGCTGCCGCGCACGATCGACGACGCCAGCTTCGATTTCTTCGGCAAGATCCTGAACGGCCAGCCCCAACAGCGCGACCGCTGGAAGCGCGCCATCGATCAAGTCAATGGCGCGATGGGTGAAGCAGTCGGCGAACTTTACGTCGCGCGTCACTTCCCACCGGCGGCGAAAGCGCAAATGCTTGAGCTGGTCGAAAATCTCCGCCGCGCCTACGGCCAACGCATCGACGGCCTCAGCTGGATGAGCCCGGCCACGAAGATCGTCGCCCGCGAAAAGCTGGCCGCGTTCTTCCCGCGCATTGGCTACCCCGATCGCTGGCGCGATTATTCCGCGCTTGAGACCGCCCCCGGCGACGCCTACGGCAATTCCAAGCGCGCCGCTGTCTATCAGTGGAATTTCGGCCTCGGCCGTCTCACGCGCCCCGTCGATCGCGGCGAGTGGAACATGACGCCGCAAACCGTCAACGCATCCTACAATTCGACGATGAACGTCATCACCTTCCCAGCCGCGATCCTGCAACCGCCGTTCTTCGATCCGAACGCAGACCCCGCCGTGAATTACGGCGCCATCGGCGGCGTCATCGGCCACGAGATGGGCCACGGCTTTGACGACCAAGGCGCGAAATCAGACGCGCAAGGCGTGCTCCGCGATTGGTGGAGCGCAGCTGACGTCACCGCCTTCAGCGGCCTCGTCGGGCGCTTGGCGGCGCAATACGATACCTACACGCCGCTGCCCGGCATCAATGTCAACGGCCGCCTCACCTCCGGTGAAAACATCGGCGACAATGGCGGCTTGCAGGTGTCGCTGCACGCCTACCGCCTGTCGCTCAATGGCCGCGAGGACGCGACCCTCGAAGGGCTCAGCGGCGATCAGCGTTTCTTCCTCGGTTGGGCGCAAGCGTGGCGCAACAAGTACCGCGACGCCGCCCTGCGCAACCAGGTGCTCACCGACAGCCATTCGCCGTCGCAATATCGCTGCAACGGCACCGTCCGGAACATGGAAGCCTGGTACGCCGCCTTCAACGTCACCCCGGACGACGATCTCTATTTGCCGCCGGATCAACGGGTTCTGATCTGGTAATCATCGCGCCGGTGACGCTCGGCGTATCCGGCGCCTCATTCGTCTTACCCCGCTTGCGCCCTTGGGGCGCAGGCGGGGTATAAGCATAACCAGACCATCCAACGGGGAGCCCGCCACATGATCCAGATGAACCGCCGTCAGGCGCTTGGCAGCGTCGCGGTTGCGGCGCTGTTGCCAGCCGCCGCGTGCACGCCGCCGCGCCAACCCGCCGCCATCGGCGCATGGGGCATCGACCTCACCGCCCGCGACACCACCGTCAATCCGGGCGACGACTTCTTCCGGTTCATGAACGGGACGTGGCTCAACAACACCGAGATCCCCGCCGACCGCGTCAGCTACGGCACCTTCGACATGCTGTACGACAAAGCCGAAACCGATCTGCGCGCGATCTTCGACGGCATCTCCGGCGGCGCGGCTGGTTCGAACGAACAGAAGATCGGCGACTTCTACAAATCTTATCTCGACCAAGACGCGATCACCGCACTCGGCCTCGCACCGGCCGAAGCCGATCTTGCGCGCATCGCTGCGGCGCGCACGCATGAAGACATCATCCGCCTGATCGGCGCCGCTGACATGCCGCTCGCCAGCCCGATCGGCCTCGGCGTTACGCTCGATGAGCGCAACCCGGAGCGCTACGTCGTCGGTATGAATCACGGCGGCCTCTCACTGCCCGACCGCGACTATTACCTGCGCAACGACGAGCAATTCCGCACCATCCGTACGCAATTCGAAGCGCATGTCGGCCGCATGCTCGGCCTCGCCAACCAGCCCGACCCTGCCGGCAAAGCGCGCGCGATCCTCGCGCTCGAAACGCAAATCGCCCAACGCCATTGGCCGATCGCCGATCGCCGTCAGCGGGAAGCGATGTACAATCTGCGTGACCGCGCCGCCGTGCGCGCCCTCGCACCGCGCTTCCCGTGGGACGCCTTCTTCGATTCTGCGGAATTGGGCGCGGTCACTGAAGTGGTCGTCGGCGAATTGAGCGCGATGACCCCGCTGGCGAACCTCTTCCTCGCCACCCCGGTGCCGACGTGGCAGGCCTACCTCACCTATCATTATCTCTCGAACACGGCGGGCGTGCTGCCAAAGCCGATCGATGACGAGAACTTCGCCTTCTACGGCACGCAGCTGAACGGCCAGCCGCAGCAACGCGAACGCTGGAAGCGCGCGATCGCCTCCACCAACGGCGCGCTCGGCAAAGCCGTTGGCCAGCTTTATGTCGCGCGCCATTTCCCGCCGGAAGCCAAAGCGCAAATGTTGGAGCTGGTTGAAAACCTCCGCCGCGCCTACGGCGAACGGATCGACAGCCTCACCTGGATGAGCGCGGAAACCAAAGTGGTCGCCCGCGAAAAGCTCGCTACCTTCTTGCCGAAGATCGGCTACCCCGACAGCTGGCGCGACTATTCGGACTTCGAGGTGCGTGCGGGCGACGCCTTCGGCAATCGCAAGCGCGGCGCAGTCTATGTGTGGCGCTACGACGCCGCGCGTCTTGGCCGCCCGACCGACAAGACCGAATGGCTCTACATGGATCCCCAGGACATCAACGCGTATTACAACCCAGTGTTCAACGAGATCGTGTTTCCGGCGGCGATCCTGCAACCGCCGTTCTTCGATCCGAACGCAGACCCCGCCGTGAATTACGGCGCCATCGGCGGCGTCATCGGCCACGAAATGGGCCACGGCTTTGACGACCAAGGCGCCAAGTCAGACGCCCAAGGCGTGCTGCGCGATTGGTGGACGCCCGCCGACGTCGCCGCATTCGCGCAACTCACCGGCGCGCTGGCGACGCAATATAGCGGCTTCGAAGCTCTGCCCGGTCTCAACGTCAACGGCCAGCTCACGCTGGGCGAGAACATCGGCGACAATGGCGGCCTGCAAGTCGCGCTTTACGCTTACCAGCTCTCGCTCAACGGCCGCCCTGCGCCGACGCTCGACGAAACCACCGGCGAGCAGCGCTTCTTCATGGCTTGGGCGCAGGCCTGGCGTGAAAAGATCCGCGACGAAGCGCTGCGCAATCAAGTGCTGGCCGATCCACACTCGCCGGCGCGCTTCCGCTGCAACGGGACAGTCCGCAACATGGACGCCTGGTACACCGCGTTCAACGTGCAGGAAGGCCAAGCGCTGTTCCTGCCCGATGCGCAACGCATCGAAATTTGGTGATGCGCTTCGTCGCATGAAAAGGGGCGGCCCGCCGCATTGGCGAGCCGCCCGTCTCATGTGGTCGGCTTTGATCTAAATCGCGTTGCTTCCCATTTGCGGTCGGCACTTTGCTGCCCCCAAGCGCCATTTCGCGCATGCAGGGGGAAGCAAGGGCCATGCTGCATCTCAATCGTCGGCAGCTGTTCGTAACCGCCGCAGCTGCGGGAGTGTTGCCGGGTTGTTCACGCACCAGCAACCGCGCCGCCATCGGCGCCTGGGGCATCGACCTCGCCGCGCGCGACCTCAGCATCAAACCAGGCGATGATTTTTTCCAATATGCCTGTGGCACGTGGCTGCAAAACACGGAAATCCCCGGCGACCGAATCTCTTGGGGCTCCTTCGACATTCTTGCCGAGAAGGCAGAGCGCGACGTCAAAGCAGTGATCGAGGAAACCGCGCAAGCGGGCGGCGCGCTGGGCTCGAACGAGCAGAAGATCGCTGACTTCTACAACGCTTACCTCGACCAAGAAGCCATCAACACCGCCGGCCTCGCACCTGCGCAGCCCGACCTCGACCGCATCGCTACAATGCGAAACATGCAGGACGTAGTCGCGATCATGGGCGCGCCAGACCTGCCGGTGGGCGCACCGATCTCGCTCGGCGTCACTCTGGACGACCGCAATCCCGATCGCTTCGTCGTCGGCATGCGCCACAGCGGGCTCTCTCTGCCCGACCGCGACTATTATCTCAGCAACGACGAAGAAATGCGCACGCTGCGCACGCAGTTCCAGACCCATATTGAGCGCATGTTCAATGCGGCCGGTCTCCCGAACGGCGCCGCGAACGCAAGTGCTATTCTCGCCTTCCAGACCGAGATCGCCCGCCGGCATTGGACAAACACAGAGCGCCGCGATGTCGAGCGCCTGTACAACATGCGCACGCGAGATCAGGTGAAGGCGCTCGCGCCGAACTTCCCGTGGGATGCCTACATGGCGGCCGCGGAGTTCACGCAAGTCAACGATATTCTCGTGGGCGAACTCAGCGCGATGGGACCTCTGGCGCAACTGATGACGGCCACGCCCATCGAAACTTGGCGCGCTTACTTCACCTATAATTACCTCAACAACAATGCACCGGTGTTGCCGAAGCCAATCGATGACGAGAGCTTCGCCTTCTACGGCGAGATCCTTTCAGGCCAACCCGGACAAATGGAACGCTGGCGTCGCGGCATCTACTCAGTCAATGGCGCGCTCGGCAAAGCCGTTGGCCAGCTCTATGTGCGCAAGCATTTCACGCCTGAAGCCAAAGCGCAGATGCTGGAACTGATCGAAAACATGCGCCGCGCCTATGGCGAGCGCATCGATCAGCTTTCGTGGATGTCCGCCGAGACCAAAGTCGCCGCGCGCGAGAAGCTGGCGACATTTATGCCGAAGATCGGCTACCCCGACACATGGCGCGACTATTCGGATTTCGAAGTTCGCGCTGGCGATGCGTTCGGCAACAGGAAGCGCGGGAACGTCTACGCCCGGCGCTATGACGCCGCACGGCTCAACCGCCCCAGCGACAAAACCGAATGGCTCTTCATCAATCCCCAAGAGGTGAACGCCTATTATAGCGCGCCATATAACGAAATCGTCTTCCCTGCCGCCATCCTGCAACCACCCTTCTTCGACCCGAACGCCGACCCCGCCGTGAACTACGGCGGCATCGGCGGCGTCATCGGACACGAAATGGGCCACGGCTTCGACGACCAAGGCTCGAAGTCGGATGCGCACGGCGTGTTGCGTGATTGGTGGAACGCCAACGACGTCACCGCCTTCAGCAACCTCACGCGCGCGCTCGCGACACAATATAGCGGCTTCGAAGCGCTGCCTGGTCTCAACGTCAAAGGCGACCTGACGCTCGGCGAAAACATCGGCGACAATGGCGGCCTGCAGGTCGCCTATTACGCGTACCAGCTCTCCCTCAACGGCCAACCAGCCCCGAACCTCGATGAGGTCACAGGCGATCAACGTTTCTTCCTCGGCTGGGCCCAGATCTGGCGCGAAAAGATGCGCGGCGAGACCTTGCGCAACGTCGTGCTGAGCGACGTGCACGCGCCGTCGAAATTCCGGGTCAACGGCACGGTGCGCAACATGGACAGCTGGTACGCCGCCTATGACGTGCAACCCAGCGACGCACTCTATCTGGCTGAGGATCAACGCATCGAGATCTGGTGACCAAGAGCTATTGGTCGCGCGCCGTGGCGGGGTGGTCGGAACCGACTTGACCCGCTAGAAAGCCCATTCACGCATGCCTTCACAGGCAGTCCACAGCGTTTGGAGGGGTTCATGGTTTCGTTGACGCGTCGCGGGGTTTCCACTTCAGCCCTGGCGCTCGCCGCAGGCTGCGCCACGCAGCAGCAATCCGCCGCGCCTGCAGCGCCCGCCGTGCCGGCGCGTCCGCCAGCGGCGATCGGATCGTTTGGCATCGACCTGACATCGCGCGACATGAGCGTGCGGCCCGGCAACGATTTCTTCCAGTACGTCAACGGCACCTGGATGAACAACAACACCATCCCGGACGATCGCACCTCGTGGGGCACCAACGAGATGCTGATCGTGAAGGCCGAGCACGACGTGCGCGCGATCATCGAGGCGGCGGCGCTCGCTGGCGGCGCCCCGGGCTCAAACCAGAAGAAGATCGCCGATTACTACAACGCGTATTTGAACCAAGACGCCATCGACGCCGCCGGCCTCGCCGTCATCCAGCCTGCGCTTGCGGAGATCGCGGCATTGCGCACGCACGAAGATGTCGTGCGCTTCATTGGTCAGCGCGGCACGGGCACGCCGTTCCCGATCGCGGTGTTCATCGGTTTGGATGAAGGCAATCCCGATCGTTACCTGCCGCAAATTTCGCACGCCGGCATCGGCATGCCCGACCGCGAATATTATCGCCGTGACGATCGCCAGTTTCCGGAGCTGCGCCAACAATACGAGGCGGCTTGCGCCAACATGCTGACGCTGCTCGGCCAGTCCGATGCAGCCGCCAAGGCGCGCGCGGTCATGGCGGTGGAAACGCAGATCGCCGAACTGCATTGGCCGATCGCCGATCGCCGCGAACGCGAGCGCACCTACAACCTCATGCGCCGCTCCGCGGTGCAGGCGCTGGCCCCGCGCTATCCGTGGAACGCGCATTTCGAAACGCGCGGCCTGGGCGACCAGGACGAGTTTGTGGTCGCCGAACTGAGCGCGATCGGCCCGCTGGCGCGGCTGGTGATGGCGACGCCTGTATCGACCTGGCGCAGTTATGTGATGTGGCACTACGCTCGCGTGAAAGCGCACGTTCTGCCGCGCGCCATCGACGACGCGAACTTCGAATTCTTTGGTCGCCAACTCAACGGCCAACCCCGTCAGCGCGAACGCTGGCAGCGCGCCATTCAGGCCATCAACGGCGCGATGGGCGAAGCCGTGGGCGAACTCTACGTCGCCCGCCACTTCCCACCGGAAGCGAAAGCGCAAGCGCTTGAGCTGGTCGAGAACATGCGCCGCGCGTACGGCGAGCGCATCCGCGCTTCACAATGGATGAGCGCGGAAACCAAAGTCATCGCGCTGGAAAAACTCGCGACCTTCCGCCCGAAGATCGGCTACCCAGATCGTTGGGAAGATTATTCAGCGCTCGATATCCGCGCCGGCGACGCTTACGGCAATCAAATGCGCCTTGGTGTTTGGGCGTGGAACAAGGAACTCGCGCGCCTCGGCCGCGCCAGCGACCGCGAAGAATGGTTCATGATGCCGCACGCGGTGAACGCGTATTACAATCCGCCGTTCAACGAGATCGTCTTCCCTGCCGGCTATCTGCAGCCGCCTTTGTTCGATCCGAACGCCGACCCGGCAGTCAATTACGGCGCCATCGGCGGCGTCATCGGTCACGAAATGGGTCACGGCTTTGACGACCAGGGCGCGAAATCAGACGCGCGCGGCGTTCTCCGCGATTGGTGGAACGCGCAAGATGTCGAGCGCTTCCAGGCCGTGACTGGCCGGCTCGCCGATCAGTACAGCGAGTTCGAACCGCTGCCGGGCCTGCATCTCAACGGCCGCCTCGGCCTCGGCGAAAACATCGGCGATTGCGGCGGCCTGCAAGTGGCGTTGCACGCCTATCGCATCGCCATGAACGGTCAAGAAGCGCCTGTACTGGAGGGCACAACAGGCCTGCAACGCTTCTTCATGGGTCGCGCGCAGCACCGCAAGCAAATCCAGCGCGAGCAAGCTTTGCGCAACCAAGTGATGACTGGCCCACACTCGCCGGCGCGCTATCGCATCAACGGCCCGGCGCGCAACATGGATGCGTGGTATGAGGCCTTCAACGTGCAGCCGGGCGATGCGCTTTACTTGCCGCCCGATCAGCGCATAACAATCTGGTAGAGGTTCGCGCCGTCGAGCACCCCTCGCGGCGCACACCAAGCGCCGCCTCGTCCGCTGAGACGAGGCGGCGCTTTTTATTTGCGCTATTGGCCGCGCAATTCGCTCAGCAGCGCGTCCATTCCGTAAACATGCTGCAGTGACGCTTCGATCGCGGTCGACGCAACGGTGACGGTGCGATTCAGCTCCGGATCGTAATAGAACGCCCCGCCGTTCGAGTGAATGTTGCCATCGAACGAGGCGCCGACCACGCGGCCTTCGCGATCCAACAACGGGCTGCCTGAGGCGCCGCCGGCGCTCTCGGTTGAGCTCACCAGATTGTAAATCGCATTGGCGTCGAGCCGTGTGCGGGCGTCGATCCAACGCTGCGACAATTGAAATGGCGGAGCGCCGGTGGCGCGGTCGAACAAGCCGCCGATGCGCGTGAACGGCGCGATCGTGCGCCCGGGCTCGCTCCAGCCTTGGACGCGGCCATACGTCATCCGCGGCGTGCCGGTCGCGTCAGGATAGGTGGTGTCGCCGAACGCTCTAAAGCGTGCGCGGGCGATGCGTTCGGTGGCGCGTGCGACAGGGCCTTCAACCTCGCGCTCGAAGCGCGTGCGGATGGCGCGCGCCTCGCTGTCCCACGAGCGCACGAACACGATCATCGGATCGTCCGATGCCGCCACCGCCGCCGCGCCGCCCTGCCAAAGTTGCGCGCGATAAGCCGGATCGCCCAATCGCGAACGCGACAACCGCGCAGCCAACGCTTCGGGGCTTTCACGCCCGAGCACACGCTGCGTCATCGGATCGTCGACGCTCAAGAACTCACGCACTTTCGTCAGCCAAAGCTGCAGATTGACTTCCTCGAAGCTCTGATAGCTCGGCGTCGTGCCAAGCAATTGCCGCTCCATGCCGGCGATGCGCGCTTGCGTGTAGCGCGGCAGGCGTTCGCCATCGGGCTTATCGCGCTCGGCCACGCCGCGCACGATGTCACGCGCCCAGAAGAACAATTGCGAGCGCGGCGCCGCAGAGGCCTCGAGCATCTGGTATTGGTTGAAGATCGGCCTGTACGCCACGTATGCGCGCTCGACCTCGCCCCACGCGTCGCCCACCTCGCGCACGGACACGCGATTGCGCGCCACGCGGGCGCGCAGATCGTTCTCGGTCGCGGAAATGCGGTCGAACCCATCCACCAGCGCGCGGCGTTGGCCGTTGAAGCGCTTGATCAGATTTTCCACGCCCTGCAGCGCGTTCGAAGCAATGCGCTCCTCCTCCGGACCGCGTTGCGAGTACGCGACCAGCCGGCCACGCGTTTCCGCCAGCAACGCCAGCGTCCAAGGCAATTGATGGTCGCGCTGGAATGCGAACTCCGCCGTCGAGCGTAGCCGCGAGGTGATGCCCGGATTGCCCGCCGCCAGCACGATCTCGTTTTCCGCCAAAGGCGTGAACCGCATCGTGAGGTGCGCTGGCGTCACCGCCGGCGCACCGTTTTCGTAGAGACGTAGCAGCGCGAAATCGAGGCAATAGCGCGGGAAGTTGTAATTGTCCGGATCGCCGCCAAACGCCGCAATCTGATATTCCGGCGCGAACGCCAAGCGCACATCGTCATAGCGCTTGTACTCATAGAGCGCGTAACGGCCGCCTTGATAGAGCGTCACCACCTCGCAGCGATGCGCGCCGCTTGAGCACGCGCCTTCAAGCCGCGCGATCTCAGCGTCGCGCAGGTGCGCGAACGTTTCCGGCGTTGACGCGGCGGTCGCTGTGTTCACGCTCGCGGTGACATCGCTGATGCGCTCAAGAATCTGGATCGCCATACCTGAGCAGCGGCGCTCTTCCTCGCGCGTGCGCGCCATGAAGCCGTCGCGGATAAAATTCTCGCTCGACGAGGAGAGATTGTTCACGCAGGCGATGACGCAATGATGGTTGGTCAGCACCAGCCCTGCGTTGCTGACATTCGAACCAGAGCATCCCGGCAGACGCGCCGAGCCCGCCATCACCCGATCGAGCCAAGCGCGATCGGGCGCCCAGCCCAACTCGGACTGCATCCGCGCGTTGGGGAAATTGTCGAACGTCCACATGCCTTCGTTGCCGGCGGCCGGCGTCGACGCGAAAGCAAGCATGCCAAGCGCGGCGGTCGCCGCGCGCAAGGAATGGCGCATGAGTCTTGGTCCCCAACAGAACAAATCAGGGCGCAAGCATGCCGAGATCAGCGCCCAGCGCAACCCGGGCGCGACAGAGCGCTCTTATTGTTCGAGGTTCAGGGCGGCGAGCATCTGTGTGCGCACCTCGGCCGAAAGTTCTTCCGCTTCGTTGATGAAATCGCGCGCGTCCTGGGCGCTGACGCCGGCGATGCGCACATTGGCGCGGTCGCCCGTTTCGCCGCCGTCTTGGGCGTCCACGTTGATCGTCTGCCCGCCAATCGCAATCGCAACATTACCGCCTTCGCCGTCGGCGGTTTCGTCGCCGCTGATCGCCAAGCTCAAGCCTGGTGCGCGAAACGAAACGGCCGGATCCGTCACCGGCTCCGGCGGCGGCGTCGCGGCAAACGCTTGCATACTGGACGCGTCCATCAACGCCGAAGCGCCGCCGGCAGCGCGACCGCCGACGCTGGTCCCGTCCGGCGCGGTGACCACGTAGAGCTGCTCGCCATCAGTGGCGTGCACCTCAAGCACATAGCCGCTTTGCGCTGCAGGCGCTGCGCCATCGGCGCTTGGCGGCGCGCTATCGCACGCCGCTGCAAGCAAAGCCAAGCCAGCGATCCAGACACGCATGCGAACCTCCCTGATTTCAGGGCCAGATCATCGCACGCGCCAGCGTGGCGATCTAGTGCTCGCGGCGGTTCTGCTCGTGGCGATCCAGGCATTCGCCGCGCTCGTTCGGGCGCGTTTCGCGCTCACATTCCTCGCGCCCGCGATCGTCGTAGATGTCTTCCAGCGTCGACATGCACCCGCCGAGCATCAAAGCCGCCAACGCCGCAATCGCCGATTTCCGCATCCGCCTCTCCCGCGCTAGCGAGCGGCTTCCGCGATCGGGCGCCGGCCAAGCATACGCAGGGTGAGATTACGCCCGGCGCGCAAAACCGGATAGAGAGTCTTGGCGGTGCGGCGGTTGGAAAAGATGCGGGCCGCGAGCGCGTTGAAGAAGCCGGCGTCCGTGCTCATCAGCGACAGCCGGTGCAGGCAGTCCGGCCCGGTGAAATGCTCGCCGTTCAGGATCAGCGCCATCTCTTCGTTCAGATCGACGCCCTGGCTTTGCAGATAGCGGACGGCGGGATGATCCTCGCGCGCGTTCACGAGCGTCACCGGCCCGATCGCCTCGCGCAGCTTCACCAGCTTCACGTATTGCGAGCAGAACGGGCACTCCCCGTCATAGACAACGAACGTACCCGGATCAGCGTACACCGAAATACTCCACGTTCCGCGCCAGCACGCGCTTGGTGACGTGCCCCGCATTGAGCCCGAAACACGCCGATTCCATCACCAGGCGATAGCCGACAACTTCGCTCAAGTGCAGCGCGTTGAACTCCGAATATAGGAACGGATTGCTCGGGTGGTGATGGGATCGGAAGTAGAAATTGCCGCGGCCGAACGTCGCCTCGCGCTCAAGCATCTTGGCGTGATGAGCGCTAAGAAAACGCTGCGGCCAGTCCATGCGCTCGGTGCGCTGCGCCTGCGTCTCGACAGTCCCGCGGACGGGGAAGCTCGACGGATCGGCGCACTGGCCGGACAGGTCGTTGCGATCGACGGTGCGCGCCGAGGCCAGCATCGTGTGCTCATAGTGCCCGGGCTCGGCCTCGCGGGCCATGTTTTGGTGCGACACCGAGTACGAATGGGTGAGGAAGAACGCCGACGGCGCGCGGATTTCGCGTCCGTCTTCGGTCACCGCCGCGAAATAGGATTGACGCGCGTCGGCGACGTCGAACCACGCCAGCCACGCCGCGTCGTTGATCTTCAACGCCGGCGCGCCAAGCAAGATCGCGACGACGCACGCCACCTTGGTGTTGAGCGTCAAAGGCGATTTGGTTGAACGCGCCGCCCACCAAATGGTGAGGTTGTTCCAAATCCACGGCCAGAAGAAGAGCCCACCGAGCAGGTAGATACCGATGTGCAGGCAATCGAACAAGACCGAGCTGATCTTCAGCCAATTGAGTTTGAAAATCGCGATGATCGCGCACAACTGCACGATCACGATCGCCGCGTTCAGCGGCACGAACGTCCAGCGAAACGCTTCGTAGGCAAACTCCGCCAACCAAGGCACGTGTCCAAGCGGGAGAATGCCGCTCTCGATCGTGTGCGGGATCTGGTTGTAGGTGTGGTTCTCAAAAATCCAGTACCAGGGCGTCGGCCCGATCGCGACCTTCGCCACGCCCGACCAGAAATAGTTCGCCAGATGCAAACCAAACGCGGCGCCGACGATCTCGCCTTGGCGATCGGGCGACGCCAACCACGGATGCAGACGCGGCGCGAAATGCACGAGCAATAGCCCGCCCAGCGCCAGAAACAGCGCCATGTCGAGCATGTAGCGAATGTCGAGGTCCGACATCACCAGCCCGGAAATGGCGTTCACCAATTCCCGCGTCGAGTAGAGATAGATCGCCACCGGCACGACGAAAGACGGCCGAAACAGCGCAATACCCGCGCATGGCAGCATCAGCAGATACGCCAGATTGACGTAGGTGGCGGCGGTTCCGCCGAAATCCGGATTGGCCAGCGTGAAATCCGGCCGCGCGATCAACATCACCGCGAGCAAGCCCGCCGCCGTCGCGCGCAGCGACAGCGACAAGAGCGGCGTGAACGCGCCATATCCCGTGCGCAGGAAAAACGACGCCGCTGCCAGCGAAACCGCCAACGGCGCCCAAATGCGCTGACCGGGCCAAGAATAAACCCAATCGAGCGCGGCGTTGAAGAGATCGAGCGAAACCAGCGCGGCCGCTGCAAAGGCGATCATGCCCAGCACGCGCCAGTCGCTTACGCCCGCCAAGCGGGGCCGCGCCCAAGCCATCATCGTCATCGATCGCATCCCGTTGGGCGCACGGTCCCAACTGGAAACTACCAGCGGCGCGGCGCCTCCCCCATCGCGCCCACCTCATCGCCGCACACGCGTAATGAATTGCGCGACGAGCGTGAAAAGCGGCGCGGAATGAAACACTCCGCGCGTCGATTAACGATGTTGGCGCGCTCTAGCGCGTGCGTTCGAAGCGCACGACCTTCCGCTCGCGGTCGAGGTAGGCCACGCGATAGCCCGCGCGCATCCACGACCGGGCATGGGAATGATAGTCCTGATTGTCGTTGGCCCAGAAAGATCGATGCTTCACGGCGCTCTCAGGCAATTGCTTGCCGATGATGGCCTCGATGTCCTCGAAGGTGAGCATTTCCGGACGGCCATTGCGCCGTTGGAGGTGGGTATGCAGCGCCGCGTATTTGCGCATTGTCGTTTCGTCTCCCGTACCGCATCGCACGAAGGTCGTTCGCCACGATGCTGACGGAGATGGAATGTGAACTGATTTGCTCGTTATGCACAGGTGGCGGTAATGATCCGCTCACGCAACAATTCAAACCAAGGGACCGACACATGCGCCGCTTGATGTTCGCCGCCTTCTTCGCCCTCGCCGCGTGCGCGACAATATCCGACAGCGGCCCATCGCTGCGTTACGCCGACGCCGCCAGCCGCGGCGCGTTTGCGTCGCTGCTCGCCGGGCGCCCCAGCGCCGCGCAAGTGGAGCGCACCACCGAGATCTGGTCACAAGCGTTGGGCGATAGCTTTGCGTGCAGCGTGCCGATGCGCCAGGTGCTCAATGCCGGCCTCGTCGGCGCGCTCGAAATCGGCGCCATGAACGCAGCCGCCAGCGGCGGCGGCGAGCGTGAGGTGCGCGAAGGTGTGGGCCGCTACGTGGCGACATTGGCGTCGCTCGCCATGCAAAGACGCGAGCCCGTGTCGCGCGAGCGCTGCGAGACTGTGTCCGCCTGGGCCCCGCGCATCGCTGCCGACGGCCGCGAAGCCGTTGAACGCGCACGCCGCAACGGCCTGATGGATGACGATTACGGACTGCTGCTGGGTTTGCTCGCGCAGTGACCGAGGTCACAGGCCGAAGCGGAACGGGTCACCATGAGAGACGTTGCGGGGTTGCGAGTTACCTCCAGCACACTCAAGGGAGACGGACGTGAGCAAAGATCCCCATGGCGCAACCGAGATTCATGCCTCCAAAGGCGGCGGCGGCCCCGCGAAATGGCTACTCGGCGGCTTAGCCGCGGTCGTCCTGCTGGGCGGCGGCTATTACGCTTGGCAAAACTACGTGCCGAGCCAGCCGAGCTCTGAAATCGCGCTGACCGATCCTTACGCCGACAGCTATTCCGATGCGCCGATGCGTGCGGGCCCTGTAGATTCAGAGCAAGACACGCTGGCGCAAGGTGCGTCCACCGATGAAGCAACCGTGTCGACGCCCGCCACCACCACGCGCCGCGCCGCCAGCACGCCATCCACCACCAGCCGGGTCCAAACCGCCGAGGTCCCGGAAGAAACCTTCGGCATCACCCCCGCCAGCGCGACAACCGGCTACACTCAAGAAGACGACATCGTTGTCACTGCGCCACGCCGCCCGATCTGGGCGCGCACGCCGAGCGCGCGTCGCTTGTCCGAACTGTACCCAGCGCGGGCGCTTGAGCGCGGTCGCGAAGGTGAAGCGCGCTTGCACTGCACGGTGCTGAGCAACGGCGCGCTCGATTGCGCGCGGGTTGAAGAAACCCCTGGCGGCTTCGGCAACGCCGCGCTGCGCGTCGCCCGCACGCTCCGCCACGCCCCGCAATTGCGCGACGGCAGCGACGCCACCGGTTCGCCGGTGAACCTGCGCGTCGTGTTCCGCATGGCCGACGAAGACCGCCGCGGCCGCGGCTAAGTCCAGACGTTAGACACAGAAACGGCCGCGCAGCCAAAACTGCGCGGCCGTTTCTATGTGCGCGATGTTAGCGCCCAAATTTCTGGAACTTGATCCGGCTCGGCACGATCTCGCTGACGCCGAGGCGGCGCATCTTGTCGGCTTCGTAGCTGTCGAAATCGCCTTCGAACCACTCAACGTGGCTATCGCCCTCAAACGCCAGAATGTGCGTCGCCAAGCGGTTCAGGAACCAGCGATCGTGGCTGATCACCACGGCGCAACCGGCGAAATCTTCCAGCGCCGCTTCGAGCGATTGCAGCGTCTCAACGTCGAGATCGTTGGTCGGTTCGTCGAGCAGCAGCACATTGGCGCCCTGCAGCAACGTCTTGGCGAGGTGCACGCGGTTGCGCTCACCGCCCGAAAGCTGGCCGACCTTCTTCTGCTGATCGCCGCCTTTGAAATTGAAGCTCGACACGTAAGCACGCGACGGAATTTCGCGATTGCCGACCATGAGCACGTCAAGTCCGCCCGAGACCTCCTCCCAGACGGTTTTCTTGTCGTCGAGATTGTCGCGCGATTGATCGACGAAGCCGAGCTTCACGCTTTCGCCAATCGAGATCACGCCCTCGTCCGGCTTTTCCTGCTGTGTGATCATTTTGAACAGCGTCGACTTGCCGGCGCCGTTCGGGCCGATAATGCCGACAATGCCGCCTGGCGGCAGCTTGAACGTCAGCCCGTCGATCAATAATTTGTCGCCGAAACCCTTCTTCAAGCCGTCGAACTCGATCACGTTTTGGCCCAAGCGGGGCCCGGGCGGGATCTGGATGGTCGCGAAGGTTTGCTTTTCGCGTTCGGCCTCCGCCGCCATTTCCTCGTAGCGCGACATGCGTGCTTTCGACTTGGCTTGGCGCGCCTTCGGCGATTGGCGCACCCATTCGAGTTCGCGCGAAATCGCCTTCTTGCGGCTGTCGCTTTCGGAGGCCTCCTGCTCGCTGCGCTTCGCCTTGATCTCCAGCCACGCCGAATAATTGCCTTCGTGCGGGTGGCCCTTGCCGCGATCCAGCTCAAGCGTCCATTTCGTCACTTGATCGAGGAAGTACCGATCGTGGGTGACGAGGATCACGCAACCGGGGAAATTCTCGAGGTGATGCTGCAACCACGCCACGCTCTCGGCGTCGAGGTGGTTCGTCGGTTCGTCCAGCAACAGCATGTCGGGCTTCGACAGCAACAACCGGCACAGCGCCACGCGCCGGCGCTCGCCGCCCGAGAGCTTGGTGACATCGGCATCGTCAGGCGGGCAACGCAGCGCGTCCATCGCCATCTCGATCTTGGAATCGATGTCCCAGGCTTCGGCGGCGTCGATCTTTTCCTGCAGCGCCGTCATCTCGGCCATCAGCTCGTCGGAATAATCCTCGCCGAGCTTCATGCTGACTTCGTTGAAGCGGGCGACGATCTTTTTTTCCTCGCACCACATCTCGACGTTTTCGCGCACGCTCAATGTTTGATCGATGTGCGGCTCTTGTTCGAGATAGCCCATCTTGGTGCCGGCCATGGCGAAGGCTTCACCGGTGAAATCCTTGTCGATCCCGGCCATGATTTTCATCAAGGTCGACTTGCCCGAGCCGTTGACGCCGACGACGCCGATCTTCGCGTCCGGGAAGAACGACAGCCAGATGTTCTCGAACACCTTCTTGCCGCCCGGATAGGTCTTCGTGAGGCCCTGCATCGAGAAAATGTATTGCGCGGGTTGAGCCGCCATGGGTCGCGATCCTTGGAATGGGAAGCGGCCATATAGCGATGCTTCGCCCCCGCGTCGAGCCGGCAGCGATCCGTCACAGCAGGCCGCGCGTATCTCCGCCAAACCGGGGAGCGCAGATGCGGCGGCGGACATTTCTGGGCGGACTGGCGGGGGCGGCGATCGCTCCCAATGCATGGGCGCAGACAGAACTCCGCGGCGCCCAGATCGTCTCCGATATCGCGCTGTTGCGCGAAGCCTACGAAACCCTGCACCCGGGCCTTTATAGCTACGCGTCGCCGGCTGCGGTCAGCGCCCGTTTTGATGCGCTTGCGCGTTTATGGTCGACAGATCAAACGTGCGCGGAGGCGTACGCCTCTCTGTCGCGCTTCCTGGCCACGATCCAATGCGGTCACACCTATGCGAATTTTTACAACCAGCGTCGCGCCGTAGCGGAGGAATTGTTCGCCGGCGCCAACCGGCTGCCGTTTCATTTCGCGTGGATCGGTGAGCGGATGGTCGTGCTGCGAAATTTTTCGGGCGATGCGCGGCTGGTTCCCGGCGCGGAAATTCTGTCCATCAATGGCCGCAGCACACAGCGCATTCTTCGCGACCTTCTACCGCTGGTGCGCGCCGATGGCGGCAACGACGATAAGCGTCGCGCGCTGCTCGACGTGCGCGGGCTCGACCGGTTCGAAACTTTCGATTGCTATTACCCGCTCCTGTTTCCGGACGCGACCGACGGCTTCCGCATTCGTGCACGCGCGCTTGACGAGAGCACGTTGCGTCTCGACTTGGCGCCGATCGATCTAGCCACGCGGCGCAGCGCGATGGCGCCCGCATCACAAGATCAAAACGCGCCCGCTTGGACGCTAACCTTCCCTGCCGACCGCGCGGCGCTGCTCACGATGCCCAATTGGGCGCTCTACAATTCCACTTGGGATTGGCGCTCGTTCCTGGATGACTCCTTCGCCGAAATCGTCGCACGTGGCGTCACACGCCTCGTCGTCGATCTACGCGGCAATGAAGGCGGGCTCGATTGCGGCAATGAGATCATCGCCCGCTCAATCGATCGCGATCTTGCGCTCGCAGCCTATCAGCGCCGCGTGCGCTATCGCCGCACGCCCGACCATCTCAACGCCCATCTCGACACCTGGGACGACAGCTTTCGCGATTGGGGTGCGCAGGTAGAGCCGATCGACGACCGCTATTTTCGCTTCCGCGACGACGGCACCGTGCAAGTAATCGCACCGAAAGGTCCGCGCTTTCGCGGCGAGCTGCGCGTGTTGATCGACGCGTCAAACAGCTCCGCCACATTCCAATTTGCGAACGTCGTCCGCGACAACGCCCTGGGGCGTCTGATCGGCGCGCCCACTGGCGGCAATCTGCGCGGCATCAATGGCGGCGCCTTCTTTTTCCTGCGGCTGCCCGCCTCAGGCCTCGAAGCAGATTTGCCGCTGATCGGAACCTTTCCGCACCGGCCGATGCCAAACGCCGGAATTGCGCCCGATTTGCACGTCGCCGCCGACGCACGCGACATCGCCCGCAATCACGACCGCGTGCTCGCCGCAGCTCTCGCCTGACGCATTCTCTGCTTGTGGTTCGCAACAGGAACCAGCGCGTGGGGATCGCTGTTCACACGCTGAACCCGAACCGCAGGAGCGCACAATGGCCACCGCCAACACCGAAACCCGCACCAAAAAGACCGCCGCGAAAACCAGCCTCGACGCGATCGCCTTGCTCAAGGCCGATCACCGCGAGGTCGAAGGCTGGTTCGAGGAGTTCGAAGGAACCAACAGCGACAGCAAGAAACAAAAGCTAGCCGACAAGATCTGCACCGCGCTCAAGGTGCACACCCAGATCGAAGAAGAGATTTTCTACACCGCCTGCCGCGAGGCCGGCATCGAAGACGATCTCATGGACGAGGCCGACATCGAGCATGATGGCGCCAAGAAGCTGATCGCCGAAATCGAAGCCGGCAGCCCCGGCGACGATCATTACGACGCGCGCGTGAAAGTGCTGTCGGAGATGATCAAGCATCACGTGAAGGAAGAAGAGCAACGCGACGGCATGTTCGCCATGGCGAAGAAGGCCGATCTCGACCTGAAAGAGCTCGGCGCGGAAATGGCGGCGCGCAAGGCGCAGCTGATGAAGCAGATGAACGGGCGCAACTAAGGCGCCATGCGCAAGCAAACAAAAAGGGCCGGTGTCGCCACCGGCCCTTTCCGTTTGTGTCAGACGTTCGCGTTTACGCAGGAACCCACTGGCCCGCGCCGTTGCGGCAGAAGGTTTCCGGCGGCAATTGCTGGCTGCCCGATTGCTGATCGCTCACGGTCGCGCGCACCGTGCGGCACTCCGGACGCCCCGCGATCGGTTGCGGTTGGCTGACCGCCAAGCTGCGCGGCGCGCCTTGGTCGGATTGCCAATTGTCGCTGACCGGCGCGCCGGAATTGAGCGATTGATAATACGCGTTCTCGACGCGCTGCTGTTCGCGCGCGCTGAGGAACCGGCAGACGCCGTAGGTGGCCGCACCGCCAACCGCCGCGCCGAGCGCAGCGTTTTCAGCACGATTGTTGCGGCTATCCTGGGCCGCGCCGACGATCGCGCCGATGCCGGCGCCGATCAGCGCATTGCGCGTGCATTGCGACAATTGCGTGCGCGGCGCGCCGCCATAGCCGCCGCCGCCCGTGGTTTCGCACGCCGTCAGCGCCATCGCGCTCACGAGGGCCATAGTCAAAACTTTCAAACGCATCTTCTACTCCTCAACAAAACTTGGCCGACGGCCCTCGACGCCGGCAGGATTATTGCCGGGGTGTTGTAGCAGACGCTGTGTCCAAGGTCTCTCGGCATAGCGTTTCCGCCGCCCCGGGCCGCGTCCAATTCGCCACCGTCGAGCGTCCGCGAAGCTCGGCCCCGTCCTCCGCATAGCGGTATCCAGAGCCCACAAGCCGCGCGGGCAGCGTCACTGGCGCATATCCTTCTTGGACAATTTGGGCGGCGTCAGGGCTACGCGAGAAACTGACCGCCAAATCGGACCCGTCCTCGCACGCGAAACGAACCAGGGTCATGCCCGTGGTGGCAGGCGGGCACGGCGAGGCGCACGCAGCCAGCGCCAGAACGGGAAAAGCGAGCAGGACAAATCGCATGAAGCCTCCAGAAACCGCAGTTTAGCCCTACTCCGCCCCCGCCCGGAAGCGAAGCTTGTGGCGCGACCGGCCGCGGCGATAGAATCGCGCCGGTTCGGAGGGGACACGACGCATGAGCAATGGATGGCTGATCGCGGCCGACGCGGACGCTGAGGTCGGCGCTGAGCTCGCCGCCGGCTTCGAGCTGAGCCTGGTGCGCCCGGGCCCGCAAGACACCCACGCGACCGCGCTCGCGGGGCTCAGCGAGGCAGCCAATGTCGGCGTGCTGATGAGCAACGCCGCCGCGCGCGATCCCGATTTCGTCGCTTTGGTTCGCCTGCTGGCCAGCCAGCGCGGCGCGCAAATCATTTTGGCCGAACCAGAAGCGCGCGGCCTGTTTCCGTTCGCGCCAGACGCTTGGCCGGTGCTGACGCAGGAAGAAGCCCTGCGCCGTGCGCGCTTGGCCGCGTCGCGCCGCGCCGGACCGCTGCCGCCGCCTGTCGCGCCAGAACCGGAAGCAGCGCCGGAACCGGAGCCGCAAGCAGAACCAGCGCTCCACGCCGAACCCGAGCCCGTCGCGCCAGAGCCAGAAGCGCACGCCGAGCCCGAGCCGGAACCCGAGCCGACGCACGCAGCCGAACCTGAAGCGTTGGATGCGCCCGTGCCTATCGCGGCGCCCGTCGCGCCGCCGACGAGCCATGACGTCTTCATCTCCTACGCCCGCGCCGATGAAGACGCCGCCAAGCACATCGCCCGCGCGCTCAGCGACACAGGGCTGAATGTTTGGCTCGACACCAACAATGTCGGCGATCGCTTTCCGAACGTGATCTTGGAGCAGCTCAGCGCCAGCAAATGCGCATTGGTGCTGTGGTCGGCCCACTCGGTAAAGAACGAGTTCGTCGTGCGCGAAGCTATTGAAGCGCTTCAGCAGATCAAACTCACCCAGGCGATGATCTCGGATACGTCGCCGCCACCAGCGTTCAGCGCGCTTCGCATTTTTGATCTACGCAATTGGCGGGACGAGGCACGCGACGATCGCTTCGTGCCGTTGTTGCAGGAAATCCATCGCCAACTCGGCAGCGGCGACACGTTTGGCGCCGACGATGGCGCTGCCACAGATTTCGATCTGCGCTCAGAGCAAATCCAAGAAGCCAAACGCGTCAGCGAACACGACAAAGAGGAGCTGAACGACGCACCAGCGCCTGCGCCAGCGCCGGCTTCCGCCGCGCCAGAGGTCGCGCGCCAGATCACCTTGCCAGAAGCGCCGCCACAGCCCGCGCCGGCCAGCGCCGATTCCGCGCGCGAAACAGCGGACGAAGCGCCCCCGCTCGCGCGTAAGCGCGCTGAACCGCACGCCGCAGGCGCCGGCGCGCCCATCGGCGGCGTCACCGGTGGTTTGACCCAGCAGGCGCCGAGCGCACCCGCGGACGCCACCGCGTTCGCGCCAAAGAAACTGCGCCGCGGCGAATCCGAACTCGTGCGCATCGCCGTGCACCAGCCGAAGGATTTGCAAGCGGTCATCAAAGCCGCACGCAAAGCCGATCCGCGCACCGATTCAGCGCCGCAAAGTATGGGCATCGGCGAGGTCGCGCTCGGCGCCAATGTCGGCGTCGCGCTCGAGGTGCGCGGCGGCGCTTGCGATGGCGCGCTGCAGCGACGCACCTGGACCGGCGCGCCGCTCGAGTTTTCATTCGCCGTCGAAGCCGACGCCGATGTGAAGCAAGTGATCATCATCGCCCGCGTCTTCATCGACGACGCTCAGATTGGCGGGCTCGCGTTCACGCGCGGCGTCACCGGCCCGCGCCCGAAAGCGCTGCCCGATGGAGATCGCGCGCGGCTGAAGCGCTACAAGCGCGTGTTCTTGTCCTACTCCAGCAAAGACCGCGAAACCGTCTCCGCCATCGCCACCGCCTACCAAGCCGCCGGCATCCCCCACTTCTGGGACCGCGCATCACTCAAGTCCGGCGAGGAATGGCATCCGCGCCTGCGCCGCGAAATCGATCGCTGCGACCTCTTCCATCTGTGCTGGAGCCAATCGGCCGCCGGCTCGGAATGGGTTGAAAAAGAAGCCACCCACGCGCTCGGCCTCAAACGTCGCAAGAAAAAGCCGGACATCACCGTGCAAATGCTCGACGGCCCACCTTGGGCGAAACACCCCGACAACCTCGACGCCATCAATTTCGACGATTTCGTCCGTGCCGCCATCGTCGGCTACGCGCGCGGCGACGGTCAGAGTTGAGGGCGCCCTCGCATGGCTTTGCGGCTCATTCAGCGGCGGCGTCGCATTGTTCTAATTGGGGCGCCCTCGCCCATCCGCTGGCGCCGCCTCGACGCGTGAGATGGAGCCAATAGCCGACCCGCGAATCTGCAGGCCCAGAGGGCTCATCCCAACGCACCACGACATCCTCGTCCGACGCGGTGAGGGTTTCGCCGCGCCGCCATATCGCGAATACGCCCTCTCCTTCGTAGCCAAGCCTGTAGATCACATCACCCGCAACGAACTGATCTGTTGTCTCGAGTGCGACGCCGCGCTGAGGCGCTGAGAGCAGCTTATACTCTCCCGGCTGCACGCATTCGCGGGCGGGTATCGTGGCGACGACTCGCGATGCGGAATCGGCGCTCGCATAGATTGGAGTGTCGGCCTGCGTGCGCAGAGGAGGATACGTGTCGTCGCCGTCGCTGGTTTCCTCGAAATAACCCTCATAAATATCCTGCGGCGGCCGACGATCCGCGCCTTGCGGCGGCGGCGGGTCGGTCAGCGACGCGCTCCAGCGCAAAGCCCGCGCCTCTGCATTGAGCGCCCATTTGTGACAGGGGCGGCCCTCGGATGGCGCCAGTTGGCCCAAGCCACCCGAACAATAATCGCGCTGAAAGCACTGGGCTTCGCGCAGGCCCTGTTCCTGCCTCCAACTGACGCCGCCATCATCGCTCCGGTAGCAAGACACTTCAGAGGCCGACACCGTCATGGTGCAGACAGACATGTTGCCTGGTCGCGTCGTGCGCCATCGTCCAGTCCAGTCCGCTCGAAGGGCAGACCCAACAAGCGCGCATTTGTCTTCTGCCTCCGTCTGATCTCGAATGAGACCCGCTTCAATATCGGCGGTTTCGCCCAGCGGCCCGACGCGGCGCGCGCCGACAATGTAGCAAACCGGATGCTGCATCCCGGCGTTATCCCAGAGGCCATTCCAACGCCCACGAACGGCGCCAGCAACGATCGGGCATCGCACGTCAGCGAGCGCTTGGGTCATAAACGATCCCCCGCTCAGCGCGTTGAACGCCACTGCCTGAGGCGCATCGGAATCGCCGGGCAGCGTTCGCGCAACGCGGAAACCGAGATTGTCGCGGCCCATTGACGGCGGCAGCTGTTCATACCCCGAGAAGTTCAGCGTGGCCGGATCGCTCTCCCAACCACCGCCGCGCGCTATCCGCCACTCGCACCCTTCATAGTCCCGCGCCGATCCATCCACGCTGACCGCATAGAGATCGTAACCGAGACACTCCTGGGTCCACTCCCAGACATTGCCTTCCATGTCAGAGAGCCCAAAGGCGTTGGCGTCGAAGGCGCCGGCAGGGGAAGTGTTCACCCACTGATCACGGCCGCTCGCAAGTCCAGCGCAGCATGTGTCGGCGCCATAGTTCGCCGCTTCATGGTTTGCGCTATCGCCCCACGGATAGGCGCTCAAAGCGCCGGCGCGCGCGGCGTATTCCCATTCAGTCGCGCTCAAGAGCCGATATCCGCCAGGCGTCTGTGTATTCAGCCATTGCACATAGGCTTGCGCATCGTTCCAGGACACGCAAACGACCGGATGATTTTCGCCTTGCTCGAACGGCGTTCGCGCAGTCTGGCCAAGCGCGTTTTGGCAGTATTCGTCTGCAGGGCGCCCCGTGGCGCGCACGAATGCCGCGTACTCGCTGTTGGTCACTTCAAAGCGTCCGACCGCGAAATCTTGCGCGAGCCCGATCCGCAACCGCGCGTGGTCTGCCATATTCGGATCGTGTGTCGCCAGAGTGAAGCCCCCGGCGGGGACCACCACCATCTCCGGGCAATCAGCACAGTCACGAAACGTCTCGCCGGAGCGCAAACTAGGCGCGCACGCCGCCAGCCCGGTGAGCGACACGATGATCGCGACCACTCTCAACACCGTGAAGGCGCCCATGATCGCTCCCCAGCTCCTGTCCGCCGAAACGGACCCGCTCGGCGCATCCGCACGGCAATTGGCGTAGGCCCGACAGGACTCGAACCTGTAACCAGACCGTTATGAGCGGCCGGCTCTAACCATTGAGCTACGGGCCCCCAATAGTCGCCAAGCGGGCATCTGCGTTGAGCCAGTCCCGGTCGTCAAGCCTTAGGCGCCGATCAGGCGTCCACGTTGGCGCGATCGCGTGGCGCAACGTGGTTCGATGAATGGTCTCCACGTTGCGCTCAATCAAAGCGCGGCGCCCCCGCGCCGGGCGATCTTCTGGACACGCGCGCCACGCGGCCCGCGCGCAAAACCGCGGAGGACGCTGTGGCGCAAAAAATTCTAGTCATCGACGGTCACCCTGATCCCGCCCGCCCGCACTTTTGCCACGCCGTCGCCGACGCATACATCGGCGGCGCGATGGACGCCGGCAAAGAGACACGGCTCATCGCCGTAGCCGACGCCCCTGTTGAGCTCCTGCGCACTGCAGCCGAGTTCGCGACGCCGGCGACCAGCGCGCACATCGCCAGCGCCCAGGCCGACATCCTCTGGGCCGATCACCTTGTCCTTGTGTTTCCACTTTGGCTGGGCGGCGCGCCGGCGCTGCTGCGGGCGTTTCTCGAACAAATCGCGCGCGGCAATTTCTTCGCCGCGACCGAGGGGCCGGGAATCCGGGCAAAATTCAAAGGCAAATCGGCGCGCTTAATCGTCACCATGGGCATGCCTGCGTTGATCTACCGCCTCATCTTTCAAGCTCACGGCGTGCGCAACCTTATGAGCGGCGTGCTGGGCTTCGCTGGCTTTGGACCCGTCCGCGTCAGCTATTTCGGCGCGATTGAAAGCGTAAAGCCCGAAACCCACCGCGCTCGCCTCGCGCACGTTCGCACGCTCGGGCGCGACGGGTGCTGATCACGCACGCCAGCGCCGCTCTACCGCCTCGCGCACCTTTGTCGCCAGCACACCATCAAGCAACGGCTTCTCGACAATCTCGATGCCGACAGCGCGGGCCTCGCGACGCAGCGCCGCCGTGGGGTTTGACGTGATCAAGATGGCCGGGGCAGCCACATCGAGAGCCCGCAACGCCGCGATCAGAGCCAAGCCGGTCATGCCCGGCAGCTTTTGGTCCAGCACGAAGCAGAGGCAAAGGTGCGGCGTGTCGGGATCGGCCAATAGGCTTTCAGCATCGCCAAACGCACGCACCGCATAGCCCTCGATCTCGAAAGCGAAACTGAGCGCGTGCAACAGCGCCGGGTCGTCATCGACCAGGACGAGTGCCGCGGCTTTGGCATCGCTGCTGCTCTGAGTGTCCTCGCGCATGGGCGGCCAACAAAGCGGAAGCCGACCGGCCCCGTCTTGATTTGGCGCAAGGCTTAGCCTTGTTCGCGAACCAAAGCCATCCGGACGAGGTCAGACAGCGTGTTTGCGTTCATCTTGTCCATCACATGCGCACGGTAAATCTCGACCGTGCGCGGACTGATGCCGAGCTTCAACGCCGCGGACTTATTGGAGTCACCCTGAGCGATCGCTTCGAACACCTCGCGCTCGCGTTGCGACAACAGCGCCACACGCGCCTCCACCGCATCCCTCTCCGCCTGGCGGGTCGATACGCCTTTCTCACGCGACAGCGCCATCTCAACGGCCTTCAGCAGCACGTCTTCATCGAATGGCTTTTCAATAAAATCGACCACGCCCGCCTTCATCGCCTCGACCGCCAAGGCGACATCGGCATGGCCGGTCAAGACGATGACGGGATAGTTGAGGTGGCGGCGTTTCAGCTCGAGGACAAGCTCAAGACCGCTCATGCCCGGCATGCGCACATCGGTGATGATGCAGCACCCCGGTTGCAAAGCTTCAGCACGCTCCAGCAATTCGGCCGCCGCTGCATACACGATCGGCGTGAGATCAGACGCGCTCAGCAGGAAGCTCAACGAATCCCGGATCGCCGGATCGTCATCGACAACATGCACGACGCTCACGATACGATCTCCTCGTCGGGGGCCAGGCGGACGCTAAATCGGAAAATGACGCCGCCGCCCGGATTGGCTTCGGTCCAGATGCGGCCCCCGTGCGCCTCTATGATGGTGCGCGAAATCGAAAGCCCAACGCCCATGCCCTGCGGCTTGGTGGTGACGAAAGGCTGAAACAGCCGACCAGCCACGCTCTCATCCAGCCCCGGGCCGGTATCGGCGACGCTGACGATCGCCATTTCATCCTCAACCATCGTCGCCACCAGCAGCTGACGCTTCTCGTGGCCATGCATGGATTCCAGCGCATTGCGTACAAGATTGACCAGCACTTGCTGGATCTGAATGCGGTCCACCAGAACGCGGTCGAGATGGGGATCGAGATCATAGCGAACGTCGACGCCGCTCTCCTTGGCGCCGACCAGAGCAAGACCACAAGCCTCATGCACCAGTTTCGACAAGGACTCGACGCTGCGCTCACCTTCGCCACGAGACAAGAAATCGCGCAGGCGCCGGATGATATCGCCTGCGCGCAGCGCCTGACCCACCGCCTTATCGACCGCGTCCACGGCCTTGGGGTCAACTTCGCCACCGCGCGCCAGAAGCCGCTTGGCGCCGTTGAGATAATTGGCGATGGCGCTGAGCGGTTGGTTGAGTTCGTGGGCGAGCGCCGACGCCATCTCCCCCATCGCCGAGAGCCGCGAGATGTGCACCACCTCGGACTGCAATTGCTCAACGCGCGCCTCGCGTTCTTCACGGTCGGTCAGATCGCGAACGAAGCCGGTGAAGAACCGCCCGTGCTCGGAATTCACCTCTCCGACCGCAAGCTCCATGGGAAAGGTCGAAGCGTCCTTGCGCTGACCTACGACGATCCGGCCGATGCCGATGATGCGCTTCTCGCCAGTGCCGAGATAACGCTGCAGATACCCGTCATGTTGATCGCGAAAGGGCTGCGGCATGAGCATGCTGACATTGCGCCCGATCACCTCCGCGGCGCGCCACTGAAACATGCGCTCAGCGGACGCGCCGTAGGATTGCACAACGCCCTCGGTGTTGATCACGATCATGGCTTCGGGCGCGGTATCGAAGATCGAACGCAAATGGGCTTCCCGCGCCGCCAGCGTCACCCGCGCTTCTTCGCCAATGCGCCGGCGCCGTTCGGCCCAATAGCCGAGCAGCGCTGACCCCAAACCAATCCCCACGAACGTCAACGAGGCGCTTGTGGACGCGCCGTCCCCAAGCAGGATGCCGCCGACAAGGCCGAGCGCGGTGGCGAAAAGGCCAGGGCCGGCGCCGCCCAGCAGGCTGGCCGCGACAACGATTGCTGCAAACAGCATGAAGCGCGGCAGATCCGGTACGGCCGCGCCAACCGACGCCGCGAGCAGGAACGTCGCCGCGCAGACAGCGAAAGTGACGAGGTAAACGCGACCGCGCCGGCGCAAAACGTCTCGCGCGCGATCAACCAGCGACGCGCTCATGACGCGAGCTGCCGAGAGCGAGGGGTCAAGAGCGCTTTCATTTCAACTTACGCGCCGCCCGATTCCTATTGGTTAGTCTCTCAGACTCTTACCGTCGCGCACCCAGCGCGCCTAGCCAATGCGACGCAAAGCCCTCCATCTGGGTTGGCTGGGGTCAGCCCCTCTATGCCGTAAGACCTAAGGAATTCTCCTTAAGCGCTGATCCCGAATGTCCAGCGATCGACCGCCGGCATACGCCTTGTTGCATCACGACGGAGGCGGGTCATGCAAAAGCAAACCAGCAACACCACGCAAGCAGCGATCTCGGGCCAAGACACGATCGAATTCGGCGGCGTGGCGCTTCGCGGCGTGCGTATGCGCTATGAGCGCAATGAAGAAATTTTCGGTCAAGACGAGCCGGCGGAGCATATCTACCGGGTCGTTTCCGGCGCAGTCCGCACCATGCGCTTCACGTGCGAAGGCCGCCGCCAAATCCTCGGCTTCCATCTCCCGGGCGACGTCTTCGGCCTTGAGCTTGGGGACGTCTATTCGTTGTCGGCCGAGGCATTGGGCGCGTCCGAGGTCATCATGGTGCGCCGTTCGTCGCTGGAAAAGGCCGCCAATGAAGACCCCCGCGCCGCGCGCTCGTTGCTGAAGCTCACCTCCGAACAACTGGCCGAAGCGCGCGAGCACGCCTGCGTACTCGGCCGCAAGGGCGCCGGCGAACGCGTCGCGGCCTTCTTGCTGCAATTGGCCGATCGCATCGTGGCTAAGCGCGAAATGGATTTGCCGATGTCGCGCGCCGATATCGCGGATTATCTCGGGCTCACCATCGAAACTGTGTCGCGCGCCTTTTCCGAATTTGAACGCAACGCCGCGATCGCCCTGCCAAGCTCACGCCACGTCGTGATGCGCAATCCAAGCGCGCTGTTTGAACTGGAAGCCGCCTAATTCCAACCCGGAAGGCATGATCGCGCGCTCATTGAGCGGTGTAGCCGCCATCAATCACAAATTCGGCGCCGGTGACGAATTTGCTTTCGTCCGCAGCGAGATAGACGACGCCATAAGCGATGTCGTCGGGCTCGCCGATATGACCCACGGGATGGAGCTGATCGAGAGCGGCCCGCGTGGCTTTCGGATCCTCTTGCGCCGCGAGATAATTCTCAACCATAGGGGTCCAGATATAGCCGGGGTGGATGGAATTGACGCGGATTCTATAGCCCGCGCGCGCGCAATGGAGCGCGGCGGATTTTGTCAGCAGCCGCACGCCGCCTTTGCTCGCATTGTACGCGGCGAGGTTAGGGTCACCGATCAAACCCTCAATCGAGGAGAGATTGATGATGGAGCCCCCTTTGCCTTTCATCGCCGGGACGGCGTGCTTTACCCCCAAGAATACGCCGTCGAGATTGATCGACATGAGCCAGCGCCATTGTTCAAGGCTTGTCCCTTCGACACTGGCAGGAAGCGCAACACCGGCATTGTTGACCAGAATATCGAGGCCGCCATATTGATCGCGCGCGGCCTCGATCGTCGCGATCCAGTCCGGTTCGCTGGCGACGTCTTGGCGTCGAAAGACTGCCTCACCGCCTGCCGCGACGATGGCGTCACGCGTTTGAGCGCCCTCCCCCTCGAGAACATCGGTGACGACAACGCGCGCGCCTTCGCGCGCGAGCATGAGAGCCGAAGCTCGGCCCAGACCGAGCGCGCCTCCCGTGACAATCGCGGTCTTGCCCTGCACGCGGCCCATGATGGCGCTCCTCGAAGCGATCATCGCGCGTTCGAGCGCGCACGCACTTGATCCCGCTCAAGCCCGCGCGCGCTCCTCACACACCCTATTCGGCGGCGACCCGGGCCGCATCGAGATTTTCCTTGGTCGGCATCGGCTTTTCGAGTTCGGTCCAATTGATCATGACGTCGCCCGCGTTGTCCTCGTAACGGAGTGCGCCCAGCGCCTCGTACTTGGGCCGCATGCGCTCGGTGAGCAACCCGACACGCTTCAGGTTCGGCATGATGCGCTCGAACAAGAGTTCGCGGAAAAGACCGATCACGGTGGAATCGAGGATGTGACGGCGCGCCGCCTCTTCGTCGAAACCGTACTCGCGCATCACATCCATGCCGAACAAACGATCGCGCATAACCAAGCAGGCCTGATAAGCGAACTCGGCGCGATCTTCGATCTCGCTCTCCGGCAGCGCCTTGATCCAGTCCTCAAGATAATTGACGCCGAACGCGACGTGACGGCCTTCATCTCGCATCACCAGTTCAAGGATCTGCTTCAGCATGGGGTCGCGCGTTGTACGAATTTGCGCGCCGAACGCGGCAAGCGCCAAGCCTTCAATGATAAGCTGCATGCCGATGAATTTAAGGTCCCAGCGCTCGTCGGCCAGAACCTTGTCGATCAGAGCCTTCAGATTCCTGTTGATCGGATAGACCATGCGGCAGCGGCGTCGGAGATAGGCATTGAACACCTCAACATGGCGCGCTTCGTCGAACGTCTGCGACGCGGCATAGAGTTTAGCGTCCGCGGTCGGGGCGCAGGAAACCAATTGCGAGGCAACCAATAGAGCGCCCTGCTCGCCGTGAAGGAATTGGCTCATGGTCTGCGCATGCGCTTTCCAGGCAAAGCGCACTTTGTCTTCGCGGCTCAAGGCTTCGTATTGCGGGAAGCCCTTGAGCGCACTCAGCTCTGGATCGCTCGGGAAGTCGTTCAGATCGCACGCGGCGTCCCAATCGACATCGACAGTCGTATTCCAATTGTGCGCCTTGCCCAGTTCGTAGAGCCTCCGAATTTTCGCGTTGGCGCTGTCGTAATCCCAGTTGAACGAGCCTGTGAGCGGCGTGTGGAAGATCTCGCGAATGGTCTCGACATCGCGAAGGCTCAAGTTCTCCGCTTCGGGGGCGGGGAACGAGCGGATGCCTTGGGGCGGGGATTCAACGATCGTAACGCGCATGATTTTCCTCCAGCGAAAATGACGCTGGCGTCAACTTTAGCGCGCCGAATAGACCCGCATTGATCGAGATCAATGTTGGCTTCGTGCCGCAGGGATTGGGGCTGCAGGGTCTCGTCGATATTGGCGCGGCTAACCACGCGGACATCTTGCTTGAGCCGCATGAGATCGAAACCGCGCGACCTTAGTCGTCACGCCCGAGCCAATCGTGGCTGAAAACGCCCAAGCGGCGCGTCAACGCCAGGAGAAACGCGGTGGACCAGGCAAACAAGATGACGCCGTTGGCGGCCTCGATTGCACTGATCAATCGCCAACGCGGCGACAGCACGATGTCGCCAAAGCCAAGCGAGGCAAACGCTGTGGTGGAGAAATAGAGCGCATCGGTGAAGGCGCGCGCCTCACCGAGCGCTTGGTAGAGGCCCGCATAGGCCCAGATTTCGATGGTATGGAGCGCGAACACGCCGAACACGCCCAACAGCACAAGAATGCCGGCGCGGCCGTGACTCTCATGCGCGCGAAGCTGGCGTCCCCCGTGTGAAACGAGCCGCGTTAGCAGCACCAGGCCCCAGAAATGCATGAGCACGGTCACCGCGACCATGGCGCCCGCGAGCCCAAGATTGCTGATGAGCCGGCTCCACTCCTCGACCATGGGTGTTCAAAGCGGTTCGGCAGAGACAACGCGATACGTGTGCGCGCCTTCGTCTTCCATCACGGTGACATAATCGCCCGGATTGAAGCGATGCTGCTCGAAGCGAAAACCAGGATCATCATCTTCGGCGCCGCCGCCGAGATCGTAGTGAAACGCCCACCATCCACCCGGCTTGCGGCGAAGGTATCCTTCCACGCTGTCCTCGCCGCGGCGGAAGCGGATCACTTTGCATTGCTCGCGGAAATGGCGCGCGGTTTCGATATCGAGCAAACCGTTCGACGTCAGCGGCGCCACCATGGTGTAACCGATGCCGGCCTCGCCTTGGGGATGCCCAGGCTCACGCGCCAGTTCGAGCCGGATGCGGCGAAAATTGGCTGGCAATTTGAGTTCAGCGCTGGTGCTCATGTGTATCCTCCAAGCGCAGCTGACCACAGCTGGAGAAGCCCTCTCTTGCGCCCGATCAAGCGGATCGTCGGCAAGTCCGCCGGGCCTGTGCCCGTCAGGTGCGTGGACGAACGATGGACGGCTGCAGCCGGGCGATGGTTTGAGACGCGTTGAACGACCCCGCTGGCGCTAGGCCTTCGCCGGTGAAAATCTCAGCGCTGGCTGAATAATGGACCCGCTCCGTGACGCTCGCTTCCCGCCGCGGCGCCATCTCGTGCGGCATCGGCCCGACCGGATCGAGATCGCTCCAAAAGAACCGGCCGCGGCGGCGCCAGTGCGGGCGCCAATAGCGGCGGCGATAGGCCTGCGGACGCTCGGCCTCGACAATGATCTCGACGTCTTCGCTTACGGCGGGCGCCGCCATGGCGAACCATTCATGACCGTTTTCGACGGCGAGTTCGGCGGCGCGATAAAGCAGGTAGGTTTCAACTGTGTCACGCGACGTGAAATCGTCGCCGACAAATTCCACCCGCCAATGGTCGGCGCCGAGCCGCGTCTCTGCGTAGCCGCCTTCCGCGTTGCGAGCTTGATAAAGCCCGGTGGTGACGCAGGCCGAAAGCGACAGGACAGCGATGGCATACACGGCGAGCCGCCAAAGCGAACGCATGAGAGAGCTCCTTTTGCGACCGCTATTAGCCGCCCTTTAGCTCGGCCCACCTTGATTGCGCGCAATGGCTGGAAGCGCGCTGCTCAACGTTCGCAGCAACGCTTCACGCGCGGAATCGTCGGCGGCGCTCTCAAGGCTCGCATTGAGGCGGGCGAGAAACTCGGACCGGTCATTGTGCCAATCGAGTCGTGCGGAGGCGCCTGCAGCTAGCCGGGGCGTTGCTAGGTTTTCGGCGCTCACCTTCCCGGCTTGCAGCAAGTAACACGCGTCGAGATTGGGTTCGATAAGGCGCGCGAGGTCGAAACCCGAACCGTGCAAGCGTCGCTTCAGTCCTGCACGATTGTTCGGTTCGCCATGGACGAAAAACACTGCGCCGGACGGATTGCGGGCCTTGATCCAGGCTTGCAAACCATTGGCGTCGGCGTGGCCGGAATAGACGTCGATTGTGCGGATGCGCGCGGCGACATGCAAATCCTCGCCTTGGATACGCACCGCTTTCCTGCCCTCCTCCAACAGACGCCCTAACGTACCAACGGCCTGAAAACCGGTCAGCAGAACCGTCGCTTCGTCGCGCCAGAGCAAACGCTTCAAATGATGACGGATACGGCCGGCGTCGCACATGCCGCTTGAGGCGACGATCACATGCCAACCGCGCATGCGTTCAATCGCGCGGCTCTCGTTGACGCTTTCGGTGTAGCGCAGCCATGGCGACGCCCTGAGGCTGGCGAATGGATGTTCGCCATTGCCGAAACGGCCATGCGCCAAGAAGACTTCGCTGGCGCGAATGCCTAACGGCGAATCCAAGAAGATGGGTCCACGCGGGCCTTCGCCGCGCTCCATGATCTCGAGCAGGTCAACGATCAGTTCTTGCGTGCGCTCGACGGCGAACGCGGGAATGAGCAGCGGCCCGCCAGCGGCGTGCGCGGCGCGCATTTCCGCCGCGAGTGCGCCCCGGCGGGCTTCCGGCGTTGGCGTCAGCGTGCGCTCGACATCGCCGTACGTGCTCTCGACGACGACATGATCGATGGTGTCAGGGCCTTCGGGATCCATCGCGAAGTCGCGCCCGCTCGGCCCTATGTCGCCAGAAAAGAGGATGCGTTCGGTGTTTGCGCCATCCACCACCTCTACCTCGATCGAGGCGGCGCCCAGAATATGACCCGCATTCCAGAAACGCGCTTTGATCCCAGGCGCGACATCGATCCATGCTTTCAGGCCGACGCGCTGAAACAACGCCATCGTGTCCTCGGCGTCGGCGCTGGTGAAGATCGGCTTTAGGTCGCGTCCGCCGCGGCGCCGTTGACGCCGGTTCAGCGTCTCCACTTCCATTTCCTGGATGGCGCCCGCATCGGGCAGCATTACGCGGCAAAGTTCGATCGTGCCGGGCGTCGCCAAAATGGGGCCCGTAAAACCCGCAAGCGCCAACTTGGGCAAGAGCCCGCTATGATCGACGTGAGCGTGTGTCAGCAGCACGACGTCGATGGCGTTCGCATCGAACGGAAACGGCTCGTAATTGAGCGCCTTCAGCGTCTTCGAGCCTTGAAACATGCCGCAATCGACAAGAATGCGCGCCGCCGCGGTTTCGAGCAGGAAGCAGGCGCCGGTGACGCACCCGGCTGCGCCCAAGAAGCTGAGTCTGATGGCCATGACATAAGTCAAAACACGGAGTGCGCCTCGCCCACTTGCGCTGGCGCAAGGACAGGCTCATGCGCACGAACCAGGATTTGCGTTGGAGATGGATATGCGCGCTCAACATCGTGAACGCCATTTGGTGGCGCGCATCGGCTGGCTACGCGCGGCCGTTTTGGGCGCCAATGACGGCATTGTCTCCACCGCCAGTCTCATCGTCGGAGTGGCCGCCGGCGGAGCGGCGCGCGGCGACCTCCTCATCGCCGGCGCAGCCGCCCTCGTGGCAGGCGCCATGTCGATGGCCGCAGGCGAATACGTCTCGGTCAGCTCGCAATCGGATTCAGAGCGTGCGGACCTTGCACGCGAGGCGAAGGAGTTGCGCGACGATCCTGAATTCGAACTTCGCGAACTGACTCAAATCTATGTCGGACGCGGTCTGGAGCCGGATTTGGCGCGCGAAGTCGCCACCCAGCTCACGGCCAAAGACGCGCTAGGCGCGCATCTGCGCGATGAGCTCCATATTGTCGATGCGACCGCCGCGCGCCCGCTGCAGGCCGCTCTCGCTTCGGCCGCCAGCTTCGCGGCTGGGGCGCTCTTGCCGTTACTCGTCGCACTGGCGACGCCGACGCCCAACGTGACAATCACTGTCGTGATCGCGTCGCTCTCCTCACTCGCACTCCTAGGCGTGCTGAGCGGCAAGGCAGGCGGCGCCAAGCTTTCAACCGCCGTGCTGCGCGTGACGTTGTGGGGCGCACTCGCGCTCGCCGTAACCGCCGGCGTGGGCCGCTTGTTCGGCGCGGCGGTTTGACCCCCACGAAACGAGGCTAGTCGTCTTCGTCGATCAGAACGCGGTGCGCGGCGCCGTCGAGATCTTCGTACTGACCTGAGCGCAGGCTCCAGAGGAAAGCGACAAGTCCGAGAGCGCCCATGAAAATGGCGGCGGGCGCAAGGAAGATCAGAATGTCCATCAGCGCCTCTGCTGCATGCGGAGCGCATTGAGCGTCACAATGAGCGAAGAACTCGACATTGCGACGGCCGCGATCAACGGGGTCAAAAAGCCCGCCGCCGCCAGCGGCGCTGCGATGACATTATAGAGCGCCGAAAAGGCAAGATTTTCGCCTGCGCGCCGCTCGGCCCGTTTGGCGACGTCGATGGCTTCGACCAGCCCCATCAGCGCATCACCTTGCAGCACAAGATCGGCCGCCGCTTGGCTCGCCTCCACAGCGTGCCCGGGCGAAGCGGAGGCGTGCGCGGCGGCAAGCGCTGCAGCATCGTTCAAGCCGTCGCCGACCATAAGCGGTTTGCGCCCTAGAGCGCGCAGCGCCTGCATGCGTGCGGTCTTTTGCGTCGGCGTCACGCCAGCGCGCCAATCATCGATTCCGGCGCAAAGAGCCGCAGCTTCGGCGGCGCCTTGGCGATCACCAGAAAGCATCTCGACGCGAAGACCGCGCGCTTGCAGTGCGGCGACGGCATTTGCCGCATCAGGGCGGAGCGCGTCAGCGAAGACAAACCGGCTCGGCTTTTCGTCACCGCGTTTGAACCAGAGCTCCGGGGAGCCATCGCTTGCGTCCATCTCCCCCGGCGCCGCGAAACTCCGCTTGCCGAGCCGAACGCTCTTGCCGTCAAATTGGGCTTCGACCCCTTCGCCCGGAATCTCCACCGCGCCCGCTATCGCCGCGCCAGGGCCGGCCGCTTCAACGAGCGCGCGCGACAAGGGATGGCGTGAGACCCGCGCCAAGGAAGCCGCGGCCATGAGCGTTGCTTCGTCTGTCGCCGAGACCAGCTTGGGCTTGCCGAGCGTCAACGTACCGGTCTTATCAAAGACAACGGTGTCGACTTGCGCCAGACGCTCAAGGGCATCGCCCGAGCGAACCAGAACGCCGGCTTTGAACAACCGTCCCGTCGCCACCACCTGAACCGCCGGCACGGCGAGCCCCAAAGCACAGGGGCATGTGATAATGAGAACGGCCACCGCGTTGGCGAGTGCGATGCGCAAGCTCGGATCGGCGACATCAAAGCCCATCGCCTGAAGCGCAAGGGGGCCAACGAGCCAGCCGATCAACGTGAGCGCGGCCGCGCCATGGACCACCGGCACGTAGAGCGCCGCCGCCCGGTCGGCAATGCGCACAAAGCGCCCGCGTCCCTGCTCACCTACTTCGATGAGGCGTGCGAGTTCGGCGACAGCGGAGTTCTCCGCGCGCGCCTCGACACGCATCGTGAGGGGTCGGCTCGCATTGATCGAGCCCGCCAGAATGCGATCGCCCGCGCGCGCTGGCGTGGGCAAAGTCTCGCCCGTCAGCATGGAGCAATCGAGATCGGAGGCGCCTTCAAGGATGACGCCGTCGCACGGCGCGCGCTCGCCAACCGCCAGCAGCAGACGATCGCCGACGGCGATGTCGCGGCTTGCGACGGCCTCGATCGCGCCATTGGCCCCGATGCGGCGCGCGCTCACCGCTTGGAGCGCTAGGATCTCACGCGCAGCGGTGCGCGCCTTCTCGCGCAGCCTGTGATCGAGATAGCGTCCGATCAGCAGGAAGAACAGCAGCATGGTGACGCCGTCGAAATAGGTATGCGCGCCGCCCATCGCCGTCTCGGCGATGCTCATGGCGAACGTCAGCACCACCGCCAGCGTGATCGGCACATCCATATTCGCGCGGCCCGCGCGGAGCGCCCTCCACGCCGAGCGGAAGAAGGGTTGGCCCGCATAAAGCCCGCATGGCACGGCGACCAGCGCGCCAAACCAATGCATCAAGGTGCGCGTGTCAGCGCCCATATCGTCGCCGAACCAGATCGGCGTGGTGAACATCATGATGTTCATCGCGCCAAACCCGGCGACGGCGAGACACCGCAGGAGGAAGCGGCCTTCCTCATCGACGTTTTGCTGAGCCAATTCCGGATCGAATGGCGCTGCCGCATAACCAAGCCGCGCGAGCGTGGCGGTTATGGTCTCCGGGGCCAGCGCGCCAGGGCGCCAGGCGACGCGTAGGCGCTTGGTCGAGAGATTGAGCCGCGCATCGGCGACGCCCGGCACAGCGAGGAGCCCGCCTTCAATCTTCTTGATGCATTGAGCGCAGCTCGCGCCGTCCACCATGAGTTCAAGCACATCGTCGCCGTGCGCGCCCTTGCGCACAAAGACCGCGAGATTGGCGGCCGCCGCCTCATCGTCAATCGGCGCGGAAAGGCCTGAGGGACAACCCGCCGTTAAGGTATCGGCCATGTCAGCTCCGCTTCGAAATCAAGCGCGCGGCCCTGTGGGTCTTCCGCCCGCGCGCGCAAATCCCACCGCCCAGGCGCGAGCACGCCCAGTTCAGCTGCGTAGGCGCCGGCGCCGATCGGTGTGAAACGCAGGCTCCGATCGCCGCTCTCGTTTGGCGGCCAGCGCAGCACTGCACTCACCGTCGCGTCGTCGATCGGCGCGCCGGCGCGGTCAGCCAAGCGAACAACCAGACGCGCGCCTTGTGGAGTCAGCGCCAAAGCAGACCGCGCACGCCAGCCGAGGTCCGCTTGCATGCGCCGTTCCGCGAGCACGTCGTTGTAATGAAGCCCTTGGGTGTAGGAGCGCCGCTCATCTTCGCCGGGAAAGGTGCGCACCGCCGCAACAGCAAAGGCGACATTGATCGCGATGATCGCTGCAAAAAACAGCAAGAGCCCCGCCAGCACATGGCCACCGTGCAACTCGAAGGAGGCTCTGCTCATGGCGCATTCCCCGCAAAGAAGGCCGACGCGCTCGTCGCGGCCTCACCAGTTTCCATGTCGGTGATTTCGAACCTGATCGGATGGGAGCCGCGCGCCGCGCCGGCCGCCACGTGGACGCGCACGTTGGCGACGCCATCGGCTTGCGCCTCGACTTCAATCGCGCCATCGGGTTCGACGCTATGGCCGTTCGCGATGAAATGGGCGCCGTCGAGACCGCTCACCGCGATGCGCACGCGGCGCACGCGCGGCGCCATATTGATGAGCTTCAGCGCGTAATCGTTGCGCACGCCGCCATCGGCCATGCGCACGAAAGGCGGGCTGCGGTCGCGAATGACGTTGAGATCGAGCGTGGAGCGCGTAAGCAGCGCAAACAGCATAATGGCGCCGACGACCGCCAGCAGCACTGCGTAGAGCACGGTGCGCGGACGCACCATATGATTGGAGGTCCGCTCGCCGCGCTGACGCTTCTCGACGTTCACATGGGTGTCATAGGCGATGAGGCCCTTCGGGCGGCCTACCTTCACCATGATCTCATCACACGCATCGATGCAGAGCGCGCAATTGATGCATTCAAGCTGATCGCCGTCGCGAATGTCGATGCCTTGAGGGCAAACCGCGACGCATTGGCGGCAATCGATACAATCGCCGCGCCCTTCCCAGCTTTCGTTTTTCTTGTGCGGGCCACGCGGTTCGCCGCGGTCGGTGCGATAAGTCACCGAAAGCGCGTGCTGGTCAGTCATCGCCGCCTGAATGCGCGGCCAGGGGCACATATAGGTGCAGACCTGTTCGCGCATTGTGCCGGCGAGTGCATAGGTGGTGAAGGTCAGGAGCCCCACGAAGAGATAAACTGGCACACCGGCTTGGCCGGTGAATATCTCGCGGAAGAGCGTCGGCGCGTCGGCGAAATAGAAGACCCAAGCGCCGCCAGTGGCGGCGGCGATCAAAATCCAGATCGCGTGCTTGAAGAGCTTCTTGCGCAGCTTATCCAACGAGAACGGCGCTTTAGCGAGACGCATGCGCTCGTTGCGGTCACCCTCAATCCAGCGTTCGACGTAAATGTAGAGGTCTGTCCACACCGTCTGTGGGCACGCATAGCCGCACCAGACGCGCCCAAACAACGCGGACGATAAGAAGATGCCGAAAGCGCCGAGGATCAGTAGCCCGGCGATGTAGTACACTTCCTGCGGCCAGAGCTCGATGAAGAAGAAAAAGAAGCGCCGGCCTTCGAAATCGACGAGCACCGCTTGGTCGGGACGACCCAAACCGCGATCCCATCGCAGCCACGGCGTTACGTAATAGATCGCCAACAGGACGACCATCGCCGCCCATTTGAGATTGCGGAAGAATCCGTGCGCGAGCTTTGGGTAGATTTGTTCGCGTTTCTTATAGAGCTCGCGCGCTTCTTTGGAATTGACCGCGCGGGCGTCGATGCTGTGATCGTCGCCCGCGCGTCTGTCGATAAGTGTAACCTTGCCCACACTCAGGGCGTAGCATTGGCGCCCGCGCCCCCGTCTTGACCCTGATCAATCGGGGGTGCTGGCGCAGCGCCCACTGCCGGATCAAGTGACGCAGGAGCCGCGTCAGGCTCGCCGCCGCCCATTTGGTGGACGTAATAAGCCAGCGCCCGCAGCGTGCCTTCGTCAAAGCGTCGCTCCCACGACGGCATCACGCCACCACGCCCGAGTTCGATTTGCCGACGGATCTCCTCGCGCGCGCCGCCGTAGAGCCAGACGTCATCGGTAAGGCTAGGCGCCCCCGTGGCCCGATCGCCTGCGCCGGACATCCCGTGGCAAGCGGCGCATTGCTCCTGATAGACAAGTGCGCCACGTGCGGCGGCCCGAACGTCCGGCTGCAAACGCGCGCGCGCGCTCGAAAGCGAGATCACGTGTTCGGTTACGTCGCCGATCTGTGCGGCGGTCAGCAGGCGGTCACGCCCAAAGGCCGGCATCACCGACATGCGAGTGTCAGGGTGGTCAGCGCGGATTCCCACGCGCAGCGTGTGCTCGATGTCCGCCATCGACCCGCCCCAAAGCCACACATCATCGGCAAGCACCGGATATCCGGGCGCACCAGCGCCGCCCGCGCCGTGACACGTTTGGCAATTGTCGCCAAACACCGACTCGCCTGCGGCGCGCGCAAATTCCTGCAGCTCCGGATCGCCGGCGAGGTCGGCCGCCGAAGCGTGCGCCAAGCGTTCAAACATCGGCGCGCGTGAAGCTTCCAGGGTCTGCACTTCAGCGGCCACGTTGCGCCGGTCCGACCAATTCAGCAGGCCGCGCGTATAGCCGTTAGCCAACGGCCAGGCTGGCATCAGCACCCAATAAATCACCGCTGCCACAATCGATGCATAGAAAATATACAGCCACCATCGCGGCAACGGCGTATCCAGCTCCCTGATCCCATCCCATTCGTGGCCAGTGGTTTCCGTGCCGGTGTGTTCGTCACGCTCAATCTTGTCGGCCATCGTCGTCCTCGTCTTTGAGCGGCGTTTCAGCTGCGCGCTTGAACTTCTCGCGGTTGCCTGGCCAGAACGTGTAGATCACCACGCCCAAGGAAAGGACGACGAGAAGCGCCAGTCCCCATGTCTGCGCGAAATGGCTCGCTTGCTCGTAGGTCATCGCGGCCTCACCTGTTGTTCTCAGGCGCGTCGGCGCGATAGGTCGAGAAATCGACACCGGCGCCCAGCATCTGCAGATAGGCGATCAACGCATCCATCTCGGTGACGCGATCGGGCTGGCCGTCAAAGTCACGAACGGCGACGCCCGGATAACGCTGCTCGAAATCGTAAGCGTTGGATCCAAGCGGCTCAGCCTGAGCGCGCGCATCTCCACTGGCGTTTGCGAGTTGCGCGTCGGTGTAGGGCACGCGCAGCATGCGGTTGGCGCGCAAATGCGCGTCCATGTGCGCGGTGTCGAGCTCCTGATCTTCCAGGAACGCGTAAGGTGGCATCACAGATTCCGGCACCAGGGCGCGAGGATCGACCAAGTGCGCGCGATGCCATTCGTCCGAATAACGCTCACCGACGCGCGCAAGATCAGGCCCAGTGCGCTTTGAGCCCCATTGGAACGGGTGATCGTACATGCTCTCAGCGGCAAGCGAATAATGCCCGTAGCGTTCGACCTCATCACGCAACGGACGCACCATCTGCGAGTGACAGACATAGCAGCCCTCGCGAACGTAAACTTCGCGCCCCGCCAATTCGAGTGGCGTATACGGACGCACGCCTTCCACCCGCTCAATCGTCGACTCAATGAAGAACAGCGGCGTGATCTGCACCAGCCCGCCGATCGAGACGACGACGAGAATCCCGATCAGCAGAATGAGCGTGTGGCGCTCGAACCATTTGTGAAGTTTCCACATCGGATGAGCCCCCTATTCCGCCGGCACGGCGATGGCTGCGGCCGGGGCGTCAGCGGCGCGCACGTGCGCGGGCTCGCTGCTCGTCGCCGTCTTCCACAAATTGTAGGCCATGATCAGCGCGCCGATCAGATAGAGCGCCCCGCCACCCGCGCGGATGATGTAATAGGGGTGCATCGCCTCAACGGTTTCGACGAACGAATATTCGAGGAAGCCGAATTCGTTATAGGCGCGCCACATGAGTCCCTGCATGACGCCCGCGACCCACATCGACGTGATGTAAAGGACGATGCCGATGGTCGCGAGCCAGAAATGCCAATCGACCAAAGCGAGCGAGTGAAGCTTTTGCTTCTTCCAAAGCCACGGCGTCAGGCAGTAGAGCGCACCAAACGAGACGAAGCCGACCCAACCGAGTGCGCCAGAGTGCACGTGGCCAATGGTCCAATCTGTATAGTGCGAGAGCGAATTGACGGCGCGGATGCTCATCACCGGGCCTTCGAAGGTCGACATGCCGTAGAACGCCACCGACACAACCAGCATGCGCAACACCGGATCGGTGCGGAGTTTGTCCCACGCGCCCGAGAGCGTCATCAGCCCGTTGATCATGCCGCCCCATGACGGCATCCACAGCATGATCGAAAACGTGGCGCCCAAAGTCTGCGCCCATTGCGGCAGCGCCGTGTAGTGCAGGTGGTGCGGCCCCGCCCAGATGTAGAGGAAGATCAGCGCCCAGAAGTGGATGATCGACAGCCGGTACGAATAGACCGGCCGGTTCGCCTGCTTCGGGATAAAATAGTACATGATGGCGAGGAAGCCGGCGGTGAGGAAGAAGCCCACCGCGTTGTGGCCGTACCACCATTGCGTCAGCGCATCCTGCACGCCGGAGAAGAGCGAATAGCTGAAGGAGCTGCCCAACGTCACCGGAACGGCGAGGTTGTTGATGATGTGCAGCATCGCGATGGTGACGATGAAGGCGAGATAGAACCAGTTGGCGACGTAGATGTGTTTTTCTTGCCGCTTCCAGATAGTGCCGAGGAAAACCAAGAGATAAGCGACCCAAACCAGCGTGAGCCAAAGATCGGTGTACCAAGGCGGCTCCGCGTATTCGCGGCCCTGCGTGATTCCCATCAAATAGCCCGTGCCCGCGAGCACGATGAAGAGCTGGTATCCCCAGAACACGAACCACGGCCAAAGCCCGCCCGCGAGACGCGCGCGGCACGTGCGCTGCACGACATAGAAACTCGTCGCGATCAGCACATTGCCGCCAAACGCGAAAATCACCGCCGACGTATGCAGCGGACGCAAGCGGCCGAAATTGAGCCAGCCGAAATCCGGAAAGTAGAAGATTGTTGGAAACGAGAGCTGCAGCGCGATAATGAGGCCAACCAGAAGTCCCGCCACGCCCCAGAACATCGACGCGATGACGCCGCCTTTGACGACGTCATCTTGATAGCGCGAAGCCACATCCTTGCGCGGCGACTCGGCCAGCACGCCGACCAGACCAGCGCCTCCTAGAATGAAGGCGACCAGCATGGTCCACATCTGCGCGGCGAATGGGCCGTCGATCGCGCGCGAAGCGGCGAACAAGACCATGAATGATCCCGCGATCAGAATGGCCAGGATACCGGCCGCATCATCGCGAAATCCGCTCTTTTGGATCATCGCCCCGCCTCTTGCTCGACGGCGCACAAGCCCAGCCGTCAAGGTTCGCTTAGCCGCGGCCGCCGGCGTCTCCTTTGACCGAGATCAAATGCGACCGCGTCGCTTGGGCGCATAGGGGGCGCGTTGGAGGGTCGATCCATGGGCCGGCATTCGCTGCTTTCGTTGTCATGCTTCGCTGCGGCGGGCGCTTGGCCGACGCTCGTGACCACGCTGGGAAACGTGATGCTGTCGCCGTTTGACCGCGCAGTGCAGACCTCCATATGCGGCACGGCTCTGCACGCTGCCCCCGAATTGCTCGGCCATTGCGTCGCGTGCTGGGCCGGGTCGGCGATCCTCGCGGCAACCGGATTTGTCGTGCTGATGTCTGACACGCCACGCCTCGCACAAGCGCACGCGCGGCCTTAAGCCCGATCGAACCTCGCCGTTGATGGCGATTTGCTCGCACAGCGCCGCGTAGCGCCTTGGATCGGCGCTGCGGCTGCAACATGATATCAGCGAACACGCGAACGCATTACCCCGAGCGAGCGACGGCGACGATGCGATGTGTGAAGCTCAGGACTGCACACAGAAAGGCGGGCGCCTGTGGGAGGCGCCCGCCAGATTTCACGAAAGGCCAGGGATAATGTGGCCCCCGCCGCCTCAGAAGCGATAGGCGATCGCGGTTGAGACCACCCAAGGATCAATATCCACCTCGTCTGCGGCGCTCATGTCGCCTGAAATGCGCACGTCGGTGTTGATCGAAATCCTCCGCACATCGAAATTCAGCGCCCAATGATCATCTAGCCTATAATCGACCCCGGCTTGGAGCGCCGGCCCCACGGACGAGTCATAGTCAACGCGGCGCCCCGCCGGCGGCTCGCTGTCGATAAACGACGTGAAGTTCACGCCCGCGCCGACATAAGGCTCGACGCGCCCCAGGTTGGTCCACCGGTACTTAAGCGTCACCGTCGGCGGAAAATGCGTGACCTGGCCCAAATCCACTGCCCCATTGGCTGCAGTGACGTCATGGGTTGCCACGCAACACAGCAGCTCGGCCGAGACGTGGTCGTTAAAAAAATATTCGATCTGCAGCGACGGCACGACTTCATCGGAGATGCTGACGGGGATCGGATCGCCGCTTTCATCTGGCAATACGCCCGACACACCGATCTTTATCTGAAAATTGTCGAGTACGCCTGCTTGCGCAGGTTGCGCCAACGCAACTGCCGCCAGCGCGGCGACGGCGGCAACTCCAAACTTTCTCATCTCAGCACCCTTTCTGTTTGCCTCGACAAGAAAAATCGCAAATACCGATGCTGGCGCGTTTGACCACGATCAAGCAGCAAACACTTTCGAGGATGACAAAGCGCCGCGCCCTCCAGTGCGCCGCCCGATCAGGCGACCGGCGTCGCCGTCACTTTTAATGCATAAGCACCTCGGCGGTGTGGCGGCACTCGCGCGCGGTTGGTTATCCCGCCTGCGCCGGCCGCGGCAGCCAACCCACGATGGTCAGCCAGAGGCCGAGCAGCCCATCTGCGCCTATGGCAATCAGGAGGGCTTGCGGCTGCTGGGCAACGACATCGGTTGCTTCGACGCCGAACTCGGGCGCGATCATCAGCATCGCGCCCTTGCCCGTCGCCAGCAGACCAATCAGGGAGATGAACACTGCGCTCAAGCTGCTCCAGTGGTGATGGGCGCTCAAGAGCCCTAGCCCCGCCAGGAGTGTGAAAGCGCCGCTTACGAACACCAGCGGCTCATCCTTCATGAACTCGGAAAAAAACGCCGAAAGCGTGGATTGACGCATGAACATCGCCGCTGCAGCGATGATGAGGTAAGGGCCGAGAATGCGTGCCAGGGTACGAGTGCGGACCTGCGGATTGAAACTCATGTGAGACCTCCTCGCCCCAAGATGCGCCACGCATGATCGCGCTCATTGCGCTACCTCAACCCGGCGATGCTGGCGGCCGCGCTCCGCGCCCGGCAACCGTAAACACTCGGCAACATAAAGATTTTCAATCGCGGAAATATTTGCGCGGCGATTGTAGAGTGGCGAAAACCTCGTTCGTCGTCCCGATGAGACGCCCCGAGGGGCCGGCTCACAACCAGGAGACAGACGATGCGCGTGATGGTGTTTGCGAAAATGGATGAGTCGAAGCCGATGGAGCCCACGCCAGAGGCGCTGGAAGCGTTCGCGGCGATGGACAAGTTCAACGAGGAACTGGTCGCCGCCGGCGTGTTCGTGGCGGCCGCCGGCTTGAAGCCCACCGCCCAATCCAAGCGCGTTGTCTATGACGGCCGCGGTGGCGCGGTCGTAATCGATGGCCCCTTCACCGAGACCAAGGAGGTCGTCGTCGGTTTCTCGATTTGGGAGGTGAAGGATTTGGACGAGGCCCTGGCCTGGGCCAAGCGCGCGCCCAACGCCGCGCCGGGCGAGATAGAAATTCGCCCGTTTTTCGAGATCGAGGATCTCACCGGCTTCATCACCCCCGAGGAAGCGGCAAATCCCCGGGACGGCACGCGCGGCAAGCTCGGCATCGCCTAATACGAGAATCCACGCCGCCCGAGCCAGCGTCGGAACCGTCGCCGCGCATAGGCGTTCTTCCTCCGAACCCAACAAGACGGAGGCCGCGCCCGCCGCGGTGAACGCCTATGCTGCGACCGATCATTTTTGCCCTCGCTCTCGCGCTGCCCTCGCTGGCGTATGCCGAGCCCACGCAGGACCAATTCCCGCAATCGGCGGTGGGCGCGGAAGTACGTGGCCACGACGGTACGGTGCTCGGCCGTGTCACGTCCGTTGAGCGCAACGCGCGCGGCGAGATCGTTGCGGCCGAGGTTCCCGGCTTGGAACCTGAAGACGCGCCGCCGCAAGCCATGCTTGTCGCCGACACCCGCTCCAACCGCACCATCATCGGACGCGGCGGCGGGCGCGAGACGCGCCCCAGCATTCTGCGCGCGTCAACAGCGACGATCCGCAACTAAGCACGATGACGCCCGCCCGCGCCGCCCGTCAGGCCGGCCTCACCTACGTCACCGACAGCGTGCGCGGCATCAAACGCGTTCGATCGAGCGCTGGCGATTTTCGTTACGTGGGCGCCAATGGGCGCAAGATCACCGCGAAAGCGACTCTAGCGCGCATCAAGTCGCTTGCAGTTCCGCCGGCATGGGAAGAGGTCTGGATTTGCCCGAACGGGCGCGGCCATCTGCAAGCGACGGACGTGATGCGCGCGGGCGCAAGCAGCACCGCTATCATCCGCGCTTTCGCGAAATCCGCGACGCTGGCAAGTTCGATAAACTGATCGCCTTTGCACGCGCCCTGCCCAAGATCCGCGCCGCCATCGCCCGCGACACCCGCCGCAAAGGCGTGCCGCGCGACAAAATCCTAGGCGCCGTCGCGCATCTGCTCGACACCTCCCTCATCCGCGTCGGCAACGACGATTACGCGCGGCAGAACAAGAGCTACGGCCTTACCACACTGAAGGATCGCCACGCAGAGGTGCGCGGCGCGCAGATGCGCTTCGAATTCACCGGCAAATCCGGCAAGCCTTGGCGCCTCACCCTCACCGACGCGCGCATCGCCAAGATCGTCAAAGCCGCGCGCGATCTCCCCGGCGAGCGCTTGTTCCAATACCGCGATGACGCCGGCAATGTCGCGCAGATCAGCGCCAGCGACGTCAACGCCTATCTGCGCGAGATTGGCGGCGACGAGATCAGCGCTAAGGATTTCAGAACCTGGTCGGGAACCGTGCTCGCAGCCGCCGTTTTGAAGCGGCTCGGACGTTTCGACACACAGACGCTTGCCAAGGCGAACGTCAAACAAGCGATTTCCGAAGTCGCCGATAGCCTCGGCAACACGCCGGCGATCGCGCGCAAATCCTATGTGCCACCCGCTTTGATCGACAGCTATCTCGATGGCGACCTCAGCTTGCGTGCGGCCAAGCGCCCCGGTCTTTCCGCGCACGAAGCGTCGGTGCTGGCGTGGCTCACCCGCATGAACGCAAAGGACGGCCGCAGCACACGCGTTTGAGCGGCGAGAACAATTGCTTCGCCCGCGCCGTTCTGTATCCTTCGCTTCGGTATTTCCCTTCTTGATAGGACGAACCTTGGTGCGAACGCCTGAACTTGTTCGCGCCATCGCGCCGCTGGCGCTTGGGTTTCTGTTGCTGCTCGCCGCCTCGGCCAGCGCCGTATGGCTTTCGATTCGCCAAGAAAACGCTGCCTCCTGGGTGCGCCACACGCTCGAGATCGAAGCCAGCCTGAATGAACTGCAGACCATGATCTCGGACGCCGAAACCGGCCAACGGGGTTTCGTCATCACCGGGCAGGAACGCTATCTGGATCCGCTGGTGGACGCCCGCGAGCGCCTTGAGCCGGCGCTGAGATCGCTGCAAGCGCGCACGCAGGATAACCCGCTTCAGAACACCGCCATGACGGAATTGGTCCAATTGATCAGCCAGCGTTTCGCGCTGATCGATGAAACCGTCGCGCTGCGCCGCGCCGGCCGCACCCGCGCCGCGATGGCGATCATCGGCGACAATCGCGGCCTCAACCTCATGACGGAGATCCGCGAACGCATCACGGCGATGCGCGCGGAGGAACGCCGCCTGCTCGCCCGTCGCACCGCAGTCACCGAGAGCAATGCCGCCACCGCCCGCTGGACTTTGATCCTCAGCGTGCTCGTCGTCACCATCCTCGCCTATTTCACGCTGCGGGAGAGCACCAACCGCATTCGCTCGCTTGAGGGCATGGCCGCGGCGCTGACAGCCGAGGCGGCGGAGCGCGCGGCCGCGCAAAACCAGGTCATGCACCTGCAAAAGGTGGAAGCCGTCGGCCAACTCACCGGCGGCATCGCGCATGACTTCAACAACATGCTGGCGATCATCATCGGATCGCTCAATCTGGCGCAGCGCCGGTTGACGCAAGGCGACACCCAGATTGGCAAGTTCATCGACGCCGCGCAAGAAGGCGCGCGCCGCGCCGCCGAGCTCACCGCACGCCTGTTGGCGTTTTCACGACGCCAGACGCTGGCGCCACAAGTGCTCGACCTCAACAAGCTGGTCGTCTCCACCTCGGAATTGCTGCGGCGGACGTTGGGCGAAGATGTCGTGGTGGAGACCGTACTCTCAGGTGGGCTCTGGCGCGTCCATGTCGATCCGGGGCAAGTCGAGAGCTCGATCGTCAATCTCGCCGTCAACGCGCGCGACGCCATGAATTGGTCCGGGAAGCTCACCATCGAGACCGCCAACACCGATCTCGACGAGCGTTATGCGCGCGCCCATGCCGAAGTCAGCGCCGGCCAATACGTGATGATCTCCGTCACCGATACCGGCGCGGGCATGGCGCCGGAAATCGTCGAGCGTGCGTTCGACCCCTTCTTCACCACCAAAGAGGTGGGCAAAGGCACCGGGCTCGGGCTCAGCCAATTGTACGGCTTCGTCAAGCAATCTGGCGGGCACGTGAAAATCTATTCGGAGATCGGCGCAGGCACCACGGTGCGCGTTTATCTGCCGCGCTACACCGGCAGCGACGCTGTCATCGATCCGCGCCCGGCCCCATCCGAGATTCGCGTCGCCCAAGGTGAGACCATCCTTGTCGTCGAAGACGATGCCGGCGTGCGGCAGGCGTCGGTGAGCGCCTTGCGCGAATTGGGCTACAGCGTGATCGAAGCGTCGGGCGGCGCCGAGGCGCTCGCGCGCTTGGACGAAACGTCGAACGTCGCGCTGCTTTTCACGGATGTGGTGATGCCGGAAATGGGCGGGCGCGCGCTGGCCGAGGAAGCGCTGCGCCGCCGCCCAGGCCTCAAGCTGCTCTACACGACCGGCTACACCCGCAACGCCGTCGTCCATAACGGCATCCTCGACCCCGGCACGCCATTCCTGCCGAAGCCGTTCACGCTCGAACAATTGGCGACGAAAATCCGCGACGTGCTCGACGCCGCCTAAGCGCGAAGGCTAAGCGCGAAGATTTTTCAGAACGCCCGGAACCGCGCTGGGGGGATGGCGTTAGCTGGATGGTTATAGTCGAAACCGCCAACCCCGCTCTCTCGACTGTGATCACAAGGCGCGGACCCTACAAGCCGCCCCCCGCCCATCGGGTCCGCGCCTCCCCCTCTCAAATTTCGAAACAGAAATCAGGCTGCCGGCTTTACGCTGGCGATTGCTGCGGAGAGCGCTTCGATCTGAAACGGCTTGTCCAGCACGGCCGAGCCTTGCCATTCGGGCTCAAGCCCGCCCGCGCCATAGCCAGTCGCAAAGATCACTGCGATGCCGCGCTCGCGCAGCACTTCCGCCACCGGGTATGTGCGTTGGCCGTTCAAGTTCAGATCCAGGATGGCGATGTCGAACGTCTGCTCGCGTGCGGCGGCGAGCGCGCGGTCCAGCGTGCCGGCGATGCCCGCAACCTCGTGGCCGAGGTCAGCCAGCATGTCCTCGATCAGCATCGCCACCACGGCCTCGTCCTCGACGATCAGCACACGCTGTGATGGCAGCTTTTGCATGGCCCCGCTTTCGTCCAACCCGGGCAAACGCGCGGCGCCGGCAAAGGTTCCCTTCAAAAAAACACGCAACGCAGCCGGAACCAATCCGAAGCTCGGGGATTAAACCTGCACGTTCGAGAGAACGAAATAAGCGCCGGGCCCCTTTATCCGCCCCCCCGCTTGGGGCCCGGCGCACTCTCTCCCAAAATCGAAAAGAGCAGGCATTTCAACAGCGCATGTATCAAATGTGCGCCCGTCGGTGTGCGTAACAGCTTACGCCTCTCGCATGGGCGGGCAGCATCCACCACGCCCCGGCGGCGCCGGGAAGCTATCTGTCCTCGTTTTCGATCCATTGCCCGTGCGCGCGCTCGAAATCGAGTTGCTCGTCAGGCGGGTTCTCGGCGACGGCGACGACCTTTTCGTCACCTCATCGCTCTCGGACGCCGCCGAGGCGCTCGGCGACCGCGTCTTTTCAATTTCGCTGCTTGATACCGCCGCAGCCAGCTCTGCCTTCGTTAGCGATGCTGTCCGCGCCAACCCTGCCATGGTCGTCGCGTGGATGACGACCGCGCGCGGCCCGCCGACCTCGTTTGGAGAGCGTTTGGTCCGCCCGATCGTTTTGGGCGACATCGCGGCGCTTACCGAGAGAGTTCCGTAAGTGGCGTTACTCTGGAACCGTCAATCCCGCCCTGGCGTTTCCAAAACATGAAACCCCTCATCGCGCGCATAAGCGCCCACACGGATTTGCTAGAAGACGATTTCCGGTCCTTGCTCGACGCGCCGGTCGAGCGGGTTGTGATACAACCCAACGCCAACATCATCAGTGTTGGCGACATGCTCACGCATGTGTTCGTGGTCTCGCACGGCTGGGCCATTCGCTATCGCAATTTGCCGAACGGCGACCGTCAGATCGTCAACGTGATGCTGCCGGGCGATTGCTTCGATCTGCAAGCCTTGATCGATACGCCAGCCGATCACGCCGTCGATTCCATCACCACCGTCGGCTTGATGCGCGCACGCCGTGACGATTTCCTGCAGGCTGTCCGCGCCAATGGGCGTCTCGCAGCGGCCTTCTGGTGGGCGTCGGTTCAAGAGGAATCCATCCTCAGAGAACACATCGTTCGCCTCGGCCGGCGCTCCGGCAAAGAGCGCTTGGCGCACCTCTTCCTCGAATTGCAGCGCCGCCTCGCGCTGGCCGGCCAAGGCACAGGCTACACATTGCCGATGCCGCTCTCGCGCGACGTGGTCGCCGACATGCTGGGCCTCTCTCCGGTGCACGTCTCACGCTCGATGTCGGCCTTGCGCCGCATGGCGCTGATCCGCAGCGAAGAGGGTCAGATCCAAATCCTGCAGCCCAAGAAGCTTGCTGAGCTCGCGCAGTTCGAGCCGTTCTATCTGCATTCCGAACGCCGCCTGGCTTAGTTTACCAGACAAGAGAACGGCGGCTCACCGTGGTGGGCCGCCGTGTCTGTGCGGTTCTGCAGTGGTCCTTCGGTCGGCGCCGCGCGCCGCTTACGTCAGACCAAGGGCGGAGCTCGTCCGCGTGTGAGGCTCATCACTAGGCTGATCGCGAACAGCACCAGGAATACGAAGAACAGAATTTGCGCGATGCCCGCCGACGCTGAAGCGATGCCGCCAAAGCCGAACAGGCCAGCGATGATCGCGACGACGAAGAAGATGAGCGCCCAGCGTAACATGTTGAAATCTCCGAGCAGTTGGACTGATCGGTGAACGCGTGTGCAGCGTTCATGTTCCCGCGTGCGCCTCGCCGGCCTCGCGATCTGCAGGCGCCGGCTCTTCCGGTGCGGGCGCAACCGGAATGACGATCTCGATCAACGTCGGCGCGGCGCGGCATGATTGGATCGTCGCGTTCAATTGCCGCGCGAACGCTTCGATCAAGCGCAGCGCCGCCGGCGACGCCGGCGACACGTGTTGCGCTTGCGGCGCCGAGACACCCAGAAACACACTGTCGCCCATCGATTTCAGCGTCAGCGTCAGTTCGCTCTTCTTGTCGCCCGGCGCCGCGTCCAGCGCGATGCACATCGCCTCGCCAATCAGGAACGCGAACGCCACCGCCTCATCGGCCTGCGCGCGCACGGCTTGCACGTCATGCAACAGCCGCACCTCGGTCCCGCGCGAGCCAACCAATGTCTTGGCGATCTCGATCGCCAACGCATCCAGCGCAATGTCGCTTACCGCGCCGGACGCGTAGATGTGCGTGTGCGCAATCGCCAGCACATGCACGCGCTCATTCGCCCGCGCCAGGCCGCGCGCCTCCGCCTCGTCTTGCGCCGAGCGCGCTTGGATCGAGAGGATGCTCGCCATCATTTGCAGGTTGTTCTTCACCCGATGGTGCACTTCGCGCAAAAGTACGCGTTCCTCACGCAACGCTTCCGCGAGCCGAACCTCGCGACCACTCAGCGTTTTCGCCATCGCCGCCATGGTTCGGCGCAGGCTGGCCAACTCCACCGGCGCGCCACGCAGCAGCATTTCCTCGCCATAGGTTGTCTGCCCTCGTGCATAGGCGCGTGCGAGATCCTCGAGCACTGAGAGCGGGCGCGTGACATAAACCTCGATCGCCCACCACGCCGAGGCGATCGCCGTGAGCCACAGCAACAGAGGCAGCGCCAACGCCCAAGCAATTTCGCCGCGCTCAAGCCACGTCAGCGGCGCAGGGCGCCAGCCGCGCAGCAGATACAATGCGTTTTCCTGGACCGGCGCGATCACTGCCCACGTCGAGCCGATCGGAAACGCGCCGCTCGTCCAGTTCGCCGCCCCTGCAGAGAGGTGCGCCGTCAGCTCACGCTCTTCCGCACGCGCGAGCGGCACGCCGAAACGCGCGAGCACCTCGCCACGACCGGTCACCAGGATGGAATATGCGTCCGTTTCGGACGAGAGCTCGGCCACACGCGCGATCAGCGGATGCGCCGCACGCGACACGCCCACGAACCACTCATCCGAAGCGTCCAAGGTCGGCGCGACCGCGGCGAACACCGGCGTGGCGCTCAGCACCGGCGAGCTGACAAACCCGACCGCCGAGCGCCCCGTGCGTCCAGCCGCCTGCACCAGCGGCGAGGTGACCTCGCGGCCGACGGAGCGTGGATTGTTGGAGCAAATAACGCGCGATTGCGCGTCGATGATGACGAGGTTGCTGACGTCGGGAAACCGCGAGCTCACCTCAACCAAAGTGTTGTTGCAGAGTCGCCGGTCGCCGGCGAACAATTCCGCATTGGCCGCCAGCGTGCGCGCCACTTCGCGCAGCTGAATAAGCTCCTCGCGCAATTCCCCGACAACGAGCGTTTCCTGCGCGCCGACGCTTTGCTGAAACGACGCCTGCCGCTCGCCAACCGCCGACAGGCCAGCCTGCATAGCGATCGCGCCCGCAGGCAGAAACGCAAGCCCGAGCAATGCGGCCAACCGGCCGCGCAGCGACTTAAACGAAAGCTCTTCCGGCCACGTCACATTGCCCCAAGCCCGCGTCACCTGCGTCACATCACCATGAGCCTGCGATCACGCCTTGTGGAAGCCGTGTCACCTCGTCCGAACTGGCCATCTCGCCTTCGTCGATGTTCAGCAACTCGGCCAGTCTTTTGCGCGCACGGCTCACTCGGCTCTTCACCGTACCCACAGCGCATCCGCAAATTTCGGCGGCCTCTTCATACGGCATGCCGAACGCGCCCACGAGCGTGAGAATTTCGCGGTGATCGTCGTTCAGCTTCGCGAACGCGCGTTTGAAGTCCTGCAGATCAGCGGAGCTGTTTTGGTTTGGCAGATCGGCCAGCGAGGCGGCATGTTCGCCTTCGCCATCCTCGACTTCACGCTTCGATTTGCGGAGGTCGGAATAATACGTGTTGCGCAAAATCGTGAACAACCACGCGCCCATGTTGGTGCCAGGTTGAAAGCGATCCTTGTTCGACAGCGCTTTCACCAACGTGTCCTGCACGAGATCGTCGGCGCGCGCAGGGTTGGGGCAAAGCGAACGCGCAAACGCCCGCAGGTTCGGCATCAGTCGAACCAATTCCGAGCGAAAATCCGGATGCGGAGCGGCAGCCTCACTCATCGCGCTTGCCCTCCGGCGGCGCGTCGAGCTGGTTGAGCAATTGCATCAGATCGTCGGGGAGAGGCTCAGCGGCCACCTCCTCGAACGCCTTTTTCAGATTGCGGGTGATGAAGTCATCGCCCCGTGAACCGGAAGCCGAAAATTCCTTCGGCCGCTTGGGCTTCTTGTCGTCGTCCTTCGGTGGCTCGGACATTATTGGGTCCTCTTTCACCGTGAGATGGTCGAAATGGTCAGGCATTTCCTAAGCTCACCACTGGAGGAATACAATCTGGGCGAAAACGCCCATACCCTCCGTTTGGTTCCTTGAACTGGGAACCAGTCGGCAAGTAGGACGTTTGCATGAGGCGCGAGGCCTTGCGCATCCGACAGGCAAAGGACCGGTTCGAATGACGCTTTCGTCAATTATTGCCCCCCATATTCCGTTTCTGCGCCGTTACGCACGGGCGCTTACAGGCTCCCAACGCGCGGGGGATCAAAAGGTTGCCGATACGCTTCGCGCGCTGGTCGCCGAGCCGGACCGCTTCGAAAAATCTCTTCCGCCGCGTATCGCCCTTTACCGCGTCTTCCATTCGGTGATGCCGTCCGCCGCCGCGCCCGCCGCCGACGTGGGACTCGCCGCAAAGGCGCAAGAGCGCCTGCAAACTCTCTCGCCGCAAAGCCGTCAGGCTCTGTTGCTCTCTACAATCGAAGGCTTCACCACCGACGAAGCCGCCCGCATCCTCGGCGCGAGCTGGCGCGATGTGGCAAAGCTCGTCGAACAAGCGCGCGATGACATCGACAGACAGACCCGCGCGCGCATTCTCATCATCGAAGATGAGACGCTGATTGCGATGGACCTCTCAGACATCGTCGCCAAACTCGGCCACACCGTGGTCGCCACTGCAGATACGGCGAGCAAGGCCGTTGCCGCCGCCGGCGTGCATACGCCCGATCTGGTTCTCGCCGACGTGCAACTCGCCGACGGCTCATCAGGCATCGACGCCGTCGCCGACATTCTTGGCCAGATGCAAGTGCCGGTGATCTTCATCACCGCATTTCCCGATCGCCTGCTCACCGGTGAGCGTCCAGAGCCGACATTCCTCATCACCAAGCCCTACCTGGAAGAGACAGTTCAGGCCGCCGTCAGCCAAGCGCTCTTCTTCGAGACGACGCGCGAAGTCGCGTAAAAGCACGCGCGTACCGCATCGCCGGTCGCTTTTGTTATTTCTCGGTAAATCGGGCGCTGCACTGCAGCGCGCGCGGAACACTGCATACCAGATCGCGTTGCTCATGAACTTCACAAGGAGAAGTTCATGGAAACCCCACGCGGCGACACCCCACGCAGCGACGAAAACGGCGCGCTCGATTCATCCGATTCATCCGATGCAGCGCGCAGACTAAACCAAGCCGCCACTGGCGCCATCAACACGGCGAAGGACAAGGCCAACGAGGCGTTGAGCAAAGGCGCTGAAACCGTCGAGCGTTCAACGCAATCGGCGGCGTCGGCGCTGCGCAGCGCTTCCGAGCAATGTCAGGAAGAGAATGCGTGGCTCGGCATGGCGCTACGCAAATCCGCAGATGGCCTCGAACGCGCCTCCAACGCGCTCGCCGGTGGCGATATGCACCGCGTCTTCGACGACGTGAACGGCTTCGCACGGCGCCAACCAGCATTGTTCCTCGGGATCAGCCTCGCGCTCGGCTTCGCCGCCGCGCGTGTGAGCAAGACCGCAATCGAACGCGCCAATGGCGGCCCGAGCGACAGCGATCCGTATCGCAACACAGACTCCTTCGGAGCGATGTGATGCAAAGCGAACGCAACATCGCTGAACTCGCCAGCGACGTCGCCCACCAAGCCAGCGAACTTCTGCGTAACGAGATTAGACTCGCGCGCGCCGAAGCAATGGAAAACGTCCGCCACATGGGCGACGGCATCTTGCGCACCGCTTTCGGCGTGGCGCTGGCCGGCAGTTCCCTCACGCTTGGCCTGTTCGCCGGCGCCTATCTCCTCGGCATGGTCATGCCGCTGTGGATCGGCGGCGCGATAATGGCGGCAATCGGCGGGCTCAGCGCGTACATGATTGTGAGAAGCGGACTCAAGGCGCTTTCCACCGAGAAAATCGCGCTGCCGAAAACGTCGCGCCAGATCGCGCGCGACCTCAACCTCATCAAGGAGACAGTCACGCCATGAGCATAGAAACAGACCGCATCGAGCGCGATCTCGACCAATCCCGTCACCGCCTCAACGACACGCTCGAGCAATTGGGCCGCAAGATTTCGCCGGGCCAGATGGTCGACGAAGTTCTCGGCCTAGCGCAGGGCCAGCTCGGAAGCTTCGCCGGCAAGTTGGGCAAGCAGGTGAAAGACAACCCGCTACCAACCGCTTTGATCGCTGTGGGTGTCGCTTGGTTGATCACGACGCAAAACCAATCGCGCCGGCAATCGGTATCGATGAACCACGACGATTGGTCGAGCGAGCATCGCTACCGCTCGATCGAGGAAGCGCGCTGGTCCACTCCGCGTAGTCCCAACGAATCCGACGACGCGTACAATGAGCGCGTTCACGCCGCTTACGCCAAAGCGCTCGACATCAAGCAACAGGCCGGCGAAGCGATCCACGACTTCATGCAGCGTGTGGGCGACGCCGTCGAAGGTGTCGAAAAAGCCGCCGCGAAAGCCCGCGATCGCATTGGCCAAGCCTTTGCCGGCGCCGGGGAGAGCGCCCGACAAGCCGCCGGCGAGGCGAAGCACTTCGTTCAGGATCAAGGCGCAAAACTCGGCCAAAGGGCGAACGAAGCGCGCCACCGCGCCGAGGACTTCTACGAGCACAACCCGCTCGCTGTCGGCGCCATTCTGTTCGGCTTAGGCGCGGCAATCGGCGGCACGACGCCGTTGTCGGACGCCGAACGTCGCTCCCTGGGCGGTGTTGCCGACGAAGCGACGCGACGCGCCGCCGATCTTGCCGAACGCGGCGCAAGCGCGATCCAAAGTCCCGTCCACTAGCGTTCAAGGGGCGCGCTACTCGGCGCGCCCCTTTCGCGGGGTGTCGATTGTCAGATAGCTCAATTCCGTTTGCCGACGTTCGCCGTTGGATGTTTGACGAAGCTTTGCCCTTCTGGGCTGAGAACGGCTTGGATCGCGCCTATGGCGGCTTTCTTGAAGATCTCACCGCAGAAGGCGCCCCCGGCCCAGCCGCATTGAAGCGCGTGCGGGTCACGGCACGGCAAATCTACGTGTTCTCACATGCGGATATTCTCGGCTGGCGCGATGGGCGCGCGCTCGCGGCGCGCGGCGTCGCTTATCTGCAGGATCACGCGCGCACGCCCGACGGCGGATGGGCGCGCCTCCTCTCGCGCCAAGGCGACATCACCGACGCGACGCCAGATCTCTACGACATCGCTTTCATCCTGCACGGCCTCGCCTGGCGCGTGCGCAGCGCCAACGATTCCGTGTCGCGGGCGCTGCTCAGCGAAACGATGCTGTTCATCGAAACCCATCTCAAAGCGGACGTCGGCTATTGGCACGCACTGCCGCCCTCGGCGCCACGCTTGCAGAACCCGCACATGCATCTGATGGAGGCGTGTCTGGCCTGCTTCGACACCACCGACGACGACCGCTTCATGCACACGGCAGAGACCATCTTTGCGCTGTTCCAAGATCATTTCTTCGATGGCTACAGTCTCGGCGAGACGTTCGATCCGCACTGGCGGCGCTTGCCGCAACAAACGCTCGAACCCGGTCACCAGTTCGAGTGGGCGTGGTTGCTGGGCGCGTTCGCCGCGCGCGGTGGACGCACCCGCGTCGAGCCCACCATGCGCGCCTTGATCGATTTCGCGGAGCGCCACGGCGTTGGCGAGAACGGCGCGGTGTTTGACGCCAATGATGAAACCGGCGCCCCAGTGCGCGCCTCATCGCGCACGTGGCCCAACACCGAGCGGCTGAAGGCGCACCTTGCGCTGTTTGAACACACTGGCGACGACACGCGCACGCAGATCGCACAATCGGTCAATCTTCTGATGGATCGCTATCTCGCCACCAGCCCGCGCGGTCTCTGGATCGACCAGTTCGACGAACACGGCGCGCCGCTCGCCGCCATCGCGCCGGCGTCGACGTTCTATCACCTCTTCCTGGCGTTCGCTGAGCTTCTGAGATTGGAGCAGCGCCTGCTTGAAGCGCCGTCATTTCATCGCGGCGACAAGCGACTTCAGACCAACCAACGAGAACAGCACCGATGAATCGGCCACCGCGTACGGCAAGAACAATTTATCGCCGTGACGCATCCCGCCGCAGGTGTAGCAAACGTTCGGCACGTAACCTTCGCGGTTCTCATCCGACGGCGAGATCAGCGGCTCCGCCAAGCGCCCAAGCACTTTGCGTGGATTGGCTTTGTCTAACAAAGCCGCGCCAATTGCGTATTGCCGCATCGCACCGACGCCGTGCGTCAGAACCAACCAGCCTTCGTCAAGCTCGATCGGCGCGCCGCAATTGCCGATCTGCACCAATTCCCACGGAAATTTCGGCGCCAAGAGTTTTTCGCCGCCGTCCCAACGCAACAGATCGTCGGACTCCATGAAATACAGGCTCTCTCCGTCCTGGCGTCCGATCATCGCGTAACGCCCGCCCACCCGCTTGGGAAAAAGCCCCATGCCCTTGTTGCGAGAGGCGTCGCCACGCATCGGCGAAAACCGGAACGTGCTGAAATCCGGCGTCGCCAACATTTCCGATGCAATGCCGGCGCCGGAATACGCGGTGTAGGTGCCGTAATATGTCTGCGCGCCATCGTCGTCGGTGAAATGCACCAAGCGCAGATCTTCCAGTCCGTTGCGTTGCGCGCGCGTAAACGGGAAGATCACCGCGCCCGAAATCGCCGTCGTCGGCGAGCGCCGGGCGATCACTTCGCCTTCAATCGGCGCGCCGTCCGCCTCAGCCGCCATCGAAAACGGCGGCGGCGGCCACAGATTCATCGTTCCGTCTTGCCCAAGAATGCCTTCTCGAAAAGCGATCGACGAAATGTGTCCTTCGCCCACCGTCCGCAGAGACATAACAAAGCGCTGATCGCCCTCGCCAAGCCCTTCCTGATTGGGATGGGGTACCACGCTTGGGTTCATCACCGCAGCCGCGGCGTAGGAGTACTCGTGGCAGAAATACGCGCCAATCAGCTCGCGCTGGGCCGGCCGCAGCGGCTCCGACGACATCCCGAGATCGTCAAGCACCTGCGCACAGCGGCGCGCGTACACATCTTCTGTCTGCCAATGCCGGCCGTCGAAATCGGTGTCCACCGACGCAAACGCGCGCTGGCATTCTTCCACCGAAAGCGCCAGCACCGCATTGACGATCCGCAGCGCCCGCCCAGCCTGCACCGGGTGCATGTCGCGCGGCTCCGGCGCGATGTGAAACGGCCTGATCACCACGCGTGCGGGATCGGGCGTCAACCGGCCGTCGAGATGTATGATGTCAACCATCGCGGCCTTTCGCTTGTGTGCGCGCTCCGATTAGCCGAGCGCCTGACCAGAAGCACGCACTCTGCCCCGCATCGCCGCGAGCGCCATCAAATACGATAAGCCCGATTCAGCGCCTTGATTGCGGTTGACGCCGCTTCGGGTCAGCCCGTCGAAGCTGCCGCCGGTTTCCGGCAGACCCACGGCGACTCCCATCAGATTGTCGCCCAGGAACCAATCAAAGGCGCGCGCGGCTTCTTTCGCCCACGCCGGATCGCCTGTGACATCAAACGCGGCCCAATAGGCATCCACGCTCGCGGCAACCTCCAACGGCTGTTGATCGAACAGAGCCGGACGCGTGCGTTGGCGGCCAAAACTCTCCGCGCCCACCGGCGCGAATTTTCCGCCCGCATGCGTTTGCACCAGCTTCAGCCAGGTCAGCGCCTCCAACCCCATTGAGGTCAAGCGCGGATCGCCCAATGCATCGCCTGCGAGGATCAGGGCCTCCGGAACGCGTGCGTTGTCGTAACCCAAAACGTGTTCAAACCAATTCCAGTCCGCGCAGCGCGCCCCTTCGAACCGGGCGAGCAATTCAAGCGCGGCGCGCGACAGTTCCGCGCGCGCGTGCTCGGCGCCGGCCATCATCAAGGCGTGGTGGCCCAAAACGCTGAACGCAAGCGCCCGCGAAGAAGACAGAGTCGCCGCACAGCCCATCGCGCGCTTCGCCAGATCGAACGCCCAGGCGCGCAATTCCGGGTCGAGCGCCAGCCGCGCGGTTTCTCCGATCGCCCATAAGGCCCGGCCAACACTATCCTGCGAGCCAGCCTGCTCCAGCCAGCGCCGATCATAGCTCATGAAATTGCGGAACGTGTCGCCATCGGGATTCCAGGCGTGCTCGATAAAGGCCGCATAACGCGGCGCCAGGCGTTCGAGATGCGGGTTTTGCGGTTGCAGCAACGACATTCTCTGCGTCGCGATCAGCGCTCGCGCGTTGTCGTCGAGGCAATAGCCGTGATTGCGGTCAGCCACGTTGAAGCGCGTGTGCTGCAGGATGCCACAATCGTCGCTCATGCGCTCAAGCCAACGCAGCGACAACTCCGGCAGGGCGCGCTGAGCTCTCACACTCAATTCCGGCGCCTCCGCCAGGGTCGGCGCTTCCATCGCCGCATGCATCAGATCGAGATAACGTTCGCCAATGCGCGGCCACGTCGCGTCGCGAGCGGCGGCATGGGCGCGTTCGCCGAGCGCGCGGCGCGCATCGTGATCGTTCAACAGATTGGTGATGGCTTCGGCAAAGCGCTTTGACGCGCCGAATTCCACCAGCACGCCAATGCCATTGGCCAGCGCTTCTTGAGCGTGCCAATACGGCGTCGACACCACCGGTTTGCCCAACGCCAAAGCGTAGGCCAGCGTGCCAGACGTCACCTGCGCTTCATGCAGATAGGGCGTCACGTAGATGTCGGCGGCCGTGAGGTAAGCGATCAAAAGCTCGGAATCGACAAACGCATCGACGAAACGAATGTTGTCCGCGACGCCCAATTGCGCCGCCAAATCACCCAAACGCGCGCGATACGCCTCGCCTTCATGCTCCACCAGATGCGGATGCGTTGCGCCGAGCACCACATACATCACGTTCGGCCGCGCCGCTGCGATCGCCGGCAGCGCCTCGATCACGCTTTCAATGCCTTTGTTGGGAGACAGCAATCCAAACGTCAGCGCCACCTCGCGGCCTTCAAGATCGAGCCCGCGCTTGGCCGCGATTCCATCGGTGAGCGGCCGATCGGGCGCGCCGTGCGCAATCACCACGACTTTTCCGCGCGCTTCCGGAAACGCCCGCAGCAGCACGTCGCGCCCCTTCTGCGACATCACCACCAGCTTCGCCGACAGCGCGATCAGGCGCGCCATGACGCGGCGTTGGTCCCCACTCGGGCGCTCCAACACCGTGTGCAATGTCGTCACGATGGGGCAGCGCAGCTCGGCGCAGAAGCGCAAAATGTGTTCGCCCGCGGCGCCGCCGAAAATGCCAAACTCGTGCTGCAACGAAACGACGTCGATATCGGCGGCGTTCAACGTTTGTGCGGCGGCGACATAATCGTCAGGATTGTTCTGCGCGATTTCCACCGTGACTTGATCATCGTAGGCGTGGCCGGAGGCGCGGTCGTTCAACGCCACGATCTCGCACGCAACGTTCGGCCGCGCGCCGCCGACGGCCGCAGACAAATCCGCCGTGAATGTCGCGATGCCGCAGCGGCGCGGCGGAAAACTGCCGACAAAAGCGATCTTGGCCAGACGGTGGGAAGAGAGCGGACGCGCTTCGCCGCGCGCATCGGAAACGGTACGCAAGTTTGAGATGATTGTATCGAACACGATCCACCCTGTTTGAGCCACACGCCTAACCTCTGCGCCAACGCGCGCGCAGCAGGTTGGTTGCCGGTTGAAGATGACGCAGGCTCGCCTGCGAGGATGGCCAGGGCGTGGCGACGCGATGGCGCGACGAATTTCTCCCCCGATCGGCGATGTCCCGACAAATAAACGCAAAAATCGGATGGAACCGGAGCCCTCGTGGCGCGTTGGGCGTACACTTGTGTTGCGGGGAATTTAATGAGATCGGCGTCAAACGAACGCGGACACGGGCGCTATGCGCGCCATCTTCTGTCCGGGGTTGTGCTGGCTTCTTTTTGCTGTGCGCAGCAGGCGGTCGCGCAAACCAACGAGGCCGAAGCGCCCCCCATTCAGATGGCCTCCAACGAGGAATCCGCGCCGAGCGATCGGCTCGGCCAATTGTCGCTGGAAGAGCTCACAAACCTCGAAGTCACCTCGGTCTCGCGCCGTGCGCAGCCGGTGGGTGAAGCGCCCGCCTCCATCTTCGTGATCAGCGCCGACGATATCGAGCGCGCCGGCGTACGCAGCATCCCCGCCGCCCTGCGGCTTGCACCAAACCTGCAAGTCGCGCGAATTGCGGCGTCGGATTACGCGATCACCTCGCGCGGCTTCAACCAATCAAGCGGCACGGCCAACAAGCTGCTGGTTCTCATGGATGGCCGCGCGCTTTACACGCCGCTTTTCTCAGGCGTGTTCTGGGACGAACAAAACCCGCTGGTGGAAGACCTTGAACGCATCGAGGTCGTCGGTGGCCCGGGCGGCGCGCTCTGGGGCGCCAACGCCGTCAATGGCGTCATCAACATCCTCTCGCGCAACGCGCACGAAACCCAAGGCTTGCTCGTCAGCGGCGGCGGCAGCGAGAATTCCGCTTCGCTCGGCGCACGCTACGGCGGACGCTTCGGCAATTCAGCCGCATGGCGCACCTACGCCACCGCGCTCTCGCGCGGCAATCAAAGTCCGCAGCCGTGGCGCAGCTATCAAGCTGGCTTCCGCACCGATTGGAGCAGCGCGCGCGACAGCCTCACCATCCAAGGCGACCTCTATACCGGCGGCGCCGATCGTCCGCCCGGCGGCATCGAGGATCCCAGCATCGGCGGCGGCAACCTGCTCACACGCTGGTCGCGTCGCTTCGAGGATGGCGCGAGCTTCCAATTGCTCGCTTATGTCGATCGTACGCAGCGCGAGGTCTCGAGCGGCATCCGCGCCGATGTCGACGCCGCCGCCATCGATGCGCAATACAATTTCGACCTCAGCAGCTCGCATGAGTTCGTGATCGGCGGCGGCGTGCGCGTCACCAATGACAATTTCACGCCCGGCCCCGGCACAGTGTTTCTCGATCCGGCCGAGGAGACGCTGAGGAACTTCAACATCTACGGCCAGGATACGATCAACCTCACGCCCGACCTCGACCTCATCCTCGGCCTCAAGGTCGAGGACAATTCCTATACCGGCGTCGAGTACATGCCGAACGCGCGCCTCGCTTGGCGCCCGTCCGCCGCGTCGCTCGCGTGGGCCTCGATCTCGCGCGCGGTGCGTACGCCGGCGCGCTTTGATCGCGATTTGATGAACCCGGGAATTTTCGAAGGCGGGCCCGACTTCACGTCCGAGCACGTCATTGCCTACGAAGCCGGCTACCGCGCTCAACCGACGGACTCGCTCTGGTTCTCGGTGTCGGCGTTCTACAACGTCTATGACGATCTGCGGACCGTTGAAGGCACCACCATCTTCACCTTCCCGCTCCAAGTCCGCAACGGCATGGAGGGCGAAACCTACGGCGTCGAAGCCTGGGGCGCGTTCGCGCTGACCGATTGGTGGCGGCTCAATTGGGGCGCGTCATGGCTTGAGAAGAGTTTAGAGATCAAGCCTGACAGCACTGATGTTTTCGGCGTCGCCTTCGCCGGCAACGACCCGAGCTATCAAATGACACTGCGTTCATTGATGGACCTCGGCCAACGCGCCGAACTAGACGTGGCGATGCGCGCGATCGACGAACTCCCGAGCCCAGCCGTGCCGGGCTACGTCGCGATTGACGCGCGGGTGGGCTACCAATTGACCGATGAACTTGAGATTTCGCTCGCCGGCTACAATCTGAGCGACGACGAACACACCGAATTCATCAACCCGTCTTTGCCGGTGTCCACATCGGCGCGATCGTTCTTCTTGAGCGCACGCTGGAGGTACTGAACACCTTGGGGCGGTGGCGGACATTCCTCGTCGCAATTGGCGCAGCACTTGCCGCCAATGTCGAAGAACCGCGCGCTCAGCAGAGCGTGTCGGGCGAAGACACCGTCAAGGCCACGTTCCTCTATCGCTTCGCGTCTTTCGTCGAATGGCCGGCAGAAGCTTTTTCCGCGCCTGACGCGCCGATCCGCATCTGCGTCGCCGGCGCTGAGCCGATCCGCGCCTTGCTGCAAACCAATGTGGCCGACCAGCGCATCGGCGGACGCCCCTTCGAGGTACGCCGGCTCTCAAGCTCGCTCACCGCGCCGCAATGCCACATCATCTACGCCGCCGGCGCGATCACGGAAGAAACGCTGCGCGCGGTGCGTGGCCTTCCCGTGCTCACCATCACCGACAGCGCCGCCGGCCGCAGCGAACGCGGCATCATCCACTTTGTCGTCATTGACGACCGCGTCCGCTTCCACATCGACGACGCCCGCGCGCTCGAAGGCCGCCTCAGCATCAGCTCTCGCCTGCTGACATTGGCGATTTCGGTTCGGCGGCGCGCATGAACTTTGCGCTCCCTCCGCTTCGCTTCAGCCGGACGTTCGCGTTCAGCGCCGCGCTGGGTTTGCTCGCGGCGGGCTTGCTGATCGGCACGTTGAGCGAGTCCGCCTATCGCGAGCAAAAGCTTCGCGAGGTCGCCATCCAAGCGGCGATCGTCGCCGAAAGCGTCACCGCGCCGTTGATGTTCGACGATTCCACCGCCGCGCAGGATCTGGCCAACGCGCTGTCTGCGAACCCGCAGGTGCAGGCCGTCGCCATTTACGGCGCGGAGGGCGGTCTTGCCGCCGCCTACCGTCGCAGCGCCAACGACGCGCCGCTGCCGGCGACGCCGGCCGTAACCGCTCCGCGCTTCCGCAACGCCCTCGTCGAAACCACCATCACCGCCGAACGTGACGGACAAGTGCAAGGCTATGTCTATCTGCGGCTCGACCGCGACACCTTCATCGTGCGTCTCGCCCGTTACGCCGCCATCGGACTCTTGGTGATCATGGCGGCGCTCGTGCTCGCCGTCGCCGGCGCCGCGCAAGGCGCGCTCGCCCGCGCCAACGCGCAATTGCAAGCCAAGGCCGATGCCTTGGCGATCACAAACGTGCAGCTCAACAAGGAGATCGAGCAGCGCAAGGAGGCCGAAGAAGCGCTGCTGCAAAGCCGCAAGATGGAAGCCATCGGCCAGCTGACCGGCGGCGTCGCGCATGATTTCAACAATCTGCTGATGGTGATCGCCGGCGGCTTGCGCATGCTGGAAAAGCAGAACGAAGAGCGCCGCGCCAAGGCGATGGAAGCGATGAAGCAGGCCGTCGATCGCGGCGCCGGGCTCACGCGCCAATTGCTGGCCTTCGCCCGCCGGCAAACGTTGCGGCTGGTCACCATCGACGTCGCCACGCAGCTCAACGGCATGCGCGAAATGCTCGAGCGCTCTTTGCGCGCCGACATCCTGCTCGACATGGCCATCGCGCCCGATCTGCCGCCGATCAAGACCGACCCCGGCCAGTTCGAGCTCGCCATCCTCAATCTCGCCGTCAACGCACGCGACGCGATGCAAAAGGGTGGCGTGCTGACCATTACCGCGGCGCCCGCGCCGGGCGGTCAGCGCGTCATCATCGTTGTGAAGGACACCGGCACCGGCATTCCGCCCGAAATCGTCGAGCGCATCTTCGAGCCCTATTTCACCACCAAGCAAATCGGCCAAGGCACCGGCCTCGGACTCTCGCAAGTGTACGGCTTCGTGCAGCAATCCGGCGGCGCCGTCCGCATCGAGAGTGAGGTCGGCGCCGGCGCCAGCATCATCTTGAACCTGCCCGCCTCAGACGAACCGCTGCCCGCGCCAGCGCCCACGCCCAGCGTCGAAATTGCGCAGCGCAGCCGCACGGTTCTCGTGGTGGAAGACGACGACGGCGTCGCCGACACCGTGCAATCCATGTTCGACGAACTCGGCCACCGCGTCACCCGCGCGCGCTCCGCCGACGAGGCGCTACACTTGCTGTCCAGCAATGGCGGCTACGATTTTGTATTCTCGGATATCGTCATGCCGGGCGGCAAAAGCGGCGTCGAACTCGCCGAAGATCTCGCGCGCAGCAAACCCGATCTGCCGGTGCTGCTCACCACCGGTTACGCCGGCCAAAACGACGTCGATCAGCGTTACCCGGTGCTGCGCAAACCCTACCAAATCCACGAATTGCAGGCAGCCATCGCCGATCTGCTGCACCGCGCCGCCTGAGACAAAAATCGCCTCCGCCGAGAACGCGCGGAACCGCCTCACCACACCGGCGTTAAACCTCCGCAACAAGCTTTGAACGCGGCCCCACCGCCAACCCCGCTCCAAACGGGCCGTGATCAAAGAAGGGCGCGGATCTTTAATGCTCCCCCGCCACAAGATCCGCGCCCGCGTTGCCCCTCCAGACATTCGTCGCAAAGCTCATGCGGCATCGCAAGCCGCGCTGTAGGCATGCGTCATGCCTGATGCCTATACGCCCACGCCGCGCACGCGCCCGGTTCGCCGCGCCCAGCGCGCCAATTACGATCGCGCCATCGTCCACGCCATCCTCGATGAAGCTCTGATCGGCACGCTCGCCACCATCATCAACGGCGAAGCGTTTGCACAACCGATGATCCACGCGCGCGACGGCGAGGACATCATCCTGCATGGCTCTAGCGCCAATCGCATGCTCACCGCACTCGAAGCGGGCGCGCGCGCGTGTCTCAGCGTCACATTGATCGACGGCCTCATCCCGGGCCGCAGCGTGCCGGATCATTCCTTCCAGTATCGCTCCGTCAGCGTGCACGGGATCGCCCGCGTCATCGACGACGACGCCGAAAAGCGCCGCCGCATGCGCACCGTGTTCGACCACATCATCGCCAAACGCTGGGAAACCCTGCCGCCCGTCAGCGAGGATTATCTCGGCCACGTGAAGGTGTTGGTGCTGCCGCTGGCCGAGTGCGTCGCCAAGATCAATGCCGCCGGCCCGGACGACGAGCCTGGCCCGGTTTGGTCGGGCGTGGTGCCGCTCTCGCTTCAGGCCGGCGCCCCCACGCCCGCGCCCGGTCCGCAACCGGAACTCCCCGACACGCTGGCGCACTATCGCCGAGGGCGCTAAACTCGCGGCGAACGGAGATTTCGCATGTTTTGGGCCGTAATGCTGATCGTGCTGGCGTTGACGATCTGTGTGTCCTTCCTGGTGGGCATCAGCATCAAGTCGCAGCGCGATCGCCGCCAACTCAGCCGCCAAGAAATGATGACGATGACCAAAGCGTCCGGCGCGCTGAAGCACCGCAAGTCGAACCGCAATTGATGCAGGAAGCGCGCGCGGAACTCCCAGCCGACAAAGCCGAGCGCTATGCCAGCGTCCGCGCCGAGATCGCCGCCGTCATCGCTGGTGAACCGAACCTCGTCGCCCGTTACGCCACCGCGTCGTCGCTGCTCGCGCAGGCGTTTCCGGAAACCTATTTCTGGTGCGGCTTTTATCTCGTTGACGCAAACAAACCCGGCGAACTTGTCGTCGGTCCGTACCAAGGCACGCTCGGCTGCCTGCGCATCCCGTTCAACAAAGGCGTCTGCGGCGCGGCGGCCGCACAACGCAAAACCATGATCGTGCCGGACGTGCACGCCTTCCCCGGCCACATCGCGTGCGATAGCCGCTCCAATTCCGAAATCGTGGTGCCTGTGTTCGACGCCTCAGGCGCGCTTGCCGGCGTGCTCGACGTCGATTCCACCGCGTTCAATTCGTTTGACGAGACCGACGCGCGCGGCCTCGAAGCCATCTGCGCCGATCTGCTGACGATTGCTTAGTTTATTGCGGCGCTGGCGCTGCTGACGCCGCGTCGTCCGGCGGCGGCGGGAACGGCGCTTCCGGTCCACCTGATCCATCCGGCGCCGGTGCAGGCGATTCACCGGGCGCGGTCGGCGCTGCGGCCGGGGCCGCATTGCGGCGCGCGAACGCCGTCAATCCAGGCACGGACGCCGCGCCATCGTAGGCTTCCAAGCGCGCGCCTTCGAAGGCCGTGCCCACCGGCTCGACGCGGCCCCCCAAGCACTGGCCGAGGAAATGCTCGGCTGTCGCCAGGAACGCCAAGCGGTTTTGCGGCCGCATCAGATCGCGGCCTTCGTCGGGGAAAACAATGTAGGTCAGCGGCGTGCGGCGTGCGCGCAGGGCCGCCGCCATCGCATCCGCATCGGCGCGCGCGCCGCGCGGATCGTGCGCCCCTGCCGCCAACAATAACGGGCCCGCGACTTGGCTCGCCCGCGTCAACGGCGAACGCTCGCGCAGCATCTGCCGGCCTTCCGTCGTGCGCGCATCGCCGACGCGCAGATAAAGCTGATCGCGCATTGCCACCGAAAACGCCGGCAGCGATTCAAACATCGACACCAAGTTCAACGGCGCCGACAAGCTTACGCCGCATCGGAACTGCGCCGGCGTAAACGTCAGCCCCGCGAGCGCCGCATAGCCGCCGAAACCCGCGCCAATCACGCCAATTCGATCGGCTTGCGTCACACCGCTCGTCACCGCCCATTGCGCGGCGTCGATCAGATCTTCCTGAATGCGCCCGCCCCATTCGCGGTTGCCAGCGTTCAAGAACGCCTTGCCGAAGCCGGACGAGCCGCGGAAATTTACGCTCAACACCGCATAGCCGCGATTGGCGAGCCATTGGTGCAGCGGGTTGTAGCCATAGGCGTCGCGCGACCACGGCCCGTCATGGGGGGCCAGCACCAACGGCACCGGCGCATCTGGACGCGCATCGCCATTCGCGTCCGATCCAACCGGCAGCGTCAGGTACGACACCAAAGTCAAACCGTCGCGCGCTTCGATCTCAACCGGCGTCATCGGTTGCAACGGCGCCTGATCGAGCGCCGGGCGGCTCCGGAACAATTGCGTGATGCGCCGGTTCGAACGGTCGCTGCGATCATACAAATACGTCCGCGCCGCGATCGTTGGCCCCTCTTCAACGACAATCCAGCGGGCATCGTCTTGGCTGCGCGACACCACGCTCGGGTCGCCCGCCAATTGTGCGTCGAGAAACTCCAGATCGGCCTGCGCGTCGGGATCGAGCGCGCGCCAATCGCGGCGCAAATAATCCGCGGCGTAGGCTTCCGGCGCGTTGGTCTGCGGATCGAGCCACGCATCCACCACATCGGCGCGCGCGCTTTCGCCCAGCACCGTCTTCACGCCCGTCGCTGCATCGACACGCACCAACGCCGCGCGATCGCGCCCGGTGCTGTCGAGCATCAGGAACGTGCGTCCATCGGCTTCAAACGCAAGCGCGCGTGAGCCGAGCGCGTCTTCCGCCGGGATTGTGAACAGGCTCGCCCATTGTCCGTCGCGCGCCGGCCGCGCGAACATCTCGACGCTGCCGTCCGCCAACGTCTTCGCGCCCAGGCGCAAGCGATTGTCGCGATCGACAACAAAACTCGAGAACCCACGCACCGCCGCGCTGTTGGCGTTGCGCTGCATGATCGTGCGCGCGCCACTGGCGAGATCGACGCGAAACACGTCCGCCCATTGCGCATCGCGCGCGTTCAAGGTGACGACAACACCGCCCGGATCGCTGGCGCTCAAGCCGAGCACCTCGGCGCGCGCGCCCGCTGGCGTCAGCGCGCGCGGTTCGCCGCCCGCCGCCGGCACGGCGTAGAGGCGATATTTTTCGTCGCCATTTTCGTCGAGCAGATAAAGCAAAGTCGCGTTGTCGTGCGCCCACCAATAGGCCCGCACGCCGGCGCCGCGATCGTCCGTCAAAGCCGCCGGCTCGCCCGAAGCATCGACCGGCTGGACCCACAGATTGGTCACCCCGTCGCGCGGAGCCAGGAACGCGACCCTGTCGCCACGCGGCGACAATTGGGCGTTCTGCCGGACCGGCTCGCCGAACAGATCGGCGCGCGAGATCAGCGGCGGCGCGGTCGGGGCCGGAATCGGCGCCGTAGCCGGCCGTCCGCAGCTGGCGAGCGACCCCGCCAGCCACAGAGCCGCGCCCGCTCTGGCCAATAATCTGGTCCGTCCTGTCCCCACCACCCAACCTTACCGGAACTTCATGCTCGGTCCAACGCCGCAGGCTGACAAGGAGTTCACTAATGCGGCAGCGATGGGGCGCGCGCCGCCTTTGCCCACCGTTTAAGCTGTCCAAACGGTAACATCGTCCGCCGCGACCGGTTCCCTGGCTCCCAGCGCCTCAAACTTTGACTCAAGGCCCGACGCTCCTTAAGCCACCGGCGTTTTGTCCAAATCCCCACGCCCCGCCGCCACCCCCGCCCCGACTGGGGCGCTCGTACTGGCTGACGGGACCGTTTTCCTGGGCCAGGGCCTGGGCGCGGCCGGAAACGCCGAGGGCGAGGTCTGCTTCAACACCTCGATGACCGGCTACCAGGAGATTCTCACCGACCCCTCCTACGCCGCTCAGATCGTCGCCTTCACATTCCCGCACGTCGGCAATGTCGGCGCCAACAGCGAAGACATGGAAGGCTCCTCGCCCGCCGCCAACGCCGCCGCGCGCGGCGCCATCTTCCGCGCAACGCCGACGCCGCCGTCGAACTGGCGCTCGGAAGAGACGCTCGATTCTTGGCTGAAGAAGCGCAACGTCATCGCGCTCGCCGGCATCGACACACGCGCGCTCACCAAGCGCATCCGCGAGCACGGCATGCCCAACGGCGTGATCGCGCACGCGCCGGACGGCAAGTTCGATCTCGACGCGCTGAAGGCGAAAGCCAAAGCTTGGCACGGCCTCGACGGCCTCGATCTCGCGAAAGACGTGACGACCGCGCAAACCTACGTCGTCAACGAAGGCCGCTGGACCTGGCCAAACGGCGTCGAGCAGATCACCAACCCGAAATTCCACGTCGTGCTGTTCGATTACGGCGTGAAGCGCAACATCATCCGCGCGCTCGGCGATGTCGGCGCGAAAGTCACCGTGCTGCCGGCGAGTGCTACGGCGGAAGAAGCGCTCGCGCACAAGCCCGACGGCGTGCTGCTCTCAAACGGTCCCGGCGATCCCGCCGCCACGGGGAAATACGCCGCGCCCGAGATCAAGAAGATTGTCGACAGCGGCACGCCGGTGATGGGCGTGTGCTTAGGGCACCAAATGCTCGCGCTGGCGCTCGGCGCGAAGACGCTGAAAATGCCGCAAGGCCATCACGGCGCGAACCATCCGGTGAAAGACAATTCCACCGGCAAGGTCGAGATCGTGTCGATGAACCACGGCTTCGCCGTCGATCGCGACACGCTGCCGAAAGGCGTGAAAGAAACCCACGTCTCACTGTTCGACGGCAGCAATTGCGGCATCGAAGTCGAAGGCAAGCCGGTGTTCTCGGTGCAATATCACCCCGAAGCCAGCCCCGGCCCGCAAGACAGCCACTATCTCTTCGAACGCTTCGCTGATGCGATGACGAAGAAGAAGGGTGCGGCTTAGTCCAGGTCCGCTTCTGGCCCGAAGCGGTCATTCGTTGATTGATGAATTTCGAATTTCGGCCAACGCCTCAACCAACCGAGTCCGCTCCTGCGGCCAATTTTCGGATAGCTGAAAACGCGAGAGGCCTTCCCGGTTCTGCCACGAGGTAGGAACTGGTCCCACAGTGACGTGGTGTGCTCCGGGGTGTCGATCACCAACACCATCTGGACCACCAACAAACGCGACAAATACTTCGACGCCAACTGGCCGAAATTTGGATCGGACGCGCCAAAGCTCATGCATCCACCAAGCGTCCGTAGGCGCCTCCGCTGGCTCGATATCCCAGCCAGCTACGTCGAGCGCCGCGCGAAGCTCGCGCTTGTGATGGACCGGAATGACGTATGCCATGCAAGACTCATATGGGATTTAAGTCGCGGCGGGGAGCACCCGTCGAATGTCCGCTCCCGGCTGTGAGTTCAACTAATCGACGCAACACGTACCTTGGATCGAGGTCGTGGAGCGAAGCCTGTGA
>CXWL01005987.1_pt1 | contig 129819 bp, 118 predicted proteins | sample 590931 | NCBI WGS metagenome assembly CXWL01 (sample SAMEA3498368, study PRJEB10139) | groundwater metagenome | biome: water well; material: biofilm material | place: Germany | collected 2015-04-27
GCGGTGGCAGAGGTGGGCGAGGTTGACGTGCGCTGCACCGGCGGCCTGATCTGCCCCGCGCAGCGGTTCGAGCGTCTGCGCCATTTTGTCAGTCGCGGCGCGCTCGACATAGAGGGGTTGGGCGAAAAGAGTATCGCCGAGTTTCTGGAATTGGGATGGATCGCGCGGCCCGGCGATATTTTTCGCCTACACAGCCACCGCGACGAACTGTTGACCCGCGAAGGGTGGAAAGAAAAATCGGTCGATACTATGCTTGCCGCGATTGAAGCAAAGCGCACCCCCGACGCCGCGCGCCTGCTGTTCGGCCTCGGTATCCGCCACGTCGGCGCGGTGACCGCCAAGGATTTGATGAAGGCCTATCAGACATTGCCAGATTTGCGAGCCAAGATTGAATATATGACAGAGTGGAAGCTTGCCAAAGAGCAAGAGTTTCGAGCGCAATTGGAGAAATTGGAGATCAACGCTGACGATCACAGAAAGCTTGTTCGAAAACTAGGTAATGAGTCTGCGGTTGCGATCGAAGTGTCGGGTGTTGGGCCAGAAGTTGCCGAGGCATTGATGGATTTTTTTCACGAACCGCACAATGTCGACCTGTGGGATGATTTGCTGGGCGAAGTCGCGCCGCCGCCCTATATATCAACCGCACGGCTGACCGAATATAGCGGCAAGACCATTGTTTTCACTGGAAAATTGGAGACAATCAGCCGCGACGAGGCCAAGGCACAGGCTGAAGGCCTAGGCGCGCGCGCATCGGGTTCAGTCAGCGCCGCTACCGACCTTGTCGTCGCGGGGCCGGGGGCGGGGTCAAAGCTTAAAAAAGCGAGCGATCTTGGCATTCGCGTGATCGACGAAGCCGAATGGGCGACGATTGTTGCGGGCACATTGCAATAAACACCAACCCGTCCACCCCACTCTAAAGTGCTGTAACGATAATCACCACACGGCGGTTTTCTGCTCGGCCCGCATCGGTGCCATTGTCGGCGATTGGGCGGGTTTCCCCCCATCCGCGCACCACGAGCCGCGCCGCGTCAAAGCCGTTGCCTTGCGCGACACTGGCGACGACCTGTGCACGGGCGAGCGACAGGTTTTGGTTATATTCGCTAGTGCCGGTTGCGTCGGTATGGCCTTCGACCCTTGCGGAGGATATGCCAACGCTGATGAGCCCGCGTGAGACGCGGGCAATATTTGTCTGCATTTCGGGGCGCAACTCGCTGCTATCGACATCGAATAGCAGACGGTCGGCCAACGATAATTGCCATCCATCGCTCGTTTCTACAAAGCCTTGTTCGCGCAACATTTCGGCCTGTGCGCGGGTGAAACCGCCGTGCGGTTGCGGGGTTTGACACGCGGACACCAGCATCAGCGATGCTATTGCGGATATCAGGACAGAAAAACGGGGGGGCATATTCTTATCCTCCTTTGGAATGCGCGCTCGCTTATCATTTTGAGCGGCTTAGGTTTTTTGCTTCATACATGCGGCCATCGGCAATTTGCATCAATATATCGACGCCGTCCCCGTCTTCGGGGTAAATGGCAATGCCGATGCTCATGCTGACGGTGACAGCATCGCGTTCGGTAACGGCTATTGGTATCTGCATGGACTGGCTAATGCGGTTCGCAACGGCCCCTGCATGTTCGTCCGCCTCAAGATGGTTGACCAATACGGCAAATTCATCGCCCCCTAATCTTGCAGCTACATCGCCAGCGCGCAGTAAGGGCGACAGGCGCGCGGCAACTTCTGCGATGACTTTATCACCAGCAGCATGGCCAAATCGGTCGTTGGTTTCCTTGAAATTGTCACCGTCCATAAACAGGATAGCAAAGCGGCCCTCGCTGCGCTGTGCAGCACGAATGATGTCGCGGACTCGCTCGATAAATGCCGATCGGTTGGGAAGACCGGACAATAGGTCGTAACTGGCACGGTGGAGCAATGCTTCATGCGTGCTGGCGATTTGCCCCTGCCAGTCGTGCAATTTGCTCAACAGTGCATTGAAATCGTCGGCTAAGTCATTGACCTCGGCGATACTTGCAGGCGGCGCACGGCGTTCAAAATTGCCATCGGCACGGACAGCATGGGCAATTTCTGCAATGGCACCCAGCGGCGCGACCAGTTTATGGTTGAGGCGTCTGGCAACCGCCATAGTTCCGAGTGCAATCATGCTGATACAGCCAATAGCGCCGATAATTGCGGCTATGATGAGCTTGCCTGTACCTTGACCGCTGCTTGTGGCCACGACGGTGCCGATGCGCGAACCGCCGCTATATATCGGGGATTGTGCTGGATCGGGGATTAACACTGTGGGCAAATAGCTTTCCGACGGCGCTAACGTAGGTCCGTTTAGCGTGGCCAGTATCGCGCCATTGGCATTGGTGATCTGGATATGGGCAACGTCACCCAATTCCAATATGGGCTGCATCGCTTCGTGTAATCCGCGCTCGTCGTTAAATATTATCGGCACCTCGGCGGAATAGGCCGCCTGATTTGCCAATAGCTGTAAATTGTCGCGCGCATAGTCGCGTTGCAGGATGAACCCCGTTGTAAATACAGCGAGTAACGCAACGGCCACACCCAATAGTCCGACCAGCGTGAAGGATAAGCCTAACACGCGGGCCAGTGGCACCATATTATCTTTGCCCGCGCTCATCTTTGGCTACCTCCGCGTTGACTGAGGCGCAAAACGCGCGGGTCAACGCGCACCCGGCTGCGTGCCACGGCGTCTATATTGAGGTCGAACATCAATCCCTGGGGTGTCGAATGCAAACAGAATGCCGCACCATATTCACAATTGGGATCAGCATCGGTCAGTGTGAGGGTGCTGTTACCCAAACGGCCAATCAGACGCGCCCTGTCCGGCGGTGCCATCTGCCCGATATATATTGCATCGCATGACGCAGGTGAAGCAGCCGAAGGGGCAATGCGGGTGACCACGATGTTGCGGCCGTCGCGCAGCCTCTGTGATGCGATGCGTCCAGCCGTTGTCGATGTTCCGGTGACGCACAGCCTTATGGTCAGCGGCGAATTGTCCCACTGCGAATAGGAAATTATGGATGTGACCATTTCAGCGGTGGCAATTGCGGGTCCATCGGGGGTGCTTGGTATGTCCGATTGCACGGCAATTGGTAACGCAGACAATGCGACCGCGACCTGCCAATTGATAAAGATGGTGGCTAGCGCCATCATGTCCTTTCCCGTCGCGCGGCATTCTTCATACTAGCCTCATGCCCTGATTTGCGGGTGCCACCTAGTCGAAATCGCGAAACTGTCAAATTAGGGTCGCCGACCCCTGCATAGCGCGAACTGAGGTTTGAAGCGATTTCGTTCAGTGCAAGGAGGAAAGGCGAAGCGAATATGTCGATATTTCTAGACTTTCCGACGCAGCAATGGACGAAATCGGTCAAATCCCCCTCCTTGCTGAGAAAATGGGGGGACAGTAAAATGGCTTCCATCTCGGACCCAAATGCCCTTGAAGATAGCAATACTATCCCCTGCATGCATTTCAGCCCGATATGTTTGCCATTTTACTGCCTCAGCCGTGCGATGTATGGGTCGGCGACCCTGATGGCCGCAATATAGTTTTATTTGAAACCATATCCTGTGCTATAGTCTCAGGGTCAGGACCTAATATGGACAGCATCGTGGAAAGCCATGTTCACGCAACTTTGCCACCGGGCGCTAACCCCGATTGGACAATTGCGCAGGATTGGGCGCGTTTCAGCGCCGCCGAACATGCTGTCTGGGACAGGCTTTTTGCTAGGCAGGCACAAATGCTACCCGGGCGCGCTTGTGATGCCTTCCTGCGCGGGATTGACGTTTTGCGGCTCGAACGGCCCGGCATTCCCGATTTTGTGGCGCTCAACGAACGATTGATGGCGGCGACGGGTTGGTCGGNNGTGCCGGGGTTGGTGCCCGATGATATATTCTTCGACCATTTGGCCAACCGCCGCTTCGTTTCGGGCAATTTCATCCGCCGCGCCGATCAACTTGACTATTTGCAGGAACCCGACGTGTTTCACGATGTGTTCGGCCATGTCCCGATGCTCGCTGACCCCGTGTTCGCCGATTATATGCAAGCCTATGGCAAGGGTGGATTGCGCAGCCTGAACTTTGGCGCGCTGCATAAATTGGCACGGCTGTATTGGTATACGGTCGAGTTCGGGCTGGTGCGCGAACATGGTGCCCTACGCATCTATGGCGCGGGGATAGTTTCCAGCTATGGCGAGAGCATCTTTGCCCTTGATGACTCTAGCCCCAACCGCATCGGCTTTGACCTCGAACGGCTGATGCGCACAGACTATCGAATCGACGATTATCAGCAGAATTATTTCGTCATCGACAGTTTTGATCAACTGCTGCGGGCGACACTTGATACCGATTTTGCTCCGCTCTATGCGCGATTAGAAACGCTGCCGGACATTGCGATTGCCGATATAGTTGACGGCGACAAAGTGCTAACACCGGGCACACAGGTCTATGCGCGCTAAAAACTGCCAAAATCGCCGGGCGGTTGACCTGCACTTCCGCTCGCTCTGATGGGCCGCCGCCAGCCAATGCGCTGGCGCATCGTCATTCGCAGCACGGGCCATTGACCCGCCCCTTCATTGTCAACGCGAAAGCCTGCTCTTCGATACGCACGGACAACCGAGCTGCGCTGGGTGCCGAGCAATCCCGCAAGCAGCAATGTCGCACCGGGCGCAGCAATGGTTGCCAGCGCAGGGGCCAGCGCCACCAGCGGTCCCGCCAATATGTTGGCGCAGATCAGATCATAGGGCGCACAGCCTGCAATCAACGGATCGTCGGTGCCGTCAGCTTGCGTCAACATCACCATGCCGGGGCCATAGCCAATGGGGACGCCGTTACAGGCGGCGTTTTCGGCGCTTACGACTATGCTGACGGGATCAATGTCGCTGGCGATGGCACAGGCGCGTGGCCACAGATGCAGCGCGGCAAAGGCCAGCAGTCCCGTGCCCGTCCCGACGTCGATGATATTGGCAAAGCGCGCTCCGCGCTGTTGCAGCGCGTCAAGCGCGTTCAAACAGCCAGCGGTTGTGTCGTGGTGGCCGGTGCCGAAAGCTTGACCAGCATCAATGCGGAAATTGATGATGCCCGGAGTATCGTCCAGCGCGTCGTGGCCTGTATGGACATAGAAACGCCCCGCGCGAACAGGCTCCAGCCCCGCCTGCGACAGCGTCACCCAATCCTGATCGTCAAGTCGCAGCAACTTGGGCGGTTTGCGATTCTTTCGCCCGAGCAGTGCCATCACTGCTTCAACCAATTTGCGCGGCGGGCGCGTTTCGCAATAGACATCGACGCGCCATTGGTCCCCCGCCTCATCCTCCTCGCATGCGACAATGATTGGCGGCGGATCGAACACAGCGAGCGCGAGCTGCTCATCTGTGACACTTTCAGCCTGAGCGCGCGAACAGGGCAGGGTGAACATCCAGCTTTTGGTCATAGTGCGCCCTAACGTGCGAGTGCGGCCACGCCAAGCCTGTTGACTAAGCGGCACTAAAGTGTATTATTGATATAATACAGATGGAGACTCTATGTCACTACTTGCCCTCGCTCTTAGCATTGCCATTCCCGATGGAGCGGCGTTGACTGACGCGATCCGCGCCCGCGACGCCGAGTTTTTCGATGTCTTTTTTGATGGCTGCGAACCCGAACGGGTGCGCGCGATGTTGACCGATGATTTTGAGATGTATCATGATCGTGCAGGTGTCGTGGCGACGTCAGCCGATCCATTTGTTGCGGATTATGCGGTTCAGTGTTCGGCGCGACTACAGCCTGATGCGTGGCGTTCGCGCCGTGAACTGGTGGCGGAGTCGTTGCTGGTGAATCCCGTTCCAGGCTTTGGCGCCATCGAACAGGGTGACCACCTGTTTTACGAAAGGCGCGGTGATGGGCCAGAGCGGCTCGCCGGACGCGCACATTTTGTGCAGTTATGGCAATTGACCGGAGATGGCTGGAAATTGGCTAGGGTATTCAGCTATGCGCACGCTGCGGCCGAATAGTCTTATCGCACATAGCTAGCACCATTGGCGTCGATGACCGCCCCTGTCATAGATGGCGGCGCGTCAAGCGCGCACCACGCGGCGATTTCGGCGATTTCGTGTGGCTCTGCGACACGGCCTAAGGGAATGTCGGCGAGCAGTTTATCACCGCCGCGACTGACCAGATACTCCTCCGCCATTCCGGTCATGGTAAAACCGGGACAGACGGCAAAGGCATAAATGCCCTCTGCTGCATGGGCGCGCGCAATCGTCTTTGTCATCGCCACCATCCCTGCCTTGGACGCGGCATAGTGCCAATGCGCTGGGCTGTCGCCGCGATGGGCAGCACGACTTGCGATATTGACAATGCGGCCTGCGCGCCCGGCACTTTGCAAGTGCAGCACATGCCGTCGGCACAGCTCGGCACTGGCGGTCAGGTTGATTTGCATCGTGCGGTTCCAACTGGCCAGCCATCTGGCATCCCCGCCGTCGATTGGCCCGCCGTCGATTGGCCCGCCGTCGATTGGGTTGGCTTCAAACACACCCGCATTGTTGATAAGCACATCAATACGGCCGTCTAATTCCCCCAGCGCCCGTTCCCACAAGCGTGCCGGAACGTCGGGGTCAGCCAGGTCGCCGTCTTTGCTGGACAGTGCAAAAAGCCGAATATTGGAACGCGCAGCCAGCGCGGACGCAATCGCCGCGCCAATGCCACGGCTGGCTCCGGTCAATAGGATATATGTGGTCATGCCAGATGATTATAACAATAATCGGTTCAGGTCACGCGACCTTGCTGGTAAACTCGCCCGCCGATTTGGCGAGAGCTGCAAAGCTGTTATTGATGCTGTTGAGCCCGGTTTCAAGAGCGACAATTTCATTAACGACGCGGTTGGTGTCTTCGCGGATCGCCGTAATTGTGCCGGACATTGAGTCCGCTGCCAGCGCAGTTTCATCAACAGCAGCGGTAATCGTGGTGACGGTGCTGGCCTGCAGGTCCATGGCGTCGCGAATGCGCCCTGCAAAGGCTTTGACCTCCTCCACCGTTTCGCGGATCGAGCTATTGGCGCTGACTGTTGTCCGCGTGGCGGATTGTATTGCTGCGACTTTAGAGGCAATTTCGTCGGTGGCTCGTGCAGTTTGATTGGCCAGACTTTTGACCTCCTGCGCCACGACGGCAAAACCACGACCAGCATCGCCGGCGCGCGCTGCTTCGATTGTGGCGTTGAGTGCAAGTAGGTTAGTTTGCCCAGCAACATCGCGGATCAGATCAAGGATAGACTCGATGGTCTCGGCATGGGCGGATAATGCCATCGAGATGGTCAGCGCTTCTCCTGCCTGTTCGCTGGCGCGCCCAGCAATTTCTGTTGCATTCTCAACTTCTTGACGCGTAGTATCAATAGCGCGAATTAATCCGGCTGCGGTCCGCGCGGCTTCGCGCATGGCCAGAGCGGATTGTTCGGCGGCGGCGGCAACCTCGGATGCTTTGCCCAGCATAGAGCGCGCGGCGATGGCCACTTCGCTTGTTTGCCCGCCCAATTGCGCGCCCACCGCTTGGGCGTTCAGCATATCACAAGTGATGGTCGTTTCGAACGCCTCAGCTATTTCGCGACGGTCCTGACGCATCATATGGGCATCGAGCAATTGTTTGTAGCTGGTCATCGTATCGGCTTCGAGCAGCGCCATATGCGTAAGTGTGCCGAGCAAAGTTGCCATTTCGCGGGGGTCATCTATCCCAGAGTTAAGCAGGATTTCGATAGTCTTGGCATAGGAAGCTGACAGGCAGGCGAAAACCGTCCCCAGATTGCTACCGGACACTGTGGCGCGCCAGGCAAAAAGACATGCAGTGTTGGCCCATGCCTGCTCGCAGGGCTTTTCAAACTTTGCGATGACATAGGCCTCGCCTTCATCAAGTGCTTTTTCCAGCAACTCCCCCTCGACCCGTAATTTGGCAGAGGATCGGCTGTTGTGCACCGTCCAGAACGCTTCGGTAATGCTGCGCTCATGCCCGTGCGTCAGCAAGGCTATGCGGTGCGAGCGATCAGTCATATCCTGATCAGGATCGAAAAATGGTAATTTTTCAGCAATACGCACCGGCTCGACATCGGTGAAGGCTAAGCGCTGTTGCGATTGAGTTGTCATGGAATACAATGTCCTGATGCGTGCTTTAATGAGGATGAGCAGTAACGCCATTTGGTTAATTTCTTGTTAGTCACATTGCTGCGATGGTTGACGTTCGCGGTAACTTCCTTATGGTCGGGTGAAATATTATTACATGGTAGGAATAGGAGTGCGACGATGATTATTGGCTGCCCGCGCGAGATTAAAAATCACGAATATCGCGTCGGTTTGACACCGGAAAGCGCGCATGAGCTAGTCGCACATGGACATGAGGTTTTGGTAGAGAGCGGTGCCGGCCTTGGTATCGGCGCAAGCGACGCGAAATATATCACCGCAGGCGCGACGATCCTGCCCGATGCCGCCACTATTTTTGCGCGTGCCGACATGATCGTCAAGGTCAAGGAACCGCAAGCGGCCGAGCGGGCAATGCTGCGCGCGGGGCAAATCCTTTATACCTATCTCCACCTTGCTCCTGACCCCGATCAAACGCGCGATCTGATTGCCTCTGGCGTCGTTGGCATCGCTTATGAAACCGTGACAGGGCGGCAGGGCGGGTTGCCGCTGCTCAAACCGATGAGCCAGGTTGCGGGGCGGATGTCGATACAGGCGGGGGCGACCGCGCTGGAAAAAGCGCATGGTGGGCGCGGCATTTTGCTGGGCGGCGTTCCCGGCGTTGCTCCGGGCAAAGTGTGCGTTATTGGCGGCGGGGTCGTTGGGTTCAACGCGGCGCAGATGGCGGTTGGCCTAGGTGCCGATGTGACCATCCTTGATCGCGATCCTGAAGTGCTGGAGCGGCTGGGCATCCATTTCGAATCGCGGGCGAAAACGCGCTTCTCGAACAAGGCCAATTTGGCCGAATGCGTCGCAGAGGCCGACCTTGTCATCGGTGCGATCCTGATCCCCGGAGCCGCCGCACCGCGCCTTGTTACCCGCGATATGCTGGGGACGATGGCTGCGGGGTCAGTGCTGGTCGATGTGGCGATTGATCAAGGCGGCTGTTTTGAAACGTCGCATGCCACGACGCACGCCGAACCGACCTATGTGGTCGATGGCATTGTCCATTATGCGGTGGCCAATATGCCGGGCGCGGTGGCACGAACATCAACTTATGCGCTCAACAATGTCACCTTGCCGCACGCGCTGCGTATCGCCAATCTGGGGTGGAAGGGCGCGCTGCGTGCCGACCCGCACCTTGCGGCCGGCCTGAACGTTTGCGAAGGAAAAATAACATGCGAACCGGTGGCATTGGCGCTTGGCCATCCCTATATTCCGGTGGAGCAAGTGCTTAGGGTCGCCGACCCTATTTGAGGAAGTGCAATGAGCGAACCCCACGACAATCCCGAACCCGACCCCGAAGAAAATGAGGTGTTACGCGCCGCGCGCGAAGCCAAGGAGGCACGCCTTCGCGCCAGCGCTAGCCAAAGCGGCAAGAAGGGCATCAACTGGAAAACCGCTGCTGCCGCTGGGCTAGGCTCCGCCGCGATAATTGCCGCCTTGCTTTACTCACAGCGCGACAAGGATGATAAACCCGAATAGCGCGGTTTATGAGTTTATGCTCTAAGAAGCGTTGGGGTCAGGGATGGTTATACCGTCCCCCGGCATGACCGCCGCAGCATTGCCCATCGACCCGGCAACTGCAGTCCCCGTCATTTGAAACGCTATAGTTCCGCTCACCGCGATGAGCGCGATCAGCAGCGCATATTCAATCGCGGTGGCGGCGCGTCTGCATCGCAATAATTTTGCACGGCGGCAATATGACTTCATGGTGCGACCCATAGCCTGTCTGGTCCTGTTTTGGGTGCTTTGTGCTTGCCCTTCACCCGCTGCAATCCATGCATTTCCTTAATTTTTTATTATACGCTGGTAAGTGTTTGCAATCACGTAGGTTGCATCAATCGGCCCATGCGGTAAAGACTATCGCATCAATACATTTTGGGGAAAGCAACAGCATGGCATCCGAATCACAACGCCCATTATCGCCGCATTTGCAGGTTTATAAATGGGGTCCGGCGATGCTGGTGTCTATCCTCCACCGTGCCACCGGCGACGGCTTGGCGATTGTCGGCGTGCTGGTGTTCTTGTGGTGGCTTGGTGCTGCCGCGAGCGGGGCAGAGGCCTATACCAGCTTCATCGGCTATGCGTCGGCTTGGTATGGCCAAGCGGTGCTGATCGGCCTGACCTGGGCCTTTTTTCAACACGCCTGTTCGGGTCTGCGGCATTTGCTGCTCGACACGGGCGCAGGCTACGAGCTGAACACCAACCGCATGTGGGCGATTGTCGTAGCGACTTTGCCCGTCATCCTGACCGCCGCTGTGTGGCTTTTCATCTATTATAAGGGGCTTTGACATGGGCAGTGCAACCGAACTGGGGCGCGTTCGCGGGCTTGGCTCCGCAAAATCCGGCACGCATCACTGGATGATGCAGCGCGTCACCGCCATCGCCAATCTGGTGCTGATGGCGTGGCTGGCGACCAGCCTGATCACCAGCGATTTTTCTTCCCTCGATGCGGTCAAAATGTGGCTGTCCAAACCCGCCGCCGCCGTGCCGCTGGCCTTGCTCAGCATCAGCGTCTTCACCCACATCCGCCTTGGCCTCACGGTATTGATCGAGGATTATATACACGGCGAAGCGGGCAAACTCGCTGCCATCCTCGGCTTAACATTCTTCACATGGGGCGGACTGGCGTTCGCTTTATTCTCCATCGCTAGCCTCACATTCGGAGGGGCGGCACATGTCGGCCAATGACACAGCGACTCCGACGTATAAAATCATCGACCATGTCTATGACACTGTGGTCGTTGGTGCGGGCGGCTCTGGTTTGCGCGCAACCATGGGCAGCGCCGAAGCGGGGCTGAAAACCGCGTGCATCACCAAAGTATTCCCGACCCGTAGCCACACCGTCGCGGCGCAGGGCGGCATCGCCGCTTCGCTCGGCAATATGGGGCCGGACCATTGGACTTGGCACATGTTCGACACGGTCAAGGGGTCGGACTGGTTGGGCGATCAGGACGCAATCGAATATCTGGTCCGCGAAGCCCCGCAAGCGGTTTACGAGCTTGAACATGCGGGGATGCCCTTTTCGCGCACTTCCGATGGAAAGATTTACCAGCGCCCGTTCGGCGGGATGATGCAAAATATGGGCGAAGGGCCGCCGGCCCAGCGCACCTGCGCCGCCGCCGACCGTACCGGCCACGCCATGCTCCACGCGCTCTATCAACAGAGCCTGAAATATGACGCCGATTTCTTCATCGAATATTTCGCGCTCGACCTGATTATGGAGGACGGGCCGGATGGTCCCGAATGTCGCGGCGTCATCGCGCTGTGCATGGCCGATGGCTCAATCCACCGTTTCAAAAGCCACGCAACCGTGCTGGCGACGGGCGGCTATGGCCGCGCTTATTTCACAGCGACGGGCGCGCATACCTGCACCGGCGATGGCGGCGGCATGGTGCTGCGCGCGGGCTTACCGCTCCAGGATATGGAGTTTGTGCAGTTCCACCCGACCGGGGTTTACGGCGTCGGTGTGCTGATTACCGAGGGCGCACGCGGTGAGGGCGGCTATCTGACCAACTCTGAGGGTGAGCGTTTCATGGAGCGTTACGCCCCGTCGGCCAAGGATTTGGCGAGCCGTGATGTCGTGTCACGATCGATGGCGATTGAAATCCGCGAAGGACGCGGCGTTGGCCCGAACAAGGACCATATCCACCTCCACCTCGACCATATCGATGCCAAGATTTTGGCCGAGCGCCTGCCCGGCATCACCGAAACGGGCAAAGTGTTTGCCAATGTTGACCTGACGCGGCAACCGCTGCCCGTCTGTCCCACCGTCCATTATAATATGGGCGGCATCCCGTGTAATTATCATGGCGAGGTCGTGACGCTGCGCGGTGGCAACCCCGACCATATCGTCCCCGGCCTGTTTGCGGTGGGCGAAGCCGCATGCGTCAGCGTCCACGGGGCCAATCGGCTTGGTTCGAACAGCCTGATCGACCTCGTCGTATTTGGCCGCGCCACGGGATTGCGGCTCAAGGAAATCGTCACACCAGGCGCGAAGCATCGCCCGCTGGCGGCCGACAGCGCCGATCTGGCGCTTGCGCGGCTCGACCATTTCCGCTTTGCCAGCGGTAAATCACCGACCGCGCAGGTCCGCACCGCGATGCAACAGGTGATGCAGGCGCATTGCGCGGTGTTCCGCACCGACGAAGTGTTGGCCGAGGGCAAGGCAAAGCTGGCCACCGTCTATGCGCAGATGGCTGACATCGGCATTTCGGACCGTAGCCTGATCTGGAACACCGACCTGATCGAAACGCTCGAACTCGACAATTTGATCGCCCAAGCGACCGTCACCATCCACGGCGCGCATAACCGCAAGGAAAGCCGGGGTGCGCATGCGCATGAGGATTTCCCCAAGCGCGATGACAAGGGCTGGATGAAGCACACCGTGGCGTGGTTCGACGGCTGGGGCGGGCCGGGTAAAGGGCGCGGCGATGGAGCGGTCAAAATCGATTACCGCCCGGTCCACGAATATACGCTGTCCGACGACATTGCTTACATCAAGCCCAAGGCAAGGGTGTATTGATAGCTACTGTGGCAGGATGATCTATGAACTTCAGCGACTACTTAGCATCCGTTGCATTGACGCTGTCAGCAGCTGCCTTAGCTTTGGAGCTACGCCGTTGGTTTGATTCAAAGCCACGGCTTCATCTATCTGTTATGGATAATGCGGTATTTTACCCCTATGATGATGGTCGCGAGAAAATGGTGTTATCCGTCACTAATCGCGGGGGAAATGATACGACGATAATGCACTTTATCGTTTTTAAGTATAAAACGCGATTACATAAAATATTCAACAGGACGAGTTTAACTTCTATTGTCAATAGCATTCAAACTCCAGAGTCAATGGCGCTTCCATCAATGTTGAGGACAGCTGAAATCTGGCGAGGCATATGTCATCATGATGAAAGCACTATAAACATGCGAGAATGCGGCCAGCTATATATTGGCATCTATGCAAGTCACTCTGATAAGCCCATCTTGAAACGGGTTCGACCAAAGAAACTGCCCACGCCCCTCCCTTTCAGGGAGGGGGTATCGTAGCGCCAACATAATCCCCCTCCCTTATTGTCAGCGGTAGGGCGATTATTTCACTCCGCCAGCCCCAGAAACATGATGATTGCCGTGTCGAGTGACCGCATATCGTCGTCGGACAGGGTGCCTAGTTTATTGCCCAACTTTGCGCGCAGGATAGTGGTAATTTTGTCGGCCATCACGCTGGTTGGTTTTCGCAACCCATTCGTTGCATCCGGCGTGATTGCAACGCGAAACAAGGGCAGTTCGCTGGGGTCCGACGTGCACAGTGCCAATGTCACCGAATCCGTGGCATCAAACCGCATATCCTGAATGATGACGGCGGGCCTAGGTTTGCCGGCATAGTCCGCTGCGCCAGCAACTGTCCAAACCGCTCCCCGTTTCACCTAATAGCGTTCCGGATTGGTCCAAAACTCGGAAATCGAATCGACAAAATCCTGATCGCCCTTTGCATATGGGGACTCAGCGGCCAGTTTCGATTGCCGATGCGCTTCGGTAATAAAGCTTGGGTCATTAAGGTCGGGAACCCAAAATTGCTTGAGCTTTAGCCCCTTGGCGCGTTGACGTGCGCGAAACGCGCGGGCGCGTTCTGTGCTATTGGCGGTGCTAGTGGCACTATTGCTCGGTGCGCGTGAAGGAGCATTCATGGCGGGGCTTTCTGATTGCGTTGCATGCAACGTTACCATAGTTTAATGGACCCTGCAACTTGGCTATCGCCCTGCTTCGCCCGCCCGCACCCACACCGCGCGGCCGCCAACCCACGTCTCCGATACCCACGTCGCGCGGATATGCGACGGGCTGGCCAGCGTCGGATCGGTGTCGGTCAGGATAAAATCGGCGCGCATCCCGGGCATCAGCGTGCCGATGCGGTCCTCGGCAAAACCGGCATAGGCGGCCGTTCGCGTAAAGCCATCGAGCGCGGCGATGCGGCTCACGGCTTCCTCGGGCCGCCACCCACCAAAGGGTTCACCCGCCGCATCGGCGCGGGTAAAGGCGGCGGCAAGCCCCGCGAACGGGTCGGGGCTTTCGACCGGAAAGTCGCTGCCAAAGGCGACCCGTGCCCCCGTCGCGGCGATGCTGTGCCATGCATAGGCGCCGGCGAGTCTGCTTGGCATTCCTGGCCGGTCTGGCCCCAGCCGTGCCTCGGCCATCAAACGGTCGCTGGTCTGGTGGACCGGCTGCATCGACGCGATGATGCCGTGCTGACCAAAGCGCGCGATGTCCGCGACATCGACGATCTGCGCATGCTCGACGCGCCAGCGTCTGTCACCGGGAAAGCTCAGAGCCACATCGTCGATGGCGTTCAGCAGGTCGGCATTGGCGGCGTCGCCAATCGCGTGCACCGCGACCTGAAAGCCATCCATCGTCGCGCGAACCATGCGGTTGCGCAGCTGCGATGACGACAATATGGGAATGCCGCTTTGCCCCGGCGCGTCAGCATAGGGCGCTTTCAGCCACGCCCCGCGCGAACCCAATGCACCGTCGAGGACCAACTTGACCCCAACCATGCGCAAGCGGTCGTCATAGAGCCACGGCGTCGGCCCGCCGCCCGCGATCAACGCCATATTCTCGATACCCGCGCCATAGCTGATGATGCGGACATTGAGGCTGCCATTGTCGCCCGCGCGGCGAAACGCCTGCCAATCCTCTATGTCCGTCCCCATGTCCGCCACGGTGGTGATGCCCAGCGAGAGCAGGCGTTGTTGCGCCAACGCCAGTGCGCGGTCGCGGTCACGCGCCAGCGGTTCGGGGCGATGCGCCTCAATCAACGCGGCGGCATTGTCTATGAACACGCCCGATGGTCGCCCGCCCACCATCTCGATCCGCCCACCAACTGGCGCGCGGGTGGCGGCGGTGATGTTTGCTACCTGCATCGCGCGGCTGTTGGCCCATCCGGCATGGCCATCGACGCGGCTCAGCCAGACGGGGCGGTCGGCGACAATGCTGTCAAGGTCGGCGGCGGTGGGAAAGCGCCCCAGCCCCCATGTTTCCTGGTTCCACCCGCGCCCCATGATCCACGGCAATTCGGGGTTCGCGGCGGCATAGGTGCGGATTGCCTCTTGCGCTTCGGCTAGGCTGTGCGTGCCCGATAAATCGAGCATCATCGCCTGCCAGCCCAAGCCCATGACATGACCGTGCGCGTCGATGAGGCCGGGCATCATCACTTGGCCGCGCGCGTCCTTGCGGAAATCCATGTCGGTGGGACGCGCATCGCCGCGCTGTAATAGCCGTTCAACACGGCCATCATCGTCGATGACAAGGCCGGTAAAGCGTATCACGCTCCCTTCGGCATTCAGCGTGATTCCATCGACATTGTCGATCAGCGTATCGGCGAGAGCGGGGCTAGCCAGCGCAATTGCGGCCACCGCCGCCAGCAGGTGCACCCTCATTTGTGGAACCTGCGGATCAGCACGCTGGTGTCTTGTCGTCCTGCGCCCATCGCCTGTAACTCCGCATAAAATTGATCGACCATTGCCGCGACGGGCAGGCTGGCTCCGTTGGCGCGCGCTTCTTCGATGGCGAGGCCTAGGTCTTTGCGCATCCAATCGACGGCAAAGCCAAAATCAAACTCGTCTTTGACCATCGTGTGCCAGCGGTTGCTCATCTGCCAGCTTCCCGCCGCGCCGCCCGAAATTGCCTCGAACACCTTGTCGAGGTCGAGCTTGGCATGCTGGGCAAAGCGTAGTGCCTCGGCCAGCGACTGGATGATGCCGACAAAGGCGATCTGGTTGGCCATCTTGGCGGTTTGTCCCGCACCCGCACGCCCGATGTGGACGATGCGGCTCGAATAGGCCTCCATCAGCGGGGTCGCCGCCGCTATCGCCTTGTCCTTGCCGCCGCACATCAGGGTCAATGTGCCATTTTCCGCGCCGACTTGGCCGCCGGTCACAGGCGCATCGACGACCAGCAGCTTTCGCGAATCCGCCTCTACCTGAAGCTGTCGGGCAATTTTGGCGGACACGGTCGTGTGGTCGATGAACAGCGTGCCGGGTGCCATGGTGCGAAACGCACCCTCGCGCCCCATGGTGATGGTGGCCAGATCATCGTCGGTGCCAACACAGCTTATCACCGCATCGGCACCCTCTGCCGCGCTGGCCGGGGTTTCTGCGGTCACACCGCCATGCGCCGCAATCCAGCGCTCGGTCTTGCTGCGGCTGCGGTTGAACACGGTCATCTCGTGCCCTGCGGTGGATAAATGCCGCGCCATGCAGGAACCCATGACGCCCAGACCGATAAATGCTATTTTTGCCATCGCAGTCGAATAACGCGACTTTGCGTAAAGCGCTAGATGCGATAGAGCCGCCAACATATGACCACCGCCAACCCCTCTGCCGTTTTGGTACCGCCGCACGCTTCGCGCTTGCTTACACTTTCCGATGTCGAGGCCGCGCGCACGCGCATAGCCGGCGCGGTGCTCCACACCCCGACGACCGAGAGCCGCACGCTCGGGGCCATGGTTGGCGCGCGGGTGTTCCTGAAGTTCGAAAATCTGCAATTCACGGCGGCCTATAAGGAACGCGGTGCGCTCAACACACTGCTAATGATGGATGTCGAACAGCGTTCACGCGGTGTGATTGCGGCGAGCGCAGGCAATCATGCACAGGGGCTGGCCTATCACGGTGCGCGGCTGGGCGTTCCCGTCACCATCGTCATGCCGCAAACAACCCCGATGGTGAAAGTCTATCAGACGCAAAGCCATGGCGCCGAAATCATCCTGCACGGCGAAACCTTTGATGAAGCCTATGCCCGCGCGCGCGAACTGGAAATCGAGCGCGGCCTGACCTTCGTCCATCCGTTCGACGATCCGCGCATTGCGGCGGGGCAGGGAACTGTGGCGCTGGAAATGCTGGAGGACCAACCAGACATTGACACGCTCATCATCCCCATCGGCGGCGGCGGCCTGTTTTCGGGAATGGGCACGGCGGCGCGCGCGATCAAACCCGACATTAAATTGATCGGGGTGCAGGCCGAACTGTACCCGTCGATGTATGCCAAACTCAACCATGTCGATATGGCGTGCGAAGGCGACACGTTGGCTGAGGGCATCGCGGTGCAGCAACCCGGCGCATTCACCAGCGAAGTCGTAGCAAGCCTTGCGGACGATATCGTTTTGGTGGCCGAACGCCATTTGGAACGCGCGGTGTCATTGCTGCTGCAAATCGAAAAAACGGTGGTGGAGGGGGCCGGCGCGGCTGGCTTCGCGGCGCTGCTCGCGCATGGGGACAAGTTTAAGGGCCGCAATGTCGGCTTGGTGCTGGCGGGCGGCAACATCGACACCCGCCTGCTCGCCAACGTGTTGCTGCGCGATCTGGCACGGTCGGGGCGGCTGGCGCGGCTGCGTATCCGCTTGCAGGACCGCCCCGGCGCATTGTTCAACGTCATGCGCGTGTTCAGCGAGCAACAGGCCAATATTGTCGAGATTTACCACCAGCGCATCTTTACCACGCTCCCCGCCAAGGGGTTGATCGCCGACATCGAATGTGAAACGCGCGACCGCGAACACCTTGATTCGTTGGTCGAGGCAGTAAAAAGCGCGGGCTATCAAGTGACGCTGATCGAACTGGCTTGAGGGTGAGGGGGTGTGCCCTGAGTCCTTTGTATGCAGGTATGTTCACTATTGGGGGAAGGAGATGGGCTGGTATTGAATAACGATGTGAGGCTGCGGACATAGATGTCTAATGAGGACGGTCCGTCATCGAAATAATTCCCCAGCTCTACCATCAATGCGAATTTCTCAACCGAGGCTTGACATAAAATTCTAAATCACGCATTCTAATATATATGATTTAGAATGAGTCGCTTATGCCCCGATCAATCGAATTTGAGATCAAACCCGCTCTGGACGCGGCGGTCGAGGCGTTTCGCCATCAAGGCTTTGGTGGCACGTCGATCAAGGCACTGGAACGGGCTACTGGACTGTCTTCGGGCAGTCTCTACAACAGCTTTGGCGATAAGGATGCGATCTTCGCCAAGTCCTTGTCGCACTATAATGAGGTCGTCGTAGAGGCGCGCATTGCCGAGCATCTTACTGGCAAACCGCCCGCCAAGGGGCTGCGCAATTTCTTTTTATCACTACTCGAAGAGCCGGGAGGCGGGTCAAGCGGTTGCCTGTTGACCAACAGCGCCATCGAGTTTGGCCCCGGTGAATCCGTCGCAAAAAACGGCGTTCGCACCGGTTTCAAATTGCAGGAGGAAGCTTTCTTCGCTGCGATCAACCAAATCGATCCACAGGCAATCGACGCGTCGCAAAAGGCGCTGAAATTGCTGGCATTGTATCAGGGCGTTCTCGTGCTCATCCGATTCGGCCATCCAAAACCCGAACTCCACACGATGATCATCAATGAAATCAAAACACTGACAGGAAAAGATAATGACTGAAGCACTTTGGAACCGCTATTCGGCTAGTTGGTCGATGCCTGAGGTTGAACGACTTGAACGACTTGCCGAAACGGTCAGCTCCGACATCACCTATACTGATCCGACAATCACACTTTCGGGTATCGCAGCCTTTTCGGATTACATGGCGGGGTTTCAGACCAACATGCCCGGCACCGGATTTGCCATTCGCGAAGTGTTTGACCATCATCAGCGGACCTTATCGCATTGGAATATGGTGAGTGCCGAAAAGGCCGTGATCGGCACGGGCACAAGCTTTGCCGAGCTCACAGACGATGGGAAACTTGCCCATATTACGGGTTTCTTTGGTGCGCCCTAAGGTAAGGACTGACCAAGACGAGATTACGGATTACGGCGGCAGGTGCGAAACCCCCTAAACTCTTAACCCTGACGCAACCCCGCTTTCCTACAGCTATATCTCCATGGTAAGATGTGCGCGGGCTGTCGCAAGCTTGTGGCTCTTTTATATCGTCGAACCCCCACCCCTAACCCGCGTTCAGAGTCATGTGCCTCTGAACGCCCACAAGGGGGAGGGGGATTTTGCTTCTTCTCCGCGCCTCTGCGTTTCCGCGCGAAACATCTATCCTTCGTCATCCATGGGCCCCGGATCAAGCCCGGGGTGACGAGAAAAGGGAGTAACTGTATTAAGTTTACACCACAGTTGGGTCACAGACGCGTAAATGGCTTGAATCCGCGATTGTTGGTAAATTTTACCCCTTGTTTTGTGTCAACCAAGCCCCGGAGCAAAGCCCGTTCTTGGTGTCAACTTTGTCAACTTTGGAGGATTTTTGGCACTGACCCACCCTGTCCCGCTTTGAATCAGCCAAAGATAATCCGCGCCGCGATGGTAAATAGACTTTCGCCATGACGCTGCGCTCGTCATAAGCTCGTGGTGGCCCTGTTTGCGGGCAGAGAGTCTTTTCGAGTGAGATGGAAACATCGAACGGCTCGGGAAAGGCGGAAAATAAGAATTAGAGGCTGATTCGATTCAATCTGAAGCGGGCAGACTCTAGGATTTAGCAAGGCTCTGATTTACAGTGACGGCACCATTTCGCTTTCCCCGTTTTTTTGTGACCAGCCCGACGCCATGCCCCTATTTGCCCGGGCAGAGCGAGCGCAAGGTGTTCACCGAATTGACGGGCGGCAACAGCGCCGAGCTCAATGATGCGCTGGGCCGCATCGGCTTTCGCCGCAGCCAGAATGTTGCCTATCGCCCCAGCTGCCATCATTGCACGGCCTGTGTTTCGGTGCGCGTCGTCGCCGAAGCGTTCGAGCCAACGGCGTCACAGCGCCGCACGATGCGCCAGCATGATGACCTGATTGTCGAAGCGCGCGCCCCTTGGGCGACCGAAGAGCAATATGAGCTGTTGTCGCGTTACCTTGGCTCACGCCACCCGGAGGGCGGGATGGTGGACATGGGCGAAGGCGATTTTGCGGCGATGGTCGAACACTCTCCGGTCGAAACCTGCGTCGTCGAATATCGGGAACGCGGACCCGATGGCAAAACGGGCAAGCTGGTCGGCGCGTGCCTGACCGACCGCCAGGCCGACGGGCTGTCGATGGTCTATAGCTTTTTCGAAACCGATGATCCGACGCGGCGCGGACTGGGCACCTTCATCATCCTCGATCACATCATTCGTGCGGCGCGGGCGGGCCTGCCCTATGTCTACCTTGGCTATTGGGTCGAAGGGTCAGACCGGATGGCTTACAAGGCGCGCTTTCGCCCGATAGAGCGGCTCAGCCCGGCGGGATGGGCTGAATTTGATCCCTCTTCAGTGAGCCCTGCCACTGGCCATCCACCATTGGCGGGCCACTCTGACTTGGCGGGCCACCCTTCCTTAACAGGAATGTCGCCGAATTTTGCGGACCATGCGTTCATGGCCTGAACGACAAGACGCATAATTTTGACCAATAGTGCGGCTTGTCGGTTGACGCAGGGCGCGGTTGCGGGGCATAGCTTTCGCATAACAGAATAATCATGGTCGCGGTTGATTGGTGCTTGTCCGTTCGGGGCAAGGGGGGAATCGAATTGCCGCATTTGCGCACCTTCAAAACTCTTCATCTAAGGCTGCTGCTTTGGGTTGATAGGGTGTGAGCGATGCGCTGGACATCATCATTGTCGGCTCTGGTCCGGCGGGGTTAAGCGCGGCGGGGCGTGCGGCTGGGCGGGGCCTAACATATATTCTGCTCGAAAAGACCGACCATCTTTCGGACACCATCTATAAATATCAAAAGGGTAAGCATATCATGGCGACTCCGGTGCAGCTTGAGCTGCGATCGGATGTCGATTTTGATGCGGGCAAGCGCGAGGCGATATTGGGCCGGTGGAGCGAGCAGGGCGGCTCGTTCGCCATCGCCTATGATGCGGATGTCAGCGCGATTGCGGGGGCGCAGGGCGACTTTACCGTTAGCACTGCCGATGGCCGCAGCTGGCGCGGCAAGCATGTCATCCTCGCCATCGGGACACAGGGGAACCCTAACCGCCTTGCTGTGCCGGGTGCCGACCTGCCGCATGTGCAATATCAACTCAACGACCCAACCGAATATATTGACGAGCATATCACCGTCGTTGGCGGCGGCGATGCGGGGATTGAAAATGCGCTTGGTCTGGCGAGCGACGTGGCGCAGGGCAATGTCGTTACCATCCTCAACCGCGATGCAGGGTTCATCCGCGCCAAGGGGCCGAACGTTGCCGCGTTGATGGAATTGGCGGGACAGGGGCGAATAACCCCCAAGACCGAAACATCACCCTCTGCGGTTGAACAGGGCTGGATAGTGTTGCAAACCCGTGATGGCGAGGAGCGGATACGCTGTGATCGCATCATCGCCCGCCTCGGCTCTGCACCACCGCGAGGATTTGTTGAAAGCTGCGGCATAGAGTTTACCGGGCCGGACCGCGAAGCCTTCCCCAAACTTTCCCCGACGTTTGAAACGACTGCGCAGGGTATTTTTGTCATCGGCGCACTGGCGGGTTATCCGCTCATCAAGCATTGCATGAACCAGGGCTATGACGTCGTCGAGTTTATCGCGGGCAATACCGACCTCAAACCCGTTGACGAGAAATTGCTCACCGCGCGCTTTGCCGACCTGCCCGGCAACCACAGTGTCGATCACTGGCTCGATTTCATCGGCAGTCGGGTCAGCATTTTCGAGGATGTGTCGCCGCTGCAATTGCGTGAGTTCATGCTCGATTCGGACGTACGATCCTATCGTGCGGGTGATGTCGTGTTCGAACGTAATGATACGGGGTCGTCGCTGTTCTCCATCGCCGATGGCCATGTGGTGGTGGAGGTAGATGCCAATGATCGGGGCCGCACCATAGCCATCGACACCGGAACAATATTTGGCGAAGTCGGCCTGATTTCCGGGCGGCGGCGCGGCGCGACCATCCGTGCAGGCAGCGACTCCATCCTCGTCGAAATGTCGCGGGGTGCGGCGCTGAAACTCATGGCGTCGGTGCCGGGGGCCAAGCGCGCCATCACCCGCATTTCGCTGGAGCGGCAATTGCTCCAGATGTTCGGCTCCGGTTTGAAGGCTGAGGACCTGACCGAGGCGCTCGACAGTGCCGAAATCGTCCCCATCCCCGCTGGACAGCATGTCATCACCGAGGGCGATGACGGCGACGACATCTTTGTCGTGCGGCAAGGGTCGATGGTTGTCGAGAAACAGATTGGCGGGAAATCTGTGTTTTTGAGCTACTTGCCGGCTGGCTCCTATGTCGGTGAAATGGCCGTGATAGCAGGCGGAAAACGTACTGCGACGGTCAAGGCTGCGGTCAAATCCGAAGTGGTCAAGGTATCGGGCGCGGCATTCCGCAAGATACTGGCAACCAAGCCCGATCTCGCTGCCCGCCTTCGCGGCGACATGGCGGCGCGCCAAGACCTCAATAATTTTATCGAAGGACGCAAGGCGAGTTACTCCAGCGCGGTCGAACTGTATTCCGAAACCGCCAAATTCCTAGTCGACAAGGGGATTGGCGAAGCGACTGACGTGCTCCTCATCGACGAAACGCTGTGCGTGGCTTGCGACAATTGCGAAAAAGCCTGCGCCGACAGCCATGAGGGGCTGTCACGTCTCGACCGCGAAGCCGGCGCGACGTTCGCGCATATCCATGTTCCAACCAGTTGTCGCCATTGCGAGCACCCGCACTGTATGTCGGATTGCCCGCCGAGCGCGATCCACCGTGGCCCGGATGGCGAAGTGTTTATCGACGACACTTGCATCGGTTGCGGCAATTGCCAGCGCTATTGCCCTTACGGCGTTATCCGCATGGATGCGGCTCCGCCCAAAAAGCCCAGCCTGTTGTCATGGCTGTTCCTCGGGGCCGGTCCAGGGCCAGGTGAGCCGACCAAGAAATGGGCCAAGGCCAACACATCAAAGGGTGCAGAAGCGCCGAAAAAAGCCATAAAATGCGATATGTGTTCGGGCATTGCGGGCGGCCCGGCGTGCGTGCGGGCGTGCCCGACGGGCGCGGCAATCCGCGTTTCGCCCGAAGCCTTTCTATCGGTTGCGCGATTGACGCAGGATGATGATTGATGGCTAGACTTACCCCTATACTTACCCGACGAAAGGCCAAGGCGGCACAGGGTGAACGCCAGCGTTCCAGCCTGCATGAGGGGTTTCTGGCCCATGCGAATTTCACGTGGTTGAAGATCGCAATTTTGGTATCCCTAACATCGATTGTCAGTTATTTTCTGGTCGACATTGCCCCGCGCCACAATGGCGGCAGCTGGTATGGATATACGCTGGGCACCATCGGCGCACTGCTCATCGTGTGGCTGGCGCTGCTGGGTATCCGCAAGCGGGCGATGACGCGCGGCGCATGGTCGCTCAAGGCGTGGACGTCGGCGCATGTCTATCTGGGCCTGTCGCTGGCCGTTATCGGCACGTTGCACAGCGGGTTTCAGCTCGGCTGGAACGTCCATACGCTCAGCTGGAGCCTGATGCTGCTGGTCATCGTGTCGGGTATCTGGGGCATCACGGTTTACAGCATGCTGCCGTCGGCGCTGTCGAACAACCGCGATGAGCGGACACAGGCGCAGATGCTCGACGATATACGCGGGATTGACCGCCAATTGCACGAAGCGGCGCAACCGCTGTCGCCAAGCGACGCCGCGATTGTGCGCGAATCGCTGGATCAGGATCCATTCGCCGGATCACTATGGTCGCGGCTGTCAGGGCGATACAAGGGCTGCGCCACTACAAGTGCGCTTGCAGCGATGCGTCTGCACACCGCGCCGCGCCACGACAGCGGCCATGACCCGATGGAGAGGATCGACGTGCTGCTGACGCGCAAGATCGCGGCGCTGGGACGGTTACGAAGGCACCTCAAGCTCAAGGCGCTGCTGGAGGTGTGGCTCTATATCCACGTCCCGATGACCTTTGCACTGATTGCCGCGCTGACCGCGCACATCGTCAGCGTGTTTTTTTACTGGTGATGGGGAGAAGCTAATATGTCATTCCTCCTCCGCCGTGTTTCGATCACCGCCGATGGCCGCGAGATTATTCGCAGCAGCGCGTGCGATAAAAGCCAAATCAGTATAGGTCGCGATGCAGCGTGCGATGTCCACTTGGCCGACCTTGCGGTCAACCCTAGCCATGCGACGATCACCACCAATGATGGCCGCCATATCGAGGTTCAGGCCACATCGGGCCTAGGCTTCGAGTGGGACGGCCGCACCGTCACATCGGCAACGATTGATGCAGGTGATGGCGCAGAACTGCGCTTTGGCGGACACCGCATCACTGTGGGCGTTGATAGCGAGGCATCTAGCCCACGCGTATTGCTGACCATCGCGCGCACCGATGAGCTGAGCCACAGCGCGCTCGACCGCGACGAGGCGCAGGCCTTTTCGCTGCGTGGGTTGCTTCCCGGACGGCGGCTGTCGGCATGGGCGTTCAGCCTGTTGCTGCTGGCGGCGTTCCTGATCGCGCCGATCTGGGCCTATATGAGCTGGCGCGGGGTCGAGGAGCGTCCCGCGTCATTCCATGCCGATATGAGCTGGTCGTCGGGGCCGCTGTCGAGCGCGCATACGTCGCTGTCGCGCGATTGCCAGTCGTGCCATACCGACGCCTTTGTCGCCGTCACTGATACAGCGTGCAAAAGCTGTCATGATGATGCGCACGACCATGCGCCGCTGAACCGCCAATTGGCGGCGCGGGGCGAACCAGGGATGTTCCGTGCGGCGCTCATCCGCATTGGCGCGGCGTTCAACCGTGAACAGGGGCGATGCGTTGATTGCCACAATGAACATGAAGGGGCGGGGCCGATGCCCGCCACCGCGCAGCAATTTTGCACCGATTGCCACCAAGACATGTCGAGCCGCCTGACCGACACGCGGATAGGCGATGCCGGTGATTTCGGCACATCGCACCCGCAATTTCGCCCACGCGTGCAGGTGACGCCGGGCGCGACGCCGCGCTTTGCACGGGTTACACTCACCCCGCAGACCAACGACGTCAATGGCCTGAAGTTCCCGCATAATATGCATTTGCTGCCACAGGGCGGAGTGGCGCGGATGGCGCGCAATTTGCGTATGACCAATGGCCGCAATGACAATGGCCGCAATGACAATGGACGAGGGGGCGGGCTGGACTGCGCCAATTGTCATAGGCCAACAGCCGACGGGGTGCGGTTCGAACCCGTCGATATGGAGCGCGATTGCCAATCCTGTCACAGCCTAGCCTTTGAAAGCGTTGGCGGCGTCACGCGCACATTGCGGCACGGCGAGCCGGGTCAAGTGGTCGCCGATCTGTATGCCTATTATCGTTCAACCCAGCCGACGCGCCCGATTTCCCTAGGTGGAATGGCGCGGCGCAGGCCGGGCGAGTTTGCGCAAGGGCAGATTTACAATATCTATTTCCGCGAAACGGCGGTGCGCCCCACCCGCGCCGATGATGCGGTGCGCGCTGTTTTCTCGCGCGGCGGAGCATGTTATGATTGCCACACCGTCTTTGCCCCTGCGGCGGGGAATAGCAATTGGCGCGTGCTTCCGGTCAATCAGACGGCACGCTATCTGGAGCATGGCTGGTTCGACCACCGTCCGCATGACGAGGAAGAGTGCAGCACGTGCCACGCGGCCGCGCGGTCGTCATCGGCCAACCAGTTGCTGATCCCCGAAATCAAGGTGTGCCGCGATTGTCATGGCGGTGAAAACTCTAGCGCCGATGTCGAAAGCCCGTGCGCGTCGTGCCACGAATATCATGCGGGCGCGCGGGCCAATGCGCCGTGGCAACCGATAAGAGCGTCCGGGCGTGCACGTGATCGACAAAGGGGCGACGTGGCGCGACCAAGGTCGAGGCCTAGGGAGTGACATTGGTCACAGACTCCGGCACATGGTAACTTTACGGTGGATGTTTACCAATCACGCGGGATGATAAACTTATGCTGATCGCCCAGATCACCGATATTCACATCGGCTTTGATTCTGGGAATCCCGATGAATATAATCAGCTACGGCTCGATATGGTGATGGAGCGGCTGGCGACGGGGCCGAACGCGCCCGATCTGATGCTGGCGACGGGTGATTTAACCGATCAGGGCGACGAACAAAGCTATGCCCGGCTGCGCGACGTTTTTGCGTCCTATCCATGGCCGGTGTTGCCGTGCATGGGTAATCATGATGTGCGCGAAGCCTTTGCCCAAGTGTTTCCGGACTTTGCCGACCGCAGCGGTTTCATTCAATATGACCGCCTGTTCGCCGAGTTTCGGTTGATCGTCATCGACACGCTTGAGGAAGGACGGCACGGCGGCGCTTTTTGCGAGGTGCGCGCAGCTTGGCTTAAGTCACGGCTGGCCGAACAGCGGCATTTGCCGACCTATATCGTCATGCATCATCCGCCGTTTGATTCGGGGCTGGACTGGATGACCACCGACCCGGCCGAGCCATGGGTGGCACGTTTTGGCGACGCCATTGCCGATGCGCCGCAGCTGCGGGGTCTGATCTGCGGGCATTTGCATCGGTCGATGAGCGTGCAGTGGAACGGGTTGACCGCAACGGTTTGTTCATCGACCGCGCCGCAAGTCGCGCTCGACCTTCGCCCGATTGACGCGGACCACACCGACGACCGCGCGATGATCGTCGCCGAGGATCCCGCCTATGCGCTGCACCATTGGAACGGCGCACAGCTGGTCAGCCATTTTGACCGCGCCTGTGACGGCGAGATATTGGCGCGCTATGACAAGCGGATGCAGGGACTGGTCGGGNNACCGCTGATTATCGCGCCTATGGCCGCGAGCATAGGCTATCCGCGCGTGGCAAGGGCGACATATCGGGATCGTCAGACCCCGCCTTTCGCGGCGACGCGGGCGCGTGGAACCCCGAGGAATTACTGGTCGCGTCGATTTCCGCCTGTCACCAGCTGTGGTATCTGCATCTGGCGGCGGAGGCTGGGATTATTGTCACCGGGTATAGCGATGACCCCGAAGGTGTGATGGCAATGGATGCGGATGGCGGCGGACATTTCACCGCTGTGACGCTGCACCCGCGTGTGACTTTGGCCGACGAAGCGCGGCGGGCGGAGGGTGATGCGCTGCACGAGCGCGCGCACGACCTTTGCTTCATTGCGCGGTCGGTCAATTTTCCGGTGACGTGTGAGCCGATCCTACCATGAACCAGACGAAGCTTAATGCGTCATTGCGAGGAATGGAATGACAAAGCAATTCAGAGGCAGTCAAGCGTAACACTGGATTGCCGCGCGAGCAAAGCTCGCTCGCAATGACGAAACATCAATTCCCTATCCACGCCGCCATGTCGGTTTGATCGCTGACCTTATACAGCAGGCCGCCGGGCGTGCGGAACAGCCGTTCCATTTCTGGCCGCGTAAATGGCCGTGACCCTAACCGCCCGAATATCGCAATCTGTCCGCCCGTTTCATCGACGGCTCGGTCACGGTCCAGCCCCTTGGACATGGCGATTGCGGGGGTCGGTGTGCGTGCCCAGGCGATGAGTTCGGGAACGGGGCGGGGCGAAAAGCCATAGAAGTTGGGCTGGCTGGCGGGGCTGGTCAGTTGCAACAGCTTCATCCCGTTGCGGCCATCGGCAACATAAGCGAACAGGCTGGCGTTTGTCGATGCGACCACCACATCGCGTGCATCGTTGAGCGTGCCGCCAGCCGTGTAGCGCATCAATTCCACGGGCGCACGTGGGCGGGTGACGTTGAGTATCACCAGCCCTTGGTCGGCGGCCGCGACATAGAGATAGGTGCGGGCAATATACATGCGCTGTGCGCTGGGCAGGGCGATGTTGCCCGACGGCACCGCCACGGGCACGCGCATGTCGGTGGTATCGAACAGCTTGATACCGCCCGCGTCGCTGACCCACAAATAGCGGAACTGGAGCGTGCTCGCCTTCGCCCCATCGAGCGCGATGTTGGCTGTCAACTGCGGGTGCAGCGGGTCGTTAAGGTCAACCACCGCAAGGCCATGCGCCGTAGTGATATAGGCGATGTGTCCGGCGAGCGTGACGTGCCGCGCGCCGTTCAATACGCCATCGGGGTTCCATGTCACCGCGCGGTCGAGGTTGTTATTGCGCAACTCGCCATCGGCAAAGGTGTTGACGTCGACGAGGATCAAGCCTTCTTCGGCATCGGTCACCACCGCATAATTATAGATGGGGTGGAACGCCTGTTCCTGATTGATTTGGCGTAGCACTTCGGTGCTGCGGGTCGGGGCAATCGCCTGATTGGTGGGCAGCGCCATACAGGTTGCGTTGCGGCTTTCCACGCGCATGTCATGGCCGAGCGGCGAGAAGGGCGCGGTGATGATGCGGTCCGAAAAGCCCTTATTGGCGATGGACGCGATGTCATAGACGGCAAAGCCGCCACGTCCTTCGGCGACGAACATATATTCGCCGCGCATTTGCAGACAGCCCACCGCATCGCGTGTGCCCTGAACGACGTTCTGGAACTCCTCCGTGCCGCCGCCCTCGCCCGACAGATGGTCGTTGAACGCGGTTCCGCGCACCCAGTTGCGCAGTTCGCGGCCATTTTGATCGACGTGCAGGCGATAGAAATCGGGGTAGGCATAGCGGTGAAGATAGCTGCCGATCACCGCCTGTGGCTCGTCCCATTCGGTGACGCGGGTGGCCTGAAACCCGCCCTCTAGCCCCGCAAAATTGTTGAGGCCGACAAAATTGACGTAATTGGTGCCGAGCAACAGCAGCTGCGACATGATGGCATTATTATCCTCGTCCTGCGCCAGATGGCAGTCGGAGCAGGTCTTTGTTTCGGTGGTGCGCACGGTGTGCGGGAAATGTGGAGCAAAGGCTTGCGATGAGAATCCTATCGCGCTTACGGGGGGTTGCTGCACATAGATGCGTTCGCGGTTGATGTTGGTCGACGACAGCACCAGCGCCGACGATGAGCGGACGGGGGCGATGATATTGCCCTTGGTCGTCTGGTGGATGCCAAGCTGGAACATCTCGTCGCGCGCGACCTGTGGGTTATAGGTCGCAAAGTTGCGCGTCTCCAGCCCTTCGAAATGATGCTCGCTGGTCCGCCAATTTGCCTCAATCGGCAAATGGCATCCGCCGCAACTGGTGGTCCACGAGAGGTGGCAAGTGAAGCACGCCATACGTTCGGGGTCGTGCGCGCGGTTTTCTGGTGCCACGCCTGCCCCCCACCGCGTCTGGCCATCTTCACCCACGCGGCCCATCAGCTTGGCGCGCGCGGCGCGGGCGTTAAAGTTGGCATTGCCGCGCGTCACGCTGTCGCGGACTAGGCTGACCTCCCACGTCACAGCCGGGTCGGTGAGCGAGCGCTGGATCAGCTTGCGGCTGCCATCGGGATTATCGACCCATTCAAAGCGCCGCTGGCCATCGGGGTTGCGGAGCAACGCCAAATTGGTGCCCTCGGGCGGGGCCGCAGGGCCGGAGGTCAGCAGGTTCGGATAAGCGTCCGCCGTGCCGTGGCAATCCTTGCAGCCGATCTCGATGGCATTGGCGACTTCACCATAGATGAAACCATTGCCGTGGCTGTCTTGGCTGAAATGGCAGTCGGCGCACTGCATCCCCTTTTCGGCGTGGATGTCCATCAAATGGACGGTGCGCCCGGGGTTCACGCCAACAGGCGCAAACTCACCCTCGCCATTACGGCGCCAGCGTTCTGGGTCATCAGCGGGGACGATAGCCCCCTCGGCATCGAGCAGATTGCCCTCGCGGTCGCGGCGCAGAACCGCGCGAAAGTTCCAGCCATGGCCGTGATAATCGGCGAACTGGGTGTCGGATAGGTCGGGGTTGATACTATACACATCGCGCAGGAACTCGACATCGCCCCACAGCCCGCGTGTCGCCGCGCCTTCGGGGTTGCGGTCGTTGATGGCGCGGACTTCTGTGGCGGTCGGGTAATGCTGGCTGCGATAGATGCGGTTATAATCCTCATCCGACATGCCGGCAGGGCGTGGCGCGGTGTTTTCCGGTCCCGGCCACATGTGCGGCGCGTCGCTCTCATAATCCCACATCGTATAACCAAGGTAAGTGTTCACGAACACATTGGGCTGGTGCATATGGCAATTCATGCACTGCGCGGTCGGGATGGCGCGGGTGAAGGCATGGCGGATGGGGTGGCCGCTTTCGCGGCGCTCTGGTGCGCCAGCGGGGATCAGGCTGCCGTGCCCGCTCGCATCACTTCCTGTCCCATGTTCACTGGCCCCATGTTCCGGCGCGCGTTGCATCAGGCCGGAAATGGTTGGATCGACCGTCGCCGTCTGGCCATCGCGTCCATATTGCGCATAGACGCTGCTGTGGCGCGGTTCGCGGTCGTTGGCATAGACGACATGACAGCCAGAGCAGCCTGACGAACGATAATCGCCTTGCTGGTCATTGGTCCCCATGAACCACATGAACGGGTCGTTGAGCCGCGTTTTGTGGATGTTGAGGACGGGGATGGCGACGCGAAGCCCGGTGCCCGGACCACGGTTTGACTGGCGCAGATCGGGGCGGCCGGGCTCGTCGAGCCGCTGTATCTGCCCCGTCGAATTGGGCAGGCCAATCTCGGGGAATACAGGGTTGATGCTGCGCCCGCCGCGCTCGAATACGCGGAATACATCGCCCGGCGGAATGACGGTCCAGCTGGGCAGTGGATAGAGCCGCGCCAGAGCGCCGCGCGCCTGCTCTTCGGGCGTTAATATGGCGTCAGCGGGCAGGGTGATGTCAGCACAGGCGCGCGCCCACTCTTCACGCGGCAGGATCGACGACGGGCTGGTGATGCAGGCGGGTTCACCCTCGCGCGTATAGCTTTCGCCCATCAGATAGGATTTGAACGGGACGATGCCATTATTATAGGCGGCACCGCCCCACAGCATCGCGCCCGTCGCCATCATCGAGCGTTCGGCATTTTCGATGATGGCCAAATGGCAGGAACCGCAAGCCTCGCGCGCGATGCGGTAATCGGCAGGGTTGACGAAGCGGATGAACTCGGGTGCTTCGCGGTTGAGCAAGGTGTAGCTGCGCTGCGGGTTGGCCGACGATGGCCAGTTCCAGCTGCGTGGATAGCGCGGCAACACGTGCGCGCGGGTGAGTGCGGCGATATTATCGGGGTGGGTATAGCCAAGCGCGGGGTCGCCGCGCACATTCGCATCGCCGCCATGGCAATCGACACAGCCCAGTTGCACCGCAGGGCTGGCGTGCATCGACGGTTCATCGGTGCGGACGTGGCAAGAGAAGCAGCCCTCGGACTTGGCCATTACGGACGCGCGCTGCTCCTCAAACGTAGCGCCGGGCTGATTTTCGGGCGAATTCGGCGCGGTGACATAATGCCGCTCTACGGGTGTTTCTCCCTCGCTCGCTATCGCAACAGGTGCGACAAAGGCGAGCGCACCGACCATGGCAAGCAGCGCCAGCACCAGTGCGGCCAATCGAGAGGGAGAGGTTCCTGTCATCACATCAAAAACTCAAAATTGCGTTGGCAAGGATCGAATAATAAGCGCCGGTGCGCGGGCTATTGTCGAAGAGTTCGTCAAATCCCTTACCCGGAACCAGCGCCGCCGCCGACAGACGCATCACAATATTCTGGTTGGTGTTGGGGCGGTATATTCCTGACACCGAAACGTCCCATCCTATGTCGCGCGATATGCTGCCCTGATTGCGCAGCACCTCAATCACAGCGGTATTCTCGAACCACAAATGGTTGATATTGGCCGAAACCCGCGTGTCGGGGCGCAGGTCAAAATCACCCCCGACCCCAATCAACATCGTGCCGGGGTTGGTGAAGTTTGATTGCCCTTCGTCCTTTGACGAGCGCAGGCTGTTCAAAATGCCGTTACGGCCATTGACCGACACCGCGCGTCCACCTCCCGCGAACGGAATGCTCTGGCGGATCCAGTAACTGGTGTCGGCCCCGGCGAATTGCGGATTTTCAAGGATGGCGTCGAACCCGCTCTCGACATCGTCATAGGGGTCGCCATCGCCCGTTGCATAGAGCGCAGACAAGCGAAACCGCATCCAATTATGATCGTAGCTTGCCTCGGCGGCGGCGAAATAGCCCTCAATCCGCGCCACACGGTCGGTGATCGGGTTGAAACGGTCCTCGCCGAACGCGCCATAAGCGGAGGCGGTCAGATTGACCCTGCCAATCCGCCCGTCGGCATTATAGCCAACATAGACAACATCATAGTCGCGGGTGCGCAGCGTTCCGAACAAAGCGGGACGGATAGGAAAGCCGTTGCTGTCGATATGTATCCGTCCGCTTTCACGGTTGCGGTTATAGACCACCGTCACCTGACTGGTCAGGCCGGGGACGGGCAAGTCCTGACGATAAAGATTGGCAGTAAACACCCAGTCGCGGCGCGGGGTTTGCATCACATCATTGAGACCTGAATTGGTGTCCTTTTCCAACCGCCAGAACGCCGCCAGATTATATTGAAAGCGGTTATTGTCGCGATTGCCGAATATCCGGACGCCCAATTGATTGTCGTTGAACAGGAAACCGCGAAAATCGGCCTGAAATGGCTGGATGCCGACACGGATCGAATGGAAATCATAACGGTCCGAATCATTGCCTAGATGCCTGTCGATGAAGGCTTCTTGCACTCCCAGAAACTGGTCGAAGCGGTGGCTGGGCCGCGATGGCTCAACGAACAGCACGCGGCGTTCGGGGACATCGACATAATTCATGTTGAACGCGATCGCGACGCGATATTCAAGGTCGGGCGGTTTGAACGCGGTCATCCCCTTGGTCAGCGCAAATCCGGCGATAAAGGTCTGCGAGAGCACGAGGCTGGCCGGGCGGCCAAACACATTATTGCTATCGGGCCGCTCGGTGGTCTGGACACCCACGGGGATGGGGAAAGTGCGCGGTTCGACCACGGTGTCCGAAATCGCCGACAGGGTCAGGAACCAGTCATTGCCGTTAAAGGGAAACCAGCGTGGCACCCCCGACAGGTTGAGTGGGCGATCGCCTTTCAGCAGGTTCTGATGATAGGGATCAAAGCGCGAATGACACGTGTTTTGGAGCGCGACGAATATCGACTGCACTGGGCACAGCGCGGTAATCAGCCGCCAACGGTCAGGGATTGGCAGCGTTTCGGTGGGGAATGCCGATGGCGGCAGCGCGCGAATCGCGCCGGGATTATCCTGTGTCACCGCTTCGGGCAGGCCGGGTTGATAGCCGGGACGGCGGCGTCCTTCGAGGATTTCCTGGAGCAAGGTCGGGTCGATCCGACGCTGCCAATCGGGCGGCGGGGGCGGCGGGGTTGGTTCTATGGTCTCGCTCTGCTCGGCAGTCGCGGGGGCAGACGCTGGCTCAGTATCGCTGGCTGGCGGTGCGGCAGCCAAAGTGGCCAGCAGCGGCAAGGCAAGGGTGGCGACGCCCATATACTACAGCCCCTGACAGACATTTTGCGCGTCACTGTCGAGGAACGGCGTGAATGGGCAATTGACATAGCGCAGCCGCACTTGCCGCGCATCGGGCAGGGTCACGATGACGCGATCTGCGCGGCGGTCAAAGGCTGCGTTGCTCACGCTGCCGCCCAGCCGCGCGCTGGCGTTGGCGAGGCCGAGGAACGCCACCATGTCATCCTGGTCGATGCCGTCGCCCGATATGCCGATGCCGCCGACCAGTTGGTTGCCGCGATAAATGGGCACGGAGCCGGGGAAAATCTGCATCCCGTTGGCCAGCCGATTGAGGCCGGGCGCGCTGTCGGGGATGTTGGTGCATTGCCGCTTTACGTCAGTGGGCGTGATGTTGAAGACAAAGAACAGATGGTCCTCGATGTCAGGGAATGTCATCGCGCTTTGCAGTCCGGTGGAGAGCGGATTGAACCCGCCAATATCGCGCGACAATGGCCCATTGGCGCGTCCGACTTCACCGTCGGGGAAATAGGGACGGTGCAACAGGCCAATCGCGCGGTCGGAATAAGCAACGGTGCCCGTCAGCGCGGCGGGATCATTCAAAAATGTTCGCGTTGCGCCGACATAGGCGCGAACCACGGGGTCGGGGTCGGCGAGCAGATTGGCGGCCGCCACGCTGTTCGACAGGAACATTGCGGTGCGCGCCTTTTGCAAGGAAACATCGACGCCGAACAAGGGCGCGTCGGGCGAGCGGACCATGCCCAGCACCGCGCCGAAACTATCGACGATGCTGATCGTCACCTGTGCCTGCGCATTCAGCGGGCGGCGGATTTGCGCCCGCGCCCGCGCCATTACGGTGAAGGCTTCTTCGAGGATTGCACGCGTTTCCGCCGCGCTCATCGCGGTACCGACTGTGCCCGCATCGGTGCCGCCACGTATGGGATAGCGACCCGTGCCCGCGCCGTCGCTTAATATCATCGCATCGCTGCGGTTAAACTCGGCTGCGGAGGCGAGCCGCAACCCCGATGCCTCGGTCCCGTAAACCGCGCCCGCTTGGATGACAGGGGCGGGAAAGCCGAAATAGCCGCGCACCGGGATCAATTGCCCCATCGGGCCGTTCACGCTTGAAAAGGGCGGGGCCGTGCTGGTGGTCAGAAGCTCGTATCGCGCATCGCTATAACGCAAGGTTGTGCCGTCGACCGGAATGCGGTCGGCGCGGATTTCCTCTGGCGCTTCGAACCCGCGCGTCCCCGCAAGCGCGCTATATTCTTCCTGGTTGGTCTCAATATCGGTGACGTCGGGGTCAAAGCTATAGACGCCATCGGACATCACCCCAATGCCGCCGACCAGCACGCCGTTCTTGTAGAGCGGCAAGCCCCCCGCATCAGCGCTGAGGCCGAGCGGCGAGCGTTTGGGGCCGATCAATGGCCCCGTGCCCAGATTGCCCTCGGCGTAGCGCGCTGACAGATCGGAACAGGGCAGCGAGCTGAACTGCACGCCGTATAGCGGGCCCGACTCCAGCCCCGTCGCCACCGGAGCGGGCGGGAAATGTTGCTGGACAATCATGCTCGCGGTGCGGGTGGAAAAGGCGTTGCCGCCCGACGAGAGATAGGCGCCGGTAATCGCTTTGGCGATCGCGCCCGCAGTAGTCGGGATCGTTTCCCCCTGGGCATCGCGGTTGTCGCCATTGGGCGCAGAGCCGACGATTGCGGTGGGCGGCGAATTGGTCATGCGGAAAACGGCGAGCACATTGCCCGGGCGATCGACCACCGCGATCACCGCCTTTTGCCCGCGCGCCTGTGCTTCGGTCACCGCTTGCGCAACGATCCGTTCCACATCGGTGACGCTGAGCGCTTCGGCGGCGGGCAGGGTGTAGCGCGCGCCTGTGGGGGCTGGCGTCGGCGTGGGCGATGGGCTGCCACCGCCGGGATTACCCGTGCCGCCGCTGCCGCAGCCGGCCAGCGTCAGGGCCAAGCAAGCCGTCCAACCAATGGGTGCGCGCATTCGTCTCACCGCAGCGCCCCGATGCTGCGCACCGCGCTGGCGAGCGCGGCTTGAAAATCGCGCGGGCGATAGGCGTTGGGGTCTCTGACGGCTGCATAAGCACGGTTGATATCCTCGCGGATGGCGGCCGCCGATCCGACCGTCGCTTGGCCATTGCTGACCATCGCATTCAGCAGTGTGTCGATGCCCATTACCGCTTGCACCGACCCTTCATAATCGGTGAAGCGCGGGCGGATGGCCTCGCCCGCTATCGCCTGTGCCATCTGGCGTGCGGACCCTGCGCCAAAGCTCGCGCCCGCCAATGCGCTGCGCAGTTCGCCGGTCACGGCGGTGAGTTCGCGCGCCGCCGCTACCGCCGCCGCCCTGTCGCGCGTCATAGCGGCATGAAAGGCGCGCGCCTTTTCGTCAAACCGTCCGGCGAGAGCTGGGTTGGCCACCCGCGCTGCGGCGGACAGCATGATCATATTTTCGTCATTATAGGGCGGCATCCCCTGCGGGATTGGCCGTGCGCTATTGGGGGCCGCCGTCACGCTTGCCTGCGCCTGATCGAAAATCCGGCGATGACAGCTGTGACAGTCATAAAAGGTGAACTCGGGGAATATCCCCTCTGTCCCGCGATTGCTATTTTGGAACAGAGCTAGCGAGCGTTCGAGCGCCATCGCCTGCCCCACCGCCCACATCCGCACATGATCGACTGCGCCCTTGCGGTCCGCATAGTCGGCGTCCTCATTATGGTGCGATTGCAGCGTCGAAAAGAGGTCGAGTTCAAAGGCAATGCGCGGGTGCCCCGCCGCCATGATGCGGTGGGTGACAAACTGCCCGTTCGCTTCCGACCCGAAATGGCAGTCGAGACAAACCCCCGCGCGCACCACCGGGTCTTCGAGCCTGCGAAGCCCGCGCCGCACATTGTCATCATGCTGCGCCGCGCCGACCAATGTTCCGGCATAATGCGATGAAATCCACCCCACCGACGACCCATGGCAGCTTTCGCAATTGACCCCGTCGGACAGTTGATAGCGAAACGCGCCGCCGCTGGTTTCGGCTGCGCTGCTGTGACAACCAAGGCAGGTCGATGACGTGGCGGCGTCGGCTATCCCCATATTGCGCGCGATCACTTGACTGCGCGCGTTCGACAGGACCGCATAGGCGCGGCTGTGTGCGCCGCCTTGGGTCGATGGCTCCTGCCAGCGCGCCAGCTCATCCTGCCGTACCACCGCACCATCGCCCAGCATCCGACCGTGACAGGTCGAACCCGCGCACGATGCAACGCCAAGGTGGGTGCCCTCCTGCGCCGCGCTGGACCGTGCTTCGGGCGCAACGATGATGAGCATCGCAAGCAGCATGAGCAATGCCGCCGCGAACAGGCCAAAACGCAGAAGCGCAAATTGCCGAACCCCAAATTGCCGAACCATAGCCATGCCTATCGACCCCCGCCGTGCCCGCGCCCTATACCACGCCAAACGCCAGCATGGCGTCGGCGACCTTTTTGAACCCCGCGATATTCGCGCCCTTCACATAATCGACATAGTCAGGCGTGATGCGGCCATAGGTCAGGCACCGCTCATGGATGCCCTCCATGATGTCGAGCAGCATCTGCTGCAGATCTGCCTCTTTCCACGAACGCCGCTCGCTGTTTTGGCTCATCTCCAGCCCCGACACCGCGACCCCGCCCGCATTGGCGGCCTTGCCCGGCGCGAACAGGATGCGCGCAGCCTTGAATATATGCACGCCCTCCAAATTGGTCGGCATGTTGGCACCTTCGCTGACCGCGATACAGCCGTTGGCGACCAGCGTACGTGCATCATCGCCCAGCAGTTCATTCTGTGTGGCACAGGGCAAGGCGACGTCGCACGGCACGCCCCACGGCGTCTTGCCCGCCGTGAAGCTCGCGCCGGGGAACTCTGTCACATATTCCTCTATTCGGCCGCGCCGGTGGGTCTTGTGCGCCTTGATCCAGTTGATTTTGTCCTGGTTGATGCCGTCGGGATCGTGGATGAAGCCGCCCGAGTCCGAGAGGGTGAGCACTTTGCCGCCCAATTGCGTCACTTTTTCGGCGGCGTGGGTGGCGACATTGCCCGACCCCGAAATCACCGCTGTTTTGCCCTTGAGGTCCAGCCCCTTGGTCCGCAGCATCGCGGCGAGGAAATAGACTGCGCCATAACCCGTCGCTTCGGGCCGGATGAGCGATCCGCCATATTCCAGCCCCTTGCCGGTCAATACGCCGTTCCAATGGTTGGTCAGCCGTTTATATTGGCCGAACATGAAACCAATTTCGCGGCCACCAACACCAATGTCGCCAGCGGGAACGTCGGTGTCGGGCCCGATGTGGCGATACAGCTCGTTCATGAAGCTCTGGCAAAAGCGCATGATCTCACGCTCGCTCTTGCCCTTGGGGTTAAAGTTCGACCCGCCCTTGCCGCCGCCCATCGGCAGGCCGGTCAGCGCGTTTTTGAACGTCTGTTCAAAGGCGAGAAACTTGAGGATCGATTCGGTGACGCTGGGGTGAAAGCGGATGCCGCCCTTATACGGGCCGATGGCGTTGTTATTTTGCACCCGCCAGCCGCGCTGGACACGGACATTACCGCCATCATCTTCCCAGCACACGCGGAACGAGAGGACGCGGTCGGGCTCGGCGATCCGCCGCAAAATCTGTTCGCGGTGATAGGGTTCCTTGTCCTGGATAAAATCGTAAATATCCTCGGCGACCTCCTGAACCGCCTGAATGAATTCACTCTGGCCGGGGTTGCGGCGCGCCACCCCTTCCATGAACTTGGCAAGATCTACGTGATCGGCAATTGCCATGCGTCGCTCCCTCTCCAGCAGGCGGTTTGTGCGACCCTTTGACCATATGGATGCTCTGACGGCATCTCTGTGAGAGGGCTTACGGGATTTGCATCGCCGTTCCAACCCCCAAAGCCGCAATTAGAGTCAAAACTTCCGCCGCGCTGTGATGTGTGGCATTGCGCGCAAATATCGGCGAAGCCATTCGTCAATTTTTGTAAAGGGATAGTGGTGAGCATGGCCGAACCAACAGGTGAAATAAAGGCTGAAGCGACGGAATCGCGCGGGATGAACCGTTGGTTGCTGCTTGGGTTGGGCTGTGTTGCCCTGATCGGCGCATTGGGATTTGCGCTGTCGCGGCAATCGTCCACGCCGACCGCAGAGTCGGCATCGGCTCCGGTGGACGGCAATCTTTCCGCATTAGAAGCGCGTACCGTCGCCGAACCCGACAATGGCGAGGCTTGGGCCAATTTGGCTGGGGCGCGCTTTGATAACGACGATTATGCGGGCGCTGTTGCCGCTTATAAAAAGGCAATCGAACTTTCACCCGCCGTCGCCGCTTTGTGGTCGGGACTGGGCGAGGCGCTGGTCATGGCCGCGCCGACGTCTGGCCCGCCCATTCCCGCTGACGCCGCAGCGGCGTTTACCCGCGCGGTGGCGTTGGACGCCGATGATCCGCGCGCACGTTATTTCATCGCCGCCAAGCGCGACGTCGATGGCGATCATCGCGGGGCGATTGATGCGTGGCTGGCGCTCTTGGCCGACACCCCGCAAGGCGCACCGTGGGAAGCGGATCTGCGCCGCACGATTGCTCAAGTGGGCGAACGTAACAGCATCGACGTAGCGAGCCGGATCGCGGCGGTGCGCCAGCCGCAATTAACCGCCGACCAGCTGCCTGTCGCGGCACGCGCCATACCGGGGCCAACGCGCGCGCAAATGCAAGAAGCGGCGGCGCTGCCTAAGGGGCAACAGGATATGATGGTCGAGGGGATGGTCGATAGTTTGCAGACCAAGCTAAACCAAAACCCGGCGCAGCCCGACCGTTGGATCATGCTGATGCGCAGCCGGATGACATTGGGTCAGGCCGCACAGGCGGGCGAGGCCCTGCGCCGTGCCATCGCGGCCAACCCAGACCAAGAAGCGCGGTTGCGCGCGCAGGCGCGGATGCTGGGTGTGCCGGGGGCGTAAAGCGCTTTCCTACAGCCATTTGGCCGTGGTAATATGTTAATCTAGAGTCGTTTGTTTTGATGTGCATAAACCTCCCCATGATGGGGAGGTGGTGTATTAAGTGTATAACACAACTGCATATCGTTGATAGCACACCTCTGTAACCCGCAGGCGGCCGTTGTTTCTCCCCCGTGCGTCGTGTCAACCAAGGCAGGGAAGCGCCGTCGGCCTGTCCCGAAATAGTGCAATTTCCTTAGCGGTGAGGATTTGGCCACATTTATCAGGCAAAGCACTTTGACTTGATTCGCGATCCGTTGTTTTAATCAGCTTTGAAATGAAAAATATTGCATTCGACAACCGCCACTGCTGAGCATTCATCGCCCGCTGAGCTGGGCTGGAAAGCTGCGCCCGTTTCGCGCAATCGCGCTGCGCGTCGCTGGGTGGCTGCGATTCTGTTAATTCCGATATTGGTTATCGCCTCGCGCGGCGTTCTTGGCCGCACAGACTATGCCACCCCCTATCATGTGACGGTGGCGGTGACACTGCAACCGCATGATCCGCAATTATGGTCGCTGGTGAATGCCGATGATTTTGCAGCGGCCCAAGCGATTGACGCTGATCTGCCCGATCCACTGTCGGTTCAGGCGCTGGGCGAGGCGAGCGCCACCGCGTCCGCTCTTGGTCCGGCGGCGCTTCGGCAGGAAGCCTATGTTGGTCCGGCGGCCCAGCGCACGGTGTTTCGCGGCGCAACCTCTACCGATACGGCGCGCGCCCATTATTGCCTGACCGCCGCACTATATTACGAAGCCGCTAGCGAGAGCGACGATGGCATGCGCGGCGTTGCGCAGGTCGTACTCAACCGCGCTCGCCACCCCAGCTTTCCGGGCAGCGTGTGCGGTGTCGTGTTTCAGGGGTCACAGCGCGCGATCGTCTGTCAATTCACCTTTGCCTGTGACGGTGCAATGGCGCGTGCGCCATCCCGCCCCAATTGGTCGCGGGCTGCGCGTATCGCCGCAGAGGCGCTGGCGGGCCGGACATTCCCTGCGGTCGGCCTCGCGACGCATTATCATACCCAGGCGATCTGGCCATCATGGGGCCGCTCGCTGGCGATGACCAACATTGTCGGCGCGCATATATTTCACCGCTGGCGTGGGCGCTGGGGCACGCCAGCCGCGTTCAGCCGGCCCTATTCGGGGCACGAGCCCGCTCCGGGGCCCTATCTGCCGATTGCCGACCAATTGGCGGCGCGGGCGGGGCGTTCATCGCCTGCGCTAACGCCATTGCCCGTCATGCCTGCCGGCACGCCTGATGCTGCGACGATGGTGGCCATCGCTGCGGCGCGTGAGGGACCGGCGGGCATGGCGGCTCCGTTCGCCACTGGTCCGCAGCCCGGATTTGCCAGCGCGCAGCGGGTGGAGCAGCCGCCCGCGCGGCAATATGCCGACCCACGGCTATCGGGTTCAGGTTCGATCCGCGAAGAATATCGTAATAGCGGGGCACCCGCCACGCGGTAGCGCACGCATGGCAACACAATTTTCACATCAATTATTACAAAATTAACCTTTTCTCTTCATAGCCGAGATGGTTAATGAACTGTGTCGAAGCGTCCCATGACAAATCGGCATATCGGAATAGTCACAGCCGAGGGGAAAAGCGGCATGCGCGTGCTCTTAATCGAAGATGAGCCAACGACGGCAAAAGCCATCGAAACGATGCTCACGGTCGAAGGGTTTAATGTCTATACGACTGACCTTGGCGAAGAGGGTTTGGACTTAGGCAAGCTTTATGATTACGACATCATCTTGCTCGACCTCAACCTGCCCGACATGCACGGCTATGACGTGCTCAAGAAATTACGCACCGCCAAGGTTTCGACCCCGGTGCTGATCTTGTCGGGCATTTCGGAAATGGACAGCAAGGTCCGCTCGTTCGGATTTGGCGCCGATGACTATGTCACCAAGCCATTCCACCGTGAAGAGCTGGTCGCGCGGATACAGGCGGTTGTGCGCCGATCAAAGGGCCATTCGCAATCGATTATCCGCACCGGCAAGCTGGCGGTCAATCTGGACGCCAAGACCGTCGAAGTCGATGGCAGCCGCGTGCATTTGACGGGCAAGGAATATCAGATGCTCGAACTGCTCTCGCTGCGCAAGGGCACGACCCTGACCAAGGAAATGTTCCTTAATCACCTATATGGCGGGATGGACGAACCCGAGCTGAAAATTATCGACGTGTTCATTTGCAAGCTGCGCAAGAAATTGAACTTGGCGTGCAACGGCGAAAATTACATCGAAACGGTGTGGGGCCGGGGTTATGTTCTGCGAGAGATTGATGAAGATGTTGTGGATGACCGCGAGGTCGCCTGACTTTTTCCCGATTGGAATAGCAAGGCCGCTGATCGAAAGATTGGCGGCTATTGCTTTGGTGACGCTATGCGGCGAGAAAATTAATCGTTGATCCAGTGGCTGGCACCGGCCTGACCGCCGTTACGGTTATGCAGAACCTCGTCACGGGGCGAGCGATGAAAGCCGGATCGCACAGTCGTGCCTGTGTGCTGAAGCCGATGAAATCCGATCTGTTCGTCGCTCGGGGTGATATGCCCGCTGCCGATAGTCTTTGGTTGCAGCATGTCGGGCTCTATTCGGTCGTCGAGCGACAGGCCGAATGTGCCCTTTCTTACCCAGCGGACAATGCCGCCGACTTCCGTGCCGTTTGGCAGATACAGCGTGACATGCTCGCACGGCAAGACCGCAAGGTCAGACCTGACACCCATGCCATGCGGTGATAGGTTGCGGACGACAATCTTGGTGCGCGGATGGCGGGCGCTGCTGATTTCGAGCGTCAGCAATTTCGATACGCGAATCTCGCGTTCGTCTTCGCTTTTGGCAGCAGGCGGAGTCCAATGCATGTCCATGATTACGCTGCATAACATCGAAATATGAAAAAATAGTGGATGATTACATCCACATTTCAGATGCTTGGGTATTTTGGTCGCAAGCTACGCTCTGGCGTGCCCTGACTAGCAAATGTCTGCGATGGGGTTTCACCCCTGCTCGTCGCCCTGATAGCGCAGCTCCAGATAGCGTTTCTGGCTCGATAACTTGTCCATTTCGGCCACACCCAAAGTGCGCGACAGCCCCTCAATCTCGACGTCGAGCAGCCGCATGCCCGCGATCAGCTCGGCTTCGGGAACGCGGCCATTGCGCTCCTCGCTTCGTAAATGTTTGGGCACAGCGGTATATTTGGTGACGAGGTCGGGCAATTCTTCGCCCATCAGGCGGCGCAGCTCCAACGCTTCGGGCGCGGCGGCGTCGAGCGTATCAAGCTGTGGGCGCAAATTGGCGATGCGCGCGCCGATCTGGTCGGCCAGCGACTGCGCGGGTGCGGGCAGAGCGAGGCGTTGCTGCGCCAGCCAGCGGCCCGAATTGTCAGCGATGGCAGGCAATGGCCCCTGTGCAATCGTGTCGCGCCGTATATCGGCGGCGCGGCTGAACAGGCCCGCCGCAACGAACACCGCGAACGCCGCCATCATCAACATGATAATGCCTATGGCACTGACCGCGCCGAACAACAGGCTCCACACGATTGCCAGTGCGAACAGCCCGGCCATGCCGCCACCAAGGATGAGCGCAAACCGTTTGGCACGCTCTATCTGCGCCTGCCCTTGGCGGATACTGGGCGCGTTGCTGCGGTTTCGCGCACGTTCGAGCGCCGCATTCGCGCGTTCGATTTGCAGGTCAACCTCGCTCACCATTGCGAGTTACCCCTCCAGCGCGGCGAGCGGGCTGTCCTTGCCCGTCACTTGCGCCGACGCCTGCGCCTGCCCTTCGGCCCGCGCGATATAGCCGCGTGATTTTTCGACCTCGACCGTCAGCGTGTTGATCGTCGTCTTCATGCTGTCGAGCGCCTTGAGCTTGAAGGTGTCGACGGCGTCCATCGTGTCATAGATGTTCTGGAACGCGCGTTGCAGCGTTTCCATCGGGATGGTCGATGCCGCCGCCTGTTCGTGGATGCGCGCGGTATTTTCCTTGAGCATCGCCCCGGTGCCGTCGATAATCTTGGCGGTGGTGGTGTTGAGCGCGGTTATTTGTTCGAGCACGAGCCGCTGGTTGGACATCGCCGATGCCACGGTGACGGCGGTACGCAGCGCGCCAACGGTGGTGGTGCTGGCGCGGTCGACACCCTTGACCAGTTCGACATTGTTTTTCTTGACCAGATCGAGCGCAAGATAGCCCTGAACGCTGACCGCGAGCTGGGTGAGGATGTCCTGATTGCGTTGACGCACGTAAAACAGCGCGCTTTCGCGGATGGCCTTGGCCTTTGCGGGGTCGGTGGCCTCAATCTCCTCCGATTTCGCTTCCAGCTTTTCATCGAGCTTTTTGGCGACATGGACCATCTGTTCGAGCCTGCCCATCGCGGCCCACAGATTCTGGCGCTCAATATCGATGTCGCCATTATCCTTGAGCAGCTCTGTCTTGCCGTTCGACAGCCGCGTCAGGATGTTCGAAATATGCCCCTGCGCGCTCTCATATTTATCAAAATAGGTCCGCACATTGCCGCCATAGGGGATCAGGCCGAACAATTTTTTCTGGCTCATCATCCCTTGGCGACTGGGGTCCAAATCCTCGACCGTCTGGCGCAGCGCCACAAGGTCGGCGCCGACCGTGCCATCGCGGTTGAGCGCCTTGGCCGGGCGATCAAGAAAACGGTTCGACTGGTTCGCCGCCGCCATAATCTCACTGCGCCCCATATTGGTGATCTGATCGACCTTTTGCCCGAACTCGGGGCTATTGGCGTCGGTGGTCACGAGGTCGTTGACAAAGCCATCGACGCGGTCGTCAAGCTGAGTTCGCTGTTCATCACTGATGCTGACCAGGCCGGCCGCCATATCGGGCGCAATCGCGGCAACGGGCGCGGGCGGTTCCAATATGATCGTCGGGGTTTCGGTTTCGATCTTTGTTGTCGTCGTCATCATCGTCTCACCGTCATAGTTGCGCACGCCTGCAATGTGGAACCTGCCCAGCCGTTGCGCAAGCCCCTGCTGTCTTGCCAATATAATACGGTTGGCAGTGGCTGCCAAGGGGGCGGCAATTTGGGTGCGCTACGCCTTTAACGTTGCCGCAATGCAGCAATAGCGCTAGGGGGCGCGCAACCCCTAACCTCATATAGTTGAAAAGACCCAAAATGGCCCTGCGTAACATCGCCATCATCGCGCACGTCGATCATGGTAAAACCACCCTTGTTGACCAATTATTCCGCCAGTCGGGCACGTTCCGCGAGAATCAGCGTGTCGAGGAACGCGCGATGGATTCGAACGACCTCGAAAAGGAGCGCGGGATCACGATTCTTGCCAAATGCACCAGCGTTGAGTGGCACGGCAAGGATGGCGACACGCGGATCAACATCGTCGATACGCCGGGCCACGCCGACTTCGGCGGAGAGGTGGAGCGCATCCTCTCGATGGTTGACGGGGTTATCTTGCTCGTCGATGCCGCCGAAGGGCCAATGCCGCAAACCAAGTTCGTGACTGGAAAGGCGCTGGCGCTTGGCTTGAAGCCAATCGTTGTGGTCAACAAGATCGACCGTCACGATGCCCGCGCCGCCGAAGTGCTCGATGAGTGTTTTGAATTATTCCTCAATCTGGGCGCGAGCGATGAGCAGCTCGATTTCCCTATCCTCTATGCGTCGGGCCGCAATGGCTATGCATCCGAGGATATAGACGCGCGCGAAGGGACGCTGGCCCCGCTGTTTGAAACCATTGTGCGCCACGTTAAGGCGCCACAGGTCGAGGTTGATGCACCGTTCACAATGCTGGTGACATTGCTGGATCGCGATAACTTTCTGGGTCGTATTTTGACTGGCAAGGTGGCGTCGGGCCGGATCAAGGTCAATCAGGCGATCCACGCGATCGGCATGGACGGCAAGGTGCTTGAAAGTGGCCGCGCGTCCAAGCTATTCTCGTTCCAAGGATTAGAGCGGGTGCCCGTCGAAGAAGCCAAAGCGGGTGACATCATTTGCCTCGCTGGCATGACTACCGCGACCGTCGCCAACACCATCGCCGAGCCTGGCGTGACCGAGGCAATCACTGCGCAGCCCATCGACCCACCGACGCTGTCGATGCGTTTTTCTGTCAATGACAGCCCCTTTGCGGGGCGCGAGGGCGGCAAGGTAACGAGCCGGATGATCCGCGACCGATTGCTGCGAGAAGCCGAAACCAATGTCGCGGTTCGCGTCACCGAAAGCGCCGACAAGGACAGCTATGAAGTGGCTGGACGCGGTGAATTGCAGCTTGGTGTGCTGATCGAAACAATGCGCCGCGAGGGGTTTGAGTTGGGGATCAGCCGCCCGCGTGTACTGTTCCGCGAGGACGACCATGGCAAGCGCACCGAGCCCTATGAGCAGGTCGTGATCGACGTCGATGACGAATATACCGGAACTGTCATCGAGAAAATGCAGGTCCGCAAGGCCGACTTGACCGACATGCGCCCCAGTGGCGGCGGCAAGACGCGCATCACATTTAGCGGGCCGTCGCGCGGCCTGATCGGCTATCATGGCGAATTCCTGTCTGACACGCGCGGTACCGGCATCATGAACCGTCTGTTCGAAAAATATGGCCCCTATAAGGGCAATATCGAAGGGCGGCCGGTCGGCGTGCTGATTTCCAACGGCACGGGCGAGGCGGTGGCCTATGCGCTCGGCCCATTGGAGGAGCGGGGTGTGTTGATGGTCTCGCCCGGCGAACCGCTGTATGAAGGCATGATTATTGGTGAAAATGCCAAGCCTGATGACCTTGAGGTCAACCCAATGAAGTCGAAGCAGCTTACCAATTTCCGGTCTACCGGAAAGGATGACGCGATCCGCCTGACTCCGCCAAAGCGGCTGACGCTGGAGCAAGCCATCGCCTATATCGACGATGACGAGATGGTCGAAGTAACGCCGAAGAGTATCCGTTTGCGCAAAATCTTCCTCGATCCCAACGATCGCAAGCGGTATAAGCGGAAAATCGACGCGGCGTAAATTGGCTTGCGGATTGCGGCTCAAGAAGCCCTCTCCCCTTCAGGAGGAGAGGGTTGGGAGNNGGGTTGGGAGAGGGGGCGAGCCAAAGCCCCTCTCTACTTCGGCTAGGCAGCAAGCTACCAAGCCTTCGTATCTCTCCCCTGAAGGGGAGAGAGTAAGTTTGACATCTTTCCCCTCCTTGCCAATTGAGCGCGCGGTGTTAATTTGCAGTCAAATGCAAGCTAAGGGGGATTTATGGACTGGATGCTGATGCCGCTCAGGCGCTACGCCGATTTTTCTGGGCGTTCACAGCGCAAAGAGTTTTGGATGTTCCAGCTGTTGAACCTGATCGTCATGGCAATCTGCATGACAATCATTTTTTCGTCCGTCCCTTGGGGTGAAATTGCGGCGCAAAATAATCAAAATGGCAAATTCGCGGCAGAATCGGCCGGGGTGCAACCCGATATTGGGCCGTTATTCTGGATTGGCTTCCTCCTCATCTTCTTATGGATTTTGGGCACATTCATCCCCATGCTGGCGGTCACGGTCCGCCGTTTACACGATCAGGACAAATCGGGCTGGTGGTGGTTGCTCAATTTTGTGCCCTTTGGTGCCTATGTGCTGATCGCATTTTTCTGCATCGAAGGGACCAAGGGGCCGAACCAATATGGCCCAGACCCGCTGGGGCGCGGGCCGAGAGACATATTTGCGTGATAGTGGCGCGGGGCTAGACGGCGTGCCAGTGGCTGGTTAAAGGCGCAGTTATGACCGATAGCCCGCCCGACCGCCTGTCCATCAACCCGCGCAGCCCGCATTTTGGCGGTGAGCTGCTCAGGCGCGGCGTTGCCATCCGTTTCAAGGGCGTTCAGCGCCACGATGTCGAGGAATATAGCATTTCCGAAGCGTGGATCCGCGTTGCCGCTGGCAAATCGCTCGACCGTTTTGGTCAGGCAATGACGATCAAGCTGTCCGGCCCTGTTGAGGCATGGTTTGAGGATGCGGCGGCGGACGAGAGCGAGGGCGAAAACCCCGCAGTTTAATTGCCGACGCTGGCAGCAATCCTGGCCAGCGTTCCGTCGGCGTCGGGCGCAAATGCGAGCGATCCAGCGCTGGGCACCGCATCGGGGTAGATGAACCCACTGATGGGGTTGGCGCGCAGGCCAAGGTCACCCATCGGCGCATACCAGACGCGAACCGACGACCAGTCGCCAGCGGCAGAAACATCGAGTGCACGGACATTGCGTTCAATCTGACCGCGCCGACCGTTAATCGGCGACCAGTTGGAATGGCTGAGCAACACTTCGCGGTTTGAAACAATGCGGCTGACCACGGCGACATGGCCAATGGGCATGGCGCGGGTTGGCGCGAATGCCATGACAGCGCCCTCGCGCGGGGACTGGCCACGTGCGTAGCGGCCATCGGCCTGTGCCCACCAATCGCGGGCATTGCCGAACAATTGAACCCCCGATTCGGCGCGGGCAAAGGGGACGCATTGCAGATAGGATGCGCTGAAAGCCGGGGCAGCAACCATGCTGCCTAGCATCAGGCTAAGCGCAATCATCGCTATGCGTGCAAGTTTGAACATTGGTTTGCCACCCCTGTCGGCTTGTTCCGACTGGATCATGAATGCCCATATGTGATCCAGCGCACAACGGCGGGGCGGCGAGCGGCCCCGGATTGGCGGTGAGGTGAAAAAGGCCGAAACGTGCCGCGACGAAGCGTTTTTGTGCGACGATGAGGTGAGTATTGCGCGAATCGCCTGCCGACTTAAGCGACCTTTGGTGCGCGCAGATCCAGTGTCTTGGCAAAGATGGCGCGCGCGTCGGATGCTGGCATCGGGCGGCCGAAATGATAGCCCTGTAATTTTTTGCAACCCAGCGCGATGATGGCGTTGGCTTCCTCTTGGGACTCGACACCTTCGGCGGTGGTGGACATATCCAGGCTGTCGGCCAATGCGACCACAGCGCGGATGATGGCGATGGATTCGCGGTTACCCTTAAGCGCGCCCTGGACAAAGCTGCGATCAACCTTGATTGTCGCAAATTGCCCCATGCGAAGATAGCCGAGCGAGGAATAGCCTGTGCCAAAATCGTCGAGCACCAGCTTGACGCCAAGCGCGCGGACCTGATCGAGCGTTGCCATTGCCCCCGATACTTCGCGCAGGAAGACGCTTTCCGTCACTTCGATCTCAAGCCGCGATGGCGTTAGGCCGCTGTGCGACAAGGCTTTGACAACCGCGCCGATAAATCCCGGGGACGAGAGTTGCTCGGCCGACACATTGACCGCAACCTTGGTGGATTCGGGCCAGTTGACGGCTTCGCGGCATGCGCTTTGCAACACCCATTCGCCAATCGGGCCGATCAGACGCGTGTCTTCGGCCACCGGAATGAACTTGACCGGAGAAACATTGCCGAGCTTTTTGTTGGTCCAGCGCAGCAAGGCTTCGAATCCGTCAACTTGTCCATCGGCGCTGACAACCGGTTGGTAGTGGACCTCAAACTCGTTTTTATTGAGCGCAGCACGCAGTTCAATTTCAATGTCGCGCCGTTCGCGTGCCTGATCATGCAGGCTCGGCTCATAGCTGTTGATGACGCCGCCGCCCTTGTCCTTTGACCGATAGAGCGCAAGGTCGGCATTGCGGGTGAGGGCTTCGACGGTTGCCCCGTCGCGCGGGCCGATGGCATAGCCAAGGCTGGCACCAACATAGAGCGTATGATGGTCGATTTCATAGGGGCGCGAAATAATCTCGATGATGCGGTGACCAAGGCGCTCTACGGTCTCGATACTGTCAATTTCGCGCATGACGACACCAAACTCGTCGCCGCCCAATCGCCCGCCGATGACATTATCCCCGCATAATTGGCTGAGCCGTGCCGCAACCTGTGCAAGCAAACGGTCGCCGATGGGGTGGCCCAACGTATCATTGACGGCTTTGAAGCGATCAAGGTCGATCATCAAAAAGGCACAGCGCCTGCGCCATGCCGCCGCTTGTTCGAGCGCACCGGCCAATGTCTCATTGAGGTAAAGTCGGTTGGGCAGTCCGGTCAATGCATCAAAGCGGGCGAGATGGGCAATCCGGTCCGCAGATGTGCGTTGTTCCGTTACATCCGAACCGACACCGCGAAAGCCCGTGAAGTTGCCTGCCGTATCGAAATTGGGTGATGCGGAAATCTCCCACCAACGCTGGCCAGCGCTATGGTTGAACGGGATGTGCAGCCCCGAAAAACTCTCGCGGCGGTTCAGGCGGTTGGCCAGTTCGTGCAGCGATTGGTCAAGATTGCCTTTGTCCCAATTGTCCCCGGCCAGTAATTGCAGGAAACCTGTCCCTTCGAGCGTTTCAGACTCTTGTCCGGCGGCATGGGCAAAGCGCGGTGATGGCCGCGATATGCGGCGGTTGCCATCAACCTGCCACAACCAGTCTGCCGAAGTATCTTCATATTCGCGCAGCAACAGGCTAACGGTTTCGCCGCGCTCTTCGGCTTTGCGTCCGATCACGGCAAAGTGGATAAAATCGCGCCCGGCGGTCAACAGCGTCACTATGGTGATGGCGGTGAATAACAGCGCGCTGACCGCGCCGGGCCAATTTCCTGTGGCAGCGAGCGCGCCAGCGGAAATCAGGCCGACCAGCGGCATAGTCGCACAGAACATGATCGGAATGGCGGCGGAACTATAGCCATACAGCGCCATCATCGCGATGATGATGAGCCAAGCATTGCTTGCCGCCTGCGGATCGCCGTTCCACGCGAACAAGAACATCGGTGCGGCCAAAATTGCACCGGTCATGGTGCCAAGCACGATTTCGCGCGTGACAAAACCCGGCGTGGCATGAATCCAGCCCGTGCGGCGGCTGTCAGCCATGATGAAACGGACAGCCAAGATGCACAGAACGCCGCCGCCATACGCACCAAGCAGCCAGAGCGGCTGTGCGCCCAGGTTATCGGCGATGATGCCCAATGCACCCAGCAGCATCGACCCCAGCTGGATCGAGGTCGAGCGCCACGTCTGCGCGCTTTGTTTGCTGCGCAGTTCGGTCAGATCCAAAGACGGCAAATTGCCGCCGAACACAACGGTCCGCAGTGGGATGACCAATTTGTCGCACTGATTCGATTTGGGCACGCTCATAAGGTCGATTAGGCCTGAAGGCGTTAGTTTTTGGTTATTTTTCCGCTGGAAAAGTCAGCTTTTCCGGGTTTCACACAAATTGTTCGCAGGCCCGTGTCACGCCGCCAGATCATAGGGCACAATCTCACCTGTCAGATAGAGCGTGCGCGCCTTTGATCGGCTGAGCTTGCCCGAGCTGGTGCGCGGCAGCGTGCGCGGCGGCACCAGTTCGATGATACAGTTCATTCCGGTAATGGAGCGCACCCGTTCGCGGATTTCTTCGCGCAGACGCGCGCGTTCCGCTTCGTCGCTGGTGCGGCATTGGACGAGCACGGCAGGCGTTTCTTCGCCGCCCGGTGTGGTGATGGCAAAGGCGGCAATGTCGCCCGATTTGAACCCCGGCAATTGCTCGACCGCCCATTCAATATCCTGTGGCCAATGGTTCTTGCCATTGATGATAATCATGTCCTTAGCGCGACCAACAATATAGATATAACCTTTTGATAAATAACCCATATCGCCAGTGTCGAGCCAGCCATCGGCCATGCATGCATCGGTTGCCTCCTGATCGCGGAAATAACCGGTCATCAACGATGGCCCGGTGCACCATATCTTGCCAATCTGGCCGTCGGGAAGCGGCGTGCCGTCCTCCTCGCGCACCTCTATCACCATGTCGCGTGCGGCCTTGCCGCAATTGACGATGGCGCGGTAGCGGGTGGGGCGGTTTTCGCGCGTGGTGCCGCCCGAAAGCTGCGTTTCTTCGACCAGTTCGACGACAATCCCTTCGCCCGGCGGCATGATCGAGACCGCAAGCGTTGCTTCGGCAAGGCCGTAGCTTGGCAAAAAGGCGTTGGCGCGAAAGCCTGCGTCGGCGAACGTATCGATGAAACGCTGCATCACGTCGGGGCGGATCATGTCCGCACCATTGCCCGCGACCCGCCAGCGCGACAGGTCGAAACGATCCGATGCGTGGGTCTGGCTCGACACGCGGCGCGCGCATATTTCATAGCCAAAAGTCGGGGAGTAAGAGAGTGTGTTCTGTTTGTTGCGGCTGATGAGGTCGAGCCACGCCAGCGGCCGCCGCGCGAAATCTTCGGTTTTCAGATAATCGACCGACACTTGATTGGCGACGGGGGATAGCAGGCAGCCAACCAGCCCCATGTCGTGATACCATGGCAACCACGAAATGGCACGGTCGCCATCGGTGATGTGCATCCCGTGCGAATGCGCAGCGAGGTTGTTGAGCAAGGCATGATGCGTCACCGCCACACCATGCGGAAAGCGCGTCGATCCGCTGCTATATTGCAGATAGGCGATGTCGCTGCTGGCGGCGGCGGGCAGGGCGGTTTTGGTGACAGGCGTTGCTAAAAACACGTCCCAAGCAATGCCTTCTGTGCCTTGCCGCGTGGCGGCCTCTGCCCCCATTTCCGCGATTTCAGGCGGATAGAATAATATGCACGGGTCGCTGCTCGCTAACTGCACGGCGAGTTGATCGACATAGGCGGTGCGTCCACCAAAACTGGTGGGGAGTGGCAGTGGCACCGGCCAAGCGCCGGCGTAAATTGCGCCGAAAAACAGGGCAGCAAACTCGGCGCTGGTTTCTGCAACTAGGGCAACGCGATCCAGCGGTTTTATGCCGTGCGCGATCATGCGGTATGCGGCGGCGAGCGCGTCTTCGCGCAGTTCAGCATAGGTGTAAACGCGGGATAATTTGCCGCGCGGGTCGTGGAAATTGAGGCCCCGCCCGCCCAGTGCTGCATAGTCGAGCGCATCGCCGAGCGTTGCAAAATCAGCATAGCGCCGCACCAGATCATCGTCGGTGGGCGTGCCGACGGGGGCGAATGCGCTGTCTGTTGTCGGTTCTGCGACCATTGTGTCGATCGGTTCGGGCACTCATGCGCTCCTTAGGGTCAGGACTCATTAACCGCATGAGCCGTGGTGGCGTGTTTGCGGGATGAAAGGCAAGGAAAACAGCACAGCACGGGTTCTATACCCGTGTAAGCGGTTTGACGCAGCCGTTCGCCCGCAAACCGCCATCGCCGCGACTTGGCTGAAAAAGCGCCGGACGGCGTCGATCGGTTGTCAAATAGAACCACTATTATCCGTCCTCTCTTCTGGTCCGGCACTTTTTTCAGCTCAAGCCACGGCCATGTGCTTAATGGGTCCTGACCCTATATATCTCTCTAGGTATCAACCCGCCAGTCCCACTAAAATTGGCTGGTTGGTTGCACCATGCCACCCTCCCCTAGGTAGGCACCAATGGACCACTATATCGGCGACAAACATATTACGCTAGCCGCATTCAAATATGCGCGTGACTATGGCATGAGTGAGGCACGATGCGCATGTAACCGCCGCTGATGCCTTATGGGCTCGAAGAGAGGGGCGAAGCTTGTGGCCTTATTCTGACTTTGTCGTGACCATGAGCAAATTGTCCGAGAACAGGCGCCCTTTAAGCAGACCGAAAGAAAATGATTGCCAGCTATGCCTAGGCATTTTTGGAATCCCCCCTACATTTGTGTAGGAGAAAATGGGTGGAGCTAGGCCGCATTCATGGCAAATTCGAACAAGGTCGAGCCGTAGCAGCGCGGTAATATGCGCTGGGTAACTGGTTCCGAGAAAGCCAGCAAAATGCCCGCCAGCGACCAAAGCAGCATATGATCGGATACTCTCCTGATTAGGCGTGGTGAGGATGAGTGTCCCACCGGGTTTTAGGGCGGCGACTATTCTTCGCATCGTCAGCCTTGGGTTTTCGAGATGTTCAATAACTTCAATGCAGGTAATGAAATCAAATTGTTGACCGCCTACGAATTCTTCGTTGAGGTCGGTTTGAATCCAGCCATCGTGCTGTGCTATGCTAGCTGGCCGTGGCAAATAATCGGCCCCTGTGAGTGCCACATCGGGGTAGCGTTCACGTAATAATGCTAGAAACTCGCCCTTGCCTGCGCCAAAATCAAGGAGGGTAGAATATGCGCCGATGGTGCCCAAAACATCTAATGTACGCAATTTTATGGCTTCATCGCTGGTCCCCCCAGCTGCTTCCACAGCTGCGGCGCGAAACGCATGTAAGTCTTTCATATCAAACCCTTTAGATGTTTTGTAATGTGGCCGTGATCTATTCTCACGCGAACGGAGATAGAAGCCATTTTGTTGGCTTGTTTATGCGATTACAGCATAGTGCGCTAGCCGCATTCAAATATGCGCGTGACTATGGCATGAGTGTGGCACGATGAAAAACCCGCGCAAACCCTATGAACCACGACAGCCGCGCCCGTTGAGCGCGGGGCAATTGTCCGATCTGGCGTTATTCTATGTCAGCCGGTTTGCCACGACGCGGGCTAAATTGATCCGCTACCTGACACGAAAATTGGCGACACGCGGCTGGGCTGAGGAGGGCATATTGCCCGATATCACGGCTATTGCCGACAATCTGGTTGCACTGAAATATGTAGATGATGCGGCCTTTGCCGAGGCGAAAGCGCGCGGCCTTGGTCGGCGCGGCTATGGTGCGCGGCGGGTCGAGCAAAGCCTGCGCGCCGATGGCGTAGGAGATTCCGACCGTGCCGAAGCCATCGAACAGAGCGGCCAGAGCAAGCTTGCCGCTGCGCTGCGCTATGCCGAGCGGCGGCGTTGGGGCCCCTATGCGGCCGAGCAGGCTGTGGAGCCAGCGGTGCGGCAAAAGATGTTGGCCGCGTTCATGCGTGCGGGCCATGACTTTGCAACTGCGCGAATGGTTATCGCGCTTGCGCCGGGCGCTGATGTCAGCGATTTAGGCGATGAGGAATGACAATCAGATAAGGGTGAGACGATGGCAGGACGGCGATTGCGTGCCATGGGGGTGATATGCGCTGCTGCGATGCTCGGCCTTGCCGCGTGCAGCGGTGCGTCAGGGCCGACATCTGGCGCGCGCCACGCCGAATCGGGTCTGCAAACCGTTCCGCTCACAATTACCAGCGGCGCGCGCGTCCATGTTTTCACCGTCGAGGTCGCGGCGAGCGAGGACGAGCAGGCGCGCGGGCTGATGTATCGCACCACATTGGCACCCGATGCCGGGATGGTGTTTCCATTTTCTCCGCCACGTTTTGCATCCTTCTGGATGAAGAATACGCTGATTCCGCTCGATATGCTGTTCGTCCGCGTCGATGGTTCAATCGACCGTATCGCCGAAAATACTATTCCCGAATCGCTCGAACCCGTGGGCAGCGGCGGCGAAGTGATTGCCGTGCTCGAATTGGCGGGTGGGACGGCGGCGCGGCTGGGTATTGACGAAAATGCGGTCGTGCGCTGGCAAGGCGACATGATAAGGCGCTAAAACGCTACCCAATCCGCTTGCTCACGGGCCGTGCTGACGGTAAGCGGCGGCAATGGGATTATTAGGCAAAATATTCACATGGTGGGATGGCGCGACCATCGGTACCCTACTGTCCAGCGCAATCTATGGGCGCAAAGTTGGCGAGGATGTGCTCGGCAACCGCTATTTTGAGAGCAAGGACGGCGTGAAGCGCTGGGTGCTTTACAATGGCGCGAACGATGCCAGCCGTGTGTCGCCCGATTGGCATGGCTGGTTGCACCACAGTTATGACGGCTTGCCCGATGCAGTGTTGCCACCTGCGCGTGAATGGCAGACCGGACCTGCTGGCAATATGACCGGAACCCCAGCGGCCTACCGCCCCGCAGGCGCGCTGGGCCATGGCGAAAAACACGCAAGTGCGAGCGGCGATTACCAACCATGGGCACCCGACGCCTGATGATGGATGGCACGGCCAATGGCGCACGCCGCGCGGCGATATTGACGCTATTGCCAGTACTTGTTGGCGGCTTGGCGGCGTGTAACCGCAACGCTGACAGGCAGCCCGCGCCGCCCGAAGATAATCGCCCTATCCCCAAAATGCGCGCCGCCGCCGCTGGCGCTGATGATATATATGCGGGCGTAACGGCGATGCCACAACGCGTGGCGGTGCTTGGGCTGCTCAATAAACGTAACGGCCTAGTCCGCGACATCACACTCAAGCCCGGCGAGAGCATTCGCATTGGCCGTGCAGTTATCCGCCTGCGCGCCTGTGAACGCACCGCGCAATGGGAAATGCCACAGGAAACCGGTGCCTTTGTCCAACTGATTGTGCTTGATCATGGCAGCGAGCGTTGGCGACGCGCCTTTTCGGGCTGGTTATTCAAGGACAGGCCCGACCGCAACATCATCCAGCATCCGATTTATGACGTGTTCGTCAGAAGCTGTACGATGAGATGGCCCGGTGAAATTGCGGTACCGGATACGGCCGCCGCACCAGCAACCCCGCGTGCCCCTGCTACTACGGCATCGAGCGCTCTCCAGTCACCCGTGCCCGTATCTGGCGATACGGCGACACCAGCGCCGCCGCCAGCACCAGCCCCTGCCGCAACGCCAGCAGCGGATACCGCTCGATAGAGCAGTTTGAGATAGTCGATCTGCGGTATTTCCTGTGCGCCCAGCGAAGCCAGATGCTCTGTTTGAAATTGGCAATCGAGCAGAGTGAAGCTGCCTGCGCGCAGCCGCGCAACCAACCATGCCAGCGCCACTTTTGACGCGTCTCGCTGACGAGAAAACATTGATTCGCCAAAAAATGCGCGACCCAGCGACACACCATAAAGCCCGCCCATCAGTATTTCGCCGTCCCAGCATTCGACGCTATGCGCATGGCCGCGTGTAAATAGCGCGGCGTAGCTCGCCTCTATCGTGGCGTTAATCCACGTGCCTTCGCGTCCATCGCTTGGCGCGGCACAAGCGCGAACGACTTCGGCAAAGGCGGTGTCGGTGGTAACGCGAAAACGCCCCTGCCGCACAGCTTTGGCAAGCGATTTTGATAAATGAAAACCTTCGAGCGGCAAGATTGCCCGCTGCTGCGGCTCGACCCAATAGACTTCGCTAGTCTCGCGGCTGTCGGCCATCGGGAAAATGCCGCTGGCATAGGCGCTGAGCAGCAGTTCGGGCGCAATGGGTTCGGGGGGAGGTTCGTTCATTTTTGCAGCACCAATTAATAGCCATTATCAATAACATTGAGTATAATAATCGCCATAGTCGATAAGTGTGAACCAGTTTTCCTGTTGGCTTTGCGCATCGCGCAGGAATAAGGCGAGCAGGATAGTATTTTCAAGCGGCTTCAACGCGCAGCCATATCAGGAGAGAGACGATGGACCTCAAAGGATCACAGACCGAAGACAATTTGAAAGCCGCTTTTGCCGGAGAAAGTCAGGCCAACCGTCGTTATCTTTATTTCGCGCAGCAGGCCGATGTCGAGGGGCATAATGACGTTGCGTCTGTATTTCGTTCGACCGCAGAGGGTGAAACCGGCCACGCGCACGGCCATCTGGAGTTCCTTCAGGGCGGCGGCGGCGACCCTGCCACCAATATGCCGATTGGCAACACCAAGGATAATTTGGCGTCGGCCATCGCGGGCGAAACCCATGAATATACCGACATGTATCCCGGCATGGCGCGCACCGCGCGTGACGAAGGGTTCGACGAAATAGCCGATTGGTTTGAAACGCTGGCCAAGGCGGAAAAGAGCCACGCTGGCAAGTTCCAGCGCACGCTCGACGAAGTGCTCGCCACCGCGTGAGCCAGTTTGAATAGTCTAAGTTTGCGCTGCAACTGGTAGCGCGAAGCCCCTGTCCTGCCACAGCCACTCCCCCCGGCTGGGTAGGACAGGCGGCACACTCCGTATCTTTTGATGAGGACGCACCATGCGCGAAGGAAGCCTGGACGCGCCGACGCGCCATCCGATAGCTTGGGCTGACGAAGCCTTTTACGACGAGGCCGCGCTCGATACCGAACTGCGCCGTGCGTTCGACATTTGCCATGGTTGTCGCCGCTGTTTCAACCTGTGCGACAGCTTTCCCAAGCTGTTCGATATGGTCGATGCCAGCCCGAACGAGAGCGTCGATGACCTGAGCGCCAGCGACATCAAGGCGGTGGTGGACGAATGCACGCTGTGCGACATGTGTTTCATGGTCAAATGCCCCTATGTGCCGCCGCATGAATTTGACCTCGATTTCCCGCACCTGATGCTGCGCCACCGTGCGGTCGAGCACCGCAAAGGCGGAACCAGCCTGGTTGACCGCGAGCTGGCCAAGACCGACCGCAACGGCAAGCTGGCAACGATTTTGCCGAGCATAGTCAACGCCGCAACGGGTGAAGGCTCCGTTTTGCGTCCGTTGATGGAAAAAGTGACGGGGATTGACCGCCGCGCACATTTGCCGGCCTTTGCCGATGTGCCACTGACGCATATGCAAAGCCAAGTGCCGCCGCCCAATCCCGATGGTCCGGCGTTTGGCAAAAAGGTTGCGCTCTATGCAACTTGCTATGGAAATTTCAACGACCAGACGCCGGGCATGGCCGCGATCCGCGTGCTGGCGCATAATGGTGTCGCCGTGCGGATCGAGCACCCCGAATGTTGCGGCATGCCTAAGTTCGAGAATGGTGACCTGTCTGCGGTGGCGAGCGCGGCGGAGCGGATATCGGCGCATTTCGCACCCCTGATTGCCGACGGTTTTGACGTGGTGCCGCTGACCACCAGCTGCGCGTTGATGCTCAAGTTCGAATGGCCGCTGCTCCACCCCGGCAATGCGAGCGTGGCGACACTGGCGGGCGCGAGCTATGACGTGTCGCAATATGTCGTTGCGCTGGCCAAGGAGACGGGGCTGATGCCTCTGTCCGAAATGCAGATCAAAATCGGTGTCCATTTCGCTTGCCATGCGCGCGCGCAAAATATGGGGCCAAAGGCGCTGGAGATGCTGCGGCTGATCCCCGGTGCGACGCCCGAACTGACCGATCGCTGTTCGGGGCATGGCGGGAAATGGGGCATCATGGCCGAAAATTTCGACACCGCCGTCAAAATTGGCCGCCCCGCCGCACGTAATTTGATGAAATCAAACCCCGATTATGTCGTGTCCGAATGCCCATTGGCTGGCCCGCATCTGGGCCAGATCATGGAATTATCGGGGATGGATAATGTGCCTGACCGCCTTGGCCATCCGATTGAGTTGATGGCCAAGGCTTATGGATTTTAGGATATTCCGACATGCCCCGTGACACACGAACCATCACCCCAGGCGACATCATGTCGCTCGACCAGTTCGAGACGATCCGCGCCGAAAAGCGTCAGGATAACCTTATTCGCAAACGCTTTCGCCGCGTCGCCATCGGCCTGCATGCGACGATCATCTTTGAAAATTGGGACAGTATGTGGTGGCAGGTGCAGGAAATGCTGCGCGTTGAAAAGGGCGGCGAGGCGCAGATTGCCGACGAACTCGCTGCTTACAATCCAATGATTCCCGATGGGCGCGAACTGACCGCATGCCTGTTTTTCGAGGTCGATGACCCGGTCAAGCGTGCGGCTTTTTTGGGACGTCTCGGCGGGGTCGAGGACCATATCTTTTTGGCTATCGGGGAGCATCGCATAGCAGCGGTGCCAGAGGGCGATACCCCGCGCACCAATGCGGACGGCAAGGCCAGCGCCGTGCACTTCCTCCATTTCCCCTTCACGCCGGAGCAGATCGCGGCGTGGCGGTCAGGAGACGGCTCCGCCATGGTAGGCATCGATCATGGGGCCTATGGCCATATCGCGATGCTGAATGCCGAACTACGGGCCGAACTGGCGCGCGATTTTGCGTGAGGACGGGGCTTGGTTGACACGAGACAGGGGGTAAAACAACGGCCGCCTGCGGGTTTGCGGGCTGTTTTTGGGTGTGGTGTCAACTTAATACAGTTCTCTCTCTCTATGTGCTCCGGCGTAGGCCGGAGCGCTGGCAAACAAGCGATGCATCGGATTGCCTACGCTCCTGCGTAGGGCTACGCCCGTCTTGCGACTCCGCAGGAGCACAGGAAGAATAGAGTTTCACGCGGAGACGCGAAGGCGCAGAGAAGAGGAAGGTTCCTCCCCACCCCTTCAGGGGAGGGGATTGAGGGGAGGGGTTTATCAGCGAAGTCAGTATTATCAGGCAACACCCCGCCCCCAGCCCCCTCCCCTGAAGAGGAGGGGGTGTTCTTGTAGCCCTTTCCCACTCGTAAACGTGCGCGGGTTGTGCCGATCAACAGTTCAAAGAGCCAGCCCCAGCCCCAGCTTATGCTAGGGGAAGGACGAAGCAAATCGCTTGCACCACCCCGCGCGCATCTTATCATGGCGTTGGGGCTGTAGGACAGGGGGTAAATCGCGGGAATACTTGCACTGGTAGAGCAATCTCGTAACTCTAAGCGGCGAAATGTCCATTACACGAAAACAAAAGCCAATTAATGATGCTGATCTGTTGGCGCTCCTTGCATCATACGAGGCGGGGACAACGGTCGATGAAAACGGGACTATCCAATTTCATGATTTAGATTCCGATGAACTTGAGTGCATTTTGCCAGATGCGTACGAGCCGAACGCGGACTTCACGGCGCGTCAACTGCGCTACCTGCTTCGGAAAGCACTTTTGACTTGCAGAAAAAAAGGTCAGATCACAATCAGAAATCTGACAGCCGAAGCGCAAAGGATAGCCAACACTGAACTTGCTCAGCCGCACCATCGATTTTCGCTATGGACGAAATTCCGCGCGCGCCAGATGCCACACGCCAATAGTTTCCGCATCAAATGGGATGGGGTGACGATTGAGAGCGCCGACAGACTTCCAGCTTATATGAGGAAGGATGAGTATTTTTTAAACGGGCATGGACAGATCAATCCAAACGAGCCTGAATTTTACGGCTACCTGATCGCTCGTTGTAAGGCTCGTTCCGAAGAAAACGCAGTCGTTCAGATGCTGGATGCCACCGAGCTCTTCATGGCCGTTTTCAATATGTATGAATTACGAAGGTGGTGGTCGCGGGGAACCGAACGATGGGCTGAGGGGAAACTTTGGAACGGCCCATACCAGTTTGTTTTTCGAGGCAAAAAATTCCTCGGCGAAGAACGTATCTGGTACGATCCAAACTTCAGCGAACAAGGTTGGCGTACGTTTTCGCTCGACATGCCTGACGTGCTGACTCTGTTACCGCAAGTAAGACGAGCGCTAAAGGCTTTGGCCAACCATCCTCTACGTGACGTGCTGATAAAGGTGTTTAGGTTGATGCAGAACGCGATGAGTTCGCGGGATCAAAGTTACAGCCTCTTGCGTTTATGGACTGCGCTTGAGCAGCTTTATGGCGACCCTCAATCTAATCAAAAAAGTTACAGCGGAATCATTGATCGCGCTAGTTTTGCAGAGCGTGACAAGTCACTTGCTAAGTGGAAGTTGTTCCACATCTCAAGGAGCCGCAATGAATATGTCCACACTGGTGACACTGGTGATGACCTGAGAGTTATGGCGCAATATCTGCGTGAGCTGCTGTCGCGCCATATGAATTATCTTCTTTTCCATGCGCCGTATGTTCGCAGTCACACCCAATGGCTTGAAATCGTCGATTATGAGGATGATATGGCTCGGCTCAACGAGCGCAAGGCCAATATCGACCAACGCATCGCAATCATTCGTCAGGGGCGCAAGGGCGAGTCTGATGGGTAACAGGGTCCACAAATAACCGCCCGCCGGAAACGCTAGGCTGCCGGCGTGTGAGGGCGGTACATGTGCCATTGACATATACGCCAATAGCATATAGTGATCCTGCATGGACGACATGCAAACGGTTGTTGAGCTTGCTACCTTTTTGAAGCGAGCCAAGGCAATCATGTCAGATGAAGAACGCGGTGCCATCGTTGATAGTATCGCCGCCAACCCGCACTGCGGTGTCGCGCTGGGCGGGGGCTTGCGCAAGGTTCGCATTGCGCGCGATGGCGGCGGGAAAAGCGGCGGCTATCGCACGCTGTTTGTTTTTGGCGGCGCGCATTTGCCTCTTTTCTTGGTGACCGTATTTGCCAAGAATGAGAAAGATAATTTGAGCAAAAGCGAGCTGGCCGCAGTTGTGCAATTGAGCAAGACATTGCTCGCAACATATGGAGACAAGGCATGAGCGCATATGAAAGCATCGTCGAAGGGTTGAACGAGGCGATTGCCTTTGCTGGCGGCAAAGATACTGGTGCCCGCGTCCATCAGGTTGCGGTACCAAGGGTGGATGTCGCAAAAATCCGTGCACAGACGGGCCTGTCGCAAAGCGCATTTGCTAATAGCATCGGGGTAGCCAAGGGGACGTTGCTCAACTGGGAACATGGCCGCCGCCACCCCACTGGCCCGGCGCAGGTGTTGCTTGCCATGATCGCGCGCAAACCTTCGGTGGTGACTGAGTTGTTGCGTTAAAATAACCGCCCGCCGGAAGCGCTAGGCTGCCGACGGGCGATATTTTCCTCCCCAGGAAAGCAAGGTGGCGGCCTGTCCGCCACCGCAGCCCCGGCCCGCGAGCCGGGGTCTAAAATAATATATCCGTTCGCCCTGAGCCTGTCGAAGGGCTGTCTTTGCTTTTTTTCGACCCAAGAAAAGGGCAGTGCTTCGACAGGCTCAGCACGAACGGTTAATTTAAAAATCAATCAAACCCTACGCCGCAAACTGGTTCATCGTATTGTCGGCACCGCCCGCTTTCAGCGCGGCTTCGCCTGCAAAATACTCCTTATGGTCGTCGCCAACGTCGCTGCCCGACATATTCTGGTGCTTGACGCAGGCGATACCCTGACGGATTTCGGCGCGCTGGACGTTTTTGACATAGCCCAGCATCGCTTCGGTTCCGAAATATTCGCGCGCTAAATTGTCGGTCGATAGCGCGGCGGTGTGATAGGTGGGCAGCGTGATGAGGTGATGGAAAATCCCCGCCCGCGCCGCCGCATCGCGTTGGAAATCGCGGATGCGGTTGTCCGCCTCGATGCCCAAATCGGTGGCGTCATAATCAACGCTCATCAATTTGGCGCGGTCATAGGCGGCCATGTCGCGGCCCTCGGCTTCCCAAGCATCATAGACCTGCTGACGAAAGTTCAGCGTCCAGTTGAACGATGGCGAATTATTATAGACCAGCTTGGCGTTTGGAACGACCGCGCGGATACGGTCCACCATCCCGGCGATCTGTTCGATATGCGGCTTCTCCGTCTCGATCCACAACAGGTCGGCCCCGTGTTGGAGGCTGGTTATGCAATCGAGCACGCAGCGATCCTCGCCAGATCCGGCGCGGAACTGGAACAGGTTCGATGGCAGGCGCTTTGGGCGCATCAACTTGCCGTCGCGGTTGATGAGGACATCGCCGGGGTCGCCTGCGCCGCTGACCTCCTCGCAATCGAGAAAGGCGTTATATTGGTCGCCCAAGTCGCCGGGCGCGTGCGAAACCGCGATCTGCTTGGTCAGGCCAGCGCCAAGCGAGTCGGTGCGGGTGACGATGATGCCATCCTCGACCCCCATTTCCATGAAGGCGTAGCGGCAGGCGCGGACCTTGGCCAAGAAATCCTCATGCGGCACCGTGACCTTGCCGTCCTGATGGCCGCATTGCTTTTCGTCCGAAACCTGATTTTCGATTTGCAGCGCACAGGCGCCCGCCTCGATCATCTTTTTCGCTAACAGGTAAGTGGCCTCGGCATTGCCGAACCCGGCGTCGATGTCGGCAATAATCGGCACGACATGCGTTTCATAATTGTCGATGGCGCTAAGCAGCTGCTTTTCCTTGATCTGGTCACCAGCAGCGCGCGCGGCATCAAGATCGCGGAACATCATGCCCAGTTCACGGGCGTCGGCTTGCTTGAGGAAGGTGTAAAGCTCGGCAATCAACGCGGGGACGCTGGTCTTTTCGTGCATCGACTGGTCGGGCAGCGGGCCAAATTCGCTACGCAGCGCGGCGATCATCCAGCCAGACAAGTAGAGGTAGCGGCGTTTGGTGCTGCCGAAGTGTTTCTTGATCGCGATCATCTTTTGCTGCGCGATGAACCCGTGCCAGCAGCCGAGTGACTGGGTGTAATTGGCGGGGTCGGCGTCATAGGCGGCCATGTCGGCGCGCATGATCTTGGCGGTGTAACGCGCAATGTCGAGGCCAGTGAGAAAGCGATTCTGTGCGCGCATCCGTGCCACGGCTTCGGCACCAATGCCGTCCCATGTGCCGTTGGTGCTGCCGATCAGGCGGTCGGTGCTGGCAATGTCGTTCGCGTAAGTCATGGACTACTTTCTCTCGGCTCTGTCTCTGATGTGCTACTGATAGTGCAGTGCAGCAAAGGTTCGCACGATGTTTGTGAAGATTATCTGTCAACATAGCGCAAAATGGCATATTGCTTTTGTAATGTTGCAAAGATAGTTACATAGCTATGGCTGATATTTCATGGGCATGACGCGCATCTTTGCTGGCCCCGCTGTGCGGCGTTTGCGGCGCGGGGGCGGCCTGACACAGGCGGCGATGGCGGCGGCGCTCGACATCTCGCCAAGCTATCTCAACCTGATCGAACATGGACAGCGCCCACTGTCTGCCGCGCTGATCGTGCGGTTGGCGGAGCGGTTCGGGTTCGATGCCGCGTCGCTTGCGGATGAACGGGGCAGCGGCGGCGTCGCGGCGCTGCGGCGGCGGTTGGCCGACCCGATGTTCGCCGATATGGGCATTGATCCACGCGACGCCGAGGATTGGATGGGCGCAGCACCCGAATTCGTCGCGGCGTTTGCCAAACTTTATGACGCTAAAGTGGCGAGCAGTGCGGAGGTGCGCCCCAGCGAGGCCGAGGCAGAGCCGGTGCGGATCGTGCGGCAGGAAATTGAGCGCTGGTCGAACCATTTCGCCGACCTTGATGCACAGGCCGAAGCGCTGGCGGATGAATTGCGGCTCAGTAATCCCGACCTTTATGGCGCGATTGTCGAGCGGCTGCGCAGCCGCCACCAGATCGCCATCCGCATATTGCCGATGGACGTTATGCCGGGCTATCTGCGGCGGCTCGACCTGCACGCGCGGCAATTGCAATTGTCTGAATTGCTGACTGCGCCGTCGCGGACATTTCAGGCGGCGGTGCTGCTCGCGCAGCTGGAGGCGAAGGGCGAGATTGACGCGCTGGTCGCGGGGGCTTCGCTGTCCGACAGGGCAAGCATGCGCCTGCTGCGCCGCCACCTCGCGCATTATTACGCGGCAGCTTTGGTGATGCCCTATGCGCGGTTTCTGCGCGCGTGTGAGGGGAGCGGTTATGACTTGCCCTTGCTCGAACGGCGCTTTGGTGTCGGCTTTGAGCAATTGGCGCACCGCCTGACGACCATGCAGCGCGTCGGCGCGCGCGGCCTGCCCTTCTTCATGCTGCGCGTTGACAGGGCAGGGCAGGTGTCCAAGCGCTATGCGGGGGCCAGCGGTTCGCCGATGGTTGATGGCGCTGTGCGTTGTGCGCTGTGGCGGGTGCACGAAGCGTTTGAGCGACCAGCGGAGCTGATCCGCGATGTGGCGGAGTTGGAGGACGGCAGCCGTTGGCTGACCTATGCGCGCTGTGTCGAGGCTCCGGCGCGCGGCGCGGCTGGCAAAGCTGCGCGTTTCATGGTGGCGTTGGGCATCGAGGAACGGCTGGCCGGGCCGATGAGCGCGGCGGCGGTGCAAACAGAGCACGGCGACGCGGCAACGCCCGTGGGCCTTGGCTGTGCCCGCTGTATGCGCGCCGACTGTGCCCAGCGCGGGCAACCGCCCCACGGCCAAGCGCTGACCATCAACGAACGCGAGCGGGGGCTGTCGGCCTTTTCCTTCTAATCTAAGAGAGTGTAAAATTAACCGACAGGCAAGGTGCTCGTGCTAGGGTGCGTTCATGGTCCGGCTGTTCAAACATTATATTCCGCATGCGGTGCTGCTGCTCGCCGCGCTCGATGCGTTGATGTTGATGGGCGCGGCCGAACTCGCTTGGGTGGCACGCGCGTGGCAGATTGATATGGCGATAGAGCCAGTGACGGCCCGCTGGGCACCGATCGTTATCTTTGCGTCGGTGGTGCAATTGGGGATGATTGCGGTCGGCGTTTATGGGCCGCAAGCGCTACAATCGCTGCGGTTCACATTCATGCGGATGCTGGCGGCGGTGTCGCTTGCCGTCATCCTGCTCTCCACGCTCTATTTCATATTCCCAGGCGTCGCGCTGTGGCGCTCGAACCTCGCCTTTGCGATGCCGCTGGCGATAGCGCTGCCGATGCTGGTGCGATCCTTCTTCATTTCCCGGCTCGACGGACAGTCGTTCCAACGCCGCATATTGGTGATGGGTGCAGGCGACCGTGCGGCGCGGATTGGGGCACTTAGCGATGAAAAGGGTAGCGGCTTTACCGTCGTCGGCTATATCGCGATGACCGACAAGCCGAGCGTGATGGAGCATGCCGTGCACCGCGACAGCATTGCCAATCTATCCGAGCATGTTGAGCGGTTGAATGCGAGCGAAGTGGTGCTGGCGCTGGAGGAGCGGCGGGGCTCGCTGCCGCTGTCCGATCTGGTTCGGGTCAAGACGACAGGGGTTTATGTCAACGAGATTTCGAGCTTTTTAGAGCGCGAAACGGGCCGCGTTGACCTTGCCACCGTCAACCCCAGCTGGTTCATATTCTCCGACGGCTTCACGGCGGGACAGCGCCTGTCGAAAGTCGCCAAGCGCCTGTTTGATATAGCCGCCAGTATCGCGGTTCTCGCGCTGACATTGCCGATTGTCGTGGTGGCGGCGATTGCGGTGCGGTTGGATAGCAAGGGGCAGATATTTTACCGCCAAACCCGTGTTGGCCATTATGGCGAGCCGTATCGCATCATCAAGTTCCGTTCGATGCGCGAGGACGCAGAAGTCGGGGGCAAAGCGGTGTGGGCGAGCGCGGCCGACCCACGTATCACCCGTGTCGGCAATTTCCTGCGCCAGACGCGGATCGACGAAATCCCGCAGGCATGGAATGTGTTGAAAGGAGAGATGAGCTTTGTCGGCCCGCGCCCCGAACGGCCGGAGTTTGTTGGCGAACTGGAACAGCAAATCCCCTATTATGCCGAACGGCATATGGTGAAACCGGGACTGACCGGGTGGGCACAGGTCAATTACCCCTATGGCGCGTCGATAGAGGATGCAAAAGCCAAGCTCGAATATGATCTTTATTACGCCAAAAATTACACGCCCTTCCTCGACCTGTTGATCTTGTTGCAAACGATCCGTGTCGTTCTGTGGCCAGAGGGCGCACGATGATGGCCGACGTCATAGCGGGGCTGTGGGCGGCGATAACCGTGTCGGCGGCGCTAGGGTTTATGGCGCTGGCATTGGCGACATTGGTGCGACGGCGACCGTTCAGCCACCCGTCCTTCTTTCTTGGGCTGGTATCAAGCGCGGTTTGGCTGGTCCTCATGGCGTGGCTTGGCCCAGCCAGTGTGTCGGCATTGAGCGTGGAGGCTGCGCGGAACTTAAGCTGGCTATGGTTCATGGCGTCTTTGTGGTCCGGAGATGCCCCCCGAACAAAGCGTATCAGCACGGTCGGGTGGGTATATATCGGCCTGTTCGCCTTACAGGCCATCATGCTGGCGGTGCTGTGGCGGGCGATTATATTTGGCGCGCCTGCTACTTTGGTTGTCAACGGATTTGCAACGGTGCAGATGCTGGTATCGGCGGGTGCACTGGTGCTGTTGCATAATCTGTTCGAATCGACGCGCACCGAAAAACGCCATGCCCTCGGGCTCCCGCTGTCGGCGCTCGGCCTGCTTTGGGCTTATGACCTCAACCTCTATGCCATCACCTATCTGTCGGGTGAACCGGCTGGTTTGATGGTGATGCTACGGCCAATGGTCATGTTTGCCATTGCGGCGCTATTTACTTTGGCGTCGCTGCGACCCGGCGCGCAGGCCGTGCAATTGTCGCGCCCGGCGGCATTCCGCTCGCTGGCGCTGGCGGGCATTGGCGGGTGGCTTGGTATATTGTCGCTGTTGGCGCTGCTTCTCCCTGGCACCGGCTATGATTTTGGTGGATTGGCCCAAATTGGGGTGCTCGCCGCGACCGTAGCGGGGGCTGGATTGATGCTGTTGTCGCCGCGCATGCGCGCGCATTTGCGGGTGTGGACGGCCAAGCATTTTTACGAACATCGTTATGATTATCGCGCCGAGTGGTTGCGTTTTACCGCGACATTAAACCGCCCCGAAACGGCTAGCCTGTCGATCGACGCGCGGGTTATCAAAGCCTTGGCGGACATTGTCGAAAGCCCGGCCGGCATCCTTGTCCTATCAGCGGGCGGTGCATCCACCGTGGCCGCCATCTGGCCCAGCGGTGAATGTCGGGCAGAGGATGATTGGTCGGCGATGATCGACTGGATGGGCGGCACGTCGCGTATTGTGCAACTGGATGAGGTGCGCAGCGGTGAAGCGCCGCCAGCTGAAATCTCTGCCATCCCCGTGTGGTTGGTGGCGGACAGAAATTATTGGATCGCGGTTCCGCTGGTCCACCTCGACCATGTCGAAGCGCTGGTGGTGTTGGCCCGCCCGGCAGTTGACCGCGCGCTGGACTGGGAAGATTTCGACTTGTTGCGCGTTGCTGGGCGGCAGGCGGCGAGCCACATCGCCGAAGCACGCGGTAGCGAGGCGCTGGCCGAATCGGCGCGCTTTGACGAGTTTCATCGCCGCTTTGCGTTCATGATGCACGACGTCAAAAATCTGGCGAGCCAGATGGCGCTGCTGTCGCGCAATGCCGAACGGCACGGCGAAAAACCCGAGTTCCGCGAAGATATGGTGATGACCCTGCGGCTATGCGCCGACCGATTAAGCCAATTGATGCAGCGGTTGAGCCATCAGGAACGAATCAGCGTTGGAAAATTAAACCGCGTTGACCTGGCGATGATTGCCCGGCGCGTTGCCGACGCGCGGCGCAGCCAGCATCCGGTCGAGGTCGTTGGTGTGCAAAGCGCCGAAGGCTGGGGCGACCGCGCGATGATCGAGCAATTGCTGGCCCATCTGGTGCAGAACGCGATAGAAGCCAGCGAACCCGATGGCGCGGTGCTGCTGCGCGTCGGGCAAAACGGCGATCATGCGACATTGCGCATCGAGGATAAAGGCAAGGGCATGAGCCCAGAGTTTGTTCGCAGCGAATTGTTCCGCCCGTTCCATTCGACGAAAGAAGGCGGCTTTGGTGTTGGTGCCTATCAGGCGCGGCAACTGGCCGAGGCGATGGGGGGCACGTTGAGCGTTGAAAGCCGCGAGGGGACGGGCACCATCTTTACACTTTCTTTGGCAAAGGGTGCGCAAACAACAGCCAACCCGTCCATAGACACAACCACAAGCGAGGCCGCATGAGCCGGATGGAAACCATCACCAAACAGAAATTGCTGATCGTCGAGGATGATCTGGGCCTGCAACGGCAATTGCGCTGGGCCTATGAGGATTATGACGTGACCATCGTTGGTTCGCGTGAAGAAGCGCTAACCGCACTGCGCGCAGAGGAACCTGCGGTGGTGACGCTCGACCTTGGTTTGCCGCCCGACCCCGATGGGGTGAGCGAAGGCTTTCGCACGCTCAAAGAGATTCTGAAATTGTCACCCGACACAAAGGTTATAATCGCATCGGGGCATAATGACCGCGAAAGCGCGCTGATCGCGATTGCCGGCGGGGCGTGGGATTTTTACCAAAAGCCCGTCGATATTGATGAACTGGGGGCCATCGTCAAACGCGCCTTTCATGTCCATGCGATAGAGGCAGAGAACCGCCGTTTGATGGCGGCGATTCCGAGGCAGGTCAGCGTGCTGGGCGGGTTGATTTCCGGCGCACCGGAAATGCTTAAAGTGACGCGCATGATCGAAAAGGTCGCGCCCGCCAATGTGTCGGTGATGTTGCTGGGGGCCAGCGGCACGGGCAAGGAATTGTTGGCGCGCGGTCTGCATGATGCCAGTCCTCGGCGAAAGGGCAATTTCATTGCCATCAACTGTGCCGCTATCCCTGACACCTTGCTGGAGAGCGAGTTGTTCGGGCACGAAAAGGGTGCGTTTACCGGCGCGATCAAGACGACTGAGGGCAAGATAGAGATGGCGGGTGGGGGAACATTGTTCCTCGATGAAATTGGCGACATTCCCTTGCCGCTCCAAGTCAAATTGTTGCGCTTCTTGCAGGAGCGCGTGATCGAACGGATCGGTGGGCGCAAGGCTATTGCGGTGGACACACGTATTGTCTGCGCAACGCACCGCGACCTAAAGGCGATGGTCGCCGATGGCAGTTTCCGCGAAGATCTTTATTATCGCCTTGCGGAAATCGTCGTGCCGATCCCGTCGCTCAGCGAGCGGCCTGGTGATGCGGTGTTGCTGGCGCGGCATTTCCTCAAATCCTATGCTACAGAAAATGGCGGCGTCGTGCGCATCTTGTCGGGCGATGCGGCGGCAGCAATTGAACAGTGGCGTTGGCCGGGCAATGTCCGTGAACTGGAAAACCGCGTCAAACGCGCGGCGATTATGGCCGAGGGGAAATATGTGACGCCAGACGACCTCGACCTTGTCGCGGGTGATGATAATGGCGCGGATATGCTCAACCTGCGCAGCGTGCGCGATGCGGCTGAACATCGCGCTATTGCACGTGCGCTGGCCCATAGCGATTCGAATATTTCGGCGACGGCGCGCTTGCTGGGGGTCAGCCGCCCGACGCTCTACGACCTGATGAAGCACCATGGTTTCAGCGCCTAGCGTCCGTAAACAGCGGCGCGACGCTGCGCGCGTGACGGCCAAGGCTGCGGCGCGTGAACGTCGCGGCGGGCGGCCAGCGCCTATCGTTTTGATCGGCGGCGCGATCATGGTTGTCGTGCTGCTTGTCGCGCTCATCATGGGCGTACGCTCATGGATGGCCGATCCGCTCGAACGAGGCCGCGCGGCGATGGCTACGGGCAATTTTCGCGCCGCGCGGGTTGACCTGACTGTGGCCGCAACCGCTAACCCCAATGACGCGGGCATTCGTATAGATTTAGCGCGTGCTTACAATGCTTTGGGTCGCGGAGTGGAGGCGGAACGTCAACTTGACAAAGCGGCAGAACTGGGCACCAACTTGAGTGCGCTGCGCCTTGAACGTGCGCAGGCACAGCTGGCACAGGGCGGTGCGGCACAGGCGCTGGAAACCCTGTCCGGACCCATCCCGGCGCGCGATACCGTGCGCGCACTGCGTATAGTCGCACAGGCCAATTATCGTCTGGGCAATATCGCGGCAACGCGTGCAAGCTTTGCTCAAGGCCTGCGCGCTAGCCCCAATGATGCCGCTATGTGGATTGCTTATGCACGCTTTCGCTTGGCCGAACAGGATGTCGCCGATGCCGACCGCGCAGCTGACCGCGCGTGGAGCGTAGCGCCGCGATCTGCCGCCGCTCTCTCGATGAAGGCTGATGTCATGCGTGCGCGCGGCGGCCCAGTGGTCTCGCTTCCATGGTATCAGGCGGCGCTGGCGCGCGACCCCGACAATGTGGCGGTGATGCTGGAATATGCCGCTGCGCTGGGCGAGAGTGGCCGCTATGCCGCAATGCTTGTTCCGCTGCGCCGCGCCGCTGATCTGGAACCGCGTAACCCGCGTGCGCTATTTTTGCAGGCGGCGTTGGCAGCGCGCGGCGGCGAACCAGCGCTGGCGCGGACATTGCTTGGTCGCATAGGTGGCGCTGAAGCCGACCAGCCCAGTGTATTGCAATTGCGCGCGGCTGTGGAACTTTCGCTCGATACGCCTGTGGAGGCAGGCAATTATGCCGCTCGGCTGGTCGCTTTACAGCCCGACAATCGCACCGCACGCCGCCTGTTTGCATTGGCGCTGGCGGCGCAGCAAAATCCGCGCGGGGTGATCGAGGCTATCGACGCGATCACCACACAGAGTGACGCTGACAGCTGGTCATTGCTGCTGCTCGCCCGATCTTTCGGGGCGGTTGATTGGCAGATCGATGCAGCCCAGCCACTGGATCGTGCGGCCCGGCTGGAGCGCGGCGTGGCAGGTGCGTTGCGCACTTCTACGACGGGCGGCGATTCTCTTGACCCAGCGCTGGCGGTCCCCGCCGTCCGTGCGCGCATATCGGCTGGCGATTATAGACAGGCAGTGCAATTGGCGAATGTGCTGACACAGGCCAATCCAGGTGTGCCACAGGCGTGGCTGTTGTTGGGTGATGCGACACTGGCCAGCGGTGATACAGCGGGTGCGATTGTGCATTTCCGCCGCGCCGCTGATCTGCGATTTGACGAGGGCGTGATGTTGCGGCTGGTCGATGCGCTCAACCGGAGTGGCGACCGCGAAGGCGCGGCGCAGGTGTTGGCGCAATATATGACGCGCTGGCCGGAAAATATCGCCGCGATGCGGATTGCCGGAGCGTTTAGTGCCGAGGATGGGGATTGGGCCACTGCACGCGCTGCGTTGTTGGCGGCTCAAGAACGAGTCGGCAGCAACGACGCTTTATTGCTTGCGCAACTGGCGCGGTGCGAGGTGGAACTGGGCAATGTCGGCGAGGCATTACCATTGGCGGCGCGCGCCTATCGGTTATTGCCGGGCAATGCGACGATCAGCGGGGTTTATGGTATCACGGTTGCGCGTGGCGGTGGGTTGATGACAGATGCGCGCGATTTGCTTGATAAGGCTGTGCAGTTGGCACCCGAGGATGCGCTGCTACGGCAATGGCGGGCCGAGGTATGGGAAAGTGCTGGCTAAGGGTTAAGCGATGATGCCGTCAAGCAACGACGCTGGATCAATATTGAGGCGGCGGATTTGCGCTGCGACAGGTGGCCACACTTGGTTCAAAAACCCATCGCGTAGCCGTGCACGCAGCCGTGTCGCAGCATTAGGGGCGACGAACATGCCGACTCCGCGCTTGACCGCGATCAGGCCTTCCTCTTGAAAACTTTGATACGCTTTGGCGACCGTTAGCGGGTTTGCGCCATGCTCTGCCGCGAGTGAGCGGACCGACGGCAGCGCGTCACCATCGCGATAATGGCCGTCAAGGATTCCTGCGGCGATGACATCGCGCAGGCGTTGATAAACAGGTTTGGTTTGGTCAAGCATAGTGCACTATAACAGTGATACAGCCAGACGTCAACTGCGCCACATTATTTCAATCAATGGGCTTCATGCGTCAGTTTCCATCCCAAATACTGGTTATGCTATCAATATCAGGTCGCGGCCTCTCATCGATTGGTTTGGCAGGCGTGCCGATAAAAACAAAGCCGATGATATTATCCTCCGCCGCCTTTGCGCCGAGCGCCATGGCAACAGATTGGCTCGCAGCGGGCCACCCGGTCAGCCAATTGGCGACAAAACCGTGCGCATGTGCGGCGTTGAGCAATTGCATCGTCATCGCCCCTGCCGACAATTGCTGTTCCCGTAGCGGAATGTGGCTGGCAGTGTTGGGGGTGGAGATGAGTGCCAGCATTGTCGGCGCTTGGCGAGGAAAAGCGTCGATAGCCTCAATCTCCAGCCGCCCAGCAGAGGGTTTTTCGGCGCGATAGGCGGCGACCAGCATCGCGGCAAATCGTTCGCGCGCGTCCAGCGGTATCTCGATGATTCGCCATGGGCTGAGCTTGCCATGGTCGGGCACGCGTGTGGTAATGGCTATTATGTCAGCCAGCTGAGTGGAGTCGGGGCCGGGTGCAACCATGTCGCGCGCTTTGCCAGAACGGCGGGAACGCAGGAGCGCGAGGGGGGATGAAGTGTCGTTGAGCATCATACCGACATAGGCAAAGGTTGCGCATGTCACAATCGCACTTGGCAAGACATTTTATTACGCTAGGTTCGGTTCCAAGGCGAGCTGGCCCAGCCCCGCATCGCTGTAGAATGAAATTGAAAAGGGTGTCGGTGTTATGGCCAACGGTTTTGTACAGGACGGGGATAGTGCAGGCACGTTCCTCGGCCATCCAAAGGGATTATTCGTCCTGTTCTTTGCCGAAATGTGGGAGCGATTCTCCTATTATGGTATGCGGGCGCTGTTGATTTTCTATCTGACGCAGCATTGGCTGTTTTCTGACGAAAAATCCTCGATCATCTATGGTGCCTATACCGCTCTGGTCTATATTACGCCGGTGATCGGCGGCTATCTAGCTGATAGATATCTAGGGCAGCGCAAGGCGGTTCTGTATGGCGCGGTGCTCCTGACCTTTGGCCATTTGCTGATGGGAGTTGAGGGCGCTGGCGGACAAGACGCTGCGTCACTCAATGTGTTCTGGCTTGCGCTTGCCTTCATCATTGTCGGTTCCGGCTTCCTCAAGGCCAATATCTCGGTGATTGTCGGGCAACTCTATCCGCGCACCGATGTGCGCCGCGACGGTGCCTATACGATTTTCTATATGGGGATTAACTTAGGGGCCGCATTGGGGGCGATTGTCTGTGGCTGGCTCGGCCAGACATATGGCTGGTCCTATGGTTTTGGCGCTGCGGGCGTCGGCATGATCGCGGGCCTGTTGGTGTTCATCTGGGGCAAGCCATTGCTGCTTGGTCGTGGCGAAGCGCCGGACCCCGTGCGACTGGCAACGCCCGTTGCCGGCATCAAATTTGAATGGCTGCTCTATGCCGTCGGGCTGGTCGCGGTTGGCGTCGTGTGGTGGATGGTGCAGAATCAGGCAGTGGTCGGCACCATTTTGGGCGTTGCTGGGGCGATTCTGGTCGGTTATGTCCTCTATATCGCGGTTGCCAAGCTTGACCGCGAGGCGCGCGACCGCATTTTTGCGGCGCTGTTCCTGATTATCGGATCGATCCTGTTCTGGGCTTTGTTTGAACAGGCCGGGTCCAGCCTCAACCTCTATACCGACCGCTATGTCGACCGTGCAGGCGTGCCAGCTTCTGTATTCCAGTCGGTCAACGCGATCTACATTGTCCTGCTTGCGCCATTTTTTGCGGCATTGTGGACATGGCTTGGCCGACGCGGGCTTGAGCCGTCGGCACCAGCTAAATTCGGTCTGGCGATGATGCAGCTTGGCGCTGGCTTCCTCGTTCTGGTTGCGGGGGCTGCGGCCAGTGGCGGGATGACGCCAGTGCTATTCGTCTTCCTAATCTATCTGCTCCACACGACGGGTGAGTTGTGCCTGTCGCCGGTTGGGCTGAGCGCAATGAATCGCCTCGCGCCTGCGCATATGGCGAGCCTGATCATGGGCACATGGTTCTTTGCTTCTGCGACCGGGAACTTTGTTGCCGGGTTGATCGCACAGGCGACAGGTTCCGAAGCCGCATCGGGTGAAGGCGCGGGACAACAGACGGTTCTGGCGGTCTATAGCCAGATCGGCTGGATCGCGATTGGCGTCGGTGTTGCCGTGCTGGTCATTTCACCGCTGGTCAAGAAGCTGATGCACCTTGATACGCTGGCGGACGATGCGGCGGCTGTGCCCGCTGAATGATTGAATGAGGTAGAAACAGTGAACGACTTTATGGCGCGCACATTGATGCTGCGCCTACGAAAGGGATGATAATGCGGCGTAGAGGGACAGGACCGAATGGCTGGGCGGGGTTGGCGGCAGTGGCGGCGGGGTGCCTGTTCCTTTCCGCCTGCTCAACTGATAGCGCGAGCAGCGGCAATGCTCGGCCTTCGACGGCGGCAAATCGACCCGCGCCGGTCAACCTCAACCCCTATCCATCGACCTATCACGCCTATCCCGGTGTGCCGACTGCGCTGGTCGGCGCAACGGTGCTCGATGGCGAGGGTGGGCGGATAGAGAATGGTGTCGTCCTGCTGCGTGATGGCAAGGTGCAGGCGGTCGGCGGCGCGGAGCTAGTCGTGCCCGATGGCTATACGCGGTTCGATGCTACGGGGCGGTTCGTGACCCCCGGCATCATCGACATTCACAGCCACCTTGGTGATTACCCATCGCCCGGCGTTGAGGCGCATAGCGACGGTAATGAGGCGACCGATCCGACCACGCCCGAAGTATGGGCTGAGCATAGCGTGTGGCCGCAAGACCCCGGCTTCACGCGCGCGCTGACCAATGGCGGGGTGACGTCTTTGCAAGTTTTGCCGGGCAGCGCGAACCTGATGGGCGGACGCTCGGTGACGCTTAAAAACGTGCCAGCGCGGACGGTGCAGGGCATGAAGTTCCCCGGCGCGCCCTATAGTTTGAAGATGGCGTGCGGTGAAAATCCCAAGCGCGTTTACGGCGGACGCGGGCGCGCTCCATCGACGCGGATGGGTAATTTTGCGGTCAACCGCCAGACATGGGCGCGTGCAGTTGAATATCGTGCGCGGGTTCAGCGCGGCGAAACCGTTCCCCGCGACTTAGCGATGGAAACATTGTCCGGTGTGCTGGCGGGTGAAATCCTGATCCAGAACCATTGCTATCGTGCCGACGAAATGGTGCAAGTGATGGATATGGCGCGCGAATTTGGCTACCGCGTGACCGCGTTCCACCATGCGGTAGAGGCGTATAAAATTGCCGACATATTGCGCGCCAACAATGTCTGTGCGGCGATGTGGGCTGACTGGTGGGGCTTCAAGATGGAAGCCTATGACGCCATTCCGGAGAATATCGCCATGATGCAAAATGCCGGGGCTTGCGCGATTGTGCATAGCGACGACGCCAACCAGATCCAGCGACTCAACCAAGAAGCGGCCAAGGCGATGGCGGCGGGGCGGCGTGCGGGAATTGATATAAGTGAGGCTGACGCGATGCGTTGGCTGACCATCAATCCGGCGCGTGCGATGGGCATTGACGCGATGACGGGCAGCCTGAAACCCGGCAAGATGGCCGATGTGGTGCTGTGGAACGGTAACCCGTTCAGCGTCTATTCGCGCCCCGAACGGGTGTGGATCGATGGGGCGCTGATGTATGACGCCTATAACCCTGCGCTGCGTCCGGTGACCGACTTCGAACTGGGCCAGCCCGGTGAGGGAGATGTGAAATGAGCGGCGCAGAGCGGCGCAGGCGCGCATCATGGTGGGCGGTTCTTGGCATGATATGTGCTTTTGTCGGCGCGTTCATCGGCTTTCGCGCAAGTGCTCAGGATGTGGCGATCACCAACGCACGGCTGGTGATAGGCGATGGCAGCGCTCCGATAGAGCATGGCACCGTGCTCATACGCTCCGGCCGCGTCGTTGCGGCGGGAGCGGGCGTTGCCGTTCCTGATGGCGTGCGGACGGTTGACGCCGCCGACGCTTGGGTCACGCCCGGCATCGTTGCGGGGTTCAGCCGTGTGGGATTGGTCGAGGTCGATGCAGTGGACGGCAGCAATGATGCTGCGTCCGCTACCTCTATCTATGGTGCGGCGATCGACATCGCGCCTGCACTCAACCCACTGGGCACGCCGGTTGGTGTTAATCGGCTAAGCGGGGTGACACGCGCATTGGTTTATCCCGGCGCAGCGGCCAGCCTGTTCAATGGGCGCGGTGCTCTGGTTGATCTGGGCAGTGACGCAAACATGGTTACGCATGGAGGCCTGTTCCAATATGTTGAACTGGGCGAAAGCGGCGCGGCACGTGCAGGCGGCAGCCGACAGGCGGCGATACTCCATTTTCGATCGTTGTTGATGGAGGCACAGGATTTTGGCCGCAATCCATCGGCCTATGATGGGCGCAGCAGCGACGCATTGCTGACCCGTGTTGACGCACAGGCACTGCTGCGAGTGCTTGATGGCCGCGACCGTTTGTTCATCAAGGTGGAGCGCGCATCGGACATCCTCTCGGTCATCACCTTGCTGCGTGAATTTCCGGGCATCAAACCAACGTTGATTGGGGTCAGTGAGGGCTGGACCGTGGCGCGTGAATTGGCGTCGGCGCATATTCCGGTGATTGCATCGGCGCTCAATGACTTACCCGATAGCTTTGAAATGCTCGCCGCGACGCAGAGCAATATCGGTCGGATGCGCGCCGCTGGTGTGCCCGTGGCGATTGGGCTGGTGGACGATAACGAAACACATAAATTGGGCTATGCACGGCAATATGCCGGTAATCTGGTCGGCCTAGCGCGGATACCGGGGGCGAGCGGCCTGACATGGGATCAAGCCTTTGCCAGCATCACATCTGGCCCCGCCATTGCGGCGGGCGTTGATAGCGAAGTGGGTTCGCTGTTGCCCGGCCGTGCTGGTGATGTCATCATATGGGACGGCGACCCGCTAGAACTCTCCAGCGCGCCAGCCAAGATTTATATCGACGGGGTGTTCCAGTTGCTCCGTAGCCGTCAAAGCGAGCTGCGCGACCGCTATGCCAACCCAGCCGAGGGCGATTTGCCCAACGCCTACGACCATGATTTTTGAAGATATGGGATTTTTGATGATTTGAGCCGCGAGAGTTTAAGCGCGCGACTCCGCTAAGGAGTATGTTCGATGAGTCCAATCGCTATGCTTGGCATGGCCTGCGCCGCCTTTGTCGGTAGCCATTTCGCGTTATCGCACCCGCTGCGTGCGCCCTTGTCAGCTATGATGGGCGAGGGCGCTTTTCGCGCACTCTATTCGCTGATGGCCTTGGCTACATTTGGCTGGATTATCTGGGCGTGGCTGGCAGTTCCCGCGACCGCGCCTGCTTATGTGGCTGGTGACCATGCATGGATCGCTGCGAGCGCCGCGATGTGGCTGGCGTCAGTGCTGCTCGCGGGCTCATTCTTTGGCAATCCGGCGATGCCATCACCCGGTGCAACGGCAATGGCCATGCGTAACCCGCTTGGTGTGTTTGCGATTACCCGTCACCCGATGATGTGGAGTTTTGCTATTTGGGCGTTGGTGCATATCGCACTATGGCCAACGCCGGAAAACCACGTGCTAACGACCGCGATTATCATCCTCGCGCTGGGCGGCGCAGGGGGACAGGATGGCAAAAAGGCCCAAGTGATGGGTGATGCATGGCGCGGTTGGTGCCGCCGGACCAGCTTTTTCCCATTCGCTGGCCAGTTTGGCGGTCGGATCAGTTGGGTCGCGGCATGGCCGGGCAGCGGTGCCCTATTGCTCGGCACCTTGTTGTGGCTGGCAATGACTTGGGCGCACACGCCGCTGGGAAGTCGATTGGCCGCTGGTCTCTGGCGCTGGTGGAATTTCTGATCGGCCCACGCAGGTTCGCGCAATTTTTTTCATGAGGAGTAGTGCAATGACGGATATCAGTGACATCATTCCCGTTGGCCAGCCGGTTGACCAGAACAAGCTTTATCCAGGCGGGCCGGTTGTGTCCTGCCACATATATCGCGGACATGACGAATATGCCTGCTACAACACCAGCGACGAAAATTGGTGCAGGGAAAAAGCAATCGCCGAAGGATGTGATGGATATTCCATGAAAACAAGCTACTGCGGCGAATGATTGCCGCGCAGTCGTTTCAAATCCGCACCATCCGCATTCCCATTTCACCATAGCGCGGGCCAGCCGTCGCGCCTTTGGGGCTCGCGGCGTCGAGCGTAGCCAAATCATCGGCGGTGAGCACGAGGTCAGCGGCGAGAACGCTGTCCGCCATTGTGACCCGCCGCTTCGTGCCGGGGATGGGGACGATGTCTGGCCCCTGCGCGAGTAGCCAGGCCAGCGCGACCTGCGCGGCGCTTGCGTCATGCAGTGCCGCCACGGCCTCGACCGCCTCGACCACCTTGAAATTGGCGGCAAAATTCTCTTCGCTCCAGCGCGGGTCGTTGCGGCGCCAATCATTGTCAGGAATCGCATCAAAACTGCGTATTTTCCCCGCGAGGAACCCGCGCCCCAACGGCGAGTAAGGCACAAAGCCGATGCCAAGGTCGCGGCATGTCGTTAAAATATCATCCTCGACGTCGCGTTCCCACAGCGAATATTCGCTTTGCAAAGCCGCAATCTGGTGCACCGCGTTGGCGGCGCGCAGGCGCGCAGGCGCGGCTTCGGACAGACCTATATGTTTGATTTTGCCTTCTGTTACCAACTGGCTAAGCGCGCCGACCGTCTCCTCAATCGGCACATTGGGGTCCATGCGGTGCTGGTAAAACAGGTCGATACACTCGATGCCGAGGCGTTTCAGCGACCCTTCGACCGAGGCGCGGGCATTGGCTGGCGAACCATCGACCCCCGTGATTTTATTGCCGTCAAAACGAAAGCCGAACTTGGTGGCGATGACTAGGCCGTCGCGCTTGCCCCGTATCGCTTCGCCCACCAATTCCTCATTCTGGAACGGGCCATAGATTTGCGCGGTGTCGAAAAAAGTGACACCCATGTCGATCGCTTGGTGGATGGTTTTGATTGCCTCATCGGGGTCGGCATCGGCACCATAGACGATATTGCCGCCCTTGATCATCGGCATGCAGCCAATGCCGATAGCAGAGACGGTGAGGCCGTCACCCAATTGTCGCATGTGCATGGCTATGTCCTTTTCAAGGTGAAGAATGATCGACGCCGCCCAACCTATCGGCGATCGCAGCGCTGGCAGTGTCCATCGTCACATTGCCGACGGTGCGGATGATGTCGGGTAGCGTTTCGACTGCAATGAGCAGCGCGAGCGGTTCCAGCGGCACGCCCATGGCAATCGCGATGGGCGCGCAGGAAGAGATAAAGCTGATCGAGCCGGGCAGGCTGACCGCGCCGAGTGTTGTCGTCGCCGCCACAGCAACACCGATGGCGAGTGTGACCGGCGTCAACTCCACGCCTGTCAGATAGGCAACATAGATGGCGACCGCGAGGTTCATGGCTGGCCCGGTGGCGCGGAACAAAGCGACGCTAAGCGGCAGGGTGACATCGGCGCTGGTTTCGCGCACACCCAATGCCGCCGATGCGCGCAGCATAGCGGGGAGCGAAGCGAGCGAGCTTTGCGTCGAAATCGCCACCGCTTGGGGCGGCAACACCGCACGGACGAACGCCCCCAGCTTTAGCTTTCCAGCAAACACCGCAAGGGGATAGGCCGCGAACCATACGACGCAGCCGACGGCTGAGACGATGGCGATATAATGCAGGAACACCCCAATCGCGCCGACGCCCGTGCGCGCGGCGACGACGAACGCCAATGCTGCAACGCCAAGCGGCGCAATCGCCAATACCCAGCCGATGATGACCAGCATGGCATCGCCGAGCGCCGCAAATAGGCCAGACAGGCGGTCACGCGCGCCAGCCTCTAACCGCGTGATGGCAAGGCCGAATATGGCAGAGAATATGATCAGTGGCAGGATGGCGTCATTGGCCGCTGCCGCCACGGGGTTGGTCGGGATCATTGCCTTGATAAACTCGGCGAAGGGCGGGATTTCCCCAATGTCGGCAGTGCTGCCCAAGCTCGCGGTCAACGAGCGCGCGGCTTCGACCGGAATCGGGAATAATTCGAGCAAGAGCGGCGTGACGAACGCGGCCATGATCGCGCCTGCCCACAGCACCGCAAAGAATATTGCGATTGACCAGCCCGCCAGCCGCCCCGCGCGCGCCGCCGCCACCGATGTGACGATGCCGGTGATGAGCAGCGAGACCACCAACGGAATGATCGTCATCTGTAACGCGCGCAGCCACAATGCGCCGATTGGGTCGAGCCATGCGGTGATGCTCTCCACACGGTCCGGTGCCGCCCAAGCCAGTGCTAAGCCAGCCGCCAGTCCGCCAACCAGCGCGATCAGGATTTGGACAGGCGAAATGCGTGGCCCGCCGGCGGTTTGTGCGCTCATGTGCGATGTTGTGCCCCGCCCGCGCGCGGCGCGCAAGTCCCAACAAGGTAGTGAAGGGTGCGCCAAGGAACGGGGTTTGCGGCGTTGGCCTCACTGTATTACTCGCATAGGACGATTGACACGGAATGGGGGGTGAATCAACGGTGTCACCCAGCTTTTCTGCGGGTCTGCGCGATACCACCTGAGTGTGGTGTCAACTTAATACAGTTCCTCTCATAACCGTCATTGCGAGCGACCACAGGTCGCGCGGCAATCCAGACTCTCTGGCGCAAGAACTGGATTGCTTCGTCACTCCGCTCCTCGCAATGACGAAGAAAGTTCACACAAAGCCACAAAGACGCGAAAGCTATCTGTGCTCCGGCCTCTCGCCGGAGCACGGGAGCGAGAGAAAAGAGTTCGCGCGGGGACGCGGAAACGCGGAGAAGAAATTATCCTCCCCTCCCCTTCAGGGGAGGGGTTAGGGGTGGGGGTTAAACGCTGAAAAGAGCCGTGGGCTTGAGTGAACCCGCACGCATATTATCATGGCGCAGAGCCTGTAGGAAAGCGCGATCAAAGAAGGAGAGTTAAGTGCACTGTCACCGTAACCGCTGTCACCGTAACCGGAAAGAATGAGAGTTAAGTGCACTGTCACCGTAATCGTGCGTAATCTTGAGTTTGGGAAAAAGGAAGCGCTAAAGCCCAATCTTGGAAGCGTGCTGTTTGATATGAGCTCTCCACTTGCCCTGTTTCTCGCCACGACCGCCCACAGAAAAAATGGCAGCTTCGGCCTCCATTCCACTCACTTCTCGCTCGTGATCAGCCGACAGCTCATGAGCAACCGCATCCACAAAAGCGCAAAACTCCTCATATTTAACCAAAGCCTCTGAGGCAGATGAGTGCATATGCATATGACGTGGTTTTATAGCATTGCTCCCCATGAGCAAATTGTATGATGAAGCGGTCCACTTATCCATGATATAACAGTTGTCTTTAGGGTATCTTAAAAAGAAAATAACCTTAGTAAAATATGCAATCCACAGGTTTTTGATAGGTTCGGTTGACCACACTTGAAATGCTTCCGATTTGCATGCGGCACACTTCGTACGAAAAACCTTGTCTACTATTCTCTCTTGTTGATCAAACATGGAAAATACTTTTGCCTTCCCTCCTGCCATTTTATCTTGCGCACCCCAAGACATTATGCGGATGAATGAAAGCCAAGGGTCTGCATCAGGATCTTGGCACATTTTAATTACCTCCTGACGACATAGGCTACGATTTTCCAATCGTGGATCGGCACATCCTGCAATAGCTGCATAAGCAGAAGGTGCCGTTCCAACAGCGTCCTGCTTCAGCATCGGACTATCAGATAGAACTCGCCAGTGCTTGGACTGCCTTAAAACACTATAATTACGGCGACTATCCACTATACACTGACACGTGCGACATACATAGTTTATTCCGCGTGAGGAGGTGGTGGGGCAGGCCTACCCCCGGTCGGCGTAGATCATCCGTCCTTCGCCGAGCAGCGCCAGCGCCATGTAGATGTCGTCTTGCCGCACCGCAAAGCAGCCTTCGCTGCGGCCCAGCTTGCCCTGACGTTCGATGATGTCGGTGCTGACATAATCGGCGGGGTGGAGGACGATAGCGCGCGATTCGGCGTTATAATTGCCAACATCAAGCCCGATCAGGCGGCGTGATGCGCCGTGCGCACCGTCATACCCCGCGCCGGTGAGATAAGCACCGTGGCTGCTGGCGTGCGATCCGGGCTCGTTGGAGAATTGCTCGACCCAGCCCTTATGCTCCGGGTCGGAGCCGCGCCCGTGCGCAACCAACAATGTCATCGTTTGGCCAGACGCCATGTCGAGGATATGGAAACGCGGTTCGCGCGACAGCAAGGAGAAGTCAACGATGCCGATGCGGTCGCGCTGTGTGATGACATTGGCGTGGCGTTCCATCGCCGCCGTAGCACGCATGAACAGCGGTAGGTTGACGCCAGCAGGGCCTGTGGCAGGAGCGGTCGCGCGGGCAAAGCTGGACAAGCCAAGCGGCGCGGCAGCAGCCAACGCCAATCCGCCAATCATCAATTGCCTACGAGACGTTAAAATCGTCAATGCAATATATCCATTTGTGACCTACAGCACATCATATGGCGGCAAATGTGAATATCCGAATGATGCAGCGATGGAACGTGCTATATCGGCGGCGAATTGCTGATTCGAAGACGTTCAGGGGGATTCAATGCGCCGTTTTCTAACCCTTTTGGCGGCTGCCGCAGTTGCGGTGCCGACTCTTGCACAAACAGTTGGGGGGGCGGTAACGGTGGGCGATGCCCCCGCGCCTGTCGTTAATGCGGTGCCTGCGCCCGTAGTGGAAATGCCGCCGCCGACTTGGAGCGCGGCGCAGGCGATGCAGCTTGCGCTATGGCTTGACGGTGCGGTGCGCGATGGATTGCCTGACCAAGGTGACGCGGCGCGGACATTGCGCGAAGCGGTGGCGAGCGGCGATGATATGGCGCGCATAACTGCGCTAGCCAATGCTTCGGCAACGCGCCTGCTCGACCTTCACCGCAATGGCTCGCACAGCGGCCAACGCCGTGCTTTTGGCATCACCGGTGACAGTAATGGCCCGGCGGCAGAGGCGGTGGCGGCGGCGCTGGCACTTGACCGCGTTGATGCGCTGTTTGCCGGTGCCGTGCCAACGCACCCAAATTATGTGGCGCTGCGCGAGCTGTTGGCCACCGAAGCAGATCCGGTTCGCGCTGAATCGATCCGCCTCAACATGGACCGCTGGCGGTGGATGCCACGCAATCCGGGTCAACGCTATTTGTTGGTCAACATCCCTGCGTTTGAAGTGACGTTGTGGCAGGATGGGCGGCAAATCGACCGCTGGCGCACAGTGGTTGGGCGGACAACGACACAGACAAACGGCTTTTCCGCCACGGTCACCGGGGTTATCTTGAACCCTTGGTGGGAAATCCCGACCAGCATCGCCAATGAAGGTGTGGCGGCAAGGGTTCGCGCCAATCCGGCACGCGAGGCGGCGCGCGGCTATGTGTTCGAGGGCGGGCGTTATCGCCAGCGTCCTGGGCCGGGTAATTCGCTGGGCCGGATGAAACTGGTCATGCCCAATGGCCACGCGATATTCCTGCACGACACGCCGTCGCAATCGCTGTTTGCCAACCCCGTGCGCGCCTATAGCCACGGCTGTGTGCGGGTGAATCAGGCGCTCGATTTCGCAACCGCGTTGCTGTCGGCCCGCGAAGGCTGGACGCGTGCGACCACCGATGCGGCAGTGGCCAGCGGACGCACCCAGACGGTCAATCTGCCCGCGCCGATCCCCGTTTACATCGGTTATTTTACCATTGCGCCGTTCGCTTCAGCCAATGGTGTCAGCGAGCTACGCAGCTTTCCCGATATTTATGGGCGCGACAGGGCAGGGCGGTGATATGTAACTTGCGCTGTGCTCTCCGCGAACCGATATAGGCGCGGTTCGCAGGAGTTAGAGTATTGAGCATATCCATTCCCCGTCGTTCGCTGTTGCGTGCGGGGGCGCTTGGCGTCGCTGGATTGGGTCTGTCGCGATTCTTTCCTGCTTGGGCGCAAAGTGGGACGGCGGGCACTAGTGCTTCATCCACCCTTTCCGGCGAAGAGATCAGCATGCGCGTGGCGCACAGCGCCTTCGCCGTCGATGGTCGGCAAGGCCATGCTGTCACCATCAACGGCACGGTGCCCGCGCCGTTGCTGCGGCTGCGCGAGGGACAGCGCGTGCGCATCCATGTCGATAATGCGCTGGATGAAGACACTTCAATCCACTGGCATGGGCTGTTGGTGCCGTTCCAGATGGACGGGGTGCCGGGGGTCAGCTTTCCCGGCATTCGCCCAGGCGAGCGATTTACCTATGATTTCCCAGTCATCCAGTCGGGCACCTATTGGTATCACAGCCATTCGGGGTTGCAGGAGCCGATGGGCCATTACGGCCCGATCATCATCGACCCTGCGGATGCGGACCCCGTGGCATATGACCGCGAACATGTGATTGTCCTGTCCGACTGGAGCTTTCTGCATCCGCATCAGGTGATGGAGCGGCTTAAACAGGAAGCAGGCTATTTCAACCGCCAGCGCCGGACGCTGCTCGACCGTGCTGGCAATGATGCGATGTCGGCAAGCGACAGCGCGATGTTTGCTGCTATGCGGATGGACCCGACCGACATTGCCGATGTGACGAGCGCAACCTATACCTACCTCGTCAACGGACATGGGCCGCAGGACAATTGGACTGGGCTGTTCAGGGCGGGTGAGAGGGTGCGGCTGCGCATCATCAATGCGGCGTCGCAGACGATTTTCAACGTCCGTATCCCCGGCTTGGCGATGAGCGTGGTTGCCGCCGACGGCCAAAATGTCCGTAGCGTCGAGGTTGACGAGTTTCAGATAGGCAATGCCGAAACCTATGACGTGATTATCACGCCGCGAGAGGACCGCGCCTATAGCTTCGTCGCCGAATCGATTGACCGTTCGGGGATGGCGGTGGCGACGCTCGCCCCGCATATGGGGATGCGCGTTGATGTGCCGACATTGCGGGAGCGTCCGTTGCTGACGATGACCGACATGGGGATGGGCGGCATGGCGGGGATGGACCATAGTGCGCATGGCGGGGCGGCGATGCAGCATGATATGCGCGATGCCAACAGCGTGAACTTCCCCGTCGGGCCGGGCGTGGACATGATCGCGCCAATGCCGATTGACCGCAGCGATTTTCCGGGGATTGGCCTCGATAATGTCGTTCATCGCGTGCTCAATTATCGCCAGTTGGTGGCGCTTGGGCCCCGCAAAGACACGCGCGAACCGTCGCGCACGCTAGAGATTCACCTGACCGGCAATATGGAGCGCTTCATGTGGTCGCTCGATGGGCAGCGGTTGAGCGAGAATCCCGAACCCTATCGCTTTGCGCGCGATGAACGAGTGCGGATGACCTTCATCAACGATTCGATGATGACCCACCCGATGCACCTGCACGGTCATTTCTTTGAAGTGGTCAACGGGCATGGCCTGCACCAACCGTCCAAACATACGGTGCGGGTGTTCCCGGGCGGCAAGGTCAGCGTAGATTTCACCGCCGATGCGCCGGGCGATTGGGTGTTGCACTGCCATTTGCTCTATCATATGCATGCGGGGATGATGCGGATCGTCACCGTCCGCCCGCTTGATGGAGACGCGGCGTGAGGGGGGAGTTGATCGTCGCGCTGTTGGTGCTAGCGGGGATGAGCACGCCTGCCGCTGCGCAACATGCGGGCCATGTGATGCCGCCTGAACCTGAGCCTACGCCCGCACCGGTTGATCCGCATGCGGGGCATGTCATGCCAGCGCCTGAACCTGCGCCCGGTGATGCCCCGCCACCGCCCATCGCTCCGCCGCCTGCCGCTGCATATTCGGGCCCGATCCATGCCGCTGATACCGTATTTGACCCGGCACAGATGGCCGCAGCCCGCGCGGCGATCCCGGCGATGCATGGCGGTGCCACCGCGCGAAAGATCGCGGTTGATCGGCTCGAATGGGGTGTCGGGCGCGGGGCGAACAGCTATGCGTGGAGCGGCTATGCGTGGAGCGGCGGCGACATTGACCGCCTGTGGTTCAAAAGCGAGGGTGAGGGCGACACCGCCGACGGCTTGGATCGCGCGGAAGTGCAGGCGCTGTGGAGCCACGCTATCGCTCCCTATTGGGATGTGCAGGCCGGGGTGCGCCAAGATGTAGGTAGCGGACCGGAGCGGACCTATGCCGTGATCGGGGTGCAGGGCCTTGCGCCTTATTGGTTCCATGTCGATGCCGTACTGTTCGTGTCGCATCGCGGCGAAGTGAGCGCGCGGGTCGAGGCAGAGTATGACCTGCGATTGACACAAGCGCTGATTTTGCAACCGCGCGTAGAGGTTAATTTGGCAGCGCAGGATGTGCCCGCGCTTCGCATTGGGTCCGGCCTGAGCGACGCTGAGGCTGGGGTGCGGTTACGTTATCAGATCACGGCGCGTTTCGCGCCCTATGTGGGGGTCGATTATGTCCGCACATTTGGCAATAGCGCCGCCTACGCCCGGGCGGATGGGATGCGCGTTGGCGCATTGCATGCTTTGTTTGGCGTTCGCGCGTGGTTCTGAATTGACCTAGCCACCCAAGCGGTTATGGTGCCCGCAGCAACTGTTCTATAAATATAACACACGGGTCTCTTGAAGTTGCTTGGCGCAGGGCCATGTCATGCGCTATCTAAGGTCACGCATTGTGCGCGATCATATGAAAAGAGGCTGTTATGGGTATTCTCGATTTCCTCTCGAAGCAATTTGTCGATGTTATCGACTGGACCGAAGAAGCGGGCGACCTCGCCTATCGCTTTCCAATGGCGGACAAAGAAATTCAAAACGGCGGCGTGCTGACGGTACGTGAAGGGCAAGTTGCGGCCTTTTTCAACGAAGGTAAGATTGCCGATATATTCACCGCCGGCATGTACACGCTCGATACGCAGACTTTGCCCGTGCTGACAGCGATCATGAACTGGGACAAGGCGTTCAAATCGCCGTTCAAATCGGACGTGGTATTTTTCAGCCACAAGGAACAGATCAACCAGAAATGGGGGACGCCGCAACCGATTACGGTGCGCGACAAGGAGTTTGGTGCGATCCGCATCCGCGCGTTCGGCGGCTATAGCTTCCGCGTTGAGGATGTTGCCAAGTTTATGGCGACCATCGTCGGCACCACCGAAAAAACGCGCGCCACCGATGTCGAGCCGCAATTGCGCACCGCCATTTCGACCGCGATAGCGACCGCGCTCGGCGGGTCGCAGCATGCCTTCCTCGACCTTGCCGCCAATCAGCAATTGATGTCGGACGTGCTCAAGGGCGAAGTGTCGAAGCAATTCGCGCAGTGGGGCCTGACCGTCCCATCCTTCTTTATCGAGAGCGTGTCGCTGCCCGATAATGTGCAGGAATATCTCGACAAAGCCAGCTCAATGCGGGTGCTCGGCAATCTTGATCAATATACCAAGTTCCAAACCGCTGAAGCGATTGGCGACGCCGCCAATCAACCCGGCGGCATGGCCGGACTTGGCGTCGGAATGGGCGCTGGCGCTGCGATGGGACAAGCGATGGGTGCCGCGATGGCTGCGCCTGCTGCTCCCGTTGCCGCCCCCGTTGCCGCCCCAATAGTTGCTGCCCCGGCGGCTGCTGTTGCTGAAGTCGACCCGTTCGAACAGGTCGAAAAATTGCACAAATTGATGACCATCGGGGCGATCAGCCAGGAAGAGTTTGATACCAAGAAGGCCGAATTGCTGAGCCGCGTGCGGTAACGACCCCGTGGTGACACTGTCCTGCCCCAATTGCGGTAATCCGCTGACTTACACGTCACCAGCCCTGCCGGTGAAGATATGCGACCGATGCCAATCGGTGGTGGTGCGCCATGATGACCAACTTGAACGGATCGGCGAGGCGGCGGTGCTACCGTTCGACGTCTCGCCCGTTCAGATTGGCAGTATGGGACTGTATGACGGGCAGGGTTTCACCATCGTCGGGCGCATCCGCTGGGGCTGGGAAAACGGGTCGTGGAACGAATGGCTGGCGCTGTTCGATGATGGCAGCGACGCCTGGCTGGGTGAGGCGATGGGCGATTTCATGCTGCTGCGCGAGGCGGATATGGCCGCCAACCCGCACTTGCAATCATGGGCCGATGGAGGCGTGCCAGCCCTAGGTGCGACACTCACCGACGCGGGGGTTAGTTACACCGCAACCGACGTGAAATCGGCGCATATTTTGGCGAGTGAGGGCGAGTTGCCGTTCCGCTGCGCGACCGATTGGACCATCGAGAGCGTTGATTTTCGCTCATCAGGCATGGAATGCGCCAGCTTTCAGCGCGATGAGGATGGCGCGTCATTCTACACTGGCAAGGTCGTCTCGCTCGGCGATCTTCGGATGCATAATTTACGCGCCATTGAGGGTTGGGCAATGCCCGAACTTGTGAACGGATGAGCGAGCTAGAAGAACCCGGCCCATGGGAAGCGCCGCCCGACGCTGTGGCTCCCGCTGTTGCTGTAACTGCGTCGGGAATCCGCGCGGTCACTTGCCCCAATTGCGGGGGCACGGTCGAAATCCGCGCCGCCGATTACACGGTCAGCGTGGCCTGCCAATATTGCGGCTCGATGCTCGACGTTGCCAACCCCGATGTCGCGCTGATCGAACGGCAAAATCTGGCGACAGCAGACCTCGCCATCCCGCTGGGGTCGCGTGGGCACGTCAAGGGCGCCGAATATCAGATGGTCGGCTATGTCCGCCGATCAATAGAGGGCGAGGGCTGGGACGAATATCTGCTGTTCAATCCCTATGTTGGCTATCGTTGGCTGGTGCATGACGAGGATGGCTGGTCGTTCGGGACGATGCTGACCAGCCTGCCACAGATGAGCGGCGACAGCGCGAGCTATGCTGGCGTCCATTTTGCCCATGACGGCGACACATGGGACGCGGTTGTCGACCGCGTTGTCGGCGAGTTTTACTGGCGGGTGCAAGTGGGCGACCACGCGTTGCTGGCCAATTATGAAGGCGCAGGTGCCACTTTGTCGTGCGAGACTGTGGCGGATGAGGTCAGCTGGACTGTCTCCGAGCCCATCGGGCGCGGCGAAATGCGCGGCTTCGGCAAGAGTGAGGCGGGCGCAACCGACGGCGCAAACAATACGGGGCAATCGGCCTTTGCAAGCGGGCCAAGCGGCGATGTCGCGGCGGTGCCCGATGGACCATTGGCGCGGGCATGGTTTTATTCCAAAATCGGCGCGGCTGCGCTGGCGGCGATGATCGTGGTGATGATCCTGTTTGCCTTTGGCGGTAACAGCGCACAGGGGTTCAGTTATCGCCTGACGATGGACGGCCCCGAAACCACGGTTAATTTCGGCCCGCTGGAGTTTACGGGCGCATCACAGCGTGTGACCATTGCCACTGCGTCGCCCGGCCTCGACAATGCGTGGGTCGACACTGACATCACATTGGTCAACCGCGCGACGCAGGAGGTGATTAGCACTTACGGCGTTGTCGAACATTATAGCGGTTACGATACCGACGGTAGCTGGACCGAGGGCAGCGACAGCGGGTCAACCAAGATCGCATCGGTTCCGGCGGGCAGTTATGATCTGGTGATCGACGCGTCGGCGCACAGCTGGCCGTCGCCATCCTATGGCGGGCGCGTCATCGACGTGACCACCGATGTCAGTTCAGGCGGGGTGTTTTTCTCCAATCTGGTTTTGGCGCTATTCCTGCTCATCATCCCGCCGATATTCCTGTTGTGGCGCGGGCTGAAAGGGCGCAGCAGTTCGGGTTCAAGCAGCGGCGACAATGACTGGGGGGGCGACGACGAATGAAGCTGGGCACGATACTATATGGGCTGTGGGCGGGTGGTATCAGCACCTGGTTCATCTATGCGGCCATCATGGGGACGTCGCCATTCGCCGCAACAGCACAGCGCGGAAATAGCACCGGCATTTACGGGCCTACACACAAATAGGCTCAACACGAACAGGAGGAACGGCATGATTACGACATTACCGCAAGTCATCAACGCGCTCATCTATGCGCTGATGGGCATCATTGTTCTGGGCGCCGGCTTTGTCGTGTTCGACATGCTCACGCCCGGCAAGCTCTGGCAGGAAATCCGCGAGAATCAAAATGTCGCGGTCGCGCAATTTGCGGGACTGTTTGCACTGGGCCTAGCCATCATCGTTGCCGCCGCTATTCATGGATGAAAATCCGCGTGCCGACGGGCCGAACACACGCCCGTCGCCGCTGGTTATTGCCCTCTTGGTTTCGGTCTTTGTCGTTGCGACATGCGGCCTTGTTTATGAGCTGCTCGCGAGCACCATAGCCAGCTATCTGCTGGGCGACAGCGTTACCCAATTTTCGACCGTTATCGGCACCTATTTGTTCGCGATGGGGATGGGCAGTTTTGCCTCGCGCTATGTCCGTGACGGTGCGGAATTGGCGCTGTTCGTGCGGGTCGAGATGATGATCGCGCTGGTCGGCGGATGCTGTGCAGCGGCGTTGTTCATGCTGTTCCCTTTTGTCGCCTCGTTCCGCGTCGTGCTTTACGGCATCGTCTTCCTCATCGGCGCGTTTGTCGGCCTCGAAATCCCGCTGCTCATGCGGATTTTGCGCGGGCGATACAGCTTTGGCGAGACGGTTTCGAACGTGCTGACGTTTGATTATGTCGGCGCGCTGGCCGCGTCTTTGCTGTTCCCGTTGGTGCTGGTGCCGCAAATCGGGCTGGTGCGCACGGGGTTCCTGTTGGGGCTGATGAATATCGCGGTGGCGATCGCGGTGCTGTGGCTGCTTCCCGGCCGGGGAGCGCGGCTGGCGGACAAGATCGCGGCGGCAGCGATTGCGCTGCTGTTGCTTGCGGGAATGGTCGGTGCCGACCGCCTGCAACGATGGGCAGAGGATGCGGGGTATCAGGAAAATGTCATTTATGCGGTGTCAACGCCTTATCAACGGATCGCTTTGACGCGGGGCAATGGTGATTTGCGGCTCTACCTCAACGGCAATTTGCAATTTTCGTCGCGCGATGAATATCGCTATCACGAGGCGCTGGTTCATCCGGCGATGGGGCGGGCCCAGCGCCATGCGAATGTGCTGATCCTCGGCGGCGGCGATGGGCTGGCCGCGCGCGAAGTGTTTCGCCATGCGGGCGTAGAGCGTGTCACCTTGGTCGATCTTGATCCGGCGATGACGCGGCTGTTCGCATCGAGCAGCATCCTCACGTCGCTCAATCATGGCGCGCTGACCGATCGGCGGATGCATGTCATCAATGCCGATGCTTTTGGCTGGATACGCACGTCACGTGAACGTTATGACGTGGTGATTGTCGATTTCCCCGACCCCGTCGATTATGGGGTGGGCAAGCTTTACACCGACAGTTTTTACCGCGAACTGGCTCGCGTTTTGGCCCCTCATGGGATTGTCTCTGTGCAAAGCACGTCGCCGTTGGTGGCCCCGCGCGCATTTTGGACGGTGGCGACAACGATGGAGGCGGCGGGGTTCACGACCCGCGCTTACCATGCCTATGTTCCCAGCTTTGGCGAGTGGGGGTTCACGCTGGCGGCGCTCGGTGACATACCGGCTAACCCGGCAATATTGCCCGGCAATCGCTTCCTTAACGCCGCGACAGAATCGCGTTTGTTCGATTTCCCGCCCGACATGGCGCGCCGCGCGGTCGATGTGAATCGCCTCGACAATCAATCGCTGGTGCGGACATTCGCAGCTGAATGGGCGGCTTATGAAAATTAGCAGGCGTTCTGTCATGAGGGGGGGCGTGATGTTGGGCGGCGCGGGCGCAGCGGCGGGAGCAGGCGCGCTGGGCTGGCAATTGCTGGGCGATGATGCGCCGCCAGCAACGCTGGGCGGGGCCGATGTCGCGCGCGGACATGCCTTGCGGGATCGGCGCCTCCCCGAGCCAACGCGAACCGAGGCGGTCGCGGTTGCCATCGTCGGCGGCGGGGTTGCTGGCCTTGCCGCCGGATGGACGCTGAATGATGCGGGGTTCGACGATTTTGCGCTGCTCGAATTGGAAGGGGACGTGGGCGGCAATGCCCGTTCGGGCCGCAACGCGGTTTCCGCTTACCCGCTGGGTGCGCATTATCTGCCCGTCGCCAACCGCGAAGCCAAGGCGTTGCACCACCTGCTTGAACGGTTGGGGATGATTGTCGGGCGGGAAAGCGACGGCGCACCGCGTTACGACCCCTATCAACTGTGCGCAGACCTGTCTGAACGCATCCTGTGGCAGGGGAAATGGCACGAAGGGTTGATACCTTCGAGCGGGATCAGCGCGCGTGACCGTGCCGACATAGGGGGCTTTCACGCGGCGATGGAGGCGTTCCGCTTGGCCGTGGGTAATGATGGCAAGCCAGCCTTTGCGCTGCCGATAGCCTATAGCAGCACCGACACACGGTTCACCGCGCTGGACAAGCAAGATTTCGGGGGCTGGGTTGCGGCACAGGGGTGGCGCTCGCCTGTGTTGCTGGCGCATCTACGCTATTGTTGCCGCGATGATTATGGCTGTGAGCCAGACCAAATATCCGCATGGGCGGGCGTGCACTATTTTGCCGGGCGGCGCGGTTGGGCGGCCCCTGAGGCGGCCGACAATGTTCTGACCTGGCCAGAGGGTAACGCGCGGCTGACACGTGGCATGGCGGCGGCATTCCCCGGTAAAATCCGCACCGGGCGCATCGCCTATCATGTGGGGCGCGGCGATGATGGGGGCGTGAACATCGACAGTTTTGATGTCGCGACGAACGCGAGCATCCGCACCATTGCGCGCGCCGCCATCCTTGCGATGCCGCATTTTGTTGCGGCGCGCCTTGCGAGCGATGCGGTGGGGACTGCCGATGGCTTTAGCTACGCACCGTGGCTGGTCGCCAATGTGACGCTCGACAGGCCGCCAGCCGGACAGGGCGCGGCGTTGGCGTGGGACAATCTTGGCTTTGTCGGCGAATCGCTTGGCTATGTCGTGGCGACGCATCAGAACCGCTCGCTCGGCCACGGACCAACGGTGGTGACTTGGTATATGGCATTGTCGACGGGTGATCCGGCGGCGCAGCGGCGCGAATTGCTGTCCCGTCCCGCCAGCCACTGGCGCGATCTGGTCGTTGCCGATTTGCTGCGCACCAACCCAGAACTGGACGGTGCGATCCGCGATGTTGCGCTGTGGCGCTGGGGCCATGCGATGGTGCGGCCAACGCCGGGCTTCATCACGCGCACCGCACCCGCCGCGCGCGCGCGCGTCGCGCCGCCACTGTTTCTTGCGCATAGCGACATTTCGGGGCTGTCGCTGTTCGAAGAAGCGCATTATCGCGGGGTTGACGCGGCCGAAGGAGCAATGCGCCACATCGGCCACGCGCATGAAAGTAAGATATGATGAAGGCACCGCCACCACCCTATCAAGGGCATCATTTACTCGCCGACCTCATCGGCTGCGCGGGCGGGCTGGATGATCTGGCGCTGGTTGAACGGGCATTGCGGGCTGGCGTGGCGGCGGCGGGGGCGACGCTGATCGACATTCGCCTCCATCACTTCGGGGCGGGACAGGGGGTGACGGGGGTGGCGTTGCTGGCGGAATCGCATATCTCGGTCCACACATGGCCCGAACATGGCTACGCTGCGCTCGACTTTTTCCTGTGCGGCGCGTCGAATGACATCGAGGCGGCGCTAAGCGCAGTGGCCGCGCATTTTGCGCCCGCGCACATCATCCGCCACATGCACCAGCGCGGGTTCGGCGCGGCCCTGAACCACGGGAGTTGATGCAATGACTTTGGGGGTTATCGCACGTGTCAGCGTAATCGCCATCCACAGTAACCCCGTATTCTAGGTCCAGCGCTGCAACAAGATGATGGCGTTGGCCGTCAGCAATACTAGAGCAGGTATAGGACTGCCGCCGATAACAAATATATGGGCAAGCGCTGCGCACATCATCGTCGGAACAAGCAGCGCAGATCCAAAGGAGGCATACCCCGGGACGATTAGCAGGGCCGCACTGCCAATCTCGATAATTCCTGTGGTATAGCGAAACCACTGGCCAATGCCGATGCCCTCAAAGGCTTTCACCATCATTTGAGCACCAACCAATTTTGCTGCGCCCGAAACGAAAAATATCGCCGCGACCAGGATTTGCAGCCCCCACAGCACACCATTGGGAAGCTTCCGGGATCCTGTCTCCATAAAAATGCCCTCCACTAAATCCTGTCTGATCCTTCGAGGCTTTGTGTGAAATCTCTTTGACTGCACCAACGTGGCTATGGCGCGGCAAACATAAAATTACCAGCGCAACAGGCGCGGCACGATGAGGCGGGCGAGGGCCGCGCTCGTCCCCACCGCCGCTGTGTACCAGATGCCCGCATAGGCGATAGTCGAGCTGGGGCAGTGCATGCTGTAAGCCAAAGTCCCGAACGCGCCGGCGGTTAGGCCGACCAGCCACGCGGTCCGGTGCGGCACCGTCACCGCGCCGCGCCGCAGCCACAACGTCATCGCCGTGCCGATGAGCAGCGCGGCAGACAGGCTGATACCAATGCACCAGCGCGCACTGTCCGCAGTCATCTCCGCGTGCGGCATGGTGGCGGTGCTGATCGATAGCGCGGCCGTCAACAGCGGAAAGGTGAGCGCAAGCCCCAGCATCCAGCTCCAGCCACTGCTGTGGCGACCCACGCGTGGGCGGGCGCTGTCGATGACAGCAGTGAGCGACGCCGTGCCAAGCAGGGCGAGAACGACTCCGCGCACCATAACCATATGCGAGGGTTGCCCAGCCATGACATCGGCGCGCAAACCATAGCGCCAAGCCGTCACCGCAATCGCCAGTGCGGTCATTGCCGCCACTGCCAAGGCCGCGTGCCACCCGTTTAATCGGCGCACTGGGGTCAGATCATCGACCAATTGTTCAATCGAAAAAACACTCATCTCATTCACTCTCAACCAGGGCCGCGAGTTTTTTCAGCCCGCGATGGATATTGACTTTGACCAGCGATTCCGACTGGCCAGATTTTGCCGCCGCCTCGATGATCGACAGCCCGTCGATTTTGACCATCGCGATGACTTGCGCTTGTGCTGGGCTGATCTGCGCGAGCAGTCGGTCGATGCTGATTTGTGCGGTGACGACATCTTCGTGGCTATCGACGGGCAAGTCGCCGTCGAGGCTGTCGGCAGCGGCGCGATAGGTTTGTCGTAACCTATCGACCCAGCGATAGCGTGCTATCGCTGCCAGCCACGGCAGGAATGGCCGCGTGGGGTCATAGGTCGCGCGCTTGCGGTGCAGCGAAATCAGCGTTTCCTGCACTAGGTCATCGACCTCGGCTGGCGCGATACGCCGTGCAAAAAATCCGCGTAACCAGCTTTCTGACGACGACAACAGTGTGCGATAGGCGGTGGCGTCACCATCCTGTGCGCGGCGCATCAGCGCGATCAACATGGTGTCGCTGGCTTTCATAGGCGGCGGCGCACAAACAGATGGTCGAGCGACAATGCCCCGCCACCCTTGGCGATGATCCACGTCAGCGCGGCAAACCACATCGCGTGGACCCACCAGGCTTCGGGATAAACGAACAGCTGGATCACCAATGTCATCGCGAACAGGCCAAGCGCGGCAAAGCGTGTGCCAAGACCGATCAGCAGCATCAGCGGCAGGACATGCTCCATTGTCGCGGCCATTGTGGCGGCGATTTCGGGCGGAATGAGCGGCAGTCGATATTCGCTTCTGAACAGTTCAACGGCGGAGTCGCTCAAGCCCCAGCCGTCGACTTTGGTCCGCCCGCTCGCCCAGAATATATGCCCCACCGCGATGCGGGTGAACAAGAGCAATAAAGCATCGGGGATGCGGTTCATCAGGGTAAACATGCGCTGGCAATGTGCTATTATGGGGGCGGTCACGGGTCAATCCTTTATCATCAACGCCCCCGCCCGCACCAGTTCAATGATCGTGGGGATGATGGCGGTGTCATCATGCTTCATCCCAAGGTTCGCGCATAATTCGGCAAAGGTTACAGGCCGGTCGAGCACACCCCACGCATCATGCGCAGCCGCGTCCAGCGGAAACAGACGCACCGCAACATCGGGGCGGGTGATGAGGATGGCCGTTTTGCCCGACCAATCGCCTTGTTCGATGGCACCCGCCAATTCTGGCGTGAGGGCATGCTGGCTAGCGGCAGGATGCCGGGCGAGGGGTAGCGCCATCAGCACATCAGCGTCATCGGGCAAATCTGCCAATGTCAGCGCGACCGCGTCGCGGCAATGGTGCGCGCGCAGGAAGGCGAGGTCGAACCGCGCAATGGCGACCAGAACCGCGCCTTGGCCCTGTCGCTCTATCCAGTCGGGGAAGGCGTGGCCAATATCGTTGAGCTGTCCGCCCAGCCCCAATCCTTCCTCAACATAAGCGCGCGATAGCTGATTGAACGCTGCCTCGCCCAGTGCGCGGCGCAGGCTGGGAAAACTATCCTCCAGCGCAACCAGCCGCCCGTGCGATATGGTGTTGGCGTGCGCCGCCATCGCCAGCAGGATGCGGCGCTCATCGCCCGCAAACATATCACTCGGCAACGCGCCAGGGCCATCGCGTAGCGCGCATGCGACGCTGTTTTGCACTTCATGCAGCATGAACAAGGCACTCGGCTTGGGCGCACAATATATGGTCGGCGCGCATCGCCTCGGCGACCAGCACATCATAGGCGGGGACGTCATTGTCACGTTCGATTAGCGTCGGGATTGGTCCAGCGCGGCCGATATAATCGGCATAAAGCGCCCAGCATATTTCGCCCACCGCGCTGCCATGATCGTCGATGGCGAGCGGGCCCGCGTCATGCTGTTCGACCGCATGGCCAGCCAAGTGGATTTCGCCGACCAGCGCGGGGTCGATAGCGTCAAGATAGGCCTGCGCATCAACGCCGACATTGGTGGCGGAAACAACGATGTTGTTGATGTCGAGCAACAGGCCGCATCCTGTGGCCGCGCACAGCCGGGCGATAAACTCCGGCTCTTCCCACGCGTCGCCTTGATAGGCCAGCATCCGCGATGGATTTTCAACCAGAATGCGGCGTTTCAACCGATCTTGTACCTGATCCACCGATGCGGCCATTTGCTCGAGGCTGGCCTGTGAGTAAGGGATGGGCAGCAGGTCGGGGAAATATTCATGTGCGGTGCGGCTCCAACTGATATGGTCGGAGACGCTGCTCGCGGGCACCGCGTCGATCAACCGTGCCAGCCAGTCAAGTTGCTCCATGTCCGGGCCGCCCGCCGACCCCAGCGACAGGCCGGTCGAGTGAAAGCTGATCGGCAGCGCGTCGGCAACGCGTTCGAGCCAGTGGCGCGAAACACCGCCATCGCGGAAATAATTTTGCGGGTGAATCTCGACCCAAAAGGGCCGGACTGCACCATTCAGACCATCCAGCAGGGGGGCATAATGCTGGGGCTTAAGGCCAATGCCTGCGCGCGGGGGGAGCGCGCGATGGGTATCGGCCAATTTGGTCATGCGGGTGCAGTCCGACAAGCTGAGAGTCCGGACCCTCGATTACATGCGATGCGCGACGGGCGCTGCATTGCCAGTATGTGCGGTCAGCGTGCCGCCTTGGGGAACGCAGGTGCCAGCAGCAACATATTTCCACGCATTGCCCTGATAATCGACGGTCGAAGTGCCGGCACAGCTGGTGCCGGGCCCGGCGGCGCAATCATTGGCTCCGCGTAGTGCGATACCATAGCAACGCTCACGCGCGGCTGTCGGTGTCGTGCCACTATGATGGTCGGCCAATGCGACGGTGCTGATGGTCGCGCTGGCGATCATGGCAGCGGCGAGGCTTGCGATACGGGTGGTAGGTGTCATGGGGGATACTCCGGTTAGGTTTCAGGGTTACAGCGGCCTATTCGTCCCACTGCGCGGCAAGGTTACACCGTTGTGCAATAGAATCTATTCAGTTGCGACAAAGCGGCCTGCTGCTCGGTCCTTTGCCACATGCGCGGCGTCGAACACCCGCCCGTTCATCGCAACATAGACGCCAGCGGGCAGTAATTGCACCGCCGCCAATGCAAAGCCGATGTTGAACAGCGAGTCGCTGCTGCGGAGCGACGCGGGTTGCATTGCGCCTGTCAGGACGATGGTTTTCCCCACTATGCCCGACAGTGCAGCCGCCGTTTTAGCCATCGTATCGGTGCCGTGGGTGATGAGGATGCGGCTAGCCTCGCTGTTTTGGGCTGCCGCGCATATGGTGCTGCGATCCTCGTCGGTCAGCTCCAGACTGTCTTTGCGCATCAATGGGGTGATGGCGATGTCGAGTGTTACATTGGCCTCGCGCAGGATCGGATGGAGCGCGGTTTCCCCAACCTCAAACTCGCTCAAAGCATCGAAATAGACCTTGTCTATCGTGCCGCCGGTGGTGAAGCATTGGATGTCTGGCATGATTTTGCTCTAAGCCTATGCTTGCACTCGTCAAGCGTCTGGCAGATATGCGAACCATGGCACTTTACACAATCGAGCTTTGCGGACGCCTTGCCGATCGCGCTGGGTCAATCCTGACGCTGGAGCTGGACGCGGCATCGTGCAGCATCGCTGACCTGCGCGCCGCGCTGGCCACCGCCTATCCATCGCTAGCGGCGGACATGGCCAATGCCCGCGTGCGCGCCTGTGTGGACGAGGTGATTGTGCAAGATGCTGCCACGGTCGCGCCCGCACAGGCCATCGCCTTCTTTCCCCCGGTGTCGGGCGGGTGAGCGTGGCGATAGACGTGACGCTGGCCGATGCGCCGTTCGACCCCGGCGCGGAGCTTAACGCCTTTTGCAGATGCGCTGCGGGCGACGGCGCAGTGGTTAGCTTTGTCGGCCTGACGCGCGGGCAGAGGGGTGACGGGGCTGATGTCGCCACGCTGACGCTTGAAAGCTATCGCGGGGTTACATTGGCCTCGATGCGCGCCATTGCCGATGACGCGGCGGCGCGCTTTGCGGTCGGCGCGATCCGCGTTATCCACCGCGCCGGAACGATGCAGCCCGGCGAACCTATCGTGTTCGTCGCGGCATCATCGCCGCACCGCCGCGTGGCGTTTGAGGCGGCAGACTATCTGATGGATCGCTTGAAAACCGAAGCGATATTCTGGAAACGTGAGGACGGCGTGGACGGTGCGCGCTGGATAGAGCCGACCGGCGATGACGTGCGCGACCGCGCGAGGTGGGAGTGATTACCCTTTCCAGCCAGTGATTCCGCGCCTAAACTTGCGCGCAACAATATTATAAAGGAGAGTCGCACGTGCGGCAAATCGATCATCTGATTTCTGGCGGCTCCGGTGCGACCGCGACGCGCTTTGGCGACGTGTTCGACCCGAACAACGGCACGGTGCAGGCGCACGTGCCGCTGGGCGATGCCATGGTGCTGGACGCTGCGGTGCAGGCCGCGCTAAGCGCACAGCCCGCTTGGGCGGCCACCAACCCACAGCGCCGCGCGCGGGTGATGTTTGAGTTCAAACGGTTGGTCGAGGCGAATATGGACGACCTCGCCCACCTGCTTTCAGCCGAGCATGGCAAGGTGATTGCCGACAGCAAGGGTGACATTCAGCGCGGGCTGGAGGTTATCGAGTTCTGCTGTGGCATTCCGCACATACTCAAGGGCGAATATACCCACGGCGCGGGGCCGGGCATCGACGTCTATTCGATGCGTCAACCGATCGGCATCGGCGCAGGGATTACGCCGTTCAATTTCCCGGCGATGATCCCGCTGTGGATGAGCGGGGTGGCGATTGCCACCGGTAACGCCTTCATCATCAAACCGTCCGAACGCGATCCCAGCGTGCCCGTTCGCCTCGCCGAATTGTTCCTTGAGGCCGGGCTGCCAGAGGGCATCTGTCAGGTTGTCCACGGCGACAAGGAAATGGTCGATGCTATCCTCGATCATCCGGCGATTGGCGCGGTCAGCTTTGTCGGGTCGTCGGACATCGCGCACTATGTTTACAATCGCGGCGTCGCCAATGGCAAACGGGTGCAGGCGATGGGCGGGGCCAAAAACCATGGCATCGTCATGCCCGACGCCGATCTCGATCAGGTGGTGAACGACCTGTCGGGCGCGGCCTTCGGTTCGGCTGGTGAACGGTGCATGGCGCTGCCCGTCGTTGTTCCTGTTGGTGAAAAGACCGCCGTGGCGCTGCGCGAAAGGATGATCCCGGCGATGGCGGCGCTGCGGGTCGGTGTCTCGACCGACGCTGATGCCCATTACGGCCCGGTCGTCACGGCGGCGCACAAGGCGCGGGTGGAGGGTTGGATACAGACCGGGGTTGATGAAGGCGCAGAGCTGGTCGTCGATGGACGCGGCTTCACGTTGCAAGGGCATGAGGGCGGCTTTTTCATCGGGCCGTCGCTGTTCGACCATGTGAAACCAAGCATGCAAAGCTATCGCGAGGAAATCTTCGGGCCGGTCCTTCAGATCATCCGCGCTGCCAATTTCGAGGAGGCTTTGGCGCTTCCCAGCCAGCATCAATATGGCAATGGCGTCGCTATCTTTACCCGCAACGGCCATGCGGCGCGTGAGTTTGCTGCGCGGGTCAATGTCGGGATGGTCGGCATCAACGTGCCAATCCCCGTGCCCGTCGCCTATCACACATTCGGCGGGTGGAAACGCAGCGCCTTTGGCGATACCAACCAGCATGGCATGGAGGGCGTCAAGTTCTGGACCAAGGTCAAGACCGTGACCGCACGCTGGCCGGATGGCGGGGTTGGCGATGGTGCCAACGCCTTCGTCATCCCGACGATGGGGTAGGAAAAGCCCTCTCCCTTTCAGGGGAGAGGGTTGGGAGAGGGGTATCTCCTGTAACAATATGGCCTTGGGCTGGCGGACTCCCCCTCTCCCCGGCTCTCCCCTGAAGGGGAGAGGGAGAAGATTATGACCACAATCGCCTTTATCGGCCTTGGTAATATGGGCGGCGGGATGGCCGCGAATTTGGCCAAGGCGGGGTATGATGTGCATGCCTTTGACTTAAACGCGGAGGTTTTGGCCCGCGCGGGCGAAGCGGGCTGCACGCCATTCACCTCGATTCGTGAAGCGGTGGCCGGGGTCGATGCGGTGGTCACCATGCTCCCCAATGGCAAGATTGTGGAGAGCGTTTACGCGGGTGACGTGATCGGCCATGCGCCGCCATCGGCATTGCTCCTCGATTGCTCGACTATCGACGTGGCGACCGCACGCAGCGTGGAAGCGGCGGCCCGCGCTACGGGCTATGACATGGTCGATGCGCCGGTGTCTGGCGGTATCGCTGCGGCCAATGCGGGGACGCTAACCTTCATGGTTGGGGGCAGTGATGCGGCCTTCGCGCGCGCGCAGCCTATCCTGTCGGTGATGGGCAAGGCGGTGATCCATGCCGGGGACGCTGGCGCGGGGCAGGCGGCCAAGATTTGCAACAATATGCTGCTCGGTGCGTCGATGATTGCGACGGCGGAAGCATTTGTGATGGCGCAAAAACTCGGGCTCGACCCGCAGACATTCTATGACATTGCGTCCAAGGCGTCGGGGCAATGCTGGTCGATGACCAGTTACTGCCCCGTCCCCGGCGTTGGTCCGCAAAGCCCGGCGGACAATGATTATGCGGGCGGTTTTGCCACTGCGCTGATGCTCAAGGATTTACTGCTGGCGATGGACGCTGCGCATGATGCAGGCGCGGACACCCCAATGGGTGCGCGCGCGGCAGAGCTGTATCAGGCGTTCAATGATGCCGGGCATGGCGGGCTGGACTTTTCAGCGATTATCAAGACGCTGGAGTGAGGCGGGAGATGAAGCCGTTTAACGCAATATGGAGCGGAGCGACTAGCGACCGAACGGGAGCGCAGGCTGCGTGCCGCCAAGGCGCTTGGCGCCTGAACGCCAGAAGAAGATCATTTTCGCGAAGCGAAAATGGTGCCCGGGGGCGGATTTGAACCACCGACACGCGGATTTTCAATCCGCTGCTCTACCCCTGAGCTACCCGGGCGCATATGTGCGGTGGAATGTCCGCCGCATTTGCGAGCCGCGCCTATAGGGGTGGCCACGCCCGCCTGTCCAGCCCAAAGATGGAACTGCAATCGGCCCTAGAGCCTGTTTCAATTGGATTGAATCGAAACAGACTCTATTTTCCTTTTATTACCGTGATTTCCGAGCCGTGAAATGTTCCATTTCACTTGAAATCACCCTAGCATAATTGATAATTTGCAATTGATTTGACTAATATCAAAGACGGCACTGTGGTTCGGGCCGAATGCGCTGCCCATGATGACCAAACAGCAGATTGCACTCGCACATCGCATCGCGCCCTTGCTGGCGCTTTGCCTGTCCACCCCAACTCTTGCGCAAACGGTCGTGCCCGCCGCACCGCCTGCATCGGCACCTGCGGCCAAAGCGATCACCCCCTATGCCGATATTCGTTATCGGCTGGAACTGGTCGATCAGGCTGGTTTTGCGCGCGACGCGACCGCCTCTACGCTGCGTATCCGCGCTGGTCTGCGCACCGCTGAATGGCACGGCCTGAGCGCGGTGGTGGAGGGGGAGGCTATCGCCCGCATCGGCTCCGCCAACTATAACGACACCGTCAATGGTCGCACCGCCTTTCCGGTGGTTGCCGACCCCAGCGATATATTGCTCAACCAAGCGTTCGTCCGTTTTCGCCCCATCGCGCAATTGGACGCGACGATTGGTCGTCAGGCCGTCAATTTTGACAATCAACGCTGGGTCGGATCGGTTGGCTGGCGACAGAACGACCAGACGCTCGACGCGATCCGCGTGACCGCGCGGCCCGTGCCGCAAGTCACGGCAGATTATGTCTATAGCGACCGGGTCAACCGCATCTTCGGGCCGGATTCGGCGCAGGGGATTTGGCGGCAAAATGATATTCACCTAGCCCGCGCCTCAGCGACGCTGGCCCCTGTGGGCACTTTGGTCGGCTATGGCTATTGGCTCGACATTCCGGCCAGCCCCGCCATGTCGTCGCGCACTATCGGCGTGCGGTTCAGCGGCGAGCAGGCGGTCGGGCACGGGGTTAAGCTGACCTATGCTGCCGAATATGCGCACCAGAGCGACTATGGCAACAACCCGCGCAATTTTGGCCATGACTATCTGCTGCTCGAACCGGGTGTGACCGTCGGGCGCGTCGGCGCGCGTATGGGGTATGAACGCCTGTCGGGCGATGGCACCACCGCGCTGCAAACTCCGCTGGCAACGCTCCATGCCTTTAACGGTTGGGCTGACAAGTTTTTGACCACCCCCGCCAATGGTCTGCGCGACCTTTATGTCGATGCGACATGGCGTCTGCCCAATGTTGCGGGAGTTCCAGGCGTGACCGCGCGGGTGATGTGGCACGACTTTAACGCGACGCGCGGTTCGGCCAATTACGGGCAGGAATGGGGCGCGAGCCTAAGCGTCCCGGTCGCGCGCGGAATTAGCGCTAGCGTCAAATGCGCGCATTATGATGCGCAAAGCTTTGCCACCGATACTGACAAGCTTTGGGTGTCGCTAGAGGCTCGCTTCTAAACATCCACAACCGGGTCGGGCCGCGAAAAGGCGATGAGCGCCGCGCGGTCCGCTATCCGCACCGTCGCCCCCTCGACGATCACGCCGTGTCGCACCAGCGCCCCGAACGCCCGCGACAGATTTTCTGGCGTCATCCCCAATAGCGAGGCGAGCAGACGTTTTTCACTGCGCAGTTGAAAATAATCGCGCCCAACCCGCGCGCTCTCGACCAACAGGTGGTTGCCCAGCCGCTCGGCCGATTGGCGCAGCTTCATATCGGTCAGCGCGCGCACCGTGTCGCGAAACGCCATCGCCAGTTCGCGCATCGTCGCCTGCATCAACGCGCAATCATCCCGGATGACATCTTGCAGCAACTGGCGCGGGATCATCATGATGCGCGACGACCCCAATGTGCGCGCCGACATCAGATAGGGCATGTCGGTAATCACCGCCGCCAGGATGAAACTGCGCACCGGGTGGACAATCGCCATTGTCGTGTCGCGACCGTCGTTGCTGGTGAACAGTTCGACCAGCCCATCGACCAGTATGTGCAGGAAATCGGCGCGGTCGCCCACTTCGAACAACGTGAGTTGCGGCGGGAATACCTGTAGGAATGACCCGGCAAAGATGCGCGTCCGCTGCGCCTCGTCCATCTCGGCGAACAGCGGCAGGCGGGCAATTTCGGGACGTTCGCTTGGGCGCATCACTCACTCTCATTGGCTGGCTCATTGCACGGCTCACGGATCGTTTAGGCGATGAATTGATGTGTATCAATCGCTCATGCAACATTATGCGTGCCGCCATCCCAACCACATCAGGCGCCGCCGCAATTGGCCTCGCCATCCCCTAAATGATTGACCTAAATCAAATTGTCGCGGGCACAAGCGCGCATGGATGCTTTAACCAAAAAGGGGGAACGTCATGTCGGCATCATCCATCGCATCATCACCGCAACAGAATTGGGCATTGGGGCTTAGCACCTTTGCTTTCACCATCTGTTTTGCGGTTTGGACCATATTCGCCATCATCGGCATCCAGATAAAGGCTGATCTGGGACTGAACGATACCCAGTTCGGGCTGTTGGTCGGAACGCCGATTTTGTCGGGTTCGCTGGTTCGGGTGTTCCTTGGTGTGTGGACCGATCAATATGGCGGGCGGCTGGTGTTCCCGCTGACGATGCTGGCGTCGGCTGTCTCGGCATTCCTATTGTCATGGGCCGACAGCTATGGCCTGATGTTGGTCGCGGCACTGGGGCTTGGCCTTGCGGGCGGCGGCTTTGCGGTCGGTATCGCCTATGTCTCCAAATGGTTCCCGCCCGAAAAACAAGGTACGGCGCTTGGTATCTTCGGCATGGGCAATGTCGGCGCGGCGCTGACCAAGTTTGTTGCGCCGTTCATCATGGTGGCGTTTGGCTGGATGGTGGTGGCGCAAATCTGGGCCGTGGCGCTGGCTGTCACCGCCATACTGTTTTTTATACTCGCCAAGGATGATCCGCAATTGGCCGCGCGCAAAATTTCGGGTGAAAAGCCCCTGACGCTACGCCAACAATTGGAGCCTCTGAAGCATCAACAGGTATGGCGCTTCTCGCTTTACTATTTCTTTGTGTTCGGTGCGTTCGTGGCATTGGCGCTGTGGCTGCCCAAATATATGATGGGGGTTTACGGCATCGATGTGAAGGTTGCTGGGATGCTCGCCGCCACCTTCTCGCTCTCGGCCAGTCTGTTTCGCGCCTATGGCGGTATGTTGTCGGACAAATATGGCGCGCGCAAAATCATGTATGCGACCTTTGGCGTGTCGATGCTGTGCCTGTTCATGCTGTCCTATCCCGCGACCGATTATGTCATCCACGGGGTCAAGGGCGACATCGCTTTCACCACCTCGATGGGCCTCGTCCCCTTCGTCATCACCGTGTTCATTCTCGGCTTCTTCATGTCGCTCGGCCAGGCGGCGGTGTATAAACATATCCCCGTCTATTACCCCGGCTATGTCGGCTCGGTCGGCGGCCTTGTTGGCCTGGTCGGCGGGCTTGGCGGCTTTGTCTTGCCGATTATATTTGGCGCGGTCAGCGACCTTACGGGCATTTGGACCAGCTGTTTCATGGTGCTGTTTGCGCTTGTCGCGGTTGCGCTGGCGTGGATGCACTTCGCGGTGCGCCAGATGGAGCAAAAGGCGAGCGGCATCGACGCGCGCAGCCTGCCGCAATTCCCCGAAATGGTCGATCTGCACGATGCCGATGTGCATCATCCAGCACCGACCAAGACGCTGGAGGATTGGCACCCCGAGGACGAACAATTTTGGGCCGAAAAGGGCGAGAAGATTGCCAGGCGCAATCTGTTCATCTCCATCCCTGCGCTACTCCTCGCTTTCTCGGTGTGGATGGTATGGTCGATGGTGGTCGCCAAACTGCCGCTGATCGGGTTCGATTATTCGACCAATCAATTGTTCTGGCTCGCCGCATTGCCCGGCCTGTCGGGCGCGACGTTGCGAATATTCTACAGCTTCATGGTGCCGATATTCGGCGGGCGGCTGTGGACCACGCTCACAACCTTCTCTCTGCTGATCCCCGCGTTCGGGATTGGCTATGCGGTGCAGGATCCGAATACGCCCTATGTTATCTTCCTCGTGCTGGCGCTGCTGTGCGGCCTGGGCGGCGGCAATTTCGCCAGCTCGATGTCGAACATTGGCTTCTTTTTCCCCAAGGCGCGCAAGGGCAATGCGCTCGCGCTCAACGCTGGCCTTGGCAACCTTGGCGTATCGGTGATGCAATTCGTCGTGCCGATTGTCATCACGATGAGCGTCTTTGGTGCGATGGGCGGCGCGCCGGTAACCAGCAGCGAGGGCGGTCAATTATGGCTGCAAAACGCCGGCTTCATCTGGGTGCCGTTCATCATTGCATCGGGCATCCTCGCCTGGTTCGGGATGAACGACATTGCCGATGCCAAGGCGAGCTTCGCCGATCAATCGGTGATATTCCAGCGCCGTCACAATTGGATTATGTGCTGGCTCTACACCGGAACATTCGGTTCGTTCATCGGTTTTTCGGCCGGACTGCCGTTGCTGGCAAAGAGCCAGTTCCCAGACGTCAACGTCCTGAAATATGTCTTCCTTGGGCCATTGGTCGGGGCATTGAGCCGCGCGGCGACGGGTTGGGTGTCGGACAAATGGGGCGGCGGGCGCGTTACCTTCTGGGTGTTCGTCTTCATGATGGTTGGCGCTGGCGGTGTGATGCATTTCCTGTCGGTGCATGACTGGAATGGCTTCCTCGCGATGTTCATCTTCATGTTCTTTGTCACCGGTGTCGGTAATGCCTCTACCTTCCAGATGATCCCCGTCATCATGCGCAGTGAAATGCCGCGTCTGATGCCGCATCTTGATGGCGAAGGCTTGCGGCGCCAAGCCGACAAGGAATCGGCGGCGATCATCGGCTTCACCTCTGCCATCGCGGCTTACGGGGCATTCTTCATCCCCAAAAGCTTCGGCAGTTCGATTGCGGCGACCGGATCACCGATGGCGGCGCTGTGGGGCTTCCTCATCTTCTATGCCAGCTGCGCCGCGCTGACATGGTTCGTTTATACAAGGCGCGGCGGCCTGCTCCACGACATTGAACGTGGCCGCACACCGACCGCTCCCCTTTCCGTCGTCACTGAAGCAGGAGCAGGCGCATGAGCCACCTTCTCGACCGTCTGACCTTCTTTACCCAGCGCAAGGAGAGCTTTGCCGGTGGCCACGGTGTCACCACGGGCGAGGCGCGCGATTGGGAGGAAGGCTATCGGAAACGCTGGCAGCATGACAAGATTGTCCGCTCGACCCACGGAGTCAACTGCACCGGGTCCTGTTCGTGGAAGATTTACGTCAAGGGCGGGATTATTACCTGGGAGACGCAGCAGACCGACTATCCGCGCACCCGCCCCGATCTACCCAACCACGAACCGCGCGGCTGCCCGCGCGGCGCGAGTTACTCATGGTATATCTATTCGGCGCAGCGGCTGAAATATCCGCTGGTCCGATCCCGGCTGGTGCGGTTGTGGCGCGCGGCCCGGGCGACGATGACCCCCGTCGCGGCATGGGCGTCGATTGTCGAGGATGACGCCAAGCGGCAAAGCTATATCGGCATACGCGGGCACGGCGGCTTCGTTCGCGCCCAGTGGGACGAGGTGAACGAGATTATCGCCGCCGCCAACGCTTACACCGCCAAAACCCACGGCCCCGACCGCATTATTGGTTTCTCGCCCATCCCGGCGATGTCGATGGTCAGCTATGCTGCGGGCTCGCGCTATCTGTCGCTGATGGGCGGCACCTGCATGTCCTTTTACGACTGGTATTGCGACCTTCCGCCCGCCTCGCCGATGACATGGGGCGAGCAAACCGACGTGCCCGAAAGCGCCGACTGGTATAATAGCGGGTTCCTGATGCTGTGGGGATCGAACGTTCCGCAAACCCGCACCCCTGACGCGCATTTCATGACCGAGGCGCGCTATCGCGGGGCAAAGGTTGCGGTCGTCTCGCCCGATTATGCCGAAGCAACCAAGTTCGCCGACATCTGGCTGAACCCGACGGCGGGCACCGACGCCGCGCTCGCCATGGCGATGGGCCATGTCATATTGCGCGAATATCATCTCGACCGTCAGGTTCCCTATTTCGAGGATTATGCGCGGCGCTATTCAGATATGCCGATGTTGGTGCGTCTGGTTGAAAAAGACGGTGCCTATGTCCCCGAACGCCTGCTTCGCGCGTCCGATTTCAAGGGTGCTCTTGGCGAGAAAAACCACCCCGAATGGAAAAGCGTCGCGATCGACGATGTGTCGGGCAAAGCCGTTGTGCCGCTCGGCTCGGCGGGTTTCCGCTGGGGCGATGCGGGCAAATGGAACCTTGAGGAAAAGGACGGCAAGGGCAATGAGACCAAGCTGCGCCTAACCGCGATATTGGAACAGGATCGCGACGATGTCGTCGATGTCGCCTTTCCCTATTTTGGCAACCGCGAACATGACCATTTCAAAGGCAGTGACCATGCCGATGTGTTGCTGCGCCGCGTTCCCGTTCGCCAATTGGCGCTGTCCGAAGGCAAGACGCTGGTCGCATCGGTGTTCGACCTGCTGTGCGCCAATTACGGCCTCGATCGGGGCCTTGGCGGCGGCAATGTCGCCACTGATTATGCGGCGAACGAGCCTTACACCCCCGCGTGGGCAGAGCGTATTTGCGGGGTAACTGCGGACGCGATCATCACCGTCGCGCGCGAGTTTGCGACAAATGCCGAAAAAACCAATGGCAAGTCGATGGTCATCCTCGGCGCGGGGCTGAACCATTGGTATCATATGGACATGAACTATCGCGGCATCATCAACCTGTTGGTGATGTGCGGCTGTGTTGGTCAATCGGGCGGCGGCTGGTCGCATTATGTGGGGCAGGAAAAGCTGCGCCCGCAAACCGGCTGGTTGCCGCTCGCGTTCGGCCTCGATTGGTCGCGCCCGCCGCGTCAGATGAACTCAACCAGCTTCTTTTATGCGCACACCGACCAGTGGCGCTACGAGACGCTCGACGTCAGCGAAATCCTCTCCCCCACCGCGCCTGCGGGCGACTGGGATGCTTCGCTGATCGACTATAATGTCCGCGCCGAACGGATGGGCTGGCTGCCGTCCGCGCCACAGCTTAAAACCAACCCGCTGGAGCTGGGCAAAGCGATCAAGGCATCGGGCATGGAAGCGAAGGACTATGTCGCTTCCGCCCTCAAATCCGGCGCGCTCGAACTGTCGTGCATGGACCCCGACGACCCCGCCAACTGGCCGCGCAACATGTTCATCTGGCGCTCCAACCTGCTGGGGAGCTCGGGCAAGGGGCATGAATATTTCCTCAAACATCTGCTTGGCACTGCGCACGGCGTCCAGGGCAAGGATCTGGGCGAAATGGGGGTGCAGAAACCGCATGATGTGGCGTGGCATGACGATGCGCCGCGCGGCAAACTCGACCTGCTGGTCACGCTCGATTTTCGCATGTCCACGACCTGCGTCTATTCGGACATCGTCCTGCCGACCGCCAGCTGGTACGAGAAAGACGATCTCAATACGTCGGACATGCACCCGTTCATCCACCCGTTGTCGGCGGCGATTGACCCCGTTTGGGAAACGCGCAGCGATTGGGACATATACAAGGGGCTGGCCAAGGCATTCTCCGAAATCGCGCCCGAAGTGCTCGGCGTTGAACAGGATGTGGTGCTGGTGCCGATCCTCCACGATACGGCAAACGAGATTGCACAGCCGTTCGATGTTGCCGACTGGGGCAAGGGCGAAGTGGAACCGATCCCCGGCGTCACCATGGCCAATGTCGCGCTGGTCGAGCGTGATTATCCGAACCTCTATAAACGCTTCACCGCGCTTGGCCCCTTGCTCGACAAGCTGGGCAATGGCGGCAAGGGCATCGGCTGGCAGACCGGGCACGAGGTTCAGCTGCTGCGTGAACTCAATGGCGTCGTTACCGATGACGGCCCGACCAAGGGCATGGCCAAAATCGAAAGTGCCATCGACGCGTGCGAGGTCATCCTGATGCTTGCGCCCGAAACCAATGGCGAGGTGGCGGTCAAATCATGGCTTTCCTTGTCGGAAAAAACGGGGCGCGAACATGCGCATCTGGCGCTGCCCAAGGAGGATGAGAAAATCCGTTTCCGCGACATTCAGGCACAGCCGCGCAAGATTATCAGCTCGCCGATCTGGTCGGGGATTGAGAGCGAGCACGTCTGCTACAATGCCGGATACACCAATGTGCACGAGCTGATTCCGTGGCGCACGCTCACCGGGCGGCAGCAGCTGTATCAGGACCATCTGTGGATGCGCGCCTTTGGCGAGGCTCTGTGCGTCTATCGTCCGCCGATTGATACAAAGGCGGTCAAACCGATGCTCGACCGCGCAGCGGGAGAGAAGCACGTCATCCTCAATTTCATCACCCCGCACCAAAAATGGGGCATCCACTCGACCTATACCGACAATCTGTTGATGCTCACGCTATCGCGTGGCGGCCCGATTGTGTGGATGTCGGAGGAGGACGCGGCCACCGCCGGCCTTGTCGATAATGACTGGGTCGAGGCGTTCAACGCCAACGGTGCCCTTGTCGCCCGCGTTGTCGTGTCACAGCGGATGAAAACCGGAACCTTGTTCATGTATCATGCGCAGGAGAAAATTGTGAACGTGCCGGGCAGCCCGCTCACCGGGCAACGCGGCGGCATCCACAACAGCGTCACCCGCGCCATCGTCAAACCGACGCATATGATCGGCGGCTATGTCCAGCAAAGCTACGGTTTCAACTATTACGGCACCGTCGGGTCGAACCGCGACGAATATGTCATCGTCCGCAAATTGGCCAAGGTCGATTGGCTCGAAGAACCGCTGGGCGAAGGCCAAAGCGCTGGGGAGCAACACGCATGAAAATCCGCGCACAAATTGGCATGGTCCTCAACCTCGACAAATGCATCGGCTGTCACACCTGTTCTGTGACGTGCAAGAATGTGTGGACCAGCCGCGAAGGCATGGAATATGCTTGGTTCAACAATGTCGAGACAAAGCCGGGCATTGGCTATCCCAAGGATTGGGAGAATCAGGATCGTTGGAACGGCGGCTGGGAACGGCTGCGTTCGGGCAGCATCCGCCCGCGCATGGGCGGCAAATGGCGGCTGCTGGCAAAGGTGTTTGCCAACCCCGACCTGCCCGAGATCGACGATTATTACGAACCCTTCACCTTTGATTATGGGCATTTGCAAAGCGCACCAGAAAGCAAGGCTTTCCCGACCGCGCGGCCGCGCTCGCTGATTAGCGGCAAGCGGATGGAGAAGATTGAGGGCGGCCCGAATTGGGAGGAAATCCTTGGAGGAGAGTTTTCCAAACGCTCCGAAGATTATAATTTCGAAGGCGTGCAAAAGGAAATGTACGGCCAGTTTGAAAATACTTTCATGATGTATTTGCCGCGCCTGTGCGAACATTGCCTCAACCCCACCTGCGTTGCCGCTTGCCCTTCCGGGTCGATTTACAAACGCGAAGAGGATGGCATTGTCCTGATTGATCAGGAAAAATGCCGTGGTTGGCGGATGTGCGTATCGGGCTGCCCGTACAAGAAAATCTATTTCAACTGGAAAAGCGGCAAGTCCGAAAAATGCACCTTCTGCTATCCACGGATAGAGGCGGGGCAACCGACCGTCTGCAGCGAAACCTGCGTCGGGCGCATCCGCTACCTTGGTGTCATGCTCTATGATGCCGACCGGATAGAGGCTGCGGCCTCAACGCCGGACCCACAGGATCTGTATCAGGAACAATGCGACATCTTCCTCGACCCGCATGATCCAGCAGTGATTGCACAGGCCCGCGCCGATGGCGTGCCCGAAGCGTGGCTGGAGGCTGCACGGCATTCGCCCGTCTATAAAATGGCGATGGAATGGAAAGTCGCCTTTCCGCTCCACCCCGAATATCGCACGCTCCCGATGGTCTGGTATGTGCCGCCGCTCTCGCCGATTAGTGCGGCAGCAAGCGCAGGGTCGATCGCGGCAAAGGACGGCATGCCCGATGTTCGCTCGCTTCGCATCCCGCTCAAATATCTCGCTAATTTGCTCACCGCAGGGGACGAGGAGCCGATTGCCGCCTGTTTGGAGCGGATGCTGGGCATGCGCAGTTATATGCGTGCCAAGACCGTCGATGGGGTGATTGACCCATCCATAGCCGCGCGCGTCGGCCTGTCGCAAACGCAGATTGAGGAAATGTATCACATCATGGCTATTGCCAATTATGAGGATCGCTTTGTCATTCCGACCGGTCACCGCGAGGAGGCCGAGGATATGTTCGACATGCGCGGCAGTTGTGGTTTCAGCTTTGGCAATGGCTGTTCAGGGGGGAATAACGACACCAACCTGTTTGGTGCGCCGGCCAAAAAACGCCTGCAAACCCCGACGGAGGTGATGTGATGCAAACCACCTTAAAAATCCTCTCGGCGCTACTCTGCTATCCGACGGGTAACCTTACCGCCGTCGCAAGCGAACTCACCGCTATGCTGAACGCGGACGGCCTGCTCACCCCGGAACAGATCGGCTCGCTCGCGCCGCTGCTGGACAGCCTCGCCGCCGATGACCTTATCGACCTTCAGGAACGCTATGTTGGCCTGTTCGACCGGGGCCGTAGCGTCTCACTGCATCTGTTCGAACATGTCCACGGCGAAAGCCGCGACCGGGGACAGGCGATGGTCGATCTACAGGCGCGCTATGCGGCGCAGGGCCTCGACATAGAGGCTAAAGAACTGCCAGATTATCTGCCGATGTTCCTCGAATATCTGTCGTTATTGCCCGCTGACCAAGCGCGCGACGAACTGGCCGAGCCGGGCTTGATTTTCGCCGCACTGGCCGAGCGATTGTCGCAGCGTGAACCGCTTTATGCTGCGCCGCTGGCGATATTGCGCGATCTGGCGGGGGTGGAGACTGAGGCCGCAGCAGCCGCTGCCTCAAGTATAGCCCCACCCGAAGACCCCGACGATCTGGAGGCGCTTGATGCCAAATGGGCGGAGGAGCAGGTGCGCTTTGACGCGCCCGCCGCCCCTGACGCAGATGCGGCTTGCCCGCAGGTAGCAGATATGGTTGCGCGTTTTGCGGCGGAACCGCTTAAGAACAGGAGCAGCGCCCATGTCTGATTATCTCCACCAACTCTTGTTCGGCATCTATCCCTATATCGCACTGTCGGTGCTCGCCGTCGGTTCGGTCATCCGCTACGACCGCGAACCCTATAGCTGGCGCGCGGGGTCGAGCCAGCTGCTCCGCCGCAAACAGTTGATGTGGGGCAGCGTGCTGTTCCACCTCGGCGTGCTCGTCATCTTTTTCGGCCATGTAGGCGGGCTGTTGACCCCGATCTGGATTTTCGATGCGCTGGGCATCAGCCATAGCGCCAAACAGATGGTGGCGATTGTCGTGGGCGGTCTTGCGGGTGGGCTGGGTATCATCGGCGCGAGCCTGCTCGTCCATCGCCGCTTTTTCGACGCGCGCGTCCGCGCCGCATCCAGTTTCTCGGACAATCTCGTCATCCTCCTGTTATGGACGCAACTCGCGCTGGGGCTGGCGACGATACCGCTGTCCTTTGCGCATCTTGATGGCGGCGAAATGGTCAAGTTCATGACCTGGGCGCAGGGCATATTTACCTTTCGCAGCGGCGCGGCGGCGTCTATCGCGGATGCGCACATCATCTTTAAGACGCATTTGCTGTTGGGAATGACGATTTTGCTGCTGTTTCCGTTCACCCGCCTTGTCCACATGCTGTCGGCCCCCGTTCGCTACATCTGGCGTCCGGGCTATCAGATCGTCCGTTCGCGGCGGCTGGGCGCATGACGATGCTGGCCCCCGTGAGTGTAGGCGGTATAGAAATACCGTTTAATATCATAGCATTAGAGGCACAGAACCACCCGTCCGCCGATGTTGAAACCGCTTTTGCTGCCGCCGCCGAAGCGCTGGTCATCCGCCAGCTCCTTTTGGACGAAGCCGCCAAAATGGGTGCAGTCCGCCTTGAACGTTGCGATGAAAGCGGCGCAACACTGACAGACGAAGACGCGGCAATCGAAGCATTGCTTGAACGCGTAATCCGCATCCCCACTGCTGACACCGCAACCTGCCGCCGCTATTATGATGGGCACCGGGATCGCTTCACCGTTCACCCCTTCGAAATAGCCGAACCGCGCATCGCCGATTATCTTGCGGAAGCCAGCTACCGCCGCGCCGTCGCCCAATATATCGCGCTACTCGCATCCTCGGCAGGCGTCACCGGCGTAACGCTTGGCGGCGCTGACGGCGGATTGGTGCAATAGGCGCGATGGCGAGAATCCTTGACCTTATTGACGTGGCGGGCGGCACCAACCGTTTAAGTGACCCGCATGGGCGGCGCTTTGACTATCTGCGCCTGTCGCTGACCGATGTATGCAATTTCCGGTGCAGCTATTGCCTGCCAGATGGCTATCGCAAGGCGCATGGCGCACCCGGCAACCTGAGCGTCGCCGAGATCACACGGATGATGCGCGGCTTTGCGGCGCTGGGCCTGTGGAAAATACGGCTGACAGGCGGCGAGCCGACGATCCGGCCAGAGTTTGACGCCATAGCCCGCGCGGTATCGGGCGTTCCCGGCATAAGCCGGCTGGCGATGACCACCAACGGTTATCGCTTGGCGGAGCGCGCGCAGGATTATTACGAGGCTGGCATTCGTGCCATCAACATCAGCGTGGATTCGTTAAAAACCGAACTATTTCACACCATTACGGGCCATGACCGCCTTGGCGAAATCTTGGATGGGATGGCGGCGTGCCGTGATGCGGGGTTCGACAGCATCAAAATCAACACCGTGTTGATGAAGGGTATCAACGACGGTGAGCTCGATGACTTCATCGACTTTGTGGCGACGCGCGATCTGGCGCTGCGCTTTATCGAGGTGATGCGCACCAACGATAATGCGGCGTTTTTTGACGCGCGCCACTTGGCGGGGCAAAGCGTGATTGATCGGCTGGAACAGCGCGGCTGGTCGCGCCGGGCGCGCAGTCTGGGCGATGGCCCAGCGGTCGAGTATGCGCACCCCGACGCCAAGGGACGCATCGGCATTATCGCCCCTTATGCCAAGGATTTTTGCAGCACATGCAACCGTCTGCGCGTTTCGGCGAGCGGCAAACTCCACCTATGCCTGTTCGGCGATGGCGGAATCGACTTGCGCGACCTTTTGCAGCGCGATGACCAGCAAGCCGAACTGATCCACCGCATCACCTTGCTGGTCGGGACCAAAGCGGCGTCGCACGACTTGGCCAATGGCAATAGCGGCGCGACCCCGCATCTCGCTTCGATCGGTGGGTAGCGCTGTGGCTGGAATCGATGAGGCTCTGACATTCCACCCGCTTAACATCGCGGTGATGACGATTTCGGACACCCGCACGATGGACAGCGACACATCGGGCGCGCTGCTCGCCGAGCGACTGGCGAGCGCGGGGCACCATTTGGCTGCCCGTGCGATTGTCACCGACGATGTGGCGCGCATCCGTGCGCAGGCTCAAGCCTGGGTCGATGACGCGGCGGTCGATGTCATCCTGACCACGGGCGGCACCGGTTTTACCCCGCGCGATGTGACACCCGAAGCGCTCCGCCCGCTGTTCCGCCGTGAAATGGACGGATTTTCGGTGCTGTTCCATCAGGCAAGCTATGGCACCGTTGGCGTATCGACCATGCAATCGCGCGCCTTTGCGGGCCAAGCGGGCGACAGCTTCATCTTTTGCGTGCCGGGTTCGACTGGTGCGTGCCGCGACGCGTGGGATCTGGTGTTGGCGCTTGAACTGGACAGCCGTTACCGCCCATGCTCGCTGGCGGGCCAAGTGCCGCGTTTGCGCGAGATTTGTGCGTGATAACTGTCGATGAAGCGCATGCGCTGATTGCTTCCAATGCGCTGCCTTTAGGTGAGGAAAGCATAGCACTCGACGCTGCTTTGGGGCGGGTGCTGAGCCAGCCCGTCATAGCTGCGCTGGATTCCCCCCGCCAAGCCGTCTCGGCAATGGATGGCTATGCGTGCCGCGACGCCGATGTGGCGGGGGTGGGTGCGCGGCTCGATATGGTCGGCGAATCCTTCGCCGGAACAGGGTATGGCGGGCGCATTGACGCTGGACAGGCGGTGCGTATCTTTACCGGCGCGCCGCTGCCCGATGGCGCGGACCGTGTGATTATGCAGGAAAATATCGACCGCGATGGCGATGTGGCCGTCGTCGCGCGCGCATACGGCCCCGGCTGGCATGTCCGCGCGGCGGCCAGCGATTTTGCAGCTGGCACGCTACTGCTGGAGCACGGCACGCTGCTAACCCCGCGTGCCTTGGTTGCTGCGGCGGCGGCGGATGTTGGCGAACTCATCGTCGCTAAACGCCCACGCGTGGCAATTATCGCGACGGGTGATGAATTGGCCGCGCCGGGAACCGCGCGCAGCCAGCGCTTTGCCATTCCCGAAAGCGTCAGCCTGGGCGTCGCAGCCATGGCGCAAACATGGGGCGGCGATGTGGTTAGCCGGACAATGGCGGGTGATGACTTCGATAATCTGGTGCGCGTCGCGGGTGACGCATTGACCGCCGCTGACCTTATCATCTGCACCGGCGGTGCTTCGGTCGGCGACCGCGACTATGCCAAGGCGATGTTCGAACCGCATGGCCTCGCCCTCATCTTTTCCAAGGTGGCGATGAAACCCGGCAAGCCCGTATGGCTGGGCCGCGCTGGCGATACGCTGCTACTCGGCCTGCCCGGTAATCCGACATCGGCGATGGTGACAGCGCGGCTGTTCCTCGCACCACTGCTGGCGGCGATGCAGGGTCGCGCCATGGCGGATGCGCTGACGTGGCGCACACTCCCTCTCGCTGCGGCGCTACCAGAGACGGGCGCACGCGAAACCTATGTTCGCGCCACATGGGGCGATGCTGGCCTTGCCCCCGTGTCCAATCAGGATTCGGGGTCGCAGGCCGCGCTGGTCGCGGCGAATATGCTCATCCGTTGCCCATCGGGACAGGCGGCGCAGCCCATGGGCGCTATGGTTCAAGCACTGGCGTTCTGAGCCAACTGTCGCTCCGCCAACGCCAAATCATCACTATCATTGACGTTAAAAAACGGGTCGATCGGCGCGCCTTGCCACGTCACTTCGGTAAAGCCGATCTGCTTGGCCAGTCCGATCAGCGATCCATTACTGGTCGCGGCATAGCGGGGCAATAGAGTCCGCGCCGATACGGGCCATAAAGCGCAGATGGGGTGAAAGCGCGCACCGCTGCGCGCCATAACCACTCGCACCCCGTCGCACCCCCCCGCCAATCGTGCCAACAGGTCGGCGGGCAGGAACGGCATGTCGCACGGGATCATCAGCACCGATTGTTCCTTGAGAGACGCTGCAAAATTGAGCGCGCTGGCCAGCGCCGACAGTGGGCCGCCGTCAGTCTCTGTGTCGATCAACAGCGGCAAGGCTGGCTCAATATTTATGACGGTCGCGACCCGCGCAGCAATCGCCACGGCTGCCGACTGACCCAGCGCAAAGGAAGCAGCGCGTTGCAACAGCGTGACCCCGCCAAGCAATTGACCCGCTTTGTCACCGCCGATGCGCGATCCATTACCGCCCGCAGCAATGACGATGGGGATGGTCATTGCTCTGTGGCGTCGGGCAAGGGCGGCTCGTCGCCCTCATCAGCGGCCTGTGTCACTGCTATGCGATAGCCCCCGTCAAACCACGCATTGAGGTCGCGGTCACGGCAGCCGCGCGAACAAAATGGGCGGTACTCGGCCACCGATGGTTTGCGGCACAGCGGGCAGAATCGCGTGGTCGAGGCGGGTTCAGGCGACATGGCCATGGCCAATGCCAATTCCCGCGTCCCTCTGCAAGACGATATGGCGCGCGGTGCGCCATGTCAGCGCGTCAACGAGGGCAGGGCGCGCAGACATCCACGCGCATTCGCTTGGGTTGGCGGTGATGAGCATCTCCGCCCCCGCGCTGCGGGCCCCATGGCGTTCTGCACGGCGCAGCAAAGCGAGCGCCGCCGATGCGACGGGCGCAAATTGCCAGCGCTCGGCCAAGCTGGGGCCAGTGCGATGACGAATGATTTGCAACAGGCCATAGCCATTGACGGCGGTGCGCTCGAACGGGAGCGGCATGGCGGCGTCAAACGCCTCGGCCGCCGCAATCCGCCCCCCCTTGCTGTCTTGGGTCGGCAGGTCGATGACGATATTTCCGCTTATGCCCAGCGCGCGGATCGCTCGCGCCGCCGCTTCGGTACCTGTCCGCGCCAGTTCAGCGGCGGCAAGCGTCCCATCGACGTCGATCACGACCATCGCCGGAGTCAGCGCCATCCGCAAAACACCGCCATTGAACGGCATAATGCCGCTCAAAGCGACATCGCTCCACTCGCTCCAGCCTGCGTCTTCGAGCGCGTCGTCTTCATGCGGGTGCAGCGTGCGAACAGGGGTTCCGGTGGCGCATATCCGCTCGAACAGCGTAGGGGCAGGGCGCGGGCCCGCATCCTCTGGGGCGGGGCGGCATTTGGCGCGTTTGACCATGTCGCGTTCGGCTATCGCGCTGCGGGTTATTTCGACCAACAGGGCCGCGCCGATGCTTGCGGTGGGCGGCACTGTCGAAAGCAGCGCTTCCTCACCGCCCGCCAAGCGCACCAAGCTCATCCCGCTGCCGTCATGCGGTAGAACGCGCGCATCGCATATGGCACCAACGCTAACCCCGTCATCGTCGCGCTCGACATGGCATTCGATGATGTGACCGCCATCGACCAGCGCCGCACGCCGCTCGCCTATGCCGTCCTCGTAAATCCACTCAAGCAATTGGAATGCCTGCAGCGTTCAGCAAAGCCCGCGTCTCGAACAATGGCAATCCGACGATACCGCTATAGCTCCCGCTCATCCAGCGTACGAATGCGCCAGCACAGCCCTGAATCGCATATCCGCCCGCTTTTCCGACGCCTTCGCCGCTTGCGGCATAGGCCGCGATTGCTCCGGCATCTAGCGGAGCAAAGGCGACGATGCTGGTGGACATCCGCGTGCGCAGCTTTCCCGCCGCGTCGATGGTGGCAAGCGCGCTATAGACTTTGTGACGGCGACCTGAGAGCAGGTGCAGGCAATGCGCGACTTCATCGCACGTCGCGGCGCGCGGCAGGATGCGGCGGCCAATCGCCACCACGGTATCGCCCGATAATGCCACTTCGCCGGGCGACAGTGCCACCGCGCGCACTTTTTCCTCGGCCATGCGCAGCGCATAGTCGGACGCGCGTTCACCGCGATGCGGGGTTTCGTCTATGTCGGGGGCGGCGATGCGCGCGGGTGTTACGCCGATCTGCGCCAACAGCTCCAGCCGCCGTGGCGACGTAGAGGCGAGGACTAAACGGTCCATATTTTTTTGTTTGCTGTGATTTCCGAGCCGTCAGATGTTCGCATCTGACTTGAAATCACTATGCTCACTTGAAACGATAGTTGATGCGGCCCTTGGTCAGGTCATAGGGCGTCATTTCAACCTGCACCTCGTCACCAACCAGCACGCGGATGCGGTTTTTGCGCATCTTTCCGGCGGTGTGGCCCAACACTTCATGGCCGTTTTCCAGTTTGACGCGGAACATGGCGTTGGGCAGCAGTTCGACCACTTGCCCGCGCATTTCCAATAATTCTTCTTTTGCCATTCAGCCTCTACATATCCCATCGGGGCGGCAACGCGCACCCTCAACTATTGCTCGAAGCGGCGCATAGCGGCAAAAGCTGTCGATGGGAAGCGTTAGCCGACCAGCTTCAATTTCCGTGCCGCACGCCATGCCAAAGTGCGCATCGCCGCATGGCGCGGCCAGCGCGGCGGCATGCTTGGTGAAAATCCGCGCGCGCGCAACCATTGGTTGGCGGCATGTGCCTCTGACTCGCGGTAACTCCATTCCGACCGCCACGTTATCGACAGTGAAATCGCTGGCTCTGGCCCGACGGTCACGAAGTGCGGGGCCATGACCGGCATCAACACCGCGCGGCCCGGCGGCAATTCGGCCAGATATTCGTGGGCCGCGAACCCCTCATCCCATGGCAGGCTGCGGTGCCCGCCGCTGTGATAGGCCTCATGCTCGACCTGCGGTGCGAAATGCGGATCACCAGCGGGAAAGGCGTGCATCGCCTTTTGCCCCATCAGGTTGAGCAGGATGTTATGTTCGGGGTCGAAATGATAGGGGGTCATCGAACCGGGGCTGGACACAAAGATATAGCCTTGCAGGGTCAGCATCGGCCCAGTGCACGGCTCGACGACGCTCTTCAATTCCTCCAACAAACCATGCAACAGGTCGCGATAGGCTGGCACCGCCTCGATATTTTTAAGCACAGCCCAGCTTACATTCTCGGCGATGGTGCGGATCGTCTCGCCGATGCCAAGCCCGTTGGCGGTGACATCATCGGGGCCTGCATCAACCCCGATATCCGAACGGTTATATTCGATGCTGGCTGGGTCGAGTGTTTCGCCCAACACCGCCAATGCCTCAATCGACAGCAGCGGATGGTCGGCCAGATGATGATCGACCGTCGCATTGCCATTGGGGTAAGCAGCGGCAATCGCGGCCAAGCCTTCAGCATCAAAACAGGGGTGGGTTTGGGTGCGCATTGCTAATTTCCTGATGCTGGTTTGCCGGATGCTGGTTTGATGGCGTGCCAGATGCGCTTGGCCGTCTGTGCCGCGCCATAGGCGAAGCGATTTTGCGCGCCCGGCAAAGCCATCGAAACGCCGATGATGCTCCGCCGTTCGTGCCAAAGGCTGTCGATCATCGGATGATCCTGTGCGGCGCAACTGTCGATCCAGTCGAGGCTCCGCGCGCCCAAAATGTTGAGGCTCTCGCGTTGCAACAACACGCCGGGCGAATAGCGGGCATAGGTCTCATCGAATGCGGTTTTGAACGAAAAACCCGCTTTGCCATTGATTAGGGTCAAAAGCATCGCGATGGCCCGCCCGTCCAGCCTGAGCGCGGTGAAGCATAATGCGCCGCGTTCATGCGCCGCAGTGATGGCGGCGCGGAAAAATGCTTCGGTGCCCGTCTGGCTGGCGATGGCGGAGCCGCATCCGCCCTTCCACCCAGATTTTTCAAGCGCGAGGAACGCGTCGATCCACGGAACGGCATCCTCATCGCCGCCCAGCTCGCCCATCGCAACCGTGCCTTCATCATTCAGGCGGTTCCACTGGCGGCGCAATTCCTTGCGCTTTTTTGGACGGACGCCTGCGTCCCAATAGGCCTCGGCCCAGCCGCTCTCATGGGCATTTTCGGGCGCGAGCATCGCCCGCACGACATGCTGCTCGATCGCGGTCGGCAGACCTAGCGTGTGCGCCGCCTCGCATAGTCCGGCATGGATCGGCCCGCCTTCTGGCAGCGCGTCGATCATCAGCGCGCGGGCATGGGGGGCGAAACGGTGCAGCGCCGGGATGAGCGCGCTCCAGAAAGCGACTTCCGCGCCCGCCACGACGCAAATGGGTGCAAGGAAGCTGTTGGCGTGGTTCCAATTACTGGCGGTGGTCAGCGGGAAGCGGCCTAATTTCGCCGTCACAGTCACGGGCATCACCCCGATTAACGCCCCGCCGTCATCGCGCACAATCGCTAGGCGCGCACTGCCGCCATTATCGAGCGCGGCGATGGCGGGCAGCAGCATATCGGGGTGCGCAAAGACATTGGCCTGTGCCCCCGCATCGGACAGCGCTGCCCACGCGCCAAGCAGCGCCGGTTTGGCCTCATCGGGCCGGATGAAATCAACATCAACCATATCGGCGCGAGCATAGCGCAGAGGAGTAAATGTTTCATAATCGCTTGGATGCTGATGACATTAACATGCCCCGTCATTGCGAGGAGGGCATTTGCCCGACGCGGCAATCCAGAGCGGGAGCGCATGAAGCTGGATTGCCACGGGCCTTGCGGCCCTCGCAATGACGATAGTGTCCGCTTACTGCCGCGTGACGGGGCGCGGTCCTTCTGGCACCAGCGGCACCTGATGGTCAGTGTCGCTCGCGATAAAGGCGGGGTTGAAGCGTGTCAGCCAGCGCTCCGCCCCCTCCAGCCATTCAGTCTGAACATCATCATAATTGAGGTTATGGGTGTTTTGCGGCTGTTCGATATAGTCAAAATCGGTGCCCTGCACCTTGCCCGACCCGCGCAAGCGGCTGACCAGCGTCCGTGCCTGTGCCACCGGAACCCGCGCATCGCGCACCCCTTGCACGATCAATATCGGTGCCCAGCGGCCATCGGTGTTGCGTGCTGGCGATACCGCACTTAGCTCCGCCACCCCGCGCGACAGATAATTCGCGCCAAAACTGCCCAGATAGGTCTGGTCATATTCCCGCATCATCGGCAGGTCATAGACCCCTGCGCCCGCAATGGTGCAGCGATATTTTTCGGGGTTGCGCTGCGCCGCCCGGGCGGAGGCATAGCCGCCATAGGACCAGCCCATCATGCATACACGGTTCGGATCGACCGTCCCCTGCGCCGCCAGATGGGTGATAACATCGTCAAGGTCATCCTGCATGCGCAGGCCAAAGCCATTGTTGCGGCCCATCGTCACAAACTCGCGGCCATAACCGCCCGACCCGCGATAATTGGGTTGAACCACGACATAGCCCATTTCAGCCAGCGCCTGTGCCCACGGAAATGGCGCTTGATAGCCCATTTCGTCTCGTGCCCCGAACGGGCCTCCGTGGGTAAGGATGACCATCGGCAGTCCGCGCGTCTGCTGGCGGTGGCGCGGCATCGTCAGTATCGCTTCGATGGATACGCCGTCGCTCGCGGTATAGCGGAATGCGGTAACAGGATTCATTTCGGTATCGCCAATATGCGCCCATTGCTGGCCGATCAGGGTCGTTCTGCCTGTTTCGGTGTTATAGAGATAATAGGTTCCGGCGGTGTTGGGCGTGGCGACAAAAATGACGAACAATGTCTCTGCTGCATTGCTCGACCCGATGGTCGTGTTGCCAGCCCCAAATGTTTCATCAAGCCCTACCTGCATTTCGCGGTAAGCAGGGTTGGTCCACTCGGTGCGCGGACGTTGTTCGGTAACGGTAAAGCCTATCGGCAAGCGTCCGCCAAAGTTGGTATCGATGCCGTCAACATCATAACCCGCGACCTGAAACACCGGTGCGCTATAGGCCAGCGTGCTGAGGTTGACGCGATAGATTTTGGCAAAGCCATCCTTATTATCGCTTACCAGCGCATTGTCGCTGGTCGGGCTAATCCACAGCGGGTTGAGCCCCGCGCCCGTAAAGCTGGGGTCGGCATCATTTGAAATGGTACGGAACGGCTCGGACGCATTGGACCTATACATGATCCGTGTCTTGCCGTTGTCGCGGTCGCCGCTAAAGGCCATGCGGACCACGCCGTTGGAATCGGCAAACCACTGCCCTGCCTCGGGGTTGGTGCGCTGAACCATGGTATAGCGGCCGGTGTGCACATCAACGTTTAGGACCTCGGGCAGGCCGTTTTCACTATTGCTGCGCGAAATCAGAATATGCCCGGTTTCGTGATTGATATGAAGCACATCGCCACCATTACCACCCGCGCCATCCCATGCCAGCTGCGTTTGCCGACCAGATGCGACGTCATAGGCGACTAGGCGGCCCGCATCGCCGCGCGTGCCAAAATAATTGTCGCGCAGCAATACATCCATGATGATGGTATCGCTGCCGACCCAGAAATAGTCGGCTACGGTCCGGTCGCCGGGATCGCGCAATTCCCCCATGCCTGCAAAGAAAGTCGGGCGGGCATTGGGATTGGTCAAATCAAGCCAGCCAATCGCCGCCTGACCCTGATTTTGCATCTGCACGACCAATTTTGTGCCATCGGGGGAAATGCGCGGGCGAATTATGGAAGGAACACGCCGGAACCAGCTGGTCGGTGCACGGCCAACACCTGCCGCGATAGAATTGCCAGCAGCGGTGACCACAATGTCGCGATTATCCTGCGCGCTGGCCGATACGCCAAATGACACCGCGCTCGCCGCAACCGCCAAAGATGCGACGCCCGCCGCCATCCACATTTTTTTCACGCAAAACCCTTCCCAAATATAATTCTGGGCCATGCTTAGTGGCTGCGGTTGCGACTATCAAGCAAAGGTGGAAGGGGGTTGCTATTGATGGTCGCGGCAGTATGCAGCATGTAACCGGTTACAAAGCTGGAAATCTGGGATTGGAGTGCATGGGCTATGGCTGATCTAGCGATTGCGGGAGCTCGCAAACGTTTCGGCGCAGTCGAAGTGCTCAAGGGCATCGACCTGCGCGGTGCCGACGGCGAATTCGTTGTTGTTGTCGGGCCATCGGGTTGTGGAAAATCTACTTTGTTGCGCTCTGTGGCGGGGCTCGAAGAGCTTGACGGTGGGACAATCCATATTGGCGGGCGTGATGTGACTCATCTACCCCCAGCGCAGCGCGGTATTGCAATGGTGTTCCAGAATTATGCCCTTTATCCGCATCTTTCGTTGTTCGAGAATATGGCCTTTGCGCTGCGGTTGGCCCGTAAACCGGAAGCGGATATTCGTGCCGCGGTTCTGCGTGCGGCCGAAATATTAGGCATCGAGCAATTGCTCGACCGCAAGCCCGGATCGCTTTCTGGTGGGCAACGACAACGCGTGGCGATCGGTCGGGCAATTGTCCGGTCCCCAGACATTTTCCTGTTCGACGAACCATTGTCGAACCTTGATGCGTCTCTTAGGGTCAAGATGCGTGCAGAGTTTGCGGCGCTCCACCGGCAATTGGCAACAACCACCCTATATGTGACGCACGATCAGGTTGAGGCGATGACCTTGGCCGACCGGATCGTGGTTTTGCGTGATGGACAGATTGAGCAAATTGGCAGCCCTGATGAACTCTATACGCACCCTGCGAACAAATTTGTCGCGGGGTTCATCGGTTCACCGCAGATGAATTTTATCGGGGCGACGGTCTTGCAAAGTGATACAGATACTCTGCAATTGACGGCGGATGGTCAGCGCCAACCGCTTCATCTGTTGGCTGCCGATTGCTGCCTTGGGGTTGGCGAGATGGTAACGTTGGGCTTCAGACCCGAAGATGTTGCGTTGGACAATTCGGCCCAAGTGGCGCCTATATTGCGGCTCGACGGCCGCGTTCGGTTCATCGAGCGATTGGGTGGTTCGGTGAGCATCCACTTTGACGTTGATGGGGTCGAGGGCACCTATTGTTGGCAATGCCGCGACGCTGGCTCGCTGCAGATTGGCAGCGTAGTGCCGTTAGGGGTCAGGTTGAGCAGTTTGCATGTTTTCGACTCGCAGGGCAAAGCAATTTACTTTGCTCGCTGAAGTTCGGTCATTTTGCACTAAACATATATAAAATTGGGATAAATGTTAGCTTGCAGCAAAATATGAAACCGGTTACATAGCATGTGTGGAACCGGTTACACGCTCCACAGTGCACCGCGAAAATATGGCGGGCGGGGATGAGGGCGGACTGATGGCTACAAAAACCATTCGTGACGTAGCACGGCTTGCGGGCGTTTCGGTCGCTTCGGCTTCACGTGCAATGAACGGGCATAGCAATGTGGCGGCCGATACGCGTGATCGAGTGCTGAACGCTGCGCGTGAGCTGCGCTATGTGCCTCATAGCGGCGCACGCAGCCTGACCCGACGTCGCAACGATGCTATTGGCGTGGTTTTGCCCGACCTGTTCGACGAGTTCTTCTCGGAATTGGTGCGCGGCATAGATTGCGTGGCGCATCGTGCGGGCAAGCAACTGCTACTTGCCAACATGCATGGTAGTCCGCACGAAACGGTCAACGCAATCCGCGCGATGCGGGGACGCGTTGACGGTCTACTGGTGATGCCACCTGACATCGATATGGAGTTTCTGCGCGACTGCTTGCCGACTGATATGCCAGCGGTTGCAATCAACTTTGACGCCACGCCGCTCGGCATTTCCTCGGTCACAATCGATAATTATTCGGGCGCATATCGCATGACAGCCTTGCTTGTTGAAAGCGGCTATAAACGGATCGTCCATATTGCCGGGCCACGTCATAACCGCGACGCGCAAGAGCGCCAACGCGGTTTTTGTGATGCGATGCGCGATCTGCTTGGTGAACATGGTGCGATAGTGCTGCCGGGCGATTTTACCGAGGCAGGCGGTGCCGATGCGGCGCGTTTGTTGCTGGCTGGCCGGGTTCCCTATGACGCGGTGTTTGCCGGTAATGACATGATGGCAGTCGGCTGTCTGTCGGTATTTGATGACGCAGCAATCAGCGTGCCCGGCACGGTCGCAGTGGCTGGTTTTGACGATATCCCTCTTGCCAGATTTGTGAGTCCAGCGTTGACGACGGCGCAAGTGCACATCGCTAAACTGGGCTCAGTGGCGATGGAGATACTCCTTGCCCAGTTGGCCGACGGCGTTGCGACTGACCCGCAGCAACATGTGCTGACGCCCGAACTTGTTGTGCGCAATTCGACAACAATCAACCGCACTATTTTTTCAGAAACACCGGCAGAGACCGGGATTACCTAAGGGAGTTGAAACAATGAGGATCAAGGGAATATTTGCGATGCGCGCCATGCTTTACGGTGCTTGTGTGTCGCCGCTGGCATTAATTGCAGCAACGCCTGCTATGGCCCAGTCAGTGACGGGTTCAGTCAGTGGCACCGTGACACGCCCCGACGGCTCGGGTGTGGCAGGGGTCACGGTGACCGCCACCAATCCAGAAACCAATGCATCGGCGACTGTGGTCACCGGGCGAGGCGGCGGCTTTGCTCTCGACGGGCTGCGGCCTGCAACATATACGGTTACGGTTGATGTGGACGGCGCGACAATTGAGCGCCAGATTACAGTGGGTGTCGGAGCGGATGCGCGGCTTGACCTAGCAGCAGGAGATGAGTCCGCCGACATCGTTGTGGTCGGTGCCGGGAGCGTGATCGACACCATAACCAGCGAGGTTGGCACCAACGTCACGCGGCAACAGATTGCACGGCTACCACAAACAGATCGCAACTTCCTGTCTTTTGCGCAATTGGCGCCTGGTGTCCAATATAACGACAGCGAAACCAATCGTGGTTTCCGCAGTGGTGCATCGACGTCAGCTGGCGTCAATGTTTTCATCGACGGCGTAAATTTGAAAAACACTGTCCTAGATCAAGGTGTTGCTGGACAACAGGACAGCCGCGGCAACCCCTTTGCCCAGTTGGCGGTGCAAGAGTTTCGAGTCATCACCCAGAATTACAAGGCTGAGTATGAGCAGGCTGGAGCCGCGATCGTCACATCGATTACGCGGTCAGGGACAAATAATTTTCACGGCGATGTATTTGGCTCCTTTACTGATCGCAGCCTGTCCGAAACTAACATATTTGACATCCGGGCCAATCGCCCCGAACCAGAATTTCGCCGTATCCAATATGGCGCTGCGCTGGGTGGGCCAATTATCCGCGACCGACTTTTCTTCTTTGCCGCTTATGAAGGCAATGATCAGAATCGTGCGACCAATGTCATCATTCCGGCTGGGGCTCCGGCGGCGTTGCGCGCACAGTTCGGGGGGCTTGAAGGAGCCTTTGTTCAGCCGTTTCGTGGCGACAGCTTTTTTGGTAAACTGACATGGACACCTGACGACTCAAATACGGTAGATATGTCCTATTCACAGCGCCGCGAAACCGACATTGGCGGATTTGGGGGGACAACATCGCTCGAAGCGGCAGAAAACAAGGTCAACAATGTCAGCACCTATTTGATGCGTTGGACGCATCGCGGGGATGATTATGTCAACGAGTTTGCGCTCGACCATCTCGATTATAATTACAACCCGACCTCGCTCAACCCCAACAGCCCGACATTCGAATATCAGGGCATCATTACACTTGGCGGCAAGGATGGCAGCCAGGATATTCGGCAACAGACGATGTCGATCCGCGACGATTTTACCTATACCGGATTTGACAATCACGCGATCCGTGGCGGTTTGCGCTACTCGGTACAGGACTATGACTTCCGTAAACTGTTCTTTGTTCAGCCGAAATATGTCTTCACAGCGGCAGAGAATTATGCGTTCCCGCGCCAAGCGTTACTGGGTCTCGGTAACCCCAATATCTCTGCCTCAAACAATGTTTTGGGCCTCTACATCCAGGATGATTGGGATGTAACCGACCGGTTGCAACTCAACCTCGGGCTGCGGTGGGACCGTGAATCGAATATGTTCAATAACCATTATGTGACGCCAACCAATGCGGCGGCTCTGTTGCGCGCCTTGCCGCAGACGAGTTACTTTGACGCCGATGATTATATCACCGACGGCACTGATCGACCGGTTTATAATATGATCCAACCGCGTTTCGGCTTTTCTTATGACATCAACGATGACCAGAGCACGGTCATCTTTGGCGGTTTTGGGCGCTATTATGATCGTAATGTGTTTAACAACACGCTCGATGAGCAGTTCCGTCTGCAATATACGATAGGTCGGTTTGAGTTCTCGTCCGACGGTCTGCCGCGTGACGGCAGCCCGACCGTGATGTGGAACAACAGCTATTTGACCCGCGACGGGCTGATTGCGTTGCAGGGTCAAGCATTGACTGGCCTGCCAGAATTGTTTGCGGTCAAGAATACTGCCCGCCCACCTAGAACCGACCAATTCAGTCTGGGTGTCCGCCAACAATTTGGCGGCGGCTGGTCGGCTTCTTTGACCGCAAGCTATATTCGCGGCAGCCACGGTTACACACACCTGTTTGCGACACGCCAGAATAATGGCTTGGGTAATTGCTGCGACACTGCGCTAGCCAACTCGCGCGGCTTTGCCAACGTGCTTATTGGCGCTGACGAACTGGATACGCGATATAGGGCAATCTACTTCACATTGGATCGCCCCTACACAGTCAGCTCCGGATGGGGCTTCAATCTGGCCTATACCTTTGCCCAAGCAGAGCAGAACGGCAATGATCTGTTCAGCCTTGACAAGGTGGTGCCAGATGATTTCGGTTTCCGCGACAAAGCAGGCGTCGAGCGCCATGCCTTTGTCATCACTGGGATGGTTGATTTGCCATGGGGCTTCCGCCTCTCGACATTAACCAATCTGGGAAGCGGGCAGGCCTTTCAGACCTTCCAGACGCCGGACTTTAGCGTCAACAACAACGTCATCGGCGCAGCATATCCGGACAAGAATTGCCTAGGCCTGTTTGCCCGTTGCGAAGTCAATCTGACCTTGCAACGCGATCAGGAGCTGTTCTCGGGCCATGTTGTTACCCTAGCGGTGGACGTGTTTAATGCCTTCAATAATAAGAATTATACCAGTTTTGGTGGGTTCAGTTGCTGTGGTGCACCACCAGCCAATTTCGGCTTTGGCGTGCCTAATGCGCTGCTGACTCTGCCACGGCGGATACAGTTCCGCGCAGCGTACCGTTTCTGAATATTTTGACTAAAACCGGCGGTGCCAGCAATGATGCCGCCGGATTCACTGTGGATGAAAATTGATGACAGCTGCCATTTCGCGCCGGTCGCTGCTCATGGCAACGGTGGGCGCTTCGCTTGCAGGCTGTTCTGGTGTTACTGGCGGTAACGCCGGAGCTCCGTCTGTTATAACTATGCCGCCGACAGGGGGAGCG